>Ga0214471_10000086_pt1 | contig 93887 bp, 77 predicted proteins | sample RVTome_5_FD_207665 | JGI IMG/M metagenome (GOLD analysis project Ga0214471, IMG submission 207665) | Soil microbial communities from uranium-contaminated site in the Upper Colorado River Basin, Wyoming, United States - RVT142D155 | ecosystem: Environmental > Terrestrial > Soil > Contaminated >... | reverse complement strand
CCCATTGGCGTCCCGCGCCGTCACCGTCACGTCCGAACTCGTCCCCGCCGGGAACGGATCGCTGATCCCCGTCACCGCCAGGCTCACCGCCGTGCCCGCCGTCGCCGTCGCCGGGATCGCCAGCGTGTCGAACACCCCCAGGATCGCAAACAGCGTGTCGCTCTCCGTCCCCGCCGTCGTCCCCAACGTCCAACTGTCCACCGCCGCGATCCCGTTCGCGTCACTCGTCGCCGCCGCTCCCGTCACCACCGCACCACCCTCGCTCGCCTCAAACGTGATCACCACCCCGCTCACCGGATTCCCCAACGAATCCGTCACCAGCACTGACGGCGCCGTCGGCACCGCCGTCCCTACCGTCGCGCTCTGCCCGCCGCCCCCATCCAGCGCCAGCAGGCCTGCCGCTGTAACCGTGTGTGGCTCGGTTCCCTCGCTCGTCGCGAAGTTGTCATCGCCTCCGTACGTGGCCGTCAACGTCCCGGTACCGGCGGTCGTCGGCGTGATGTCGCACGTTCCATCACCCACCGGGACCGTACATACGGCACCATTCCCGTCATCAACTGTCATGTCCCCCGCGGGCGTTCCGGCTCCCGGTGCATCGACCGTCACCGACCACATGACGGTTATTGTGCTATTGACTGGCGACGGATCCGATGCGTCACCGGTGATGGTCGTCGTCGTTATCGCTTTGCCCACCGTGTGCTCCGTCCCCGACGAGGCCCCGCCTGCGTACGTCGCGTCGCCCTGATATCTGGCGATGAGCATCTTGTCGCCCGCCGTGCCCGATGTCAGCGCGCAAGATCCCTCCCCACCCGACAACGTCCCGGTGCATGTCGAGTCCGGGCCATCCTCGACGATCACGTCGCCCGTCGGCGTGCCCGTCGCCGAGGTCACGGTAAAGTCGACGGTGTAGGGTTCTCCCACCACGGTCGCCGATCCAGGACTGCCGGTGATCGTGGTCGTCGTGACTGCTTCGCTCGCGATGTGCGGCTCGGTAGCGGAGCTCCCGTCGAAATTCCCGTCGCCCGCGTAGGTGGCCGTGAGGGTCCACTCGCCGGCAATGATCAACGTGATGTCGCACTCCTCATCGCCGACCGGGCCGGTACACTCGGCGCCGTTGCCGTCATCAACGGTCACGTTACCCGTCGGCGTTCCGCCGCCGGGCGCGTCAACGGTGACGGACCACGTCACCGTCAGCGCCTGGTTCACACCTGACGGATCGGGGGAATCGTCCGTGATCGTCGTGGTCGTCGAAGCACTACCGACCGTGTGGGCCGCTCCGGCGGATGCGCTCGCGACGAAGTCCGCATCGCCCTCGTACGTCGCCGTCAGCGTCTTCCCCACACCTGCGCTCAGCGTCACCAGGTCGCACGTCCCGTCATCAACCGGCGCCGTACAGCTCGCGTCATCGTCGCCCACCGTCACGTTCCCCGTCGGCGTGCCCGCTCCCGGCACATCGACGGTCACGGTCCACGAAACGGTGATCGGCTGTCCGACGACCGTCGGGCTCGCGGTTTCGACCGTCGCAAGAGTGGTCGTCATGGCCTGATCGACCGTATGGTCCGTTCCGATCGACGCACTGCCGGCGAACTCGCCATCCGTCGCGTACGTCGCGGTGATCGTTTTCGCGCCCGCCGTCGTCGACGTCAGGATGCACGAACCCACTCCGGCCGCCAGCACCCCCTGACAGGTTTCCGGCCCACCACCGACCGTCACCGTTCCCGTCGGCGTCCCGCTCGCCGAGGTCACCGTGAACGCCACCTCGTACGATTCCCCCGTCACCGTCGCACCCGACAAATCCGTCGTGATCTCCGTCGTCGTGCCGGCCTCGACGACGGTGTGTGGCTCCGTATCGTCGCTCGTCTCGAAGTCGTCATCGCCCGCGTACGTCGCGGTCAGGGTGCCCTCCCCGACGGTCACCAAGGTGATATCGCACGAGCCAGCGGCCACCGGCGCCGTGCAGCTCGCGCCGTTACCGTCCTGCACCGTCACATCCCCGGTCGGCACCCCCGCCCCAGGCGCGTCCACCGTCACCGTCCATAACACCGTCACCGGCTGGTTGAACTCCGACGGATCCGGCAGATGGCTCTCGATCGTCGCGGTCGTGAGCGCCTTGTCGACCACGTGCGCCGTTCCACCCGACGCGCTCCCGGCGAACTCCCCGTCGCTCGTGTACGTGGCCGTCACCGTCTTCGCGCCCGCCGTCGTCGACGTCAGGTTGCACGAGCCGACCCCGCCCGCCAGCACCCCCTGACAGGTTTCCGGCCCATCACCGACCGTCACCGTTCCCGTCGGCGTCCCGCTCGCCGACGTCACCATGAACGCCACCGTGTACGGCTCGCCCGTCACCGTCGCGCCGGACAGGTCGGTCGTGATTGCCGTGGTCGTCGCCGCCGTTGACACCGTGTGCGCTTCGGTGTCCTGGCTCGTCACGAAGTTGGCGTCGCCCGCGTACGTCGCCGTCAGAGTGCCCGCGCTCACCGTCGTCAGCGTCAGCGTACACGCCCCGGCCCCCACCGGTTCTGTGCAACTCGCCCCGTTGCCATCCGTCACGGTGACGTTCCCCATCGGCGTCCCCGCGCCCGGCGCGTCGACGGTCACCGTCCACGTCACCGCGACCGGCCGATTGAACTCCGACGGATCGGGCGTGTCCGTGGTGATCGTCGTGGTCGTGCCGGCCGCGTTCACCGTATGCACCGTCCCGCTGGACACACTGCCGGCAAACTCGCCGTCCGTCGCGTACGTCGCGGTGATCGTTTTCGCGCCCGCCGTCGTCGACGTCAGGTCGCATGAGCCGACCCCGCCCGCCAGCACCCCCTGACAGGTTTCCGGCCCATCACCGACCGTCACCGTTCCCGTCGGCGTCCCGCTCGCCGAGGTCACCGTGAACGCCACCGTGTACGGCTCGCCCGTCACCGTCGCGCCGGACAGGTCGGTCGTGATTGCCGTGGTCGTCGCCGCCGTTGACACCGCGTGCGCTTCGGTGTCCTGGCTCGTCTCGAAATTGGCGTCGCCCGCGTACGTCGCCGTCAGGGTGCCCGCGCCCACCGTCGCCAGCGTCACGGTACACGTCCCGACCCCCACCGCCGCCAGGCAACTCGCCCCGTTACCGTCGGTCACCGTCACGTTCCCCATCGGTGTTCCCGCGCCGGGCGCGTCGACGGTCACGGTCCATGTCACCGTCACCGACTGATTGAACTCCGACGGATCGGGCGCATCGCTTGTGATGGTGATCGTGGTACTCGCCGCGCTCACCGTGTGCGCCGTCCCGCTCGAGACGCTGCCGCTGAAGTCGGTGCTGCCGCTGTAGGTGGCGACCAGTGTCTTCGCGCCCGCCGTCGTCGATGTCAGGGGACACGACCCCGCGCCGTTGGTCAACGTGCTCTGACACAACGCCGCGGTTCCGTCGGCCACCGTCACCGTCCCCGTGGGTGTGCCGCCGGGCGCCGTCACGCTGAAGCTCACGGTGTAGGGCTCACCCACGCGGCTCGGGCTGGACACGACCGAACTGATCGTCGTGGTGGTTGGTCCCGGCCCGATCGTGATCGGGGCCGAAGTCGCCGTCGTCAGTCCGCCCGCGGCGAACAACAACGTCCGCGGCCCGACGGTCCCCGCGATGGCGAGGTCGGTGAAGACCGCGTCCCCGCCGGCATTCGTCGAAACCGGATTGCCCCCGCTCAGCGTCCCACCACCCGAGGCGATGATCGCCGACACGTCAATGCCGGCGGTGTCGACGGGATTCCCCGCCTGGTCGCGCACGTCGATCACCGGTTGCTGCGGGAACGCGACGCCGTTCTGCGCCGAGGGTGACGGCTGGGTGGTCACGACGAGCTGGCGGGCGAGTCCCGCGGCGAGTGTGATCGCATTGGACACGGCGCCGGTGAGATTGGTGCCGGTGAAACTCAGCCGGTAGGTACCGACCGGACCGGATATGCCAAGATTGGCAAAGGTGGCCAAGCCATCGGCGGCGGTGATTGCCGTCTGTGTCCCGATGAGGATTCCCCCCGGTCCCGACGCGATCGCGGCGGTCACGACCACGCCGTCCTGCGGCACCGGATTCCCAGACCCATCCTGCAGTTGCACGCCGGGCTGGATGGCGAACACCGAGTCGCTGCGCGCGGTCGAGGACGGGTGCGTCACGACCGCAAGCTGCCCCGCCGACCCGGCCTCACCCACCGCCGTGAACGTCAGCGGACTCCCGATCAGACCATCGACCGTCGCGAGCAACGTGTTGGGGCCGGCGGCGAGCCCCAGGGTCCACGACGTCACCGCCGCGATACCGTCGACATCGGTCTGCACGGGCCCCGTCGGCACCACCGAGCCCCCTCCCTGATCGACCGAGAACTGGACGGCCACGCCAGGCACGCCGTTGTCGTTGGCATCCGTCACCAGGACGGACGGTGGGATCGGCACCGGTGATCCGGCCGTGCCGGTCTGATCCTGGCCGGCGTCGACGGCGATCGTGGTTGGCGGACCCGCCGCGAACACGACGACCGCGTCATCCGTCAGCCCCAATCCGTTGACGGTTCCGCTGATCGTCGCGGTCCCCGTCGCGATCCCGGCCGTCAGCGTGGCGCTGTACGTGCCGTCGCCTCCGTCGACCACGGCATCCAGCACGCCGAGATCGGTCGCGAGCGTGACGAGGTCGCCGCCCGCCGTGAGCGCGTTACCGTTCTCGTCGAACAGGGTGACCGTGACAGCGGTCGTGCTGGCGCCATCGGCGACGATCGAATCGGCGGCGACCTGGATCGTCGAGGTCGCGGCACTCGCCGCGCCCGCCGTGAATGCGACGACCGCGTTGTCCGCGAGCGCGACCGCGTTCAGCGTGCCGGTAATCGTCGCCGTACCCGCCGTCGTTCCCGCCGTCAGCGTCGCGGTGTACGTCCCGTCCCCCTGGTCGGCCACCGAGCCCACGGTTCCGAGGTCCGTCGCGACCGTCACCCCCGCGCCACCGCTGGTCAGGGCATTCCCGTTGGCGTCGAACAGGGTCACGGTGATCGTCGCCGTGCTGCTCCCATCGGCGGTCAGGGACGCCACGCTCGCTTCGATGGTTGAGGTCGTGGGATCGCCTGAGCCGGGGGTGAATGCCACGACCGCATTGTCAACGATCGCCGCGGCGTTCACCGTTCCGGTGATCGTCGCCATGCCCGCCGTCGTCCCCGCGGTCAGCGTCGCGGTGTACGTGCCGTCACCCTGGTCGCTCACGGCGCCCACCGCGCCCAGATCGGTCGCCAGGGTGACCACGTCACCGCCGGCGGCCAGCGCGTTCCCGTTGGCATCGAGCAATGTCACGGTGACGCCGGTCGTACTCGATCCATCGGCGGTGAGTGACGGCGCGCCCGCCTCGATCGTGGAGGTCGTCCCATCGGCCGCGCCGGGCGTGAGGGTGACGACCGCGTCGTCGACGATCGTCAGCCCGTTCACCATCCCCGAAATCGTGGCGGTCCCGGCGACCGTGCCGGCGGTCAGGGTCGCGGTGTACGTGCCATCCCCCACGTCGGTCACGGACCCGGTACTGCCGAGGGTCGTCGACACGGCGACCACGTCACCACCGACACCCAGCGGATTGCCATTGCTGTCGCGCAGCGTCACCGTCACCGTGGCCGTGCTCACGCCGTCGGCGGTCAGCGACCCGGCGCTCACGTCGATGGTCGACGTCGTCCGGTCCACGTTCCCCGGCGTGAACACGACCACCGCGTCGTCGGTGATCGCCGCCGCATTCACGGTCCCGGTGATCGTCGCCGTCCCGGCACTCGTGCCGGCGGTCAGCGTCGCCGCGTACGTCCCGTCCCCCTGATCCGTCACGCCGCCGATCGTTCCCAGATCCGTGGTGAGCGTGACCGCGTCACCGCCCACCGCGAGGGCATTCCCGTTGGCGTCGACCAACGTGACAGTGATGGTGGCGGTGCTGGCCCCGTTCGCACTGAGCGACGCCGTGCTCGCCGCAATGGTCGAGGTCGACGCGTCGGCCGGTCCCGGCACGAACTCGACGACCGCGTTGTCGGTCAGGGCCGCCGCGTTCACCGATCCCGTCACCGTCGCGGTCCCCGCGGAGGGCCCCGCGGTCAACGTGGCCGTGTACGTCCCGTCTCCGGCGTCCGCGACGCCACTCAACCCACCGAGATCGGTCGCGAGGGCGACGACGTCGCCCCCAAGCGTGAGCGGATTGCCGTTGCCGTCACGCAGCGCGACCGTGATCGTCGTGCTGCTCGACCCGTCCGCGATCAACGACGCCGCGCCGGCATCGATGACGGAGGTCGTCGGATCGGCGGTGCCCGACGTCGCGGTCGCCACGAACTCCACGGCACCCACCCCGAGCACCACCGCTCGCAGGGTATCGCTCTGGTCACCGGCCGTCGTGCCGAGCACCCACGCGGTCACCGCTGCGATCCCGTCGACGCCGGTCACGGACGGACTGCCGGTGACGCTCCCGGTCCCGGACGCCGTAAACGTGACGGTCACGCCAAGCACGGGGTTCCCCGCCCCATCGGTGACGAGGACGGCCGGAGGCACCGACACGGCCTGGCCGACGCCCGCCGACTGGCCGACGCCCGCGCTGGCGACGACGGCGGTGGCGACGCCGGACGACACGTCGAACGGGCTGCTCTCGACGGCGGGCAGTCCACCGCCGCTGACCGTGAGCGAATAGCCGCCGGCGGCGAGGTCGATGGCGAGATCGGCGAACGAGGCCGCGCCCGCGACGGCCGGGGCATCGGTCATGCCGGACAACATCGCGCCGGTCGCGCCGGTCCCGTCGGTGATGGCGATCGTGACGACCGACGCGAAGCTCGTGTCCACCAGGCCCGACGCTTCGCGCGCCTCGATGACGACCGGAGGCGCGATGGTCGCGCCCGCGATCGTCGACGCCGGCTGCACGGTGTAGACGAATGCCACCGCCGGAATGACGAGATAGAAGTCCACATCGGCTTCCGGATTGGCGCCGAACGCCTCCCACGCCCCGGCGCGGTCCGTTTCGTCCATCGCGCGGGCCCGCCAGTGATAGGCCGTGTCGTCCGCGAGGCCGTCGACGCTCACCGACGCGGACCCGCCGCTGGCCACCGGCGAGCCGGTGGCGCTCGGTGTCCCGGTAAAGGGTGTCCCGATCGGCAGGACTTCGACCTGCAGCCGCAGCGTCGCGCCGGGATCGGGATCGGCCACGCTTGCGTGGAACACCACGGTCGCATCCACCGCCGTGTCACCGACCGCCACCGCGGTCACCCCGTCCGCCCGAAGCTGCTCCAATCCACCCGGCGAACTCGGCGGCTCGGGAATCGCCACGCCCACGTCGCGCTCGGTATCGGCGTTGCCACCAAACGCGGTCCAGGCGCTCGACCGGCCGGTCTCGTCCACGACACGCGCCTGCCAGCGATACTCGGTGTCATCGATCAGCCCATCGATCCGGACCACGGACGACCCGCCGCTCGGCGTGACCGGTCCGGCATGGGTGAACGTGTCGGTGAACGGCGTCGCCAGCGGCCGCATCTCGATTTCGAGCTGCAGCATGGCGCCGGGATCGGGATCAGCGAGGTCGGCCCGCAGCACGACAACTGCCTCGGCCGTCTGCCCGCCGGGCGCGATCGCCGTGACGCTATCGCCGGCGAACTGTGTCATGCCGGTCGGTGCGGCGGGATCCGCAGGCACGGCGACCGCGAAATCCGGCTCCGACTCGCCGTTGCCGCCGAACGCGACCCAGGCGCTCATGCGTCCCGTCTGATCGGTCGCGCGCGCACGCCAGTGGTACGCTCGATCGTCGGCGAGCCCCGTGGCGGCCACGTGGGCCACACCGGCGAGCCCCGGATCGCTCGACGCCGTCGGCACGCCGCTGAACGCGGTTCCGATGGGCTGAATCTCGATGTCGAGTTGGATCATGGCGGCGGGATCAGCGTCGGCGACGCCGGCGCGCAGGACGAGCGACGCGACGAGTATCGTGTCGCCGGGCCCGACCACCGTCGTGGAATCGGTTGCCAGCTGCGCCAGGTCGGTCGGCATCTCGGGCGGGTCGGGCACGGCGGTGGAGAAATCCGGTGCCGTTTCCGGGTTGCCGCCGAACGCGACCCAATCGCTCGTCAATCCTGTCTGGTCGACCGCGCGAGCCTGCCAGTGATAGTCGACGTCGTCGTTCAAGCCGGTGATCGTGACGACGGCGCTGTCGCCGCTCGAGACCTGGACACTCGACCCGGTCGGAGTCCCGCCGAACGGCATCCCAACGGGGATGACCTCGACCTCGAGCCGCACCAGGTCCCCGACGTCCACGTCGCTCAGGTCGGCTCGGAAGACGACCGTGCGCTCGTCGGTCGTGTCCGCCACGTTCAGCGGCGTCTTGGCGTCGCTCTTGCGCTGACCCGGGTTGACGGGATCGGCGGGCGCCTCGGGTACCGCGACCCGGAAGTCCGCCTCCGTCTCGCTGTTCCCCCCGAACGACGACCACGCGCTGGCTCGGCCGGTCTGGTCGACGGCCCGCATTTGCCAGCGATAGTCCGTGTCGTCGAGCAAGCCACTCACGGCCACCAGGGCGTTGCTGTCGGGCCGCACACCGACTCCCCCGATCGCCACACCCGTAAACGCCTCGCCGAGCGCCCGCACTTCGACTTCCAGTCGAATCAGGTCGGTCGTGTCCGGATCGGACACCCTGCCCTGGAGCACCAACGCCGAACTGTCGACCGCACCGCCAACCGCAACGAGGGTGGTGCTGTCGGCGGCGAACTGTGCCGCCGTCGTCGGGGACGCGGGTGGCCGGGGCGGGGTGAATTCGAGCGTGAAGGGCCCGGAGGCCTGCGGGCCGTCTCCCACCGCTTCGATCACGTAGTTGCCGGCTCCGGGCAGCAACTGGTAGACCAGGCACGGATTCCCGGCGACGCCGTTACAGTCATCCGATTGACCGACCGGCGCTCCCGCGATCCCATCCCGGGCCAGGACGAGATAGCCGTCGAACGCCTCCGATCGCATCACGATCGTCACCGAGTCGAACGTGGCGCTGAAGCGGAACAGTTTGGCCGGCATCCCCGATCGGTGGGGAGACGCGCAGTCACTCGCACTCAACGAGTCCGTGATCGTCGTCCCGGCCACGATCGCTCCGACCCGACATGGATAGATGGTGAACTGCACGGGGATCCGGGTCGGATCGCCGGCACCCTCAACCAGGGCCGCAATGATCGTATCGTGGTGCACACCGACAGGGAGCCCCGCCGGATTCAGCGAGACCGAGACGGAGGACGGCGTCGTCCCGCCGGCGGCACTCAGCACGAGCCAGGCGCTCCCCCGCGCGCGCGACGCGGTCCACGCCAGGGCCGTCGGCCCGGTATGGTTGACGTCGAACGCCACCGTATGCACGTCCCGGCTCCCGACCGCGGCGGAATCGACCAGCTGCGCCGACGACAGCGCGAGACCACCCGAGTCGGGCGGCGCCACCAGTTCACCCAACTGACACGTCTGGACAAGTAGCGCCGTCGCAAGAAGGACGACGGCGGTAGCGAGACGGCGGATCTGGGTGACGGCGGGTCGGGTTATTTCACGCACCGTACAACGAACACAGGACGCAAGAGGACCGTCCTTCGTGGTGGTTTTCGCCCGCGGAGCGACACTCCCATGCTTGAGTGACCACCGACAAGACAGCAGGAAGAGTCTACACCGCGGCGCCGAGAGGCGTTAGGGGTGCACGGGGGCCGGCAGCGCAGCTGACGAAGGAGGGCTATCGCTTAGCGGTCCAGGTCCCGGCTTGGACAAGGTAGAGTTTCTTGCTTGACAGGAACGTGTACTCGAATCGGATCGAGTACGTCCCACTCAGCCGGCCGGCCACGATCTCCCCCTTCAGGATCTCGCTGAAAGAGCACTGCGTTACCTGATCCACCGCGAACGAGGGATCCTCGGTACACACGTTACGGGGCGCGAACGTCAACTGGCCCGCGCCGTTGAACGAGCCCGGCACCGAGAATCCGGCCAGCGTTTCGCTCAGCCGAAAGCTTCCGTCCGTTGGGGTTGCCGCCGAGAGATCCTCACCGTCACACACCAGGCTCCGCCCGCTGAAGTCAGCCGCCACGTTCAGACTGTCCTGCGTGAGTACCACCTTCCATCCATTGATGTTGCACGTGGCCGCCCCATCCGAGATCACGCTTTGCAGTGCGACGTCGGTCTGCCGAATGGTCGCGGAGTTCGAAGCGGTGATCGTCCAGGTGCCCGCGACGTTCGGGGGCACAAAGGGCCCGCCTGGTGTATCGTCGGTCGTGTCGCCCGGTCGCGTCGGCCCGTCGCTGCATGCGGCCAGCGCGGATAACAGTGCCAGGCACCGCGCCATCCGTAGCATGGCGAATACCTCGACTCGTTCGTCTGAGGAGCGGCGAACGTAGCAACTCCGGCTCAGCTCGGCAATGGGTGTGAGCGACCACCGAGCACGCCAGCCTGATGGTGGCTATGCCGCAGCGAGGGCGGCGGCGAGGCGGCCGGGGCGGATCATGTGCCGAATCCGAGGGTCGAGGCGGCCGCGCCTTGGCGCTCGTCCAGCGTCAGGAACGCGAGCGACGCCGGATCATCCCCGGCCAGATACAAGGCAGTGGCAAGGTGCCAGCAGTCGGCGCCACGAAGGTACCCCACGGAGAGAACCCGCGCGATCTCCGTGCTCAGGTGTCGGTCCGGAATGACCCAGTCGAGATGCTCGAGGATCGGCGGCGTTGCGACATCCACCCCCTCACGCCGCAACGCCGACATCAGCTCGGCCTCGAGCAGGCCACCGGCCAGGAGTTCGTCGCACTGGACAAGGCGCTGCCGGACCGCCTCGCTGCCTCGCTCGTCCAGCGCGACCGACACGATGCACGACGTGTCGACGTAGGCGCGCACCTAGTCCCGTTCGTCGAGGAAGCGCTTGAGTGCTCCGGGGCGTCGCGCGAGCGGCTTCAGCACCGCCAAATCAGCCGGCGGGCGCGACGCGGGCACGATGATCCCGCGCGCCTTCAGGTCGGCGATGCGCTCATCGATGGTCCTTGCCGCAGGCTCCTCGTAGGGCCGCAACTCGGCCGCCGGTTTGCCGTGGACCGTGATGACGATCCGGGCGCCTTCCCGAACCTGACGGACGAGGGCGGAGAGCTTGGCCTTGGCCTCGTAGAGGGAGTAGGTGTCGGACATGGCGAAATATAGTCTGACTAGTCAGATCAGACAATCGCGTCGGAGACCTTACGGGGTTGTGAATCCTTCGCGCCGGGCGGCCGCGCTCAAACGTCCGTCAAATGTGACGAATGCGTCGCTGACTGGTGAGCCGGCCCACTCGAGAGCGGCCGCCAGCTGCAACGCATCCGCAGCGCGCAGTGGGTGAACGCGCAACAGGCGGAGCGCTAGCTCTCGAATCGCGTCACCCGGTTGCATCTCGAACCAGCTGACCCGTACGGTCGCCAACAGGTCACGCGCGGCGACCTCCTGCTCATCCGTGAGATGCCCTTCCCGGTGCAACCGCGCGATGGCCGATGCGCACTCGATGGGCGACACCCACCAGACGACAAGTTCCGCGTCCGATTGATGCAGCGCGCGCGCTGGCTCCGTCAGCGGCTGCTGCAGGCACAGCGGCACGATGGCCGACGAGTCCCAAAACCTCACCAGCCTTCGCCACGCTCTTCGAGCAACACGGCGACGGAGCGCCCCGCGGGGTCGGGCGGACGCACGCGGGTCCAGAAGTCACGCGGCAGCCGGCGGGCCGGCGGCTTGAGCTGTCCGCTGCGCACGAGCAGGTCGCGACGGCTCCCGGTACGGGGGTCACCCTCGATGGGGGCGATGCGCGCGATCGGGCGTCCCCGGTCGGTGACGAGGACCTCACCACCCCGACGTACGATGTCGAGATAGGCACTGAGCCGCGCTTTCAGATCGGAGATCGAGGTTCGCTTCATATGACTATAATGGTCATGTGAATGTGACCTGTCAAGGTACATGTCTCTCGCCGGTACGGCGGTAGGTCGAGCCGTTCCCGCGGGGCTTGACGTCCCGAGGGACCGCGCCCTGCTTGCGCGCGTGCTCCAAGGCCGGCGCCACGGCGCGGGTTACGAACGGGACCGCGAGCGCCCGCCGACGTGTCGGGACGATCAGGCTGTCAGCGGGTTCACCACCGCGAGAAACGTGAACTGATGAAAATCGGTGTCGGCGGTCCGGATCTCCGTCACCCCGTGCTCTCGCATCAGCGCCGCCGTGTGCAAGTCGTGCACCGGATTGCCCCGCAGGCGGGGATGTTCGCGGATCAACTGTTCCAACACCTCGGCATGGCGATCCGTCTCCACGAGCAGGGCCGAGCGCGGCCCTGCGAGCGCGGCCGCAAGCCAGGCCCGGGCCGACGGGAGTTCGAGTGGTCGCGGAAACACGGAACCGTGGGTGCTGACCCGGAGGAACTCGTACACAATGCCCCAGGTGAGAAACCAGGTGCGTTCGCCCCGCCGCCAGTCGTCCAGCAGCGCGCGGGCACGTTTGTGGTCGGGGGAGTCGGGATTGACGGCGTACAACAGCAGGTTGGTGTCAACGACGAACACCGCTCAGGCCCCATCCATTGTACGGGAGAGGGCGTCGCGGTCGGCCACATCCACGAGCGGCCGCCCCATCGGGTGGACCGGAAGCGGGGGCAGCCGGCCGGCAGCCGGCTCGGCGAGCCCGCGCCGAAGGGCTTCGGCCACCACGGCGGACAGGGTCTCCCCCTGACGAGCCGCCCGGCGCTTGAGCTCGCGCATCAACGGATCCGGGATGATCAGGGTCGTCTTCATATGGAAAATCATACAACGAGTACGATAGTACGTCAACCATTAGACTGAACGACTCCGCCTGTCCGGAGCTTGAGCATGACCACACAGGTATGCTCACCTCGGGGTGGAACCGACATCGCACCCTCCCAACCTCACTCTTCCGGAACGGGCTTCTCCCTCAGGGTGGGATAGGTGATCCCGAGCTGCTCCAGCAACGACGCGTAGCGTGACGCGTCGTAGTAGAACGGCCGCATCCGGGGACGCCACCGCGCCATGATCTCCTCGTTCAACCAGACCGCCGGCTGATCGGTCGGTGAGATGAACGGGATGTATTTCGTGTCCTTGGTCTGGACGTTGTTGAAGTAGTCCCACGCCGCGTCCACGGTGACACCGTCGAGCAGGAGGTCGAGCAGAGTGCGCGCCTGCACCTTGGCGCCGGCGATAGCGCCCTGGTGCGCGATCGGCGTCGCCATGGCGATGCTGTTGGCCCAGTGGTGGCCGGGGCCACCCTCCATGTTCGACGGGTAGCGCAACGTCACCGTGGGCATGTTCCACGACACGTCCCCGATGTCGTCCGACCCGCCGCCGAGCGAGCGTGAGAGGTCGACCGGACCGGCGAGTTCCGGAATCGAATCGGCGAGACCCGTGACGTCGACGCCCATCTCCTGCTGGAACGCCTCGGCGAACCGCACGTCGTCTTCGCTCCACGCCGGCAGGCCGACGGCCTGGATATTGGCGTAGCTGATCTCCGCGACCGGTTTGCTGAAATGGCGACCCCACGCCGAGCCGACGGTCATGATCGTATCGACCGTCGTGCCGGTCATCAGCGCGGCGCCCTGCGCCATCAACACGGCCGCGTCATACTGCTCCTTGGTCAGTTCGTAGTCCCGCTCACGGAAGTAGAACCAGATCGTCGCGGTCTGCGGTACGACGTTGGGCTGGTCGCCGCCATCCACGATGATGTAGTGCGACCGCGCGGCCGGCCGCAGGTGTTCGCGCTTGAACTCCCAGGCCTGCGCCATGAGCATGACCGCATCGAGCGCTGAGCGGCCTCTCCATGGCGCGCCGGCGGAATGGGCCGTCTCACCAGTGAAGCGGAACTGCACCGACCACAGCGCGTTGCCGCCCCCGGTGCCCCAGCTCATCCCGAAGTTGTTGCTGACGTGCGTGAACAGGTTCACGTCCACGCCCGCGAATACCCCGGCGCGTACGAAGAACGCCTTGGACGCCACTTGCTCCTCCGCAACCCCCGGCCACAGCAGCAGCGTCCCATCGATGTGCTCGCGGGCCATCAGCTCCTTCACCGCGAGCGCCGCCGCGATGTTGACCGCCTGACCCGAGTTGTGGCCTTCGCCGTGACCCGGCGCCATGGGCACGATCGGGTCACGGTAGGCGACGCCTGGCTTCTGATTGGACTGCGGAATCCCGTCGACATCGGACCCGAGCGCGATGACCGGTTCGCCCGTTCCGTTGCTCCAGCGGGCCGTCCACGCCGACGGCATGCCGGCAACGCCCTTTGCGATCTCGAAGCCGTTGGCCGCCAGCAGCTCGGTCAGGTAGCGCTGCGTCTCGAACTCCTGCATGCCGAGCTCACCGAACGAAAAGAGGTGATCGATGATCTCCTGCACGAGCTTGGCCCGCGCGTCGACCATGCCGAGCACCTCGGCCTTCAGTGATGCGAGGCGGGGGTCGGCCTGCGCCGCGAGTTGAGGGGAGACGCTCGCGGCGGCGGTCAGTGCGAGAATCGCTACAAATGCGCGCCAGGTCATGGGAGTTCGAGGGCGGAAAGATATGCCTCGGTCCGCGAGCCGCAACCGCGCCAGTGGTCGTCCTGGACCCGCCGATCCGCCGACCTGCCGTGTACACGCGCCGGCCGCTCGGCTGTACTGGTACACGAGGGAGGCAGCATGCACACTCAGGCACCATGAGTTCGATCGATGCGAGCGATAGCGAACTTGTCCGACGCACCCGCGAAGGCGACCGGGAGGCCTTTGGCGTGCTCGTCACACGCTATCTCCGCCCGACGCTCGCGGTGGCCTGGGAATACGCGCCGTCGCGCGACGACGCCGAGGACCTGGTTCAAGAGGGATTCCACCGGGCCCTGCGCGGGCTCGACGGATTCGACACGCGGCAACCGTTCCGCCCGTGGCTGTTCACGATCATCCGCAACGTGGCCCGAAACGCGGCGGCGACACACGCCCGTTGGCACTCGGTCGCGATCCCGGACGAACTGCCAGCGGACGATCCCGACCCACTCGACGACGCGTATCGCGCGGAGTTGCGCGACCGGATTGGTGCGGGGCTCGACCTGCTGCCGCCAATGCAGCGCGCCTGTTTCCGCCTGTGCGATATCGAGGGATTCGAAGGAAACGAGGTCGCCGAGATGCTCGGCGTGAATGCCGCGACTGTCCGTACCCACCGCCACCGCGCGCGAGCCGCGTTGCGCAAGGCGTTGCAGGGATTGAACGACGAGAGGAAAGCCTGATGACCGCACACGACGAGCGGAGCGCCTTCGAGGCACGGGTGCCGCACGACCCGGCGTACTGGTCCGCCCTGGCGGAACGTATCACACGCTCGGCGGACCCCGTGTTTGCCGAACTCCGGGTGGGGCAAGCCTGGTGGAATCCGCTGGACCGATTCGGGCCCGCGTTGAGTATCGGGGCGATTGCCGCCGCCGCCGCGACGTTCGTTGCACTGCCGGCGGGCGGTCCCGCCGCCGCATCGAATGACGATGCCCGGCCCGAAACCGTTGCCAACCCGACCGACCTCCTGCAAAACGCGTTCATCACGCCGTCGTTGCCAGACGTGATGACCCTGATGATCCTGGGGACCGAGGAATGACCATGCGTATGTCTCTTCGCGCGCTTCTCGCCGTGTCATCGTTGACGGTCCTGGGCTTCGCGTTGGGTGTCGCCGGCGACCGCCTGTGGCTCGCCCTCCACTCCCGAGGGACGCCGCGGGCGCAGATCGTGCTCGATACCGAGCATGCCGAGCGGTTTCATGCCATGCTGGCCCACATGGAGTTGAGTGACAGTCAGCGCGTCGCCGTCGACAGCATCCTCGACCATTACCAGGGCACCGTCGAGCAGACCTGGGCATCGATGCAACCACGGTTGCAGACGACCATGGACAGCGCGCGCCAAGCCTTCGAAGCGCTGTTCGATGCGGACCAACTCGCGACGTTCCAGCAGTGGTTGGCGGCCGAGCATCGGCGCATGCACGGCACCGAGCATCCCGCGTTCCGGCATTGAGGACACGACCGATGAAGCCGTTCCTGCTGATCGTGGCCGTCGTGACCGCCGGCTCCGGCCTCTGGTTCGTGACTGCCGGTCGCTCGGACCCGCCGGCGCAGGCGCCGGCCGCTTCGGGCCAGGTCATCACCGTCACGCGTCGTGACATCGGCGCCACGGTGCTGGCCACCGGCGTCATCCGGCCCCAGGTCGGTGCGGAGGTGCGCGTGGGCTCGCGCGTGTCGGGCGTGCTCGAGCGTCTCTACGTGACCGACGGCGATCAGGTGCGCCGGGGACAACTGCTCGCCCAGCTCGATTCGGCGGAATTCGCGGCGCGCTACGCGCAGGCGGTCGCGAATCTCGAGAACGCGCGGGCCGAGAGCACCTACGCCGCCGGGGAATTCACGCGGGCCGAGCACTCCTTTCGCCGCGAGGTCATTACGGAAGCGGAGTTCGCGCAGGCGCGACGGATGCGTGACGTGCGCATCTCGATGGTGCGTCAGGCCCAAGCCGAACTCGCCTCCGCGCGTATCCAACTCGGTTATACGAACATCGTCGCGCCGATCGGCGGGGTCGTCGCCACGGTGTCGACACAGGTCGGCGAGACGATCGCGGCGAGCCTGGCGGCGCCAACCTTCGTCACGATCGTCGACCTCGATCGGCTCGAGGTGTGGGCGTACGTGGACGAGACGGATATCGGGCGCGTCGCGGTCGGCCAAGCGACCCTCTTCACGGTCGACACGTATCCCGACACGGAGTTCGACGGCACGGTGACGGCCATCCGCCCGACCGCCGAGATCCAGGACAACGTCGTCAACTACATCACCGTCATCGAGATCGCCGGCGGACACGGACGCACGCTCCGCCCGGAGATGACGGCGACCGTCAACATCATGCTGGAGCGACGGGAGAATGTCCTCGCCGTCCCGAACGGCGCCGTGCGGCGCGACCGGGAGGGCGCGTACGTGTTCGTGCTCCGCCACGAGGAACGGGCCCGGCAACCGATCAGGACCGGGTACCGCGGGCGCGACTACACCGAGGTCCTCGAAGGCCTCGACGAGCACGACCGGATCATCGCCGGATCGACCGCCCGATAACCATCCCACACGAACGAAAGTGAGAGGATGCCACGCATGCTTGCACTCGAACACGTCAGCAAGCGCTACACGAAGGGCGCCAACGTCGTCACGGCCCTCGCGGACGTGTCGTTGGACGTCGACCGCGGCGAGTTCGTCGCGGTGGTCGGACCGTCGGGATCCGGCAAGTCGACGCTGATGCACATGCTGGGCCTGCTCGACCGGCCGGACGAAGGCGTCTTCCGCTTCGAAGACCGCGACGTCCGCGCGCTGGAGGCGGATGACCTGGCGCTCATGCGGAATCGGCAGATCGGGTTCGTCTTCCAGGCGTTCCATCTCCTGCCGAAGACGCCCGCGGTCGAGAATGTCGAACTCCCGCTCATCTACTCCGACCGGGCGGATTTGTCCGGCCTCGCCCACAAGGCGCTCGAACGCGTGGGGTTGGCCGACCGCGCAACCCACCTGCCGAGCGAGTTGTCCGGTGGGCAGCAACAACGCGTGGCGATCGCGCGCGCGCTGGTCAACGATCCCGACCTGATTCTCGCAGACGAGCCAACCGGCAACCTCGATTCGCAGGCCGGCCTGGAAGTAATGGGAATTCTCCAGGAGCTGAACGACCTCGGCAAGACCATCGTGCTGGTCACCCACGACCCCGAACTGGCCAAGGTCGCGCGGCGCCTGATCCGGATCGTCGATGGCCGGATTGCGCAGGATGACGTCATCAGGGACCGGCGTGACGCACGCACCGCGCGGGGTGCGCCGGCGCAAGTATGACCAGGGCCAGGGCTGGAGAACGCGCCGCACACCTTGGACGGACGGCTACGGCGGCGATTCCCGGCGTGAACGCCGGGCTCGGCAGCGCGGTCGCGCCGACGCGCCGTGAACGGCGCCCTACGGACCCAACCACCGGAGACTCGAACGTGCCCACCACGATCCGCGTACGAACTGCCCGCGCCTCAGCCATGTTCTTCGCCCTCGCCTTCATGGCGTGCAGCGGTGGCGACGACCCCGTGCAACTGGTCTACCGGTTCGACGCCGCACCCGGTCAGGCGTTCAGCACGACGCTCAGTCAGTCGCTTGGCGTGCGGATGGGCGACCATGCGATGGATGGGACGAGGGAATTGCACGCCCGCTACCGCATCATGGCCGACGCCCCGCATGCGGGACACGACCTGCGCGCCATCGTTCGCCTGGACACCGTCCGCGCATCCCTGATCTGGGGCCCGAACGAGCAACGCATCGACACGCGTCACCTGGCGGGGCGCGAGTTCGCCCTGACCGTCGCGCCGAACGGCGGCGAGCCAACCTACGACCCGGCAAGCCTGCCCACGATGGACATGGGCCAGTTGGGAGGCGGCAGCGTCGCTCCCAGCCTGCTGATCGACTATGGATTCCCCACGCTGCCGGCGGAGCCGGTCAGCACCGGTTCCACGTGGAGCGAGACGCGAACCAGCCGGCGGCTCGAGGCCACCATCTGGGTGACGGCGAACGTCGAGACCACCTACCGCGTGACCGGTCGCGAGCACATCGACGGGACTCGCTGCCTCACGATCGCGTCGGCCTCGACCGGGACGCTGTCGGACGGGAACGCGCACGGCGACCCAGTGGCGTTCACGGGGCAACTGCACGGCACGGCGCACTGGTGTTTTGACGCCGAATCGGGCGTGCTCGTGCGGATGACCGGTGAGGAAATTACCGAAGGAAGCATCCCGAGGGACGAGGGAGCAGCCGCAACGGTCAACCAGAGCACGAAGATCGAGATCCACCATGTCGCCGGCGAGCGAGGATACCGATGAAAACGAGCCGCATGATCGCCAGCAGTTTCCGCACGATGGCGCGCTACAAACTGCGCACGTTCTTCATGATGTTGGGCACGTTGATCGGCGTGGCGGCGCTGACCGTCGTGGTCGCGTTGGGACAGGGAACCAGGACCGAGCTGTTGCACGGGATCGCGCGCATGTTCTCCGGCTCCGCGATTCTGCTGTCCGCCGGATCGGGCATGATGGGCGACGACCCGCGCGCCGGCGGCCCCACTTCCACCCTGACCCTTGCGGACATGGACGCGCTCGCGGCGGCGGTCCCGGCCATCGCGATGGCGGACCCGATGCAGATGGGCGGGACCCGCACGGTCGTGTACCAGAGCAATGCGAGTGACGTGCGGATCATCGGGCAGTCCGAGAACGCCGGGGTGGTGTGGAATCGCGGGGTCAGCCGCGGATCGTTTTTCACCGCGGCCGATGTCCAGGCCTCCGCGCGCGTGGCGCTCATCGGTGAGCGCGTGGCGCGAGACCTGTTTGCGGATGTCGACCCGATCGGCCAGCAGATTCGGATCGGGAACGTGCCGTTTCAGGTGCTCGGCATTCTGGAACCGTTCGGGATCGATCCGCACGGGCTCGACAAGGACAACGAGATCATCGTGCCGGTCACGACGGTCATGCGACGGCTGAACAACATGGATTATCTGGCGTCGGCCAAGATCCTGGTGGAGCCCGACGCGGACCTGGATGCGACGGTCTTCGCCATCGAAGACATGCTGCGCGAGCGCCACGGCCTGGCCATCGACGAGCAGAACGACTTCCACATGATCACGCCGGTGCAGGTGGGGCACATGATCCAGGCGACCAACAAGACCTTCACCGTCTTCCTCCCGATCGTCGCCATCATCTCGATCCTCGTTGGCGGCGTGGTGGTAGCGAACCTCATGCTGATGTCGGTCAACGAGCGGCGGCACGAGATCGGCCTGCGCAAGGCGATCGGCGCGCGTGCGCGTGACGTGTGGTGGCAGTTCCTGCTCGAGGCCACGCTCATCACGACGCTGGGCGGCGTGCTTGCGCTCGCCGTCGGCGCGGCGGCCCTGCAGTTCATCGCGCGTGCGATGGACACCACGCCGATCTTCCCGTGGGAGGTCACCCTCATGGGCATGGGCATCGCCGTCCTCGTCGGTGTCATCGCCGGCGTCATGCCGGCGCGGCGCGCCGCCCGGATGGATCCGATCGCGTCGCTCCGATGAGACTGCTCCGCAACGTCGCGCTGTCGCGCAAGGCGTTGTGGCGGCATCGCACGCGGACCGTGTTGGCACTCGGCGGAACGGCGGTGGGGGTGGCCGCCGTGCTCGCCATGATCGCGATCGGCGAGGGGGCGGAGCGCGCCGTGGTGGCCCGGATCGGCGCCCTGGGCCGCAACCTGCTCGTCGTCAGCGCCGGCCCGCAGGAACGCGTGCCGGGCCGGCGGGTGGCGCGCGGTGCGACGGTCCAGACACTCACCGTCGCCGATCGAGATGCGATCATCGAGCAATCGAGTCTGATCGCCCTCGCCGCGCCGTCACAGGATCGTCCGATCCAGCTCAACCTGGGCGACCGCTCCACCACCGCGACGGTGCGCGGGACGACGGTCGACTACGAGACCATCCGCGATTTCCGCACGGCGGAAGGACGCTACTTCACCGCCGAAGAGAACCGCGCGGGGATGCGCGTCGCGGTCATCGGGGCGCGCGTGCGCGACCGCATGTTCCCCGGCGAGACGCCGGTCGGCCAATCGCTCCGCATCGGACGCGTCCCATTCGAAGTGATCGGCGTCCTGGAGGCGAAAGGCCTCAGTATCACCGGCGGGACCGATGAGGACGCGCAGGTCATCATCCCGATCACCACCGCGTTGCGCCGCGTGTTCAACCTCGACTACCTGAGTTTGATCTACCTCGAGGTGGCCGACCCCGCGATGATGAACGCCGCCGAGTCCGAGGTCGCGGCGATCCTGCGGGAGCGGCACCGGCTGAACCGCCGGAACCAACCCGACGATTTCAGGATGCAGAATCAGAACCTCGTGTTGGCCGCGGAGTTGGAGACCGTCTCGTCGTTCCGGTTCATGATCACCGGCATGGGCGCGGTCGCGCTGGTGGTGGGCGGGGTCGGCATTCTGTCGATCATGTTGTTGTCGGTGCGCGAACGCCGCTCGGAGATCGGGCTCCGGGTGGCGGTCGGCGCGCGGCGTCAGGACATCTGGACGCAGTTCCTCGTCGAGGCGCTGACGCTGGGTGGGGCGGGCGGGCTCGCCGGACTCGGACTGGGACTCGCCGCCGCCTGGGTCGTGGCGACGTTCACCGAATGGTCGGCGGTCGTCACGATTCCGTCGGTCGTCATGGCGGTCGCATCGGCGCTCGCCGTCGGGCTGGTGTTCGGGGTCTACCCGGCACAGCGGGCCGCGTCGTGGGATCCGATCGAGGCGCTCCGGACCGAGTAGACGTCCGGGTCGGCGACCACCCGCGACCACGGCCTTCAGAACGCGAACCGGCGACCGGGGACGCACAATCGACCGGTCAACGCGGCGTCGCGCCACGTTCTCCCGGGACGGAAGTGCGAAACCGCGTGGCGCCGCAATGATCCGCAGCCCCTGGATCGTCCGGCACTATAAGACAGGTCCGCGACTGACAACGTCGTCACGTGAGGTACGGGCCAGCATGGGCCGGACGCGCCGCGCCTACGCGTGCCGGCATCCCGGCGGAACACCTGCAGGCGTTGTACGCACGAGCCATCCGAAACGCCAACCATAGGCCCAAGCGAAAACGTGGCTCACGGTCGTAAGTTAATGAATTATAGTATGTTGCGATGCAGGCATAAATTGACTACATTGCCTGCATGCAATACACGCTCCGGAACATTCCGCCCGCGCTCGACCGGGCATTACGCCAGCGAGCCCGCGCGGAGGGCAAGAGCCTGAACGCGGTCGCGGTCAGCGCCATGGCGCGGGCGCTTGGGTTCACCGAGGAAGCGGTTACACACCGCGCGCTCGACGACCTGCGAGGGTCGTGGGCGTCGGATCCGGAATGCGAGGCGGCGCTTGAAGCCCAGGACACGATTGACGAGTCGCTGTGGCCATGAGGATCGCGATCGACACGAATCGCTACGTCGATCTCTGTCGAGACGTGCCCGACGTGGCAGAGATACTCGAGTGCGCCGAAGCCGTGCTGCTCCCGTTCACCGCGTTGGCGGAACTCCGAGTAGGCTTCGCGGTCGGCAGCCGCGGTCCGGCAAACGAGCAGCGCCTGCGCCGCTTCCTGATGAAGCCCGGTGTGTCCGTGCTATTCCCCGACGATCAGACGACGCATCACTACGCGTCCGTCTTTCGTCAACTCCGCGCCCAGGGAACGCCGATCCCGACCAACGACATGTGGGTCGGCGCGCTCGTGCTGCAGCACGACCTCATCCTCTATGCGAGGGATCGGCACTTCGACCACCTGCCCCAGATCGTTCGACGCTAGCGGCGCGACTTCCAGCGCGCGCGCGTGCGCCTCGCTCACGCCGTGAAGCGCCAGTATGTCAACTCGTCCCGCTTCACCGCGTGCAACCCCGGCCGCCGATTGGGCGGCAGACCGTTGCGGACAAGATTGAACATGTCGGACACCACGGACCGATTCTCGGCGAAGTACGCGTGGTCCAGGAAATCGGTATCCATTGCCGCCGCATCCACCGTATCCACGCCTGGCACGACGACGATCTCCTCGCCGCTGTCACCGGCACGCGGGTACAGGTGAAACTTCTCCGAAGCCGCCAAGGCCTTGTCGCGTGATGACGCGTAGAGCGTCACGCGGTGCGCCGCGGCGCTCATCGCGGCGGCGAGATTGCGAAACACCTCCGCATCGATGTCCGGCGCCGCGAGAATCACTTCCTGGAACAGACGATCCCCGCGTTCGCCACCGAGCCGTTCGAGCACCTCGGTCAGGGCACGGTTGCCCATGCTATGACCGATCAGATGGATGCGTTCGGCGCCTGACCGGGCTGACACGTCCTCGAGGAAGCGCCTGAGATGCGGCGTCGTCGCCTCGATGGTGGCTTCGTCGGCGGGATAGGCGGTGAGCTTGCCCCGCGACGGCCAACTGAAGAAGAGTGGGGCGCCGGGGAAGTGCAGATCGTACGCCAGTTGGGCGGTGCGCCGCGCGGCATCGGCAAACGACGTGTTGTACCCGTGGACGAAGACCAGCGCCTCTTTGTGGTCGCCGATCCGACCGTTGACGGCGCCAAAGAACGCGTCCTCGGCCAGCCGCTCGACGAGGCGCAGCATCACGTGTTTTGCCGGGTCCTCACGGAACTCGAACTTCCACCAATGCGGCCGCGGAAGTTCCCCCAGGCGCCGGTCGGTCGGCAACGTCACGACGCACCTGCCGAGGTCCACGCGCGTCGCGCGCCAGTGCCCGTAGCGCCGTTCCGGCTTGCGACGAAACGTGCGGTTACGGGTGGTGCCGTAAAAGACCTCGACGGCCACGGCGTCTGGGGAGACCGGCGCCGAGAAACCGGAGCTCGTGTCTGTTCGAGTCGCGCCGACGGGCGGGGCGTACACCGGAGGTGCGGCACGCGGGGTGTGGGCTCCGGACGATTCGATCATGCTCTCGGCAGGGGGCGCTCCCCCATCATCGTCCCTACCGGGACCGGCGCCACCGCCATTCGCCTCGTGCGCTTCCTCCAGGTCCAGGAACACCGGGCCCGAATCGGGCCGCCTCTTGAGTTCGTCGGCTTCCCGCGTCACCTCGACATGGGCACCGGCCTCCCGCAGGCGTTCGGCCAGCGCCTCGGCCTCTTCGCGGGTCGAGCACGATGTCAGCACGTGAGGGTACACCGCGCCGCGCTCGACGACGAATTCCGCCTCGATCAATAAGGAATCAGGCGTTTGGGTGTAGACCACTACCGAATAGCGCGCCATCGCTCCACCTCCTTCGCAGGATCGCCCGAGATGGAGATGCACCTCATCCCCTCGACGTTACACGCGGGATCGACCATCGCGATCGCTGGGACGGGACTTCCTGCCTCGATGTCGTCCGCCGGAGTGACACCGGCGACGGCACGCCGGCGGATCGGCTACCCCGATAAGGCGAATTCTGACAACAGGTTACTCAACTTCGAGTACCTTGGAATTCCTGGGTCTTCGGTGTTTCGTATGGGTTGTCACAGGTCCGATGCCACACCCCGCGGAGGGGTAGGGGGCGCTCGCGAAGACCGTTGCGGCCGCAGGGGGCTCCCCACCCCCCGCCCGTGTATGCCGCGGAGGACGCTGGAACCTGTCGCGGGTGCCGCAAGCCCTCTGCGCCCTCTGCGCTCTCTGCGGTCCAACGCGGGGGGAGGGGCGATGCCGAGGAGTGTGCCCCTCCTTAACCTCGTCCAGGAAACCCGGCCAGGAACCCACACCATTCCCTGAAGACCCGGAATTTTCTTGCCCCGCCCGCCTGTTCCCAATCCCGCCAGGTGAGCGGTTTGGAGAGCAGGCACGCCGGCCGGATGTTATCATTTGAAGCCGATTCGCCGCCGCCCGATCGAGATCCAGGGAGACGCCATGAAGCCCAGCGACGACCTCACGATCATCAGAAATCGCCATCGCGTGCGCGAGCTCCGCGTGTTCCGCGAGATGGTGGATACCTACTACGAGCGATCCGCCTACGACGCGGATGACCTCCAGCGGGACTGGGAGGGTGCACAGGCCGCCCGCGCGGAGATCAACCGGATGCTCCCGCGCATTATCCAGGTGATCGAGGCGGCGCGAATCACGACCGCGGCCACCCGCGATCCCGGCACGGCCCTGGGCAAGCCCGATGCCCTGCGGCACATCTTCACGAACCGGTATGCCGGCACCGGAGGCCAGGAGGTGCTCGACATCATCGACATGACCATCGGGGTGTACGAGGCCGGCCGGTTCGGCGCACTGGCGCGCACCTTCAACCCGCTGTTCTACGCCGGGTCGATGCTCGGTTACGTCCTCGGTCTCCCCAAACGGTTCTTCGTCGCGCTCGGGTTCGGCGGTGGGTCGCGTCGCTCGCACATCCAGGCGGAAGACCTCAAGCGGCTGGAAGCAGTCGCCGAACGCCTGGCCGATACGGAGGAGTTGATCGAGACGCGCTTTGCGGAGCTGCGCGAGCGGCAGGGGCGGCAAATCGCGGAGAACGCCCACCAGCTCACGGAACTCGCCGAACGGCTCGACTTTACGGAGCGCGTGTTGACGCAGATGCGGGCGGTAAAGGAACTCCGGCCCCCTGATGCCACGACACCTGTGTGACGCCAGACGGTCCTCACCACCCTTGCGCCTTCGCCTCTCGAATGGAGTTTGCATGCCACCCATCGCCTGGAGTCGACCGTGTTACGTCTGCCCCTGATCACCTTCCTGCTCACCGTTACCCTCACGCCATCACTGGCGGCCCAGGGGACGAGGCTGCTGCGCCAACCCACCGTGAGCCAGCAAGAGATCGCGTTCACCTATGGGGCCGACCTCTGGATCGTCGCCCGTTCAGGCGGGGAGGCCCGCCGCCTGACCAGCACACCGGCCGTCGAGAGCGACCCGCATTTCTCTCCTGACGGATCACGGATCGCCTTTACCTCCAACCGCTCCGGCATGCCGCAGGTCTATGTCGTGAGCCGGGATGGCGGGGAACCGACCCGGTTGACGTGGCATCCCACTCCGTCCCTGGCTCGTGGGTGGACGCCCGACGGCAGCAGGGTGTTTTACGCTTCTGCGCGCGACGCCGCACCCCAATTCTACAACCGCCTGTGGTCCGTGGCGCGCACCGGCGGCCCGTCCACGATGGTGCCGGCACCCTGGGGCTTCGACGGTTCCTATTCCCCGGATGGCCGACGCCTCGTCGTGGACCGGATGAGCCGGTGGGACGGCGAGTGGCGCAGCTATCGCGGTGGCCAGAATACGGCGCTCACCATCCTCACACTCGGCGATCTCGGCGAGGTGATGATCCCCAACACCGACCGCGCGATGGACATCGAGCCCGTGTGGCTCGGGAACACGATCTACTTCCTGTCCGATCGTGACTGGGCCACCAATGTGTGGGCCTACGATGTGGCCGGCGGCACCCTGCGCCAGATCACCCACGAAGCCGACGTGGACATCAAGGCCCTCGCCGCCGGCGCGGGGCAACTGGTCTATGAGCACGACGGCTGGATTCATCTGCTGGACCCGGCCACCGGAGAGAGCCGGCGCGTGGACATCACGGTCCACGGCGATTTCCCGTGGGCCGAGCCGCGATGGGAAGATGTGTCGGACCGTGTGGCCGCCGCGTCGTTGTCGGCAACGGGGCAGCGGGTGCTGATGGAAGCGCGCGGCGAGATCTGGACCGTGCCGGTTGAACACGGGGATGCCAGGAACCTCACCCGAAGTTCCGCCGCGGCCGACCGGACGCCGATCTGGTCGCCGGACGGGTTGCAGGTGGCGTGGTTCTCGAGCGACGGCGGCAACTACGACCTCCTCATCGCCGCCCAGGACGGCATGGGCACACCACGCCGCCTATCGATCGCCCCGTCCAAGATGGGCTGGGACCCGGTATGGTCACCCGATGGGAGCCTCATCGCGTTCGCGGACGACGATGCCCGCGTGCGGGTCATCGAGGCGGCAACCGGGAACATCAGAACGGCAGACGTCAACGGTACGGTCTTCGACCTTGGCAACCGAGGTCTTCGGTGGTCGCCGGATTCCAAGTGGCTCGCGTATCCAAAGGTCTTCCCCAACCAGTATCACCGCATCGTCGTGTGGTCGGTGGAAAACGGAGCGGCGCGTCCAATCACGGATGCGCTGGCCGATGCCATCGCCCCGGCATGGGACCGCGACGGACGGCATCTCTATTTTCTGGCCTCGACCGACCTGGCCCTCGGATCGGGCTGGCTCAACCTGAGCAGTCTTCAGGCCGACCCCAGGTACGCACCGTACGCCATGGTGCTCAGGAACGATGACCCGACGCCGTTCCCACTCCGCAGTGATGAGGAACCGGCACAACCGCCCGGGGACGATGCCAACGCCAAGGCCGACTCCGGATCCGTCACCGTGCGGATAGACTTTGACGGCATCGCGCGCCGCATCGTGGCGTTACCGATGCCGGCCAGGCGCTACGGCACGGTGCTGGCCGGGCCCAAGGGATCGGTATTCATCGGCGAGGCGGTGGAGAACGAGCCGGGCGAGCTGTTGCACAAGTTCGTCCTGAAGGATGCCAAGGCGTCCGAATTCGCCAGCGCCGTGAGTCAGGTGTCGATTTCCGGGGACGGAAAAAAGTTGCTGTTCCGGGTCGACAGGACCTGGCGCGTGGTCGGGACCGGAACCAAACCCGAGCCCGGCAAGGGCACCGTCACCGTGGCGCTCCGCATGCAGCTCGACCGGATGGCCGAGTGGCGCCAGATGTTCGATGACGTGTGGCGCTTCGAGCGGGAGTACTTCTACGATCCCGGCATGCACGGGAACGACTGGGATGCCGTGCGTGAGCGCTACCGGCCGCTGGTCCCGTTTGTGCGGCACCGGGCCGACCTCAACTACGTGTTCGATCAGGTAAACGGCGAACTCTCGGTGGGTCACTCCTTCGTGCGCGGCGGGGACTTCCCGGACGTCGACACCATCCGGGTTGGTCTGCTGGGCGCGGACCTGGTGGCCGAGCGCGGCCGTTGGCGCATCCAGCGCATCTACCGACTCGAAAGCTGGAACCCCGGCCTGTCGGCCCCGCTGGACCGGCCGGGCCTGCGGGTGCGTGAAGGCGATTACCTGCTCCAGGTCAACGGGGTTGAGCTGACCGCCGCTGACGATCCGTATCGGTTGTTGGACGGGACGGCCGGGCGCCAGACGGTGCTGCAGTTCAGCCGCCAACCGAACGCGGATGGGGCATGGACCGAGACGGTAGAGCCGATCCGCAGTGAGTTCCAGTTGCGCCAGCGCGCCTGGGTCGAGGACAATCGTCGCAAGGTCGATTCCCTGTCAGGCGGGCGGCTGGCCTACGTCTGGGTCCCCAACACGGGACAGGGCGGCTATACCTCGTTCAACCGGTATTTCTTCGCCCAGCAAGACAAACTGGGAGCGGTGATTGACGAGCGGTACAACCAGGGCGGATTTGCCGACGACTACATGGTAGACCACCTCTCGCGCTTTTTGCGGGGGGCACTCACCAACGAGGCGGACGGCGGATCACCCATGCCGCTGCCGCAGGGCGTGCTGGGGCCCAAGGTGTTGCTCATCAATGAGGAGTCGGGATCGGGCGGCGACTACTTCCCGTGGACCTTCCGGCAATTGCAGATCGGGCCGCTGATCGGGCGACGCACGTGGGGCGGTCTGGTTGCCAACTCCTCGCCGTACCCGACCATTGACGGTGGGCGCGTGACGGCACCGTACCCCGCAGTGTACGATCCGATCAATCAACGCTACATGGCCGAAAACGAGGGCATTCCGCCCGACATCGAGGTGATCAACGACGCGCGGTCGGTAGCGCAGGGCGGCGATCCGCAGTTGGAACGCGCGGTCGCTGAGGCCCTGCGGCTGGTTGAGGCCGCGAACCAGCGGCCGCTCACCGTGCCACCGTTCTCACGCCCCTCCCGCAGACCGGGAAAGTAGGCAGCGGCGCCGGGTTGCCCCCTTCGGCAGCCCGGCTCCCCGAGGTGTCGTGGGCGTGACCGACTCATCACCGCGCTGTGCCGGTTGCGACCGGCCGCTGGACCCGGACGACCAGTACTGTTCCCGGTGCGGCACGCCGACGCCCACGAACCTCGATCCGGAAGTCACCCTCGTCGTCGATGACGGGTCGGAAGATTCGGCGTCGCTTGGCGTCGCCGCCGAGGTCCCCGACTCGGAAGCGCCACCCCCGGGGGCCAGCTTCAAGGTCCGGTTTCGGCACGTACTCGGCGCGGAATACGAACTGCTTTCCTTGATAGGCCAGGGTGGGTTCGCGCGCGTATACAAGGCACGGGACCGGCGACTCGACCGGCTGGTGGCCATCAAGGTCATTCGGCCCGACGTGGTCGACACGAAGCGCTTCGTCGAGAGCTTCCGATCCGAAGGGATCGCGTTGGCGAAGCTCCGTCATCCCGGGATCGTCCCGATCTACGACATTCGCGAGCGGGGCGGATTGATCTACTACATCATGCCGTTCGTCCAGGGGACGACCCTCGAGGAGCGGCTGGAACGGGGGCGCCTGCCACCGTACGAATCGAGACGCATCCTCAGCGAACTGACCGACGCGCTATCGGCGGCCCATCGGGCCAACATGGTCCACCTGGACATCAAGCCGGCCAACGTGTTCCTGGAGGGCGACCACCAGAAAGTGCTGCTGATGGATTTCGGGACCGCCATGGCGGTCACGGAACAGGTCGAAGAAGGGTCGCTCGGGGCGGTGGTGGGGACGCCCGCGTACATGTCACCCGAACAGGCACAGGGACTGCCGGAGATCGACCACCGGTCGGACATCTATTCGCTGGGCGCCCTCGGATATCGCATGCTGCTGGGGCGGCCCCCGTTCAGCGGGCGGGATGCCACCGAAATACTCCTGAAGCACATCAAGGACGCCCCGGTGCCCATCCGCGACATCAACCCCACCATACCGAAAGACTTCGCGGACGCCATTATGAAATGCCTGGCAAAGGACCAGTGGGACCGGTTCGCCACCGCGAAGAAACTTGGCAGTGCGCTCGACGCGGTGGAGTTCTTCACCACTCGGCGGGATACGGCACCCCAGGTGGCGTCGACGACGACGAACGTCACCATCGTGGCCATCATCGCCGTCGTCGCGCTCGTCGTCGGGCTGCTGGCCGGTCTCGTGATTGGCTAGCGGCTCTGACGAGCGCCCGCGACCCTCAGTGAAGGCCGGTACCGAAATGCGGGCGATTGCTCCGAGGTGCTGCGCGACGGCACAAAACAACTTACTTTACATTGGCACGCAGGGTTCTTCTGCGTGCGACGCGTCCCGCCCACCGACCGAATCGAGTGTCATGATCCCGCTTTCTCCGCGCGACCCCGCCTTGTTATTCGCCGTCATCTCGCTCTTGGTTGTTGCTTGCACGCAAGATGACGGACTCCAACCAACGGAGCCTCCCACTCTCGCTATGAGGTCGTCGGACCGAAGCGGTGGCACACTGGATGAGGTGTACATCAGACTCAACGAAGCCGTACCGGAGTTCGCCGGGTTGTACTTTGACTCGACGAGCACGCTGGTGCTTAAAGTGACTCGACCGGAGCGGGCGGCGCAGGTCTTAGCGTCGCTTGGTACGAATGATGCGCTTGCGGCCGTCGAAGGGGTACGGTCTGCGATCGAACACGGGCGGACGCGTTTCGAGTTCGCCGCCGTGTCGTTCCGGGAGCTGCTTGCTTGGGTAGACTCCCTATACATGCTGCGTCCGGAAGGGATGGTCTGGCTTGACGCGGATGAAATGAACAACCGGGTGGCCATCGGAGTAGAAAACAGCGAGGCTATTGTGCGTGTCGAAGCCGCAGCCGTCGGTCTCGGGATACCCCGGGTCATGTTCCAGATAGATGTCACGGGACGCCCGCGGCGGCAGACATCCCTGCGTGACCGCATCCGGCCGATACCCGGGGGGGTGAAGGCTGACGGAGCGCTCGCATGCACCATCGGGGCCAATGCCGAGACGGGGACCTCGTCCGGGTTCATCATCAGTTCGCATTGCACGCCGGGTTGGGGGGTGGTGGACGGCAGGGCGTTCTACCAGAATGCAATTGGATCGGGCAACTTCGTCGGGTTCGAGGTGGCAGACCCGCCGCTCATTCCTCCGCAGACGTACTGTAATCCGGTCATCAATCCTTCTTGCTGCTCTGCACCCGATGGGTGTCGCTACAGCGATGCGGCGTTCGTTGCGTATGCGGTCGGGACCAGCCATCAATTCGGTCTGCTCGCGCGTCCAACCAACTTCACGGGGAGCACGACGATCAACTCATCCAAGCCGCGGTTCGTCATCGGGAGCGCGCCGCTGACCATCCTGCCGCTGGGCGCCGTCGTGTACAAGAGTGGGCAGGCCGGTGGCGCCAGGACCGGCACCGTCACGGGTACGTGTTTTCGATACCTGAAGTGGTTCGACACGTCGAGGGGGGACAACGTAACAGCGGACCTACTCTGTCAGACGCAAGCGAACTACCAGGGTGCCGGTGGAGATAGCGGAGGCCCGGTGTTCACGTGGGATGGGTTGAGCGACACCGTGACGTTCCGCGGCATCCACAACGGGCTGACTTGCGACGGGTGTTTCACATCTACGCACTTCAGTCCGTGGCGGTACATATCCCTGGACTTCAGTGGCGTGCTGGAAGGTCTGAGCGTCTCCGTCGACGGTGGCGAAGGGCCCCCGGGCGGCCCAGGTTGAACTCGGAAAGAGCGAGGTTTGCATGAGGGGACGAGTCTTGGTCCGATTCGCGAGCGCCTTGGCGTTCGTGGCTGCCTGTACGCAAGGGCTCGACCCGGCCGGGAACGACGGGACGACGACCGACGCAGCCGATTTCAAATCGTTCCTCGGTTTGCCGGAGTGGAATGGGATTCTGGAGCTCCAGGTGCAAGTCCGAAGGAGTGGTGGTGAACCCATCCGTGCCGGCTCGCGGTTCCGGGAATATGGGGCGCAGGTGACTGCGAGGAACGTTGGGGCGGTTGCCCTGGTTGGTGAGACCCACCCCGACTATTGGTGGTTCCGGGCGTACGCCTCGCCGGAGCGGTCGGGTGATCCTGTGTGGAGTGGCCCCCTCTTCAACCCCCGGCAGTTTCTCGAGTCGGTGGACATCCGCCCCGGGGAATCGCGCCTGTTCATGGGCGGCGATCTCCCCGTACCCGATACCGTGCCCGCCGGAACCTACTATTTCACAGCAAGCCTGAAGTTCACGCCGGACCTTCACACATACTTCCGGACAGCGTTCTTTCCGGCAGGGCAGGCGACCGTACATCCTTAAGGAGCGGCGGTAGGCTCGAAGAGAGGCGCTCCTCCCGAACGAGCTACCGGATTCAATCTTGCCGGGGTGCCTTCTCCAATCGCTCCACAGCCGGACCATGAGTTCGGCCGGGTCTTCTCGTATGCCACGCCGCTCCGCACCCAGCACCTGCTGCAGGCGGTCCTGGTCGACTCTCGGATCGACCCCGTCGCTCAAGGCTAGGTGAGCCAGTGACGGGCCACACGGGTGGCGGTCGACTGCGATCGTGAGCACGCGGACCCATCCGGGCGCCGGCGTGAAGTGGCCAACGAGTTTCGTCGCGACCTATGATTCGACGGCCGGGACGTACCGGTTCGCGTTCTCGGGGTTCTCGACGGAATAGCGGATGGCAAGCGGGGGATGGTCGCCGGCGGGTGGAGACGGGCGGGGATGGTTTACTCGATGTGACCGAGCTGGGCGACCAACGCCGCCGCCGACCGGACCCGATTCTCCGGGTCCTTGGCCAACAGCTTCATGATCACGGCCGACAGCGCCGGCGGCACCTCGGGATTCAGTTCGCTCGGCGCAACGGCTTCCTCTTTCATCACTTTCGTGATGAGCGACACCGGCGTCGCTCCGACCACTCCAGAGCAACCGCTTGCGCTCAAGGTCATAGACGTTGGTCACGTAGACGTGACCCTTCTTCCGCGAGATCTCGTCGATGCCAATATAGATCACGCCCGAGAGATCGCGATGCGCCAACCCGTGCTCCACCCCGCCGCCACAGCCTTCGCCACCGTCCCCCACGAACACCGGAACAGCCGCGCGACCTGCTGCTACGGCAGCACCCGGGTCCACGTCGCGATCGTGACCATCAGCGCGCGCGTGAAGCGCTGCTTGCCCAGGACCCACGGCATCGCCTCGACGTGGACCCCCGCGCAGTGCTCGCAGCTGACCCGTCTCGGCTCGTAAACCAGCTCCACCGAGATCCCCCACAGCGGCACGTGGCGAAAGCGCGTGCGCGGGCGCGTGTCGCGGTACCAGCCCCGTGCTCCGCACTGGCCACAGCGCGGCCCGAAGCGCCCGTCTGGCGCCAGCTCCACCGACAAGCCCCCCGTGTCCCCCACCACCGACACGACCCGAAACCCTTGCAACTCCACCGTTGCTTTGACCAGATTTGCCACGAGCATGAGTCCCCTCTCAGATACGAAGGCGGTTTCCCAACTCCTAAGTACCTGATGGGACTCATGTTCTTCAACGTTCAGCGACCCTCATCCCGCACCGATTCGTGGGACGAACCACAAACCAATAGCGGAGGAGGGATTCGAACCCCCGACACGCGGATTATGATTCCGCTGCTCTAACCAACTGAGCTACTCCGCCCTGACTGCAATATAGTGGCCCATCGGAGGGATTCGACGCCGAACCGAGCGAGCCCGCGGGCCGCGGGCGACCCGAGGTGAGACGGGAACCGGCACGCGCATGCGTGACGGTTCACCCCCCGACACGCGGATTATGATTCCGCTGCTCTAACCAACTGAGCTACTCCGCCCAGACTCGCAATATAGTGGCGCATCGGGAGGATTCGACGCCGAACCGAGCGAGCCCGCGGCACCGCCAGTCTTCGACCCTCGGACCGTCCTTCGAACCGTCTTGGCTACGGCACCACCTTGTACAACGCCTCGCCGTCACGAATCATCCCGAACCGCTCGCGCGCCACCCGTTCCTGGGTCGTCGAATCCGTTTCCAGCGCTTCGGCAACGACCGAGAGGCTGTCGAGTTCGACGTACAGCCGATTGAGCGCGGCCTGTTCCGCGGACACCGAGCGCCGCAGTTGCCACCAATCGAGCGTCGAGTACTCGCCGCCCATGAACCCGAACGCCAACCCAGCGGCCAGCACGATCAGCGCGGCGAGGCGGGCGCGGCTCACGACCCGAAGATCCGCCTGCCGGGATAGTGCCCGACATCGTCGAGCTGTTCGGCGATGCGCAACAACTGGTTGTACTTGGCCACGCGATCCGTGCGCGACGCGGAGCCGGTCTTGATCTGGCCCGCGCCGGTCGCAACGGCCAGATCCGCGATGAACGTGTCTTCGGTCTCGCCGGACCGGTGCGAGATGACCGTGCCGTAGCCGTTCAACCGCGCCAACTCGATGCACTCTATCGTCTCGGTGAGCGTCCCGATCTGATTCACCTTGATCAGGATCGCGTTGGCCGCGCCCTCGGTGATCCCGCGGACGAGCAACTCGCCGTTCGTACAGAAGATGTCATCCCCGACGAGTTGCACCTTCTCGCCCAGCGCGTCGGTGAGCCGCTTCCAACCATCCCAATCGTCTTCCGCCAGCCCATCCTCGATGGAGATGATCGGATAGGCATCGCACCACTGCTGGTACAGCGCGATCATTTCGTCGGCGGACCGCGTGGACTTGTCACCCTTCTTGAAGACATAGGTGCCGTCTTCGTAGAGCTCGCTCGCGGCGACGTCGAGCGCGATGGCCACGTCGTCACCGGGAGCATAGCCCGCGCGGATAATGGCCTCGACAACCACATCCAGCGCCGCTTCGTTGGAGGGCAGCATGGGCGCGAAGCCCCCCTCGTCACCGACCGCCGTCGACAATCCCTTTTCCGCCAACACGTTCTTGAGATGATGAAACACCTCGACGCCCATGCGCAGCGCCTCCTCGAACAGGTCCGCGCCCACCGGCACGATCATGAACTCCTGGGCATCGACGTTGTTCGATGCGTGCGCACCGCCGTTGAGGATGTTCATCTGCAGCACGGGCAGCAGGTGCGCCATCGGCCCGCCCAGATAGCGGTACAACGGCTGATCGTAATGCGCGGCGGCGGCGCGGGCGGTGGCGAGCGAGACGGCGAGGATGGCGTTGGCGCCGAGTTTGCTCTTGTTGGGGGTGCCGTCCAACTCCAGCATCGCGCCGTCGACGACGATCTGTTCCGAGGCGTCCATGCCCTCGAGCCTGGGACCGATCTCCTCGTTGATGTTGCGTACCGCGTCCAGGACCCCCTTGCCGAGGAAGCGCGCCTGATCTCCATCGCGCAGTTCAACCGCCTCGTTTCCCCCCGTTGATGCGCCACTCGGCACCGCCGCGCGTCCCGTCGCGCCGCTCGCGAGCACCACATCCGCTTCCACGGTGGGATTGCCGCGCGAGTCGAGGATCTCGCGCCCGGTTACGTCGATAATAGTCGTCATGGATCACTGAGGACGTTCGTGGATCGCGGCGTTCGCCGCGCGTGTGTGGTCATGGAATGCGGAAGCTAACGGCCCTCGTGCAACGTCGTCAACGCGCGTGACGCCCGCGCCCACACCGCGGCCGCGGCAGCGGACTACCGCCGGATCATCACGTGCGCCCAGGGCTTGCCCGCTTCCATGAGCCACGGCCGATCGACCGCCGGACGCGTCGAGATACCGAGTGTCGCTTCGGTCGCGTAGGGGACGTAGAGCACGTACAGCCCACTCCCGTTCAGTTCGCCGGTGGTGCCGTCGAACGCGTCGTCATCGCCGGTGATGGAGTAGAGCACCGCGGCGCGTTCGGGCATCGGGAGCGCGCCCGCCGCGATCTCCGCCTCGCGCATGGCTTTGATCTCCGCCGTGTTCTTGCCTTCGGCTTTGAGCGCCCGTCCGCGCGCCATGAACGGCGCGAGCGATTCGTGATAGCAGGCGACGTGCAGGCCTTCCTCCGCGGGATCGTCGGCCAGACACTCCATGCCGTTGGAACCACCCCGCAGCGTGACGAGCGCGCCGTCACGGTAGCCAAGGACCGCGGCGCCATCGCGCATGGGCGCCGGCAACGCGGAGACGGCCTCGGCGATCTGCCGTGCCGCCGGCTTGTCCTGGGCCGCCACGGCTGACGTTGCCACAACGAGCATGGCTATCGGGAAAGCGGGGGCGCGTACCATAGGGTTGATCGCTCCATCGGGGTTGGGGCCACGACACGAAGCGGAAGATACCAACAGCCGTCCGGCCAGGCGAGCGCTCGCCGTGGGGACCGACGCCTGCACTACCCGGGCGACGAGACTTCGATCGAATCCCGCGTCCGCGCCCGGTCGCGTAGCGTTTCGATGGCCGCGCGGGTTTCGCGCAGCAATTCGTGACGATCGTCGTAGGTCAGGCCCGCGGTTTCAATCGGCGACCCAAAGAACAACGTGACGGGATGGGGCCGCAGCAACACGGAGCCCTTGGGGAGAATGTTGAACGTGCCGGCGCAGTACACCGGGATCACCGGCACCTGCGCGGCAATCGCGAGGACGAACGGCCCTTTCTTGAACGGCAGCATCTCGCCGGTTCGGCTGCGCGTGCCTTCCGGAAACACCACCGTGTTGAGTCCGTCCCGAATCCACAGCGCGACCTCTTCGTACGCGTCGAACGCGGCCGCCCGGTTCTGTCGATCGATGTAGATGTGACCGGCGGCCTTCATGGCCTGACCGAGCAACGGGATCGACGCCATTTCCTTCTTCGCCACGAACCGGAGCGTACCCGGCACGGTGCCGGCGAGCGCCAGGATGTCGAAGAACGACTGATGATTCGACACGTAAATGACCGGCCGGGGGGTGGGCACATTGCCGTATCCAACCAGCGTCACCGGGGTGCCCGCCGCGCGCAGCAGCCCGCGCGACCACTGACGCGCGGCCTGGTCGTAGATCCCGTCCGTACGGTGTTTCACGCCGAACAGGGCGGCCACGATCGCGGCCGTCCCCCAGAACACCGTCAGGACGAGAACGGTCGGATAGTACAACAGGGTACGCAGGAGCATCGGCTAAAAGTGGGAGAACCCGTGCGGCGGGGCTACCTCCCGACCTTCGCGCTCGAGCCGCACACCGGTGCCGCTGTCGATGGTCCCAATACGCGAGAGGGGGATCCCGAACGTCCGCCCAAACTCGCCCGCCGCCTCCGACGCGACCTGGGCGGGGAGTGCGACGAGCAGTTCGTACTCCTCGCCGCCCAGCATCGATTGCCATCGAGTCACGTCGGGGTAAAGCGGCACCAGATCCGTCACGATTGTGCACCGCACCGCGGAAGCGGCCGCCAGGTGGCCGGCGTCCCCCAACAAGCCGTCGCTCAGATCGATCATCGCTTTCGCGCCGCGGTCGCGTAGCCATTGACCGGGCCCGATCCGCGGCTCGGGGGTCGCGAACCGGGCGCGGTGTCCAGCCTCCGGTTCCTCCCCAGCTTCCCACGCGGCGATCGCCTCCGCCGGCCCGCCCAGCGCGCCGGTCACGAACACCAGGTCGCCGGGCTCCGCCCCAGCCCGCAACACCGGGCGCGTCACCGTCCCGACCACTGTGCAATCGACCACGATCCGGTCGGCACGTACCAGGTCGCCGCCCCAGACCACGGCCCCCGCGGGCGCGGCCACCGCGGCAACGCCTTCCATCAATTCCTCGGCGAGGGCAAGATCGTCGGCGGGAACGGCCACACTGGCCATGACCCCTATCGGCTGGGCGGCGACCGCGGCCAGATCGGACAGGGCGGCGGCGGCGGCGCGCCACCCGATTTCGCGCGGTGACACCCAGGCGCGGCGAAAGTGGGTGCCTTCCACCGACATGTCAGACGAGATCGCGACACGCGCGTCACCGAGCTGCACGATGGCGGCGTCATCGCCGGCGGCCGCTACGCGAGACCCGAGCCGCCGCCAAATGGCGCGGATACGGTCGAACTCGGCGCCCGGGCCAAGCGGCGTGTGCAACGGATCATGCATCATGGAAGCAGTGCCTCCCGCGCGAACCGCACCAGGCCCGTTTCGGTCGCCACCCAGAGGTAGGGACCCGCCACCACCAGCCCGCGCACCGATCCCGGGACATCCGCGGGTGCCCGGAAGATCTGATAATCACGCTGGCGAAAGCGATAGAACGCGATGCCGCCCTGGGCACCGATCCACACCCCGCCGCGATCACCGGCCAGCGCGAAGATGGGTCCGATATCCGAACTCACCAGGCGTTCGACCTGCCATGTCCCAGCCGGCGCGCGCCAGACGATCCGATCGATACTCGCCGCCACGACGGTATCGGCGGCGTGCGTCACGGCCACGATGGCGACCGTGAGGTCGACATTCGACGCGACCTCGGTCGGCACGAGCAGGTCACTTCCCGGCGCGGCCATGGCGAGGCCGCTGGTGGTGCCGACCCATACCGTGTCTCGCGCCGCGGACAACGCCAGCACCGGGACGCGTGTTTGGCCCGCCGAGGCGCCGACGCCTCCCGCGGGAAAGAACGCCAATCCGAACGCGGTACCCACCCAGACACCGGACGGGCCCTGGGCGAGCGCGTACGTGTCGCGATCGGGCAGTCCCTGAGAGGTGCCCAGCCGGCGCGTGCCGCCATCCGGCCCGAAGACGACCACGCCGGCGTCGGTCGCGGCCCAGACCTCATGCTCCCGCGCCATCAAGGCGCGAACGCCGTTGAACCCCAGGCCCGTCGCGCGCGGCCCCTGGACCGTCTCGAAGCGCTGCAAGTCATCATCGACGAAGGTGAACCCCGAGCGGCGGCTGCGATGGTCGGTACCGACCCAGACGCCGCCGGGGACCGTAACGACCGCGCCGACGCCCTGGTCGAGCAGGCCGAACGGCACGCGCTCGAGCTGCGCAGTCAGCGGGTCGAGGTGGACCACGCCGAATCCATCGGTGCCGAGGTAATAGTCGCCCACGATCGGCGCGCGCGCGGCGCTGGTGTAGCGGTAGGTTCGCAGGCGGTCGTCCGTGAGGACCGATGCGCGCATCGCGTCGGCGACCGGTTGCGCGGCAAGCACGGCCTCGACGGACATCGATCCGCGACGTCGACCGGGCGGCGGCAGATTCCGGCTCGGCGCCGGAATGAACGACCCACGCGCGAGAAACGCCCACCCGGTTCGGCCGCGCAGGTAGATCCCGTTGAACGGGTCATCCCCGTCGTACAGCAGTTCTTGCACGCCACCCGGTACGATCATCGACTCGAACTGTCGAAACGCGGGACGGTATTTCGTGAGCCCGTTGCGGGTGGCAAGCCAGACTGATTCATCGGCGGGATCGGCCAGGACGGCATTGACGCGTTCGGTCGGATACCCGTCGACGACCGTGGCGGGCGCGTCCCAGCGATGAAACCGCCGATCGTAGATGGCGAGTCCGTTGGGCGTTGCCACGAACAGGTGCGATTCCGACACGGCGAGCGCATCGACCGTGCTGAAATCCGAGACGACCGAGCGGTGTTCGGGGCGCCAGACCCGACTCCCCTGCGCGTGGGGATGCAGCGCGACCGCGATGGCCGCGACAGCGAGGACCGGCGGCACCTACGCGACCGCCGGGGCGTCGAGCGCGACGAGGATGGGCGGCGCCGGCGGGCGCTGGTCGTTCCACGCCTGCCACACACCCGAAAACGCGGCGGCCACGTCTTCGGGCCGCGTCGCCCGGACGCCGAGTGGCGCCGACGCTCGCTCCGCGGCGCGACCCAATGCCTGCGCGCCGAGCGCCGCGGCATCACCGGGCGCCAGACCCCGCGCGAGCCACGCCCCGATGCAGCCAGCGAGCAGGTCGCCGCTGCCTCCGGTTGCGAGCGCCGGATTACCCGCGGCGACGACGCGGGTGCGCTGGCGTTCCGCGATCACCGTGGGCACCCCTTTCAAGAGGACGGCGGCACGACCGGACACCTGCACCACCGCCGCCATCGCCGCTGCATAGCGATCGGTCCGCGCGAGGTCGGCGAGCGCCGGGAACTGGGCCGCGAATTCGCCGGCGTGCGGGGTCAGCACGCGCGGCGCCTCTCCCAGACCCGCCACGTCCGGGACGTGCAGCGCGTCGGCGTCGATCACGATCGGCCCGGCGCAGCGCGTCACCACGGCGCGGGCAAACGCCTCGCGCTCCGGGCCGCGGCCCAGCCCGGGCCCCAGCACGATGGCATCCGCCCAACTCATGGCCTCGATCAACGCGGGCTCCGGGTTCCCGGCGAGCGCGGTCGTGAGGGTGAGCGCATCGGGGAAATTCGTCTGCGCCGCGCGGACCGACTCTGCATCGAGCGCCAACTTCACGAGGCCGGCACCGGCGGCAAAGGCCGCGCGCGCGACGTGCATCGCGGCACCGGCCATGCCGCGACCGCCGCCGATGACGAGCAGGCGACCGCGCTCGCCCTTGTGCATCGAGGCCCCGATGGATGGGACCACGCTGCCCGCCCACCGATCGGTGACGAAGCCGGGGCACTCGGCCCCGGGCGGCGGAAAACCGATGTCGACCACCACCACTCGGCCGGCGGCGTGGCGGGCCGCCAGGTGGCCGCGCCGAAACCCGCCGAACGTGACCGTGAGCGCCGCCGTGAGACGACTGTGGTGCTCGCCGCTCGTCAGGTCGAGGCCGGTGGGCCCATCCACCGCCGCCACCGGTGCGCCGTGCGCGCATAGGCGGTCGACGAGATCCGCCAGCGGCGCTCGCGGCGCGCCGTTCGCCCCGGTACCGAGCAGCGCGTCAACCAGCACGCCGGCGGGCGGCCACGGCGCGGCCGGATCGAGCAGGGCGACGCCCTGCTGGAGCGCGAGGGTGCGGTTGGCCTCGCAGTCGGGCGACCGCGCGGTCGAGACGTCGGCGACGGAGACCCGCACGCCGGCGGCGTGCAGGGCGCGGGCAATCACCCAGCCGTCGCCGCCGTTGTTCCCGGGGCCGGCCGCCACGATGACGCTCCGGGCGAGCTGGTCGGCGAAGGTCTGCGCGATGATCCCGGCCGCGGCACGGCCCGCGGCCTCCATCAGCACGCGACTGGGGATCTGGGCGTGTTCCCGCGCCTGCGCATCCCATGCCGCCGCCTCGGCGGCGGTGAGCACGGGAACGGATCGCGGATCAATCACGATGTCGTCGGTCGGGTTGGCTGCGGCGCGCCGTCACGCGGCGCCGCGGCTTAGGGAATACGCTGCTGGCCGCGTCCTACTTGAAGCTCTGCCCGATGGCACGCCCGAGCGAGATCTCGCCGTTGTCAATCCGGAGGTTGAAACCGCACTCGGGATTGGTGCATACCCACGCCTTGTAGGTGATGGGCGCCCCGTCGCGCCCGTAGTCGGAGAGCGGGATGAGCACGCCGGCGTTGCATTTCTGACACCCCGGCCAATCCTTCGCTTCCATGATTCCCCCTTGCACGCGTACCCAGGTGGCTAGCGATCGCAGCCGGCTCCTTCCACCCCCGACCACGGATAATGCTGCTCCAGCGCTTCCGGGAACTGGTACACCTCCTCAAAATCTTCGATGCGATCCTCCGGCTGCCCAATCAGCAGGCCGATCTCGATCAGCGTGTAGACGACGTGTCCGATGTCCCTGGTGCTGTGGATCCCCCAGTGCCCGAAGACGCTGCGCGCCGTCAGGCCAAACTGCTCGCGCGCGAAATCGCGACACCCCCAGGCCAACTCGTCGCCGGTAACATGGCCCCGAACGGGGCGATGTTCCTGACAATACTCGAGTGCCGCGAGCACGAACAGGTACGCACGCGGGTCGTAACGCCCGTCGCGTGCCTGAATCTGATCGACGATCTCGTCGGCTAACTGAAGCTGGAACACACTACTAAGGTGAGACGGAGAGGGCCCGTGAGCAAGGGCGGTTTCACTCGGTTGCGCCCGCCGCCGTGGCGTACATCGGGTACGCGGCCGCCAGTTCACGCACGCGGGCGTGGACCCGCGTGAGTTCGTCGGGGTTCTCCCGCTCCCGCACCGCCGTATCGATGAACTCGCCCACCTGTCGCATTTCCGGTTCCGCCATCCCGCGGGTCGTGAGCGCGGCGGTCCCGATGCGGATTCCGCTGGTGACGAACGGCGATTCGGGATCGCCCGGCACCGTGTTCTTGTTGGTATGGACGCCAACCGCGTCGAGCGTGGCCTGGACCCCTTTCCCGGTCACCCCCTTGGACCGCAGGTCGACCAGCAAGATGTGGCTGTCGGTTCCGCCGGACACCAGGGTGAATCCGCGCTCGGCGAGCGCGTCGCCCAGCGCGCGGGCGTTCCGCACGACCTGTTCCGCGTACAGCCGGAACTCGGGGCGCAGCGCCTCGGCAAACCCTACCGCCTTGCCGGCGATGACGTGTTCGAGCGGCCCGCCCTGCGTGCCGGGGAACATCTTCCTGTCGACCGCCTTGGCGTATTCCTCGCGGCACAAGATGAATCCGCCACGGGGGCCGCGCAGGGTCTTGTGGGTCGTGCTGGTCACGATGTCCGCGTGAGGGACGGGCGACGGATACGCGCCGCCCGCCACCAAACCGGCGTAGTGCGCCATATCGACGAGGAACACGGCGTCGACCTCCCGCGCGATCGCGGCGAACGCGGCGAAATCGATGATGCGTGGATAGGCGCTGGCGCCCGCGATCAGCAGGTTGGGTCGGAACGCCAAGACGGCATCTCGCACCCGATCCATGTCGAGCCGGCCAGTGACCGGATCCACGCCGTACTGGGCCGCCTGGAACAGCTGGCCGCTCGCGTTCACCGGCGATCCGTGGGTGAGATGGCCGCCGTGAGACAGTTCCATCCCCATGAGCCGGTCGCCCGGCGCGATCACCGCCAGGTACGCGGCCATGTTGGCCTGGGACCCGCTATGCGGCTGCACGTTCGCGTGCGCCGCGCCGAACAACTCCTTGCATCGCGCGATGGCCAGGCGCTCGACCTTATCGACCACCTCGCACCCGCCGTAGTACCGCTTGCCCGGATAGCCTTCGGCATACTTGTTGGTCAGTTCGGAACCGACCGCTTCCAGCACGGCGCGCGACGTGAAGTTCTCGCTCGCGATCAGCTCGAGCCCCTCTTCCTGCCGGTCCAACTCCTGTTGCACCAGCTCGGCAATGGCCGGATCGACGTCGGCGAGGTGTACGCGGTTCATGGTCAGATCCTGTGAGGTAGACCGCGGGCCTGTTCGGCCGCGGCCACGCGTTCCTCGGCGATGTGGTCGGCGGCCTGATACGACGGGATACCCTGTTCGCGCGCCCGTTCGAGAATCCGCAGGATCGTATCGTAGATCTCGCCCGCCTTGGTGTGCGCCCGCTCCTTACTCCACCCCTCGACCTCGCCGTTCACGTTGATCAGGCCGCCGCTGTTGATCACGTAGTCGGGCGCGTAGATGACCCCGCGTGCGCTCAATGCGTCGCCGTGACGCGCGTCGGCGAGCTGGTTGTTGGCCGCCCCGGCCACGATGGCGACCTTGAGGACGGCGAGCGTGTCGTCGTTGACGACGGCGCCGAGCGCGCACGGCGCGAAGATGTCGGCGTCCTGCCCGTAGATGGCGTCGGTCGCAACCGCGGTCGCGCCGAATTCCTTCACGACCCGCGCGACCTTCTCGTCGTCGATATCGGTCACGATCAGGCGAGCGCCTGCTTCGTGCAGGTGCTTGCACAGATAGTACCCGACGTGGCCACAACCCTGGACGGCCACCGTCTTGCCCGACAGATCGTCACTGCCGTAGTGGAACTTGGCGCACGCCTGCATCCCGCGGAACGTGCCGAACGCGGTCACGGGCGACGGGTCCCCCGACGCGTCGGCAAGTCCCACGACATGCGTGGTTTCCTGGCGAATCCACTCCATGTCCTGCGTGCCGGTCCCGACGTCCTCGGCAGTAATGTACCGACCGGCCAACGCATCGACGTGCCGGCCGTGCGCCCGAAAGATCCCTTCGCGGTCGGTGGTACTGTTGTTCCCGATGATCACGCTTTTCCCGCCCCCGAGGTTCACGCCGGCGACGGCCGCTTTGTAGGTCATCCCCCGCGCCAGCCGCAACACGTCGCGCAACGCCTCGTTGTCGTTCCGGTAGGCCCAGAACCGCGTGCCGCCAAGCGACGGGCCGAGGGCGGTATTGTGAATGGCGATGATGCCCCGATAGCCGGCCACCGGATCGTACCAGAAGCTGACCTGCTCGTGATTGTATACCGCGAGCTTGTCGAACACTTCGGCGGCCCGCGCCGTTACCGCGGCATTGGGATCCTTGAGATCTGTGCTCACGTATCACTCACTTGCTGTAGAGGTAAAACCCGTGACCGCTCTTACGACCGATGCGGCCGGCGGCAACCATCTTACGCAGTAACGGACACGGACGGTACTTGTCGTCCCCCAGCCCGCGGTGCAGCACGTCCAGTATCGCCAGACAGACGTCCAAACCGATCAGGTCAGCCAGGGCCAGCGGCCCCATCGGGTGGTTCATGCCCAGCTTCAGCACCGTGTCGATCGCCTCGGGTTGCGCCACCCCTTCCATCACACAGTAGACCGCCTCGTTGATCATCGGCATGAGCACCCGGTTCGACACGAAGCCGGGATAATCGTTCACCTCGACCGGGGTCTTGCCGAGCGCGCGCGCCAGCTCCATCACCGTGGCCGTCGTCGCCTCCGATGTGGCCAGCCCGCGAATCACCTCGACCAGGACCATGACCGGCACCGGATTCATGAAGTGCATGCCGATGACCCGGTCCGGCCGCCGCGTGCGGGCGGCGATCTCCGTGATGGAGATGGACGACGTGTTGGTGGCGAGGATGGCCTCGTCACCGGCCGCGCGATCCAGCTCCTCGAAGATCGCGAACTTGAGGTCGGGACGCTCGCTGGCCGCTTCCACCACAAGTTCGGCGTCGCTCACCTCGGCAAGCGACCCGGAACTCGTGATGCGCGCCAGCGCCGCGTCCCGATCGGCTTCCGTGAGCGCGCCCTGCTTGATCTGCCGATCCATGTTCTTGCGGATCGTCGCGAGCGCCCGCTCGAGCTGTGCCGCGTCGATATCGACCAGTCGCACCTGGGAGCCGTTCAGCGCGAACACGTGCGCGATCCCGTTGCCCATGGTGCCCGCGCCAACCACCGCTATGCGCTTCACACCGTCACCGCCTTCGCGTTGGAGAGCCGTCGCGTCCACCACCACAGCGCACCGCCAAGCACGATCGTCGCGACCAACCCGCCCTCCGGCCCGAACCGGCCGCCGGTGAGCCAATCGCGCGAGCCGGAATAGTACTCCAGCGTCGGCAACCCGAACCGCAACCCGCTCACCGGGGCGTCGGCGCCGAGCACCAATCCGACATTCCATCCAAGGTGCACGCCAAACGCCGCCGGCAGTCCGCCCGGTCCAAAGAACACGGCGCTCAGCAGCAACGAGGCCAGCGCAATGTTCACCAACGCCAGAACCGAGACGTCGGGGTTGCCCAGATGCGCCACCGCGAACCCAACCGCCAGCACCACACTCCCGCCGACCCGCCCCACCGCCTCGGACAGCCGTGCGAGCGGGAACCCCCGGAACAACAACTCTTCGAGCAGGGCCGCGAGCGCCAGCGCAACGGCAACCACCGCCGCGACCGTCACGTAGCCTTCGCCCGGCGCCGGACCCACCAACAATCGGGCGCCGCCCACGACCGCCAGGAGCAGGGCCGCGCCTGCCAGTCCGACCCCCCACAGCCACCCGCGTCCGAACGCCCGGCCCACGGACCCGCCGGTCAGCAGCCGCAGGCGTGCCGGCGACCAAGCGGTGCGGGCCACGAGCACCGCGTACACGATCCCGATCCCGGCGAGCCCCGGGACCACCGCACCGATGACGCCGCGCCCGGCGCTCGGGGATCCCGACTCGGCGACCAAAACATCCTGCAGGACGGTCAACCCGTACCCGACCACGGAGAACGCGATGTAGAACCCCGCCAGCGCGAGTACCGCACGCCCGGCGTCGGCCGCTCGGCCCTGAAACGACAACGCGCGCCCTGCTAGGAGCGCGCGCGTGTCATCGCCGGACCAACCCGCCGGATCAGGAGTCCGGCGACCGCAAGCTTGACCAGGTCCCCAACCAGAAACGGCAGCGAGCCGGCCCGAATCGCGATGGCGAGATCGCCGCCGAGTATGGCGAGCTGGGCCACTCCGCCGGCGTGGATGACCAGGGTCCCCCCCACCAGTCCGAGCCCCAACCGCAGCCACGATCTGGCATCGCCGATGACCCGACCCGCCACGGCCGCCGCGAGTGGAAACGCGAGCAGATATCCGCCCGTCGGCCCGAACAACCGGGCTGCGCCCACGGCGCCGCCCGGTGCGAACACAGGCAGCCCGAGCGCGCCCATCACGAGATACGCCGCCAGGCTCGCCGCACCGAGGCCCGGACCCAGCAGCCCGCCGACGATGAGCACGGCGGGCACCTGGAAGGTGATGGGTACCGGTGTCAGTGGCAGCGCGATCTGCGCGCCGAGGGTCACCAGCAACGCCCCTGCCACGGCCAGCGTCATCCGCTTGAGTGCGCCACGCGGCGTCACGACGCGGGTTGATTCGGCGATCTCGATCATGCGCGCTCCACGCTCAGGGCCACCGCGTTGCCGCCGCCTAGACACAGCGTTGCCAGCCCGGTCGACTGGCCGCGGTCCTGCAAAGCATACAGCAGCGTGGTCAGCACGCGAGCACCACTCGCCCCGATCGGGTGCCCCAGCGCCACCGCGCCACCGTGCACGTTGACGCGCTCCCAATCCCATCCCAGACCCGCTCCATCGGCGAGCGCCTGCACGGCGAACGCTTCGTTCGCCTCGATCAGATCGTAGGTGTCGATGGACGTTCCCGCCTGCTGCATCAGGCGACGAACCGCCACGATGGGGGCGAAGAACAAATCCTTGGGCTCGCCGCCGCCGGTGGCATAGCCGGTGATACGGGCCATGACCGGCAACCCGTGCGCCTCGGCAAATGCCTGCGAGGCCACCACCAGCGCACTGGCGCCATCGTTCAATCCTGGCGCGTTGCCGGCCGTCACGGTGCCGTCCTTCTCGAACGCCGGCTTGAGCGTCGCGAGCGCTGCGACCGAGGTGTCCTTGCGGGGCGATTCATCGGTATCGACGACGGTCGTGCCCTTGCGGGATGCGATCTCCACCGGGACGATTTCGGCGCTGAACTTCCCCCCCGCGATGGCCGCGACCGCTTTCATGTGACTTTCGTACGCGAAGGCGTCCTGGTCTTCGCGACTGACGCACGCCTTCTGGGCGGTGTATTCGGCGTGACTCCCCATGTGGCAGTCGCCGAACGAGCACCACAGGCCGTCGTGGACCAACCCATCGACCATCTGCTGGGTGCCGAATTTCACGCCGCTGCGCATCCCGTACACGTAGTACGGGACCTGTGACATCGATTCCATGCCGCCGGCGACCACGCACTCGGCGTCGCCCGCCTTGATGGACTGCGCCGCGAGCATGACCGCCTTCAACCCCGATCCACACACCTTGTTGATGGTCAGGGCCGGGACCTCCCCGGGGATGCCGGCATGGATCGCCGCCTGACGCGCCGGCGCCTGACCGGATCCACCCTGCACCACGTTCCCCATGATGACTTCGTCCACCGCGCCCGGTTCCACCCGCGCCCGCCGCACGGCTTCCCGGATCGCCACCGCCCCGAGACGTGGGGCGGGCAGCGTACCCAGCCCACCGAGGAATCGCCCGATCGGCGTCCGCGTGGCACTGAGGATGACCGGGATACGATGCGTATCTGACACGGGACTTCCTTGATGGTGAGGTGAGTAGGTCGCCGCCGACTGACGGCCCACGTCGCCGGACCCGCGAACCCGCTGAAAGCTAACGGGCCGTCATGGGTTGGCTCAACCCGACCCGGACGGACTCAACGCGCGGGTCGCGATCTGATCACGCACCTGGCCGAGAAAATCGTCGACGGCAACCACGTCCTGTTTTCTCCCCGTACCACGAATACGCACGGCGACCGTTCCCTGTTCGACCTCGCGGCGACCGACCACCCCCATATACGGAACCTTCATCATCTCGCCATCGCGCACCCGGTAATTGAGCGTTTCCGAACGGTCGTCGACGTGGACCCGGATACCCGCCTCGCGAAACCGGGTGGCCATCGCGCGCACCGCGTCCGTCTGTTCGTCGGTAATCGGTAACAGCCGCACCTGTTCCGGGGCGAGCCACACCGGGAACGCCCCCGCGAAGTGCTCGATCAGAGTGCCGACGAATCGCTCCAGGGTGCCGTAGATGGCCCGGTGGATCATCACCGGCCGGTGCGGCCGGTTATCGGCGCCGGTGTACTCCAGCTCGAAACGTTCCGGCAACTGGTAATCGAGCTGAATGGTGGCACCCTGCCATTCCCGGCCGATGGCGTCCTTGAGCTTGACATCGATCTTGGGACCGTAGAATGCCCCGCCACCTTCATCCAGCCCGTACGCGACGCCCCGGCGGTCGAGGGCGGCCCGTAACGCGGCTTCGGCAATGTCCCACGCCGCGTCCTGGCCGATCTTCTTCTCCGGCCGGGTCGAGAGGTCGAGCCGGTACGCGAATCCGAACGTCTGGTTGAGCACCAGATCCACCAGATCGAGCATGTCGAAGATTTCGTCCTCGATCTGGTCTTCGCGGCAGAAGACGTGCGCGTCGTCCATCGTCAGTCCGCGAACGCGCAGCAACCCGTGGAGCGTCCCGGACAGTTCGTTGCGATACACGTTCGCCACCTCGGCCAGCCGGATCGGGAGATCGCGGTACGACCGTTGACGCGACGCGTAAATCAGCGTGTGCATGGGGCAGTTCATCGGCTTCGCGCGGTAGCGCACGTCCTCCGATTCCCCTTCGCCCGCGGCCATGGGGGGGAACTGGACCCCCTCGTACAACGGCAGATGGCCGGACCGGATGAACAGGGCCTCGCGGGTCACGTGGGGCGTATACACGAGGTCGTAGCCGCGCTTGAGAATCTCGTCTTCGATGAAGCGCCGCAGCTCGAACTGCAACGTGGCCCCCCGAGGATGCCACAGAATCAGACCCGGGCCGACATCATCCTGAATGCTGAACAAATCGAGTTGTTTGCCCAGCACGCGGTGGTCGCGCTTTGCCGCTTCTGCGAGCTGATGCAGGTGCGCGTCCAGATCGGCCTTCCGGAAGAAGGCGGTGCCGTAGATGCGCTGGAGCATCTGCCGGTTGGAGTCGCCCCGCCAGTAGGCCCCGGCGGCGTGCAACAACTTGAAGTGCGCCAGCCGACCGGTGGCGGGGATATGCGGTCCGCGACAAAGATCGACGAACGGCCCGTCGGTATACACCGAAATGGTCTCGTCCGCTCCGAGTTCCTCGAGTCGTTCCCGCTTGAGCGGATCGTCCTTGAAGCGTGCGCGCGCCGCTGCCCGATCGACCTCTTCGCGGACGAACGGGTAGTTGGCGGCCACGACCTCATGCATGCGCTGCTCGATGGCCAGGAGGTCGTCGGGCGTGAACGGACGCGGCACGTCGAAGTCGTAATAGAACCCGTCCTGGATCGGCGGCCCGAACCCGATATGTGCCTCGGGAAACAACTGCCGGACGGCCGTGGCCAACACGTGGGCGGCCGAGTGGCGCAGGACATCCAGCGTTTCCGGGTCGGATTCGGTGAGAATCGCCAACTCGACATCCGCCTGGAGCGGCCGCGCCAGGTCCCATATCGTGCCCCCGACCCGGGCGGCGAGCGCCGCCCGCTCGAGGCGCGGGCCGATGCCAGCCGCCACCTCGCGGGCGGTCGTGCCGGTCGGAACGACGCGCGTCGACCCGTCAGGGAGTGTGATGCGAATCTGATCCGTCATGGCGTCCACGCGCGGTACGTCCGTCGTTGATTTGTCCCAGGTGTTTGCACATTGTTAGGAATTGTAGCATCACCGGTTGGCCGATGCCACGGATCATGATCGCACTGTGAGGTGAAGCAGTTGACGATTCGTACCAGGAACCGAGAAGACGGCGTCATCGGCATCGCGCTCAGCGCCGCGCTGGGGTTCGCCTCCGGCCTGGTGGTCGGGATGTTCGTGGGCGAGGCGGCGGGTGACGTCAACTCCGAACGCGTCAGAGGCGCGGTTCGCCGGCTCCGGGGCGGCCGCACGCCTCCCGCGGAACCGTCGATCATCGCGCAGGCCGTGCGGCACGCGTTACGGGACCATCATGCGACCAGTCATCTCGCGATCACCGTGCACGCGCCGGGCCCCGGGCTGATCGAATTGAGCGGCCTGGTGTCCGATGCGATCGCCCGGCGTGAGGCGGGCGACGTGGCCCGCGGCGTCCCCGGTGCGGACGTGGTTGTCAACCGGATTCTCGTCAACGGGAGCGATCTGCCACCGCAACCCGTCCTGAACTCGTCGTGAACTCCAGACCGCCCTTCGGGCGGCCCTGACCTGATGCCCACCACCACGCAACTGGCTCCCCAGTTCGACCCGTCCGCCATCGAGTCGGCCGTCTACGGCCGCTGGCTCGACGCGGGCGTGTTTACGGCGGATCGCGATTCCGGTCGCGAACCGTACGTCATCGTCATTCCGCCACCCAACGTGACGGCCGTGCTGCATATGGGTCACGGCCTCAACAACACGATCCAGGACGTGTTGATCCGGTTCGAGCGGATGCGGGGCCGCGAGGCGCTCTGGCTGCCCGGCACCGACCACGCCGGCATCGCGACCCAGAACGTCGTCGAGCGGATCTTCGCGAAGGACGGCCGGTCCCGGCACGACGTCGGACGCGAGGCGTTCGTCGAGCGGGTCTGGCACCATGTCCACCAGACCGAAGGCACCATCATCGCGCAGCTCAAGGCGATGGGGTTCTCGTGCGACTGGACCCGAACGCGATTCACGCTGGACGATGGCTACTCGGCGGCGGTGCGACACGTGTTCGTCACGCTCCATCAGGACGGCCTCATCTATCGCGGCCACCGCGTCATTCACTGGTGCCCGCGGTGTCACACGTCGTTGTCGGATGAAGAGGCGGCGTTCGAAGACACGAGCGGTCACCTGTATCACATCCGCTACCAGGTGGTGGATCCGGGCGAAACCGATCCGGCGTTCGTCACGGTCGCCACCACCCGTCCCGAGACGATGTTCGGCGACATCGCCCTCGTGTACCACCCCGAGGACGACCGCTTCACGGGGCGTTCCGGCTTGACCGTGGAGATCCCACTCACCGGCGTACGCATTCCGATCGGTACCCATACGGCGGTCGAGCGCGAGTTCGGCACCGGCATGCTGAAGATCACGCCGGCACACGACGCGAACGACTTCGACATCGCCAACACCATCTTGCCCAACGCGCCACACCCGGTCATCCTGACGGAGGATGCGCGCATGGCGGACGACGAGCGGGTGCCGGCGTCACTGCGCGGCCTCGATCGGTTCGACGCGCGGAAGCGGATCGTGTCCATGCTCGAGGCGAGCGGGCAGCTCGGACGCGTCGACCCACACGCCCATGCCGTGCGGTACTGTTATCGCTGCCATACCGCGGTCGAACCGCGGCTGTCCGACCAATGGTTCGTGAAGATGCAGCCCCTGGCGGCCCCCGCACTGGTCGCGCACCACCGAGGGGACGTCCGCTTCGTGCCGGACCGTTGGGGCAAGGTCTATGAGCAATGGCTCACGGAGATCCGCGACTGGAACATTTCGCGCCAGCTCTGGTGGGGCCACCGGATCCCCGCCTGGTATTGCGAGGCCGCCGGGTGCGACCACATCACGGTCTCCGAACGGGACGTCGACGCGTGCGATGCGTGCGGCGGGCCGGTCCGGCAGGATGAGGACGTGCTCGACACGTGGTTCTCGTCGTGGCTCTGGCCGTTCGCCACGCTGGGCTGGCCGGAGCGGACCGCCGATCTGGCCCGATTCTATCCAGGTCACACGCTCGTGACCGCCCCCGATATCATCTTCTTCTGGGTCGCCCGGATGGTGATGGCGGGCTACTACTTTCTCGACGAGCGTCCTTTCGACACGGTGTACATGAACGGGATCGTGCGGGACCCGCAGCATCGCGCGTTTTCCAAATCGCTCGGCAATGGGATCGATCCGTTGGAGGTCGTGGATGCGTACGGCGCCGACGCCCTGCGATACACCGTGGTGGCCGGCGCGGCGGCGGGGACCGACGTGATCATGGACCGTGGCGACATGGATGCGACGTTCGCCGCCGGCCGTCACTTCGCGAACAAGGTGTGGAACCTCGGCCGGTTCATCCTCGGCAATCTCGACGGCGCCCCCGCGCCGGTCGGCGCGCTCGATACCGCGCAGTTCGAACTGGCCGATCGCTGGATTCTCGCTCGATGCCAACGGATCGCCGCCGAAACGACGGCGGCGATGGAGCGGTTCCGGCTGAATGACGCGGTCCGCACGGTGTATCACTTTCTGTGGGATGACTTCGCCGATTGGTACGTTGAACAGGTGAAACCGCGGCTCTACGGCGAGGCGAGCGGCGGCGACGTCGCCCGGGCGATCCTGTGCCATGTCTTTCGGACCGCGCTCACCCTGCTCCATCCGTTCATGCCGTTCGTGACCGAGGAGCTGTGGGCGCACATCCCCGGTGGCGACGAACCGATGCTGGCCGGGGCCGCCTGGCCGACCGACAACCCCGCGCTCGCGGATGAGGAGGCGGAGACGCGCTTCGCGCGGGTCCGCGAGTTGATTTCCGCCGTGCGAACCATGCGGGCCGAGTACGGCGTGCCGCCGGCCGCGACGGTGCCGATCGTGACGCACCCGGCGACGCTGGACACCACCGAGGCATTCAATGCCGAGCAGCGCACGATCGAACGGCTCGCCAAAGCCAGCGGGCTGGATCTGCTCGGGCCGATGACGGGGGTCGGGGCGCACGCGGTCCTGGGCGACGGGACGGCGGTCTTCGTCCCGCTGGGCGGCGCCATCGACGTCACGCAGGAATGCGCCCGACTGGCGGGCGAACGAACGCGGCTCGAGCACCAGATCGAGCGCGTCGCGGCGAAGCTCGCCAACCTCCAGTTCACCGAGCGTGCGCCCGCCGACGTGGTCGAGCGGGAACGCGCCAAGGAGCATACGTGGCGGGAACAGTGCGCGACGCTGGGCGACAAGCTGCGCGCGTTGGGCTGCTAGCGCTCGCGTCGGCCTGCGCGTCCATGCAGGATCCGCCGGGCGGGCCGCCCGACTTCGTCGCGCCCACCCTCCTGCGGACCGTTCCCGATTCGGGCGCCATCCTGCCGGGCTTTCACGACCGGGCGGTGTTCGAGTTCGACGAAGTCGTCAACGAGGGCACCGGCGATGCCCTCGGACAGTTGTTCCTGCTGTCGCCGCGACCCGAGGAACTCGAGGTCAAGTGGAAACGCGCGCGCGTCGAGGTCCGTCCGTCCGGCGGCTGGCGGCCCCACGTCGTATATCATCTCTCCCTGTTGCCCGGCGCGACCGATCTCAGCAACAACCGTCTCACCGAAGGCCGGCACGTCATCTTCACCACCGGCGGCCCGATTCCGTTCACGTCGGTGTCCGGGACGGTGCTCGACTGGGCCGCGGGTCGCGCGGGGGCCCGCGCGTACGTCGAGGCGGTGTTGATGCCGGACTCGCTGGTGTACGTGGCGCAGGCGGATTCGTCGGGCACCTTCACCATGTCCGCCCTGCCGCGCGGCGCCTACCAGTTCTTCGCGACGATCGACGGCAACAGCAATCGGCGGCGCGATCGGCGTGAGCCGTACGACTCCATGGCGACGACGCTGGACAGCGCGTTTCAGGGCGTCTTTTGGGCGTTCGCGCACGACACCGTCGGTCCGCAACTCCGGGAGGTCACCCGCGTCGACAGCGTCACGCTGCGCGTGCAGTTCAGTCAATCGCTTCGCGTCGGGCCACCCGACCGCAGCGCGCTGACCGTTCGGCTGCTGCCCGATTCGGTTCCGATCGCCCTGCTCGAGGCGTGGACACCGACGGTCTACGATTCGGTGCGTGCCATCGAGGCGGCCGACCGCGCCGCCCGTGAAGCGTCCGCCGCCGACTCGGCGGCAGCCGCGGGGGATACCGCCGCGGCGCCCGACCGGGCCGTGACGGATACCGTCCCCGTCACCGACACCGTCCCCCCGGTCCCCGCGATCACCCGGGCAGCGGTGGACACGGCGACCGCCGACACGACCGCCGTCGACAGCGCGGCGGTCCGCATCGACAGCCTGCTCGCGCTGCGCCCGGCGTTGGTCGATCGGTGGGTAGTCCGGCTGGCGCTCCCGCTCACACCCGGCGCTCGATACGTCATCGACGCGGTGGTCACGAACCAGAACGGCGCGGCCGCGGAGTCGCGGGCGCTGCTCGTGGTTCCCGATTCCACGTCCACCGAGCGACGATGAACGACACCCGGCGGCGTCTCCCGGCGGTGACGTCCCTGCTTGCGGACGCCGAGCGCGCGGGACTCACCGCCAGCGCGCCGCGCGCGGTCGTCGTCGATGCCATACGACACACCCTGGCCGGTGCGCGCGCGCGCGGCGGCCAGGTCCCGGCGGAAGGCTGGCTCCGCGCCGTGGAGCGGCGGATCGCGGAGCGGGCGCGACGCTCCCTGGTGCCCGTCATCAACGCCACCGGCGTCGTCCTGCACACGAACCTCGGTCGCGCGCCGCTCGCCGCCTCCGCCATCGAGGCGATGCGCGCCGCCCAGGGATACAGCGCCCTCGAATTCGATCTCGACCAGGGGACCCGCGGATCGCGCCAACGCCACACCCAGGCGCTCCTCACCACCCTCACCGGCGCCGAAGATGCGGTCGTCGTCAGCAACGCGGCGGCGGCACTGCTGCTCGTCCTGCACGCGCTCGCGGACCGCGGCGAAACCATCGTCTCGCGGGGCGAACTCATCGAGATCGGCGGCGGGTTCCGGATACCCGATATCCTCGCCCGCAGCGGCAGCGTCCTGGTCGAGGTCGGCACGACCAACCGCACCCGGCGCGCGGACTACGAATTGGCCATCGGCGCCCGAACCCGCTGCGCCATGAAGGTCCACCAGTCCAATTTCCGTACGGCCGGATTCGTGAGCGATGTGTCGGTCACGGATCTCGTAACGTTGTTCGCGCCTCGCGGCCTCCCGGTCATTCACGACGTGGGGAGCGGGTTGCTGCTGGATCTCTCGGATTGTGGGCTCCATGGTGAGCCGCTGGTGGCGCACTCCGTCGAGGCGGGCGCGGTGACGGTCTTTTCGGGAGACAAGCTCCTCGGAGGCCCGCAAGCGGGGATCATAGCCGGGCCGGCCGCCCTGATCGACACGATTGCCACCAATCCGCTGATGCGCGCGTTGCGGCCCGACAAGGCAACCATCGCGGCGCTCGAGGCCACGCTCGAGCTGTACCTCGAACCCGCCGCGGCACGACGGGAGGTGCCGGTGCTTGCGATGTTGACGGCGCCCGCCGACCACCTGCGACGCCGCGCCCGGCGCCTCGCCCGCCGGATCGAGGGCGCGTCGGTCCGCGCCGGGACCTCGTCGGTTGGCGGTGGTGCGTTTCCTGACGTGGCGCTGCCGACGTGGCTGGTCACCATTCCGGCGGCCTCGCCGGATGCCCGAGCGGCGGCGTTGCGACAACACGAACCGCCCATCGTGGTGCGAACCGACGCCGGGGCGATCCTGCTGGACGTCCGGACGATCGGAGACAGGGAGTTCGGCGTGATTGCCGACGCGATGGCACACGGTGTCTGAACCGATGCGCGTGGCGGTGCTGGCGTCGGGATCGGGATCGAACCTCCAGGCCCTGCTCGATGCGTGCGTGCCGCCGGCCCGCGCGGCCGTGGTGCTGGTCGTCAGCAATCGCGCCGACGCGGGCGCCGTCACCCGCGCCGTGGACGCAAGCGTGGCCACGCACCACCTCGTCAACCCGGACGACGATCGGGAATTGCTCGCTGCTCTGGATGCGGCCCGGGTCGATCTCGTGGTGCTCGCCGGGTATGTCAAGCTCGTGCCCCCGACGGTCGTCGAGGCATATTCCGGCCGCATGATCAACATCCACCCGGCACTCCTGCCCGCGTTCGGCGGCCACGGGATGTACGGCCTCGCGGTGCATCGCGCGGTGCTCGATTCCGGCGCGACCGTGACCGGACCGACCGTGCACCTCGTCACCGCGGACTACGACCGGGGACCGATCCTGGCGCAATGGCCGGTCCCGGTGCATGCCGACGACACGCCGGAATCGCTACGGGACCGGGTCCTGAAGGTGGAACATCGCCTGTTGCCGGCCGTGGTGCTCGCGGCCGCCGAGACCGGGCACCCGGTGCGATTACCTTCGCACGCTGCCGGCTTCGTGACCGGCGACGCCCCCGACACGCTGGGCGCCCCGGCGCGTGTCACCCATCCACCCGATCACTGAGGGGACCATCGTGCCACGCGCGCTACTATCGGTTTATGACAAAGTGGGCATCATCGAGTTCGCCCAGGCGCTGCAGGCGCGCGGCTGGGAGATCATCTCGACCGGTGGCACCGGCCACCTGTTGCGGGATGCGGGCGTCACGGTCGACATGGTCGAGGATGTGACCGGGTTCCCGGAAATGCTCGACGGCCGGGTCAAGACGCTTCATCCGACCGTGCACGGGGGCATCCTCGCGCGGCGCGACGTGCCGGCGCACATGGCCGCCTTGGCGGAACACGGTATCGGCCCGATCGACCTCGTCGTCGTCAACCTCTATCCGTTTCGCGAAACGGCGGCGCGGCCGAACGTGGCGGACGCGGAGGTGATCGAACAGATCGACATCGGCGGGCCCACCATGCTGCGATCCGCCGCGAAGAACCACGACAGCGTGCTGCCGGTCATCAGCCCACGGGACTACGACCGGGTACTCGCGGCGCTCGACGCGGGCGGACCGGACGCCGCGCTGCGGCGCGAACTGGCCTCCAAGGTGTTTGCGCATACCTCCGCGTACGACGCGGCCATTACCGCCTACCTCAACCTGGCCGCCGAGGAGTTCCCGGTCGAACTCGGGATGGCGATGCGGCGGACCGTGTCACTGCGTTACGGCGAGAATCCCGACCAACGCGCCGCGTTGTATGCGACCGATGAACTGCGGGGCGTGCGCGAACTCGCCCAACTGCACGGCAAGGAACTGTCGTTCAACAACCTGCTCGACATCGACGGCGCAACGATGAGCCTGGAACCGTGGCCCGATCGACCGGCGTGCGCCATCATCAAACACACGACCCCCTGTGGTATCGCCCTCGGCACGACGACGGTCGAGGCGTATCACAAGGCCCTCTCGACCGATCCCACCTCGGCCTACGGATCGGTCGTGGCGTTCAACACGATCGTCGATGCCGAAACGGCCGAGACCATGCGGGACCTGTTCGTCGAAGTCGTCATTGCGCCGCGGTTTCACGACGACGCGGTCACCATCTTCCGGGAGAAGAAGAACCTGCGGGTTGTGGAGTTGCCGCTCAACCCCGGCCTGCCGGCGCTCGACTACAAACGCGTGCGGGGCGGGCTGCTGGTTCAGGACCGCTTTGCCTTCACGTGGAACGAAACCGATTGGAAGATCGGGACCAAGCGGGAACCCTCCGAACAGGAATGGCGCGATCTCCGGTTCGCGTGGGCCGCGGTGGCGGGCGTCAAATCCAACGCCATCCTCGTGGCCAAGGGCGAAGCCGCCATCGGGATCGGCGCGGGCCAGATGAGCCGGGTGGACGCGTCATTCCTGGCGGTCCACAAGGCGCGGACGGAAGGACACGATCTCAAGGGCGCCGTGCTCGCGTCGGATGCCTTCTTCCCGTTCGCCGACGGGGTGGTCGGCGCAGCCGAGGCGGGCGTGACCGCGATCATCCAGCCGGGCGGATCGGTCCGGGATGACGAGGTCATCGAGGCCGCGGATCTTCACGGGGTCGCCATGGTACTCACCGGGCGGCGCCAATTCCGGCACTAAGCGTGTAGGTTTCGCGGCCTGAGTGGCTCGCCGCCGGCACAGGGCACGGCGGACCCGAGGCATGACGCCCGAACGATGAGGAGTCCATGACGGCACCGGAACAGACCGCGGAGATTCGACCGCCGTACGGGTTTGCGGCCATCGTGGGCACGGCCATCCTGGCCCTATACGTGATCACGATCGGTCCGACGACCCAGTTCTGGGACACCTCGGAGTACATCGCGGCGGCCAAGGTCCTCGGTATTCCCCATCCGCCGGGCAATCCGCTGTTCGTGTTGGTGGCGCATGTCTGGGGCATGGTGCCGGTCGTCGCACATTACGCACTGCGCATCAACCTGTTCGCGGCCTTCACCAGCGCGGCCTCGGGGGCGCTGCTCTTTCTGGTCGCGGAACGGTTTCTCCGCCCCCTGCTCGCCGAGCACTGGCCGCGGCGGGCCGCCGCGGTGGCCGGGACGCTGGTGGGATCCACGGCGTACACGGTGTGGAACCAGTCGGTCGTGAACGAGAAGGTCTATACGCTGAGCCTCCTCGCGATCGCGCTGGTCCTGTGGCTCATCGTCCGCTGGGGCGATCTCACGGAGGGCCCCCGACGCGATCGACTGTTGTTGCTGGTCGGATACCTCGTCGTCCTGGGCTCCACCAACCACATGATGAGCGTGCTGATCGCGCCCGCGGTCGCCGCCTACGTCCTGTTCACTGACTGGCGTCAGGTGCTGCGGCCCTGGGTCGTCATGCTCGCCGTGCTCGCAGGGCTGGCGGTATTCGGCAAGCTGAGCGCCATCGTGTCAGGCGACATCACGACGCGGGTGCTTACGTTCTCGTTGATCGGCGGCGCGCTGGCCTTCGCGTTGTGGAGCGAGCCCAAGGCGTTCGCCCGACCCATGCTCTCCATGGCGGTCGCGGCCGTCCTGGTCGGGATCTCGCTCAACTATGCGTTCCTGCCCATTCGCGCGGCGGAGTATCCCGCCATCAACGAAGGCGAACCGACGACCTGGCCCGCCTTGCAAGACGTGCTCAACCGCGAGCAATACCAGAAACCGCCGGTCTCGCAGCGCATGGCCGACCTGCCGTCGCAGATCGGTAACTATCTCCAGTATTTCACCTGGCAGTACGCCCACGACTGGAGCGGGCCGACCCGCCGTGGTCTCGCCATGCTGTTCGGGCTGCTGGGGTTGAGCGGCGCGTTCGCCCAGTGGCGACGCGACCGGCGGGGGGCCATCGCGATGACCGCGGTGCTGGTCACCGTCACGGTGGTGCTGGTCTACTACCTGAATTTTCGATACGGCTACTCCTACAACGCCGGCGCGAATCTCGATCGAGAAGTGCGCGAACGGGACTACTTCTTCGTGGCGTCGTTTCAGCTCTGGGGCATCTGGGTGGGACTGGGGCTCGCGTCGTTGTACCAGGCGGCGCACCAGGCACTGCGCCGGCGCGTCCCGTCACCGCAGGCATGGGTCGCCGCCTCGCCGATCCTCCTCCTGGCCTGCATCCCGCTGGCCGGCAATTGGCTGACCGCCTCGCGGGCCGGCGAACGGCTCGCGCGGGATTTCGCCGTCGACCTGCTGCAGTCTGTCGAGCCGTACGCCATTCTGATCACCGCGGGCGACAACGATCTGTTCCCACTCTGGTACGCACAGGAAGTGGAGGGGATTCGGCGGGACGTGCTCGTGTTCAATCAGTCACTCATGAACACCGATTGGCATCTGCGCCAGTTGCTGCGACGGCCGCAGGAACCGTTCGACCTCGAGCATGCCGCGTTGCCGTACCGCGACTTCGACGGCCCGATGCCCGAAGGCAAACCGCTCGACCTCACCGTCGAGGGCGTCGACTCGCTACCGCTGTACTTCGATGTGCGGGACCGCAGCCTGTTCCGGGTCGGTGCGCTCGAAGCCGCCATTCAGCCGGGCCGGTACAGTCGTGCCGATCTCATCACGCTCCAGCTCATTCAGCACAATCTCGGCAAGCGTCCGGTCTACTTCGCGCGAACCACCGGTCCCACCGGCGACCAATTGGGATTGGCACCGTACCTGCTGTCGCAGGGATTCGCGCGGCTCCTGATGCCCGCACTGATCGAAGGTGGACCGGGCCGCTACGCGATCGCCGGGTTCGGCTGGCTCGACCTGCCGCGCACGGAGACCTTGCTCTTCGACGTGTACCATCCGGAGAGTGCGGCGCGCGAGCGGCCGCGCGGATGGACCGATCAACCCTCCGAGAACATCCTGTCGATCTACTACATTACCTACGCGACCTACACGGGGTTGATCCAGCAGGTGGGGGACTCCGCGACGGCGGACCAGCAACGGCTGGCGGGACTGGCCACCGACCTGTCCGCCCGGATGCTCGGCAGCCTCAGTTTCGGCCGGTAACGGCCCCCAGTTCCGCCCCCACGAAGACCGTTCTCCCAGGCGCGGGTTCGTAATACCGCCCGAATCCGGCGTTCACCGCCACCGCATCGACGTAGTGTTGGTTGAAGGCGTTCTCGATCCCGCCGAACAGCGAGACGGACCACCGTGCCATGCGGGCGTCAGCCGATACCCGCGCGCCGGTGGTCCACCACGCATCGTTACGGGTCGTGTTGGCGTCGTCGACGAACAACCGCGATGAAGCGCGCGTTTCGAGGTCGAACGCGACGGGACCCCGCCCCACGCGCAGCGACCCCGAGAAGAAGCGGTGCGGCACGCCGGGAATGTCGTTGCCGTCGAAGACGCCGTCGGCCGTCTCGAAATCGCCGAACGTCACCCATGAGTGTGTGTAGGCGATCGACGCGCGCACGCCATCGATCGGCCCGGCGCCAAGCCCCAGTTCCAGGCCGCGGTGGCGCGAGGTCCCGGCGTTCCGGAAGAACCGCCGATCGGGCACGTTGGGCACCTCGAACGGGACCAGGGCACCCCGCACGTTGGCGAGAAAAGCCGCGGCGGAATACTCGACCCGGCCCACGCTGCCACGAAGACCCAGCTCGTACTGCGTGGCGTGCTGCGGCTCGAGCCGCGGGTTGAAGCCGCCAGCGCCATTGGGTCGGTTGGCGAGTTCCGTGGTCGTCGGCGTTTCGAACGCGCTGCCCACGTTCGCGTACGGCCGCAGGCCGGGATGCACCTCGATGACGGCCCCCACGGTACCGGACACCGCATCCATCGACCGCACGCCCGAATCATCCCCGTCGCTCAGCAACCGATCATCCACCGCGAACCGCACCACGTCGTACCGCGCGCCGGTCGTGACGAAGACGCGCGTGTGCGGCTGCGCCCGGAGTTGCACGAACGGCCCGATCTCGCGCACCGTTTCGTATTGGTCGACCGTACGGGCCGAACCGTCGGGACTCGTGTTGACGCGGTCGTCGCGCTGCATCTGCGCGTCCGCCCCCAGCGTGATCACCGGGTCGAGCGGCGCCGTCACCGGGAGGGTGACCTCGGTGCGGCTCCCGAAGGCCCAGCGGTGGAGGTCGATCGTCGCGAACGACAGGGGGTTGAACAGGTCGCGCCGGAGGAGAAACCCGGTGGTCCGCACGCGCCGTCCGGTCGGCGAGCGATGGTCGAGGGTGAGTCCCGCCTGGGTCTGCGAGAGGTCCTTTCGGGCGTTCACGGCTACGTTGCGCGGGTTGGCCTGGGTCCGGTCGGCGGCCAACTCGTCGGCGGTGAGGGCGCCCGGGTCCTCGGCGACCGGCGTATCCGCCAGGTGCAGCGCCGCGATCAACGTGGTGCGCGGGCCCAGCGGGTAGCGCACCGTGAGGTTCCCGCGCCACGTCTCCGAGCGGCTCAGGTCCCGGAATCCGGGCTGCACCACCCGCGATCCGCGAACGGTGAGCGTGCCGGCGCCCAACGCGGTTCCCGCGCCGGCATCCACCGCCAGCGTCCCGAACGTCCCGCCAACCACGCGGGCCTCGGGAGCGAATCCCCGCCCGGGCTCACGGGTCCACAAACTGACCACCCCGCCGGCCGCGTTGCCGTACAGCGAAGACGAAGCGCCACGCAAGACCTCGACGCGATCGATGCGGCGCATGTCGACGTTGGTGAGTTGTCCCTGGCCATCGGGCAGCGTCTGCGGCACGCCGTCGAGCAGCACGTGCACGCCGCGAATCCCGAACGCCGAGCGGGCGCCGAACCCGCGGATCGCGATGATTTCGTCGCGCGCGGCGTTATAGCGGTTTCTCGCCTGGACACCGGGCACCGTCGCAAGCGCCGCCGACAGGGACAGGCCCGGCCCGGCGCGGATCACGTCCGCGCCGCGCAGAATGGTCACCGCGAACGGGAGCGTGCTCACCTCGCCCGGACCCCGCGTGACCGTCACTTCGATCGGCCGAACCGGCACGGCGGAATCCGGGCGGACCGGCTGCTGTGCCGCCAGCCGCGGCGCGCAGAGCAGCACTCCCAGACCGTACAGTCGTATACGCATGTGTGAGGCTTCCTCGTTGCCGATCCCCTACCCCGCACCCGGTCCCCGGTTCACCGGGGGCTCCGTCGTGCGGACAGCTTGCTTGTTGTGAAGCGTTCGCGCCACCTTCCTGACGGATCCGACAGGGGCGGGTGCGACGGATGATCGGGATACATCGCGCGTATCGCGTCTTGGGATTGCCCCCGGGCGCGTCGCCGGCCGAGGTCAAGATCGCCTACCGCGATCTCGTGCAGGTCTGGCATCCCGACCGCTTCGCCCATGATGAGCGACTGCGCAGGAAAGCGGAGGAAAACGTCCGGCGCATCAACGAGGCGTATGAGGCGCTCCGGGCGTACGCGCCTCCGGCCCGCCGGAGCCTGGCGGATCGGGTGAGTGCTTCGTTTCACGCGGTGTTGGGCCTGGGCGACCTGCCTTCCACCGAGGCACCGCACCAGTCGAGCTTGCGGCGCTGGAGCCGGCGGGTCCTGGGCCTGGGGCCGCACACGAGGACCGGCGAATTTCCCGAGCCGCCCGCGGCGACCTCACCACGCACCAGTCTCGCGATTGCCGTCGCGATGCTCGGATTCTCCCTGATCCTGTGGCTGATCCTGTAGCGGTCCGCCCGCTCCTCAGCCGTCGTGCTTGAGGACGACCGCCGGATCGACCCGGGTGGCGCGGCGTGCCGGCAAGTACGCAGCCAGCGTCGCGGTGAGAAGAAGCATCGCCGCCAGTGCCCCGTAGACAACCGGATCGATCGGCTGGACTTCGTACAGGAATCGTATGAGGAACCGCGACAGCAGCGCGGCGGCACCCGTCCCGATCGCGACGCGCGAGCCGCGTAGCGAATATCCGTGAAGGGCGACATCAAGGACTCCCGAGCAGAGGGTTCGGCAATTAGACGTTCGGCGACCCGCGATGGTTGGCACGCTCCCGAATCCAGCAATATCCGTCAGCCGCCGTTCCCTTGTTGCGACCCCCGCCACGGGATACCCTTGAGCCCGACCATTCCAACCGGAGTAGGAGCATGCATCCGAGCGCCATACCCCGCCGGGATTTCCTGCGTTACGCCGCCGCCGGCGGCGCCGCGACCGTATTCAACCCCGCGCGCGCGGTCGCGGAGCCGCGGGCCCAAGCAGGGGAGCCGGCGTTCGACGTGCCCGCCTTCGAGCTCGAAGAACTGACGATCGCGGACCTGCAACGGGGGATGGCCTCCGGCCGCTGGACGGCGGTGCAGATCACCGAAGCGTATCTGTCCCGCATCGAGACGCTCGACCGGAGCGGTCCGCAATTGAACCAGGTCCTGCAAACGAATCCGCGCGCCCTCGAAATCGCCACCCGGTTGGACCGCGAACGACGTGATGGGCAGGTGCGCGGACCGATGCACGGCATTCCGGTTCTGATCAAGGACAACATCGATACCGCCGACGACATGCTGACCACGGCAGGTTCACTCGCCCTGATGGGATCGCGACCGTCGCGTGACGCGTTCATCGTGGACCGACTCCGCGCCGCGGGCGCGATCATCCTCGGCAAGACGAACCTCTCCGAGTGGGCCAACTTCCGCTCGACGCAATCGTCGAGCGGGTGGTCCGGACGCGGGGGACAGGGCAAGAACCCATACGCGCTCGATCGAAGCCCCTGCGGGTCGAGCGCCGGATCGGGCGCCGCCACCTCGGCAAACTTCGCCGCGATTGGCATCGGAACGGAGACCGACGGATCGATCGTCTGCCCGTCCGCGACCAACGGCGTCGTCGGCATCAAACCGACGATCGGCCTCGTATCGCGATCGGGCATCATTCCGATCGCGCACAGCCAGGATACCGCCGGGCCGATGGCGCGGACCGTGCGGGACGCCGCCCTTCTGCTCGACGTGCTGGCCGGAGAGGACCCACGGGACGCCGGCACGCGCGGCATGCAGGGTCGTATCGAAACCGACTACACCCGCTTTCTCGATCCGGACGGCCTGCGCGGCGCGCGGATCGGCGTCCTGCGCCAGGGGTTCGCGGGCTACAGCCCGGAGGCGGACGGGGTGCTGGCCGATGCCATCATGGCGATGACCGATGCGGGCGCCGTGGTCATCGATCCGACGGCGTTCCCCACCGCGGGCCAATACGGCAACGACGAATTCGAAGTGCTGCTGTACGAGTTCAAGGCCGATCTGAACGCCTACCTCACGAGCCGGGGCCCCGCAGAACCAAGCAAGACGCTGGCCGACCTCATCGCCTTCAACGAGCGGCACGCCGATCAGGAGCTGCGCTACTTCGGGCAGGAGATCTTCCTGTCGGCCGAGGAGAAGGGGCCCCTGACCGACCAGGCATATCGCGAGGCGCTGGAACGATCGAAGCGGCTTGCCGGTCCAGAGGGGATTGACGCGGCGATGGACGAGCAGCAGCTCGACGCCCTGGTGGCGGTGACCGGCTCCCCCGCGTGGACCGTGGACCTGGTCAATGGAGACCACTTCCTGGGCGCCAGTTCCGGCCCTGCGGCCGTGTCCGGCTACGCCAACATCACGGTCCCCGCCGGCTATCGATTCGGATTGCCGGTCGGCATATCGTTCATCGGCCGCGCGTTTGCCGAACCGACCTTGCTGAAACTCGCGTCGGGATTCGAGCGCGTGACCCAGGTCCGGCGCGCTCCGACGTTCCGGGCCCACGCGGCGTGGACCTGAGCGCACCGCGGTACCCCGACCCGTATTGAGCCATGGTGCGCCAATTCGGTTCAGGAGTGTAGCGGCGAGGCATTGTTGATGGCGTCGAGCGGGAGGGCGACCTCGATGCGTTTCTTGTGCACGCTCACATCTCCTCCAGCAGCCACCGGGCCGCCGGCCACCATTGGACCTGCGCCGGCAGGCCGGCCGGTGGCGGACTGCTGTCGAGCGTCACCAGGAGCGCCGGCGCACCCGCGTGGGCCTCGAGAGCGCTCACCAGCGGGCGGACTTCCCGCTCGAGCGTCTCGGGATTGCGGGCATCGGCCGTGACCTGGATCAGCAGCGTCTCCCGGCCGGGGCCCGAGGCAAAGAAGTCCACCTCCCAGTCCTCGCCGGTCTTGAGGTACCCGACCTCATAGCCGCGTCGCTCCAGCTCCAGCAGCACCGCGGTCTCGAGCGCATGCCCCGTCTGGGGTCCGGTGCGGGCGTAGACCCCGATTAGCCCAGGGTCCACCGGATAGACCTTGCGGGGGTTCACCATTCGCCGCCGCTCCGAGGCGGTGTGCAGCGACACGGTCCGGATCAGAAAGCTATCCTCCAGGTGCGACAGGTACTCGTGCAGCGTGTCCTTCCCCACCGCGATCCCCTGCGAGCGCATGACGCCAAAGAGCTTCTGCACACTGAACGCGCCGGCGGGCGTACTGAGGAGCTGGCGCTGCATCCAGCGTAGCGCCACCGGGTTCGAGACCGCGTGGCGCTCGATCACGTCCCGCAGCACGGTCGCGTCCACGTAGCTTCGGAATAACGCCCCGCGATCTCGCGCGTCCAGGCCCTGCGCTTCCGCGAAGCCTCCCAGCTCCAGATAGCGCCGGAGCTCGTGGTCCAGGGCCGACCGCTCGGCTGGGGGCAACCGCTCCCAGGGCGCGGCCGGTTCCTTGTCGGCGTGCCGCAGCGCCTCGCGGAACGAGAACGGATGGACCAGTACTTCGAGCACACGGCCGCGAAAAGCGGTGGCGACCTCCCGGCTCAGGAGGCGCGCGGACGAGCCGGACAGGAACAGATCTACCAGCTCGCTGTCCACCACCCGGCGGGCGAAGCGTTCCCATCCCGGGACGGTCTGCACTTCGTCCAGGCACAGCGTCACCCGCTCGCTGTGGCGGAGCGCCGGAAATCGGCGGAAGTACTCTTCCAGGAGCCAGTCAAGGTGCGCAACATCGAGGCCGGCCAGCCGGTCGTCCTCGAGCCCCAGGAGCACCAGCGACTCCCGTGGCCGCCCCTGATCGAGACGATCCCTGAGGCACTGCCAGAGTAAGGTGGTCTTTCCCGCCCGGCGCATGCCGATGACCGCGTGGGCCTTCCCGGGGATCCGGGGAAGGTGGATTTCTCGCCGCGTGCCGGCGACCGCTGCCAGGTCCGCCGAGATCGCCTCGTCAAGTCGTTGCGCCAGTGCAGGTTGCATATTTATCATTACTACAGTGATAATAACTGCATGATTGGTCACTGTCAAGATGACAAATACGCTGGTGACGCCGAAGTCCGGCTCGCCGTTGGAAGGGGCGGCGCAGGCAGTGGACGCGGTGCGTGTCGCCGTCCACGAACTCGACCAGCGCGAGAATGCAATCGTAGCGTCGAGCGACGGTCGGGCGATGGCGGGCGGTGCGATGGCGGCGCAGCGATTGGAAGATCGCCTCGGGTGACGACGCCAGGCGCGGCCGCCGGATCATGAGCGCGAAGCCCACCGTGCCGGCGTCCCGGCCTCGACGATCTCAAGGCCCAGCGACGACGGTGACCATCGCGTCGGGCAGGATGCCGCGGACGGTGGCGTCGACCCGTATTGGTGACGCCCTCCGTCTGTTGGCCAACACCGATTGTCAGATCAGCAACCGATAAATCGAAACCCGTGCGCCTGCCACTTGCTCAGCGGGTGCTTGCCGGTGCGCCGGTACAGTTCCAGCGCCTGTCGTGCGTCGATGATGGTGGCACCGCCGTCACGCGGGTCGCCAAACGGATAGGGCAACCCACCGCGGGCTTCCTCCTGCGCGTACGCGTCTACCTGGTGCTCCAGGTCGGGACGCGACTGGTCGAATTCGATCCAATCGGTCGTCGCCAGCAACCCGGTGTACACGAAACCCGGGGCGTCGCGCGCCAGCCCTTCGATGCGCCCGGCGCCGTATTGCGCGGAAGCCTGCACCATGGCGACGGCACCCGGCTTGACGAACCGCCGCGCTTCGCACAGGGCTCGGCGTCGAAACGTGAACCCGTCATCGCCTGGACTGGCAGGCGGATTGGCCAGGACGAAATCGACCGCGCCGACCAGACGGTCGAGGGCATCGCGGCCCTCGGCGGTGCGCGGCTCGTAGGAGTCGGCGTGGATGACGGTCACCCGGTCGCTGACACCGTTCCGTTCGGCATTGACGCGCGCAATCCGCACGTCGTCCTCACCGATCTCGAGTGCCGTCACGTGGCGCACGTCCGGCAACTTCGCCGCCAGCACGGCGAGACATCCCGTTCCGGCGCCCCAATCGAGGCCCACGCCGCGGAACAGGTCACGATGGTCGACGATCGCCCGCAGCGAGATGCGGCTGGCCGGCGTCAGGGGATACGTGCCCGGCGGATGGTGAATCGTGATCGGCGCCAGATCACCCACGACCGCATCCGTCAGCACGGTTTCCGCCGTCTCGGTTCGAGGCCGTTTCAGCAGATCAGCCTCCGCCGTCGAGCCGTTCCAACCGCTCGATCAGGCGTGGGTCGTCAGGGGAGGCCTGGCGCAACGGTCCCAGCACCGCCCGGGCCGAGTCGGGATACCCGAGCGCCTCGTACACGTCCGCCAACAGCAGCCCGTACTGGAGCTGCAAGCGACGGTCGTCGCCGGGTACGGCGTACGCGGCGAGCCCCGCGCGGGTCGCCGCGGCGTCCCCGCGGTCACGGAACACCGATTCGATGGCCATGAACGCGATGCCCGGATCGTCCCGATAGCGGCGTCCCATCAACTCGATCAGTTCGGCCGCACGCTCGCCATGGCCGGTCGCCCGGTCACGCGCCGACTGATGGTAGAGACCCGCGAGCAGCAGCCGTTCGACGTCGGCGTCATCACCCGACCGCGTGCCGACGCCGCCGGCATAGGCATACACGAGCTTGCCGCCGTGTTCCGCCGTCTCGTACAGGAAAAACAGGCCGCCGAGTCCGACCGCGGCGGACGCCGCGAGCACACCGGTGCGATAGGCCGCCTTGCGGCGCAACGCGAGGGCTGCAAGCTCCAGTGCCGCGACCACCAGGAAGAGATTCCGCGTTCGTTCGCCCAACTCTTCGTGTTCCTCCACCGCGGGCCGTGCGCCGGGAATGCGCTCCGCCGGTCCGTGCGTGTCCGTGCCCGACCGGACCGCCAACACCGACGCAACCGTACCGGCCACGATCAGCATCGTCGCCGCCGGGCCGGCGAAGGTCGCCTGGCGTACGAACGCCAGCAGCCGGAACCCGACCCCGACGAACAGCAGCGCGACCACGAAATGCACGATCTGCGGATGAAAGACGCCAATGTCGGGCATCCCACGCCTCCAATGAGAAGTTCACGAAAGCTTGGCCTTCACCAGTGCCTCCACGAGATGCGGGTCAGCCGTTCCGCCGCTCGCGCGCATCACCTGTCCCACGAAGAAGCCCAGCAATCCCGATCGGCCATGGCGATACTGTTCGACCCGATCCGGGAATTCCGCGATCGTCCGATCGACCAACGGTTCGATCGCCTCACGGTCGGCCACCCGCTGGAGCCCGAGCCGCTCGATCACCACCGCCGGCTCGTCACCAGAGGTGAACATGGCACCGAGGACCGACTTGCCCTGCGACCGCGAGATGTCACCTCGTGCGATCAGGTCGAGCAACGCCGCCAGCGCGCCGCCGTCGAACGGGACATGCGCGGCTGCGTGTTTCCGCATGACGTTGCGCACGTCATTGACCACCCAATTCGCAATGGACGCCGCATCCGACCGGCCCTTCACCGCCTGTGCGAACAACGCGCCCAGCGCGGGCTCCCGGCTGAGGATGGTGGCCTGTTCCGTGGAAATGCCCTGGGCCGTCGCATCGATCGTCGGACCGGCCTGCGCGGGGACACCCGCGGGCGCCGCCGGTGTGGCCGTCGGCGCGGCGCGCGCCGCGCGCGGGGTCGTGAGGCGGCCACCCTGCGTCGCCGCCGCGTCGTGCGTCCTGCCCCAGGTGTCGCGCAACGCCACCGTCCGATTGAACACGAGTCGCTCCGGCGTGGACTCGGTCGGGTCGCTGATGAAGTACCCCTGGCGCTCGAACTGGTATCGCGTTCCGGGCGCGTCGCCGGCCACGCTCGGCTCGATCCGCGCGCCGGTGACGACCACCAACGACTCCGGGTTCAGCGCCGAGATGAAGTCGCGCCCCGCGGCGACATCATCCGGGTCGGCCCGGGTGAACAACCGGTCGTACAATCGTACCACGGCGGGTAACGCGTGCTCCGCGGACACCCAATGCACGGTGCCTTGCACCTTGCGCCCGTCGGGCGATCCCCCGCCTCGCGTCGCGGGATCGTAGGTACAGCGAACCTCGATGATCGCGCCCGTGATCGGATCCTTGATCACATCCCCGCACTTCACATAGTAGGCATACCGCAGCCGGACTTCGCGTCCCGGCGCGAGCCGGAAGTACCCCCGCGGCGGCTGCTCCTGGAAGTCGTCCCGCTCGATGTACAGCACCCGTGAGAACGGCACCGTCCGCGATCCGTCCAGCGGCACGTCGTGCGGGTAGTACGGCGCGACCAACTCCTCGACCTGTCCCTCGGGATAGTTCTCGATCACCAGACGCAATGGCTGCTGCACGCACATGACGCGCGGCGCTCGCAGGTTGAGGTCGTCCCGGATCGCATGCTCGAGCTTGCCGATGTCGACCCGACTGTCGGTCCGTGCCAGGCCGATCATGTCGCAGAAGGTCCTGATCGCCTCCGGGGTCACGCCCCGGCGCCGGAGTCCCGCAAGCGTCGGCAGGCGCGGATCGTCCCAGCCGTCCACGTGCCCTTCCGACACCAGCCGCACCAGTTTCCGTTTGCTCAACACCGTGTACTCCAGATTGAGCCGCGCGAATTCGGTCTGTTCCGGCGGATCGACGATCCCTACCTCGTGCACCACCCAGTCGTACAACTCGCGGTTGTCCTTGAACTCCAGCGAGCAGAGCGAATGCGTGATCCGCTCGATGGCGTCCGAGAGGCAGTGGGTGAAGTCGTATAACGGATAGGTGCACCACGCGTCGCCCATGCGGTAATGGGTCGCGTGCCGGATACGGACCAGCGGCGGATCACGCATCAGCATGTTCGGGTGCGCCATGTCGATCTTGCCGCGCAACACGTGTGCGCCGTCCGGGAACTCGCCGTCCCGCATCCGGCGGAACAGATCGAGGTTCTCGGCGATGCTGCGGGTCCGGTACGGACTGTCACGTCCCGCTTCCGCGATGGTGCCGCGATACGCGCGGATCTCGGCCTCGCTGAGCGAATCGACGTACGCCTTGCCGTGCTCGATCAGCGTGACCGCAAACGCGTGGAGTTGTTCGAAGTAGTCGGAGGCGAAGCGCAGCCGGTCGTCCCACTCGAACCCCAGCCAACGGATATCGTGCCGGATCGCCTCGACGAACCGCATGTCCTCCCCCGCAGGATTCGTATCGTCGAAGCGGAGGTTGCACGTCCCGCCGAACTCCTCCGCCAGGCCGAAATCGACGCAGATCGCCTTGGCGTGGCCGATGTGGAGATACCCGTTCGGTTCGGGGGGGAACCGGGTGGCGACCCGCCCTCCCCACTTCCCCGCCGCCACATCGCGCGCCACCATGGCGCGAATAAAGTCCGTTCCGCGGGTGCGGTCGCCGTTCATTTCCATACCTTCCCGAAGAACGCCGCGACCTCGGGCACCCCACCCTGGAGAATGAGGTAGCCGTCGTGCGGCTCCCGCTCGGTCATTTCCCCCGCGATGGTCGTCGTCATCAACCGTTTTGCCGCCTCCGGATCGTCGGGATGCATGCCGAGCGCCCACCCGAGTTTGATGTAGGCGACTTCCGGCAGCATGTTGGCCAGCGGTATCACACCGAGTTCGAGAATCTCGCGTCCCGTCTCGTACACGTGCATCTGTACGAACCCCCACAGCGTCTGCAACGTCATGTAGACCTGGACCCCCGCGGCGCGCGCGCGTTCGAGCGCGGGGTAGGTCTGGCGGTTCACGTGTCCCAGGCCGGTCCCGGCGATCACGATGCCTTTGTACCCGCGGTCGACCATCGCCTCGATCACGTCCGCGTGCATGCCGGGGTAGTAGTACACCAGCGTCACGCGGGGCTCGAACGCGGCGCGGATGTCGACCGCGCGGTCGGCCCTCCGGGGCGCGTAGTCGAGCTTGATCGGCGTGAGCCGCTCATCCTCGACCATCGCCAGCGGAACGTCTCCCAGGGTGCGGAACGTACTGCGGTACGAACTGTGCATCTTGCGCACGCGCGTTCCGCGGTGCAGCAGGTTGTACCGGTCCGACGTCGGTCCGAACATGCACACCATCACCTCGGCAATGGGACCGTGGGCGGCGGTCCAGGTCGCGCTGATCAGGTTCCGCGCCGCGTCCGACGACGGCCGGTCGGACGACCGCTGGCTGCCGACCATGACGATCGGCACCGGGGGGCGCTGCACCATGAAGCTCAGCGCCGCCGCGGTGTGGTGCATCGTGTCGGTACCGTGGCCCACCACGATCCCGTCGTATCCCTGCTCGATCGCTTCGCCGACCCGCGCCGCCAAGGTGAGGTACTGCTCGGGCCCCATGTTCTCCGAGAACACGCCGAACAGTTTCTCGGTCTCCAGGTTACAGATATCCGCCAGTTCCGGCACCGATCCGTATAGCTCACCGGGCGTGAACGCCGGGATGACCGCGCCGGTGCGGTAATCGAGCCGCGACGCGATCGTCCCGCCGGTGCCAAACAGCTTCACCCGGGGAAGATCGGCGTTGGTGGGGAACTGCTGTTCGGGAATCTTGTAGTTGGCTTCCCGATAGCCGACCTCGCGGGCTGCCAGGACGGTGTCGTGGCGCACGCCGATGTTGTATCCGCTGGCGAGCTTGAGCACGACGTGCAGCTCGTCGCTCGTCTCGGAACGCGGTAACACCAGACCCGCGAAGGTCCCGCGCGACGTCTCCATCACGACCTCGCTCCAGACCCCGACGTCGAACCGCTTCATGAGGTCGAGACAGGGCCCGCGGTAGCCGCGGTACCGGTCGGTGGCGGCGCTCACGCGACGGTCTCCGGCGCCCGCCGCGCCAGTACCGCGTCGAGCCGCGCGCGCGCGACGGCGGGGTCGATGCGCCCGACATATCGCCGCATCACCTGGCCCATGGCCCACCGGGTCGTCGCGTCGGGCGACCTCGTGATCAGACCGCCGACGCCCCGAGCCGCCTCGTGCACGGCGGCATCCAACACCGCCTCGTCATCGGGCTGCCGCGCGTAGCGCGCGACGATCGCTCCGGCCGGCGTACCCGGATCACGCACCAGCGCGTCGATCATGCGGTCGAGCGCCTCCCTGCGCACGCTTCCCTGCTCGATCACGCGCGCCGCCGCCCCCAATCGGCTCCCATCGAGTCGGAACGCGTCACCCATGACACGCCGGTGATAGGGCAGGCGTTTTGCAAGCGACGCCGCAAGGCGTCGCGCCGTGTCCGACGTGGCCGGCGCGGCCGCGTCGAAGGCATCCGCCCACCACGCGCGCGTCATCCGCTCCGCCGCGGCGGCGGTCAAACCGAGGTCACGGTATCGGGCCGACCGATCCCACGGGGTCTCGGGCAGTTGCGCACGTATCCGATTCACCGTGGCATCGGGAATCGGGATCGGCGGGGTATCCGTGTCGGGATACATGCGGTCGGCGCCGGGCAGGATGCGTTCGAATCCGGTGGTGCCGTCCGGATGCGCCTGCCGGGTTTCGGACGGAATGCCGATCAACGCGTCCTGCGCGCGCAGGAACACCTCGCGCACCGCCGTCGCCGCGTCCGCGGGCGAGCCCCACACCAGGACCACCGCGTCCCCCGTGCCGGCGCCGAGTTGCTTGCGCAACTCGAGCCACTCGCTCGAACGCAGCCCGTATTCCCCCAGATCCGAGTGGATCAGGAACGGCCGGTGTACCGGACAGGCGATCACCCGCACGCGCTCGTCGAATTCCTGCGCGAAGGTGACGCCCGGCTGCGTGCGATGCGACAGGAGTCCACCAAAACCCGGGACGCGCGCCGCGCACACGGTGTCGCCACGTTCGCGGGCCTGCCGGATCGGATCGAAGTCACAGGATCGCAGCACACTGCCCGCCTCGACGACGAGCGGCGAGACCTCCCACGGCCGGCCGTTCTCGGGCAACGCGAGCATTACCGCGGTCACGCCGCGCCGGTGCAGTTCGGCACGAATCCGCAGAAGGTTGAGTTGGCGGAACGCCTCGATGTGTACGAGGCACGGCAGCCCACGGTGATGGTGCACACCCTTGATCTCGATGCGGCGGCCACCGGCCACCGAGACGTTCACGTCCTGCCGTGCCGCGCCCGGACCGCGCCGCACTTTCCCCGTCACGCGGGCCACATCCGCGAGCAGCCTGCCGGCGGCCCGCACCTCGAACGGCGTATACAGGTCGGGCTCGGTCACCGCTTCGGTGAGCGGCATGCCCAGCCGGTCGGTGCGAAACGTGATCCGGTGCCCGATATCACTCACCTCCCGGCATGAATCCTCTTCGAGCGAGAGCTGGCGGATACGAAGTTCACGGGCCACGCCCAACTCCGGCACCACGAACGGGATGCTGCCGGTGAGCCCGACCATCGCCGTCCGTTGGAATCCCGTGGGAATCGAACCGTCGAGATACTGCTTGCGCATCACGTGCAGTTCCGACACCAGATTCAGATTCAGCAACTGCGCCAGTTCGATCGCGATGTCGACCGCCTCGTCGTCGATCTCGAACGGCGGGGTATCGTCGATCTCATAGGTGCACACCGACCCGCGATCGAGTTGGTACACGATCTCCTTCCGCGTCTTGAACTCCATCAACGCGGTGCCGTCGTATTCGCCAAGCTCGCTCAAGGTTGGCCGCATGTGGCGCAGGACTTCGGCGTCGTATCGCGTCACGTTCCGGCCGGCAGGACAACGGCAGAACAGTTTTGACCGGGTGCGCACCTGTTGGTGCACCTCGAGACCGCCGAGAAACCCGATGGCGTCGTAATCGCCGGACGTGAGCGTCCCGAAAGGGGCATCGGGAAAGTCCAACACCGGCTCGGTGCGCGGGTTGACGTCCGTGGGCGCCCGGATACCCGGGGCACGGCGTGGATCGGCCATCGGTCCCTGTGGGGGCGGTACGACTGCGTCCGGCGCGCCGGACGATCCGGCGAGGTCGTAAGATACCGCGGGCGGGCGCGATCGTCAGCCGGGTCCACCCCTTCTTTCTCCGCGGCCCGCGCCGTACTTTCGCCCGTCTTCGAGCCACGTCGTACCGCCCGGGCCGGTTCCGGTTCGCCCTAGCGATCGCCTGGCTCGGCCTTCAGATTCACCACGCGACCGAATACGCCCCACCGCTATCGGAGACCGCAGCATGCCACCAGACGCCCGTCAGAACACGATCCAGCGATCGGTGCCGACGAAGGCCCTGGTGCTTTCCCTCGCCGCGTTGGCCGTGCCGATCGTGTCGGCGGTGGCGCTGCCGGAGTTGGGCGAAGAGCTGGGACTGCTGGTGTGGCTCACGGCCCTGGTCCCCGCGTTTCTGCTGGCCTACTACCGTGGCCTCGGCGGCGCGGCCGTGGCCGTGGCGGCTGCGATGGCGGCGCTGTCCATCAGTCAGGTACTGCTGCGTGTCTTCGACCTCGGCACTCCCGACTGGAACTGGCTATTGCTCGTCGTGATCGATTTCCTCGTCATCACGATCGGACTCGCGATCGTGACCGAGGCGCTGCATCGCGAGCGCCGTAAGGCCGAGAGCCTCGCGCTGGTCGACCAGCTCACGCAGCTCCCCAACCGCCGCCAGGCGGAACTCGTGCTCGCGCGGGAGTTCTCCGCCGCGATGCGGGGGCGGAAACTGGGGGTCGTGATCTACGATGTCGATCACTTCAAGGGATTCAACGATACCTACGGTCACGCCGTTGGCGACGACGTGTTGCGCGCGTTCGGCGAAGTCCTGCAGCACTACACGCGCCGCCAAAACGTCTCCGCGCGCTACGGCGGGGAGGAGTTCATCTCGGTCGTCTCCGACGTGCCGCTGGAGGGGATCCTGATCTTCGCCAACCGCGTACGCGAGGCCATCGGCAACACGGAATTCAAGTGGGGCCAGGTCACCGTCAGCGGCGGGGTGGCGGTGTTCCGGGAGGGGATGGGCTCCCATGAGGTGCTGGTGGCGGCGGCGGATCGGGCGCTTTACGCGGCCAAGGAAGCAGGCCGGAACCGCATCGAGGTCGCCGAAGACGTCGCGACGGCCAAGCAACGCGTGTCGACGCCGCGCGTGTCCGCGCCGCACGCGGCCAAGCGGGTCCTGGTGGTGCATGACGAGCCGGCCGAGCGCCACGCGATGGTGGCGGCCCTCACGGCGTCGGGATACGTGATCGCGGAAACCGGCAGTCCTGAAGAGGCGGCGCGGATGCTGCACAACGGCTCGGACCCGTTCGACGTGCTGGTCACCAGCGTTGTCATGCCACGGCTCTCCGGATTCGTCCTGGTCGATCGGCTCAACGAGGAACTCACCCCCGACGCGCCCGACCTCCGCGTGATCTATCTCTCGGAGTCGATGCGCGAACAGGTATCCTGGCGGGGCGTACCGGGCACCATCCACCGCTTCGTGCAGAAGCCGGTCGATGCCGCGGTGCTCACGGCGGCGGTCCGCGACGCGATCGAGGCGGAGCCGCGGCCCACACCCTGAGCGACACGCGGGCCTTGGGCGGCCTCGCGCGCGGCGCTACCTTGTAGCGTTTGCGCTGAGCACCCGACGCATCGCGAGGACCCTGCCCCAACGACATGGTCACACCAACCGCGAAGAAGATCCTGCTGTCGGTGCTGCTCACCGGCTTCGTCGTGCAAACCGCGCTGGTCTACAGCGACGAGCGGCACGAGCCGCTGAGCAATGCGGCGGTTCGCGGGCGGGAGATCTGGCACAGGGACGCATGCCAGGTCTGCCACCAGCTCTACGGTAACGGCGGGTTTCTGGGTCCCGATCTGACCAACGCGTTCGGGCGGGTCGATCCGGTGCGGCTGCGGTCGTTGCTCACGGTCGGCAGTGGACAAATGCCGGCGTTCCGGCTCACCGACGACGAAGTCAACGATGTCAGGGAGTTCTTGCGGTCGATGGACCGACCCGACCTGGGACGCGGCGAGCTCCGGCTCGGTACCGAACGCGGCACGCCGTGGGCGCGGTTCGCGGGGGCGGTCTCCGCGCTCCAACCCGAGGCGACCGTCCGGCGGGGTTGGACCGCGTTTGCGACCCGCGCCTGTACCGGATGTCATCAACCGCTCGCGCCCTCCCCCACCGCCGCACCGGACCTCTCCCTCGCCACCCAACACCTCGATCGCCACGCCCTCTTGACCGTACTGACCGGCGGTCGGGTCGAGCGCGGCATGCCGTCGCCCGTACCGGCATTCGAGCCGGGCGAGCTGAACGACGTCATCGCGTTCATCGGATGGATGGCTGTCGCACGCGACGCGATCGCGCAACGCATGGCGATGCAGACCGGGACGTCGATGAACTGGCGGGCCCTTCCCTGGTGGGAATACCGATGAGCGGCACCCTGCCCGACCGCCCGATCGCCGCCTGGCAGGTCGAACCCGCTCCGGTTTCCGTCACGCAGGCCATCGATCCGGCGCGCCGGTTTGCGACGCTCACGTTTCTGCGCGGCGCGCTCGTCGCGGTCGCGATCACGCTCATCGCGGGCTTCCTGGCGGCACTGTACTCCATTCCCGCGCTGGCCCCGGCCATGCAGTCGATCGGGCTGGACATGCGCCAGCTGCGGCCGATCCACACGGTGTTCGCGACGTCGTGGATCTTCCTCGGCGCCGCCGCGGTCGTGTACCGCTTCCTCGAAGATCAAGGCGGACCGGCGACCTCGGGAGACCGCTGGCGACTGCGCGTACAGGTCTTAAGTTGGGCCGGCGCCGGCGCGGGCATTCTCGGCACCTTGCTGTTGCGGATCGGCTCGGGGCGGGAGTACGTCGGATTCCACCCGGCCTTCTCGCTGTTGATCGTCGTGGGGTGGATCTGCTACGTGTGGAACGTCTATCGGGTCATCGGCCGATCGTTCTGGCAACAGCCGATCTACGTCATGATGTGGGGCGTGGCGCTGTTCTTCTTCCTGTACACCTTCGCCGAACAACACGCGTATCTGCTGCCCGGCGTATTCGCCGATCCGGTGCACGATCTGCGCGTCCAATGGAAGGCGACCGGCACGCTGGTCGGCAGCTTCAACCTGTTCGTGTACGGTACCATCATCTACGTCGGCGGGCTTATCGCGGGCGACGACACGTACTGTCACTCGAAGACCGCGTACGCGCTCTTCTTCGTCGGCCTGCTCAACTCCTTCACGAACTTCGGGCATCACACCTACCATCTCCCGCAGAGCGCGTGGGTCAATTGGATCGCGTTCGTGGTGAGCATGACCGAGATCATCGTGCTCGCGCGGGCGGTACACGATCTGTGGTGTCTCGTGCGGGCCAACGACCCGCGCCCATTCAGCGCGACCCGCGCGTGTTTCACCGCGGCCAAGTGGTGGACCGTGGCGATCCTCTTTTCGTCCGTGCTGATCTCCATTCCCCCGCTCAACGCGGTCATCCACGGCACCTACGTCGTCACGGGCCACGCCATGGGCGCCACCATCGGCATCGACACCATGATCCTGCTCGGCGGCGTGTTCTGGGTCCTCGGCGAATTCCTGGGACGGCGCGGACTGCCGGTGACACGGACCGCGTTGGATACCCGGAACATGCGGCGGATCATCATCGGGCTCAACCTCGGTGTCGCGGCCCTGGTGGTATGGCTCCATGTGTCCGGACTCGTGACCGCCATCCACCGCGCCGCGCTCGCGCCGAACGAGTCGTACGTTGCGCCGGCGTGGCTCGGCGCGTCGAGCGGGATCATGTTCGCGCTCACCGGCGCCGTGGTGATCGTGTTCTTCGCCCTCCTGCTGGCGCGGGTCATGCCGCGCGCGTTCGCGGCGCGGGCCTAGCGAGGGATTCCTCTCCCGTTGCGCCGGCCCGGTTGCCGGGCCACCTTCCGCTCCGTCTACCTTCCGGAGTCTCCCATGCGGCCGTGCATTCCCCTCGCCACCGTGGCATCGGTGCTCGTCATCGGCACGACCCTCGCGGCGCAGACGACGGACACGGAAAAGCACGCCGCCGCGGCGATCCTGCGGCAAATCGACTCACTGGAAGCGCGGCTCCAGCCGACCCGGACCGCAACGCGGTTGGCCGAGCGCACCGACCGCGCGCGGGATCGGCTGCTGGCGCGGGTCGAGGAGATCTGGACCGGGGCGATGCAGGGACTGTCGGACTGGATCGGCCACCACCCGGAGGTGGGCTGGCACGAGTTCGAGGCCGTGGACACACTCACCGCCGTGCTCGAGGCCAATGGGTTCCAGGTGGAGCGAGGGGTCGCCGAGTTGCCGACGGCTTTCGTTGCGTCCTGGATCTCACCAGCGGGTGCAGATGGACCCACGCTCGGCCTGATTGGCGAGTACGACGCGCTGCGCGGCACGCAGGGCGCCTTCCACGGCGACCAGCACAACTCCCAGACGCCGGTAGCCATCGCCGCGGCGAAAGCCCTGAGCGAGTACATGGAACGCGAGCACGTCCCCGGTCGAGTGATGCTGTATGGGGCCCCCGCTGAAGAAGTGGACCCGCCCGCCAAGTTCATCATGTGGCAGCGGGGGGTCTTCCACGGGTCCGATATCCTGGTACGGAGCCATGCGGGACAGGAGACGCGTCGTGACCGGCCCGGGTTCGGCGTGTGTTGCCTCAACATCGACGCGGTGAAGTACACGTTCTCGGGGCGTCCGGCGCACCAGCGAACGTCGTGGCACGGGCGCAACGCCCTCGAAGCCGCAGTGCAGTTCTACTCGTCGGTCGACCACCTGCGTTCCACCTGGCGTCCGGAGCACAGTGTGCAGGGCGTGATCCCCGAGGGGGGCGTGGCACCCAACGTGGTGCCGGACCGCGCGGTAGTGGACTACTTCATCCGCTATCCGGACGAGGTGTACCTCGCGCACATCAGCCGCATGATGGAAGACGCCGCCCGGGGTGCGGCCCTGATGACCGGGACCGAGGTAGAGGTGACGCGTTACGGGGAATACCGCGACGGGGTCACCACCGCCATGCTCGAGGAGCTGTTCTTCGCCTACGCCAGGAAGTTCGACGCCCCGGGGTTGATGGACGAGTTGGGCCGCCCCGCGGGATACGAGGAAACCGGGTTCGTGAGCCGCGAGATTCCCGGGGTCGGGATCACGGTTCGCAGTTCGGCACACCCCAACCATACCTATGAGATGCTGGAGGATGCGTTCACGGACCTCGGGCACAGCGGTTTCCTGCTCGACGCCAAGATCGAGGCCGCGGTGCTGTACGACTTCCTGACACAGCCCGCGTTTCGCAGCAAGGTTGCCGAAGAGCACCGGGCGTTGGCGGGTTTGCAGGAACGATACCTGAGGGAACTGCGCAGGGTCTATGCGCCCGAGATAGGCGCGGACACGGCGCTATCCAAGCAGAGTCGCATGGAGATACGCGTGCCGCGCGTCGAGCGGCCGCGCGGCAACGAGCCGCGCTAGCATGTCCAGAGCATTCGTCAACGAAGACGCCGCAGGCCCCGAGCGCATCTATACGCTGCCGGATCGAGACGACCCCGGGTTCGACGAAGCGGCGGCGATGACGCTCATCGAGGGATGGAACCAGGGCGACACGCACGGCGCCGAGCGTGCCACAGGCTATTCCTGGGGCGAGCCGACACTGCGGCCGTACGTCGAAAAGCTCCTCGCCGACGCGGAAGCCCGGGGGAACGACCGGATTGCGCAGCTCGCCCGGAGGTTCCTCCGCTGATCGCTCCGCGGCATCCGCGGCCGCCGACCCGGTGATGACCACCTGGCACGTCTATCTCATCCGCACGCGGCACGGCACGCTCTATACCGGCATCGCGACCGACGTCGGACGCCGCCTGGTCGAGCACGCGGGCGCGAAGGGCGCCAAGTACTTGCGATCGCGCGCGCCGCTCCGCGTGGTGTACGAGGCGGCCATCGGTTCGCGCGCACTGGCGCTCACAGTCGAGGCCCGGATCAAGCGGCTGCCCAAGGCGCGGAAGGAAGCGATCGCGACCGCGGGCCCCACGACCGCCGAATTGCTCAGCGCCCTCGGCCTGCGCGACACCGATGGTTGAACGCGCCTGCGCTCGCGCGCTCCGCGCTCTCCGCGATACGTTCTACCCACATCCTACACGTTGAACCGCACGTGCAGGACGTCCCCATCCGCCACCACGTAGTCCTTCCCCTCGACCTGGAACTTCCCCGCCTCCTTCACCGCCGTCTCCGACCCGTACGCCATGAACACGCCGTACGGCATCACCTCGGCGCGGATGAACCCGCGTTCCAGATCAGAGTGAATGCGTCCCGCGGCCTGCCGCGCCTTCGTCCCGCGGCGGATCGGCCAGGCGCGCACTTCGTCCGGGCCCACCGTGAAGAACGAGATGAGGTCGAGCAGTCCGTGCGCCGCGCGGATGAATCGGGCCAGCGCCGACTCGGCCAGGCCCAGGTCTGCGAGGAACGCCGCCTGATCGGCCGGATCCATCGATGCGATCTCGGCCTCGACGCTGGCCGACAACACCAGCCCCGCTGCATGCAGCTGCGCGAGCCGCGACGTGAGCGCGTCGGGCATGCCCCGGGCGGCGTCGTTTTCACTGCTGTTCAGCGCCACCAGCAGCGGCCGGTCGGTGAGCAGGCCGTAGCCTCTGAGGTAATCGCGGTTCAGGTCGGCGGGCGAGAGTGACCGGATGGGGTGTTCGCCCTCGAGGGTCGCTTGCATCCTCTCGAACGCCGCCAGCTCCAAGGCCGTCGGCTTGTCCTTCTTGGCGCGATCGAGCCGCCGTTCCACCACCTCGAGATCGGCCAGCACGCACTCCGCGTGAAACGCGTCGAGATCGGAAACCGGATCGGGGTCCCCCTCGAGTGCGGGGTTGGCAAATGCGCGCAGCACCAGGCACAGCGCTTCCTGGTCGCGGATCTGTTGCAGCCCTTTGGCCGACAGGCCCTTCTGCTCGGCTCCGTGCTCGCCGGGGATGTCGCAGAAGGTGATCTCGGCGTAGGTCGTCTTCTTCGGTGAGAAGATGGTGCTCAATTTGTCGATGCGTTCGTCGGGCACCTGGACGATGCCCAACCGCACCTCACCGCCAAACCCGACCGGCACGTTGAGGCCGGTCATCGTATTGAACACCGTTGTCTTGCCGGAGCCGGCAAAACCCACTAGTCCGATTTTCATGTCGCTCGCAGGTGAGGAGTGTGTTTCGGAACATAGTCGGTGGGGAAGCCGCGGGCTCGATGTCCTTCCTGCTGGGTCTTCGGTGTTTCGTATGGGTTGTGACAGGTCCGATGCCCAACCCGCGGAGGGGTAGGGGCCGCTCACGGAGACCGTTGCGGCCGCGGGGGGCCCCCACCCCCACCCCCGCCCGTGTATACCGCAGAGGACGCAGAGGACGCAGAGGGTCTCCGCCTGATTTCCCGCCGCTCCGTCGTGCCCATTGAGTCAGGAGTTGTTGGGGGTGGAAGGGCCCATTGATGACGGATGCTCGGGTCGCGCGATCTGGAACCTGTCGCGGGTGCCGCAAGCCCTCTGCGTCCTCTGCGCTCTCTGCGGTCCAACGCGGGGGGAGGGGCGACTGCCGAGTGTGCCCCTCCTTAACCTCGTCCAGGAAGCTCGACCAGGAACCCACACAATTCCCTGAAGACCCTTCCAGTTGAAGCTGTCACCCGCGAACAGCAATGCCACTCGGACTACGTCAAGGCGGTCATGTCCCCGGCTTCGTCCGGAGTTCCGAGACCCAGTGGTCGACCAGAATGAGTTCGGGCCCGCTCACCGGGACGTCCTTACCACGCGATCCCGTAGTCCTCGCCGTACTGACTCGCACCACCCCACATGCTCCCGTGGGCCATGTCGAAGAAGATGGCCGTAATCGGTCCCGAGGTCAGGGGGCTGAACGTGAGATCGTATCCCATTCCCCGCAGCCCGGCGCGGACCCATGGCGGTACCGACTCGTTCAGCAGCAGCCTCCCCGGCGCGGATTCGTGATCGCCGAATGAACCGCGCATCTGGAAACTGTTGATGTTCGCCGCTTCGACCGCTTCCTGCACGTTCATCCCGAATTCGACGACGTTCAGGAAAAACTGCAACAGGTTCTGGTCCTGCGAGTCCCCGCCCTGCACCGAGAACGCCAGCAACGGTTTGCCATCCTTCAACGCCAGGCTCGGGGTGAGCGTCGCGCGCGGGCGCTGGCCCGGGCGAATGACGTTGTACGGGTTCTCCGCCGGATCGAGGACGAAGCTCTGCGCGCGCTGGCTCATCCCCACGCCGGTTCGCCCCGCAATCACCGCGGGCACCCATCCGCCGCTCGGCGTGATCGAGACCACCCATCCCTCTTCGTCCGCCGCCTGCACCGTCGTCGTGCCGAGGTAGAAATCCCGTTCGCGCTGGAGCAACGCTTCCTGACTGGGCGTTTCCGGCGCGGAAACCGGTGACGAGCGCCACGCGCGCAGGTACTCCAGGAACGGGTTCTGCCCGCCCTGATACGGATACGGATCGCCCGGCCCGGCGTCGGGATCGTTGTGTTCCCAGTCGATGGACTGCGCACGCGCCCCGGCGTATTCCTTGGAGAGCAGTCCTCGGATGGGCTCTTCCGGTGGCGTGTACGGGTCGCCGTAGTAGAAATCGCGGTCGGCGAACGCGAGGTTCATCGACTGGTACAGCGCGTGGATGTAACGCGTACTGTTGTATCCCATCGCCTGCAGGTCGAAGTGTTCGAGAATGTTCAGCGCCTGCAGCATCACCGGTCCCTGCACCCACGTGTTGAGCTTGTAGACCTCGATGCCCTTGTAGGTGGTCATGACCGGCTCTTCGAGATACACCCGCCACTGGTCCAGGTCGGCCATCGTGATCAGCCCGCCCTGCTCGCGCGAGCCACGCACGAACTCCTCGGCGATGTCCCCACGATAGAACCGGTCGTAGGCAGCGTCGATCGCTTCCTTGCGGTTCTTGCCCGCGGCGAGCGCACGGCGCTCGGCTTCGACAAGCATGCGGAGCGTGCGCGCGAGGTTCTCCTGTCGGAAGATCTCCCCGGCATCCGGTGCTTCGCGTTCCTCGCCACGATGGGTCAGGAACACCTCGGCCGAGTACGGCCACTGGGCGATGCGCGCCTTCTCCCGTTCGATCGAGTTGGCGGTTTGCGCTTCCATCGGATAGCCGTCGGCCATCTCGATGGCCGGCGCCAGCACGTCGGCCAGGCTCAACGTGCCGAACTCTGCCAGCATCGTCATGAGGCCGCCGGGCGTGCCGGGCGTCACCGCCGCCAGCGGGCCGTACTGCGGCGGATGGGTCATGCCCTGCGACCGGAAGAACTCGGGGGTCGCCCCGGACGGTGCCACGCCGAGCGCGTTGAGGGCGATCACCTTGCGGGTGTGCGGATTGTAGATCAGCGCCTGCGTCTCGCCGCCCCAGCTCAGCACGTCCCACATCGTGGCGCCGGCGGCGAGCATCGCCGCGGCCGCGTCGATCGCGTTGCCTCCCCTGGTGAACATCATGGCCCCGGCCGACGCCGACAGCGGCTTCCCGGTGATCGCCACCCAGTGACGGCCGTGCAGCACCGGCTTCACGGTGCCTTGGGCGGCGACCGTGCCGACGTGGGCGAGCGCGAGGGCGCCGAGCAGCGCGCCGCACGCGGTATGGGAGCGGGTACGCATGGGTCCTCCGTGAGACGGGGCGAACGGGCGGTGACGGCTCATCATCGCCCCGTCGCATACGTGTGGCAAGGGCGGCCGCATGCCGCCCCGTTGGGTAACCAGTGGCCGCTCGTTACCTTGACCGGTCAGGAGGGCTAGACCTAACTGGTAAGGCAGCGGTCTTGAAAACCGCCGGGTGCAAGCCCATCGGGGTTCGAATCCCCGGCCCTCCGCTCGACGCTGGGACGGCGTGCGCCGTCCCTGCATACTCGACCCAAACGGGAGACGCCATGCCGCGTGTGTGCTTCGCCCCCCGCGCCGCGTCGATCGCGCTGGCCGGGGTTGTGGCGGTCCTTGGTTGTGACCGCACCCCACCGGTAGCGGTGATAGGCTACGCATTCCCGCCGGTTGGCAGACCGGCGGTCGAGGTCGCGCAGGACGAACTGGCCGAGTGGCCGCCGGACGGACCCGACATCCGGATCGTGTTCGACAGCATCGTCCCCGGCGACCCCGCGGACGTCGAGGTCGAACGGGCCGAACGATTCTCGCTCGTCCCCGACCTGGTCGGGATCGTCGGACATGGCGGGAGCCGCGGATCACTGGCCGCCGCACCCGTCTACAACCAGATGGGCATCCCGCAAATCGTCCCGATCGGGACGAGCCGCCTCTTGAAGAACGCCGGCGCGTGGACGTTCATGCTTGCCCCGGACGATTCGGCCGAGGGAGCGTTCATCGGGGAATTCACCGTCGAACGTCTCGCGGCGCGACGCGTGATCATCTTCTACGTCGATGACGAGTACGGGACGGGACTGCGCGACGGCGTCGTCGCTGAGCTGCGCGAACGGCGAACGGCTCTCATTGCCGAGGTGGCGATCGGTTTCGGCAGCGACTTCCCGACCCTGGTGGATGCAGCCCTCATCCGCGGCAGACCGGATGTGGTCATCTCGGCCGCACGCTGGTTGGAGACGGCCAAGATCGCCAGGCTGATGTGGGATCGGTTGGGCCCTGTGGCCGTCGTCGCCGGCGACGGGGCCGGCCAGACCGCTCTTCTGGCGAACGAGGCCGGACCGGTGGCCGATTCGGTGTACGTCGTCGCGTTTTGGCACCCGGACGCGGCCGATTCGCTTTCGCGCGCCTTCGTGGCACGGTTTGAACGGGTGATCGGCCAAGTCCCAAACAGTGCCGACGCCATGTCACACGACGCGCTGATGGTGTTGAGCCGCGCCATCCGTACCGTCGGACCCTCACGCGCGGCCATCCAGCGGTTTCTCATGGACCTCGGCAGAAATCGACCGGCGTTAGCCGGCATCACGGGACTCATCTCCTTCGCACCCGATCGCCGACCGCGACTCTTCATGACACAGATCCGCCAAGGGCAAGCCATCTTGATCGGGTCGAACTAAACGCCGACCGCACGCGCGCCCCTCTGGACGTGACGGACGGTAGTTGCGGGCAGCGCGCAGACGGTTAACGTAGAGCGGCGCACAGGTCTTCCAGTCCTTGCTGCCGGGCGTGCGCGCCGGCAGGGCCAGGCAATCGTGGCGAAGCGTCTTCTCATCGGTTTGAGCCTGATCGGGATGGTCGGCTGCCGATCAGCCCCCGAGCACACCGTCATCGGGTACGCGTTTTCGATCAGCGGGACTCCGACGGTCCAGGTCGCGCGGGAGGAAATCGCCGAGCATGCCGGCGGCCCGACCATCGAGATCATCTACGACAGCGTCGTGCAGGGCGATCCCGCCGACGTGGAGGTCGAACGCGCGGAGCGACTCGCCGCCGTCCCGGACCTGATCGCCGTCGTCGGGCATGGTGGAAGCCGCGGCACGCTGGCAGCGGCACCCGTCTACAATCGCGCACAGATTCCTCAGCTCGTGCCGATCGGCACGAGTCGATTCCTCAAGCACGCCGGGCCGTGGACCTTCATGCTCGCCACCGACGATTCGACCGAGGGGGCGTTCATCGGCGAATTCGCCGTCAATCGCCTCGGAGCCCGGCGCGTCAGCATCTTTTTTGAAAACGACGAGTACGGAACGGGGTTGCGTGACGGCGTGACGGCGGAACTACATGGGCGGGGCGTTCCCGTCGGGTCCATGGTGGCCGTCGATCCCGCAAGTGACGTCCCGACCCTGGTGGAAGGCTCGTTGCTCCATGGGATCCCCGACGTCGTGATCTCCGCCGCGCGCTGGCAAGCGACGGGGCGGATCGCCCAGACGATGCGCGCGCACGTCCCGGGCGTACAGATCATCGCGGGCGATGGCGCCTTCGAGATGCGTCCGCTGGTAGACACGTTCGGGACCGACGCCGACTCGATCTACATCGTCGCGTTCTGGCTGCCGGATGCCCCCGGCCCCGAATCCCGTGCATTCGTGGCGCGATTCGAGCGCGTCACCGGCCGGGAAGCGTTCAGCGCGGACGCGATGTCGCACGACGCCCTGATGCTCCTCGCCGATGCCATCCGCACCGTCGGCCCGTCGCGCAGCGCCGTGCGGCGCTACCTGCTCGAGTTGGGCTCCGAGCGCCCGGCATACGAGGGCGTGACGGGGCGGATCTCGTTCGGACCCCACCGCCAACCGCCACTGATCATGACGCAGATCCGCGACGGCAAAGCCCGTCGGGTGCCCACGCGGTGACGCGACCGCGTGTCTCGCTGAGCCTCCGGGTCACCCTGATGCTCGTGATCGCGGGCGTGGCGTTGTACGTGTTGATCATTGCGCTGTACCTGACGGCCTGGATGCGCCCCGCGACAGAGAGGCTGGCGCGGCAGTCGGCACCAGTCCTCTACTTGTTCGGCGAGCTCTCCGACCGCGCGCTGGGGATCGAAGAGGCACTGCGGCTGACCCGACGGCCCGCGCTCACACCGCAGGCGCGTGTCCAAACCGCGGAACAGGTGCGATCGGTCATCGGGGATGCCGGGGATCGTTCGCTGGCCGAGGCGTTCGCCAGCCTGCCGTCAGAGATGCGGGTCGTGCTGGCACGGGCCGATGACCGAGCGTCTCGACTCCGCAACACGTTGGTCGAGTACGCGGCGCTGCTGGAATTGGGCCGACTGCCGGAAGCAACAGCGCGCGCGCACGTCGCCGACTCCCTGCGAGGCCTGTTGCGGGAGAGCCTCGCCTCCGCCCAACGCATCGGCCTCGAAGATCTCGTTCAGCGGGAACGGGCCCTCTCGGCGGCTGCCAATCGGGCGGTCGCGTTCCTCGCCTTCTGGGTCGGCCTCGGCCTGGTCTTGCTTCCGCTCGGTTTGCTGACCGTGGAGCGGCGGGTCCGGCGACCACTGGCCGACCTCGAAGCTGGCCTCTCCCGAGTGGCTGATGGGGACCTCAACACCCAACTCCCCGTCACACGGCTCGATGAATTCGGCCGCGTCATCACCCATTTCAATGAGACGACGCGCATCCTGCGTGATCGGGCGCAAGAACAGGGGCGCTTCGCCGCGGCAGGCGAGTTGATCGCCGGTGTGGCGCACGAGGTGAACAACCCGCTCATGGCGATCGCCACCCTGGCAACCGCCCGGCTCGACGAGGTCGAGAACAGCGAACAGCGGGCCGAACTGGAGCTGATCCACCGGCAGGCGCGGCGCGCCGGCAAGCTCATTTCGGGTTTGCTCCGGTTCGTCCGGCCGGCCGAACACCACACGACGGTCGTTGAAGTCAACGACGTCGTCCGCGAAGCGGTCGATCTTCTTTCCTATCAGTTTGGTGTGGACGAGATCGAGGTCGTCCAGCATCTCGATCCCGCGATCCTGTGCAGCGTGTGCAATCCCGGTGGATTGGAGCAGGTGCTGGTGAACCTGCTGAGCAACGCGATCGATGCCGTTCGGTTGACCAAGCCCCCCCGTCGCATCGTCGTGGAGTCCTGGCGGAAAGACCGAACCGTGTTTGTGGCGGTCGAGGACCACGGCCCGGGCATCGACCCCGCGGTGCAGGCGCGGTTGTTCCGACCGTTCGCGTCAACCAAAGGTCAGAAAGGGACGGGGCTCGGGCTCTACATTTCGCGCCAAATCGTGCGGGAGGCCGGCGGGGATCTCACGGTCGAATCGATCCCCGCGGCCGGCGCGCGCTTCTCCATTTCGCTCCCGGCCGCTCTCTCCGTGGCGACGGGACCGCTGCAAGCGTCCCCGCTCCCTGCGGGCCGCGCCACGACGCTCGCGGGTATGGATATCCTGCTGGTCGACGATGAAGAGTCCATCCGGCGCCCCCTCGCGAAGTATCTGACCCGACGCGGCGCCACGGTGCGCGAGGCATCGGACGGGATCGAGGGGATTGCGGCCATCAACGATCGCCTTCCCGACGCCGTGGTGGCCGACGTCCGCATGCCCCGCATGGACGGTGTGGCCATGTACCACGCCCTGACCCGCGACCATCCGACCGCGTGCGACCGAGTCCTCTTTCTGTCGGGCGATCTGTCACAGTTGGCCGATCTGGGCGGCACCACCATCTCGGCCGCTCGGGTGCTCGTCAAGCCGATCGATCTCTCCGAACTCGATGCGCGCATTCGCGCCCTGGTCTCCGGGAACTCCGCGCGCGAGGCAGTGAGCGGACTCGAGAGCGGGCCGGACCCACGTTGAAGCGAGCCGCGCCCCGCATGGTCCTCGCGCTCGGCATCGTGGGCGTGACGCTGCCGGCCCGCGCCCAAGCGCCGCCCGGCGAGGGTCTGTTCGGCCATCTCTTCACCTCCAAAGGGGAGATCGTGATCCGACTGGCGTTCGTCCGGACGCCGATGACCGTTGCCAACTTCGTCGGGCTGGCCGAGGGAACCATCGCCAACGACGCGTTCCCGCCCAGGACGCCGTTTTTCGACGGCACGACCTTTCACCGCGTCGTGCCGGGTCACGTGATCCAGGGCGGCATCCCCGCCTCCGAACGGGCGCGCGGTTCGGGCCGGACCATTCCCAACGAAATCGACCGCACGCTGAGTCACGATCATGCCGGCGCGGTCGGTATGGCGAACGGCGGACCGCACACGGCCACCAACCAGTTCTACGTCACGTTGGGCGACCGCTCGTATCTCGACGGCGACTATGCGGTGTTTGGTGACGTCGTGCTCGGCCTGGACGTGGCGATGCGCATTGAACGGGACGACCGGATCGACAGCGTACGCATCGTGCGCGTCGGCGACGACGCAACCGCGTTCCGCCCCACGACCGAGTCATTCCTGGCCATGGTGGACCGCGTCGGCGCGCGGGTCACGGCGGCCGAGCAACGGCACCGCGCCGACGACGCCGCATTCGTCTCCCGCCGTTGGCCTGAGGCCGTCGCGACGGATAGCGGATGGCAGTACGTCATCATCGAACCCGGTGCGGGCCAACCGGTCGGCGTGGGCGATACGGTCCTCGTGTCGTACACCGGGCGTACCGTCTCCGGGTTGCAATTCGCCGGCACTGGCAACGACGGCGCCCCCTCCTGGCTTCCGGTAGCCGGTGCCGATCTCCCGTTCGCCTATGTGGTTGGTTCGAACGCGATCACCCGGGGGTTTGACGCGGCGGTAACGACGATGCGGCACGGCGAGAAGCGGCTCGTGATCGTTCCCGCGGCGCTCGCGTACGGCACCAGTGGCTACTATGCGCCGTCGCGCGAGGGAGAGCGCCGGTTCGTCATCTCGCCGAACACGATGTTGATCTACGAGATCACACTCCGCCCGGACTGACGCGAAACGGCGTGCGACCCGCGCCGGGTCCGGTGCCCGATCACACCGGCAGCCTACTCCTGCGCCCCGAACGCCCACCCCCGGACGACCGCGCCAATCAGGTTGTATGCAGCCCGTCGTGACACCCCGTCGGGATCGCGTTCGTTCGCGGGCGTCGATGCGACGCCGAATGCCACCGCTTTTGGGTAGCGGAATACCTCGATCAACGCCGCCGCCAACTCAGTGCTTGTCGGTCCGTCGGGCACGGTCAGCGGATGCCCCGGCACCTCGCGCGGGTCGAGCACGTCCATGTCGACGTGGACGTAGATGACGTCCGTGAGTTCGGACAGGCGTTGTATCTCCGCGTGCAACTGCTCCGACCGCTGTCGAATGTCGTCGGTCGAGAGCATCCGGACATTGGACCGGTTCAGCAGCTCGCGTTCCAGGGGGTCGAGGTCGCGCGCGGCCGCGATGATGATGTGCTCCGCGGGGATCGGCTCGATGAGCCCTGACTCGCGCCGCAGGTTGGTGAGCCCGAGTCCTGCCGCCACCGCCACAGGCATCCCGCCGAGCATCCCGCTCAACGTCGTTTCCGGCGTGTTGAAGTCGCCGTGGGCATCGATGAACACGAGACCAACGCGGCGCAGTCCGGCAGCCGCCCCCTGTTGGAGACCACCGAGCATGCCGAGCAACGACGTGCAGTTGGCGAGTAACCCGATGGACAGGTCGCCGCGTGCCAGATTCTGCGCCACCAGCCGCCCGAGGTGCGCGTTGGCCAACCCCATGCGGTGCCACTCGCCGTATTCGCGCTCCTCCGCGCCCGTCAACCGGATCTCGGTGGTCGGGGCGAGCGACACGCCGGATCGGGTCAGCGCGTCTTCGATTCCGCCTTGGATCAGATATGCCGGTATCGGTGAGCGTTCCGGCACGTTCCGGGCCCCTGTGTACGGCATGAGGACGAACGACACCCGGCCCGTCCCTGTCTCATCGGTGACCCGTTGTTGCGCCGTGCCGAACACCGGAACGGCCAGCCCGATGACCAACCATGCCTTGAAACGCATCCGCTCCTCCAGGTCGACGCGCCGTCCCGGCAACCCGGCTTGCACCGAAGAGTGCAGCGGGTAGCGTGGCGGGCAGTGTATCGGCACATTGTACAGGTTATGGGTATAAACTGCTAACCCTGAACTCTCTTGCCGCCGGTGCCATGACCCTCACCCGAACGATGGTATTCGCCCTCGCCCTGTTCGCGACGGGTTGCGCCACCATGGTCTACACCGTCGGCGGAGTGATGCGAGACGATTCGGCCGCGCAACGCGAAGCCGTGTCGACCTGGCTGATCGCCCGCGGTTACGGGCTCGAATACCGCAACACGCCCGACGGACCGGCAACCACCGCCTGGACCATCACCCCCAATCTGCTGACCCGGACACGCCATGTGCTCACCGCGCGGCGGCGCGGCGAGAACGTGGAAAACGTCCTGGATGTCACGCTCGAGACCGGGCCGGCCGTCGAGCGACCGATCGTGACGGTCGACGCGACGACGTGGAGGTTGGCCGACGGTTTGCGGATGTCCCAGATCGCCGTTTCGGCGGAAGCGCGAGAAGACGCGAGCGCCTTGATCGCCGCGTTCAGCGAACGCTAGCTCCGCCGGTCCGCGGCGGGTACCGTTCGGTCGTGCGCCTCGCCATTCCAGGCATCACCTTCGGCGTGTTGGTGGCGTGTGTCGCCGTGGACGCCGCGACCGCCCAGGGTCGACCGGCCTTGCGCGCCGGGGCGCGCCTTCGCATCTGGCATGTCGCCGCGATACCTCGCGCGTTCACGGTCGGCAGGCTCCTGACGTTGGATCCCGGCACACTCAGCATCGTGCCGCGCGGCGCGTTCGACCCGATCACGATCCCGTTCGCCGCGATCGATCGACTCGAATGGTCCCGCGGCCGTCATCCCCTGATCCGCTTCGGCCTGCCGGCGTTGGGCGCATTGCTGGGCGCCTGGATTGCCCCGCAGGTGATGACCGAAGCGCGACACTGCGCTACGGGCCTGGTTCGCGATTCCCGATGCGTCAAGCAAACACCCGACTGGTTGGTGGGCGTCGGCGCGGGCGTCGTGACGTTCGGCGTGCTCGGGTCGTTCGTCCCCATGCGCGCCTTCGCTCCCAGACCGACGGTATCCGTTTCGGTAGCGTTCTAGCCGAACGTCCAGCCGCGGCGCGTTGTGTCGGGCCCTGCCAACCGGGTTCAGCGGATATTCCAGCCGTTCACCGGCCCGCCGTGGAAAAAGGCCGCCGGGGTCATCACGCCATCGCGTTTGAACACCACGCCATCCTTCATGACGAAGCGCACGTCGCGCAGGGCGTCGATGTCGTCCAGGGGGTTCGCGGACACGGCGATAAGGTCGGCGATCAAGCCCGGCTGGATGGGACCGCGCGTGTGTTCGGTCTCGCTGACCAGGTAGCCGTTCGTCGTCATCGCGCGCAGGATGTCCGCCGGCGGGATACCCGCCGCTTTCCACGTTTCGAGGAACTCGATGGCTACCTCGCCCCGCGTCATGCCCGGCACGTAATAGTCGGCATCGGTCGAGAAGGTGAGCCGGACGCCGCGGGCGAACGCGTTGCGCAACCCCGCTACCGTCGCCTCGTAGCGTGCGGGTGTCGTGTGTCCCGTAAGCGCGATCGGCGTTTCGGTGCCGGCGCGGAAGATGCCTCGCTCCGCCATCATCCGATGCATCTCGTCGGTCAGGCCGCGATCGTGCGCGATCGACCAGATTCCCGCCTCGATCGCGCGCCGCGCGCCGTCGACCGTCTGCACGTGCCCCTCGACCTTGAGCCCGATCTTCGCCGCCTCGGCGATGACCTGGCGGATCTCGTCCGCCGTGTATCCCCACGGCTTGCAGTCGACACAGATCTTGATCACGCGCGCCCCGAACAACGCGTTCTGTCGCACGGCTTTGACGATCTCGTCCGGCGTGTCCGCGTCGAGGTATTCGGGATACACGATCTCGTGATCCAGCGCCATCTCCGGCGTCGGCCAGAACTGCCCGCCCATCCCCCCGATGATGATCCCGGAGTTGATGATCGTCGGCCCGGGGATCCACCCTTGTTCGATCGCCTGGCGCAGCGCCGCATCGGCGTAGTTCGCGGCATTGCCCATGTCGCGCACGATGGTGAATCCCGCGTTCAACATCTGGATGCCGTTGGACACCGCCTGGATGGCGCGCAACGGCGTGCTCTCCAGCACGTACGTGAGGTAGTAGACGTTGTTCTCCGGTACCGCCTTGTAGGTCAGCGCCAGGTGGTTGTGGGCGTCCACCAGCCCCGGCAGCACCACCTGGTCGGACAGATCGACCACCTCCGCACCGCGTGGAATCGAGACGTTGGCGCCGATGGCCGTGAATCGCCCGCCCTCGATCAGGATGATCTGATTGCGGGCGACGGTCCCGGCATCGGGATCGACGAGCCGGCCTGCCCGTATCGCCGTGACCTGTGCGCCGGCGATCGAGACGCCGGCGGCGAGAAGCGCGAGGAAGAGGATGGCGAACACAAGGCGCGAACGCATGGCGGTGACTCCTGCGGGAGAGACATCGTGATTCGTGCGTCGAATGCGCGTGGGATGTGCCACCGCACGACCGCGCTGTCAAGCAGCGTGCCGGCAGGCCCTGTGCTACGCTCCGCCAGACTCCAGATACGAGGCGAACGCGTCCGGCAGGTCGCTCGCGCGAATCGCGGCGGCGGCGGCCACGTCGTATTCCATCCGGACGAGCTCGACGCTCGTGTCGCCCGGAGCGAAATCGACCAGGACGTTGCCGCCCCGCCGGTCTCCATCCTTCGGCCGGCCTGCCCTGCGCTTCCATCTCGACCCGCGCGGCGCTGGGCGGGTATTCCGACGCCTTCGGCGAACGGTGCGAAACCGAAGCCATCACCGTTCGGCTCTTGTGCCCGGCCGAACGCACGCGCTGCTAAAGGAGGGTCGATGCGCTTTGTTTCGTCAGTGCTTGCAGTCATCGTCACCAGTGCTGTGCTCGCGTGCCTCATTCCCGGCGAACCGCTGTCCAGCTTCGCTGTGACGCTCGCGGTCGACAAAACCGATATGCCGCTGGCGGTGGGCGACCGCCTCACGGTGACCGTCACGGCCACCAACCAAAGCCGGTTTCCGCGGCGACTGCCCGCCTGCCAGCCGCTGGGAGTGGAGATTCAGAGCGAGGCCGGCGAGCCACAGTGGATCGAGGAGCGATTCACTTCGCTCGCCGCGTGCGGGGGCCGGGAAGGTGAGGCGCAGTTTCCGGATACCGTGGTGCAGCCCGGAGCGTCGATCTCTTCGACGATCCGGCTGGGGTTTCTGCCGCGGGTGACCCGGGGCGGGTTCGAGACGTGGGAACCGGGACGGTACGTCATACGTGGGTACTTGAGCGCGTTCGGTGACCAACGCACGACCGCACCGATCGCCATCCGGCTCTACTGCCCGCCCGAACGCACCATGTGCTAGGTCCGCCGGGTAAACCCGGCGCTCGGCGCCGACTGGAAGCCGGCGACACGTCCTGAAGGACGCCTCCGTATTCCGAGCCGCCAATCCGCGCGACCTTCAGCCGCGTATCCGGCCCGCGCGAACCAATAGCGGCCACGTCAGCACGCGCACCGTGTCGGCGGCACCCCACGCCCCGTCGAGTTGGCTCCGGATCTGCAACACGGTCGGTCACGGCGTCGATCTCGGGCGTGACGCGGGGCAGGTCGTAACCCCACACCCCGATCGCCGCGCCCGGCCACGCCACCTGCCGCACGACGTCATCAAACGCGTCGAGGTCGATCCAGTGCAGCGCTTGGCCTACCGCCACGAGGTCGTACGCCCCTTCCCTGGTCCATCGATCCTCGGCGCGTGCCGCCACGCAGCAGATATTGCCGTGCCGCATCGCGTGGCGCAGCTGCCGCCGACTCGGATCGCTCGCGACGACCGTGTCGAACCGGTCGGCCAGTTCGACCGCGGCCTGGCAGTTCCCGGCCGACGTCCCACGCGCGCTCATGGCCCGATACGAGACCGGCGAGGTAATCGAACAGCTCGCCCGGGTATCGCGGCCGGAACCGCGCACACTCCGCCGCCTGGCTCGAGAAGGAGTCGAGAAACCCGGCGGACGGTGGGCCGGACATGCCCGCATCATCGTCCCGCGCGCCCCCCCGTGCAACCGCGGCACG
>Ga0214471_10000085_pt1 | contig 94545 bp, 122 predicted proteins | sample RVTome_5_FD_207665 | JGI IMG/M metagenome (GOLD analysis project Ga0214471, IMG submission 207665) | Soil microbial communities from uranium-contaminated site in the Upper Colorado River Basin, Wyoming, United States - RVT142D155 | ecosystem: Environmental > Terrestrial > Soil > Contaminated >... | reverse complement strand
TGTATGTATTTATCACGCCAAGCATAAAGATGCTGTGATAGAGATTATAAGGAGCGAAGCAGGCCTTACGGCTTCTGAATGCGATAACGATGAACTATTCAACCAAATCCTCTCCACGTTTCGGTTTACCCCGTAGTGAATTTTTGACTTTGCTTTTTCGCAAACGGAGTTTGGTCAAAAATCTACTACAGGGTTTGTGGAGTAGGGTATAATACAACCTGTCCGGCCGGACAAAATATATCATGGAGCGGAAAGAAAGGGCAAAAAAGATAATTAAAAAACTTCGGGGGTTGTTTCCCGATGCTAAAATCGTTCTCGAGTATTCCAATGCTTGGGAGCTTTTGGTTGCGGTTATTTTGTCTGCCCAATGCACCGACAAGCAGGTAAACATTGTTACCGAAAAACTGTTCCAAAAATACAAAACTTTGGATGATTACATAAGAGCGACACAAGAAGAGTTTGAGCAAGATGTAAAATCCACGGGGTTTTACCGCAACAAGGCAAAAAATATCTTGGCCTCGGCAAAAATCGTAAAAGAAAAGTTTGGTGGCAAAGTGCCAGATACTATGGAGGATTTACTTACCCTGCCTGGCGTGGCGCGCAAAACAGCAAACGTGGTGCTCGGCAACGCCTATGGAATTGTAGAGGGTATCGCGGTGGACACGCATGTAATGCGGCTTTCTCAAGCATTCGGGCTTACTAAGCATACAGATCCGGTAAAAATAGAAAAAGACTTAATGGAAATTATTCCCAAGAAAGACTGGTTTTTCTTTACCTATGGCATTATTGACTATGGCAGGGCGTATTACCCTGCCCGCAAGCTCAAATCAAAAGACCATCCCTTAGGCGGATTCGTGATATACTAAAGTATGGCGAATTTGGCTGTAAAAAAGTGCGTGCCGTGCGAAAGCGACACCCCGCCGCTTGAGCACGACAAAATACAGGAGTTGGTGAAAGACGTGGAAGGCTGGGAGGTGAAAGACGACAAGCTTATTGCCAAGACGTTTAAGTTTAAAACATTTATGGAAGGAATCAGTTTTGTAAACCAGGTGGCTAGTCTCGCAGAGCGCGAGGGGCACCACCCAGATATTATTATCCGCTACCGCAAAGTAACGTTTCAGCTTACCACCCATGCGATCGGCGGCCTCTCGGAAAACGACTTTATCATGGCCAGCAAAATTGATTTGCTCCATAACTGGGAAGAGAAAGTGGAGAAAGTCGTCGTCAAAAAACTTGTTACCATAAAAGTCCTCATTGTATTAATCATCGCATTAATCGCCCTCCTCTTGTGGCAAAAACTGTTTTAAGTGTGTCGTTTTACGGTACGATCGGAGTTTAAAACGACATAGGTTCCTTGTAAGCCCAATCAGACGTACAAGCGACATGTCGTCGAGGTACCTAAATCAAGCGATCGCCTGACTTACGTACCTTCGCTGCGGGGAGGAATTTTGATATAATAAAGGTATGTATCGAGGAGTGGCGACAATGACGCTGGATACGGGGCGGTGCCCGCCGTGGCTGTTTGAGCGCATGGTAAAACTGGGCCGCGAAATGACCCGCGTTTTAATTGAAGAATACGGGCCAGACGAGTACATAAAGCGCATAGCAGACCCGGTTTGGTTTCAAAGCCTGGGCACGGTGCTGGCTTTTGACTGGAATGCCTCGGGCTTAACCACCATTCTTACGGCGGCTCTCAAGGAAGCAATTCGCGGCCAGGAGCGCGAGTGGGGCGTGTTTATCGCCGGGGGCAAAGGCAAAACCTCGCGCAAAACGCCAGAGCAAATTCACGATTGGGGAGTAAGGCTTAGCCTTACTCCGGAATATGTGGGGAACTTGGAGTATAATTCAAAAATGGCGGCAAAAGTGGATTCCGCTTTGGTGCAAGACGGGTATCAGCTGTACCACCATTCGTTCTTTTTTAGCAGAAACGGGGCGTGGACCGTGGTGCAGCAGGGAATGAATAAAGACAACCAAACGGCAAGGCGTTACCATTGGTTTTCAGAAAACGCAAAAGATTTGGTGGAGGAACCCCATTCCGGTATTTCTTCGCAGGTATTTGGCAAGCGGGTAATGAACCTGGTTTCCAAAGACAGCGCAAAAACACGGCAAGTTTCAACCGAAATGGTGCAGGGCAGCTACGATACCTTAATAAAAGACATCCAGCTATTGCGAAAGCACTATACGCCGGTTTCCAAAACTGCTACGTTTAAGAAAGACGGGGATACGCTTAAGGTGGCTGCGTTCGACGGCGTAGAGTTTAAACACCATGGCGTGGAAATGGAAGATTTTTCCAAAAGCAAGTATTTAGAGAAAATCTTGGCAAAAGTGTCGTATGAACAGCCGAATACCTATGAGAAGCTGCTGGTAAGCCCGGGAGTTGGGCCAAAAACCATACGGGCTTTATCGCTTGTGGCAGAGATTATCTACGGAGCCCAGCCCTCGTACGACGACCCTGCGCGCTACAGCTTTGCCCACGGCGGCAAAGACGCCACGCCCTATCCGGTAGATCGCGATACCTACGACCAAACGATTGCCACGCTCCAACGCGCCGTCCGCCGCACGCGATTAACGCCAGCTGCAAAAGATAAGGTGTTACGCAAACTATCAAATAGCTATGAGTAAAAAACAAAAAATTGTGTTGGCGGTTCGGTTTCTTGGAGTTGTTGATATCGGCTTTGGGCTGGCGAACATTTCATCTCTATTTTTCAATGCCGAGGCCATTACACTTGGAGTGTTGATTAGAGTTCTTGTGCTGTCATTTACGTATTTGTTTATCGGGTTCGGTTTGATTAAATTATGGCCCCTGGTTCGCCCCTTAAAAATATTTGTCCACGGATTTTTACTACTGATTCTTTGGGTGGGTATCACTGTAAGTCAGTTTGCTATTTTTGGCCTTGCCGAAGGGTTCGAGATTATGAAGGGGCAATTGAGCAGCACTTATGGACTTTTCGGAATTTTTCTGTTGTTCTATGCTATATTTATAATAATCTTCTTCACGCGGCCTTCGGTGAAAGAAATATTTTCCCGTCCTTCTTTGGCCGACAAGTTTTATGGAGCAGGGCGGAAATACGCCAAAAACAAAACATTTAAGGGAGATGAGGTGGAATACGCGCTTGAGCAGGAGGCGAAAGAGGTTGCTCGAAAAGGTTTGGATTAAAATCTACAGCTTTGACCGCGATTTTGATAAAATAAAAGAAATCAAACGCCTCGTCCCGTAAATGAGTATATAATGTAATCCGTCCGGCCGGACAGATTGTATCATGAGGTGGTTAAACATTAGCAAAAACGAAAAAGCAGAAACGAAGGACTTTTTCTTCTGGGGACTGGCGGCTACAGGAATGCTGGTACTGTTTTCGATTGGTATCAGTGTTGCGCGTTTTCTATTTTTTGATGACGCTCAAGTGTTGTGGGAAAGAGAAGCGGCGGTCATTATTTTAAGTATCGGGCTGTTGTATATAGCTCAACGTATACTTGGCTCGTGGATCATTTTTTATTGGTTTGTTATCATATCGGCATTGGTTGGCTTTGGGATGCCGCTTTTATCGCTAGGCGAAATCGCTCGGTTTTACTTATACGATAAGCCGATAGAACTCGACCAGCATATCTTTCTTTGGACTCTTGGAGCGGTGTTTCTGCTTATTTGGAAACTTTTGATCCCGCAATATAAAAAGTTTTATGCGCGGCATTACAAATGAAATTGGGCTAACAATCTATGTACACTGGAACTGAAATACCGGTAACAACCCCTTTTCTGATCTGGTTTATAGGACTTTTCCTTGGGATACTAGGTTTGGGGGTTCCTTACCTTAAACTTATCTCCATTCAAAGAAGAATTCTTAAACTATTTAGGCAAAGGTATCCAGAACTTTACAAAACGCTCTTAGAACCCAGACAGTTTAAATCCTTAGGCATGCCGAATACATTATTTGGATTTCCTATGTGGCCCGCTGATTCTTGGCGGCAGACGAAGTTCTTCCTAAGCCGCGAATGTAAAATAGAAGATAGAGAAATTTGCCGACTGCGAGAAAGAGCCCGAAGAGTGTTGACTATTTATTTGGTAGGTTTCGTGATGTGGATTTTGGCTTTTGTTTTAATGATTGTAGTGTACTTTATGTAGTTCGTATATTCGTACTAAATTCGTAATTCGTAGGACTATGAAACTGATTTTACAGGATAAAAATACATATGTGGTGAAGGCAGGCGTGGGGGAGGAGGTGATTGGCGAGTTGCAGGAGTTTTGCAAAGAAAACAAGATAGAAGCCGGAAGCTTTTTTGCGATTGGGGCGGCAAAAGAGCTCAAGTTTGGCTGGTATGATGTGGACGCCAAAGAGTATACATGGCAGAACTTCAACGAAAAACTCGAAATAGTCAGCTTGCTCGGTAACATCGCGGTCCGCCAGCTGGCGGAGGGCGATGAAGTAATCGTGCATGCGCACGGCAGTTTTTCCAACCGGCACATGCAAATGGTTGGCGGGCACGTGGCAAAGCTCGTGGTGGGCGGAGCTTGCGAAATCGTTTTGGAAAAGCTCGACGGCCATATCGAAAAATCCTACGACGAAGAAACCGGCCTAAATTTAATGAAATAAACATTAATGCAGGAGATTGTTATCAAGACAACAAAAGAAAGGCAGATTATTGACATTACGCCCCAGGTGCAGCGCCTGGTGCCGCGGCTAAAAATAGAAGACGGCGTGTGCCATTTGTTTGTTCTGCATACCACGGCGGCCTTAACCACGGCAGACCTGGACCCGGGCACGGCCGATGACTTTTTGGACGCGTTTGAAGCGTTAATTCCCAGGCTGCAATACCGCCACCGGCACAACCCGAGCCACGTAAAAGACCATATTATGGCAACTATTTTGGGGCCCAGCTTGTGCGTGCCCATCGAGAAAGGGGAGCTAATGCTTGGGGCGTGGCAAAAAATTATTTTGGTGGAACTGGGAGGGCCAAGAGAGCGCAACGTTGTGATTTCGTTCTCGAATGTGTTAGAGTAGAAAAGCAATGAGTAAATATTACAACGGAAAACGGGGTGCTCGGGGTTTATTTAACCCAGACTCACCAGACCCCTTTACGTTTAGCCGGAGCAAACTGGACTTGTTTTTAAACTGCCCCAGGTGTTTTTACCTTGACCAAAGGCTGGGCGTTGGCCAGCCGCCCGGATATCCGTTTAGCTTAAACAGCGCGGTGGACACGCTGTTAAAAAAAGAGTTCGACGCGCACCGTTTCAAGCAATCCCAGCATCCGCTTATGGAAACATACGGCATAGACGCCGTGCCTTTTGAACACGAAAAAATTAATGAATGGCGCGACGCGCTGCGGCATGGGATCAAGTTTTTTCACGAGCCGACAAACCTTATTTTACGGGGCGGCATAGACGACGTATGGCAAAACAAAAACGGGCAGCTGCATATTGTGGATTATAAAGCCACCAGCAAAAACGGCGAAGTAAGCCTGGACGCCGACTGGCAAATTGGCTACAAGCGGCAAATGGAAATTTACCAGTGGTTGTTCCGGAAAAACGGTTTTGATGTTTCAAAAATCGGGTATTTCGTGTATGTAAACGGCAAAACCGACCTTGAGGCGTTTGATGGCCGCTTGGAGTTTGACGTTAAAATTATTCCTTACGAAGGCGACGATTCCTGGGTGGAACAGGCGTTGCTGGACGCCAAAAAAGTTTTAGTATCCGACAAGCTTCCTGCGGCCGGCGCAGATTGCGACTTTTGCCTGTATCGCAAATCCGTGCAAGACGTATTATCCGCTTTCCCCAACGCCACCCAAACAGAATAATTTGACAGTGTATTTCATCGGCCTATAATAAATATAGTATGGAAACTAACGGAGACAACGTAACAATTGACCAGCTGGCGCGGATGGTTGCAAAAGGGTTTGAAGAAACCGCGAAAGCTAAAGAAGTGAACGAACACTTTAATAAGGTTGAAGAACGGCTCGATCGTATCGAGAAATTTTTGCTTGAAGAGCACCGCCGGCGGATTGAGCGGTTGGAGAATGAAATGAAAGAAGTGCGCAATGCCCTGGCAATGAAATAAGTCTTGAGGATAAAAATCCCGCTGTAAAAGGCGGGGTTTTTGGTGTAAAGTAAACCTATATGCGAAGCCAACAGGTGAGTTTTTCGCAATTAATGACGTATATTAGGTGCCCGGAGCACTGGCTGTTTCGTTACAAGCTGGGAATTAGGCGCCAGCCGCGCAAATTGTTTAAGCGCGGTTTTGCCCTGCACGAAACCCTGCAGTACCACTTTGAAGAAAAGAAAAAAGACGGAAAGGGCATTTCGCTGCCTGAAGCAAAAGAGTTTTTTGTGGCTTCGTTTAAAAACGCCATGGAAGATTACCAGCAAGAGCTTGCGGAAGCTCGGCCGTTTTTAACGCGCGAGTACCTTTCCAAAGAAAAGCATGTAAACGTACCGGATATGGTGGAAGCCAGCCTAAAAGGTTTGGAAGTGTATTTTAAGCAGTTAAACCCGTATATTAAGCCCGATTTAATAGAACAAGCGTTTGAGTTTGCCGTAGAACCGGGGCTAACGGTAGGAGGCAGAATAGACCTTACCGACAAAAGCGGGGTTATTCACGAATTAAAAACCAGCAAAGTTACGCCCAACAAGCAGGATATTCGGGCCGACGCCCAAATTGCCATTTACCAAATTGGGTACCAAACCATTACCGGAAAGGCGCCCAAAGGAATTTCCAAAGACTATATTGTGGTTTCCAAAACCAACCCGCGCATTGTGCGTTTTAAAGTGGTGCGCCCGTTTATAGACAAGCAGTCTGTTTTAAGAAACATTTCAAATATAATGAATGCCATACACAATAACGTGTTTTACTGCCTGCATCCCGCGGAATCCTGGATATGTTCAAAAGATTGGTGTCCGTATTACAAGGAACACCAGCAACTCAAAAAACTCGGCTTCGCCGCCTTCATGGCCAAATACGCTCCTCGAAAAAGGCGTTGATTTCTACTCTTTTCTTTGGTATACTGAAAGTAAGATGACCGAGGCGTTCCAGAAACAAATTGAGTGGTGGCGAGAAAGTTCAGAAAAAGACTTTGAAGTGGCGAAGGTTTTGTTTGGGCAGAAGTATTATTCACATAGTTTGGTTTTGTGCCATTTGTGTTTGGAGAAAATTCTGAAGGCAACCGTAATGAAGCATACCGGAAAAGAAGCGCCATTCATTCATGACCTCCGGCGACTCGCAGAAATTGCAGAGATTCCTATGAGTGAGGAACAGCAAGAGCTTTTTGATATTATTTCAAACTTCCATATCGTAGGCCGTTACCCCGATCAAAAGTTCGAGTTTTACAAAGAATATAACAGTAGAGATAAGGCGCAAGAATATATTAACCATACGCAACACCTATATTCATGGCTTCAAAAAGAATTCCAGAAAAAATAATTCAGGTGGTAAAAGGATACAGCGACCGCCTTGAACAGCAAGAGCATATTCCCGTTGAGAGGGTTATCGTTTACGGTTCGTACGCGAAAGGAACTCCAAAAAAATGGAGTGACGTTGACGTGTGTATCATTTCCCCAGAATTTAATCGTCCATTCGAAGCGATGACGCTGTTGTGGCGAAAGCGCAATCGCGAGGAAGTGCTCGCTGGCATAGAGCCAGTCGGCTTTACTTCCAAAGATTTTGAGGAAGGCAGTTCTCTTATCAACGAAATCAAACGCACCGGTATTGACTTGCCAACCCGCGAGTAATATGACGAACTCAAACATTACGGTGATAGCGGTTGGGGGGTCGTTGATTGTGCCTCGGCTTTCCGATACCGATGGCATTGACGTGCTGTTTTTGCGGGCGTTTCGCAAACTTTTGCTGGTAGAAATTAAGAAAGGCAGGAAATTTGTGCTGGTGGCAGGCGGGGGCAAAACCGCCCGCGTGTATCAAAGTGCTGCGAGAAAAGCTATACATGTTACGCCAGATGAACTCGATAGGATAGGCGTGGTCTCCACAAAACTCAACGCGGCGTTGCTTACTGCTTTTTTTGGAAATGAAGCGCATCCTGAAATTATTAATGATTCTATGGCCCAGCAAGATTTGGCAAAGGCGCGAAAAAGCTCAAAAAAGGTTTTTATTGCCTCTGGTGGAGTGCCGGGGCGATCTACTGACTATGTTTCTATAAAGCTTGCTGAAGTCTTTGGAACAAAAAACGTTATTATCGCGGGGGATACGCCGTTTGTATTCGCAAAAGACCCGCGGAAATTCCCAAAGGCAAAGCCTTTGCCAGAGCTTACGTGGATCCAGTACGAAAAGCTGGTGCCCAAAAAGTGGACGCCGGGTCTTTCCAGTCCGGTAGATCCCATTGCCACGCAGCTTGCCAAAAAACTCAAACTCGAAGTACGGCTTATCCGCGGAACCGACATGAAAAACTTCCAAAACGCAATCGAAGGCAAGAAATTTATCGGAACTGTAATCCGCTAGCCGCTTGCATAATCGCCCAAAAACCAAAAAACAGTATAATCCGCCCCGCAGGGCGGCGTTTCTTTGGGCTGGAAAAATAAGGGGAAATAAGCTATACTGAAGTAATTTTATGGGTAAAGATGTTGAAAAACCAAAACATGAGCAAACAACCAAAAAATAAAATAATAGCGATTTTTGAAGGCCATCAAATCCGCCGCCATTGGGACGAGGAAAAAGAACTGTGGTTTTTTTCCGTGGTAGATGTAGCCAGAGCCTTAACGGGCAGTGTTGACGCCGGAGCCTATTGGAGAAAGTTAAAACAGAGGCTAAAAGAGGAGGGAAGCGAGGTCGTGACAAAATGTCACGAACTGAAATTTTTGGCTAAAGATGGTAAGTATTACCTTTCCGATGCCGCCGACACCGAAGTAATGCTTCGTATTATCCAATCCATTCCATCGCCAAACGCCGAGCCGTTCAAGCTATGGCTAGCCCGTGTCGGGTATGAAAGACTGGAAGAAACGGCTGATCCGGAGCTTGCTATAAACCGGGCATTGAAAACATATCTGCAAAAGGGGTACAGCCCCGAATGGGTAAACCAGCGGCTCAAAAGTATTGAAATTCGCAAGGCGCTTACCGACGAATGGGAAAAGCGGGGCGCGAAAGAGGGTTTGGAGTTCGCGATTCTTACGGACGAAATATCCAAAGCATGGGCAGGGCTAACTACGAAAGAATATAAAAGTCTCAAGGGGTTGAAGAAAGAAAATTTGCGGGACAATATGACGAATTTGGAGCTGGTTTTAAATATGCTGGCTGAAACCGCGACTACGGAAATTTCGCAAAAACGCGAACCGGAAAATTTTGAGCAGAACAAAAAAATTGCTAAAGAGGGCGGGACTGTTGCCGGGCATGCCCGCAAAGAGATTGAATCCAAAACCGGCAAGAAAGCGATCACGAGTAAAAACGCAAAACGGCTTTTTGGCGGGGATGTGAAAAAACTGAAATAATTTATGGCGTTGTTTTCAATCGACAACGGTAATGTGAAGAAAACCACGGAGGCTCTTGGTGTAAGTGTTGATGATTTAATACAGAAATAGTTATGGCAAAATCCTTAAACAAAAACTTACATTCGGCAAGGACTGCCAAAACAGATGAGTTTTATACTCAACTTGTTGATATTGAAAAAGAGCTGAAGCACTACAAAGATCAGTTTCGAGGCAAAGTTGTTTATTGCAACTGCGACGATCCTTTTGAGAGCAATTTTTTTAAGTATTTCGCCGCCAATTTTAACGCACTGGGTCTAAAAAAGCTCATCACCACGAGTTACGTCAAATCGCCTATTGTCGGCGGACAGTTGCCGCTGTTTGAGGTAGAGGGTCTAAAGCCATCGGGTAAAGAGCCGTTCAAAATTGAAATCAAAGAAGTGCCGGATACCGACGGCGATGGTGCGGTAAACCTCGACGATGTAGAGTATTTGCTAAAGCACGACAAAAACACCGCAACCCCCCTGCGCGGTAACGGCGATTTTCGTAGCGACGAATGCATCGAGCTACTCAAGCAATCCGATATAGTCGTCACTAATCCACCCTTTTCTCTATTTCGTGAATATGTTGCACAGCTAATGGAATATAAAAAGAAATTTTTGATTCTTGGTGATCAAAACGCTGTTACTTATAAAGAAACTTTTGGATACATTCAAGACAATAAATTATGGGTGGGTTACGATAACGGAGGCACAAAATGGTTTCAAGTTCCCATGAATTACGACATTCCTACAGAATCAAGAAAGAAAATTGTAAATGGTGTGAAATATTTCAGCATGGGAAGAATTTTGTGGTTCACAAATCTCGATACCACTAAACGACACGAGAATATCGTGTTGTATAAAAAATATACGCTAGAAGAATTTCCCAAGTATGACAACTACGATGTCGTAAACATTGACAAGGTTTCTGATATTCCAATGAATTATAATGGTGTAATGGGCGTTCCGATTACGTTTGTTGATAAATATAACCCAAATCAATTTGAAATACTGGGTGTAGCTAATTCTGCAAGATGGATTGGTTATAAATGCCTTACCCTGATTCAGGGAAAGAAAATATACAACCGCATTTTAATTAAACGCAAAAAATAATATGAAAATTGAACTACATAAAATTGCAACTCGTGAAGTAATTGCCGGCTATAAAGATAGCGCCGAGGAGGGCGTAGTGGCGTATAGTGAAAAGCTTGATATTCGCCCAAAATATCAGCGTGAGTTTGTGTACAAGGAAAAGCAACGTAATGCCGTGATAGAAACTATCAAAAATAGCTTTCCTCTGAATGTGATGTATTGGATGATTAGAGAAGATGGCGGCTACGAAGTGCTAGATGGCCAACAGCGTACTATCAGCATTGGGCAATATGTTAATGGCGACTTTTCATTAAACGACCGCTTTTTTCATAATCTGACTAAAGAGGAGCAGGATAAAATTTTGGATTATGAACTGATGATTTATTTCTGCGAGGGCACAGACAAAGAGCGGCTCGACTGGTTTAGGATTATCAACATTGCCGGAGAAAAATTGACCGACCAAGAAATTCGCAATGCAGTTTATACCGGGCCGTGGCTTTCGGACGCAAAACTCAAATTCAGTAAATCAAACTGTGTGGCATATCTTTTGGCAAACGACGGCGGACAATTAGTTAGCGGTTCGCCAATACGACAGGAGTATTTAGAAACCGCTCTTTCGTGGATAAATGACGGCAAAATTGAAGATTACATGGCCAAGCATCAGCATGACGAGAACGCCGACGAATTATGGAACTATTTCCAAAACGTAATTGCATGGGCGCGGGCAAATTTTACGAATTATCGCCGAGAAATGAATAGTGTGCAGTGGGGCGAACTGTACAACGAATTCAAAGATAAGAAATTAAATGCCGACAAACTGGAAACAGAAATTGCAGAATTGATGCAAGACGAAGATGTAACGAAAAAGTCTGGTATTTACCCCTACGTCCTTACTAGACAGGAAAAATATCTCAATATCCGTTCGTTTACCGACAAAATGAAACGCGAAGCTTACGAAAGACAGAAAGGTGTCTGCATAAAATGCGAAGAGCGTTTTGATATAGAGGAAATGGAAGCAGACCATATAAAACCTTGGCACGAAGGCGGTAAGACGACTGCAGAAAATTGCCAAATGTTATGCAAACAAGATAACCGAACCAAATCTGGAAAATAAAATGAATAGAACAAATGGTTTTAGCGTAAAAATATGGAAAATAATATGAATTCATTTATAGATATCGCAACATTAGTAGCTTTATTCATCAATACAATTGCTTTGATTGTTGTTATTTATCAGACGCACATTGCGAAGCAGTCACTAACCACTACAAAGAAAAGTATTGATGACGCGAAAACGCAAAGGCAATTAGAAACACTCCCAAAATTTACATGGGTGATTGAAGTACAAGTTCAGTTAGAATACTGGAAAAAAGATTTGCAAGAAAAAAAAGACTTGTTGCAAAAAGGAGTAGATGAAAAAAACAACGAAATGTTCAAGAGAGCAAGTGATATTAGAATAAAGAGTCCAAAAGATTTATCCCTCAATAGATTTCTTTATGACAATATGCCTGCTTGGTTGCGGGAATTGTGGATGTCCGGCGCTCAATATTATTATGATGCGATAGCTCCATTGCCTTATGTTTATAAAGATGAAAAACAAAATTATGATTACGCCGAAAGTTGGATAAGGGAACGGTGCGAAGATTCATTACAAGCCATTTCAAAATTATTGGAATATCTTGAAGATATGGTTCCACCTGTAATTTTAAGCACACCAGCAAGTTTGTCCGATAAAGATTTTTTGAGAGACTAAAAGGGGGTGGGTTGAAATTTGGGGGAAAATAGGTGATGATTCCATAATATGGCGTTATCTGTAGGAATTGTGGGGCTGCCGAATGTGGGGAAATCCACGCTGTTTCAGACCCTTACGAAAAAAAAGGTGGATACTTCGAATTATCCGTTTGCCACCATAGACCCGAATGTGGGCATTGTGAAGGTGCCAGACGACCGCGTGCAAAAACTCGCCGCATTTTTTGAGTCGAAAAAAACCATTCCCACGATTATTGAATTTGTGGATATTGCGGGCTTGGTGCGCGGGGCAAACAAGGGCGAGGGTTTGGGCAACCAGTTTTTGGCGAATATCCGCGAGACCGACGCCATTTGCCAGGTGGTGCGGTGCTTTGAAAACTCCAACATTACGCACGTGGACAATACCATAGACCCGGTGCGCGACATGGAAACTATCCAAACCGAACTTATTTTAAAGGATTTGGAAACCGCGCGAAAACGCCTTGCCGCCGTTGAAAAAGAAGCAAAAGGCCAGAACAAAGAAGCCGTTGCCAGGCAAACCGTACTGCAGGCGTTATTCCGCAGTTTAAACCAGGAAATTCCGGCGCTGCAATTTATAAAAGAAAATCCTGATTCCGCCGAAACCGTGCGCGAGCTATTCTTGCTTTCCGCAAAGCCGGTGGTGTATTTGATGAACGCGGATTCAGAGAAGGAAGCGGCGCCCGCTATCGCGAAAGCAAAAGAATTAGGCGCGCCCTATGTGGTAATGAATATTAGGGAAGAGGAAGATAAGGTTGGGCTTTTACCAGAAGAACGAAAAGAATTGGGGTTGGGCGATCCAAAGCTGGGCGAACTTATTACAAAGGCGTATCAAGCCTTAAACCTTATAACCTTTTTTACCACCGGCCCCGACGAAACGCGCGCGTGGACCCTGCAAAAGGGGGGGTTGGCGCCCGATGCCGGAGGCGTAATTCATAGCGATTTTAAAGAAAAGTTTATTCGGGCTGCCGTAACACAGTGGGATAAACTGCTGGAAGCGGGCGGTTTGGCCGAAGCCATGGCAAAGGGTTTGCTGCGCACCGAAGGCAAAGAGTACGCGGTAAAAGATGGGGATGTTATTGAGATTAGGCACTCATGAAATATTTTATAGCTACAATTTTAGGAATTGCCGTGCTGGGGGGAGTTTGGTTTCTGGGCCGCGAAGCTGCCCAGCCCGCCATGACTGCGCAGCTGTCGGAGGGTCAGGCACCCGAACCAACAGGCCCTACCGCAACCATAAACGGGCATGTGCTGGAGTTAGAGGTGGTGCGCACGCCAGAAGAGCAGTCGCGCGGGCTTTCTGGCAGACAAGAGTTAGCCGATAACGCAGGTATGCTGTTTGTGTACGAAAGGCCGGGAATTCCTGGTTTTTGGATGCCCGAAATGCAATTTTCCATAGACATTATATGGATAGATAAAGAGCATAAAATTGTAGGCATAGAAAATAATGTGGCGCCAGAAACCTTTCCCGAAATCTTCCGTCCGCCTTCACCCGTACTGTACGTACTAGAAGCTAACGCCACCTGGGCAAAAGACAACGGCGTAACCGTGGGCGACGAGGTCGTGTTCTATGGCGTTTTTTAAGGTTACCAAACAAAGTAAAAAATCCAGGGCGAGGGTGGGCGTGATTACCACAAAACACGGGAGTATTAAAACTCCCGCTTTTGTGCCTGTGGCAACCAAAGGCACGTTAAAAACCATTCCGCCAAACCAGCTAAAAGAAATTGGCGTGCAGGTGGCGTTTGTAAACACGTTTCACTTAACCGCGCACCCGGGCGTGGATGTTATAAAAAAGTTCGGCGGCATACACAAGTACGCCAAACTCGACATTCCTTTAATGAGTGATTCCGCGGGGTTTCAGGTGTTTTCGTTGGGCGAGGGCAAGCAAAATAAGGCGGTAAAAAGCCGCGAGGGCGACATCGCCCCATTGGAGAAAATCGAGGAAAAGGGCGTGCGGTTTCGTTCGCCGCGCGACGGCAAGCTTATGGTGTTTACGCCCGAAATTTCCATGCAAAACCAGCGGAAAATCGGGGCAGACATAATAATGGCATTCGACGAATGCATTTATTACGGCGCCAGCCATGAGTATACCAAACAAGCAACAGAGAGAACGCACCGGTGGCTTTTACGATGTATTAAAGCCAAGAAATCTAAGAATCAGTATCTCTACGGAATTATTCAAGGCGGCGTGTTCCGGAATTTGCGCCAAGAATCGGCAAGCTTTGTAACGCAGCAGGATACGCCGGGAGTTGCCATTGGGGGCGTGGCAATTGGCGAGAGCAAAAAAGAAATTCGCGAGCAGTTATCCTGGGTGGCGCCGTATTTGCCCGAAAAAAAGCCTGTGCACTTGCTTGGCATTGGGCAAATTGATGATATTTTGGACGCGGTGCGCTATGGAGTAGATACCTTCGACTGCGTGGAGCCCACGCGCTTGGCGAGGAATGGGATTGTTTACACAAAAAAAGGCAACCCTTCGACTCCTTCGACTAAGCTCAGGACAAGTTCGCTCAGGGTAAACAAAAATATGCGCATTGATGTGGGTAAAGGCAAATATGTTGCCGATAAAAACCCCATACAAAGAAACTGCAAGTGCTATACGTGCCAGAATTTCTCACTGTCGTTTATCCACCACTTATTTAAAGAGCGCGAACTCCTCGGCTATTATTTAACTAGTTACCATAACCTGCATTTCTTTGCCGACTTCTTTGCCGACCTGCGCTCGCAAATCACCGCCGGCAAGTTATAGCTTTCTTTTTTGGCGTAAAGAAGTAGAATATGGATAGTTTGCACTTTGTGGGGAGTAAGATATGAGAACGAGAACAGTTTCTCGAGAAAACCTTCTTGGAGCTTCTTTCCATTTTGGTTTTCCAATTGAAGTTGGTGTAAAACAAAATGGGGTAATCCTTGAAACTATTAAGGTATACCATCAAGGTGAGGTTGAGGAACTTCTGGCAAAATTTCCAGATGAAACAGGAAAGTTCAGGCTTGCCCGGCCCAAGGTCATTGAGTTCGGACCTTTGCGGTCGTGAATCCGATGGCTCTTGGAGAAGAGGCTGGCGAGGAGGCTGGAAAGGCATGTAAGGCCCCGCTGCGGATAACGCGGCGGGGCTCATTTATCTTTACGGCGCTTGGAGCGCGGGCGGGGTGTTACTTTCCTGGTTTTTTTCTTCGTCTCCAAGTGTAAGGTTTATATTCAAGAAATCCATAACCGTACTGCCAATAGAAGAAACGTCTTGGTTTTCAACGTCTATGTTGCGAAAGTTGCTTAAACCAAAAGAAACGCCAACAATAATGGTTATAATAATAACGGGAATTATGATATACATAATGTAAGAATAGCATGAAAGTCCAACCAATTAAAACTCGCAAAGTAGAACCAGGGAAAGATACCGATATACACGCCATTCTCGACCAATATCTTCCAAAACTGCAAGAAGGCTCGGTGGTCGCCATAACCTCGAAAATTGTTGCCATTTGCCAGGGTAGATACGCGAAAATCGGCAGCGTAAACAAGAATGAACTTATCGAACGGGAGGCGGAGTATTTTTTGCCGCCCGGGCCAAATGGGTTTTACCTTACCGTGAAATACGGTATTTTGTCGGCTTCCGCGGGAATAGACGAGTCAAACGGAGCAGGATACTATATTCTGTGGCCCAAAGACCCGCAAAAAACCGCAAATGAAATTCGCGCATATCTTGTCAGAAAACACGGTTTAAAAAATGTTGGCGTAATAATTACCGACAGCAAAATTACACCCTTGCGCTGGGGAGTAACCGGGGTTTCTATTACCCACAGCGGTTTTGCCGCTATGAACGATTATATTGGCACGCCCGACATTTTTGGGCGCGAACTAAAGTTTACCAAAACAAATATTATGGATGGCCTGGGCGGAGCCGCGGTAATGCTTATGGGCGAGGGCAGCGAGCAAACGCCACTAGCTGTTATCGAAGATGTGCCCTTTGTAAACTTTCAGCAAAGAAACCCCACGCAAAAAGAAATTAAAGAAGTTTGCATTGGCATGATGCAAGACGATTTGTATAAGCCGATTTTAACCAGCGTGCAATGGCGCAAAGGCGGCAGCGTTTGACAACGAAGAGCGCGCTCGGTATACTATAATTACTATGGCAAAAACAATAACCGAAAACAAAAATCTTGATAACCGAATCCGCAGCCAGGTAATTGATGTCATGCGGGAAGTCTTAAGCGACCCTGACGCAGGGTTGGAAGTCACCCCCGAGTTTAGCAGGAAACTCAAACAATCCATGAAAGCCGAGGAGGCAGGGAAAACCACGTCCCTCAAGAAGATTTTTGAAGAGTACGGCGTGTAACGTTGTATGGTTGTGTGGCAATTCGAGATTACCGAACCCGGCAAAGCTGATTTCGAGAATCTCGACGCGCCAACACGCCGCCGTGTTTTACAAAGGCTCAAGTGGTTTATGGAAAACTTCAACAACATTACTCCTCTTCCGCTCGGTGGCGAATGGAGAGGCTTTTTCAAATTGCGCGTAGGGGATTGGCGCATTGTGTACAAACCGAACTACGAAAGCTATCGCATTGTTGTGCACCGAATTGATCTTCGCGATAAGGTGTACAGGCGGAAAAAGTAATTATTAGTCTATATGAATTTTCTTCAAAACAAAAATCTTGAGTATTGGAAAACCTCTGCGATTCTTTCGGCTATCCCGTTCATGACCTTCGGCTATTGGTTATTGGTCGATGTGTGGCACATCACAGGGGGAGGATCAAATCCTCTTATTGGACTTTACGTTATGTCGGTAGGTGCGATTCCTGTTTCGTTGTATTTTCTCATCAGAGCATTTGTGCAGAAAGAGGGTGCGGGTGCAAAGTTCGCCTTCCTCTTGTGGGCCTTTACTCCATTTCTATTGTTAGCGATGGTCCCTTTTGGTTTGTAGACATGGCGCAAAGGCGGCTGTGCCCCCACGACTAATTAGCAAATTAGCTGTGGGGGTGTGGATGAGTGTGCTCTTGACTACGCGCCCCGATGAGTGAAAATAGATATGACAGAAAAGGTCGAATAGCACATAAACTTAAGTAAGCTCAAAAAACGATGAAAAAAATTGCATTAGTTTTATCTTTCTTAGTAGCAATGGTCGCCGTTGGGGGAGTTGGCGCGCAAAGCGCGCAGGCAGCAACCGGAGATGTGGCGGCATCGATAACCTTTAGCCAAGACTGTGGGACTGGAGTAGGGATTGCTTTCGATGGAACCAACCTTTGGTATTCCTGTTTGGGTGAACCCGATCTTCGCCGCGCGAATCCGACCACGGGCGTTGTAGACGCCACATTTGATTCTGTCCCAGGCGGGCTAGGAGCCATTTCATACGATGCAACGCGAAACGCCATATGGGGCGCCGTAGCGCCAAACAACGTGTATCGAATCGATTTGGATGCTGCGAAAAATGTGGTAGGTTCCACACTGGTTTTCAGCGCTGCGGGCGAGTCGTGCGGTATCATTGATGGTCTTGCATTTGACGCAAGAAACCTTGGGGATCCAAATGATGATGTGTTCTACTATTCCGATGATTGTTTTGTCACCACCATTAATGTATATGACATGACCGGGAGTTTGGTGGAATCATTCCCAGTGCCGCCAGGCTTTGGCGCGCATAACAGTGGTTTGGGAATTGGCGGGCAGATTCTGTATGAAGCAGATTTGTTTAACCAGCAAATCTATGGAGTCGACAAAACTACCAAAGCGGTTGTGCATCAATTCTCTTCTGCGATACCTGGAGATCCTAATTTCCACTCGGAAGACTTGGAGTGCGATACCATTACGTTTGCCGCAATGGGCAAACACGTGATGTGGTCGAAAGAGGCGTTTTCGCCTGCGAGGGCGCATGCCTTTGAGATTCCCTTTGGTTCCTGTGGTATCGGTGGACAACCCGAAGAACCAAAAGAGATTGTATTAGATCCGTCTACCGACATTAATCCAGCTGGGACAGATCATACCGTGACTGCCACTATTACCCAGGGAGGGCAACCCGTTCCTGGAGTTTTGGTGAGTTTCTCGGTTGTCGCTGGCCCCAATGCCGGCGAAGTTAGCGATCCTGGCGAGTGTTCGGTTGACCCCAACTGCAATACCGACGCAAGTGGCCAAACTTCGTGGACGTACACGAGTAACGGTGCGGTGGGGGTAGACGTCATTGAGGCCTGCTTCACAGATGACACAGGTATAGCCCACTGCGCGAAAGCGGAAAAAGAGTGGATAGACGCAACACCACCGGAAGCTGCATGCGTGGAAACGGTGAATCCGCATGGCAAGACCGTGCCAAAAGCTCCAGCAAATGGCGGCCAGGGCCAGAACCAAGATGGGTTCTATGAGGTATCCGCGACAGATAATGTTGGCGTAGTAAGCTTTTCCGTAGTAGATAAGGGTGCGGACAATACTCTTGGCACAGCTGACGATACGGTATTTGCGGTAGCAAGTGGCGACAAAATGAAGTACACCGAAGCGAACGGAGCTACACCCAGCATTAAGCCGGGAGCCGGCGTTATCGACTGGCAAATTAAGGGGCAGGGCGATGCTGCGGTTGTTGCAGTTGATGCCGCTGGAAATCAGTCGGTTGCCGAGTGCTTAGTTCCGAATCCGCCTAAATAAGTTGAATTGACTGAATGAACAAACGGGCGCCGACCGTATCGTCGGGGCCCGTTTTGTGTTACGATAGTTAATCTATGAAACGGGTAGTAGTATTTGGCATATTCGACGGGGTGCACGAGGGGCACCGCGATTTGTTTCGGCAAGCCCGAGAATTGAACCTCCCCCTGTCCACCCCTGGGGTGGACAGGGGGGGTGAGCTTATAGTTATTGTTGGACGAGATGCTATTGCAGAACAGCTAAAAGGCAAAAAGCCAAAGTACACAGAGAGTGAACGCGTCAAAATGGTACAGGTCGAGCCGTTCGTGGACAACGCTGTACTAGGGGATACAGAACCCTCAACCTATACCGTACTAGTACAATATAATCCGGACGTGGTGTGTTTGGGGTATGACCAAGACGAACTTGAGGCCGACCTACAAGCCTGGCTGCAAAAAACCGGAAAAAACATCCAAATTCACCGCGCCCAGCCCTACGGCGATGGGGCTCTTCACAATTCCCGATTATAATGCTAGGATACAGGGAATTGATATGCATATTAGCTTGCAGGCTGAAACAATTGGATACGTGCTCGGATTGCCCATCACGAATAGTTTGGTGCTTTCTTTGGTAACCGCTCTATTGCTTGTTGGAGGCGGTTTTTTAGTTGCCCGAAAGCTCAAATGGGTGCCGGGAAAGGCGCAGAGTACCGTAGAGCTCATTATCGATACCCTGTTAGACTTTATGGCCCAGATACTGGGCGATCGAAAACAGGCTGCAAAATTTTTTCCTTTCATAGCTACCATTTTTTTGTTTATTCTACTGAATAACTGGGTTGGGGTATTGCCTGGCATAGGCTCGATAGGATTCTATGAAGGAGATCATGGCCATGAGGTTTTTGTGCCGCTGTTTCGCGCGGCAAACGCAGACTTAAACACCACGCTCGCCCTGGCTTTAATCGCGGTGCTGGCAATCCAAATGTACGCGGTGTCGCGCCTGGGGTTTTTCGCGCAAGTGGGCAAGTATATAAACGTTACGCACGGGCCCATACACTTTTTTGTGGGTTTGCTTGAGCTGGTGGGGGAATTTGCCAGGGTATTGTCGTTTTCTTTTCGATTGTTTGGGAACGTGTTCGCGGGCGAGGTGCTGTTGGTTATTATAATGGGCTTGTTGCCCTTGGCCGCCAGTTTTGCGGCGCTCCCTTTCTTTTTATTGGAATATTTTGTAGGATTTATTCAGGCATTGGTATTTGCCATGCTTACGCTGGTATTTTTAAAGGTCGCTACAGCAGAAGTAGAACATTAATGGAAAAACTATGGAAGCAGAAGCAATGAAGTCACTCGCTCCGGCAATTGCAATTGGCCTTGGCGCATTTGGCCCGGCTATCGGCATTGGGCTTTTGGCGGGAAAGGCAATGGAGGCAATCGGCAGGAACCCGGAAGCAGCCCCAAAAATCCAGACAGCCATGATTTTGGCTATCGCGTTCGCCGAAGCCATCGCGATTTACGCCCTCGTCGTTGCACTCATTATTAAATTCGTGTAAATTCGAAGCACGAAGCACGAAATTCGGATTTCCATTTATGTCGGAACTATTTAGTAATCTCGGTATTGATATAAGGCTTTTAATCGCACAGACCGTCAATTTCTTGTTGGTGTTGTTTTTGCTCAAGAAGTTCGTGTTTGGCAAAGTAATTCGGCATTTGGAAGAACGCAGAACCAGAATTGAGCAAGGTTTGGAACTTACCGAAAAGGCGAAGCGCGAAATGGGGCGCATTGAAGAATCGCGCCACCGGGAGTTGGAAAAAGCTCGCGTGGCTGGCGAAAAAGTGCTGGCAGACGCCCGCGGTTCTGCCGCCGAAAAGGAAAAGGCTGCGCTGGTCTTGGTAAGGGTGGAAGCTGAAAAAATGCTGCAAAAAGCAAAAGCCGAAGCCGCCAAAGAAAAAACCGACGCAGTGCGCGGCGCCCAGTCGGAAAGCCAAAAGCTCGCCGTGCTTATGGCAGAAAAAATTCTTGGCCGCAGCGTAACCCGAGAAGACCAAGACCGCGCCGCGAAAGAAGTAATGGAGTATTTCGAGAAAAACTATGCAAAGCAAAGCTAGGACATACGCTGCTCTCATGGTGCAGGCTTTGGATGGCGCCACAGAGAAAGAGGCGCAGCAAGTGATACAGCGTTTTAAGGATTTGCTTTACAAGCGGGGCGATTTCAAGCATATAAGCTCGATATTGCGGGAATTCGAGCGCGCGTGGCAAGAACGCAACGGCAAAACGGCAACCGTGGTTTCTGCCCATTCGTTGGCAGAAAAAACCAAAACAGAAATGGCAAAATCACTCGAGAAAAAGGGGTATGCGCTGCAAGAAAAGGTGGATCCTGCCGTTATCGGCGGCACGGCGCTGTACCTCGGTAGCGACTACATGATAGATAGTACGGTAAAAGGAAAGCTCAACAGGCTTTCGAAACTTTTGAAACAAAATGGCTAAAGATTTTTTATTCGACATATTACAAAAAGAGCTTGAGGGCGCAGAAACCGGCGCCAAAGGCGAAGAAATCGGTCGCGTGGTAAGCGTGGGCGATGGCGTGGTGCAAATTGAAGGTTTGCCGAACGCTATGTTTGCCGAAATGGTCCAGGTGGGTGAGGGTGCGGTGCCTGCCATGATACTGAACCTCGAAGAGTACACGGCCGGAGCCGTGGTGCTTGGCGAAGATACCAAAGTTCAGGAGGGCAATTTGGTAAAGCGCACGGGCAGCGTATTGTCGGTGCCTGTGGGCGAAGGATTGCTTGGCCGCGTGGTAAGCCCCTTGGGGGTGCCTGTGGACGGCAAAGGAAGCATCAACACCAAAGAGCAATTTCCTATAGAACGCCCGGCGCCAGCTGTAATGGACAGGCAGCCCGTAAGCACGCCTTTAGCAACCGGCATTAAGGTTATTGATGCCACTATTCCCATTGGCCGCGGCCAGCGCGAGCTTATTATCGGCGACCGGCAAATCGGGAAAACAGCGTTGGTGCAAGACACTATTGTAAACCAGCTTTCAGAGCCCGAAGCCAGCCGTCCTATTTGCATATACGTAGCCATTGGGCAAAAAGCTTCCAAGGTGGCCCAGTTTGTGGAAGAGCTCCAGAAAAAAGGAGCAATGGACTATACTATTGTGGTTGCGGCATCCGCGTCCGACCCGGCCCCGCTTTGGTTTATTGCGCCGTACGCCGGGTGCAGCATGGGCGAGTATTTCCGCGACAAAGGCAAAGACATGCTTATTATATACGACGATTTGTCCAAGCACGCATGGGCATGGCGGCAGATTGCGTTGTTGCTCAAGCGCCCGCCGGGCCGTGAGGCATACCCGGGCGACGTGTTTTACCTGCATTCCCGGTTGCTCGAACGGGCTTCGCGTTTGTCCGAAGAAAAAGGCGGCGGCTCCTTGACCGCCCTGCCTATTATCGAAACCCAGTTGGGCGATGTGTCGGCATACATTCCCACCAACGTAATCTCCATTACCGACGGGCAAATTTACTTGGAAACCGATTTGTTTTCCAAGGGCCAGAGGCCGGCGGTAAACATTGGGCTTTCGGTTTCCCGCGTGGGGTCTGCGGCGCAAACTAAAGCAACCAAAAAAGTGGCTTCGCAGTTAAAGCTGGACTTGGCGCAGTTTGAAGAATTGGCGGCGTTTGCCCAATTTGCCCAGGATTTGGACAAAGCGACCAAAGCAAAAATCGACCGGGGCCAAAGGTTAATGGAGGTATTAAAGCAAGGGCAGTTTGAACCCATGCCCATGGAAGAGCAAGTAGCGGTGCTGTTTGCGGCAAACGAAGGATATTTGGACGCGGTTCCGCTCGACAAAGTCCGCGATTTTGAAAAGAAGCTGGTGCAGTATATGAAAGACCACGCCGAAAAAGTGCTCGCCAAAATCCGCGAATCCCGCGACCTTGCGGATGATACAAGAGCGGAGCTGAAAAAAGCAGTAGAACAATTTGCAAAATCGTATACATAAATGGCGTCTTCGAGGCAATTAAAAGGGAAAATACGGGCGGTGAGGAATATAGGGCAGATTACCAAGGCCATGCAAATGGTGGCAGCCACAAAAATGCGAAAATCGCAACAGGTGGCGCTAAACGCCAGGCCCTACGCGAAAAAATCATTCGCGCTGTTGCTGCATTTGTTCAAACAGGCCGGCAAAGAAGAAGTGGAGAGTATATTTATGCGCCAAAGCGAAGGGAAAAAAATTGCGCTGGTTGTTATTACGTCAGATAAGGGCTTGGCCGGAAGCTTTAACAGTTCTGTGCTGCGTGCCGGTCAAAGGTTTGTGGCCGAAAACCCCGAAACAGAAATTGTGGCCGTGGGGAAAAAAGGCCGCGACTTTTTCAAAAACCGCGGGGCTACCATAGCTGCCGAATTTTTCCAGTTTTCGGACATTATTACCTTTGCAGACGTTAAGCCGCTTGCAGATTGGATTGTGCAGGCATACGAAAGCCGGCAATACGGCAAAATCGTTGTCTGCTCAAATCAGTTTGTGTCGGCCTTGGTGCAAAAGGTAGAAATTCGCCAAATATTGCCGCTTGAGATTGATCAATTACAGCAAACAATCGAAGGCATTGTTCCGAAAACCGGCAAATATTCGGAATTGGATCAAGAGGAGCAAGAAAGCCGGAAGGAACTAAGCTACACGCTGGAGCCTTCGAGAGAGGCTGTTATACAAAGTTTGGTGCGTAATTTAATCCAGGCGCAAATAGCATATTTCGTATTTGAATCAAACGCTTCAGAACATTCCGCGCGCATGGTGGCTATGAAAAACGCCACGGAAAACGCTAATCGCCTTCAGGAAGAATTAACCCTGGCGTTAAACAAAGCCCGCCAGGCAGCAATTACCCAGGAGCTTTCTGAAATTTCAACCGCAAAAGAAACGCTAACGGCTGAATAGCCGTAGAAATTTTGAATTCTGAATTTCGAATTTTGAATAAATGACTGAAACCTTAGAAAACAAGAATTATGACCTTGAGGAGCGAACAGCAAAATTTGGGGAAGAAGTAATTAAACTTTGTAAGTCAGTTGATCAAGACGCAGTTACGAAACCGTTAATAAATCAGTTGGTGCGGTCGTCAACTAGTGTGGGGGCGAATTATATGGAAGCGAATGCGGCGAGTTCAAGAAAAGATTTTAAAAACAAAATTCATATATGCAAAAAAGAGGTTCAGGAAACAAAACATTGGTTGCGTATGATAGCAACGTCGAGACCAGAAAAGAAAGAAGATTTGAAGGGATTATGGCAGGAGGCGCAGGAACTAACCTTGATATTCGGTAAAATTCTTTCATCGCTTAAATAGTTTTTAAACATTAGATAATTCAGAAATTCATTCAAAATTAAAAATTCAAAATTGAGTAATTAAAACAATTATGACGACAGGAAAAATTGTGCAGATAATGGGGCCGGTGGTGGACGTGGAATTTGAAAAGGATTTGCCTTCATTGCAGACGGCATTGGTGGTAAAGAGAGAAGGGAAAAAAGATTTGGTGCTTGAAGTTGCCCAGCATTTGGGCGGAAATCGCGTGCGCACCATTGCCATGGATTCTACCGACGGCCTGCAGCGCAAAACCGAAGTGGAAAACACGGGCAGCCCTATTTCCGTACCCATTGGCGAAGCAGTTCTTGGGCGCGTGTTCGACGTGCTGGGCAACCCCATAGACGGCAAGGGCGAAGTAAAGGCAGAGCGCTCGTCTATTTACCAGCCGGCGCCCCCGTTAAGCGAGCAAAAAACAGAGCCCGAAGTGTTTGAAACCGGCATTAAAGTTATCGACTTGCTTGCCCCCATGCTCAAAGGGGGAAAAGTTGGGTTGTTTGGGGGAGCCGGCGTTGGAAAAACCGTGCTCTTGCAGGAGCTTATCGCGAACACGGCGCGTGAGCACGGAGGATATTCGGTGTTTGCCGGAGTGGGCGAGCGTACCCGTGAGGGAAACGACCTGTACCGCGAAATGGAGGAATCGGGCGTGTTAAAAAACACGGCCATGGTGTTTGGGCAAATGAACGAAGTGCCGGGCGCCCGTTTTCGCACCGCTTTGGCCGGTCTTCGCATGGCAGAATACTTCCGCGACGAGAAACACAAAGACGTGCTGTTGTTTATAGACAACATTTTCCGTTTTGTGCAGGCGGGTTCGGAAGTGTCGGTGCTGCTTGGCCGTATGCCATCTGCCGTGGGGTACCAGCCTACCCTGGCTACCGACATGGGGCTTTTGCAAGAGCGCATTACTTCCACCAAAAACGGTTCGGTAACCTCGGTGCAGGCCATTTACGTGCCAGCCGATGACATTACCGACCCGGCCCCTGCCACTACGTTCTCGCACCTGGATTCTTCTATTGTGCTTTCGCGCGAATTAGCCTCGCTTGGCATTTATCCTGCTGTTGATCCGTTGGCTTCCCGATCCAGCGCTTTGGACCCCCGCATTGTGGGGGAAGAGCATTACCAGGTAGCCCGCCAGGTGCAGCAAATCCTCCAGCGCTACAAAGAGCTGCAAGACATTATTGCCATTTTGGGCATGGAAGAGCTGTCTGACGAAGACAAGCAAACTGTAAACCGCGCCCGCCGCATCCAACGGTTCTTGTCACAACCCTTCTTTGTGGCGGCCCAGTTTACCGGCCGCGAAGGAAAGTATGTGCCGCTTGCCGACACCGTGCGCGGATTCAAAGAAATTATCGAAGGCAAGCACGACGCCAAGGATGAATCACAATTTTATCTGAAGGGCAACATAGACGAAGTCTAGTTGCCCCCTAGATACTAATTGATACTAATAGATATTGATTGATACTGATTGTGGACGAGAAAAAGCATATACAACTAGATGATTTGAAGGTATATCAGCTAGCGAGGGAGCTTTCGAGAATGGCATGGAAAATGTATGAGAGGTTCGATTGGCAAACGAAAAAAGTCATAGGCGACCAGTTTATCCGTGCTACCGATTCCGTGGGAGCGAATATTGCCGAAGGCTACGGCAGATACCATTATCTTGACCGCATTAAATTTCTGTATAACGCTAGAGGATCGTTAATCGAAAGCATCCACTGGGCAGATTTGCTAAAGGAGCGCAATTTGATAACCGAGGAGAATATACAGGCATTTAAGCAAGTTGCCGACAAAACTTCGCTCAAGCTCCAAAATTTCATCTCCGCCATCTACCGTTCAAAAAAGTCGTAACAATAAATATCAACAAGTATCGCAGCGAAGCTGCTAATATCAATCAGTATCCTATATGAACACCTTCGCTCTTCGCGTATTCGCAATAGACAGAGAAATATTTGTGGGCGACGCAAAGTCGCTAACAGTTCCGACAACAACGGGGCAGATTCAGATTTTGGCAGACCACACGCCGCTCGTCTCAATCCTCAAAGAAGGCGAAGTTGTCATTGAATCCGCCGACGGCACGGTTTCAAAACTCCCCATCTCCGGCGGCACCGTCGAAGTCACCGACACCGAAGTAGTCGCCCTCGTAAATTTCTAAAGCCAACAATCGCCATTCCGGCTATTTTTTGGTAAAGTATAGCAATGGCAAGTTTCAATAAGATAGGGTTTCTCTTAAGAATTTTAGGGATTGTTTTTACGCTTTGTGGCCTTTATCTTGAGTGGATATTGTTTGTATCGTATCCTACTATTGGTGAGGTACTCTTTCTCGGAGTTCCCGGTATACTTTTAGCTGCTTTTGGTGTCTTAATGATTGTAAAAACGCCTGCAGCCTTACGTATCGCAGAGCTAATTGCTTTAGTGGGGGCACCTTTGCTAGGTGTAATTCTCGTCTTTGTTGCTAGGCATGAGGAAAGTTTCGGACATCCCGGGATGGGTCTGTTTTTCTTCCTCCCTTTTTACATTCCAGTAGTTATTTTTTTACAGTGGTTAATTTCATCTGAACTTGATAAATCAAGGAAAAATAAGCGGTCTTCATTCTATAAGTTCTTACTGCCCGCAATTCTAGTATTCGGTTCTTACATAATAGCTTTGTTGATTTTTCCTTCTCTTCCATTTTGAACGGAAACCGACGGAGAAGGCAGAATACATTTTTTGTGGTAGAATGGAGTTATAAAAAGGTGTGAACAAAATCTCTTGACAGTGACGAGAGCGTCGGCTATAATACATACATAAACGCCCTGCTCACGCCTTTTGGCCCAGCAGGGTTTCTGTTTACTTAAGCATGAAAACCATACTTTTTGTTGACGGGGAAAACTTTAAAAAGAAGATAATTTCTGTGGTGGCAACGAGCGACACCAAAGAAAAACCAGCCTGGCATGAGTATAATTTTGCTGGATTATTTAATCAGGTCTTACAGGGGATTGTAGCTGATGAAAGAATTTTCTACGGGGCGAGAATCGGCATGCATCCGCAGACAGAACAGAAATCACGCCAGCTTATCGAAAGCCAGCGGCTTATGAAAGCGCATTTAGAAAGACAGGGTTTTAAGTTTGTTTTTGGCGGCAGGGTAAGGGGAAATGTAATAGATAATGCAAAAGGGAAAGAAATAACGATATTTCGGGAAAAAGGCGTGGATGTGCAGATCGCAGTTGATTTAATTAGCATGGCTTGCGATGGCGACTTGAAAACGGCTATTATCGCGAGTTCGGATTCCGACCTTCAGCCAGCCATTAAGGTTTTGCGGCGAAAGGGCATTGAATGTATTTATTTAGGATTTGAACTCGAACCGAATAAGGGTTTAACCTATACCACAAAACGAACTATTTTAATAAGAAACTCCGAAGTTTTGCAATTTCTACCGGCAAATTTCGCTGGCAGCCTTTCTATTTGAAACGGAAACCTCCGGAGAAGGCAAAGTACAAATGTCTTAACATTTCAGTATATACGTAATTATTAAGACAAAGCTCTGGTCACTATAGTTCGCGATCGCAAACAACACTGGCCAGTAGATTTATTCCCAAGCGAAACCCCCGGCACCTTCGGCCTGGGCGTTTTGGTTGATTTTTGTTATAGTAAGCCATATGACAGAACAGCATACATGCAAGGCGCTCGCGATACACTGCATTGATTTTCGGATTCAGCGGTTTTTGAACAAGTACTTGGACGACAGGTTTCCCGGCGGATACGACCGCGTGGCCGCCGCGGGCGGCGCCAAATACCTTGCCGAAGGGGGGCAGAACGGCGATTTTGAGCTGGAAGAATGCGGCGTGTCGTACAAACTGCACCATCCAACGGCGCTTGTCCTTATCCAGCATGAAGACTGCGGGGCGTATGGGGGCAGCAAGAAATTCGTTGACTTGGAAGCGGAAAAAGCGTTCCAGAAGCAGGAAATGGAAAAGGCGGCGGCGGTTTTGCGAGAAAAGTTTCCCCAATGCGCTGTAGAAGGATATTTTGTTGAGCTTTCGGGAAATTTGACATCTGTGGTATAATAAAACTATGGCAAACGTAACTATCTACACAACGCCCACGTGCGTGTATTGCCGCGAGGCAAAAGAGTTTTTTAAGGAGCATAACGTGGAATACGAAGAAAAGGACGTGGTGCAGGATGAACAGGCCAGAAACGATATGATCCAAAAATCCGGCCAAATGGGCGTGCCCGTAATCGACGTAAACGGGGAAATTATTATTGGATACAATAAGAAAAAACTTGTGGAGTTGCTTGGAGTACGGGTGTAAACGTATGGATATTACCCATGTGTTAGAACTTGTTGGCTTTACCCTTGATGTAGCGGGGAAAATTATGATTGCCTTTACCGCGATTATGGTACACCAACGGTTTTGGAAAGAACATAAAGTAGATGAGAAAGTGTTCCAAACAATGCGCCGCGAGCGTTTGGTCGGAATTTGGGGAATTGTATTTATTATTGCTGGGTTCTTGCTTCAGCTGCCGGCAAAGTTTTAATCCTCTTTCAGTTTGTGTTTGAGAAGTGCGATGAGACCAGGAATGTTTTTTTGTTGGTTAATTTCCTGGGCGGACACCAGAAGATGGAGTCCGCTGTTTTGTTTTGTAAAAATTGCCGGCAACTGCACGTCGGCCATATTCGGGTACTGCTTGCGGAACTCGTCCCGATGCAAAAACTCTTTCTCATAAGGGAGAGAATCGAGAAACGCTTTCCAAGTTTTGCGCATGCCGAGCGGTCCGTACGTTACCATGCACAGATTGCACGGATAGGTTTTTGGCACAACAATTCGCTTAAACGTATCGCTTAGTAACGCAAAAGGAGAGGCGTCGGCGTTGTACACAAAGACTAATGTTTGCATATACTATTATTTTCTCCCATTCGCAAAAATATGCAAAGGGGGTTGACAGGGGTTTGTCGTATGAAGTAAAGTTCATATATGGAGGCAAGGCAAAAGCACAAACATGAGCCGTACAAGATTTTCTTTGAGACATTAAGTAACAAGGCGCGATGGGAGATTATCCATCTTCTCCAAAAAGGCGAGCGCAATGTCACCGGCATCGCAAAAGATTTGGGCTACGAGCAAAGCCTGGTTTCCCATCACTTAAAACGCCTGGAAATCTGTGGATTCGTGAAGGTGGAACAGAACGGCAAGGAGCGGGTATATCAACTAAACAAACTTATAATTCCGCTGCTTAACCTGGTGGATAAACATATTAATACTTTTTGTGTATACTGCGCCGCAAAGCTATGACCATTCTTTCCAAGAAATTACTTACGCAATTGGCGCCGGTTTTGGGCGCAGGAGCGGTAGGGGCATGTCCCCTGTGCTGGATTGGTTCAGCGTCCCTTCTTACGTACCTCGGGCTTGGCGCGCTTGTACCGATTTGGCAGTGGGTTGTGGCAGTTTTCTTAGGGTTCGCCTTTGCCGGATTTATTCTTGATTTTCGCTCACACGGAAAACTGTATCCGCTTCTTTTGCTTCTTGTTGGCGGGGCGCTGCTTTTCTACGGCAGGTACGGGCCTTTTGGCGGAGAAGGGTTTGGTGGCTGGCAGATTTGGGGTCCCGGAGCTGTTTTGATTCTTGCCGCGGTTATCCTCAATAAGCGCCAGTTTTCGAAAAAGCTATCACATAAACATCATGAAAACATTTGATCTTATCATTATCGGCGGGGGAGCGGGAGCGTTTGCGGCAGCGATACGCGCCAACGAGCTACAAGCCAAAACTGCAATGGTGAACATAGGGCTTCCGCTTGGCGGCACGTGCGTAAATGTTGGATGCGTGCCCTCAAAGGCGCTGCTGTGGGCGGGCGAAACTCTTCACCATGCAAAACACCACGGCATTCCGGGCGTCGAGCTTGAAGTGAAGAGCTTCGACTTTCAAAAAGTGGTGCAAGATGAGCTGGCGCTTGTGGAAAAACTGCGCCAAGAAAAATACGAAAAAGTATTAAAGTATCTCGAAAACGTAACTGTTATTGAGGGAAAAGCTAAGTTTGTCTCCCCCACCGAAGTTGAAATAAATGGAGAAAAGCTACAAGCAGACAAATTTATCGTCGCGGCTGGCTCTACCGCCAATGTGCCGCCGATCGAGGGTATACGTGATGTCGGCTATCTTACGCATATCGAGGCGTTGCGCTTGGAAAAGCAGCCAAAAGAACTTATCGTCGTTGGGGCCGGGCCCACGGGGCTTGAATTCGCGCAAATGTATGCGCGCTTTGGCACGAAAGTCACGATTCTCGAGTACGGGCCGAGCATTTTCGGCCCGGGCGAGCCGGAGCTGGTAAATAAACTTGCGGAGATTCTTGCGTCAGAGGGGATTATTATTTACACAAACGCAAAAGTGACAAAGGTTCGTGTGGAGCAAGGGAGGAAGACTTTAACGTTTGAGACGGACGGGCAAACGAAGGAGGTGGTGGCGGACGAGATTCTGCTGGCCGCGGGCAAGACGGCAAACACCGAAGGACTCGGCCTTGAGAAAGTCGGCGTTGATGTTGATAAGAGAAAGGCAGTCGTGGTCAATCAATTCTTCCAAACTTCAGCTAAGCATATCTTTGCAGTTGGCGATGTTACCAATGGGCCGTTGCGGCTTGAACCGACAGCCGGACGAGAAGGAACACTTGCCGCGGAAAACGCCCTCAAGGGCGCGACGCTTTCCATTAATTACAATACGGTGCCTTATACCATTTTTACCGACCCTCAGCTTGCCGGCGTGGGTTTCACCGAGGACGAGCAGATGAAACAGATTGGTGTTTGTGCCTGCCGCACAGTTTCGTTTGCCGACGTGCCAAAAGCCATGATTATGCGCCGCACCGAAGGGTTTATAAAAATGTCTATTCATCCGGAAACGAAACAAATTCTCGGAGTGCATATACTAGCTCCGAACGCGGGAGAGCTTATTGCCGAAGCCATGATGCTGGTGAAAAACAAAAACACCATCGATGATGTGGTTAATTCCCTGCCCATGTTCCCCACGCTTTCAGAAGCCATAAAGATCGTTGCATTGTCGTATACCAAAGACATTAGTAAATTAAGTTGTTGTATATGAACCCAGAACATCCACAAATCCAAACATTGGAGTACAACTACATCACCGACGGCATTTACATCGGCACAAATCAGTGCTGCCAAACCCATTTTGACGAGAAACTCAAGAAAGAGGGCATTACTGTCGATGTTTCTTTGGAGGAAGAACGAGTTGATACGCCCTTTGGTGTTGATTTTTACGTTTGGATTCCCATAAAAAATCATACCGCTCCCACCCAAGAACAGCTTGAATTTGGCGTATCGGTATTAGAAAAGCTTGTGGCAATGGAAAGGAAAATATACATCCACTGTCAAAACGGCCACGGCCGAGCTCCGACAGTGGTAGCCGCGTACCTTATCAAAAACGGGAAAAGCGTTGATGAGGCGATTGATTTCATTAAGAACAAACGCCCAACCATACATCTTGAGCAAATCCAAAAAGAATCATTGGTTGAGTTTTCAAAAAACTTTAATAAATCTTGTTGTATATGAAAAAATTCCTCACTATTGCCGGAATTTGCTGTGTCCTGCCGCTCATTGTTATTGCGGCAATCTTTTGGGTATTGAGCAACGATAATCCAGACTCCGTTTCAGAGCAGGGAACGCCTATCGGCCAAGAAATTCCTGTTCTCGGAAGAGAACATGTGCCGGAAGGAACAAAAGTGACTGATTATAACTCAAACCCTCCGACTTCAGGCAAGCACTGGCCCTCTCCTGCAGAATGGGGCGCTTATTCGTCGCCGCTTCCCGACGAGCAGCTTGTTCATAATCTTGAGCACGGCGGCATCTGGATAAGCTACAAGGAAGTGGGCGACGCGACAAAAGAGAAACTCAATGCGTTTGCCGCAACATATCCTCAAGCGGTTATTGTAACGCCCAGAGCAGAGAACGACAGCGCCATTGTCGCTGCCTCCTGGGGAAGGGCTCTCAAGTTCGAGGCGTACAACGAGCAGCTTATAGAAGATTTTATCCGGTCGAATGTGAATCGGTCGCCGGAGCCATTAGCGAGTTTGGAACAGCTGTCAGTTGCGGTCGGCAATCCTTTTCCCAGTTTTAGCGTTACCGAAGTAGATGGACGCACCATTACAAACGAAACCCTTAGAGACAAGCCGGCAATCGTGTGGTTCACCACGGAATTTTGCGTGCCTTGCCAAATTGGGGCGCGTGAGGTGTCTAAGCTGGATGATGAGCTTGGCGGAGACGCGTTTGATGTGCTGGTTATATTTGTTGACCCGCGGGAGACCGAGGAGGACTTAAGAAGCTGGCGTGAGAGGTTCGCGAGAGACGACTGGATGGTCGCGTTTGATAATTTTGCCGACGAGCAAAATGCCCTTTCTCCAAAAGTCGGCCTGAAATTTCTTGATTCAAAGTATCTTTTGGATAGAGACGGGGTTATTCAAAACATTGATTTTCAGATAGCCGATAAAAATTATCTCGATGTAATTCGCGGCGTCACTACGCAGTAATATGGGATCAATACTCATTATAGAATTATGGAAACACAGGTGGCCCGCGCTTTCGGCGCTGGGAACGATGCTTGTTGTATTTTTCTGGCCGTCAATTCCGCTCAAAGGAGTGGGAAACTGGCTTCAATTTTTCTATTATTACACCCCCCAAAACTTTCTCTACGCGCTGCTCACTCTTCTTGCGGGGTTGTATGTCGGCATTTACGTTTACAACAAAACGGTCTGCACAACATGTCGCGTTGGCACGGAGAAAACCGGAACAGCTGGCCTTTTGGGCGGTGTTCTCTTGGGCGCGTGTCCCGCGTGCATTCCGGTTTTGGCCGTTTTCCTGCCTCTCGGAGTCAGTGTGTATTTATCGAGAATTAGCTGGGTGTTCCTGATTTTATCTATAGCGCTTATAACCTTTTTAATGTATCGAATGAACGGGTTTAAAAAAGCATAGAAAAAAGTCGATAAAGAAATAATCATAATATGTAACCAACGAAACTATGGCAAAAACAATTACCACAGAAGAACTCAAACAGAAGATAGACAATAAAGAAGATTTTGCGCTCGTGGACACGCTCATGGAAAACAGCTATGAGATGCGCCACATTCCGGGAGCCAAAAGCGTTCCCTACGGAACCGACTTTATGGAGGAGTTTGAGAAAGAGGCAGGAGCCTCCAAAGACGCTGAAATCATAACCTACTGCGCTTCCAATGGTTGCCAAAGGTGAAAGCGCCTAATCAAATCGCAACGAAGCAAAACGGGTTCTTTTAGCGAAACAAGGAATATGCGAATGTTGAATTTCGGAAAAACAATCATACAGGCCGCGGGAGTCGTTTTGGCGACGTGGAAGTATAGAGTGCTCTTTGGGGCGAGTGCGGCCGGCATGTTTGTGCTCTTTGTGGCGATTCCCGTGTGGGTTGTGCCGGGGAATAGCTTTGCTTTTCAGCTGTCTTTGTTTACATTCCAAGACTTTATCGTTCTTGCCTTTCTTTCTCTTCTGAATAGTTTATTTGTCACTATGCAAATATATGCCATGCGAATGACCCGGGCTGTTGTTCCCGGGGTGGCCACGAGCGCGGGCGGGGGAGCAAGCGCCTTGTTTGCCGGCATTGCGGGCACCGCCTTTTGCGCCTCGTGCCTGGCGCCCTTGTTTGCCTTTTTCGGTATAGGATTCGGGGGCGTAATTTTTGTACTTGAGTATCGTTACTATTTTGTCGCCGTCATAACGCTACTTATGCTCATTGCCATATATTTATCGGCACGAAAGATAAACAAAATTTGTATTTCGTGCTAAACGAAAATTGTATGAAAATGTGGCTTAAAAAATTGCTTACGACATTAGCTCCTGTCTTGGGAGCCGGTAATTTGATTTTTTTGGATACCCTGTGTCCACCTACGAAGTGGACATCGGTTATTCGTCATCGCCCATTCGATAGAGAGTCAATAATCTGACTTTTTTTCGGGACGATGCCCTGGCTGACGAGTTCGCCGTTTATGATGAGTATGGGCGCATGCCATGCGCCATGGCGCAAAAGCGGGAGCCATGCCCAAGGAAACCATGGGCGTATTTTTACGCTCACCTTGTCGCCCAGGTTCATTTCTTTGACGGTGTCCTGTACGAGCGCAGCAAGAAGGTCGCATTCTTCGCATCATTTTTTTGGAATGGTAAACAAGCCCTGTTGGCCCGAGAAGCGATAAATCGTAATGCGTATGGCGTTGTTTTTTCTCATGCAAGGCCCAGGAGTTGATCGATTCTCTGGCGGTCGAATCCTATCACGATTTTGTCGTCTATGCTAATAACCGGTACTCCCAGCTGTCCTGATTTTTGCATCATTTCTTCTCTTGCCGCGCCATCTGCAAAAACGTCATACTCCTGGTATGCAACGCCTTTTTCGGCAAAATACTCTTTTGCCGCGCGGCAATAGTGGCATGTGGGGGATGTGTAGATTTGTATGTTTTTCATATCATGCAGTATGGCAGGCTTCCTTATATTTTCAGTGACAGAGATCACAACAACATAATGCAGAAATGATATAATACAGATATGAAACAAAAGCTCGCTGTCGCGGTTGATCTTGGGGCAACAAACGTAAGGGTCGCGCTTGTTTCTCCGAACGGAGAAATTCTCCACAAACTGAAAGAAGAAACCATAAAAACCGGCGCAAACGGAAATGTTGTAACCACGCAGATCGAAAGACTCATTCCAAGAGTCTTTGAAGAACGAAACGGAAAACAAATAGCAGGTATTGGAATTTCTTCGATGGGGCCTCTTGATCATCAAAAAGGCGGTTCGCAAGACTCGCCGAATGTTCCGTTCCGGTTTATCCCGCTGGTAAAGCCCTTGCAAAAAGCTTTTGCTATGCCGGTACTGCTTTTTAAAGATACGCATGCTGCGGTGTTGGCAGAAAAGCGCTTTGGAGCCGGAAAAAACGTTGCGAATCTTGTGTATATCACAATCTCCACGGGAATCGGCGGGGGCGCAATCACAGACGGCAAGCTTTTATACGGCAAAAGCAGAAACGCGGCAGAAATCGGCCATCTGATTGTTGATACAACATACGCAATCTCTTGCCCTACATGCGGCAACAATAGTGGTCACTGGGAGAGTTTAGCCTCTGGCCGCAATATCCCCCAATTTTTTCGAGCTTGGGCGCGGCAAAAAAAGAAAAAGATGCCGCGTCTTCAAACCGCGAAAGAAATCTTTGAGGAAGCGAAAAGAAACTCAACTGTGCGCCAGTTTCTTGACGACCTCGCCCGGATAAACGCGAAGGCGATATCAGATATTATCGTGGCGTATGACCCGGAGCTTATTACCATTGGCGGCTCTGTCGCGCTCAACAATCAAAGCATTATCTTGCAAGGGATTAAAAAATACGTGGACCACTATTTGAAAGCGCCAAAAATCCAGATTACGAAGCTTGGCGAAGACATATCGCTTCTCGGGGCAGCGACCGCGGTTTTCCAAAAAAAAGATGGGTAACTCATAAGAGTTACCCATAGTGCTAAAGGGCGGCCATAATGGCCGAGAGCGCCTCGGCCGCTCCGCCGTCGGGGCCGTCTTTATCGCGAATCAGGATTCCATGATCTTTGCAAGTCGTCTGTATTTCAGGGATACTGTTCTTAAAGCCCACAGGGACAACGCAAGGATGCTTTATTGATTCTACATCATTCGCTCCGTCTCCGAGATAGTACACCCCGCAAAGGCCAGTACGCTCGAGGAAACACGCGACTGCGTTGTGCTTTTCGAACAACACCGTAATATCGAGCCAGGAATACGTGTCGGCAACGCCCTTTCTGATCACCAGCGGAAGCCGGTGGTCTTCAATAAGCCTGCCGATTCGTTCCTCGAGTTTTTCAATGGAAATGGTCCCTACTTTTCCCGGGTAGTGCGGGTGGCGCCCCGACACGAGAGTCAAACTTACGTATCGTGGCCCTTCGAGAAGCACCGAGTCGCCATCAATAAAGTCCAATCCTTCCATTGCGCAAATCCCAAGCAGGGATCGCAATTTCCGGATGGCCTCTGTTCCTTCTTCAGGAACAAGCTCCACGATTTGTTTGTTTGGCAGCTGCAACACGCCGCCAGACTCGCCATACATAATACCTCCCTGGAGCTCCGGTGGAATATGCCAGAGAGGAGCCCCGGTAATCGGTATCAGTAACCCATGTTCCCGGAAGTTCTTGATTGCTTCTGCGTTTGCCGATGAAATGTCGTCTTTGCCCCAGCGCTGGGTTTCATCAACGTCGGTAAAGACAATTGAATCCGCTCCAGCTATCCAGGGCTCAAGTTCTCCAAGTCGCAAGTTGCATTGGCATGCCACCATGCTCTTGCCGGGCTTTTTGTTGGCCTTGGTTTGTCTCCAGCATACAAAAACAGCGGTAAGTACCACTGTTGCGAGAGAAGCTCCTGCCGTCAATCCTATCAGTAACGCCCACTGAACAACCATTGTGTCGCCTCCTTGTTTTATGATCTGTCGCTATTCTATCAGGAGGGCACAAATTTTTCAGTGATCCGGATCACGAAGCGTGACATGGCCTTCTTTGTCGAGAGAGATCTTGTTCTTTGCCGTCAGGCGGGCGAGCGTTCGAGTAATAGTTTCCCGCGTGGTGCCCACGAGCTGGGCAAGTTGTTCGTGGGTGAATTTTCTGGCGAGTTTTCCGGCGTCTTCAAGCCGTTTGAGTTCTCCCAATACCCGTGTTTCCATATCAGACAGAGCCGTGTCGCGCAGCCGGCTTTCCGTGGCGGAAAGTTGAAGAGAGAGCTCTTTGATTACGCGGAGGGCGATCTCCGGTTTTTTCTCGAGCAGCGCCAGAAAATCCTGTTTTGGCATAACGCACACGACGGCATTTTTGGTTGCTCTTATGAAGTGTCTGGGCAGGTCCGCGGACCCCATATTGGCGTAGCCAAAAATATCCCCGGGTTTTAAGACATCAACAATCATTTTTCTGCCTCTTTGGTCAGATTCATAAATCTCCACCTCTCCTTCTTTCAAAAAATACAAACGTTCCTCTGTGTCGTCGTGAGGAGTGGAAATATAGAAACCCTTTTCAAAACTCCGCATCTGCGAGGTTGCGGCGATGTTCTTTATGGTTTCCTCGGGAAGGTCCCTGAACAAATTAATCTGCGAAAGGTACCACAGTTTTTTATCGGTGTCTGCCATATATTCCCAGCATATCTTATTTTTCGGCTTGTTCCAAGAGCTCCCAGGTTTCGAGGTTTTCGGCAAAAGCGTCTGGGTCGAACTCGTCTAGCTCCTGCTGTTTTCGCATGCAGTTTAAGCAAGAGGGGAATGTGTCCCCGGCGTTTAGGCGTTTCCTGTATCCGCAGGGGACACATACGTATAGCCCGGCCACGCGCACCATTTCTCCGATTTTGTACACGATTGCTCCAAGCATAGGCTATTGTCGTTTCATCATCTGGGCTAATCGAACAGGCATCATAAACAGGAATATGCCGATGACGAACAGCAGCGCGAAAATTCCGGTTAATATCTTGCCAATGCCAACAAGTTTCAATCGGAGCAGTTCAGACGGGTAGTTTTGAATATCTACCAGTTTTTGGTTAAGTTCCGATCCCGTCGGAGCAGCCTCGCGCTCCGCTTTGTTGATGATAAAGTACTCTTGTTGGAGCGCGTGGAATTTTGGTTCTTCCACTGCTACTTGTTGCTGCATACTTACTCCCTGGAACAAGTACACGATTCCCGCAATCGTGACGATCATAACCACCAGGAGTATGGGCATCATTTGTTTCATATTTTTTGCGATGTGCGCAACTTATTTATTAGTGAAAACCCGCGGCAAAGCCGCGGGTTCAACCTTTAGGCGCTCGATTGCGCCAATTCTCTTTCTTTGCCGGCTTCAAAAGAATATCCGGCGTCTTGCCAGTCTGCCAGACCGCCTTCAAAATCAACGACATTTTTATACCCAGCGTCTGTAAGGTCGCTCGCCGCCTTTGGGGACAAAGGACAGGTAAAGCTCGCGCAGTACACCACGACTTCTTCGTTTTTATCGGGTATTCGCTTTTCTACCTGCTTCACAAAGTTTGACGCGTGGGCGTCTATGCTGATTGCGCCGGGAAGGTGCCGTTGTTCGTACGAGCCTTGCCCGAGCACGTCAACGAGCACAAAGTCAGAACCTTCGTCGATTTTCTTTTTCAGTGCGTCTCTGGTAATGGTAAAGTATTTTTCCATTGTTTTCTTTCGTGTGTTTAGTAATGTATTATTGAGAAATCCGCCGACCTTTGAATTTCTGTCTTTATGGTATCGCAGCGTTTCTTTTGTTGCAGTGATTTCAATCACCCTGAAAGACTACCCGCAGTTGCACTTTCCCGAGGTGTCGCCGCAGTGAGGGCACGCTTCTTTGTGCTCGCCTTCCTCTTTATCGTGGTCATGCCCATGTTCGTCTTCGTGCCCAATCATCCCCATTTTCTTGCCGGCCGAGCACATCATGCAGTGGCAGTGTTTTCCGTGTGCCATAGTTTTATGAATAGAAATAGTATGTTTTTATGCGTTCGACTTTTCTTCTATGGTGTATTTTTATCATGGGTGTATATTTGTATCAGTGACGCGCGTCACAGAAAACATTTGGGAGTCGATATACTATTTGGTATACTAAAACATATGTTAGACACGGCAATTCAAGCGGCAAAAGAGGGTGGGGAAGTGCTCAAGGCGCATTTTCAGACCGCGCTGCAGCAGCGCCTGAAAGAAGACGCAAGCATTGTTACCGAAGCGGACGAAGAAGCGGAAAAGAAAATTCTCGAGGTGATTCAGGCCAAATACCCGGAGCATAATTTTTTGGGCGAGGAAGGAGGGGAGCTGGAGGCGGGATCTGAATATAGCTGGGTGATTGATCCACTCGATGGCACAAGAAATTTCGTAAACGGCATTCCCATTTTCGCTATTTCTATTGCATTGCTCAAAGGGGAAGAGCACGTAGCCTCGGTGGTGTACAATCCTCTCACAGAAGAGTTATTTTCCGCGGAAAAGGGAAGGGGGAGTTTTTGCAACGGCCATCAATTCCATGTTTCAGAGCACGATGCCAGGTCTGCCATGATTACGATTGGCACAAGCTCGGCGAAAGAAAGCAAAGAAATGGCGGCAAAAGTTTTTTCGCACGCGCTCCAGTATGTCGGCGCGGTGCGGTATCTAGGATCCGCGGTTTTGGAATTATCCTACCTTGCCCGAGGTGGGACAGAAGGATTTATAAACCTGGGCACCAAAAAATGGGACTACGCGGCCGGAACATTACTCGTGTTAGAGGCAGGCGGCAAAATCACCGATTTTCAGGGCAATCCGTGGGACTTGAGCAAAAACTATTTCATCGCCTCCAACAGCGTTATCCACCCCCAGCTTTTAGAATTAATCCAAAGCATTCAGCATACGTAATATGTATTACGCGACGGTGAAAGAAATGGAGCGGCTGGACGCACTGGCCGTGGAAAACGGCCTGGAGATTCGCCAGATGATGGAGCTGGCAGGGTGGCATATGCTGTCTGTTTTTCGGGAGCTTGCGATTGAGAAAAGCGCAAAAATTGCAGTAGTGGTAGGAAAAGGAAATAAGGGAGGCGACGGACTCTCGGCTGCGCACCATCTCGTAAACTACGGGTGGAACGTGGAGGTACTCCTGCTCGACAAAGCAATAAGCCCTGACGCCCAGCATTATCTCGAGCTACTGGAGAAAATGAATGTGCCAGTGGTTATGTTCGCTGAACACAAAGATATTCTGCGAGAAAATGATGTGATTATCGACGCGCTTATCGGCTATCACTTGGAGGGCGCGCCTCGGGGGGTGTTTCGAGAAGCTGTTGAGGCCATGAGTAGTTCTGGTAAAAAAGTTATCGCCTATGATTTGCCTTCCGGCGTCGATCCAGATACGGGCGCATGTCTTAAACCATGCGTGCAGGCTTTTGCAACCTTATCGTTGGCTATGCCCAAAAAACTTTTCGCAACAGAACAAGGAAGAGCGAAAAGCGGACAGGCATTTGTGGCAGACATCGGTATTCCAGGCTTTTTATACGACAAAATCGCGCTCAACTGCCGCCCTGATTTTGCCCAGGAAGGACTAATTCCCTTGACAAGCTTACTTGCCCCGTGATACTATTTAAATAGTTTTATAACTATTTAACTATTATGGTGGAAACAATAAAAAAGGATGGCAGCGAATTGTATGTGTGCGAAGAGTGCGGATTTACATACGCCGAAAGAGAATGGGCAGAAAAGTGCCAGGCGTGGTGCGCAGAACACAAAAGCTGCAACCTAGACATTATTACACACGCCTTGGAACAAGGATAAATATATGTTGCTCACAAAAGAGATAAAACAAGTACAAAAAAATTTAGCGGATAATGATGAAGATCGCATGGCGTTTGTGTTTGAAGCGCTGGGCGACCCGACCCGGTTAAAGATTTTCCGGCTGCTGGCCAGCCACAAAGATCTTTGCGTAACCGACATTGCAAACGTACTGCAGATTTCGGTTCCCGCCGTATCCTATCAGCTCAAGACCTTTGAAATGGTCGGGCTGGTGCGTAAAGAGCGCATGGGCAAAATGATTTGCTACGAATTAAAAAAGGACGATCCCTTAATAAAAAGCATAATAAACATAATTACGTAATATGCCAAACGTAACTATCTACACTACTCCCACCTGCGTGTACTGCAAGGCCGCAAAAGAGTTTTTTCAGGAGAATAACGTTCAGTATCAGGAAAGGGACGTGTCTCGCGACGAAGAGGCAAGGGAGGACATGATGCAAAAATCCAGCCAAATGGGCGTGCCGGTAATTGATGTAGACGGAAGTATCGTAATTGGATTTGATAAGAAGCGGCTTTCAGAGCTTTTGGGGATAAAATAGGCTTATGAAACGGAACATCTTCCTTGGCATTTTTCTGGGCGTAGGAGTTTTGGGGGTTGTATTTTTGTTTTGGCAGCGTCGGGATGCTTTTGATTTGCCTAGGGGAGAGTCCGTAACAGAAACTATTATGGTGCAGCAGCCGAGTGGCCAAACAGCCGAAGAAAAAGAGATTTTCGTGACCGACGGGGCGAGGCACAGCGTTCCTTTGGAGGAACTACGAAGCGGAGGGCCCCCGAAAGACGGCATACCCTCAATTGATAATCCGAAGTTTCTTTCGGTGCAGGAGGCAAATGATTGGCTTGCGGACGAAGAGCCGGGAATTGCCTTTTCTATGGGGAATACGCACCGGTTTTACCCGTATCAAATTATGGTGTGGCACGAAATCGTGAATGATACCGTTGAAGGCCAGCGCGTTTTGGTAACATACTGCCCCTTGTGCCTTACGGGGTATGTGCTGGACCCTATGGTACAGGGGGAGCGGGTGGAGTTTGGGACCTCGGGGAAATTATGGAAATCGAATTTGGTAATGTATGATAGAAAAACCGACAGCTTGTGGTCGCAGGTGCTGGGAGAAGCTATTGTTGGGGAAATGACCGGGACAAAACTTGCCATTCTTCCTTCTGACCAGGTGCGGTTTGGCGACTGGAGAAAGAAATATCCCCAGGGCCAAGTTCTTTCGAAAGACACCGGATCGTTTCGCAGCTATGGCAGTAATCCTTATGGCGACTATTTCTCTGCGACCAACCTTGCGCTTTCGCTGGCGAATCCTACCGATACGCGGCTTGAGAACGATGCGTTGGTATTCGGTATCGTGATAAACGATAAGGCAAAAGCCTATAGTGTGGATGCGGTTAAACGGGAAGGCGTAGTGGAAGATTCTTTTCAAGGAAAAACCATTCTGTTGCGCCATGACCAAGAATTTGATGTAGTGCGTATGTATGAGAAACTAGACAACGGAACCGAAGAGCGCATAAACCCCATTTCCGGATTCTGGTTTTCCTGGGCCGCGGCTTACCCTGAAACTGAATTATATAAATAATCAAGGTCGGTAAAAAATTTACTTCAGCAATTATTATGAAGATGCACGAAGAAAATGCTCCCATGACATGCTCGATGTGCGGGCATGAACACAAAGGTGAAGACGGTAAATGCGAGTGTGGGTGCGGATAATGTATGTCTTTGAAGGTTGTTTTCATAGGAATTCTTGCTGTAGGTGTGGTGGGCGGCGGAGTGTATCTTGCCCTGCAGAAGGGGCAAGATACACCGCCGGCCGACAGCGATGAGGCAGCATCGTTTGAGGAGTATACACCCCAAACGCTCCAAGAGTATAGAGGCAAGCCAGTAATCGCCAATTCGTGGGCGATTTGGTGCCCGTTTTGCATAAAGGAATTGGCGGATTTTGCCGCCGTGCAAAAAGAATTCGGCGACGAGGTTGTGATCCTAGCGATTAATCGCGCAGAGTCGCCTTCCGCAATACAAGAATTTCTAGGTGAACTCGGAGTAGCAGAAGGCTTGGTATTTTTGCTCGATCCCTCCGATTCTTTTTATCGAGAGAAACTGCAAGGATTTTCTATGCCAGAGACTCTTTTTATCGACCGGGAAGGGAATATTCAATTTCATAAACGCGGGCCCATGGACGAAGCGGAAATTCGCCAGCGCCTCCAGCAAATTTTGTAAATTATGGAACCTTTGAGTTTGACTTTTATTATTTCTGCCTTTGTTGCGGGCGTGGTTACGTTTTTGGCGCCTTGCACCTTGCCGTTGGTGCCCGGATATTTGAGTTTTATTAGCGGGGCTTCAGTAGCAGACCTGCAGAATCCGGAAAAAGCGGGCAAGGCAAAAGCAAAAATATTTTTAAACGGGCTTTTTTATGTAATCGGTTTTAGCGCCGTATTTATTTTATTTGGAAGTTTATTTGGGTTAGGCGGCTCTTTGTTGTTCCAATATCGTGATGTGCTTATCCAAATAGGCGGGGCGTTTGTCATTTTGTTCGGATTGTTTTTGGTGGCGCCTGCCATAACCGGAGTAACGAACGGCAGAATAAACCTAAACAAATATCCTCCGTTTAGTTTTTTGTCCACAGAGCGGCAGTTTCATATTGGCGGAAAACTGACTCCGGGAAACCCGATAAGCTCTTTGCTGTTTGGCGGAACATTTGCTTTAGGCTGGAGCCCGTGCGTGGGCCCCATTTTGGGAGTAATTCTTACGCTGGCCGCGTCTTCCGCTACGGTAAGCCAGGGGGCAATTCTGCTGTTTGTGTTTTCTTTCGGGTTGGCAGTCCCGTTTTTGCTTACCGCGCTTGCTGTGGGTTGGGCATCTGCGCACTTTTCCCAGATTACCAAGTACTTAAACTGGGTTTCTTTACTGGGCGGCATATTTTTAATAGTGCTGGGGTATATGATGGTAACGGGCGATTTTGTTGTTTTAAATAGTCTTATTTTCCAGTTTCTTACTAACCTTGGTTTTGGCGGATACGAGGAGGCCTTGCTGGATTTGTTGTAAAGAGCGAGAATAAAGGAAATGAAGCAGGAGAATTTGTTACCTACTATATTCGTAATTTTGGGGGCTACGGGCGACTTAATGCGTAAAAAGTTAGCCCCAGCTTTATTTCATTTATATTCGCAGGAAAAGCTGCCCAAATTGTTCCAGGTGGTGGGGTTTTCGCGAGACCAGCTTTCAGAGCAACAATTCCGCGACATGGTGGCCGCCATTGTGCGAGAGAAGGTGCCAAACGCGCAGCAAGAACAGGTAGATTCTTTTGTGCGGTTTTTCGCATACCAGCAAGGGTTATTCGAGGAAGAACAGGGATATGCGGCTTTGGCTGAAAAACTGGGCATGCAAGACGGCCAGTGGAACGTATGCGCCAATAAATTGTTTTATATTGCCGCTTCCCCTCAGTTTTACGAAACCATTTTCCGAAAATTAGCAACTTCAAAACTTACGGAACCCTGCAGCCCCCAAGAAGGGTGGACCAGGGTTATTGTGGAAAAACCGTTTGGCAAAGACCTGAAAGGCGCCCAGGAATTAGACCGGCTTTTGGGAAAACTGTTTAAAGAAGAGCAAATTTACCGCATAGACCATTATTTGGGCAAGGAAACCGTGCAAAACATTTTGGCGTTCCGCTTTTCCAATTCATTTTTGCAGGATTCCTGGGGAAACAAGGCCATAGAACGCATTTCCATTGCGCTATTGGAGAAAGAAGGGGTTGGGGAACGGGGGGCGTTTTACGACGGCATTGGGGCGTTACGCGATGTAGGACAAAACCACGTGCTGCAGCTGTTAGCTTTGTTCTGTATGGAAAATCCGGGAAACTTTGAAGCGGATTTGGTTCGGAAAAACAGAGCTGCCATTTTGCGCTCACTGAATATTTTAAAATCCAATAGAGATATTGCAGCAAAAACAAAACGCGGCCAATATAAAGGATATACGCAAGAAAGGGGCGTAGATGCACATTCGCAAACAGAAACCTATTTTAGAATTGAAACGTATTTGGACACAAAGAATTGGAAAGAAGTTCCCATTGTGTTGGAAAGCGGAAAAGCTATGCTGCAAGATAGGGTGGAGGTTACGGTTACATTCCGCCACCAAACACCCTGTCTGTGTCCCGAAGGCGTACACTACCAAAATGAGCTTCATTACCAGATCCAGCCCAAAGAAGGTATTCGCATTTCTTTTTGGGTAAAAAAGCCGGGCGCCGAAATGGTGCTGGAGAAAAAAGATTTTACGTTTGATTATAAACAGGCTTTTGGAGAAACAGAAATAGCCGACGCCTATGTGCGGCTTTTGTACAGTGTTATCCGGGGGGACCAGACGCTGTTTGTGAGCACCGAGGAAATTATGGCGGAATGGGAGTTTGTCGACCCCATTGTGCGTTCGTGGCAGAACAACGCAACGCCGCTTGAGATTTACGAAAAAAATACCACACCATGGGAAAACACATAGGTTACATAGGTTTAGGCAAAATGGGGAGCGCCATGGTTGCCAGGCTGAAGGAAAAAAACTGGCGGGTGGAAACATTTGATATTTCGGGTAAAGGCACGGCAAAAAGCATAGAAGAATTGGTGGGGTATCTGGGAAAACCCCGCATTGTGTGGATTATGGTTCCCGCCGGCAAGCCGGTAGATGAGGTGGTTTCGCAACTGGCAAAACTTTTGTATAAGGGAGACGTTGTTATAGACGGGGGAAACACATTTTACGAAGACTCGGTGCGCCGGGCAATGAAACTGGCGGCAAAAGGAATTCACTTTATGGATGTTGGGGTTTCGGGCGGCCCGGTCACCGTGCGGCAGGGCAAGCCGGCGATTATGGCGGGAGGCGATAAAAAAGTGTTTCAAAAACTCAAACCCCTGTTTGGCGACCTTACGGCCAAAGAAAGTTTTGGCTACATGGGAAAATCGGGCGCCGGGCACTTTGTAAAAATGGTGCACAACGGCATCGAGTATGGAATGATGCAGTCTTTGGCCGAAGGGTTTACGCTTATGAAAAAGTCGCCGTTTGAACTCGATTTGAAAGAAGTAGCAAGAGTGTATAATAACGGCAGCGTCGTAGAATCGCGCTTGACCGGCTGGATGGAAAGGGGCTTTCAAAAATACGGCGAAGAGTTGCGGGAAGCGTCGGGGTCGGTGCAGCACACAGGAGAAGGCGAATGGACCGTAAAAACCGCCAAAAAGTTTGGGGTGCCTGTTCCCGTAATACAAGCATCGTTTCATTTTCGCGTGGAATCGGCAAAAAAACCCAGCTACACGGGCAAAATATTAATGATGCTCCGTCACATGTTCGGTGGCCATTCCATGAAATGACATACGTATATTACATATATACTGCACTTAGTAGTTAGTTACACGAATAGAGCGGCCGCTCTAAATATGTTATAGTAGGCGTAGGTATGAAACTTCCGATTACCGACAAGTTTTTGTGGGATTTGTATAATGCCATTGAGGGATTTGAGAAAGCCTACGATACGGTTTCTCCGCCGCGCAGCGTGAGCCAATACCTTTATCGAGATGTAATTCAGTTGCGAAAAGAGTACAAACGCCGGAAAGCAAGAAGGTCGTTTAGCCAGTTTATTTCTTATCTTCAAATGCAAGGATATATTAAGGTCAAATCGCTCGAAGGGGTAAAGGGGTTTATGCTTACCCCGAAAGGTACAGAGAAAGCTCTCCAGGTAAAGCGGAAGCTGAAAGAAAGGAAGAAGCGCAAAGACGGCAAGTGGATAATGATTATTTTTGATATTCCCGAGGAAAGGCGAAAAGCAAGGGATTTTTTACGGGACGCATTAATAGATTTGGGTTATCAACAGGTCCAGAAAAGCGTATGGGTATGTCCCTACGATGTGTATGACGAAACAGAGGAAGCGATACGGGAGTATCAGATTATTCCGTATGTCAGATTGTTCCTCATCGAAGAAATCTCATAGGTATTACACAATTAATACGATCGTACTAATCGCGTAACAAGCGATAATAAACTTAAAATATCTACTCTATGATAAAAGAATTTCAAGGGGAGATAAAAATGTTTGTGGTGCTGGCGGGTGTTGCCGCGATTGTCCTTGTGGTTGCCGTGGTTTTCCTTTTGCGCGGAACAGCGCCGGCTCCGGCTGAACAGCCCGTTGCCGAAGAAACAGAGCACGCTGTTCCGCCGCCAGCGCCAGCCCCGCCGTCGCAAGTCGAGGTTATAGATACAAGCGATTGGCAAACCTACCGCAACGACGAGTTTGGGTTTGAGATGAGGTATCCATCGGATTGGTTTAATGCCACAGATGAAGGATACGCAGGACGATATGCGTTTTCCAATAAAGCTTCGGGGTTTAATGGAAAAGATGTCGAGAACGTTGAGTTACGAATAGATAGTCCCCCCGGCGGCGAACAGTTGTTTAGTGCATTGCAGGGGATAAAGGTGGGCGACCAGCTCATTCTACCGCTCAACCAACCCACTATTTATCGGATTATTTATACTAAAATCCAAGATTTTACAGTTGGAGGATATCCTGCTGTTCGATACAAGGTTAAGGCTCAACATCAGTATCAAGATAAATATATTCAAGAACCTGATTTCGGCCCAGTTACGGGCGATTTCGTACTAATAAATAGAGACGGTTATTCTACCCAGTTTGTCTTCAATGGTGGTTCGCAAGAAGCAGTAAACAGATATCAATATACTTTTGACCAAATCCTCTCCACGTTTCGGTTTTGGGAACCACAAATTGATACCTCCAATTGGCAAACGTATCGTTCTGAAATGTATGGCTTTGAGTACAAACATCCTCTCGATTGGACATTTGGAGGCTCTCCTTCAGCGGTGACTGGCGGTAAAGGTTTTTATCGCCTTCAAATAAATTGGTTTGATTCAAACGAGAGAGACCTAAGTTTTTGTGAGGATTATCTGACGAGTATTCGTCCCATCGCTTTAAACGAAACGTCACGATGCGAACGACTTACCGTAGACGGTATGTCTGGCGTGATTGATTGGGACGTAACAGGTGCTTGGGTTGAAGCGTTATTTGACGATGGTTCGAGTAGTTTAAGTGTCAGAATCGGTGATTCTGCAATGCTGGGTGGTTATTATGATCCATATAACCAAGCATTGTTCAAGACTTTTCTTTCCACGCTTCGGTTTTTTGAATCACAAGAAGCCACTATTTTGGCAAGTTGCAGAAGTGGGAGACCCACCATTACTTCAATTTCACCAGATTCTGGTCCAATAGGCACAGAAGTTGAAATCAGGGGATGCAATTTTGTAGGATTTGAGGGGGATCTGAACGCATGGATTGAAAACGGCCAAGGCGTAAGCGGCATTCTTTACGGAAAAGAAGGATCAACTTATAAGTTTATCAAAGTTATCTTGGGGTCTCCTCTTTGCCAGAGTGATAATTCGTATAGCGGACTTCCTTGCAAGGAGTGGCTTACGCTTACTTCAGGAGCGTACAAAATCTATGTGGCGGCGTGGCAAAAAACAAGCATCGGAGTTAATTTTACGATAACTCAATGAAGGGTATAACACGATTAGTACGATCGTACTAATTATGTAATATACTTAATTCTTTTGTAAACTTTTTAGGTTCATAACTTTCTACGTGTTTAGTATGGCACAGGATGTAAAAAAACTTGAGGAATTGGCGAAGTTGATGCGGTATTATATTTTGGTGATGACGACGGAAGCTGGTTCGGGGCATCCTACTTCGTCGCTGTCGGCGGTAGAGCTGATGTGCGCGCTTATGTTCGGCGGCGTGTTTCGCGCGAATATTGAAGATCCTGAACACCCCAACAACGACCGCCTCATTTTCTCCAAAGGCCACGCTTCGCCCCTGTTTTACGCGCTATACGCGGCCGCGGGCGCCATAGACGAGGATGAGTTGCGGACCTACCGGAAATTCCAGAGCCGTTTGGAAGGGCATCCAACCATGGCGTTTCCTTATACGGAAGCTGGCACCGGCTCTTTGGGTCAGGGGCTTTCGATTGGAGTGGGAATGGCCCTGAATGCAAAGTACGTGGATAAACTTCCTTATAGAACGTATGTGCTGCTGGGCGACAGCGAAATGGCAGAAGGCTCTCAATGGGAAGCCATGCAGCTGGCTGCCCATTACAAGCTCGACAATCTTCTGGGCATTCTCGACGTAAACCGTTTGGGCCAGCGCGGAGAAACTATGTACGGCCATAAGGCGCAAGAATACGAAAAGCGCATTGCGGCGTTTGGCTGGCACACGATTCTTGTCGACGGCCATAATGTTGAGGAGGTTCTGGATGCCTATACAGGGGCAACGAGAGGGGGAGAGAGGCCTACCATGGTTATTGCAAAGACGTTCAAGGGCAAGGGAGTTTCGTTTCTGGAAGACCAAGGCGGCTGGCACGGAAAAGCCCTGAACAGAGAAGAATATGAAAAAGCGCTCGCAGAACTTGGCCAAGTGGATCGGTTTGCGCGCGGGCAAGTCGCCAAGCCCGAAGACCATTATCCCCATATAGCGGAAGCAAGGCCTGCGGACGCGCTTGTCTATTCGGCAAAGCCTTTGGCAACGCGCAAAGCGTACGGAAACGCGATTACGCGGCTATTCCCGGAATTTCCGAACATGGTAGTGCTCGACGCGGAAGTAAGCAATTCCACATTTGCGGAAACTTTCAAGGCAAAGTATCCCGAGCGGTTTTTTGAAATGTACATTGCTGAGCAAAACATGGTGGGAGCCGCTATCGGTCTGTCGCGCCGCGGGAAAATTCCGTTTGTTTCCACGTTCGCGGCGTTTTTCACGAGAGCGGCCGACCAAATTCGCATGTCCCAGTACGCCGATGCGAACATCAAGTTCGTAGGTTCGCACGCGGGAGTTTCTATCGGCGAAGACGGAGCCTCGCAAATGGGCTTGGAGGATATCGCGCTTTTTCGAACTCTTCACGATAGCCTGGTTTTGTACCCGGCAGACGAAGTTGCGACAGAGCGGCTTGTAGAAGAAGCGGTGCGCCATGAAGGAAATGTCTATATCCGTACCACAAGACAGGACACCCCTATTTTGTATGATGTCGCAGAGCGTTTTCCCATAGGCGGAAGCAAAACGCTGAAAGCGAGCGGGAACGATGCAGTAACGCTTGTAGCCGCCGGCATTACGCTCCATGAAGCGCTTGGGGCGTACGCAGATTTGCAGAAAGAAGGGATTGCGGTTCGCGTGATTGATCTCTATTCGGTAAAACCGCTCGACCAGCGCACGCTCGAGAAAGCGGCGAGGGAAACAGAAGCAATCTTTGTGGTGGAAGACCACTACCCGGAAGGGGGAATGGGAGAAGCCGTGGCCGTCGCGCTTTCCGGCTTTGGCACGCCGGTGCGTGTTCTCGCAGTCAGAAAAACGCCCAAATCCGGAACATCCGAAGAACTGCTCGATTACGAAGAAATTTCCAAAGACGCCATCATGAAAAAAATAAAAGAAGCTTTGCGGTAGTTGCATGAAAATTTCCAGGAGTAAGACGAGGGAGACGGCAATGAGAAAGGCAATAGACAGGCTGAACGAATGTTTGCGCCAAGCGCGCAGAAAGCCAGTACTGTTTATGCTATCCGGGGGTTCCGCTTTAGAATTGCTGGCGGGCGTGGAAATGAAGTACGTTGGGAAAAGAACGACCATTGCGGCGCTGGACGAACGGTTTTCGCGCGATCCCGCGGTAAACAATTTTTCGCAGGTAGCGGAAACCGATTTTTACAAAAAAGCGGAACGCAAAGGCATAGATTACATAGATACCAGAATACACCGAAAAATAAGCCTGTATGGGTTGGCCCAAAAGTTAGAGCGCGGATTAAGGCGCTGGAAAAAGAAATATCCGAAGGGCAAGATTATTATTACCCAGGGCATCGGAGAAGACGGCCACACGGCCGGCATTATGCCGTACGCAGAAAACCCGAAAAAGTTTACCCAGTTTTTCGAAAAAGACAGCAGGTGGGTGGTGGGGTATAACGCCACCAAAGAAAAAAGCGAGTACCCCAAGCGCATTACCGTTACCCTTCCTTTTTTGCGAAATCAGGTGGATTGCGCGGTGGTGTACGCAACCGGTTCCAATAAACGCCGCGCCCTGCGCAGCCTGCTGGCAAAGAGGGGCGACCTTGCCAAAACCCCGGCCCGGGTTATCCACCAAATGAAAAACGTCGCCGTGTTTACCGACATTACGTAGTAAGGCTTAGCCTTACTATACACCAAGGAGATGAGAAAGGTTCAATTCGCCCCTAATTACATCTACCACGTCTATAACCGAGGCGTTGAAAAACGAGACATTTTTCTTGGCGATGCGGACCGGTGGCGATTTCTTCAGGCTTTACTTTTGTTTAACAGAGAAAAGAGTCCGTTTAACCTTCTTTGGAAGTTGGAGCATGAACACCGCGGGAAAATGAACTTTAGAATCCTTAAAGAGTTTTTAGAGAAAAATAGTAAAGAAGAAACTTCTCTTGTGCGCATTATGGCAGATTGTTTGATGCCGAACCATTATCATCTTATTCTTGAAGAGCTCGTAGAAGGCGGCATTACAAAGTTTATGCACAAGCTTGGTACGGGCTTTACGATGTACTTTAATAAAAAGTACGAACGAGTAGGCAGCTTGTTTCAAGGCCCGTTCAAGGTAGTGCAGGTAGATACAGATGAATACCTGCAAAATCTTCTTGTTTATGTTAATGTGATAAATCCAGCAGAATTTATCGAACCAAATTTAAAAGAGGAAGGCGTGAAGAATATACAAGGTATAATGCAATTTGCAGAAGCATATCCGTGGGGCACCCAACAAGAGTACTTAGGAATAAGAGAATCACCCATTATCGATAAGGGTGTCGCGCATAGTCTTTTTCCGAACCGGGCAAAATACGAAGAATTTGTCGAGAATTCTTTACGAACCCGAAAAATAAACACCATTGAGCATTTAATGCTTGAGTAAGCTATAGTAAGGCTAAGCCTTACTACCTTACTACGAATAATATGCGAATTTTACGGTTTTTGTGGAAGTATAAAATAGGGGCGACCATCGGACTGCTCTATTCTGGCTCTATATTGTTTATTTATGCTTACCTAAGAGATATATGTGATATTTTTCAGGTAGGAATTTGCACTGAAGGCTGGGGATGGACGTTTGCCCTGCTTGGCATACCAGTATACTTTCCGTTGATAATAGTATCTGGTGTTTTACCGTTTCTTCCTTGGTTCCTTCTCTTAACACTGACATTGTTATCTTTTGTTGTTTTCGGTGCGATTTTAGAATTTCTCTTTCGAAAATTTTTTCGTCGCAAGAAAGTAACAGCATAAAGTCGTATAAGGCTTAGCCTTAGTATAAATATATGAGGCCGAAGAATTTGAAAACGAAAATATTTTTGGACAGCGGGGATCCCGACGAGACAAAAAAGGCAATTAAATTGCTCGGGTTTTTGGACGGGCAGACGACGAATCCGTCGCTCATTTCGAAAAATCCGGAGACTGCGCGGAAAAAGTTCACGAAAGAGGAGCTCCTCGGATTTTATAAAGAAGTGGTGCAGGAAGTTTCGGGGTTGATACCCGAAGGTTCTGTGTCGATTGAGGTATACGCAGACAAAAACACAAGCGCCGAAGAAATGCTCAAGCAGGGAAAGAGAATGTTTTCCTGGATTTCGAACCCCTCGACTTCGCTCGGGGCAGGCGCGCACATTAAATACCCCACCACTGTAACAGGGCTGGAGGCGGCGCGTTTAAGTATTGCAGAGGGCATGCGGGTAAACATGACCCTGGTGTTTTTCCAGCAGCAGGCCGCGGCCGTGTACGCGGCCACCCGCGGGGCAAAAAAGGGAGATGCGTTTCTTTCGCCGTTTATCGGCCGTTTGGACGACCGCGGAGAAAACGGCATGCAGCTTATAAAGAATATTATACAAATGTACAAGCAGGGTGACGGGCATGTGGAAGTGCTTGTAGCCTCCGTGCGAAGTCTTGATCATCTTCTCGCGGCCATTCAGCTTGGTTCTGATATCGTAACTGCTCCATGGAAAGTTCTCAAAGAATGGGGAGAGGGCGGCCTTGGCCTGCCGGCAGGTGATTTTCAATACAAACCAGAAGGCCTGCGTGAAATTCCGTACAAAGAAATAAGCCTGGAGCAAGATTGGCGGGCGTTTGACATTTCCCATGATTTGACGGATAAAGGGGTAGATACATTCGCGGAAGATTGGAATAGTTTATTGAAATAATGCCAAAGTATAAACCTATTCAAGATTACGCCATTATAGGAAACCGCAGGTCCGCAGCTTTAGTGGCAAAAGACGGGACAATCGACTGGGCGCCAGCGCCCTTTTTGGATTCCCCGTCTGTTTTTGCCGCAATTTTAGACTATACAAAAGGAGGTTTTTGGGCTGTGCAGCCCACCGAAGAATTTACTTCTGAACAGGAATATATGCCGGAAACAAACATTCTTGTTACGCGTTTTACCACCAAACAAGGCGTACTTGAGCTGGCAGACTGTTTGCCCATACGGAACCACTTTGGAAACGGAAATGGGTCGCTCGGGTCTTTTCACATTGAAAATGGAATAAAACAGCCTCCTTCAGAAGAGGAGGAAGTTTTGGAGATTCAACGCAGAATAACCTGTATAAAAGGGAAATGCCGCGTAAAAGTATTTTTTCAGCCTCGGTTTAACTATGCAAAGGGAAAAACAACACTTTCTGTGGTGCCCGGCGGGGTGGCCGCGGAAAACGGCAATAAAAAGGGAATTCTTGTTTCAAAAGCAAACTATACCATTGAAAAAGTAGATGCGCACATTGAAGAGCAAGACAGGGCCGTGGCTTATTTGGACATGAAAGAAGGCGAAAAACACTATCTTACGTTTCTGTATAACACCACGGAAGTTCCGGACAAAACAGATGCTTATTACGAACACGACATACAGGAAACCAAGCAGTTTTGGCAAGAGTGGGTGCACCGGTGCGACTTGGAAACGTGCTTAATTGAGTATCCTTACCACGAGGCGGTAATGCGCTCTTCTTTGGTTTTGAAAATTTTATTTTTGGAGCCGCCGGGCTCCATAGCCGCTGCCGCCACCACTTCTTTGCCGGAAGAAATCGGAAGCGGCAGAAACTGGGATTATCGGTTTTCCTGGATTCGAGATTCCGCCTTTACCCTGCAGGCTTTGTTTTGGTTAGGGTATATAAAAGAAGCAGATGAATATGTACGGTGGTTAATTCATGAATGCGGCAGCGTGGAAGACGGCCCGGAAACATTACAGATTATGTACGGCCTGCGCGGACAAAAAAACCTTGTGGAAGAAACACTGGAGCATTTAGACGGATATATGGGATCAAAACCCGTGCGTATCGGAAACGGAGCTTACATTCAGCGCCAGTGGGACATTTACGGGGGAATTTTGAATATGATGTGGCGTTTGCACCGCATGCGCAACAACTATGCGTTAAGCCCGCAGCTTTGGGTTACAATGCGGGCGCTGACAAACCATGTGGTAAACATTTGGCGGGAGCCCGATAAAGGACTATGGGAGGTGCGCGGAGGCAAACGACATTTTACGCACTCTAAACTTATGTGCTGGGTGGCGTTAGACCGCGCCTTAAAACTGGTAGAAGCCTACGGGTACGACGCGGAAACAGAGTTGTGGAAGAAAGAAAGAGACGAGATTCGCAAACAGATTATGGAACAGGGGTGGTCAGAGAAACGACAGTCATTTGTACAAAGTTTTGGGTCAGAAAGTTTTGATGCGGCAGCCCTTTTAATGCCCGTGTTTGGGTTTATCAAAGGTGATGATCCCAAAATGCTTTCGACTATCAAAGCCATTGAGAGCGAGCTTTCCCTAGCCCCGGGGCTGTACCGGAGGTACACGAATTCACCAGACGATGGGATGCCGGGGAGCGAAGGCGCTTTTTTGCTTTGTTCTTTCTGGATGGTGGATGCCCTGACGTTTGCGGGAGAGAAAGAAAAAGCGCAAGAACTTTTTGAAAAGCTTTTGAGTTACCGCAACCACCTCGGTCTGTATTCAGAAGAAATCGACCCCAAAACCAAGGAATTTCTCGGCAATTTCCCCCAGGCCTACACGCATATCGGCCTTATCAACAGCGCGTTTTATTTGTCGTTCGACCAGGAAACCTTGCAGAAGGTAATATCGTAAGATACAATAGAAGCATGCAATACGATCTAATTGTTGTGGGATCGGGGGCGGCGGGGTTGGCGGCGGCATTGTATGCTGGCAGGTATAAGTTAAAAACGCTGGTTGTAACGGGCGAGTTTGGCGGTGAAACCAGCACGGCGGGAAGCATTGAAAACTATCCTGGCGTGCAGCCTTTGGACGGTTATGAGCTAATGAAAATAATGAAAGAGCAGGTAAAGGATTCCGGCGCTGAAATGAAAGATGGAAAGGCTGTTGGGATTGAAAAAGCGGGGGAAGACTGGAAGGTTATAATGGAAGATGGTGAAGCATACGAGGCCACAGCCGTAATTTTGGCGATCGGTTCACGGAGACGACATTTGAATCTGTCCAACGAAAAAGAGCTTACCGGAAAAGGCGTGCATTATTGCTGGACATGTGATGGTCCTTTGTATGGCGGCAAAACTGTGGCCATGGTGGGCGGGGGAGATTCTTCGGTAAAAGGAGTGAATTTCCTGGCAGAATATGCAGAAAAAGTGTATCTTATAGTACGGGGAGACAAGGTGCACGCGGAACCCGTAAACGCAGAACGCATGGAAAAGCTGGGAAATAAAGTGGAAGTGTTACTAGAAACCGAGGTGAAAGAAATCGTGGGCAAGAATATGTTAGAAAAACTGGTTCTGTCTGGCGGGAAAGATCTGGTAGTAGATGGCATGTTTATTGAAATCGGATTCGATCCCGACACTACGCTTGCCAAGCAGCTGGGACTGGAGCTCGACGAGAAAAACTTTGTAAAAGTAGATAATATGATGAGTACAAACGTGCCGGGCATATTTGCGGCGGGCGATACAACCAGGCATTTTGGAGAATTTAAACAAGATATTACAGCCGCTGCTATGGGGGCGGTGGCCGCTACCGCAGTTTACGAATACATTGGGGGGTTTGCAAAATAAAACATAATAAGCTATTAATAGAGTATATGGAAAAATACAAAGATTACTTTACGCCAGCGGCAATTTTGGTGGCAGGAAGCATGATATCGCTTTCGGTGTTGGCCGCGGGAGGGATTACTCTTCCCACAGGTGGGCTTGGCGCCCAGGCTGCCGATCAAACAGGCAGCACAGATACTGCAAACGAGGGCGTTGTTAAACCAGCAGTTACCGATGAAGACTATATAAGAGGAAATGTGGATGCGCCCATTACCATAGTGGAATACTCCGATTTGGAATGCCCGTTTTGCAAAAGGTTTCACTCCACGGTACAGCAAGCCCTGGTGGAATACGGCGACCAGGTGAGGTGGACGTACAAACACTTTCCTTTAGACCAGATTCACTCCAAAGCCCGAAAAGAAGCGGAAGCCGCAGAGTGCGCCGGAGAATTAGGAGGCAACGAAAAGTTCTGGGCGTATGTGGATAAAGTGTTTGAAATCACTCCTTCAAACAACGGGCTTGACCTTGCTCTTCTGCCTCAAATCGCCAAAGAAATCGGGTTGGACCAAGCAGCTTTTGAGAGCTGTTTGAACAGCGGAAAATACGCAGAAAAAGTGGAAAGGCAGTATCAAGAAGGGCTGCGCCTTGGGGTAAACGGCACGCCAGGGAGTTTTGTGAACGGCACGCCGGTACGCGGCGCGCTTCCGTACGAAAACTTAAAAGCAATTATCGACGCAGAAATTCAGAAACTATGAAGCAAATACTTCTTTGGGGCGGGGTAGGCATTTTGGTGGCAGGCGGCCTTGTCGCCTTATTTACCTTCACGAATCCGAGCGGTGCGCCGCAAGCCGAAGAACCTACCGGCCCCGATTATTCGCAAGCAATGCCGCATGAAGGGGCCACGCACGTGGCAGAAGGAACAGAGGTGTCCTATCAATCAAACCCGCCTACTTCCGGTTCTCACTGGCCAATTCCGTTGCTCGACAGAATGTATGATACGGAAAAACCCGACGAAGCATTGGTGCACAGCTTGGAGCACGGGAGAATTTGGGTGTCGTACAAGCCGGACGTGGGCGGAGAAGTAATTGAAGCGCTCAAAGATATTTTGGGGAATCAAGCGCGGGTGATCCTCACGCCCCGCGCTGCAAACGATACGGATATTGCCTTGGCCGCGTGGACAAGGTTGGATGCGTTTGACCTTGAGCAACTTGCCTTGAGCGAAGTCGAAGGGAGGATCCTCGACTTTATCGCGAGATACCGCGACAAAGGGCCCGAGTATGTGCCCCAAATGACGGGCAAAACGTACGACTAGAGTCGTCTATGATAGATATCGTAAAAGCATCGGGTGAAACCGAGGAGTTTAGCCGTGACAAGCTCTGTCGATCCCTGCAGAGAGCAGGCGCGCCGCGCGCAGTGGTAAATAAGGTGTGCGGTTTGGTGGAGCGCGAAATTGCAAAAAACGCCACCACTGAAGAAATCGCAAAGAAAACCGCAAAGTATTTGCAGGAAGAAAGTTTGTTGTTGGCCGCCAAGTACCAGCTCAAAAAAGCTCTTATGGAGCTGGGGCCGGCCGGTTTTTACTTTGAAGAATACGTAGCCGCGGTGTTGCAAGAGTATGGGTACAAAACCACGGTAGGGAAAATAATGCGAGGGCATTGCGTTTCGCACGAGATCGACATTTTGGGAGAGAAAGAAGGCGTGCATCATATAATGGAATTAAAGTATCATAATCGCCGCGGCTTAAAAACCGACGTAAAAGTGGCAATGTATTCGTATGCCAGGTTTTTGGATATTGCCGCCGCGCACAAAAAGTTTGAGTCAAAAAAGCACAAGGCCTGGGTGGTTACGAACACGAAATTTACCACCAGCGCCATAAAATACGGCAATTGCATGGACATGGAGCTGTTAGGTTGGCATTGGCCAAAGCAGGGGAGTTTGGAGCAGCTTATCGAGCAAAAGTCGTTGTACCCCATAACCGTATTGCCTTCGGCAAACCGCCACGTCCGCGAGCAATTCGCCAGCCAGAAACTTATGTTCGTGCGCGACTTGCTCCACCACTCCGCCCAAGACCTGCAAAAAAAGTTCGCCCTAAACCCCGCCATATCCAAACGCCTTCTCGCCGAAGCCTACAGTTTGGTGTAAGAGTGTTTAAAGTGCGACGTTAAACAGCAGGTACTTGGGAACCGCGATCGCGGTTCCCAAGTACCGCAGTTACCATACTATTTCCGGGAGGCAAATTGGCTGGTCGCTTGTGAGTCCGATCGGACGTACAAGCGACACGGGGATTTTTTGGTTGCGGGGGATAAATTGTTTTGGTTGGGGAGTTGAAAGAGGTATAATATATTTTGTATGACAATATACGAAAAAGTATCAATATTTTTATTGCGGATTGGATTGGGGTGGTTAATGTTTTACGCGGGGATAACAAAAGTGTTGGACCCGAACTGGTCGGCGGCTGGGTATTTAAACAACGCAAAAACATTTCCGGAATTTTACGCGTGGCTGGCCTCGCCCTCAATTCTTCCTTTTATTAACATTGTAAACGAATGGGGGCTTACGCTTTTGGGTGTTTCGCTTTTGCTGGGAGTTTTTGTGCGCCTAAGTTCTTTGGGCGGCGCCATGTTAATGCTTTTGTATTATTTCCCGGTGGTGGAAATGAAAGCGTTTGAGTTTTTTCCACAAATTATGGTACCCTATATCGGCGAGCATGCCGTGTTGGTAGATGAGCATACAATATACGCTTTGGCTTTGCTGGCGCTCGCAGCCTTTGCGGCAGGGCGTACCTGGGGACTGGACAACATGGTTTCTAAAAACAAAGCCTGGCTCGGTTGAAAAAAGCTAGCCTTTGGGTATAATGAAAACAATGCTTGGGTTATACGGAAAACTTTCTGAAAATCTTATGCTATTTGTGCTTGTTTCGTTTATTTTTATGAGCGTTTTTGGCATGGGGATAGGAATGGAAATGGCTAATGGCGAAATGTCTTCTTGCCCGTTTATGGCGGATCAAACAACAATGTGCCAAATGAACGTTGCAGAGCATATTGCCAAATGGCAAGAAGCAGTTACCGGCATACCAATAAAACTTCTTGCATTCGCAACAACCTTGCTAGCCTTAGCATTCGTTGGGCCTATAAAGTTACGCGCACAACCCAAAGAATTGCCCGCATTCTCGGCGCGATTGCTTGCCCATTACAAAATCAACCTCGGCAAAGTTTTTGACCGTCTTCTTATTGCTTTTTCAAGCGGTATTCTCAAGCCGAAAATTTACGCGCCAGCACGCGCGGGGTTTGCTTATATCTTAAAAAACTATCATGAATACAAAATTACCAATTGTTCTTGTCGCTATCGCTACTCTTGCCGGAGGATATCTCTACCTTTCCTCTGGATCCGTGTTTGACCTCTCAAACCGTTCTTCGGACGAAAATTCATCTGCCCCTGTAAGCGAAGCTTTTGCGGCGCAGTTCGACTACTTGGCCCAAAACGGCAACTCATCGTGTTCTGGCGGGTTCAAAGATTCTATAGCCGAAATGCCAGACGACGCGCGGCTCCAGGGTTCTTGCTGCAGCCCAATGTCAATTCATCGCTATTCAGAGCAGGTTGAAGGTTTAGTGAAATTTAAATCCGTTGCCGGCCAGAACATCGAGAAAATCCCCGACGACCCCTACAATATTGAGGCGAAGCTTGCAAAAGAGTTACTATTATACTACGACATGGAGTTAACGCCGGAAGAACAGCAAGCGTACGACTACGCCATGCAAAACTCAAGCGAAAAAGGGCCTTGCTGCTGCAAGTGCTGGCGGTGGTATGTGTACGGCGGCTTAGGAAAATATCTCATTAAAAACCACGGTTTTACTGGCGAACAGCTCACCGAAGTATGGAATCTTTCCGACGGGTGCGGCGGCGACAGCGAACACCATCACTAATCTACTGATATGGTTAAAACAATTGAACAAGAACATAACGATACGATCGACTGGAGTAGTGTCTCCACCAAGCTATTTTACGGTTTGATCGGTTTAGCTTCGTCGCTGGCGTTTTTCCTTGTACTGTACCGCATACTTCTTCTTGATTCGGCAATTACCAATGTCATTACCAACACATACAGCACGCCTTTTTACTTCTGGCCGTATGTAATCTTAACGCTTGGGGCGATTGCCCTATTTGGTATAAACATTCCGCTTCTCGTGTATCGTTGGAGAAAATTTGGTTTTCCCAAACTCAAAATACAGAGCGGAACCGGGCTAGGGTCATTAGTGGGCATTGGAGCATCCGCTTGTCCTGTGTGCGGCTCAACACTTCTTTCCGCAATCGGAATCGCCGGAGGGCTTGCCGCTTTTCCGCTTGGCGGGCTTGAGCTCAAAGCGCTTTCGTTCGGGTTGCTGGCCCTGCCGATCTGGCTTACGAAAAGGGATTTAAAAAAGCTTAGGGCCGATTGCGAAAACGGCGTGTGTCCCGCGCCCAAAGACCATTCTTTCAAAAAGGCTGATTGGCCTTGGCTTGCCGGATTGTTGGCGGTAACCTTGGTTTTATCCGCGTTTAGTTGGGATATGTTGAAAGCAGAGCCGATTATCGCCAAAGTTTTGAGCCAAAGCAGCATACTAAACCCCGGAGACAATACGCTCTATAGCACAAATGTTTCAGCAACAGGCAATGCATTGTTCGACGAAGTGGTGGCAAAAGTCCTGCCGGAAAATGGTTTTCAGAGCAAGATCGCGCTTGGCGACAGCGTGATACGACTTGCGCAGAACGGCGTGATTGACCGCGATAAATTTCTGGCGATTTACCAGGATCGCGGCGGCCTTCCCGCGGAGTTAGAAAACATTCTTGACGCGCCGTCTGCAACGCCGATACTTCTTACGCGAGAAAACGCGAACTACTACGTAAATCTTATGTGGCCCTTAGGACTTGCAAATTACATGTCATCAAACACAGAAAGCCCTGTTCAGGGCAAATCGCTGTTCAATTTTGCCTCGACTGGCGGTTGGAACTTGGGCAGAGAAGAAAACGGAGGCGCGTATTTCAACAAGTTCGATATTGTGGAGCTTACGCCCGAGCAAGAGGCGCTTGTAACAAAGGTTGCGCAAAACACCTACCGGCCATGCTGCAACAACTCAACGTTTTTTCAAGATTGTAATCACGGGTCGGCTCTGCTTGGGCTTCTGCAACTTGGCGCCTCGCAAGGATTGAGCGAAAACGAACTATATCGTGAGGCTCTTGCATTCAACTCATTCTGGTTTCCTCACAACTACATCCAAACAGCTTTGTATCTGAAAGCCGTGGAGAACATCGATTGGCAGAATGTTGACGCAAAACTCGTAATGGGCAAAGAGTTTTCCAGCGCCACCGGGAGCCGTAACGTTCAGGCAGAAGTGGCAAAAATCCCAAATCTTATGCCCGAGCAAAAAGGCGGCGCCAGCTGCGGAGTGTAAACCCCGTGTCCACCCCTGGGGTGGACAGGGGTTTACACTATTGCGAGTTTCTTGATTTTGGCAAGCTTTCGTTGGTACTCCGCACGATCACTAACAAAGACACGGTAGTTTTTAGGGGATTCTTTAATCAAATCGCGAAAGTCGCAGAGAGGGTACGCGATTAGCTCGGGCGTTATGTATTCAGCGTACGATGAATATTTCCATTTGCCAGCATCGTTTACCAAACCAGCACTTACGGGATTAAGATGAATGTACCTGCTAAGGTGCAAAAGCTGTTCATCTGATTCTATGGGAACATTCTTAAAGCGGTCTGCCCATAGATGTCCTTTGCGGTTATGTTTCGTATTAAAATATCGAGCGTAGGTGTTGAGGAAGTTGCTGGCATAAAGAGAGATGCCGTTGTCGCGCAGTTGTTTCAATTTTGTCGCTTTCTTCCGTTGACTCCCTTACTGCTTGTTCAAATCCTTGCTTTTGGACAAGAGGGGATGTCATAAACCGAGAGAATTTCAAAGGGTTCCCTGCATAGGAAAAGAAGCGAAGTATTTGCAGCATTCGTTTATATTCCATATCCGAGTTGAAAATAGAATAGCCGGCAATACTTTTGCTCATTATGTGGTAGATGTTGTCGGTAGTGAGCACGTCTTTTCGTTGCATGTTTAGAGTATATCATGTCTTTTTTCCCCTTGTCCACCCCAGGGGTGGACAAGGGGGTGGACGAGGGAACTTGACAGTGCCAGTTGGGGGTTGCTATACTTAAGTCATACTTTTCTAACTTGTATGAATATGTCAATGAACAATAACCACGTACATCCTGAAGGACAATTTTACGGCACAGCCACCGTTGGAGAAAAGGGGCAAATTGTTATTCCCCAAGAAGCGCGAAAGAATATGAAATTGAAAAAGGGCGACCGCTTGTTGGTTTTCGGCATGGATGACGATATGCTGGCGGTTGCAAAACTTTCACATATCGAAAAGATCACATCTCATCTTTCAAAAAAGCTAAAGATGATTAACGAAGTTGCTAAAAAAAGTAAATGAAACATTTCGCGTTCTCGCTTGTTGTGCTGGCATATTTAGGATTTCTTGGGGTAATCAATGTGCTAATGTTTTTGCCCGGCAACTGGATGTCTGCTATGGGACATTTCGATTTTATCTACACAGGAGATACTCACAATCTTATTCACGAACTTGTGTTTGCGCTCGTTATTGCGACGGCCGCAGCGGGACTTGCCAGCCAGCTTTTCAAGCCCAAGGAAAATTTTGCAGGTCAGCTGATAGCGCTAGTTGTTTGGGTTGCAATGATTGCGACCGCCGCTCTCACAAATAACTGGGTTCCGCAGCCGCTCTTTATTATTTTTGGCGGATTGACGCTTATCGCAACAATTCTGCATCCGGCGGGGCTTGGCTTGTTTAACTGGATTCGTACTGCGAAAGTAAATAAAGTATTGCTCACGTTGGTTGTTATCGCAGTTGCGCCTTTGTTTATGTTCGCAGCCACAAATATTAACCTGCAGACCGGGGGCGAGGGCATTACCATTGGAATTGACATTGACCACCAAGGACCTGCCGTGCACGGTGGTAATCCAGCAGACAATCAGGAACTATCGCAAGATATGGGCGCTAACGACGAACATGAAGATCAAGAGCATGCCGCCCAAGGCCACTATCGCAACATGGCCGCTTTCAGTTTTATTATCCTCCTAGTGGGTCTCTTGGCGAGTTTTAGGCCTCGCGGCTGGCGGCTGGCGGCGTGGGTTGCTGGATTTCTTCCGATTTTTCTCGGCACAGCTTCGATAGTATTGCCAAACGCTGAATCGAGCATTGGTCTTGTTTGGAGCCTTGCGGCTATTGTTTGGGGTATCGCATTTATTGCGGCAGCCGAACTGACTAAAGAACCCTTGTCCACCCCAGGGGTGGACAAGGGGGGTTGACAGGGGATACCCCTGGGGGGTATCCTGGATGTATGAAGCAGGATATTAAGAAAAAAGTTGTTCGGCGGCTCAAAATTATCGAGGGACAGGTGCGCGGATTAGAGCGCATGGTGCAGGACGAGAAATATTGCATCGACATTATCAACCAATCTTCTGCAATCAAGGAGGCGCTTGCTGGCGTGGAAGATTTAATGCTGGAAAACCATCTTTCGACACACGTTATTGAGCAGATGCGATCTGGTGAGGAGAAAAAAGCAACAAAAGAAATTCTATCGGTGTACAAGCTGGCGCAGAAAAAGTCGTAATATCAAAGGTCGAGGTAACAAACAAATTTTGCAATATCTATGAACATAAAAAGTCACGCGCTCGCCTCGTCGGGCGCCGCGGCCATAGTAGCGGCAGGAGCAATGCTTTTGTTGGGAGTACTGGGCAATATGGGTTTGTACACTGGGGCGGTTGAAGCAATGCGGCAGTGGCACATGTTTTTTGACTTAAGCATCGGAGGAATTCTCGCGGGAATGGTTGAAGCTGCCGTTATTACGTTTGGTATCGTGTACGCCTTCGTCTGGCTATACGAAAAACTTCTGGTGAAGTTGAGTAAATAAACAGTAAGCTTTATGAAAAAATATATTGTACTAGCAATCGGCGTCTTGATTCTGGGGGTTGCTTTTCCCGGTTTGTCTTTCGCGCAGGGTGATGACGGGCATACTGCCCGTGAGGAAGCCGAAGGAAAGGCGATTTGGGAAAAACTTCAGGCAGAAGAAATAAGCTGTAATGATTTGTCCGACGGCGACTTCGGGGCTCTCGGCGAATATTTTATGGGCTTAATGACGGGAACCTCGCATGAAGCAATGAACGCCATGATGATACAAATGATGGGCGAGGAAGGAGAAGAACAGGTTCATGTTGCAATGGGCAAGCGTCTCTCTGGCTGCGATACCTCGGCAACGTTCTCTCCACAAGGCATGAGTTTTATGCCTATGATGCAAATGATGGGCGGTGGCATGATGGGAGGATGGTCGACTCCCTTCAATACAAACCAATCGTTTCAATCTATGATGGGATTTGGATTTACGCCTTTTGGGGCCCTAGGGTGGGTATTTTTCTTTACATGGATAGTTTGGCTTATAGTTGGTATTTTAGCCGCAATATGGCTATGGAAGCAAATTCAAAAGAAATAATATGATGTACACGTGTCCGATGGATCCGGAGGTGGTGGCTAAAAAGCCGGGGAAGTGCCCGAAATGCGGGATGAATTTGGCGCCTATGGGAGATGCAGAGCATGATGAATTCCACTCCGCTAAAGCTTCGCGGGACGCGCATGGCGGCCATCACGCGGGTATGGAGGAGCAGTTTCGCCGGCGGTTTTTTGCGGCGGTGCCTTTAACGCTGATTGTGCTGGCACTTTCGCCTAAAATCCAGGAATGGTTTGGGTTTGAAATCGCATTTTCCGGAATTAATCTTGTTCTTTTTGGTTTGGCCTCGGTAATCGCACTATGGGCAGGCTGGCCGTTTTACCAAATGGCAAAAGCCGAGCTCCAAAACAAAGCTCCGGCCATGATGACGCTGGTAAGCTTTGCGGTGCTGGCCGGCTACTTGTTTTCCGTGTCCGCCACGTTTTTGTTTGAGGGCGAATCCTTGTACTGGGAAGTTTCTACTTTGGTGCTTGCGTTTTTGTTTGGCCATTGGATGGAAATGCGAGCTATACGCGGGGCGAGCGGCGCTTTGGCGGAACTGGCAAAGCTTATTCCGCCTACCGCGCATAAGCTGGTACAGGGCGAACCCCAGGACGTATCAACGCAGGAACTTTCCGTGGGAGATGTGGTATTGGTGCGGCCCGGAGAAAAAGTTCCCATAGACGGCGTGGTAAAAGAAGGAGAGAGCTCGGTAAATGAGTCTATGGTAACAGGGGAGTCAAAACCGGTTGCGAAAAAAGCGGGAAGCGAAGTTATCGGCGGCACCATAAACAACGATGGTTCTCTTACCGTGGAAGTGAGCAAGACTGGCGAGGAAACGGCGATTTCCCAAATAATGGAATTAATCCGGCAGGCCCAGGAAACAAAGCCTCCTGTGCAAGAACTTGCCGACCGCGCAGCTTCCTGGCTGTTTTACATTGCCGTGATCGTGGGAAGCGGCACGTTTTTGTTTTGGCTGTTTGTGATGCCGCAGGGTGCAATTCCCGCGATTTTTGCCGGCAGTTTGGCAATAAGCGTAGTTGTTATTGCCTGTCCGCACGCGTTAGGTTTGGCTATCCCTACGGTAACTACCATTACCAGTTCTCTTGCCGCAAAAAACGGCATTTTAATCCGCGACATGAAAGCCGCCGAAATCGCGCGCAAACTTACCTACGTGGTATTCGACAAAACAGGCACGCTTACCAAGGGACAGCACGAAGTTGCAGGTGAAGTATCAGAGCAGGTTTTACAGCTTGCGGCTTCTCTAGAATCGTTTTCCGAACACCCAATCGCAAGGGCAATTGTACGGAAGGCAAAAGAAAACAACATACAACTTCTGCGCGTTGAGGATTTTGCGCGTATCCCCGGAAAAGGAGTGCGAGGAAAAGTAGAAGGAAAAGAAGTTCAAGTATTGCAAGCTGGAAAGGAACGGGGCGTTTACACGATAGTTGAGGTGTCTCGGGATAATGAAAAACTTGGCGCAATAAACTTGGGAGACGCAATTAGGCCAGAGTCGTTTGAAGCCATTAAGAGTTTAAAGGATATGGGCATAAAGGTGGCAATGATTACAGGAGACGCGGAAAACGTGGCAAAATCAGTAGCAAAAGAACTTGGAATTGACACGTATTTCGCAAGGGTACTGCCGGAAGACAAAGTAAACAAAATAAAAGAATTGCAGCAAAAGGGCGAAATTGTGGCCATGGTAGGGGACGGTGTAAATGATGCCGCTTCCCTAACGCAGGCTCACGTGGGCATTGCCATTGGGGCCGGCACCGATGTTGCCATAGAATCTGCCGAGATCGTGTTGGTAAAAGACAACCCGAGCGACGTGGTAAAAGCCATTAGACTGTCCCAGAAAACAAACAGCAAAATGAAACAAAATTTGGCGTGGGCCGCCGGATACAATATTGTTGCCATTCCCATGGCAGCCGGCATCCTTTTCCCTTTCGGCATTCTTTTGCGGCCCGAATGGGCAGCCTTGTTAATGTCCGCCAGTTCGGTTATTGTGGTAGCAAACGCGCTGTTGCTTCGTAAGACGCGTCTTTAGGACACACAAAAACTGTCCTTCCTGTCATATTGACACACCAGGTAACAGTGCGATAAGGTTTAGGAATGGTGGGGGAAACACTGTTTGATGGGAAACTATGGACACACTCCGGGAGCCCGAGCTACAAGATAGGACAGGTTGGCAGTTCGAGCCGACTTTCGATTACCTGCTTCGTCCCAACATACAAAGTTTTAAGAAGGCCTGGTATCCAGAGACCTTCTTTTTCTTGGGTACGGGGTTGCTTGCCGTTGCCAGTGTTGTTTTGTTTTTCCGCGTTGCGTTTGCCTGGCCTGTTTTGGTAACGCTGTCCGGGCTTTTGGCAAGCTTGTATTTAGGGCATATGCTTTTTAAACTTTGGGTTATTCGAAACGCCCTGGAAGAATCGTTTCTTAGCTTTCCAGACAAAAGCGTCCGGGCGTTGTCGGCGAGCAAGCTTCCCTTTTACACGATTTTAATACCGCTGTACCAGGAAGCGCCAATAGTTCCGCAAATAAAGCAGGCCATGGAAGCAATTGACTACCCCTCAGAAAAACTGGAAATTCTTATTACGTTAGAGGAGTATGACGCAGAAACCAGGAAGGCAATTGAACAAGCAAACTTCCCTGACCACGTGCGCCTTATCCAGCTTCCGAACGTGTCCCCTAAAACAAAACCAAAAGCGCTGAACGTGGCTTTTTCCCAGGTACAAGGGGAGTTCATTGTTATTTACGACGCGGAAATTATTCCCGACCCAGACCAGCTGAAAAAGGCAGTCCTCGCCTTCCGCGCGTATCCCAACATTGCGTGCCTGCAAACAAGGCTGGACCACTACAACACGGAACAAAATCTTCTTACCAGGCTTTTTAATATAGAGTTTAACTTTTATTACGACTTGTTTTTGCCCGGGCTGCAAAAGTTCGGGTTTCCATTGCCGTTGTCCGGCCACAGCACCCATTTTCGGGTAGAAGCGCTGCGCAAAGTCCAGGCGTGGGATCCATATAATGTGGCAGAGGATTGCGATATGGGGATTGCGTTGTGCCGTATGGGATACCGGACCGGTGTTTTGGACTCGCAAAGTAAAGAGGAAGCGGTAACAAGCCTGTCCGCGTGGATGCGCCAGCGTACCCGTTGGATGAAGGGGTTTCTGCAGTCTTCCGTTGTGCATTTGCGCGATCCCATAGCCTTAAAAAAGGACTTGGGAGGGTGGAAAAACTTTGTCGCCTTCCTTTTCATTGTGCCCGGGAACGTGGCCTTGAACTTTTTTAATCTTTTTTATTGGGCGCTTTTGCTTACGTGGTTTATTACCCATTCTCTTTTTGTGCAGGAACTGTTCGCGGGCCCGGTCCTTTCCATTTCTACCATAAGTTTTATTGGTGGGAATATGTTATTTATATACTTTAACGCGATAGCCTCGTTTAAAAGAAGGAAGTATGGATTGGTAAAATACGCTTTGCTTTCGCCTCTTTACTGGCTTTTGCTTGCGTTTGCCACGGGAAGGGCGGTGGTACAGCTGGTGTACAGTCCTTACCAATGGGAAAAGACGACTCACGGATTGCATCTTGCGCAAGAAAAAACACAAGTCCAAGAATGTATGTCTATTGATTTTGTGATGGAAAGGATATGAGAAAAATTTTTGCGATACAGACAGAGTATGCGTTGGCTGCCATAGGGACAGGTCTTGGCATTTTAAGCGCGGGGTATGTGTTTTTTCTTGGGCTTACGCGCGTGTTGACCGACCAAAGCGCGCACCTGAACTTTGCGCGCCTTACGGTAGACAGCATTACGCCCGGCATAAGCCAGTTTGGTTTTTGGCCGCCCTTGCTGCATATACTGCTGGTTCCGGTGGCAGCGCCGTACGACAGCTTATATCGGAGCGGTTTGGCGGGGTTTGTGGTGTTGCTCCCATTTTTGGTGCTGGGGGCCTTATTTCTTTTTCGTACCCTGCTTTTCATTACGCGACATCGGGGCGTTTCGTTTATGGGTGGGCTGTTGTTTTTACTGAACCCGTATGTGCTGTATTATGCCGTAACCCCTATGATGGAAGTATTATTTCTGGCCAATGTCGCGGGAGTGGCGTACTTTTTTACCCGATGGCTGCAGGAACAAAAATTGCGCCTGCTTATTCTTTCTGCTTTGTTCGTAACATTGGCTACCATTTCAAGATACGAAGGGCTTATACTAATACCTTTGCTTGGCGGCCTTGTTGCCTTGCGCTTGTGGAGCCAGAAAAAGGCCCGAAATGAAATAGAGGCTTCCCTGGTGATATTTTTATTTTTAGCTTCGTGGGGATTTGCCGCGGTACTTATATACGGCTGGATTTATGGGGGCAGCCCGCTTTCCTTTACGGGCGGCTGGTGGATCCGGGATCCCGAGGAATTTCCCACAAAACATAACTTTTTCTTATCCATAAAGTATTTTCTTGAAGCGTCTTTCTATATGTTGGGCAAACCCATGGTGTTTGCGGCGCTGGGAAGTGTCGCGGGATTGGTTTTGCTGTTCTGGAAAAACCTGTTTCAGCTTGCCCCGCTGCTTGTTTTGGCAAGCCCGGCTTTTATGGTTTTGATTAGCCTGTTCCGCGGAGCTCCACCTATTATGGTGCCAGAGCTTGCGCCGTTTGGCGTGTTTTTTAACGAACGGTACGCGTTAACGTGGATTGGTTTTGTTCTTGTCGCGCCCCTGCTCTGCGCGTGGGCGTTATCTGACAAGATAAAAAAACTGCCGCTGCCTTCCGCGCTGGCGCCCATTGTTCTTTCTTTCGCGTGTTTTGCTTTTCTGGGGGTTTCCGCGGCTCATTCTTACGGGGTATTGTTCCAAAATCAGTTTCGGGAGGTAAGGCAAAACCTTGGAAGAGACGAGGCCGATGTGGTCGCGTTAACCACGGAGTTCCAAAAAGAGTACGATTACGGAAAAATTTTGCTCACCCGCACCATTAACGATTCTTTGGCCGGGGGCATGGGCATTTCCTTAAAGAATTTTATTTACGAAGCCAATTACAAATTTTACGATCAGACCATACAAGAGCCCTGGCTATTTGCGAGGTGGGTAGTAATGTACAATCCGGAAAGCCAGGATCTCTGGGCGGAAACAACGGAACCTATTTATGTCGCCTGGGGAAATTCTGACGTGTTTGGCCGGTATTATGAACTTGTATTTGAAACAAAGACGCGAAAGGTGTACAAGGTAAAAGAACCGGTGGTTGAAATATTCGCGGAGCGCAACGGGTATATGCTTTCCAAGATTCCTTCAATAAACGCGTCGATTATTTCTTGGGATCCAGGGGGTATATACCAGGAAATGCAGAGGGCTGATACGATCGACAGTCCCGCTATAACAAGAGATAATACGTGGTAAATTATATGCAAAAATATACGCTGTACGCTTGTTTTGGGGTTATAAGTTTTTGCGTTGCGTTTTTATATGTTCCTTCTGTGGCGCACGCGTTACCTGCGGGCTTTGAGGTAAAAACCGTGGTGGGCGGATTAAACCTTCCTACCAGCATTGCTTTTGCCCCGGACGGCCGTATTTTTGTTGCAGAAAAGCAAGGGGCGGTAAAAATCGTAAAAAATGGCGCTGTGTTGGCTACTCCGTTCCTTCAGCTTGCAGACGTTAGCGATTACGGTGATCGAGGACTAATTGGCATTGCTTTAGACCCTGATTTTGCCGCCAACGGCTGGGTATATGTAAGTTATACGTACGAGAACGACCCCGCAAACTATGAGGGGCCGAAAACCGGGCGAATCGCGCGCGTGAAAGCGGTAGGCGATACGGCGGATATGGGTACCATGGAAGTTTTGGTGGGTACGGTTGGCGGCACGCCCCAGGCGCCTTCCTGTACGGATTACCCCGCGGGAGCGGACTGTATTCCTTCTGACGAAGGGAGCCACAGCATGGGAGGATTGCGTTTTGGGCCAGACGGCATGTTGTACGCGACGCTGGGTGACGGTTCGAGTTTTGAATTTCCCGATCCGCTTTCAGAACGCGCTCAGGACATAGACAGCCTGGCAGGAAAAATGCTCCGATTGAATTCCGACGGCGCCGCCCCTTCAGATAACCCGTTTTACAACGGCGACCCCACGTCGAACCGTTCAAAAGTTTGGAGCTATGGTTTGCGCAACGCGTTTCGATTTAGTTTTCATCCTAATACCGGACTGCCATATTTGGGAGATGTGGGCTGGTTTACGGCAGAAGAAATAAACAAAGGGCAGGCGGGATCAAACTTTGGCTGGCCGTGTCGGGAAGGGTACGGGGCCGCCCCCGGGTATGATTGTGTCGCCCCAAACTATGTAGACCCCTGGTACGCCTATGCCCACGACCCAAATACGGGAGCCGGATCTGTTACGGCCGGTGTGTTTTACCAGGGTTCCTCGTATCCTGCGGAATACCAGGGTGACTATATATTTGGTGACTTTGCCATAAATTTTTTAAAGCGCATTCGGGTTGACGCGGCAGGCAGTATTATCGCGGTGGAAGATTTTATGGCAAACCCGGGCGGCCCCGTAGAAATTATGCTTGGGCCAGACGAAAATATATATTATCTCGCTATTTATTCGGGGGAGCTGCGCCGTATTACGTATACACTTGGAAACCGGGATCCCGTAGCGAAAGCAGCAGCAAACGTAACTTCGGGTCTTACCCCCCTTGCCGTGCAGTTTTCCAGCGCCGGATCTTTTGACCCGGATGGCGACCCGCTTTCCTTCTTGTGGGATTTTGGCGATGGGAATACGTCAACAACCCCTAATCCTTCCCATACCTATACGCAGGACGGTTCGTATACGGCCACCCTAACCGTGGAAGACGGAAACGGAGGAATGTCCAGCGATTCTGTTTTGGTTGTCGCGGGGAACGAGGCGCCGCAAGCTGCTATTACCAGCCCGGCTGACGGGTCAACGTATGTGCCCGATGAATGGGTTGTTTTGTCCGGCACTGGGGTGGATGCAGAAGACGGCGCTCTTTCGGGCGCAAGTTTGCAATGGAGAATTATTTTACACCATAACACGCATATCCATATTCTACAGCAGCTTGAAGGTTCCGACGTTTCATTCCTGGGCCCGGACCACCAGGCAACTGATGTGTATGTCGAGGTTGAACTTACGGTAACCGACAGCGCCGGTTTACAAGATACCACGAGCATTAATGTGTATCTTGAATCTTCCGTGCCTTCCGGAGAGTTTCAAAGCGAATTTTACGACAACATGACTTTAAACGGCCAGCCTGTGCTCTTGCGCATAGATCCTGCCGCTCACTTTAACTGGGGTCTTGCCGCTCCGGATCCCGCAGTGCCCGCGGACCAGTTTTCCGCACGTTTTGCCGGCGATTTTAATTTCGAGGCGGGAGAATACACATTTTCGGTATGGGCGGATGATGGGGTGCGGCTTTTTATTGACGGCAACCTTATTATCGATGGATGGGTTGATCAGGCGGCCACGCTCTACCAGGGCGCGTTGAATCTTGCCGACGGAACACATCGGGTGCAGTTGGAGTATTACGACAACTTGTATAACGCGGTAGTAGAACTGGACTGGATAAAAACAGGGGATGATACGCCCGCGCCTAGCGGTTGGGAGCCAATACCGCCGAATGGAGCGCTTGACTTCGACGGTATTGATGACTATATCGAGACCATGTGGTGGGACATCGAAGAACCGGCAGGCTTCACATTTGAAGCACGGTTTGTACCCCAAGGCTTTCATGGCGATCAATATCTTATCGCGAAATCTTTAAGTGCCGCACAAGCAGATATTGACTGGGCGTTCGGGGTGCGAGAAGTTTCGACAACCGACGGAACGCTCTTTTTCCTTGTGCGAGCGGACGGGATACTCGTTGAGCTTGAAGCGGGAACAATAACGCTTGATGAATTCGTGCATGCAAGCGCTGTCTATGACAATACCACCATGAAGCTGTATAAAAACGGTATTGAAGTGGGAAGCATTGGGCACTCGGGGGCCGTTTCGACAAGCGCGAACTTCGTTTGGCTTGGCAATATTCCGGCCGACGCGACCGTTGGAGGATTTGACGGACGTATCGACGAACTTCGCGTTTGGAACAGGCCGCGAACCGCTGCAGAAATTCTTGCGGCTTCTACTAAAGAACAGCCCGGCCCCGAATTTAACCTTATTAAAAACTGGAAGTTTCACGAAGGTTGGGGACAGGTAGCATTCGATACAAGCGGGGCCGGGCACGATGGGCGCCTTGGAGGAAGCTCCGATCCTGACACAAGCGATCCGCTTTATATTGGGGGTGTGTATCCGCAAGGCGGCACCTTCACACCTTCGCACACTGGTACGGTAGTTACGCCTACTGCACCCACGACCGGCAACGAACTTATCATAGGGCCAACCATTACAAATATCGGAGACGGCATGGGGGAGATGATTCTTAATATGGAAGTGCGCGCAAGCGATGGTTCGCTTGCGCTTGGCGCTAATACCGGAATTGAAACATTCGCCGCCAGAGAAGCAAAAACATTTTCATTCCTCTGGACGCCAACTGCTGCTGACACCTATAGCATTTCATACGGACTTACCAAACCTTTTTGGGATGGGCTTTATGAATGGGTGGGTGACGCGCACACGTTTCTGGTTACGGAAGGTTCTACTACTACCACGCCAAGCATTACGCTTGTACGTGCTGTTTCAACACCTACAGATCCCGTTATAGGAGACACGGTTACGACGGATGTGACGCTTCGAAATGACGGCGCGGCGGGAAACATGGTCGTTGGACTGGAGATCTATTTCAATGCGGTCTCTGTTGAGAGCATGTACACTGGTGATGAATTTTTTGAAGCGGGCGAGGAACGGATATTCTCTATTACGCACACACCCGCCCAAATCGGTATGTACGGCATCGATATGGGCGTTTGGGGTGAAGGATGGAGTTATTTCCAGGGATGGGCAAGTCATATCGCTGAGTTTACCGTTACCGCCAATACCCCTCCATCAAACGATATTGTTGTGTATGATGATGTCCTGCGGTCCGGATGGGCAAGCTGGTCATGGGATGCTGCCATAGACTTTGCGGCAACAGACTTTGTGTTCCAAGGAGATGCCGCTGCCCGCGTAGAATACACGGCAGGGTGGGGCGGATTTTTTCTCCACCACGAGGGTGTAGATACTGCGGGAAAGACACACGTATCCTTTGCAATTTCTGGAGGCGCGCAAGGCGGCCAAGAGCTTCAAATCCGTGCTTTAGACAGCCAAACAGAAGCATTACCGCCGGTTTCTTTGGTTCAGTATCTTGCTCGTGTACCCGATAATAGCTGGGACATCGTAGCAATCCCACTTAACGACTTGGGCGTACAGCCAGGCGACGTGATAACAGGCTTTATCTTCCAGGACACGTCAGGCATTGCTGGATCTGTGGTTTACTTGGACAATATTTCATTTTCTTCCCTTCAGTGAAACTGCCTCTTCTTTTCTTGTGTACCATAGGTGTGGTGGGCGCTGTTTCCCTTTTGGCTATTCGGTCCAGGAACGCGAAAAACGATTTGGAGAGTTACGGGTTGCAGTACAAATCTTAAAAGAAACAAGCCCCAGGTGAAGGTATATCTTGACGCGGGCCACGGCCAATGGAAAGATACGGGAAATACTTTTATTGATGCTTTTTTGTGGGTAAAACCTCCTGGCGAGTCTGATGGGACATGTAATGGAGGCCCGCCCGCCGGAAAGTTCTGGCTTGACTACGCGCTTGGACTCATTCGCAATAAATAGTACGTCCTACCCTTAAGGTAGGACTTGTATTTTATTGAGGCGCCTGTTACAATCGAGAAGTAGGAAATGCCCGTACATGGGCGCTGAATCACGTCAGAGACAGCCATTACTGGCTTTACCTGGCCGTTTTCCCTGATTACAGCGCCCGTGTACGGGCATTTGCTTTAACTCATTTCTGTATTGTACACTACATAATGCTTGCCTACCCTGTGGAAAACTCCCATTTTTTGCTTTATTGACATGACCTATTGCGCCGAGTATCCTGTAATAATGTCTGTATAGGACAGGGTGCTCGGACGCTCGTATCTACTGGGGAAAACTAGATAGAGTGGCGCAACAAATGTCACACTATCTCGCCAGCCGCCGGACAATTTCATATTTTTTATTTGGCAAAGATTCCAAACTGCAGCCTTCCGCTATGGGAAATTTGCAGCTTGGATTTTTTGTTGGAAAAATCCACAAAGGTCGAAACACAGTAATAAACCCATTAGTAAAAAACAAAAACATATGACTTTTAAAAGACTCTTAAGTTTAGTAGTTCTTCCGGTGTTTTCACTGGGATTGTACATGGCTCCATCAGCGGCTTCCGCAAAAAGTGGGGACGTGGAGATAACGAACAACAATAACGCTTCTGTTTCCAACTACGTAAAAGTAGAAGCAGAAACCGGCGACAACCAGGCAAATGGCGGTAACGGCGGTGAAGCCGGAGACGGCGGTGACGGCGAAGAAGGAGGTGACGGCGGAGACGGCGGAGATGCTGGAGAAGGCGGTGACGCTGGCGACGGCGGAAATGGCGGTCAAGGCGGCGACGGCGACGGCGGTGATGGCGAAGACGGCGGCGACGGCGGCTACGGCGGCAACGCCGGAGACGGCGGCGAAGGCGGCAACGCTGGCGACGGCGGCAACGGCGGTGACGGCGAAGAAGGAGGTGACGGCGGCGAAGGCGGAATTGGTGGTGTAATCAACACGGGCGACGCAATAGCTACAGCTGAAGTTGGAAACGACGTGAATTCCAATTACACATCTGTACGAGGCTGTGGTTGTGATGAGGATAACGATGAACATCACGGAAGACACCGCAAACATCGCGACGAAGGTGACGTAGAGGTAGAAAACAACAATAATGCTGCGGTTGCCAATACCGTAGAAGTAGAAGCTGAAACCGGCGAAAATACCGCAGACGGCGGAGACGCTGGTGACGCTGGCAACGGCGGTGACGGTGAAGAAGGCGGCGACGGCGGAGACGGCGGCGACGGCGAAGAAGGCGGTGACGGCGGCGACGGCGGTAACGGAGGACACGGCGGAAACGGCGGTGAAGAGGGTGAGGGAGGAGAAGGATGGAATGGCGGTATGGGCGGCGACGGTGGTGATGGTGGCGATGGATCAGACGGCGGCAACGCCGGAGACGGCGGCGACGGCGAGGAAGGCGGCGACGGTGGTGACGGAGGCGGCGATGGCCGAATCGACACTGGCGACGCTACTTCAACCGGTCGCGTAGTAAACATCGTGAACCGAAACGTAACTCGCGTTCGCAAATAGTTTTCTTTGAAGGAGTGGAATCCGTCCACCGGCTGGCGGATGGATTCCCCCTTCGCATAAGCCTTTGAATAGTCAAAGGCTTATGCGAAGGAACATTATGAAAACTCGTTTTATTATTATGTCCTTGTTTGTAATAAGCGGGCTGCTGTCAGCTGATTTTGCCAGCGCCACAAACGTGCAGAATGATGTTTCCGTAAAAGCATCGACGGGCGGAAATTCAAGCGGCGGCACAACAAACAACGGAAGCGGCGAGACCTCGGTATTTATTGAAACAAAGGTAGACGGGGAGGTGGTGCATCGTGTCGAGGAAACAAAACAATCAGAAGCCGGAGAACCAATAGAAATAGAAAAACATGTGGAATACAACGGTGACGAAGCGGCTACGGCAAAGCAAGGGGTCGAAGAAAATCCAGAAGAAAAGCAAGATAACACCGAATCAAAGCCGCTGATAGCTCGATTGGTCGAGTGGGTGCAAAGCATTTTCAGTTGGTTTTTGGCATAACATACTATGATACACACATTGGGGAAAATAACGATTGTATTTTTACTTTTAGTGGGACTACAAGCGCCGATTTTCAGTTTTGCTCCAACAGTGCAAGCCCAGGCAGAAGATGGAAGCGAAGGTGAGAAAGGAGATAAGGGAGAAAAAGGTGAAGGCGGCGACTCGGGACAAGCCGGGTTGTCTAGTAACGAAGAACCTGCGCAAGACGGAGAAAGCGGCCAAGTAGGGGACAACGGCGAAGACGGCGGCGACGGAGAAGAAGGTGAAGATGGTGAAAACGCCGGGGAAACTAGTAATGGTGGCGATGGGAATGCTTCCATAGAAACGGGAGACGCAAGCTCTACGGGGCAAATAAACAACACGGGAAATAGCAATACAATAAATTCCTGCGTAAAAACAGATAAGTCAGAGGGTAAAGGAGAAAAAGACGAGAAAGGTGAAGAAGAGGAAGAATGCGCGTCGGGCGGCAGTGGCGACACCGAAATAGAAAACAATAATACGGCGGAAGCGGGAAACGAAGCCGACATACAAGCCAATACGGGAGACAACGAAGCTTCCGGAAACAACGGAAGCTCAACCATAGACACGGGCGACGCGGTTGCCGTTTTAGACCTCTTTAACTTAATAAATACCAACATTATTGATTCAAACGGGCTCTTCGTGCTGCTTTCCAACTTGCAAGCGCAGCTTTTGGATATGGATTTGCGAGATTGGATGCCGTATTTAAAAGAGTACAATCCAGAGTGCGGCGAATCTTGCTATAGCCTTCACGATTTGGAAATTTTAAACCAAAACCTGGCAAATATTACCAATAACGTAAACGTAACGGCAAACACGGGCGGAAACGAGGCATCAGATAACAGTGGGGAAGGCAATATTACTACCGGGGACGCGTACGCGGCCGCCAACATAATAAACATTGCCAATACCAATATTATTGATTCGAACTATTTGCTGTTTATCGCGAACAACTTTGGGAACTTTTTTGGCGATATCGTGTTTCCGAACGCCTCTTCGTTCTTTACGTCCATGTTTTCTTCGCCCAGCCAGGTGTATAGCGAAGTAGAAATAAACAATACCAACACAGCCTCTATTTCAAACAATGTCGCAGCGTCAGCTGAAACCGGAGAAAACGAAGCAAACGGCAACGGAAACTCTGTTATCCAGACAGGCGACGCAAATTCCGCGGCAAACGTGTTTAACCAGGCAAACATGAATTTGTTTGGGGGAAATTCGTTTGTGGCTTTAATCCGCGTAAGCGGCGACTGGTCGGGAAACGTATTCGGTTTGCCCGAAGGAATCGCGTGGCAGCAAACGCCAAACGGGATTATGCTGTACTCCGATGATCTTACTTTCGAGCCAGAGAGCGCTGGCCAGGAAAACGTTTCATGCGGTGATTGCGAAAAGGAAGAAGGCGCGAAAGGTAAGTCAGGAGGAAAGGGAAGTAAGGAGGAACATTCGGAGCTTTCCGTAACCAACACAAACAACGCGACCATAAACAACAATGTGCAGGTGTTCGCGCTTACGGGAGATAACGAAGCAAACGGCAACGGAAAAGGCGGCAAAATTGAAACCGGAAACGCCCAGGCAATCGCGAACGTGGTAAACGTGGCCAATACCAACGTTATCGGGGCCAACTGGCTGTTTGCAATGTTTAACATATTGGGAGACTTTGAAGGGAACATTAGCTTTGGCCGTCCTAACTTGTGGATAGGACAGCGCGCGGAAATTCCTAACGACCCGGCGCTTCCGGGCGACCCTGTTACGTATTACCTTACCATTGTAAATAACGGCGATATCCCTGCCCACAACGTAACGGTTACAAGCATATTCGACCATCCATTGTTTGCGTTCGGCAGCTCCGCGCACCAGCATACAAGTCCAAATGAACAAGAGTTTGTTTGGGATATCGGCACTCTAAACCCGGGGGCGGGCATGGAAATTTCGTTTAGCGGCAATATTAAAAGCGACATTCCGTTTGGCACGTTTGCCTTTACCAATACCAGCAGCGTGCAGGCAACAGAAAGCGATGACGATGCAAAAGACAACAGCGACGCGGTGGAGTTACTTGTCCATAACGAAGAGCCGGCTTCCACGGGAGGCGGCGGAGGCACCAGCGGCGGTTCAGGAGGCAGTGGAGGGGGTTCTGGAAGCGGAGGAAGCGCTACTACCGCAAACACGAGCAGCCAAAACGACTCTTCAAACAAGCCAAACCTGAAAGTCACAAAAACGTATGCGCACGAAGGAGACGTATACCCCGGAAACGAAGTTGACTATACCGTGGTTATTATGAACGACGGGGGAGGTTCGGCCTACGACGCCTTTCTGGTGGATGTTTTGGAATCGGAAGACGGGGAAGTGGTGCACGAAGAAGAATGGGATTTGGGCGAAGTGTTCCCTGACGAAGAAATTATTATTACGTATTCTGTGGTGTTCGAATCCGACGCAAAGCCCGGTTTGTACTATAACGAAGCGTGGGTAGACGCTGAAAACGGGTTTTCCAATACCGCGACTACAAGTATACAACTTCAAAGCGCGCGGGAAGTTCTATTAAGCGTGGAAGAAGAATTAAGCAAAATTGCGGGGGAACTAAACATTATAGGGGGGAATGCCCTGGCTATTGCGGGCGAGCCGGAAGAGGAATTTGAACAGTTTGCCGATATAAGCGAAATCCCCGAACAGACGGAAGAACTGCCGCAAGAAAGAAGTCCATTCCTTGCTTCTTTAGCCGGGCTGCTCCAAGGGTTTGGCCCCTGGGCGTCTGCGTTGGCGGCGGGTTCTTTCTTATTCCTATTCTTTTTGCTGAAAAGACGCAGAAGAGAAAGCGCCCAGTAACTCTTTATCCTAAAATGTGATACAATAGCAAAATGCTGGAAGGAATTGTTTTAGGTATTATTCAGGGAATTACCGAGTGGCTGCCCATTAGTTCTGAAGCCGCCATTATTTTGGTAAAAGCAAACTTTTTTGGTAATGGAGAATCTTTTGGCGACCTTATTAGACTTGCCGTGTTTTTGCATTTGGGCACATTCATGGCTGCCATCTGGTACTTTCGAGACGACGTACTAATGCTTACGAAAACCCTTTTTCTTCCGCACAGGCTGTTTGAAAGGGAAGAGCGATTCCTTATTCTGCGTTTCTTGCTTATTTCCACCTTTATAAGCGGAATATTGGGATATTTTTTGGTTGCGGTGGTGGTTCCCAGCGCCCAAGAGCACATCGAGTTGGGAGCCAAAGCAATTACGCTGGGTATTGGAGTGCTGCTTTTGGGTACTGGTTTTTTTCTCATGCAGGCAAAAATAAAAGGGAAAAAAGGGCAAAAAGGGGTAATTCACTTGCGAGACCGCGACGGCGTAATACTGGGTTTTGTGCAGGGATTAAGCGCCCTGCCGGGTTTTTCTCGTTCCGGCCTTACCATAGCTTCGCTTTTGCTCCGTAAGTTCGACGAAGTAAGCGCCCTGCGCCTAAGCTTTTTAATGAGCTTGCCCGCGGTTTTGGGAGGAAACATTCTTTTAAATATAAAAGGGTTTGAGATAACCACTGTGGGCGTGTTTGGCCTTATATTCTCGTTTATATTTGGCATAATTACAATACACTTGCTTTTTAAAGTGGCGCGTAAAGTAAACTTTGCCTATTTCGTACTGGTGTTTGGAGTTCTTACTGTCCTTTCAGCTTTTATGTAAGTTTAAAGAGTAACTGTTTGGCTAGGCAAGGGAACAAGCGCTTTGGCCGAAAGGCCGGTTTTTATTTTGTCAGCTAACGCCGTTGCCTGTTCTTCTTCGCCCTGTACCACAAAAATCGTTTCTGGTTTATCCTGGGCCGTTTGAAGCCATTCTATAAGCTTGGGCTGGTCCGCGTGCGCCGAATAGCCGCCAATAGCCTGTACATTGCACCGTACCGGCACTTGTTCGTCAAAAATACTTACTTCTTTTGCGCCTTCCAGAATTTGGCGTCCCAAAGAACCTTTTGCCTGGTAGCCTACGAACAAAATAGTGCTGTTCGGGTCTTGCAAATAACGTTTTTCATGGTGTAAAATCCTGCCGCCTTGGGACATGCCAGACCCGGCGATAATAATTTTAGGAGGGGGCGCGTCGTTAATTTCTTTTGATTGCCGGCTGGTAAGGGTTAGGCGCAGGCCGGGAAAATCGAAAATAGCGTCTCCGTTTCGAATTTGGGCAATGGCTTTGGCGTCAAAATACTCCGTATCCTGGGCATATTTTTTGTAAATGGCGGTAATCTTAATGGCCAGGGGGCTGTCAATATACACGGGTATGCGGGGTCCGCCAGCTGGCGGATTGCTCTCCATAAAGTTGTTTATTTCGTATAGCAGTTGCTGCGTGCGTTCCATGGCAAACGCCGGAATCATAAGCACTGCTTTGTTTTTTGCGGTTTGTCTTATTACTTGTTCAAAAAGTTTGGTACGCTTCTGGGCGGGTTCGTGGGTACGCCCGCCATACGTGGACTCTACAAGCACATAATCTGCTTTGCCTATGGGTTCCGTGTCTTTTAACAGGGGATTGGGCATATTGCCCAGGTCGCCAGAGAAAATTACCCGTTTTCCTTCGGGCGTGGTTACGGAAATAAAAGCGGAACCCAAAATATGCCCGGCGTCAAAAAACTCGGCGGCAAAATCGCCAAGCCGCGCTGGTTGGCGGTAGTTTACCGTTTCCCATTTTTTAAGGATTTCTCGTACGTCGCGAATGTCATATAAAGGTTCGCGTCCCGCTTCCTCTGCTTCGCGGCGCAAAATATCCTCTGAATCTATAAGCAATTGTTCGGCAAAGTCTTTGGTGGGCGGAGTAGAGTACACGTGTCCGCGAAACCCCTTTTTGTATAAATAGGGAATACGCCCGGTATGGTCGATATGAGCGTGCGTTATAAGCAACGAGTCGATTTCTGCCGGGTTGTACGGAAAATCTTCAAAGTTTTGATCTTCCGCGAACTTGGATCCCTGGGCCAATCCGCAATCCACTAAAATTTTTGCTCCCCCCGACTCGAGCAAATAGTTTGCGCCAGTAACCGACTGCGCCCCTCCATGAAACGTCAATTTCGCCATGTTGCCACTATACCTTATTTTTGCCCATTGACAAGTTTTGCTCAAGGGAGTACAATGCAAGCATACTCTTAGTCGAAGTATTTGAGTTTGTGCCTATGTAAAAAAGCGGCACGAGGACAACAGGTTCGTTTGAACTTTCAATTTAGTGGACAACGACAACCAAAACGGAGGATTTCAGCGCCAAATGTATCCCGCTACTTGTTCAGACTGCGGTAAGGAAACCGAGGTTCCATTTCAACCAAGTGGAGACCGGCCGGTGTACTGCAGAGACTGCTACAACAAGCGCAGAGATAGCAGAGGACCACGCAGAGATTTCCGTAACTAAACCAGTATACACAGCGTCCCCAGCTTAGCTGGGGCGTTGTTGTTTTCCCGTTTTGGGGAAAACTTGCTTGACGGATAGGTTCGCTTTATTTAAGCTTAAGTAATAAGTTAAGTTCAAGGTCCAGGGTATTTATAACCGTAATCTCGTTTAACCTTATGCCAACAGAAGGATACTGCGTAAAGTGCAAAGAAAAAAGAGAAATGACGAACGAAGAGAAGACCGAAATTAAAAAGAAGGGCGGGGGCACCCGGCCCGCAATGAAAGGAACATGTCCGGTGTGCGGAACCGGAATGTTCAGGATCCTCCCCATGTCGGAAGCCTAGAGATAGGAGAATACGATATTACTTTAGAAAGTTAAGCAAATCGCTTGACTTTCTTTAGTTTTTAAATAATTATAAAGATAGATACTTTACTTTTCCCAATCTACAATAAAGGAGGGCATATGGCCGAAAAAGAGGGTCAGTTCACTTTGTTGCATGTGCGGGGCGGCAACCCAGAGGTTTGCACGAAAAAAGATCACGAAAATCTTGCAAATTGGACGATTACAAGCGGGCCAGGCCCGCTTGCGGTCGGAACTTGCAAGAGGAAATGCGGGGCGCAAGGTGAATTTGCAAACCCGAGTCCAGATCCAAACTTTCGTGCAACAAGAAGGTAGCGGCAACAAAAACAAAAGCGGCGTGATTTCCCACGCCGCTTTCACATAAAAGTGGTACAATATTTCTATGAGAAAAGTTGGGTATGGGGCAATACTGCTTTTGGCGTTTGCGAATGTGGCGGTGTGGCCGTATGTGCTAAAGGCGCAAACGATGCAGGTTACGTTTTTTGACGTGGGGCAGGGGGACGCAATTTTCATAGAAACAAAGCAGGGGCACCAAATACTTATCGACGGCGGGCCAAACAACGCGGTGGTGGAAAAACTGGGGCAGGCGCTGCCTTTTGCAGACAAAAGTCTGGACTTGGTTGTGCTTACCCACCCAGACGCTGACCATATTACCGGGTTGGTGGGCGTTCTGGAAGCGTATGACGTGGAAAATGTCTTATGGACAGGTGTGGAAAAGAAAACCAATATTTTTGCTTCGTGGCAGGAGGCGTTACGGCAAGAGGAGGCAAATATTTGGCTGGTAAACGATCCCCAGGTTATTCGCTGGTCGCAAAGTTCAAAAGAGCGTCTTGAGGTTTTATACGCGGCAGACCAGGCAAAAGAAGTAAATGATACTTCGGTTGTAACAAAGCTGGTGTTTGGAGAAACCTCGTTTCTTTTTCCGGGTGATATTTCCAAAATAGCAGAGCAGGAAATGCTTCAACAGGATATAAATATAGACGCGGATATTTTAAAAATACCGCATCACGGAAGCAAATACTCCAGTACGGAAAACTTTTTGGCCGCGGTGTCGCCCGGTATTGCTGTAATCCAGGTTGGCAAAAACAGTTATGGCCATCCGACCCCGGAAGTTCTAGAGCGCTTGGGGCATATCCCCATCTTGCGCAACGACCAAATTGGTGATATTATTATCCAATCAAATGGAAACGAGTTAACTGCTCAATAAATTATATGAACCATCCAAAAGAAGAACGAACACTTGTTTTAATCAAACCAGACGGCATCCAGCGAAGCCTCGTGGGCGAAATTATCAAGCGCTATGAACGCTCCGGTTTAAAGCTGGTGGGTATGAAAATGTTTGTGCCTACCAAAGACAAGGTAGAACAGCATTATTTGCTTGACCCGGAATGGAAGCGCAAAGTTGGCGAAAAGGCAATTGAAAGCTACCAAAAAAAGGGTATGGAGCCTCCCTCAACAGATCCGCTTGAAGTGGGCGATCGCGTAATTGATGGCCTTAAAAAATACCTTACGGCGGGCCCGGTGGTGGCCATGGTATGGCAGGGAGCCCACGCGATGGAAATTGTTCGGAAACTTACCGGAGGCACGGAACCCAGAAGTTCTGATGTAGGAACCATTCGGGGCGACTTTGTATTGGACTCTTACCAAATGGCAGATACCGACGGCAGGGCCGTGCGCAACTTAATTCACGCTTCCGGCACCGTGGACGAGGCAAACCAGGAAATTGTCCATTGGTTTGAACCAAACGAGCTTTTGAAATACAAAATCGTGCAGGAAAAAATCCTGTACGACGTAAATTTGGACGGCATTTTAGAGTAGGGGGCTTGCCCCGCTCTCGAGAGCCTCGACCCTCGTGGAGAGGAGCGAACGGAGTGAGTCGAGGGGTTGACAGCGCTTTGCGAAGGCGCGTAAACATGATATAATACAGGTGCCCAGGTTATCCTCTTGAATAAGATCCGCATTACGTTTTTTATGGGAGCCGGATAATGCTTGTGCCCCGTGGGGTACAACTTCGGCACCCACCTGGATTCTTCCGGGTATCTTATTCAGAGGAGCTATGGGCACGCAAAAAACATCGCGCAAGCGGTGTTTTTTGTTTACTCTGAAGGACTTGAAGAGCTATACTGGGTGTATGGCAGATATATTTAAACATATAGAAAACAGGTCGCTGGCGCATGTAATGCGGTTTAACTTGAAGCCGCAGCATTTCCCGGAAAGCGTGGCAGACCATTCGTATTATGTGGCTTATATTGTAAGTATTTTGTGCAGTTTACTGCAGAAAACAGAGTATGGCGTAAATACCCAAAAAGCCCTGGAAATGGCGCTGGTGCACGACATGGAAGAAATGTTTTCTGGCGACATTGTTACGCCGTTTAAACACTATTCCGCGCAAGTAGAGGAAGCTATCGCCAAAGTAAATAAAGAATTAATTGGCGATGTGTTCGCGGATTTACCTCGGGAAATTTACGACCGCGGCATGCAGTGGCTTGAGAAATACGACAAACCCTGGTGGCAAAGCATTAAAGGCCAGATATTGCCCTAAAACAATAGGGCCAGTCTTTAAAAAAGACTGGCCCCTGTTTAGTTATACGGTAGGAATACTTCCCCGTTTAGTATGCGGTTGTACGCATACGCATGGTACATAAAATTTAACTGGTTATCTGCGAGATCGCAGGCAAAATTAAACGGAGTTGTCTGGTAAACCATAGTGTATACCAGAATTCTCTGGCGACCCGGGAGTACGTTTATTCGCTCTGCTGTCCGTTTGCAAAGCTCATAGGCATCTTCTTCTTGTATTCTATGGAATACTATCAGGCAATTTTCCGTAAGTCGCCAGAATTCGTCGTCGGTCAACGTTGCGGGGTGCGGCCTTTGGGGTGTTATGGGCCAAAGGGCATTATAAAAGAGCATTCGTAGAGTGGTTATTGCCAACAGGAATAGTTGCATGCCAATCCTCCTAGGTTTTCTATCTTGCAAATGTAACGATACAGCCTCATGGGCTTAAAGTCAATTGTTGAATGCGGGTAGCTTCGGTTTCTACCAGTTGGCCGTCGTATTCGGCGGAATGCGCGTGGGAACCCGCGTAAGAAGGCTTTTTTTGGTCTAAATGAAGGTTTAAGCTGGCTGTGTTGTTTTGGTTTTGCGTGGCGTATATGTGGAATTTGGGGTAATCGCTTCCGGTTAAGGAGCGATTAAACGCAAACTCACCGGCGGGCTTGCCCGCCGTAGCTTTAGCGAAGGCGGGGGCGTACCCGGCCTGGCGCATAAACGAATACAGCGTTTTGCCCGATAGGTTGACCTGAAATTTCATATTTGGTATAATTATAGCAAAATGAGCAAGTCGCCGCAATTTATAGCTATTCTTTTATTTTTTGTCCTAGTCGCGGGCGGGGGATTTGCGGTGTTTGTTTTACGGAACAATTTTGTGGTTGAAAATACCGCAGCAGCCCCGCACGAGCCCGTGGTGTATTTAACCGCCCAAAACCGCGCGGAAAACCCCGAAGAGCTGGTGGCCCCGGAACCTGCGGCCCGCGTGAAAGTATTGTCAAACGAGGTTGGGTACTTAAATGTCCGGCAAGGGCCTGGGACAAGCAACGCCAAGGTTGGCCAGGTGGATATTGGCCAGGAGTTTGAATACACAGAAACCCAGAACAATTGGTACCATATTGTCTTGGAAGAAGGAAAAACCGGCTGGGTTTCCGGCCAGTATGTTCAAGAAGTAGAGGGTTGACATAGGCTCTTGAGGAGATGTATAATGGTGATGTATGAGAACTCAAATTATTATTCCCCAGAATTTGCGGACAAAAATTGACAATGCACGTCGGGTAACCGGCGAGACTTTGGCTGAATATCTACGGAAAGCAGTAGCAGACCGCCTCAAAAGGGAGAGAAAAAAAAGAGCCGATTTAGCGGGACTTGTGCGTAAGATTGGAACAGTAAAAAAGAGTGGTTGGGAAGGAGTTGATGTGATAAAGTGGCAGCGCGAAATCCGGAAAGATCGCGACGTGTAAACAGGACCCATGAATTTTCTGGTTGACACAAACGTGTATATTCGAGCACTGTTGGGCGAAGAGCCAGACAGCGCATTTTTAAAAAAAGTTATGTATGATAGGGTGCTTGTTTTGTCGCCGATTGTAATCGCCGAGTTTCTTACGCGTGCCTTGCGGGAAGAACAAGAAATATTCGAAGAAATTATACAATCGTTCCCTCTGGTAGCGATTGACGAAGAAACTGCCAGAATCGCCGCTGATTACCGGAAACAATCGCTAAAAACCACACGAGTGCATCTCCTTGATTGTTTTGTTGCAGCTCAAGCAAAGCAGCGCGGCGCTACACTTGTTACCAACAACCCCAAAGATTTTCCCATGAAGGACATCAAAGTTATTGTCCCATAGGACAGTTATCCACAGGAAGTTTCAAACTAAAAACACCGGGCAGTCAAACGCCCGGTATTTTTTTGTATTCAAAAAACCCTTGATAGGACAGTTTTCCACAGAACTGGGGAAAAGGCATGGGGAAAATAGGACAAAAAACCGCTTGACTGGAGCGCTGGGTCAGGTAGTGTGACAAGTACCGCTCCTATGCGCAATTTCCTTTTAAGCGCGACAAATTGCCCACAGAGTGTATTTGAAAACAAGAATTTACCATTCGCGGATTTTGGGTAGAGCCCGGAATCCGCTTTTTCTTTTGTTGCTGGCATTGGTTTTCAATTTCCGCTGTTGTGGCGGGTTGGCAAACGGAGAAAAGGCGGATTCCGGACTTTATGACAGTCTTCGGAACGCAAAGGTCGAAACTTTAGTAGTAAGGCTTAGCCTTACTACATAATAAGGTAATTATTTATTGACTATGAAGAAAATCTTAGTTAGTTTAAGCGTTATTGTCGCTGTGGGCGCAATTGTTGCTGGCGCAACGGGAGCCTTCTTCAGCGACGAGGAAGTTTCGAGGGGTAACACCTTTACGGCAGGAGAAATTGACCTGCAAATCGACAACACGTGTTACTACAACGGTAACGCATGTGTTTTAGACACAGCATCCGGAATTAGCTATTGGGGTGGTAATAGAGAACCGGGAAACGAGTGTGGTTGTAACTGGGAGTTGAAAGATCTGGAAAATGAACTGTTCTTTGACTTCAACGATCTAAAGCCGGGTGACTGGGAAGAAGACACGATCAGTTTTCATGTTGGCAGTAACGATGCTTGGGTTTGTGCCGACGTAACACTCGCAAGCAATGCCGACAATACTTGTACAGAGCCTGAAGATCCCGATGACTTGGCGGCCGATGGCATTGCCTGTGGCGTTGGAGATCCCAACTTAAATGGAGACCTTGCACAAGAGTTGAACTTTATTTGGTGGGTAGATGATGGCGATAACGTTTTGGAAAATGATGAAAAACTTCTGGCGCCCGCTGGCATACTGGGGGATCTTGGTGTAGGCAATACTGCCACGGTTGCCATAGCGGATACTTCCGGCAATGCTGCGCTTGGCGATATTCCCGTTCCTGGTGGCGATAGGTTTTTCATTGGGAAAGGATTTTGCTATGGAGAAATCACTCCACGCCCAGTTCCAGCTGGCGAAGGCCAAGATCCGACCGTTGATGGTGGGTTTGATTGCGATGGCACATTAGTCAACAATGCCTCGCAAACTGACAGCTCGACCATGGATATTGCTTTCCGAGCAATTCAGTCGCGAAACAACGATAGCTTCCAGTGCGTAGCGCCGATTTAATCTGATTGACTTTGTTCTTGCATGAAAAAGATACTAACTAGTCTAGCAATAGTGGTGAGCATAGGAGCTGCAGTTGGGGGAGCGACGGGAGCATTCTTGTCTGACACGGAAACTTCCAGTGGGAATACGTTTAGTGCCGGCGCTATCGATTTAAAAATCGATAACGATTCCTACTACAATGGCAATCGTTGTGTCGAGGTGGGCGATGATGTCTGGGAATGGCGGGGTGAAGCGCCGTATCCGGTTCCGGGAACAGCCTGTACGACTTCGTTCGAGCTGTCTGACTTGGAAGGGTTGCTGTTCTTTGACTTTAACGACTTAAAGCCAGGTGACGAAGGAGAAGATACCATATCCATTCATGTGGGTACGAATGACGCGTATGTGTGCATGGACTTAACGCTTACGTCGAACGACGATATCTCGTCAAATGAGCCGGAACTTGAGAGCGGTGACGATCTCGAAGATCCGGAAGATCCGTGGGACGGTGAGTTGGCGCAAGGTTTAGAGTTCTTTTGGTGGGCAGATGACGGCGACAATGTCTATGAAGAAGGCGAGAGTCCGATTACCGAGGGGGTAGTGAGTCTTGCAGAACTCGACAATACATTCCCGGTTGCGCTTGCTGACTCCGAAAACAATGTCTGGGGTGAAGACGGGCCTATTCCGGGAGATGAAACCGTCTACATCGCAAAGGCGTGGTGTCTTGGGACGCTGACGTTAGCTCCGGTCGCCAATAACCAGGGGGAGAGCCCCTCGGTGGATCCAGGAGTGAATTGCGACGGCGCTTCCATTGGAAACGAATACCAAACCGACGGTGTTGAGCTGAACATTCTGTTTTCCCCCGTTCAGGCGCGGCACAATGAAGAGTTTCTCTGCAATCCTGTTGAAGAGCCGCTCCCAACCCTTACGGTGAACAAAATACTGACTGTTTCGTCAGGCGGAATTGACGTGAGCGACTTTGAACTTCACATTACTGGCCCAGGCGGTGATCAGGTTGTTGCCGACGAAGTTCCCGTTATGAATCTTCCCGTTGGCGACTATACAGTTTCTGAAACCATTATTGGCGATGTTGGCGGTGCGACATTCACGACAACATTCGGAGGCGCGTGCGATGCATCTGGGCAGGTTACGCTTAGTCTTGGAGATAATGTCGTGTGCACTGTCACCAACGTTGAAGAGTAAGGCTGAAGCGCTTTAACTCTGAATCTCTTCACGCCCCATCATCCTTCCATGCGTGGTTAGGATGGTGGGGGGAAGAAGGGACTCAAAAATAACCGAACGGGTTGTGTGAAACCAGGTTTCACACAAGGTTTTACAAGCATATATGCTGAAAATAGTGGGGAAAACTGCATATTATACGTTTTTGGGGTTTTTGGGCGTGCTGGTTTTGGCTATTCTGTCCACGCTATTTCCTATTCCAGGGAATTTCCAAATGCTGGTGGTGCAGTCCGGTTCCATGGAGCCGAATATTCAAACAGGGTCGGTGGTGGTTATACGGCCTGCCGCAGACTATGACGTTGGCGACGTTGTTACGTTTGGCCCGGTAAGCCGCACCAAAGCTCCTATTACACACCGTGTGGCAAGTATAGAGGGCCAGGGATCGGGCGCCGTGTACACCACCAAAGGCGACGCGAACGAAAACCAAGACCCCAACACAACCGCCAGAAAGGACGTGCTGGGCAAGGTGTTGTTTAGTATTCCGTATTTTGGGTTTGTGCTTGATTTTGCCCGGCAGCCTTTGGGATTCGCGCTTATTATTGGGGTGCCGGCAGCCATAATTATTGGCGATGAACTGCGGAAAATTTTTGTGGAAGCAAAACGATTGGTAAAAGAGAAAAAACAGAAAAATGTCCCGACTAGTTAACTGCAGACAACCACATACAAACAAGACACAAAAGGACAGCGTTCTTCCTTATTTGCTTGACTTTGATAAATTAAGTTACCAGGCGCCGCGGCCGGTGGTATGCAAAAACAAAAAATCCAGCCACGCGTTTGGAAAAATCGCGGTGTTGCTGCTTGTTGTCGGCATTGTGTGGACCGGGGTGTCGTCGATTCCCCGCACGGTGGCGTATTTTTCCGATGGGGAAACTTCGGGCGGGAACTTGCTTGCAGCTTCCCTGCTTGATTTTGAGTTAGAGTCGCCGGGCGACTTTGAGCCTAAAGTTTCCAAACACCAGCATGCCGCGCGCCAGATATCGGTGGTGGACATAAACAGCATTCCGTTTCACTATCGGTCGCACGCGGAAAACTTTGCGGGCGAGTTATGCCAGTTTTTGTTATTAGAGGCTAACGTAAAGGGCACTGAAAAATTTTCCGGGCCGCTTATGAATTTTGAGGCCGGAGATTTTGGTTTTGATTCGCCATCTGGCGGAGAAGACTGGGATTTTGCGGTAAAGCTGCAGAACCAGGATATAAAAGGGGAATGCGCGTTTGATTTTGTATTCTCGGGCTGGCAAATGCCCTTTCCTTTGTTGTTTTCCGGATTTCACGACGTAGAACGCATTTCCAGTTTGGTTACGGCAAAAGAAACAGAACCGGATGACGACAAATGCGAAGAAGACGAAGATGAGGAAGACGATCACTACGCGTATGGAGAACACAAGGAAGATAAGGACGACAGGCCAAGCAAGGGGGATAAACCTGGTGAAAAAGGGGAGAAAGGAGATAAATGCGGCAAGGGAGATAAAGGAGACAAACCCGGCGAGAAAGGAGAAAAGGGTGAAAAGCCCGACGATAGGGATGATCACGAAGATGAATACGAAGACCTCCTTTCGCCAGAGGCTACGGAGGAGCAAGGAGAGGCTGTGGATAACTATAAGCAGGCTGTTGTTGAGGATGAAGAGGGGGTAGGACAAGATTTGCCGAATGAGGAGCTTGTTCAGGAAGAAAATCCAGAGCAAGAGGACGCAGATCTAGATGGGACAGCAGAGAATGTCCTACCAGATGAGGAATATGTGCAATAAAACACTTGCATTTCTTCACAGACGTGCTACACAGAAGGTATAGACAATCATTGATTGTATTTGTTCTTTCACATAAAAAAAGGTCAAAGTAAATAATAATTGATTGCGTAATAATAAGGACATATGGAAAAACGAATGTTTTTAGGAATTTTTAGCCTGGCTCTTGTTGCCAGTTTGGTAACTGGGACAAGCGCTTTTGCCCAAAGCATGGAGGAGGGCGGTGTGCAAGTTTCAGTAGATTCAGTTTCTGTGGAAGAGCAAGCGGTTGTGTTGCAAGCGATTTCCCAGCAGTTAGTTGAAATTGAAGCTGAAGTAAACCGGTTATCGCTGCGGGTAAGCAAGTATGTCTTAGAACAGCAGGCACTGGCCCTACAGCGGCAGGTAGAAGCGCTTGTTGCCGCGCAAGGGTCGGGTGTTGCTTCTTTGCCTCCTGTCGCGATAGAAACCGGTGAAAGTACGGTTATTCAGGAAGCGGCGTCAGCTCCTGTCGCGCAAGCCGAGGTTTCCAATGAATTAGATGAGTTGCCGGCGCCTATTGTGGGATCAAGCGATGATAACGAAGACCGGGGATTTTTTGCCGGGATCCGAAACGCTATGGGGAATTTAGGGGCTCCGGAACTGGTAACCGTGCTGATTCTCGCGGTGCTGGCGATTTTCGTGCTGGTACGGCGCGTTACTTCCAGAGATAGAAGAAAAGCGCCAGGCGCCGCTCCTGTTTCACCGAATACTCCACAACAAGAGCCGCAGGGCCAGCAAGCTTTGGACCAGCAGCGCCAGGACCTTCAAGAGCGCGTAGCTTGGAAATAACCCCTGTGCATAAGTTACTTGTGCGTATTCCTTGGTTTCGTGTATACTTAACGATATGAATAAAGAACAACTTTTGGAAGCTATGGCTTCCAGGGCAAAGATTACCAAGACACAGGCCAGAGAAGCTTTAGACGCGATTCTCGAGGGCATTACCGATTCCTTGAAAAAAGGGAAGACGGTAGCGCTTACCGGGTTTGGAACATTCCAAACATCAAAGCGTTCCGCGAGAGAAGGAAGGAATCCGGCTACGGGAGCGAAAATTAAAATCGCGGCAACCACCGTGCCAAAATTTAAAGCAGGAAAAAGCTTGAAAGACGCGGTAAGAAAGTAACAAAGGAAACTTTGAAACCAAAACCCGCCTTAACGGCGGGTTTTGGTTTGATGGTCGGGCTGCTGGGAATCGGACCCAGTCTACATCCACCCCATGGACGCGTACTACCGGTATACTACAGCCCGTTAAAGAAAAGCCCGCTAGGGGGCGGGCTTTTCCAATGTTACTTTGTTGCGGTTTTCATGCACTTGGTGCAGGCTTTTACGCGTCCTCCCCCAGGTAAAGCCAGCCATTGAAGATTTGGCTTCTGTTTATGTTTTGCAGTGGGGTTATACTTTCCGCGAAGTTTTACCAATCGCCAAGCAACATTTTTTGTTTTTCCGCAAATCGCGCATTCTTGTGCCATAAACCAAAGTATATCAAACTATTCCAATTTTGCAAGAGGTAACTCATTTTACCTTGTTCCATTTGGTTTACTATACCCGTACCCGTTTATCCTGCCCAATAGTTATTGACGAAAAGAATTGTGGTAACGGCAAAAAGCAAAATAGATACGAACATCCACGTATAGCGAAAGTATATGTTGGAGATCGAAGCAATAAGAATGTACATAGGAAATAATACAAGAATGTATCTTCCGATACTCATAAGCGTGCCCGTTACCAGGGCAACAAAAAGCGTAGCTGCCATGTAGCTTCCGTATGTTTTGCCAAACTTTTTAAACACAGCAATTGTGCAGGCAACCGCAATACATAGGAATAATACATCAAGTCCAAAGTGAACTATCGATGGATGCGTACTGAACATCAAATGGTCTATATTGGGCGAAAATATTCTTCCCCACGCAGCTTCAACTCGAAAAAATAGGATGGGATCTGCAAATGCGATTGCGTGGTATAAAAAGAAACCAAATAGTCCAACGATTGGAATTAATACTGGAAGAACTCGGGTATTAAAAAGTAATTTGAAAGAAAGATTTTTATGGCGAAGATACTCAAATATTAAAGGAAAAACCAAAAGCACTCCGGTTACTCTGGTAAGAGACGCAAGGAAAGCTGCCGTACCGGTTGAAAGGTTTTTCTTTTTCTTTGCGTAATAAATGGCAGCTACAGAAAGAAACAAAAATAAAGATTCTGTGTATACGGCATTAAGAAAAAATGCCGTGGGGAATATCAGCAAAAGTACTAGCGGAAGATGTGGGTCAACGTCGGGATGAAATTCTTTTGTAAGTTTATACAGGTATAAAAGCGCGAGAAAAAGAAAAGCGGAGCTTAAAATCCAGCCAGCCAGTACATAGTTTCCCAGAAGTATAAAACCTATAATAGCCATAAGCAACGGGTACAGCGGAAAGAATACGACATTCGCCAAGGCAGTGTCTTGCCGTAAATAATATCCGTGTTCTGCGATATCCACATACCAGTACGAGTCCCATCGCGAGTGCAAAGAAGCAATATTCCAGGTTTGCTCTTGTTGTACTTCGTTGGGGTTAATCCAAAAGTACGCGGTGTCTGGTTCAAGTGTAAAACGGTTTAAGGCGAAAAGAGCAAACAAGTTAACAATAACCATCCAGCCAACAAACAACACCACAATTTTCTGTACGTTACTCATTTATCTACTCTATCAAAAAAGGTAAATTTTTCCAGCTTTTTATGTTGGGGTACCTTGTAAGTGCGGTCGGCTGTACAAAGTACCCCATGTCAATAACTCAAGCGATCGCGGGGGTTATTGACCTACAACGTTTGTTTAAGATGTTTGACTATTTTTGTTCTAGCTTGTACCATAAACCCAATGAACAACATGCTTTCTGGAAAATACATACTCCCTTTTTCCGTGGCGGCAATCGTCCTGGTAATCGGCGGAGCTTTCGTATTCAGCCAGATGAACCAAAATCCAGAACCACAGGCGACGCCAAACCCAAGTCCATCCCCTACCCCGACACCAACCCCTCAAATCATTACTGTCCCAGAAATTCCCAAAGACTGGCAAGTCTATCGAAACGACGAGTTGGGGTTTGAGGTGAAGTATCCTTTCGGATGGGCAGTAAGCGATGATGGGGGTAGATTTTACAATGTTGCCTTGGAACAAACAGTAAAAGCTTTGATGCGAAAATGCCAAGAGAATGAGTATGCATTAGCCGAATGCGACGTACCGTATTTCGTAGACCCTTCTTTCACCGTATCGAGGTTCAACAACAGACAGGACTTAGACTTATTGGAGTTCTATGAGAAGAGTATTGATTCTTATCCGCAGAATAAGCCGCAGCAAACGGTACAATTTGGATCTTTTGAAATTGTTCGAGATCACGATTGGACTAGAAAAGGAACGGAGTATGTATTTTTCTTGAATCCATCAAGGGAGTTCGGAATCCTAGTGAGAAACGAAATAGGAGACAACGAATTATTTAATCAGTTTCTCGCTAGTTTTGAGTTCATAGAAAAATAGTAAGTATAAAAGTGTAAACAAACGAGCGGTGACTTTCGTCACCGCTCTTTGTATTACGTGAATGTGCTATTTTGTTATGGGTTCAATATCTCCTTTGCTAGTTGATATCTCTGTTGGTACAAAGCTTCTTTGTTGGCATCGCCATTGTATACGGCTGCAAGCTGGTACCAATCTTCTTGACCAGTATGTGCGAAATCTAAGGGAGTTGCCCAGATTTTGTTGCCTTCACTGTCTAGCTGACATAGCCGAGAATCATCCAGTCTCCTTTTGCATGTAGTATGATTCTTCATGTAATCGAAGAAACCTTTAACCTGATTGAACTCGTTTTGGGAGAACGCATTGAACATATCGGTCGCATTGTTGTAATCGAGATCTCCATAGTTGAATCCCATGATTTGCGGCCCGCCCACGGAGATAGATCGATAGGCCGCTTCTGCATTGGAGTTTTTAGCGCGTTCAAGGGCTTGATACCTTTCAGTTTGAAGGCCATTGGTTTTACGCCATCCATTATCGCCTGTCGCAGTATCGCAGCCAGCTTCTAGGTAGCAGAACCACTGGTTTGGGTGTGTGCCATTGTTGAAGTATCGGCTGATCTCAGGATGGGCATTACCCCATTCGTTCCAGAAGATGTGATTTTCGAAGTGGCAGGTACCCCATATATTGGACAGTAGAGTAACAAGAAATGTATGGTGAAAGAAGAGAAACGTAACCATTTCATACTTGTATGTCCACACCCCAAACCATCATTCGTCCAGAAGTCAGGCAGCAG
>Ga0214471_10000084_pt1 | contig 94710 bp, 87 predicted proteins | sample RVTome_5_FD_207665 | JGI IMG/M metagenome (GOLD analysis project Ga0214471, IMG submission 207665) | Soil microbial communities from uranium-contaminated site in the Upper Colorado River Basin, Wyoming, United States - RVT142D155 | ecosystem: Environmental > Terrestrial > Soil > Contaminated >... | reverse complement strand
ACCACCACCGCGTCGCGCGGCAGGCTCTCGCTCAGGCGCAGCATCAGGAAGCGCGGATCGATCGGCTTCTCCTCGGCGGCCTCGAGTGCGGCAACGCGCGCCTTGTCGCGCTGCGCCGACCAGTTGCGCGGCGCCAGCGCCGCAAGGCGCTGTTCGGCCGCCGCCGGGCGGGCGGCGCGCAGGAGCGGCAGCAGCGCGCGCAGCGTCTCGCGCACGTTCGCCTGGATGGCGTACGCGGTGGGGTGGTTCTTGCCGATCTCCCAGTCGCGCTCGCTGATGTGCACCACCGGCATGCCGGGAGGCAGCGGATCGATCGGGCTGTATACCGACATGCGAAGCAGGTCCGCGCCCAGGCACAGCATGAGGTCGAAGGGCTCGAGCGCGGCGCGCACCAGCTTCTGGTTGCGCGTGAGCGCGCCGAGGTAGGCCGGGTGCTCGGTCGGGAACTGCGCGCAGTAGGGAATCGGTTGCTGGAACACCCCCGCGCCGATGAGCTCGGCGAGCTCGACCGCCTCGGCAAAGGCGTCGTGCACCGCGAGCTCGTGCCCGGCGAGAATCACCGGATTCTTCGCCTCGAGGATTTTTTCCGCGAGCCGTGCGAGCACTTCGTCCGAAGGGCGGTTGCGCGCATCGACACGCGTCGGCCGGCCGAGGTCGATCTGCGCCTCCTGCTCGAGCACGTCGCCCGGCAGGGAAATGAACACCGGGCCGGTGGGCGGGGTGAGCGCGACCTTCGCCGCGCGGTGAAGGATGAGCGGCAGGTCTTCGACCCGCGTCACCTCGACCGCCCACTTGACGAAGGGCTGCGCCACCGGCACGAGCGGCGCGTAGAGCAGCGGTTCGAGCAAGCCGTGGCCCTGCTCCTGCTGACCTGCAGTCAGGATCAGCGGCGAGCCGGAGAATTTCGCGTTGTAGAGCGCGCCCATGGCATTGCCGAGGCCCGGCGCGACGTGCACGTTGCATGCGGCGAGGCGGTTCGAGGCGCGCGCGTAGCCGTCAGCCATGGCGACGACCACCGACTCGTGCAGGCCGAGCACGTACTTCAACTGCGGGTACTCGGGCACGACCTCCATGATCGGCAGCTCGGTGGTGCCCGGATTGCCGAACAAGTGGCTGACGCCCTCGTCGACGAGGAGCTGGAGAAACGCGCTGCGGCCGGTCGTCTTGGTCATTGGGGTCCAGGTCGGGGTACGGGCGCGCGCGGCGCGAGGACCGACGCAGTTTAAGGCACTGGGCGCGTGGCGCCGGGGCGGTTTCGCGCGGGGCGACGGCGGCAGGGCCTCGTACCGGGCGCGCGACCTGACGAAGCTGCACTGAAGTGAGTGGCGATGGCGTGTAACATGCGCCCCCTGCGATGACGCGACAGGACTCGACGATAAAACCGACCATGCTCTGCATGGTGCGCCACGGCGAGACCGCCTGGAACGCCGAAGGCCGCGTCCAGGGCCAGCTCGACATCCCGCTGAGCGAAACGGGCCTCATTCAGGCGAGTGCGCTTGCCGCGGTGCTCGCAGACGAGCGCTTCGATGCGATCTACTCGAGCGATCTCGCGCGCGCGCGCCAGACTGCGGAGCCGGCTGCGCGCCGCCTCGGGCTCGAGGTGCGGCTCGACGCGGCGCTGCGCGAGCGGCACTACGGCATGTTCGAGACGCTCACCTACGTCGAGGCGCGTGAGCGACACCCGGTCGAGTACGCGCGCTTTCGCGACAAAGATCCGGAGTTCGACTTTGTCAGCGGCGAGAGCCTGAGGCGCTTCGCCGAGCGCAGCCTCGCTTGCGTCGCGACACTCGCCGCGCGGCACGAGGGCGAGCGACTGCTCGCGTTCACGCACGGCGGGGTGCTCGAGATGGTGTACCGCCACGCGACCGGGCGTGGGCTATCGACGCCGCGCGATTTCGAGATCCCGAATGCGGCGATCAACCGCTTCGAGTGCTCGGGCCCGGCCTGGCGGGTGTGGAGGTGGGCCGATACGTCGCACCTCGAGTCGGCGCTGGACGATCTGCCCGGCTAGGGAAGCGCTGCGCAATTTGTGCAGAGCATCCCCGAGCTCTCCCGGAGGGGCTCCGGGTCATTCAGTTCACGGCGGGTGGCGGAGCTGCGCCGCCGCCCTAATCCAGTAGCGCCCAGGCCTTGATTTGACCGCGCACTTCGCCGCCCTTGTGGGCCGCGGTGTGTACGTTGACGTAGAGGTCGCCCGCCTTGTAGGCCGACATATGCGCGTCGGTCAGCTTGGCGCCCGCAGGGACCACCCACGTGCTGTCGCCGCTCTTGGTGAGCGGAATGATCACCGGGCCGTTCTTGCCCGCTGCGCCGAAATGGATGTGCGCGGCGACGCCCGGCACGCCCTTGGTCGTCACGCTGCCGCTCACCGAGCCGTCCTTGGCCATCGTGATGGTGCCGCTGCCCGAGCCTGCGGTCTGCACCGCCGGAACTTCCTTGTCGCCGCTTAGCCTGACCGCGCCGCCACCCAGGCCGAGCGTGGCACAGCCCGCGAGAAGCAGCGACGCGGTGGCGATGCTCGCGAGGAGCGAGCGTCGAGAATATTGTGACAGTGCGTTCATGTGTGATCTCCCGTCAGAACGTTATTTCGGATTGGACGGCGGGAACCACCGCCCTCGTGCCGCATTTGCGTCCACACCGGGTCAATATTCGGTACCGCGCGGTTATTCCCGGCGCAACATCCACGCGCAGACGTAATCGAGCACACCCGCATTATGCAGCCAAGGGGCCATGAGTGCGGCAGTTGCGCGCAGCTCTCGGGCATCTCGAAGGCCGCGCGGCTCAGGCTGGCTGGAAGTGCAGCACCCGGTTTCGGCCCTGTTCTTTCGCCTGGTACATGGCGCGATCGGCACGCGCCAAGACGGAGTCAATGCCGCGACCGTCCTCCGGAAAGCACGCCACGCCGATGCTCACGCTGCACTCGAGGCGCTCGCCATCGACCAACAGCGGCTTCGCGGCGATCGCGGAACGGATGCGCTCGGCGACGTCCATGGCGCCCTTAAGCGGCGTTTCCGGCAGCAGCACGATGAACTCGTCGCCGCCATAGCGCGCCGGAACGTCGGTGTGGCGCAGCTCGGTAAGGATCGATTCGGCGAGCTGCTTGAGCAGTCGGTTGCCGGCCTCGTGCCCGAGGCGGTCGTTGACCAACTTGAGGTTGTCCGAGTCCACCATCAGCACGCTCACCGGTCGGTTGTAGCGCGTCGCCTGGCCGAAGATGCGGTTCGCAACGATCGCGAAGCCGCGCGTGTTGAACAGGCCGGTCAGCTCGTCGGTCTCCGAGAGCAGCTTCGCCTTGTTCAGCCCGTAGTGGATATCGGCCGAGAACATGGTCGTGATGTAGGCCACCAGCAGCACGGGCAAGAGGTGCGCCGTGAGTCCGCCGACCGCGGGCAGGCCGAAGGTCGCCTCGGCCGAGCCATCCCAGCCGAGCAGAACGTAGCACGCCGCGATCAAGACAACCTGGGCAAACGTCGTGGCCTTGCCGAGCGTTAGCGCGCTGGTGATCACCGGCAACAGATAGGCATTGAGCAGCGGGCTCCCGAGCTTGCCGGTGAACCACACCACCCAGGTGATGAACACCAGCATGCCCAGGGTTTCGATCGCGATCTTCCAGCGCGCTTCCGGGCGGAAGAAGTTCGTGTAGCGGAAGCTCATCACGAAGGCGGCGTAGAAGAACAACGCCATCGAGATCGCCGGCTCGTGATCCGGGGGCGCCCCGCCGAAGACGAGGTACAACAGCGCGAGCGCGAGCATCAGCCACTCGATCTCGGCCACCGTGCGCGAGATGCCGCGTAGTTCTTCCTGTGCGATGCTCGATGCACTGCCGCGTCGCGCGGCGGGGGGGGAGGGTTGCGCCATGCTTGTCTATTGCCCGGTCTTTCGGCCGCTTCTTCTGGCGTGCTAGCGCCCTGGAGGGGTGCGTGCAGGCGGAACAGTACGAGTTCCCGTGCTTCCCGGCAAGGAAAGACTGCCAGCTGACTAGAATTTATACGGCGAGCGGCGGCTCCTGCATCAGCGCCACCTGCTCGCGCAGCTCGAGAATCCGATCCTGCCAGTAACGGTGAGTGTTGAACCAGGGAAAGGCCGCGGGAAACGCCGGATCGTCCCAGCGCCGCGCGAGCCACGCCGAGTAATGCAGCAGGCGCAGGGTGCGCAGCGCCTCGACGAGGTACAGCTCGCGCCGGTCGAGCTCCATGAAATCCTCGTAGCCGGCGAGCACGTCGCCGAGCGCGCGGGTCATCGCGGCGCGCTCGCCCGAGAGCAGCATCCAGAGATCCTGCAGCGCGGGGCCGCTGCGCGCGTCGTCAAAATCCACGAAGTGCGGGCCCTCGTGCGTCCACAGAATGTTGCCCGCGTGGCAGTCACCGTGCAGTCGGATGGCACGCGGCGCACCGGCCCGCTCGTAGCAGCGCGCGACACCCTCGAGCGCCTGCTCGGCGATGCGTTGCCAGGCCTCGCGCAGGTCCGTCGGCACGAACTCGTGCGCCAGCAGCCAGTCGCGCGGCTCGGCGCCGAAGCTCTGGTCATCGAGCGCTGGGCGCTCGACGAAGGGTCGTGCCGCGCCGACAGCGTGGATGCGGCCGATGAAGCGGCCGATCCATTCGAGCGTCTCCCGGTTCTCGAGCTCGGGCGCCCGCCCGCCGCGGCGCGGGTAAACGGCGAAGCGAAAGCCGGCGTGCTGGTGAAGGGTGGGGACAGACGCTGATGTTGCGGGGTTACTGCTTGAAGACGCAGGAGAAAAATCGGGGACAGACCCCGAAGTGGCGTCTGTCCCCATGGAGCCTGTCCCCATAGGTGCGACCACCGGAATCTCGTGCTCGGCTAGCTCGCGCACGAATGCGTGCTCCTCGAGAATCTGCGCGTCGCTCCAGCGTGCCGGCCGGTAGAACTTCGCTACCAATGGAGGGCCGTTTTCCATCCACACTTGGTAGACGCGATTCTCGAAGCTGTTCAGCGCGAGCTGGCGGCCGTCGCCGCGCCAGCCGAAGCTCTCCAGCGCATCGAGCACGACATCTGGCGTCAGGCCGGCGTAGGGATGCGCAGCGGAGTTCGACACGGGCCCATTCTACGGGCCCGTGCCGGGACTCAGGCTTTCGTGTCCTTGGGGATGAAGCGCAGGGCGACGCCGTTGTTGCACCAGCGCTCTTCGGTGGGTTTCGGCCCGTCTTTGAACAGATGGCCATGGTGCCCGCCGCAGCGCTTGCAGTGGTATTCATTGCGCGGCAGGATCAGCAGGAAGTCGCGCTTGGACTCGAAGGCTCCCGCGACGGCAGTGAAAAAGCTCGGCCAGCCGGTGCCGCTGTCGAATTTCATCGCCGAGGTAAACAGCGGCAGGTCGCAGCCCGCGCAGACATACACGCCGGGGCGCTTCTCGCCGTTCAGTGGGCTCGAGCCGGGCCGCTCGGTGCCCTCCAGGCGCAGGATTCGGAATTGCTCAGGCGTAAGGCGCTTGCGCCACTCGTCCTTCGAGAGCGCGAGCGGCTCGGCGCTCGAGGGCACGTGGGCGCCCTGTGCGAGCAGCGTTTTCCAGTTTTTCTGCAGCTCTTCGATCATCGCCATTCCCTTCGTGGATGTCGGGCGCGCGACCTCGCCATGCGCCAGGCCCGCGAGCGGCACGACCGCCAGGGCCTTGAGCAGTGCTCGCCGTTTCATGTTGCTCTCCTGATGTGGACGCGATCCTTGGTCGTCCTGAGGGCCAAAATCTTACTCCGATTGGCGGCCGGCAGAAGCGCGCTGGGGTAGAATTGGCCGCCCGGCCGCGCCACCGCCATGCCAAAAAGCGCCCGCTCCGAGAACCTGATCGAGATTAACGATCTGCATTTTGCCTACGGCGATCTGCAGATCTTTAACGGCCTGTCGCTCAAGATTCCGCGCGGCAAGGTGGTGGCCATCCTCGGCGCGAGCGGCTGCGGCAAGTCGACGCTGCTCAAGCTGATCGGCGGACAGCTGCGGCCGCGGCGCGGGCGCATCACGGTCGACGGCCAGGTGGTGCACGAGCTTAACTCCGGCGAACTCTACGCCCTGCGCCGCAGGATGGGCATGATGTTCCAGTCGAGCGGTTTGTTCAGCGACCTGAGCGCCTTCGATAACATCGCCTTTCCGCTACGCGAGAACTACGAGCTGCCCGATGAGCTGCTGCGGCCGCTCGTACTGATGAAGCTGCACGCGGTCGGGTTGCGCGGCGCACATGCGCTGCGGCCCGGCGATCTCTCGGGCGGCATGTCGCGCCGCGTCGCGCTGGCGCGCGCGATCGCGATCGACCCGATGCTGACGATGTACGACGAGCCCTTTGCCGGGCTCGACCCGATCACCCTGAATGTCATCGCCGAGTTGGTGAGAAAGCTTAACGACGCGCTGGGCATGACTTCGATTGTGGTGACCTACGACGTCTCGGAGGCGCTCAAGGCGGTGGACTACGTCTACGTGATCTCGGAGGGCGTGGTCGTTGGCAAGGGCACTCCCGATGAGGTGACCGGCTCCGAGGATCCCTATCTCAAGCAGTTCATGAACGCGCTGCCGGACGGCCCGGTACGCTTTCACGTGCCTGCGCGCATGCTCGACGAAGAACTGCGTCTGGCGGCGCCGGCGGGCTGAAGGAAATCGGCCCGCCGCCTTGCGCCGGCGGGCCGGGGCCTGGTCCTTGCACCGGGTGCTAGTAACGTCCCAAGCGATCGCCGATGTGCGCGCCGAGGATGGTGCCGAGCACGATCGAGGCTGCCTTGCCGCTGCCGCCGCCGAATCGGCTGCCGATCACCGCGCCGATCACTGCACCGCCGACGGCGCTGCCGTTCGGTCCGGCGCCTGCGTAAACCACCGGAGCGGGTTGATACGCCGGCGCCGGCTCGTAGTAGACCGGCGGGGGCGAATCCCGATACACGATCACCTCGCGCTCGGGGTAATAGTGACGGTGCTCGTGCACCACCACTTTGGGCTTGTGATGCTGGCGCTGCCGGTAGTGGCGCCCGTAGTCGTCGTCGTAGTACTTCGCGCGGCTGCCGTACGCCGGCGCCCAGTGGGGCGGATCGGCAAGGGCCGGGCCGGCAGCAACCAGCGTCGCCAGCGCCACCGAGGCGAGTGAAAGTTTCTTCAGCGTCATGGCAATCTCCTTTCTCTAAGTGCCGTCTCAAAAACGACGGCGCCAGGAGCATTGTTGATGCGTGCGCGCGCCGCGGCTGTAACAGTGTGTAATCGCGGCGTAACAAGTTACCGCCTGGCTACACCTCGGCTTGCGGCGACCTGCCTCTACTCGATCGCGGCGAGATCCAGCGCTTCGCTGATCCCGGCGACGCTGCGGGAGCGGCGTATCTCGGGTTCGTGCGCGGGCGCATAGCCCTGCGCCCTGGCACTCTCGAGCCCATCGAGCGTGGTGAGCGCGCGCACCTGCTCGACCTTGGTGTGGTTCTGAAGCTTTGCGGCGCGATTGACTGGATCGCCGATCACCGCGTACTCCAGGCGGCCCTCGTGACCGATCGCGCCGCAGGTTACCGCCCCGACCGCGATGCCGATGCCCACGCCCGGCGCCGGCTCGCCGCGTTCGCTGCGCGCTTTCGCCCAGGCTTCGAGCGAACCGAGCAGATCCTCGGCGGCGCGCATTGCGTCCGCCGCGTAGGTGCGCGAGGGCAGTGTCGCGCCGAAGGTCACCATGATGCCGTCGCCGAGGAAGGTGGTGATGCTGCCGCCGTGCTTCTGAATCACCGGCACGGCAATCCCCTGGTACTCGCCCAGTAGCCCGATCAGCTCGCGCGGCGCAAGCTTCGAGGCGAGCCGGGTGAAGCCGCGCATGTCGATGAACATGGCCGCGGCCTGTGTCTGCTTGCCCTGGCCGAGCTCGAGCGCCTGCTCGTCGCTGACGATCGTTTCAGCGACCTCGGGCGAGAAGAAACGCGACAGGCGCGAGGCCGCTTCCTTTTCCGCCACTGCGCGATAGAGCAGCGTGCGCGAGCGCGCGGTCGCAACCGCGAGCAGCACCGAGACGAGCAGGATGGAGATCACCTTGTCGACCTCGCCGCCGATCAGGATCCGGGCCGAGTTCATGTAGGCGACGTAGTCGCGCGTGATCAGCTCGTGCCCGCCCGGCGCGTTCACCGCGTAGCCGACCAGTACCAGCCAGCCGAAGGCCGAGACCAGCCCGGCGAAGATCACGTAGCCCGGCGCGATGCTGAGCGTACGCAGCGCGATGAAGATGAAGATATAGAGCAGGGTCGGCGCCTTGAGGTAGAACGCGGGGGGCTGGCCGTACTGGATGTGAAAGCTCCACACGGTGACCATCAGCACCGCCACGTCGATTACCACCGAGACCATCAGCATGACGGGCCCGAGCCGGTCGCGGTAGGCGAGGACCAATCGCAGCGTGGTGAATGCCGCGTACACGCCGAGTGCCCACGGCACCGGCGCGAACATGACCTCCGGCCCGAAGGTCTTGCGCGAGAACGCGTAGAGCAGCGCGAACACCGCCACCAGCGACATCTGAACCCAGCCGGCGAGGATCTCGTTCTTCTGGCGCTGCTGTGCGATGCGCAGCGCGATATGCTGCGGCATGCCCTCGTGCTCCGCGCTCGCCAGCCAGCGGCGCGTGCGCGCCCACAAGCTGCCGCCCGTCGGCGCGGCGGCGGCCGGCGCCAGGGCGTCCGGCCCGCCCGGGGCAGCGCTGCTCGGTTCGGAGGCCATGGCGTTCTGTGTCCTGTCTAACGTTAGACCGCGGCTGTGGCGCGCGCCTTACGTCGTCGTGCTGCAACCCGGTGCGGCCATGATGGGAAGGCCCCGCCGATTCGCTTGGTCGCTAGAATGCCTGCGTTCCATACATCAAGGCGAGGAGATTCTCATTCTGCGCACGCTCATTGCATCAAACCTGCTGGCCGTCGTGCCGGGTGCCTCCGCACAGGACGCGTATCCATCAAGTCCGATCACCATGATCGTGCCGTTCCCGCCGGGTGGGGTTGCCGACTTGGTTGGCCGGCCGACCGCCGCGGCGAAATCCGCGCCCGACGGCTACACCATCCTGATGGGCTTGTCGTCGATCTCGATTTTTCCGGTATCGGATCGACTGAATGGCAAAAAGCCTGCCTACGAGATGAAGGACCTTGTGCCCGTAGCGCTCGTGAGCGCCGACCCGACGGTGCTGGTCGTGCGCGACGACAGCCCGCACCAGTCACTCGCCGATTTCGTCGCGGCGGCGAAGGCCAATCCGGGCAAGATCAACTATTCCTCTTCGGTCGTGTACGGCACGCTGCACGTGGCGATGGAGATCTTCACCAATGCCGCGGGCTTGAAGCTGTTCCATGTGCCCTACCAGGGCGGCGGGCCGGCGGTCACGGCGCTGCTCGGCGGCCAGGTCGAGGCGTTCGCTTCGGGGCCGGCGGCGGGGATCGGCCAGATCAAGGCGGGCAAGATGCGAGCGCTCGCCGGCTGTGGTGAAAAGCGCCGCGCGCTGATGCCCGAGCTGCCGACCTTCAAGGAGCTTGACTACGACGCCGAATACAAGGACGCCGCGCGCCTCAAGACCGCGGTCGAGAAGATCGGCAAGATCGGGTCGAACTAAGGACGCCTTGCACAAGTTGCGCAGAGTTTCCCTAGGCAAGGCTCATATTGAGTGAAAGAACGGGCCTGCCGGCCCGTTTTTTTGGGTTGCCGGGCCTGCCGTCGGCGCGAGGGGTCAAGCAAGTGGCGCTTTGGCGGCCGAATGCCTCATCTCGTTTTTCAGCGGACGGATTCGTAACGCACGAAGTCGAAGCGCGTACCGTCCGCTGCGGTGTGCGCCTCGCGCTGGGTCTCGCGCCATGCGCCGCGGTCGAACTCCGGAAAGCGCGCGTCGCCTTCGTAATCTCTGCCGATCTCGGTGAGTACCAGGCCGTCCGCCTCGGGCAGGGCAGCGCGGTAAAGCTCGCCGCCGCCGATGACGAAAGCGATCGGCGCATCGACGCAAAAGGCAAGCGCGCCTTGCAGAGAGGCGGCAACGTTCGCGCCCGGCGCCTCGAATCCGGGCGTGCGCGAAACGACGATGTTTTCGCGCCGCGGGAGTGGCTTGCCGAGCGACTCCCAGGTACGCCGCCCCATGATCACCGGATGACCGAGCGTCAGGGCCTTGAAGTGCTTGAGATCCTCGGGCAGGTGCCAGGGGAGCTTGCCTCGAGCGCCGATCACTCGATTGGCCGCCACGGCGGCGACCAGAAACACTTTCGGTCCCCCTGAGGCGCCGGCCCGAGTGTCGTGATATTGTGACATTTGTCCTAGTCCTGACACTTTCGCACATCGATTATAAGAACATGGTCGGGTCCGCGCCCACGCAAACCACCGCCCTGCCGTATCCGCGGTCGTTTCTCGGGCTGCTGCTTGCCGGCTTTACGCTGGTCGCGTTGCCGCTCGCGGTGGCGCTAGGCTATTCGGCGTGGAACACCGAGCGGCTCGCGGAGCAGAGCGGCACCGCGGTGTTCAACGCCGCACAGTCCGCGCGTGCCAGTCGCTCGCTGGTCAACCGTATTGCCTCGATCGAGCGGCTCGCGCAACAAATCGCCGTGCTGGACGATTCCGGGCTGGTGAATGATTTCGATCAAGTGCACCGCAGCTTTCTGCACCTCGCGAGCGAACTGTCGTTGCTGCCATTGGACGAGCAGCAACTTGCCGCGCTCAATCGCACCATCGAGCAGGAATATGCACTTTTCGACATTGTCGCCAACCGCCCGCGCGAAGGTATCGAGGCGCAAGCGGTCAAGACGCTGTCCGCCAATCTCGCCGAGAGCGCCTACGAGGTGCTGGCGATCAGCTACCTGGTGGCCGACCGCGAGGTCGAGCACTTGCGCGCGAACGCCGAGAGCGTGCAGCGCCGCCTGATCCTGCTGGTGCTGTTCAGCACGGCGTTGGTGCTCGCGCTTGCGCTCGCGCTGACGCGCGTGATCTCGCGCCCGATCGCCGAGCTCGATGCGTCGATCCGTCAGCTCGGCAGTGCCGATTTCTCGCGGCCCATCCGCGTGCGCGGTCCGGGCGACCTGCAATACCTCGGCGAGCGCCTCGACTGGCTGCGGCGCCGGCTCACCGACCTCGAGGCCGGCAAGAACCGGTTCCTGCGCCACCTGTCGCACGAGCTCAAAACACCGCTCACGGCGCTGCGCGAAGGCGCCGAGCTGCTGCATGATCAGATCGCCGGGCCGCTCGCGCCTCGGCAGCTGCAAGTGGTTTCGATCATGCGCGACAACAGTATCAAGCTGCAGCACCTGATCGAGGATCTGCTCGATTACCAGCGCGCGCTGCATGCAGCCGCTTCGCTCTATCCGGCACCGGTCGAGCTCGAGAGCCTGGTGCGCGAGACGGCGCGCGCTCATGCGCTTGCGGCGCAGGCGAAGGGGCAGCGCCTGGTGCTGGATCTCGAGTCGGTGACCATCGAAGCCGATGCGCAGAAGCTGCGCTCGATCATCGACAACCTGCTCGGAAACGCGGTCAAGTTCACGCCGCCCGGCGGCACCATCTCGGTGCTGGCGCGCGGCGCGGGCAGCGATGCGACCATCGAGGTGATCGATTCCGGACCCGGAGTGCCGCCCGAGGAACGCGAGTCGATCTTCGAGACTTTTTTCCGCGGCCGCGCCAAGCCGAGCGGGCGTATCGAAGGCAGCGGCCTGGGCCTTGCCATCGCGCGCGAATTCGCCGAGGCGCACGGGGGGCGAATTGCGGTGGTGGACGGTGATGCCGGCGGGCATTTCCGCCTCACGCTGCCGCGCGCCTACGCGCCGGTGCAGCACGTCGCGGCATGAAAGCCCACGTGTTGCTTCTCGTCGCTGCGCTCGGCGGTTGCGCAGTTCTACGGCCGGAAGCGAATCAGGCGGTTGCGGTGAGCGAAATCGTCGCCGACGCGCTCGCAGCGACGCAGGCGGGCGCCGCCGCGCAGCTCCGCGCGCTGTCCTCGGCGCAGCAGGCATTCGCCAGCGAGCCCGGCAACGCGAGCCGCCTCAGGCTGGCGACGCTGCTGGCAACGCTGCCCGCACCGCACGGCGACGACGCGCGCGCGCAAGGATTGCTGGGGCCGCTCGCGAAAGGCCAGCCGCAGTCGCCGTATGGACAGTTCGCGGCGCTGCTCTCGGGGCAGCTTGCCGCGCGGGCGCGCGATGCGAAGGAGGCCGAGCGCATCGCGCGCAACGGGGAGCAGCGCGAAGAGGCGCTGCGCCAGCAGCACGAGGCGCTGCGCCAGGAGCAGGAGGCGCTGCGCCAGCAGCTGGATTCGCTTAAATCCATCGAGCGCAGCATCCTCGAGCGCGAGGGGCAGATGCGCCGCAAAGAGAGGTGACGACATGAATCAGGAAGCCTGGAAAATCCTCCTTGTCGACGACGACAAGGATCTTCTGCAACTGATCGCAATGCGGCTTACGGCCGCAGGGTATCAGGTGACGGCGGTCGACGCGGGCGATGCGGCGCTCGCGAGCCTAGCGATCTCGCGACCGCACGCAGTGATCACCGACCTGCGCATGCACGGCATGGACGGCATGGCGCTGTTCGATGCCATCCACCGCGAGGCACCGTCGCTCCCGGTGCTGATCCTGACTGCGCACGGCACCATCCCGGAAGCGGTCGCCGCGACGCGGCGCGGCGTGTTCAGCTTTCTCACCAAGCCGTTCGACAGCAAGGTGCTGCTCGACGCGGTTGCCGACGCGGTGCGCCTCTCGAGCGTGCCGGTGCAGGAGACCGAAGACTGGCGCGAAGGGATTATCACGCGCTCGGCGGCGATGGAGGACCTGCTGGCGCAGGCGCAGCGTGTAGCCGCGTCGGACGCGAGCGTGTGCATCGTCGGCGCGAGCGGCACCGGCAAGGAGTTGCTGGCGCGTGCCGTCCACCGCGCCAGCCGGCGCGCCGCCGGACCCTTCGTGGCGGTGAACTGCAGCGCGATTCCCGAAGGTCTGCTTGAGTCCGAACTCTTCGGCCACCGCAAGGGCTCGTTCACCGGCGCGACGCAGGACCGCCGCGGCCTGTTCCAGGCGGCCGAGGGCGGCACGTTGTTCCTGGATGAGGTGGGTGACATGCCTCTCGCACTGCAGGTGAAACTGCTGCGCGCGCTCGAGTACCGCGCCGTGCGGCCGGTGGGCTCGAACGAGACGATCTCTGCCGACGTGCGCATCCTTTCGGCCACCCACCGGCGGCTGGAAGAGCGCATTGCCGCGGGCGAATTTCGCGAGGACCTCTACTACCGGCTGAACGTGGTCAAGCTCGCGGTGCCCACGCTCGCCGAGCGGCGCGAGGACGTGCCGCTGCTCGCCAACCACTTCCTCTCGAAGCTCGCGCAGCGCTACGGCCGGCCGCAGATGGGCTTTTCGCCCGAAGCGATGGAGCAGCTTGTCTCGGCCGCCTGGCCGGGCAACGTGCGCCAGCTCCTGAACGTGCTTGAGCAGGCGGTCGCGCTCACCTCGACCGAGATGATCACGGCCTCGCTGGTGCGCCAGGCGCTCGACGCAGGCGACTCCGAGCTTACCCCGCTCGACGAGGCGCGGCGCGCGTTCGAACGCGATTATCTGGTGCGCATCCTGAAGATCACCGGCGGCAACGTTACCCAGGCGGCGCGCCTGGCGGGTCGCAACCGCACCGAGTTCTATCGTTTGCTCGACCGGCATTCGCTCGAACCGGCGATGTTCAAAGTTGCGCAGTCGATGTAACGCGTCCTAACGCGAGGTGCCGCGCGCGGCGACGCACGGCGCCGGCTCAGGCACCGCCGCCTTGGGGCGGCGTGCGCTCGAAGGCCCAGCGCCGCGTGAGCGCGATGGCCGCCGTGCACGCGAGTGCAAGCGCACCCAGCACGTAGAAGCCGTATACGATCCCGACGCGGTCGGCGATGAAGCCCATTATGAGCGGCGTGCTGAAGTGCGACAGGCCCCAGCCCAGGCCCCCGAGCGCGAGCGCGGCGCCGCGCTCGCTCGCGCGGCTCGATTCAGAAAGCGTAATCTGGAAGTAGAGCGTCATCGCGCCCGAGCCGAAACCGACCGCGAGCATCAGCAGCGCGATCGGCGCCGCGTGGTTGATTGCGGGTAGCAGCCCGACCGACAGTGCGACGGCGACGCCCGACCAGACCGGCCACAGCGTCTCTGGCCCGGTTCGCGCGAAGCGCGCCACCAGCAGCCCGGCGGCGATCGAGCCCACCGCGCGCAGCGCGAGCAGCACGCCGGACGCCTCGGCCTCGAAGCCGTAGTGCGCGAGCAGTAACGGATAGAACGACATCGACAGCGAAAACGGCAGCGCCGAAAGGTACGCGCACAGCACCGAATAAAAGATGATGCGCTGGCCGAGCAGCGGCCGGTACGCGTCCAGCACGCTCCAGCGCCCGTCCGCCTTGCCGAACGCGACGCGAGGAGATCTCGCGCCCGCGGCGAGCGCGGCGAAGCCCATACCGGCGAGCACTAGGAATGTGGTGACATAGCCCGTGATCACGAGGATGAAGCCACGGGTTCCCGTGCCGACGATCTGCCCGAGATTGGTGATCGCATTCAGGCGCCCGAGCTGTATGCCGCGCGTTCCCGGAAGCTCGCTCGCGATCGACCAGGTAGCAGGCCAGAATGCGGCGCGCGACACCACCATCAGCACCTGGCCGACAAACAGCATCCAGAATCCCTCGCCGAGGGCGAAGCTGACGCCGGCGGCGGCCATGATCCAGCACGAGCCGAGCATGATGTGCCGCCCGCCGATACGATCGGTATAGGCACCGCCGACGAGATTGAGCGCCACCTGCGCGATCACCGGGACCGAGAACAGGGCGCCAATCTGTGAGCCGGAGAGGCCTTGAGCGTGGACGTACAGCGGCACCACAACGTAGGTCATGCCCAGACCGTAGTTCCACGCGAGCGAGGCGAGAAAGAAGGGCAGGTGAGGCAAGGGCGGGCTCCGCCGCACGATTATGCGTGGCACAGCCGGACGCGACGGGAACGGTTTCGCTCGCGCGCACTCCTAATCTTAGGCTGCTTCCCCGAGGGGGTCGAATGGCACGGAACACAGCAAGGACGCTACTAACGCTGGCGGCATTCACGGTGCTGGGCAATGCGCTCGCATCCGGAGCACTGATTGCTTCCTGGAAGGGCGAATGGCCCCGCACCGACTTCGCCAAGCGGACCGTCAAGCTCGAGGAAATCGAGTCCGGCGGCCCGCCCAAGGACGGTATCCCGCCGATCGACCGGCCGCGCTTCGATTCGGTGGCGCTCGCCGGCAAGTGGATCGACCCGCGCGAGCCGGTGATCGCGGTCGAGATCGGCGCTATGGCTCGCGCCTATCCCCTGTCGATCCTCATCTGGCACGAGATCGCCAACGACCGGCTCGGCGAAACGCCGATCTCGGTCACCTTCTGCCCGCTGTGCAACGCCTCGATCGTGTTCGATCGTCGGGTCGGTCGCAAGGAGCTCGATTTCGGCACCACCGGCAAGCTACGGCTATCGGATCTGGTAATGTACGACCGCCAGACCCAGTCCTGGTGGCAGCAATTCACCGGCACCGGCATCGTCGGACAGTATGCGGGCACGAAGCTGCGAACAGTACCGTCGCAGATCGTGGCGTTCGAGGATTTCCGCGCCGCGCATCCGCAGGGACAGGTGCTCTCGCGCGCCACCGGCCACTCGCGGCCCTACGGTAAGAACCCCTATCGCGGCTACGACCGCATCGACCAGTCGCCGTTCCTGCTGGCGCAGGCGCCAGATTCGCGGCTGCCGCCGATGGAGCGCGTGATCAACGTCAGCGCCAAAGGGATCCACCGCATCTATCCGTTCGCCGCCTTCGAGCACGAGCCGGTGATCAACGACAGCGTCGCCGGCGAACCGGTGTTGATCATCTCGAAGGAGGGCACGCTGTCGGTGCTGGATGCTTACGAGATCGCCGAGGCGCGGCGCATTCCGTCGGCGACCGCGTTTTCCCGTCGGCTGGAGGGCCGTACCCTGGATTTCGGCGTGCGAGGCGGTAAGGTTTTCGATCGCCAGACCGACTCCGAATGGAGCCTGCTGGGACGGGCTGTGGCCGGACCGTTCGCCGGGCGCAAGCTCGCGCCCCTGGACAGCGGGGTGCATTTCGCCTTCGCCTGGCTCGCCTTCAATCCGAAAACGGAAATCTACGCCAAATGATCATCAACTCGCGGTTTGCGGCGGTGCTGGCAGGGCTCGCGCTCGCGATCGACGCGCATGCCGGCAACTGCAGCGCGGCCTCTGCCGAGCGGACCGTTGCGTTGATCGAGCTCTATACCTCCGAGGGCTGCGACAGCTGCCCTCCGGCCGATCGCTGGCTATCCTCGCTCGGGGCTCGCGGCTACGCGCCGGACCGGGTAGTGCCAATCGCGCTGCACGTGGATTACTGGGATTACATCGGCTGGAAGGACCCCTACGCAAAGCGCGAATTCTCGACCCGCCAGCGCAATCTTGCCAAGCTGCAGCGCCTGAGCTTCGTCTATACGCCGCAGGTGCTGCTGCAGGGGCAGGATTTCCGCCGTTGGGGCGGCGCCGAATTCGACGATGCCCTGACCCTGATCAACGCCAGACCGGCGCGCGCCGCGATCGCAGTTTCGCTCTCGGGGCCGGGTCCAGGCGGATTCGAGGTCGAAGTCGACGCCCGCGTGATCGACGCATCCCAGCGCGAGAGCGCGGCGCTTTATCTCGCGGCCTATGAGAACAAGCTCGTATCGCAGGTGAGTGCCGGGGAGAATCACGGCAAGACCCTGGCGCATGACTATGTGGTGCTGGACTGGGTCGGCCCGATCGGCTTCGGACCGGGCGGGCGTGCGGTCGAAAAGCGTCGCCTGCCGCTCCAGCCTGGGGCGGTTCCGGCGAATTCCGGGGTGGTCGCTTTTGTCCAAGATCGCGCCAGCGGGGATGTCCTGCAGGCGCTGATGCGGCCGGCCTGCCCAGGGTAGGGCCGCCAGCGTGCCCAGGGCAGGGTCGCCGGCCTGCCCGTGGGAGCGCCGTCGGCCTGCCTGCGGAACCCCGTTTTTCGACCCAGGCCATCCTCGGTTATAGTCGCCCCGTCCCGCCCCGAACGAGGCGGGCTTCCGGGGAGATGGGTCGATGCTCGCTACGCAGGTCCGTCAGAAGGACGGGATCTTCTACTTTGTCAGCTACCGGGCCCCGGACCTCCTGGCCAGGGTGCGCTTCGTGAGCCGCTTCTACGGGGAGAGCGAGGAAATCGCGCCCACGCGCATCGCCCAGGAGGACGACGTCGCCAAGTTCATCTCCAGGATCGAGCGCACCGACAAGGCGTTCCAGCGCGCGCTGTCGCGCGCCAAGGTGAAGCAGCTGAAGAACTTCTACGAAACCGCGGTGACGCAACCGCCGATCCCCGGCACCGTGCTGCTGTTCACGCCGGAGCGGCTCAACTTCCGCGCCAGCGGAGACGGCGTCGGGCACCTCTCCGACCCGGCCTCGAAGTTCCTGATCGTCGACGGCCAGCATCGGCTTGCGGCGCTGCATTTCTATCTGCAGGAGCGCCCCCAGGATGCGGCGACGATCAATGTGCCGTGCATCATCTTCGACGGGCGCAGCGAGGACTTTGCCACCGAGATGTTCGTAATTATCAATTCGACGCCCACGCGCATCAACAAAAGCCACCTCGTGGACCTGTACGAGCATGTCTCCTGGGCGGCGCCGGACCGCAAGTTCGCCGCGCGGCTGGTCGAGAAGCTCTACCGCGAGGCCGACAGCCCCCTCCGGTACCGCATCAACCGGCTCGGCGGGCGCAGCCAGCGCGACAAGTGGATCCTGCAGGCCGAGCTGTTCAACGAGCTGCACCGCTGGGTGCGCGCACGCTGGAGAAGCATTCAGGTTTCCGGCGGCAGCGCCAAGCAGGTTGACCGCTACTACGCCATGGTGCGCGACTTCCTCAAGGCGGCGCGCAGCGCCTTCGGCGATGTCTGGGGCAAGGATGGCTCGATGGTCACGCGTCCGGTGACGATCAAGGCGATGATCCGCGTCTGTGCCGACCTGGCGCGCGAGGACGGCGAGCGCGACGATGGGCGCCTGCAGCGCTGGGAGTCGCGGCTCGCGGCCTGGGCCGAGCGCGTGCGCGATTTCCGCGACGAAGGTTTTTATGAGCGCTTTCCGGCGAAGGGCGAGGTCGAGCGCGTGGCGCGCATCCACCGCGAGCTGGCGCGCACCGCCAAGATCGAGGGCGCGCGGCCCAAGTAGTGAGTGCTTCGGGTTAAACAGCGAGCCGTTCGATCTCGGCCGCCGAGTAGCCGAGCTCGGCGAGAATCGCGCGCGTGTGCGCGCCGAGCGCCGGGATTGGATCCATTCTCGGCTCCATGCCATCGATGTTGAAGGGCGGCGCCAGCGCGTCGAGCTCGCCGACGGGCGAGCCGACCCTGCGCCAGCGCTTGCGCGCTGCGAGCTGCGGGTGCGACCAGAATTCCCGCATCGAGTTGAGGCGCGCGTTGGCGATATCGGCGGCTTCCAGCCGCTCCACGACCTGCGCGGCACTGAGCGTCGAGAAGACCCGCTCGATGCGCTCGTGCACTGCGTCGCGGTGCCGCGCGCGCGCCGGACCGGTGGCGAAGCGCGGATCGCGCGCAAGCTCGGGCTGGCCGAGCACCGTCTCGCAAAAGCGCACGAACTCGCGCTCGTTCTGGATGCTGAGGAACACTGTGCCGCCGTCGCCAGCGCGAAACGGGCCGTAGGGCACGATGGTGGCGTGGAAAGCGCCCGAGCGCGGCGGCGAGGTGCCGCCGTAGGCGCTGTAGTACGCCGGAAAACCCATCCATTCGCCGAGCGACTCGAACATCGTGATGTCGAGCGTTGCGCCCGCCCCATCGCGCTCGCGGCGCAGCAGCGCCGCGAGAATGGAGGAGACGGCGTACATGCCGGCGGCGATGTCGGCCACTGGGATGCCGGCCTTGGCGGGCGCTTCGGGCGTGCCGGTCACCGAAAGGAGCGCCGCCTCACATTGCACGAGCAGATCGTAGGCCTTCTTGTCCGCATAGGGTCCGGCGGGCCCGTAACCCGAGATGCCGCACCAGATGAGGCGCGGTTGCTTCTTGCGTAGCTCGGCCGCGCCCAGGCCGAGACGCTCCGCCGCGCCGGGCGCGAGGTTCTGCACGAAGACGTCCGCGCGCTTGAGCAGGCGCGCGAGCACATCCTTCGCCTCCGGACGCTTGACGTCCAGCGCGAGGCTTTCCTTCGAGCGGTTGGTCCATACAAAATGCGAGGAAAGACCCCTGACCGTCTTGTCGATGCTGCGTGCCGCGTCGCCCGTGCCGGGACGCTCGATCTTGATCACGCGGGCACCCAACTCGGCGAGCTGGCGCGTGCAGAACGGGCCGGCAATGACCTGCTCGAGCGCGACCACCGTGATGCCTTCAAGCGGCCGCTTCATGCGAACGCGACCTCGAGTCCGTCGAGCGGCAGCCCGCGGAGCGAAGTGCTCCAGCGCTCGCCGCTCGCCACCGGGTGCGCGTCGGTCAAGGTGCCGGTCGAGATGATCTCGCCCGCGGCGAGCTGCGGCGCGTCGGGCTGCTTCGCGAGCACTTCGACCAGGAACGCGAGCGCGTAGAGCGGGCTGTCGAGCACGTTCGCGCCGACGCCGCGGTCGATTTCCCGCCCGGACTTCGCGAGCGTGACCTCGAGCGCGGGCAGCTTCGCCGCGAGTTCGGTGAGCTCCGTAACCGGAACTGGCGTGCCGACGATGAGTCGCCCGTGCAGGCCGTTATCGGCAGTGCAGTCGGCGATCTTGATCTTCCAGCCGGGATGGTGGCACTGCACGATCTCGATCGAGTGCGCGATCCACTCGATCGCGGCGAGCAGCTCGGCAGAGTCTCTGGTACGCGGCGGTGGCGCCTTGAGTCGAAAGCAGACTTCAGGCTCGATGCGCGGCTGCGCCAGCCCCGCGAGCGGCAGGGTCACCGGGCGCCCGTCGGCGAAGCGCACGGTGCGGTCGTAGACGAAGCCCCACATCGGCTCGAACACGCCGTAGCGCGGCCAGATGGTGCGGTTGGTGAAGCCGATCTTGCGCCCGACCGGGGTCCAGCCCAGCGCGACCCGGTGCGCGTGCAGCCGTTGTGCGGCGCGATAGCCGTCCTCCGGCGTCAGATCGGGGTAGCGCTCGCTGAAGGCGGGCACCTCTCGTGGCGCCTCGTGCAGTGCGACGAGCTCGCGGGCGAGCGAAGCAGCGGCGTCCGGAGTCATGCTCGAATCGGTCTGGGGACGGTCAATTCTAACCTGCCGGCCCTGCGCGGCCGGAATCGCCGCGCGCCCTTTCGCGTGCGAGAATGCACCCATGCCGCAAATCGCAATGAATCATTTCACCATCCTCACGGACGATCTGGATGCGACGGTGGCGTTCTATGGGGAGTACCTGCGCCTGAAGCCAGGTGCGCGTCCGCCGTTCAAGTTTCCCGGCGCGTGGCTTTACGGCGAAGGCGTCAAAGAGGCGATCGTGCACGTCATTGCCGGGCGCGATCGCAAGGAGCTGGTGCGGGGCGTGATCGACCATGTTGCGTTCACCGCAGAGGGGCTCGCTGGAACGGTGGCCAAGCTCAAGGCTCGCGGCCTGACCTACGAGCTGCGCCGGCTGCCCAATTACGGCACCTGGCAGCTCTTCTTCCACGATCCGAACGGCGCCAAGGTCGAAATCGACTACGATCCGGGCGAGCCGGCGCCGGCCTGAGCGCGGGTGGAACTGTTTCAGCGCATCGTCGGCGCCGTTCTCGGCATCCTGCTATTCGTCGCGGCGTTCGTATTCGCGTCGTTCCTGCTCGCGGCGGTGGCGGCGTTCGCGCTGGTGATCTGGGGCTGGCTGTGGTGGCGCACGCGCAAGCTGCGCAGTGACATCGAGCGCGGCGAGCAAGTCATCATCGACGGCAACTATCGCATCGAGCGCGAGGTGCAGGGCGAGCGGGTAGACGAGCCGCCGCCGCGCGCAGGCCCGGATCGGGGCGCAGGGCCGGGCCAGGGCACCTGAGCAAGGCACTCACTGACGCAGCGCAGCCTCGCTCAGCCGGCGCCGCGCGAAAAGCTGGCCAGCGAGGACCACCGCGAGCAGCCCGATTCCGGCGGCGTCCGTGAACAGGCCGGGCTTGATCAGGAACATCGCCGAGGCGAAGAGCAGCACGCGCTGCCACATCGGCAGGAGCGCAAGCAGCCACCCGTGCAGGCTCGAGGCGAGGCAGATCACTCCGATGATCGCCGTCACCGCGGCGAGCAGGACCTGATGCCATTGCACGGCCCAGTCCTTCACCACCAGGAGCAGCATCGGCTCGTAGACGAACATGAAGGGCACGATGTAAGCGGGCGCCGCGGCACGCATTGCCGCGAAGCCCGTGGCCCACATGTTCGCCTTGGCGAGCCCAGCGGCGGCGAATACCGCGAGCGCAACCGGCGGCGTGATTGCCGAGAGGATGGCGAAGTAGAACGCGAACATATGCGCCGCCGGGGTCATGGCGCTCCTGCAGTCGGCGCTCACCGGCTGCGGACAGCCGGACACGGCGAGCTTGATGACCGCCGGGACCAGCAGCGCGACCATCATGATGTAGGCGGGCGTGGTCGGCATGCCCATGCCGAGAATGATGCCCGCCATGGCGGTGAGGATGAGCGCCAGGATGAGCGAGTCCTGCGACAGCGACTCCACGATCTGCGTGAAGACGATGCCCAGGCCGGTGATGGTGACGCAGCCGATGACAATGCCGGCGCAAGCGCAGGCCATGGCCACCGCCAGGGCGTTCCTCGCGCCCTCGTCGAGCGCGTCGATCGGTGTTTTCCAGCGGATGCCGGCGCGCGTCGCGGCGCGCGCCAGCGCGATCGGCAGGCACGAGATCGCCGCCACCAGTGCGCACAGCGGCGCCGAATAGCCGGCAATCAGGCCGAACAGGATGATCAGGATCGGAATGAACAGGTGGCCGCGCTGCAGCATCACGTCCGCGAAGCGCGGCAGCTCGGCCGCCGGCACGCCGGCGAGCTTGTAGCGCTTCGCCTCGAAGTGCACGGCGAAGAACACCGCGACGTAGTAAAGCAGCGCGGGAAGCAGCGCCCACAGTGCCACTTGCGCGTAGGGCACGGCGAGGAACTCGGCCATGACGAACGCCGCCGCGCCCATGATCGGCGGCATGATCTGGCCGCCGGTTGAGGCTACGGACTCGACGGCGGCGGCGAAAGGCGGGCGAAAGCCCGTGCGCTTCATGAGCGGAATCGTGATCGGGCCGTCGACCATGACGTTTGCCACCGCGCTGCCCGAGACCGTGCCGAACAGGCTCGAGCTCACCACCGCGACCTTGCCCGGGCCGCCGGCGTAGCGGCCGGTGATGGACATGGCGAAGTCCATGAACAACTGCCCGGTGCCGCTTTTTTCCATGAAGGCGCCGAACAGCACGAACAGCATCACGTAGGACGCCGACACGCCGAGGGTGGAGCCGAAGATGCCCTCGGTCGACAGGTAGATCTGCTCGCCCACGTTGGACATCGACACGTTCGTGAAGCCGACCGTGTACACCAGGAAGCAGATCGCGGTGAGCGGCAGCGCCCAGCCGATGACGCGGCGCGTCCCTTCGAGCACGACGAGTACCGCGACCACCGCGAAGAACATGTCCCAGGCGGTGAGATCGTCGATGTAGATGATGCGATTGGTAAATGCCTCGTAGTGCAGGAAGATCTGCAGCACGGCGCCCCAGCCGCCGGCGAGCAATAGCAAGTCGAGCGTGCGCCAGCGGCCGCCGCCGCGAAACGGATAGAGCAGGAAAACCAGGGTCAGCGCGAACAGCAGGTGCGTGCCGCGGAAGATCATCGCCTCCGGCGGACCGAAGCCGGCGACGTACATGTGGTACAGCGACATCGCCACTGCGATGCCGAGCACCAGCCAGCGCAGGGCTTGCGGCGCGGGCGCGCTCGCCGGCTTGTCGTCCCCCATGCTCCTCCCCAACGTGAAGCGGGGCGGCAGCGCCGCCCCGCGTCGCCTGCGTTCGCTGAAGCGCTACATCGCCCCGGCTTCCTTGTAGAACTTCGCCGCTCCCGCGTGGAACGGCACGCCGATGTCGAGGGCCATGTCCTTGGGCGTGATGCCTTCGATCGCCTTCACCACCGCCGCCATGCCTTCGACGTTGCCGGCCATGGTCTTGGTCATCTTGTAGACCGTGTCCTCGGGCAGGTCGCAGGCGACCACGAGGTGGGTCGAGTAGCCGATGACCGGCACGTCCCGGTCCTGCTTCGGATAGGTGCCCGACTTGATGATGAGCTTGTTGTAGCCGGGGTTCATCTTCTTCAAATCGCCCATGGTCTTGTCATCCACCGGGACCAGCTTCACGTCGCGTGCGCTGGCGAGGTCCATCACCGCCGAGGCCGGCGCCGTGGTGCCGAGCGTGAACACGTTGGCGTGGCCATCCTTCATCATTGCCACCGACTCGTTGTAGCTGTTGAAATTGACCTTGGAGAGCGAGTCGTAGGACATGCCGTTCATTTTCAGCACCAGCGCGGTGAGCAGCTCGCCGGTGTTGCCCTTGGGCTGCGTGACCAACGATTTGCCCTTCAAGTCGGCAAACGAGTTCACCTTGGCGTCGGCGAGCGCCACCATCTGCCAGTATTGGGGGTAGAGATTGGCGAGCTGGCACACCTTGGTCACCTTCTTGGGATAAGGCGCGCGACCCTCCAGGCCGTCCACGGTGGTGCTCGAGTTGGCTAGGCCGACCTGCGCCTTGCCTTCGTCCACGCCGCGCACGTTGGAGATGCCGGCGCCGGGCGTTTGCTGGATCTGCAGTCCGGCGATGTTCTTCTCCCACATGCCTTTTAGCGCTCCGCCGAGCGGAATCCACGAGCCGCCCTGCGGGCCGGTCATGAAGGTCACCTGCTGCGCGGCGGCCGGCGCGCTGAGCAGCGCGGCGACTGCGACGGCGAGCGAGGTCTTGGCAACGAATTTAGCGTGCATCATGTTGTTCCTCCTACGGGTTGGATGTGCCGGCGGACCTTGAATTATTGTTGTTGCGCCGTCGGCAACGATCATAGCGCGGCGCGCGAGCGCCCGCCAGCGGGGCCTCGGTCCGCCTAGCGGTTCAGGCGCCAGTCGTAAGGCACGAATTCGAGGTGCACCGGCGCCTCGTCGGCCTCGATCGCCTGCCGCACCTGCTCGTCGTACAGGTAGCTGGCGATATAGCGCGCCAGCGCCTGCTCCTCGCGGCCGAAGTCGGCCCGGTACCATTTGAAGATCTCGGAGACCGAAAGGCTGCGCCGACGGGGGTCGAATCGGGTCGAGCCATTGATGAACACCGCGGCCGAGGCTTCGAGCTGCCGGTCCAGGCTCGCCGCGTCGTAGGCTTCCACCGGCGGGCAGGTCTTGCTCGCGCACACGAGGGCAAAGTGGATGCGTGGATCGGGGTGCTCGACGACCCAATCGAGGCGCGGATCGCCGCGGCCGAAGGGGCGCGTCAGACTCCACAGCGGCACGCGGTTGCCGCGCAGGATGCCGTGCTCGATGTCGTCGGCGGTGAGCTGGCAGCCGCCGACCCGGTAGGCGATGCGGTCGAAGAATCGCGGCACCTCGCGCACCGAGGAGCGGATGCCGAGGTGGATCACCCCGTGGATCACGATCGCGTTGTAGACGTTGACCCAGAAGGCGATGCGCTCGGCGTCGCTCGCCAGTGCCGAGACGTCGTAATCAGCCAGTGCGTCGGCCGCATCGCGAAACCTGCGGTAGTACTCCGAGCCGCGAATCAGTTCGTAGTGCACGCGCTGCGCATGGCCGTCGTAGAACTGGCCGCGCAGCACGTTCATGGTGCGCATCAGATGTGCTGCCGGATGATGCGGCCGGACGGCGGCCTTGCCGGCACCGGGCGCGTTTAGCAACTCGCGCCGCCACAAGAGCGCGATGCGCCGCGTCCAGGGCAGTGGCTCGGTCTCCGGCAGCTCGCGTCGCGCGTCGAGGTACTTGAGCAGTACCGAAACATAGCCAATGTGCGAGTAGGCCTGCGGGAAGTTGCCGGTGATCTCGCGAAAGCGCGGGTCGTACTGTTCGCCGAACAGGCCGAGCGGGCTCGCGTAGCGCGAGATGGCGCGCAGGGTGTCATCGACCTCGTTTAGCCGCCCTTGCAGCAGCAGGCACTCGAGGTACCAGAAAAAGCAGATCAGGAAGCCGGCCTCCTGGCCTTGCAGCCCGTCGCGCGCCACGTAGCGCATCAGCACCCCGTTCGCGAGCAGGTCCTGCTCGATCATCCGAATGGTTCCGGCCACGCGCAGGTCGTCCGCCGGCAGAAAGCCGGTGATCGGGATCAAGAGCAATGCCGCATCGACCGCCTTTGTCTCGTAATGTTGTGTGAAGGTGTTGCGCTCTGGGTCGTAGCCGCGCTCGAGAATATCCGCGCGGATCGCGTCGCGTTCGGCACGCCATCGCTCCAGGTCGGCGGCCAGACCATAGTGCTCGGCAATCTTGATGCCGCGGTCGAGCGCCACCCAGCACATCAGCTTGGAGTGGGTGTAGTGCTGAGCGCCGATGCGAGCCTCCCAGATGCCGTCGTCCCGCTCGCGCCAGATTCGGGCGGCCTGTTCGACCAGCGGGCGGAATGCATCCCAGTTCTCGGTGTTGATCTTTCCGCTGTAGTGCGAGACCACGAACAGCGTCTCGAGCAGTTCGCCGTAGATGTCGTGCTGGCGCTGGTTGATGACGAACTGGCCGACGCGCACCGGCGCGGAGTTCTTGTAGCCGGACAGATGCGGCAGCGGCGTCTCGTCGCCCGGCGGTGCCGGCTCGCGCAGGCGGTAAACGATCTCGAGCTCGCCGCCCGGGTTCGCGGCGCACACCCAGCGCAGCCAGCCGAGATAGCTCTTCGCCTCATCGTGGTGGCCGAGCCGGAACAGCGTTGCTACAGTCATGCTCGCGTCGCGGATCCAGCTGAAGCGGTAGTCCCAGTTTCGTTCGCCGTGCACGATCGCCGGCAGCGAAGTGGTGGCGGCCGCCGCGATGGCGCCGGTCGAGCGCATCTGCAGCAGCTTCAGCACTAGCGCGGAGCGATCGAGCAGCCGCTCCCAGAAGCCCGAGGCCGGATAACGTCCGGTGCGGCTCGATTTCACCCAGTCGCGCCAGAACTCGCAGGTCGCAGCGAGCGAGCGCTCGAGGGCCGCCTCGTCGGGCAGCAACGCGCCTTGCTCGCCCTCGGAGAGCACTAGCCACAGCGTATCTCCTTGCTTCAGCTCGCAGCGTGCGCGCTCATCGCGCCAGTCGAGCGGCAGCGACGCGAGCAGAGACAGCGCCTCGGTGTCGGTGCGTAGCGCAACCGCACGCTCCGAGAGGCGCGTCCATTGCGGTTGCGCGCGAGCATAGTCAAAGCGTGCGCTGCACTCGATCTCGAGTTCAACCGAACCGGCGACGGCGCGCGCGCGGCGCAGCAAGCGGCCCGGCGTCCCGCCCTCGGGCATGAGGTCGATCACCTCGAGTTCGCCGCGCCGGGTGCGGAACCGGGTCTCGAGTACGTTGGTTCGGTCGAGGTAGTGTTGCGCCGAATCGAATTCGCCGTGCGGTCGCACCGCGAAGCGCCCGCCGCGCTCCTCGTCGAGCAGCGCGGCGAACACCGCAGGCGAGTCGAGGTACGGCAGGCACATCCAGTCGATCGCGCCATCGCGCCCGACGAGCGCCACGGTGGCGCCGTCACCGATCAGACCGTAGTCGCTGATGCGTTTGTACGCCATCCCGGGAGCGCTCGCCGCAGATCTAGTCTTGCGACGGCTTCGGGTCGTGCCAGCCGTCGTGTGTCGCAATCAGCGACCCGGCGCTTACCGGCCCCCAGGTTTCCGGCGCGTAGTCCTCGAGCTCGGGCGGATCCTCGATGATCGGATCGACCACGCGCCAGGCCGCCTCGACCTCGTCCTGGCGTGCGAACAGCAGGTGATCCCCAGACATCGCGGCGCTCAGCAGCAGTTCGTAGGGTTCGACCTGGCGTGCCGGGTCGCGGCGCGCGTAGAGCTCAACGTTCTCCGTGGCGCCGCGCTGACCCGAGGCCATCACCGTTGCCTGTAGCGCAATCTCGATGTTCGGGCTCATGCGAAAGCGCAGGTGATTGGGCGCGCCGGTCTCGAAGCGCCGGCCCGAGAAGGTGTTCTGCGGCGGGCGCTTGAGCGTCACCAACACCTCGTGGGCGGTGATCGGCAGGCGCTTGCCGGTGCGCACGTAGAATGGCACGTCCTGCCAGCGCCACGAGTCGAGGCTCAGGCGGATCGCGGCATAGGTCTCGACCTGCGAGTCGCGCGCCACGCCCTCCTCATCGCGGTAGCCGCGATACTGGCCGCGCACCGCATCGGCCTTCGACGGCGGGCGGATCGACTTCAGCACGCGCGTCTTCTCGTCGCGGAATGCCTCGGTGTCGGGGCCTACTGGCGGCTCCATGGCGAGCAGCGACACCACCTGCATCAGGTGGTTCTGCACCACGTCGCGGATCGCGCCCGCTTCCTCGTAAAACTTGCCGCGACCAGCGACGCCGAAGTTCTCCGCGACCGTGACTTCGACGCGTTCAATGTAGTTGCGGTTCCAGATCGGCTCGAGAAATGCGTTGCCGAAGCGGAAGAACAGGATGTTCTGCACCGTTTCCTTGCCGAGGTAGTGATCGATCCGGTAGATCGATTCCTCCTCGAAGGCGCGGTGCAGGATGCGGTTGAGCTCGCGCGCCGAATCGAGGCTGCGCCCGAAGGGCTTTTCGAGCACCACGCCGGCGCCCGTCGCGCAGCCCGAAGCGGCCAGGCCTTTGATGACCACCGGAAACAGGCTCGGCGGGATCGCAAGGTAGTGCACCGGGCGTTCGGCGCTGCCAAGCGTCTTGCGGATCTGCTGGTAGACGCGCTCGTCCTGGTAGTCCCCGGGGACGAAGCGCAACAGACTGGCGAGCTTTTCGAAGGCATCGAGGTCCAGCCCCGTGCCGTGCCGCGTGATGCTCTCTCTTGAACGCGCCACGAGCCGCTCGACGTTCCAGCCTTCGCGTGCCACCCCGATGACCGGAGTCTGCAGCCGTCCGGCCTTTGCCATCGCGTGCAGCGCCGGGAAGATCTTCTTGAAGGCGAGGTCGCCCGTGACCCCGAAGAGCACCAGTGCGTCGGCCTCTTCCATTAATCTGCTCCCTGCAGGTCACGCAACGCGCGCCGCGCGCTCCCCCGCGGCGCCCTCCGCTGGCTCGACTTGCATCGAAAATCGCCTCCGTCGCGCACGCGGAACTTGTTGGGAGGTTCCCTAAACCACTCGCGTTAGCACCGGTTTGCCTGCGAAATGGCGCAGCAGGTTGTTGACCTGCAAATTGCCCATCGCGGTGCGCGTCTCGGCCGTGGCGCTGCCCACGTGCGGCAGCAGCACCGCGTTGTCGAGCGCGAGGAATCCGGCGGGCACGCGCGGCTCGTCGGCGAACACGTCCAGCCCCGCGCCGGCGATCTTTCCCTGCTGCAGGTACTTGATAAGCACCGGCTCGTCGACCACGGAGCCGCGCGCAATGTTGACGAGGTAGCCCTGCGGGCCGAGTGCATCGAGCACCTTCGTATTGACCAGCCGGTCAGTCTCGGCGCCGCCAGGGGTCACGACCACCAGCACGTCGGCGTTCTTTGCGAGCGTTACCGGATCCGGATCGTAGGGGTAGGGCACGTCCTTTTTCCTGCGATTGTGGTAGCGCACATTCATGCCGAAGGCTACGGCGCGCTCGGCGATTGCCTCGCCGATGCGGCCCAGGCCGAGGATGCCCATGGTCTTGCCACCGACCGACGCGGTGAGCGGATACGCGCCGCGCCTCGCCCAGTCTCCCGAGCGCAGGTATTGCTCTGCCTGCGGGAATTTGCGCATCACGTTCAGCGTCAGCGCGAGCGCGGTCTCGGCCACGCAGTCGTTCAACACGTCTGGAGTATTGGTGACGATGATGCCGCGCTTTTTCGCCGCGTCGAGATCGATCGCGTCTACGCCGACGCCGAAGTTGGAGATGATCTCGAGCTCGGGCAGGGCGTCCATCAGGGACGCGTCGGCGCCACCGCCGCCGAAGGTGGCGAGGCCACGCACCTTCGGCGCGAGCTCTTTCAGGGCCGCCGCACGGTCCTTCGCTTCATACAGCCGGTGGCAGGAGAACTCCTTGTCGAGGCGCTCCTGCGTGCGCTCATAGATCTTGGTGGTGGCAATGATTTCCGGTTTCATGTTGGTTCTCTTCGTAGCGTGTTCGAGACCGAAGGCATGATACGGCAGCGAAGCCGCGGGCCGCGCAGCGTGTCTGTCACCTGAATTTCGCGGCCAGCGCTTCCGCGCCGCGCGCGAGCAGTCCGACGTCGGCCCCTACCGCGACGAACAGCGCGCCGCAGCCAAGCCAGTCCTTGGCATCGGCCTCGACCGGTGTGAGGATGCCGGGCGCCTTGCCCGCCTTGCGGATGCGCCTGATTGCGTTGTCGATGAGGGGCTTCACTTTGGGATTGGCGGTTTCGCCCGTGTAGCCGAGCGAGGCGTGCAAGTCCGCCGGGCCGATGAAGATCCCGTCCACGCCTTCGATCCCGGCGATCGCCTCGATATTGTCGAGCGCGGCCTGCGTCTCGACCTGCACCAGCACGCACAGCTCCTCATGCGCACGCTTTGCGTAGTCCTTGATGCGTCCGAAACGCGAGGCGCGCGTCGTGCCGGCGACGCCGCGCAGGCCTGCCGGAGGATAACGAGTAAAGGCGACCGCGTCCTTCGCCTCCTGGGCGGTCGAGACATAGGGGATGAGCAGTGACTGCGCGCCGATGTCGAGCACGCGCTTGATGGTCACCATATCGTTCCAGGGCACGCGCACGATTGGCGTTGTCGCATAGGGCGTCGCGGCCTGGAGCTGCGAGAGTAGTGATTCAAGATCGTTGGGCGAATGCTCGGTGTCGAGCAGCAGCCAATCGAAGCCCGCGCCGGCAATGACCTCGACGCTGTAGTGCGAGGCTAGGCTCGACCACAGGCCGATCTGGGGCTTGCCCGCCAGGATGGCGCGCTTGAAGGCGTTCTGCGGGAGGTCCATGGCGCTCGCTCGAGGTTGGATAGGGAGTTCCGGATGCCCCGGCCCGGCGCCATGCGATACCGGGATGCGCACCGCCAGTGCGGCACGCCACGGCGCCACGGCCGGCGAGGACGAGCCGGAGGGAAAACGGTGTAGCGCGCCCATTTTACCTGTAAGCCGACGCGGCCAGCAGCAGGCGGTTCGCTCGGCGGACCGAGTTGCCGCGTCAGGGCGCCGCGGCCCTGGACTCCGGCGCGCTGCGCGCCTTCGCGAATTCCGACAGGAACTGCCAGATGAGCTGCGTCGCGTCGGGCGCACGCGCATCGAAGTAGCCGTGCGCACCATCGCCGCCGCTCCAGGCGTGGGCGAGACCTTCGATTTCGATCTGGCGCACGACGGTGCTGCGGCCAACGGCGTAATCGTGAGCGCAATGGGGATGGCCCTGCGCGTTGCGCACTATCCGAGTGCGCACCGGCTTCGGCAACGCGTGCCCCGGCGGCAGCGCGGATTCGGGCAGGCCGTTGAAGACCAGGAACTGGCGTACCAGGAAGTTCGCATGCACTGGCGCGACCAGTGCGTCAGCGCTGCCCTGGATGACGAGCGCAGGCACAGGTAGCACGCCTAGGTGCGCCGCGGCGGCGCGCGCATCGCGCGCGAGCGGCACCGGATTGCGGCGCGGACCGAGCTTGAGCGCATGCCGCGCGCTCGAGGCGCTTTGCGCGGTGCCGCAGGCGACGCCGGAATGGATCGCGACCGCGGCGAACAGCTGCGGCGCACGCAGCGCAAGCACCGCGGCGAGCCCGCCGCCCGAGGACAGGCCCGCAACGTAGATCCGGTCGCGATCCACGCTATAGCCTCCCGCCACCTGCTCGATCTGCGCCGCGACGATCGCCGCTTCGCCTTCGCCGAGCGCGGTGTTTGGGTCGAACCAGTTCCAGCAGCGCTCGAAGTTCGCGATCGGCGACTGGCGCGGCAGCAGCACCAGCGCGCCGTGCTCGTCGGCTAGCCGGGCGACGCGCGTGCCAGCCGCGAACTGCTCCGGTGTCTGGCGGCAGCCATGGATCCACACCAGCAGCGGTGCCGGGTGCGTCGGGCGATAACCGCGCGGCACGTACAACAGGTATTCGCGCCCGGGCGCGATGAACGCGAAGTGCGCCAGGGTGCCCTGGAGGCTGTGGCGCTTGCCGGGCGCGAAGTGACCGGGCTGCGCGCGCGGCGCCCGGCTAATCAGCCTCCTGATGAACGCGATGAATGCGCGGATCGGTCGCAAGGGGTCGTTCCGGGGGCGACGCTCAGGCACCGCGCTCGGGCACGAGCCTGTGGTGCTCGAAGTAGATCACCGCCTTGAGCCGCGTAATCGCCGTGGCGCCCTGCACCAGGAAGAACAGCACCAACTCCCGGCCGAAGGCCGTGGCGAGCAGAACGCGCGGATCATTAGGGAGTTCGTGCATGAGCGAGGCGGAGAGCCTTGTAGAGCGCCCGCTTATTGTTAGTTTAGCGCCGCGCAGGCGGGCGCGATCCGGAATCGGCGCATCACGAAGATCTTTGCCGCCGGCGCACGAATGTCGCGCATTGACGCTAGAATTCGCGGCACGCCATCCGGATGAATCTCGCGCAGCGGGCGCGGGGCGCAGCCGGTCCCACTTGGTATGGCACCACGCGACAGCATTCGGCTATGGATTTTAAGATCTGCCTGGTACGTCCGCCGCGCAGCGCGCATAGCGAAGCTTTCCGCGAGATTGCGGAGTCGCTGTGTTTTGCCCTGCGGCGCACCGGGCACCGGGCGTTAATCGTCGAGAACCGGCTCGACGGTCCCGGCACGACCATCCTGTTGGGCGCGCATTTCCTCGGAGCGGGCGAGGCGCCGAAGGTCGATCCTTCGGTGATCGTGTACAACCTCGAGCAGATCACCGGCGCGAAGGCGGCCAGCAGCGCGGGTTACTTTGAGCTGCTCAAGCGCTGCCGCGTTTGGGACTACTCGCCGCGCAACATCGCCGCCTACGCAAATCTCGGCCTTGGCATCGAGGCTGCGCTGCTGCCGATCGGCTACGTGCCTGAGCTCGAGCGGATCACGTCGGCGCGCGAACAGGACATCGACGTATTGTTCTACGGCTCGCTCAATGAGCGCCGCAACGCGATTCTCGATGAAGTGCGCGGCGCCGGCCTTAATACCAAGGTCGTGTTCGGCGCCTACGGGCCGGCTCGTGACGAGCTGATCGCGCGCTCCAAGGTAGTGCTCAACCTGCATTACTACGACACGAGAATCTTCGAGATCGCACGGGTTTCGTACCTGCTTGCCAACCGCAAGGCGGTGGTCAGCGAGCGGTCCGATGAAACTGAGATGGAGCCGCAGCTTGCCGACGCGGTGCGACTCGCGCGAGCGAAGGAAATCGCGGACGCGTGCGTCGAGCTTGTTTATGACGACGCAGGGCGCAAGGCGCTCGAGGCGCGCGGGCACCAGCGCTTCGCGGCGCGCCGGCTGGAAGACAGCTTGCGCGCCCTGGTCGGCGCTGGAGAGGCGCCAGCGCCGGTAGCGCGCTATCCGCTCAGGCTCAACCTCGGCAGCGGCAAGGACTGGCGCGAGGACTACCTCAATCTCGATCTCGACGCGAAGTGGCGCGTCGATGCGGTGCTCGACATCTGCCAGCCGCTTGAGCTGCCCGACGCGGCGTTCGACTCCCGGCGCTTCGGGCGGCTCGTGCTGCACGAGCACATGTTCGACGAGATCATGGCAAACGACGTGCTCGAACATCTGCCGGATCTGGTCACCGCAATGGGCAACTGCCTGCGGCTACTCAAGCCCGGTGGCGTGCTGCGCGCCAAAGTTCCCTACGACCTGTCCTACGGGGCGTGGCAGGATCCGACGCACCTGAGGGCGTTCAACGAACGCAGCTGGCTCTACTACAGCGAGTGGTACTGGTATCTCGGCTGGGACAGTTGCCGATTCGACGTCGAGAACCTGCGCTACGGCCTGAGCCCGATCGGCTGCGCGCTAAGCGAGCGCGGCACGCCGATGGAGGAGATCCTGCGTACGCCCCGGGCGGTTGACGACATGTACGTCGACCTGCGAAAGCGATTCCTGACCGATGGGGAGGCGCGCAGCGGCGCGCGCATTCGCGAAGTTGGTATCGCGGCGGCGGCTCAGGACGCGCCCGGAGCACCCTAGCTGCGCTTCGCGCCTCGCCAGGCTCAGTGAATCTCGGGCTCCGCGACCGGCGCGGTACCCTCGAGAAAATCGAAGTCGCAGCCCTGGTCGGCTTGCTTGACGTGCTGCGAGAAGATCGCGCCGTAGCCGCGTTGGTACTTGCGCAGCGGCTGCTTCCAGGCGGCGCGGCGCCGGGCGAGTTCGTCGTCCGCGACCTTCAGATTGAGGGTGCGCCGCTCGACGTCGAGCTCGATCAAATCTCCGTTTTTCACCAGCGCGAGCGTGCCGCCGACGAACGATTCGGGCGCGACGTGCAGCACGCAGGTGCCGTAACTGGTTCCGCTCATGCGCGCGTCGGAGACACGCAGCATGTCGCGCACGCCCTGGCGCAGCAGCTTTTTCGGCACCGGCAGCATGCCCCATTCCGGAAAGCCCGGCCCGCCGAGCGGCCCCGCGTTCCTCAGCACGAGCACCGAGTCCGCATCGACCTCGAGGTCGTCGCGGTCGATCCGCGCTGCCATGTCGTTGTAGTCCTCGAACACGACCGCGCCCCCGGCGTGCTTGAGTAGTTTCGGGCTTGCGGCGCTCGCCTTGATCACCGCACCATTCGGCGCCAGGTTGCCCTTGAGCACCACGATGCCGCCCGCGGCCTTGAGTGGGTTGGCGCGCCGGCGGATGACGTCCTCGTCAAAGATGCGTGCGTCCTCGAGGTTCTCACCGAGCGTGCAGCCATTCGCCGTGCGGCAGCCGAGGGCGAGCAGGTCGCGGAGTTCGGCAAGCAGGGCGCGCAGGCCGCCCGCGTAGTAGAACTCCTCCATCAGGTACTGGGTGCCCGAAGGGCGGATATTGGCGAGAACCGGCGTCTTCGCCGAGAGCTCGTTGAAGCGCTCGAGCGGCAGCTTGACGCCTGCGCGGCCGGCCATCGCCACCAGGTGCACGATCGCATTGGTCGAGCCGCCGAGCGCCATCAGGGTGACGATCGCGTTGTCGAAGGCTTCCTTGGTGAGCAGGTCGCGCGGCTTGAGGTCCTGCCACACCATCTCGACGATACGCTTGCCGGTGAGGCTCGCCATTTTCGAGTGGTTGGAGTCGGGTGCCGGGATCGACGCCGCCCCGGGCAGCGTGAGGCCGAGGCTCTCGGCGATCGACATCATCGTCGCCGCGGTGCCCATCGTCATGCAGGTGCCGGGCGAGCGCGCGATGCCGTCCTCGATCTCCTGCCAGTCGCGCTCGCTGATCTTACCGGCGCGCAGCTCGTCCCAGTATTTCCAGGTGTCGGAGCCAGAGCCGAGGGTTTTGTCGCGCCAGTGGCCCCTGAGCATCGGGCCCGCCGGCAGATAGATTGCCGGCAGGTTCATGCTGGTCGCGCCCATGATGAGCGCTGGCGTAGTCTTATCGCAGCCGCCCATCAGCACGCAGCCGTCGGCCGGGTAGGAGCGCAGCAGCTCTTCGGTCTCCATGGCGAGGAAGTTGCGGTACATCATGGTGGTAGGCTTCTGCATCGGCTCGGCGAGCGACATCGCCGGCATCTCCACCGGAAACCCGCCAGCCTGCCAGATGCCGCGCTTCACCTCCTCGACGCGGTTCTTGAAGTGCGTGTGGCAGGGATTGATGTCCGACCAGGTATTGATGATCGCGATCACCGGCTTGCCCGCGTAGTCGCTGCGGTCGTAGCCCATCTGCGCGGTGCGCGAGCGGTGGCCGAACGAGCGCAAATCCTTGGCGCCGTACCAGCGGTGGCTGCGCAGGTCCTCGGGTTTCTTGCTCACGCCGATCTCTCCGTGGGAATGAAGCGGGAAGGCAGTGGATTGTAAGACGCGGCGCCGCGGGTGCGGGCCCGCAGGGTAAACTGCCCACCCGAATTTGGAGGAACCGGTGAGCGCCATGGCCGAAAGCCACGTCTTCCATGCCCGAGCGCTGCGTCGCGCGATCGAAACGATCGTCGCTGCAGGCGGCAGCGAGCCACGCGAGGCCGAGCTGGTGGCCGAAAACCTCGTCATGGCCAACCTCACGGGCCACGACTCGCACGGCGTGGGCATGATTCCGCGCTACGTCGAATCGCTCAAGGAGGGCGGCCTCAAGCCCAACCGCCATCCTCAGGTGAAGTTCGACGGCGGCGCGCTGCTCACGCTAGACGGCCAGGCGGGCTACGGGCAGGTGATCGGCCTGGAAGCGACCGACATGGCGATCGAGCGCGCGAAACGGCACGGCGTGGCGGTCATGGCGCTCGCCAACTCGCACCACCTGTGCCGCATCGGACAGTGGGCAGAGCAGGCCGTGGCGCAGGGTCTGGTGTCGCTCAGTTTCGTCAACGTCATCTCGCGCTCGTTCGTCGCGCCCTTCGGCGGCACCGACGCACGTTTCGGGACCAATCCGGTGTGCATCGGTATCCCGCTTGCGGGTGAGCCGCCGATGATCCTCGACATGGCGACCAGCGGCGTGGCACAGGGCAAGGTGCGCGTCGCGCACAACAAGGGCGAGAAGGTGGCACCGGGCCTGCTGATCGACGACAAGGGCAATCCGACCACCGAGGCGCGCTACGGCGTGATCGAGCCCTTCGGTGCGCTCACTACCTTCGGCCTGCACAAGGGCTACGGCCTGGCGGTGGTGTGCGAGCTGCTCGGCGGCGCGCTTTCGGGGGGCGGCACCTGGCACAGCGAGGATCGCTCGAAGAAGCGCGTGCTGAACGGCATGCTCTCGATCTTGATCGATCCGCACAAGCTCGGCACCGCCGAGGTTTTCGCGCGCGAGGCAGCCGAGTTCGTCTCCTGGGTGAAAAAATCGCCGCCGGCGAAGGGCGTCGAAAAGGTGCGCATCGCGGGCGATCCGGAACGCGAGACCCGCGCCAAGCGCGAAAAGGACGGCATTGCGGTCGACGCGATCACCTGGAAGGAGATCCAAGCGGCGGGCGAAAAGCTCGGCGTCGCGCCCGCCGCCATCGACAAGTCCGCGCGCGGCGGCAAGCCGGGCTAGCCGCGCGCCAGGTCGGTGGCGCGCTCGCGCAACGCCTTGTCGTCTCTCAGCTTGAACTTTGCCACGCGGTGCGTGGCGGTTTGCGGCAGCGAATCAACGAACGCCACGTAGCGCGGCACCTTGATCGGGGCCAGGCGCTGCCGGCACCAGTCGGCGATCTCACTGGCGCTCACCTCGACGCCGGGCTTGCGGATCACGGCGATGAGGATCTCGTCCTCGCCGAGCGCGTCGGGCACCGGAATCGCGGCGCACTGCACTACCGCCGGATGGTCGCTCACCACGCGGTCGATCTCGGCGCCCGAGATGTTCTCGCCGCGCTTGCGGATGATGTCCTTCTTGCGCGCGACGAAGTAGTAGTAACCGTCGGCATCGCGCCGCACCAGGTCGCCGGTGGCGAACCAGCCCTCGTGCATCGCGGCCGCGGTCTGCTCGGGGTCCTTGTAGTAGCCCTGCATCAGGATCGGGGTGCGCGCCCACAGCTCGCCTTCGGCGCCGTCGGGCAGGTCGCGGCCCTCGTCGTCGACCACGCGCAGCTCGGCGAACTTGACTGCCGGGTCGGGATGCCGCGCCGCCTTACCCATGCTGTTCGGACGCTTCTCGCCGTCGAACGGGTTGTTGCAGGCGCCGGGGATCTCCGTCATGCCGTAGCCCTCGATCAGCACCGGCACTTTGAGTTCCTGCCGGAAGGTGCGCTCAAGATCGGGCGTGAACGGTGCGCCGTAGATCACGCGCAGACGGTGGCGCGGATCGAATTCGCTTCTCGGGCGGCGCGCGAGGATGTTGCCCACCGCGGCGATGATGTTGACCTGCGTCGCGCCGGTGGCGGCCGCGGTCTGCCAGAACTGAGAGGCGGAGAACTTCGGCACCAGCACCAGGCTCGCGCCGGCGGCGAAGGTGCCGGCGATCGAGTAGAACAGCGCGTTGATGTGGAACATCGGCAGCACGCACATGAGTCGGTCGCCGGGCTGCAGATGCATGCGTGCGACGAAGCCTTCGCCCGCCAGCACGAAGTTCCCCTGACTGTGCATCACGCCCTTCGGAAAGCCAGTGGTGCCCGAGGTGTATAGCGTCAGGCAAGTGGCATCGCTTGTCGGCGACGGTGGCAGCGCCGTCGCGGGCGCCTGCGCGATCAGCTCCTCGAAACGCGGCACCCCGCCGAATTCGCCTTCGAGCAGCACGAACCAGGGTGCGGGCGAAAGCGCTCGAATCGCGTCGCGCGCTACTTCGAGCGCCGCCGGAAGCGTCGCGACGGCCACCACTGCGGCGTGGCGCAGGATGTATCCCGCTTCCTCGACGCCGAAGTCCGGATTCACCGGCACCAGGATCGCGCCCAGGCGCGCGAGGGCAAACAGCAGCACCACGTAGTCGGCGCTGTTGGTCGCCATCGCGCCGAAGCGCGCGCCATGACCGACGCCGCGCGCCGCGAGCGCGCGCGCCGCGCCCTCGACTCGCTGCGCGAAGTCGGCGTAGCTCGTCTCGTGGCCCTCGTAAACCAGCAGCGTGCGCGCAGGATCGCGCGCCGCGCGGCTCGCGAGAAGGCCGGCAAGGGTGCTGTCGTGGGGCGAAAAGCTGCGCAGGACGTCGAGCGGACGGAGCATTAGGCGGGGGTTCGATGTCTGGCGTACGCGCGGCGCTCGACGCAAACACCGCCATTCCCATGCGAATTTAGCACGCAGGGCGAAGGCACCTGACGGGTCCCAGCGTGCTCCGTGCGAACGCAGGCGGCCCCAAGGGCGTCGCTCTTTGCCGACTTCTAAGACTCAACTTTCAATCGAAATCACAATTAATTGATAAATAACGATATTCACGTTAAAGAATTGAGACTCAAAAGACAGGCTAAGTCTTTGTCCAACCGAGAAAAATTACCTCCAGAGCGCTTGACCTGCCCCTGTTCTTTCACTTAGAGTGGGAAAAGGTAGAAAAATGTGGTGAATAGGGGGATGTAAGGCTGCCCCCTCCGCGAGTACCAGGGAAAAACGGGGATGGGCGGGACATTTCACGGCGCAACGGTCATCACGCTCGACGCGAAGGGCCGGCTCGCCATTCCCACACGACACCGCGACACCGTGCTCGACGGCGGCAAGTCGCTGGTCGTTACCGCACATCCGGAAGGCTGCGTGCTGATGTACCCGGAAAGCGCCTGGGAGCCGGTGCGGAGCCGCGTGGAGACCTTCCCGAGCTTCCATCCACAGGCGAGTTGGTGGAAGCGCCTGCTGCTCGGCTTCGAGGAACATGTCGCGCCCGACGGTTCAGGCCGCATCTTGCTTTCGGCGGCGCTGCGCATGCACGCCAAGCTCGAGCGCGAAGTGATGATGGTCGGCCAGGGCGGTTACTTCGAGCTCTGGGATAGTGGCGTATGGTCGGCCAAGCTCGCGCACTCCCTTGCCGGCTCGGGCACCCCGCCTCCGGGCATGGAAGATTTTTCCCTGTGAGCGACGGCACCGCCGATGAGCGCCACCTTGCGTGCGCACCGCGCTGTGCTCGTCGCCGAGGCGATCGAGGCGCTAGCCCTGCGTGCGGACGGCGTTTACGTCGACGGCACCTTCGGTCGTGGCGGCCACAGCCGCGCGATCCTCGAGCGGCTCGGTCCGGGTGGTCGCCTGATCGCGATCGACCGCGATCCCGAAGCCATCGCGGCAGCCGCCTCGATCCGCGACCAGCGCTTTTCAATCGTGCATGCGCGCATCAGCGAGCTCTCCGCGGTACTCGAGCGCTGCGGCGTCAACAAGACCAACGGAACGCTGTTCGACCTGGGCGTGTCTTCGCCGCAGCTCGACGATCCCGCGCGCGGGTTCTCGTTCCGCGCGGACGGACCGCTCGACATGCGCATGGATCCCACGCAAGGCGTATCGGCGGCGGAGTGGCTGGCCACGGCGGCAGAGCCGGACATCAGGGAGGCGATTGGGGGCTATGGGGAAGAACGGTTTGCTAAACAGATTGCAAAGGCGATTGTTACTGCTCGCGGCCGCGAGCCCATCCGCCGGACCAAGCAACTTGCCGAAATCGTGGCTGCGGCGGTCCGCACACGGGAGGCTGGCCAGGACCCGGCGACGCGCACCTTTCAAGCTCTACGGATTCTCGTCAATCTCGAGCTTGAGGAAGTGTCGCTGATGCTGCCTCAGGCTCTCGAGCGGCTCGCGGCCGGCGGACGTCTCGTTGTAATCAGCTTCCATTCCCTCGAGGACCGGATCGTCAAGCGCTTCTTCGCTGCGGCCTCGAAGCCCGATCTGCCACGAGATCTGCCGTTGCGTGCCAGCGAATTGCCACCTTCGCCGCTTAGGCTGGTGGTGCGCGCGCAGCGCGCCTCGGACGCTGAAACCGCCGCCAATCCGCGCGCGCGAAGCGCCATCCTGCGGGTGGCCGAACGCACCGCAGCGCTTTTTGATCGCAACACCTGCAACCGAATCGAGCCCGACGCGTGGCGAAGCTGAACCTCCTCCTCCTCCTCCTGGTTCTCATCGCTTGCGCGCTCGGGCTCGTCACCTTCCGGCACAAGGCGCGAAAGCTGTTCTTCGATCTTGAGCGCGATCAGGCGCGCGCGCGCAGCGCCGTCCTGCGGGTGGCCGAGCGCACCGCAGCGCTTTTTGATCGCAACACCTGCAACCGAATCGAGCCCGACGCGTGGCGAAGCTGAACCTCCTCCTCCTCCTGGTTCTCATCGCTTGCGCGCTCGGGCTCGTCACTTCCCAGCACAAGGCGCGAAAGCTGTTCTCCGACCTTGAGCGCGAGCAGATGCAGGCGCGCGAGCTCGACGTCGAGTTCGGGCAGCTGCAGCTCGAGGCGAGCACCTGGGGACTGCATTCGCGCGTCGAAAAGATTGCTGCCGGAACGCTCGGCATGCGCGTGCCCGACCCTCGGCGGGTGCGTGTGGTCGAGCGCGCCACCGCACCGGCAGCCGGAGGCACGCGGTGAGCCTTGCGGTGGCGCAGGGCATCGTGCGATTGCCGGTGTGGCGCGCGCGTTTCGTGCTGGTAGCGTTTCTCGCGGCCTTCGCGGTGCTGGTCGCCCGCTCAGTCTATCTGCAGGCAATGAAGACCGAGTTCCTGCAGGAAAAGGGCGAGCAACGCTACTCGCGGGTGCTCGAGGTGCCGGCGACGCGCGGGCGGGTGCTCGACCGCACCGGCGAGGCGCTCGCGATCTCGACGCCGGTGAAATCGGTGTGGGCGATTCCGGGCGACGTCGAAGCGGGCGGCGCCCAGATCCGCAAGCTCGCCAAGCTGCTCGACCTTGATCGGCGCGAGATCTCGAGAAGGTTCGCCGATCGCGAGCGCGACTTCGTCTATATCCAGCGGCAGGTGCCGCCGGAAATCGCGGCGCACGTCGACGGGCTCGGCATCAAGGGCCTGTACCAGAGCCGGGAGTTCCGCCGCTACTACCCGGGCGGCGAAGTGACCGCCCACGTGATCGGTTTTACCGGCATCGACGACGTCGGCCAGGAGGGCATCGAGCTCGCCTACCAGTCGAGCCTCGGCGGCAAGCCGGGCAGCCGCCGCGTCATCAAGGACCGTCTCGGGCAAATCGTCGAGGACGTCGAGTCGATCCGCCGCGCCCAGGACGGGCGCGACCTGACGCTGTCGCTCGACAGCAAGATTCAGAGTCTCGCCTACGGCGCGCTTGCGGCTGCGGTCGTGCAGCACAAGGCGAAGGCAGGGGCGCTCGTCGTGATCGACGTGCGCAGCGGCGAGGTGCTGGCGCTCGCCAATGCGCCTTCCTACAACCCGAACAACCGCACCAACATGAGCGGCGCCCAGCTGCGCAACCGCGTGCTGACCGACACCTTCGAGCCCGGCTCGACGATGAAGCCGTTCACCGTGGCGCTGGCGCTCGAGCTTGGCCGCGTGACGCCGCACACCATGATACCCACTGCGAACGGCAGACTGACGATCGCAAATTACACGATCCACGACGCGCATCCCGAGCCGGCGCTCAGCGTCGCGCAGGTGGTGCAGAAGTCCTCCAATGTCGGGGCGGCCAAGATCGCACTCGGGCTGCCGAGCGAGCAACTTTGGGAGCTCTACATGCGCCTCGGGTTTGGCGCTGCGCCGCAACTCGGTTATCCGGGCGAGGCGAGCGGCAAGGTGCGCCCGTTCAGGACGTGGCGCCCGATCGAGCAGGCGACGATGGCCTACGGGCACGGCCTGTCGGTGAGTCTGGTGCAGTTGGCGCGTGCCTACGGCGTGTTTGCGCGCGACGGCGACCTGGTGCCGCTCACGCTGCTGAAATCGCCGCTGCCTGTCGCAGGCACGCCTGCGATCTCGGTGGAGACCGCGCGCGCGGTGCGGGAGATGCTCGAGCTCGCGGTGCAGCCCGGCGGCACGGGCGCGCGCGCCCGCATCATGGGCTGGCGCGTTGCCGGAAAGACTGCCACCGCGCACAAGCAGGAAAACGGCGGCTACGCCGCCAACAAGTACATCTCCTCGTTTGTCGGCCTGGCGCCGGCCTCCGCGCCGCGGCTGGTGGTGGCGGTGATGCTCGACGAACCCTCGGCCGGACAGTACTACGGCGGCGCGGTCGCGGCGCCGGTGTTCGCGCAAGTGATGCAGGGCGCGCTGCGCCTGCTCGGCGTGCCGCACGACGCGCCGCTCGTGCCGATCGAGCTGCCGGGCGAGGGCGACGAAGCGAGAGAGAGCACCTGATGCGCGACCTGATCCTGGCATTGGTCGATACGGTATGGCGGTTGAACGGCTGCTGGGCGCAATGGTGGGATCCGCGGGACTGCACGTCTTCGAACGTCTTGCCGCCCAGGGCGCAATGATCGAGCGGCTGGCTGCAGACAGTCGCGCCTGCGCGCCGGGGGTCGCGTTCGTCGCCTACCCGGGCGAGGCGGCGGACGGCCGCGCACACATCGCCGACGCGCTGCGCCGAGGCTGTGCCGCCGTGCTGTGGGAGGCGGAGAACTTCGCGTGGCGCGCCGACTGGCGCGTGCCGAACGCGCAGGTGAAGGGCTTGCGCGGGCAGGCCGGATCACTGGCGAACGCTTTCTACGGCCGGCCCTCCGAAGCGATGTGGATGTGCGGCGTGACAGGCACCAACGGCAAGACGTCGTGTTCGCAATGGATCGCGGCGCTGCTCGGGGCTGAAGGCGAGCAAGCGGCGGTCATCGGCACGCTCGGTGCGGGCTTCCCGGGATCGGATGCGGGCCTTGCGCCGCTCGTGAACACCACGCCCGGCGCAATCGAGCTGCACGCACTGCTCGACGGGCTGCGCCGAAAAGGCGCGCGCGCCGTGGCAATTGAGGTTTCTTCGCACGCATTGGTGCAGGAGCGCGTGAACGGCGTCGCTTTCGACTGTGCGCTGTTCACCAACCTGTCGCACGATCATCTCGATTACCACGGCTCGATGGACGTCTATGCCGAGGCGAAGGCGCGGCTGTTTGACATGCCCGGACTCGCCGCGGCGGTGCTCAATCTGGACGACGTGCGCGGCGTGCAGTTCGCGCAGCGGCTCGCCGGGCGCGGAGCGCGAACCATCGGCTATACGCTTTCGCCCTCTGCCATCGTACAGGGCAGCGTGACCGAATTCATTGCCGCGCGCGACATCCGCATTGCCGGAGACGCGATGCACGTGACACTCGAGTCGAGCTGGGGCGGCGCGCGCACGGTGATCCGGCAGCTCGGACGCTACAGCGTCTCGAACGCGCTTGGCGTACTCGGCTGCCTTGTTGCGCACGGCGTTAGATTCGCCGATGCAGCGGCGCGGCTCGCAGACCTGCCCGCAGTGCCGGGGCGCATGCAGCAGCTGGGTGGCGATGGCTGCCCGCTGGTGGTGGTCGACTATGCGCACACGCCCGACGCGCTGGAGAAGGTGCTGCACGCGTTGCGACCCGCGGCCGCGGCGCGCGGCGGTGCCCTGGTGGCGGTGTTCGGTGCCGGTGGCGATCGCGATTCGAGCAAGCGCCCGCTCTTGGGACGCGTCGCGGCCCAGTTCGCCGATCGCGTCGTGCTCACCTCGGACAATCCGCGCAGCGAGGACCCGCTCGCGATCCTGGCCGCTATCGAGTCCGGTGTGGGCGAGGCAATGGGCGGCACAATGCGCCGTTGCGCGCTCGAGCCGGACCGCGCCCGCGCGATCGAGGCCGCGATCCGCGGCGCAGCGGCCGGGGACGTGGTGCTGATTGCCGGCAAGGGGCACGAGACCTACCAGGAGGCCGCTGGACGGCGCGTGCCATTCTCCGACGTCGAGGTGGCGGGCGCCGCGCTGACACGTTGGCAGGAGCGCGGGCGCCCGGGAGGCGCCGCATGATGCAGCTCCTGGACGCCGCGCGCGCGCTCGGCGCGCGCCTCACGGGCGGCGATGCGCGCTTCACCGGAGTGTCCACGGACAGCCGGGCGATCGGTCGCGGCGAGTTGTTCATCGCGCTGCGCGGCGAGCGCTTTGACGGTCACGCGTTCCTCGAGCAGGCGAAGGTCGCGGGCGCCGCGGCGGCGCTGATCGATGCGCGCTACGCCGGCCCTGTGCCGATGCCGGCACTGGTGGTCGAGGACACGCGCCGCGCGCTCGGCGCGCTGGCGCGTCACTGGCGCGCGCGCTTCTCGCCGGTGCTGATCGGCATTGCCGGCTCGAACGGCAAAACCACCACCAAGGAGATGCTGGCGGCGATTCTCGTGCGCCATGCAGGCGAGGCGCGTGTGCTCGCCACGATCGGCAACCTGAACAACGATATCGGCCTGCCGCTCACCATCCTGCGGCTGCGCGCGGCGCACCGCTACTGCGCGATCGAGCTCGGCATGAACCAGAAGGGCGAAATCGCCTACCTCGCCGACATCGCACGCCCGACCATCGCCGTGATCACCAACGCGCAGCGCGAGCACCTCGAGTTCATGGGCAGCGTCGAAGGCGCAGCGGCCGAGAACGCCGCCATGTTCGCGGCGCTGCCGCGCGAGGGCATCGCGGTGGTGAATGCGGACGACGCGCATGCACCCCTCTTTCGCGAGGCCGCGGGCGGCCGCCGGCGCGTCGAGTTCGCTCTCGAGACGAACGCCGAGGTGAGCGGCGGCTACGCGCTGCGCCCTTTGTCGAGCGAAATCCGCGTGAGCACACCGGCGGGAACATCGAGCGCCACACTTGCAATCCCCGGGCTGCACAACGTGGTGAACGCGCTCGCCGCAGCCGCAAGCGCGCATGCCGCCGGCATCGGGACGAGCGCGATCGGCGAGGGGCTCACCGCGTTTCGGCCCTTCGCCGGTCGCCACCACGTAAAGCCGCTGCCAGACGGTGCGACGCTGATCGACGACTCCTACAACGCCAATCCGGACTCGGTGCGCGCGGCGATCGACGTGCTTGCCGCCGCGGGCGGCCGCACGCTGCTCGTGCTCGGCGACATGGGCGAGCTTGGCGCCCAGGGGCCGCAGTTCCACGCCGAGGTCGGGCGCTACGCGCGCGAGCGCGGCGTGCAGGCGCTGTACGCGCTCGGGGATGCGACGCGCGAATCGGTGGCCGCTTTCGGCTCTGGCGCGCGCCACTTCGATTCCGCAGAGGCGCTTGCCGGGGCGACGCGCGCCGCGCTGGGCACAGGCGTGACGCTGCTCGTCAAGGGCTCGCGCTTCATGCGCATGGAGCGCGTGGTGGGCGCATTGACGGGCGAACGCACGCAGGGGAGGCACTGATGCTGCTCGAGATCGCGCAATGGCTCGCCAGAGACCTTCGCCTGTTCAACGTCTTCAACTACATCACGCTGCGCGCGGTGCTCGCCTGCCTGACCGCGCTCGCAATTTCGCTGGTCCTCGGGCCTTACGTGATCCGCAAGCTCACCGCCTACAAGATCGGGCAGTCGGTGCGTGCCGAGGGGCCGGAGTCGCACCTCTCCAAGGCGGGAACACCGACCATGGGCGGTGCGCTGATCCTGCTTGCGATCGGCATCACGACGCTGCTCTGGGGCGACCTGTCCAACCGCTTCCTGTGGATCGTGCTGCTGGTCACGCTCGGCTTCGGCGCCATCGGCTGGGTCGACGATTACCGCAAGGTTGTGCACCGCAACCCGAAGGGTCTCTCGGCGAAAGCAAAGTTCTTCTGGCAATCGGTGATCGGCCTGTCCGCGGCGGGCTTGCTCGGCTGGATGGGGCAGGGCATCCCGGCGCTCACCGAGCTGATCGTGCCCTTCTTCAAGAACGTCGCCTATCCGCTCGGCGCGGTGGGCTTCATCGTGCTTACCTTCTTCGTGATCGTGGGCACCTCCAACTCCGTCAACCTCACCGACGGCCTGGACGGTCTGGCGATCATGCCCACGGTGATGATCGGCAGCGCGCTCGGCATCTTCGCCTACGTCGCCGGTCACGCGGGATTCTCGCGCTACCTCGGATTGCCCTACATCCCAGGCGCAGGCGAGCTGACCGTGATCTGCGGTGCGCTTGCGGGCGCAGGCCTGGGCTTTCTGTGGTTCAACGCCTATCCGGCCGAAGTGTTCATGGGCGACGTCGGCGCGCTCGCACTGGGCGCGGCGCTCGGCACGATCGCCGTGATCGTGCGCCAGGAAGTGGTGCTGTTCATCATGGGCGGCGTGTTCGTTGCCGAGACGCTGTCGGTGATGATCCAGGTGATGTACTTCAAGGCCAGCGGCGGCAAACGCGTCTTCCGCATGGCGCCGCTGCACCACCACTACGAGCTCGAGGGCTGGAAAGAGTCTCAGGTCGTGGTCCGGTTCTGGATCATCACCATGATGCTGGTGCTCTTTGGCCTGTCGACGCTGAAGCTCAGGTGATGATGTCGATGCGCGAACCATTCTTCGCCAAGCTGCCGCGTCCGCCCCGCGTGGACCTGGCGGGCAAGCGCGTGCTGGTGCTCGGCCTGGGCGACAGTGGCTTGTCGGCGGCGAAATGGATTGCGCGCGAGGGTGGCTTGCCGCGCGTTGCGGACACGCGCGCTTCACCGCCACGCGCCGCGGCGCTCGTCGCCGAGGTGCCCCACGCCGAGCTGATCGCAGGCGGCTTCGCGCCCGAGCTGCTGGACGGCGTCGAGCTGGTCTGCGTGAGCCCCGGGCTATCGCTCGGCGAAGCGCCGGTGCAGGACGCGCGCGCGCGCGGCATACCGGTGCTGGGCGACATCGAGCTGTTCGCCTGGCGGGTACGCGCGGAGCGCCTCGGGAAAATCATCGCGGTCACCGGCACCAACGGCAAGACCACCGTGACTTCGCTCATGGGGCATCTGTTGCGCACCGCGGGCATCGATTGCGAAGTGGCAGGCAACATCGGACCGGCCGCACTGGAGGCGTTGATTCGCCGCCTCGAGGAGGGTCGTATGCCCGCGGTGTGGGTGCTCGAGGTCTCCAGCTACCAGCTCGAGACCACCTTTTCGCTCGAGCCCGACGCGGCGGTGATGCTCAACCTGAGCGAGGACCATTTCGACCGTTACGCCGGCCTCGAGGCGTACGGCGCGGCGAAGGCGCGCATCTTCCAGGGGCAAGGGGTCCAGGTGCTCAATCGCGACGACCCGCACAGCGCGGCGCTCGCACTCCCCGGGCGCGCGCGGCTGACGTTCGGGCTGGGCACGCCGCCAGGTCCCGAGGACTTCGGCCTGGTCGCGGTTGGCGGCCAGACCTGGCTCGCGCAGGGCGGCAACGCGATTCTCGAGGCGCGCGCGCTGCAGATCCACGGCTGGCACAACGTCTCCAATGCGCTCGCGGCGGCGGCACTGGCGCGCGCGCTTGGCGTGCCCCTCGCCGCGCTCGCCAAGGGGCTCGCCGGATTCAGAGGTCTGCCGCACCGGCTGCAGCGCGTGCGCGAGCACCGCGGCGTGACCTGGTACGACGACTCGAAGGGCACCAACGTCGGCGCCACCATTGCCGCGCTCGGCGGCATCGCGGGCGCCGGTCGCGCTCGCGAGCCGCGGCATCAAGTGTTGCTGATTGCCGGCGGCGAGGGCAAGGGCCAGGACTTCGGCGCGCTCGCCGCGCCGGTGACCGAGTGTGCGCGCCGCGTGCTGCTCATCGGCCGCGACGCGGGCCTGATCGAGCGTGCGCTTGCGCCGAGCGGCGTGCTGCTTGAGCGCTGTGCATCGCTTGAGGATGCGGTGGCGAGCGCCGCGACGCATGCGTTGCCGGGGGACGTCGTGCTGCTCTCACCGGCTTGCGCCAGCTTCGACATGTTCCGCGACTACAAGCACCGCGGCGAGGTTTTTGCCGCCTCGGTGCTGGCGCTGGGGGACTGAGCGTGGCGAGCTACGTCTTTGCACAGAACGCCCCCGCTGCCGAGTACGACCGGTCGCTCGCTTGGGCGGCGCTGCTCCTCGCAGCGATCGGCCTGGTGATGGTGTACTCGGCCTCGATCTCGACCGCCGAGGCGAGCCGCTTCACCGGCCACAACGAGGCGTTCTTCCTGATCCGGCACAGCGCCTTTCTGGGTTTTGCACTCGCGGTGGCGATTACCGTGTTCCTGCTGCCGACGCGCTTCTGGCAGCACGCCGCGCCGTGGCTGTTCATGCTGTGCCTGGTGCTGCTCGTGCTGGTGCTTGTTCCGGGCATCGGGCGTGAGGTCAACGGCGCGCGGCGCTGGCTCGACCTGCGCGTGGGCAGTGTTCAGCCCTCGGAGCTGATCAAACTCGCTGCCGTGCTCTACGCGGCCGACTACACGGTGCGCAAGCACGCGGTACTGAAGAGCTTTCGCAAGGGCCTGCTGCCGATGCTCGCGGTCATGCTCGCAGTCTCGTGGCTGCTGCTGCGCGAACCCGACTTCGGCGCATTCGTGGTCATCGCGGTCACCAGCTTCGGCGTGTTGTTCCTCGGCGGCATGAATGGAAAGCACTTTGCGGCGCTGGTAGCGATGCTCAGCGTGGGTTTCGCCGGGCTGGTGCTGTCTTCGCCTTATCGCATGCAGCGCATCTTCGGCTTCATGGACCCGTGGTCTGATCCGTTCGGCCGCGGCTACCAGCTGTCGCACGCGCTGATTGCCTTTGGCCGCGGGGAGTGGCTCGGCGTCGGCCTTGGCGCGAGCGTGGAAAAGCTCTCGTACCTGCCGGAGGCGCACACCGATTTCCTGCTCGCGGTAATCGCCGAGGAGCTGGGCTTCGCCGGGGTGACCGTGGTGATCATACTGTTCGTCTGGATCGTGTTCCGCGCCTTTGCAATCGGCCGGCACGCGGCGCTGCGCGAGCGGCACTTCGCGGCGCTCGCCGCGCAGGGCATCGGCATCTGGATCGCCTTCCAGGCGCTCGTCAACATGGGCGTCAACATGGGGCTTTTGCCCACCAAGGGACTGACGCTGCCGCTGATGAGCTTCGGCGGCACCGGGCTGCTCGTGAATTGCGTCGCCCTCGCGATCCTGCTGAGGATCGATTGGGAAAACCGGCAACTCGCGCGAGGGCTGCTCGCGTGAGGGGCACGCTGCTCATGCGCGAGTTGCCGGTTTCGGCGCAGGGTCACGTTTGCGAGGCGAATGCGTCCCCGCATCAAAACCCGCGCGCCACGCGCTGGCAGCGGGCCCGCTTTCGCCGAGCCAACGTGAGCCGGAGCCAAAACCGTAGTCAGTTGGCGCAGGGGCTGCCGGCATGACGGGCGCGGGCGAGGCCCGCCTGGGCCGCACGATCATGATCATGGCCGGAGGCACGGGGGGTCACGTGTTCCCGGGCCTCGCAGTCGCCGACGAGCTGCGCGCGCGCGGCTGGGAGGTGGTGTGGATGGGCGCGCCGAGCGGCATGGAGGCACGGCTGGTGCCCCAGCGCGGCTACCGCATGGCCTGGGTGTGTGCGAGCGCTGCGCGCGGCAAGGGAGCGCTCGCCAAGCTCCTGCTGCCGACGCGCCTGTTGTTTGCGTTTTGGCAGAGCGCGCGCGAGATCTTCCGCGTGCGCCCGGATGTGGTGCTCGGCATGGGCGGCTATGTCGCCTTTCCGGGAGGCATGATGGCGTCGCTGTTCGCGAAGCCGCTGGCAATTCACGAGCAGAACGCAATCGCCGGGCTCACCAACCGTATCCTCGCCGCGCTCGCGGACACCGTGATGGTCGCGTTTCCGGGTGCGCTCAGGAACGCCGAGTGGACCGGCAATCCGGTGCGCGCGGAAATCGCCGCGCTCGCGGTGCCCGCGGAGCGTTACGCACGACGCAGCGGGCCGCTGCGGCTGCTGGTTGTGGGCGGTAGCCTCGGCGCGAGGGCACTCAACGAGTGCGTGCCGCAGGCGCTGGCGCGCATGCCGCAGGAGGAGCGCCCGAGGGTCGTGCACCAAGCGGGCGAGAAGAACCTCGAGGCGCTGCGCGCCGCCTATGCAGCAGCGGGGCTCGAGCATTGCGGCGGCGCGCCGGCCGAGCTGGTGCCCTTCATCGACGACATGGCGATGCGCTACGCCGAGGCGGACCTGGTCATTTGCCGCGCCGGCGCGATCACCGTCGCGGAGCTTTCGGCAGGCGGCGTGCCGGCAATCCTGGTGCCGTTTCCCTTCGCCGTGGACGATCACCAGAGCGCAAACGCGCGCTTTCTTGCGTCCAAGGGTGCGGCGGTGTTGCTGCCCCAGTCGGAGATGAGCGCGGCTTCGCTCGCGGTGCTGATCGGCTCCTTCGACCGTGGCCGGCTCGCGGCGATGGCCGCGGCGGCGCGCGCGCTCGGCAAGCCCGACGCGGCGCGCGTCGTGGCAGAGCGCTGTGCGGCACTCGCCGATGGGGGCGCGGCATGAAGCACAAGGTGCGGCGCATTCACTTCGTCGGCATCGCCGGCGCCGGCATGAGCGGCATCGCCGAGGTGCTGCTCAATCTGGGCTACGCGGTGAGCGGCTCCGATCTGGCCGACAACGCGGTGACGCGGCGCCTCGCCCAGCTCGGCGCAATGGTGCACGCGGTGCACGCGGCAGGCAATGTGAGCGGCGCCGACGCAGTGGTGGTCTCTACCGCAGTGAGAAGTGACAACCCAGAGGTCATTGCGGCGCGCGCGCAGCGCATCCCGGTGGTGCCGCGCGCGCTGATGCTCGCCGAGCTGATGCGCCTCAAGCAGGGCATCGCGATCGCGGGCACGCACGGCAAGACCACCACCACGAGCCTGGTGGCGAGCGTGCTCGCCGAGGCCGGCTTCGATCCGACCTTTGTCATCGGGGGGCGGCTCGAGGCCGCCGGCTCGAACGCACGCCTGGGCGCAGGCGATTTCATCGTCGCCGAGGCCGACGAGTCGGACGCATCGTTCCTGCATCTGCAGCCGGTCATCGCCGTGGTAACCAACATCGACGCTGATCACATGGATACCTACCAGCACGACTTCGCCCGCCTCAAGCAGGCGTTCGTGCAGTTCCTGCAGAACCTGCCCTTTTACGGCAGTGCGGTCCTGTGCGCGGACGACCCGCATGTGCGCGAGATCCTGCCGTTCGTCTCCAAGCCGGTCATCACCTATGGCTTCGCGGCAGACGCCATGGTGCGAGCCGAGGCCGTCGAGCACGCGGCGGGGGCGATGCGTTTTCGCGTGCGGCGCGAAAAAGCGCCGGCGCTCGAGCTCTCGCTCAACCTTCCCGGCCGGCACAACGTGCAGAACGCGCTCGCGGCGATCGCCGTGGCGAGCGAGGTTGGCGCTGCGGACGCCGCGATCGCCAAGGCGCTCGCGGAATTCCACGGCGTCGGGCGGCGCTTTCAGCGCTGCGGCGAAATTGCGCTGGCGGGCGGCGGGCGTCTCACGCTGGTCGACGACTACGGCCATCACCCCGCGGAGATGGCGGCGACGCTGGAGGCGGCGCGCGGCGCCTTTCCCGGCCGGCGACTGGTGCTGGCGTTCCAGCCCCACCGCTATTCGCGCACGCGCGATCTTTTCGAGGACTTCGTGCGGGTGCTTTCGACCGCCGACGCGCTGGTGCTCGCCGACGTGTATTCCGCAGGCGAGCCACCAATCGTCGCCGCCGACGGCCGCTCGCTGGCCCGCGCGGTGCGCGTGGCGGGCGTCGTGGAACCGGTGTTCGTCGAGGACATTGCCGACATGCCGGAGGCGATTTGGCGCGTGGCGAAAGATGGCGACGTGGTGCTGACGATGGGCGCGGGATCGATCGGCGGAGTGCCGGCGCAGCTTGCGCGGCGCGCGGCCTGAGGTGGCGATGCGCATGGACATTTCCGAGACGCTGAATTTTCAGGGGCTGCGCGGCGAGCTGCGCCGCGCCGAGCCGATGTCGCGCCACGTCAGTTGGCGCGCCGGCGGACCGGCGCAGCGCTGTTACCGGCCCGCCGACACTGACGATCTCGCCGCGTTCCTCGGCCGCCTGCCGGAGGGCGAGCCGCTGCTGTTCGTCGGCCTTGGATCAAATCTGCTGGTGCGCGACGGCGGCTTTCGCGGCACGGTCGTGCTGACGCATTCGGCCGAACTGCGTCCGGAGATCATCATCGGGCGCGTCTACGCCGAGGCGGGCGTCGCGAGCCCCAAGGTGGCGCGCTTCGCCGCGCGCAACAACCTTGGCGGAGCCGAATTCCTCACCGGTGTGCCCGGTACGGTGGGCGGTGCGCTGGCGATGAACGCCGGCTGCTACGGCGGCGAGACCTGGGACATCGTCGAGCGGGCGATCACCGTCGACCGAACGGGCGCGCTTCACACACGCGGGCGCGACGAATTCGAGATCGGCTACCGGCACTGCGATCTCAGGGCGGGCGGGCGACTCGGCGAAGACGAGTGGTTCGTCGCGGCTTACTTCCATCTGCCCGCGGCGGACGGCGCGGCGTCGCTTGCGCGCATCAAGGAGTACCTCGGCAGGCGCGTTGCCTCGCAGCCGCTCTCGCTGCCGAATGCGGGCAGCGTGTTCCGCAACCCGATCGGTGATGCAGCCGCGCGGCTAATCGAATCGTGCGGCTTGAAGGGGTTCGAGCGCAGCGGCGCGCGCGTCTCGGAGAAGCACGCCAATTTCATCGTCAATCCGAAGGGTGCGGCGAAGGCCTCGGACATCGAATGGCTGATCGCCACTGTGCGCGCACGCGTCAAGGAAAAGACCGGCATCGACCTGCAGCCCGAAGTGCGCATTGTCGGGGAGGCAGCGGCATGATCCGCGGAGCAGGGACCCCGCTGGGGATGCGACCGGACTCAGGCCGTCCGAGACGCCGACAGTGCGTGGCTAGAGGTTTCCGGATCGGTTCGGAGGCGGCGCTGTGAGCGCGACACGCACCGGCAAGGTCGGCGTGCTGCTCGGCGGCAAGTCGGCCGAGCGCGAGGTGTCGCTCAAGAGCGGCACCATGGTGCTCAATGCGCTGCGCAGCGCGGGCGTCGATGCGCACCCGTTCGATCCGGCCAGGCGCGGCATCGACGAGATGGTCGACGAACGCTTCGAGCGCGTGTTCATCGCGCTTCACGGCCGCTTCGGCGAGGACGGCACGCTGCAGGGCATCCTCGAATGGCTCGGCATCCCCTACACCGGCAGCGGTGTGCTCGGCTCGGCGCTCGCCATGGACAAGATACGCGCCAAGCTGCTGTGGCAGGCGAGCGGCACGCCAACGCCGCCCTATGAACGGCTCGAAGCGGGCGCCGACCTGCGCGGCGTGGCCGAGCGCCTCGGCCTGCCACTGATGGTCAAGCCGGTCAGCGAAGGCTCCTCCATCGGCATGAGCAAGGTGCGCGGCGCGGACGCGCTCGAGGAGGCGTTCACGCTCGCAGTCAACTACGACCGCGAGGTGATCGCCGAGAAATTCATCGATGGTATCGAGCTTACCGCCGGCATCCTCGGCGATCGGCCTCTGCCGCTGATCATGCTCGAGACGCCGCGCGAGTTCTACGACTACCAGGCGAAGTACGTCTCGGACGACACGCGCTACATCGTGCCTTGCGGCCTGCCCGCGAGCGAGGAGCACAGCATCCAGGCACTTTGCCTGAAGGCGTTTCACGCGCTGGGCTGCCGCGGCTGGGGCCGTGTCGACTTGATGCTCGATCGCGGGGGCAAGCCCTACCTGCTTGAGGTGAACACCGTGCCCGGCATGACCGATCACTCGCTGGTGCCAATGGCGGCGCGTGCGGTGGGGCTGTCCTACGAGGACTTGTGCATCAAGATCCTGGAGGGCGCGCGAGTGGATGTCGCGGGAGGGACCCGTGTGGCATAACCCGCGCCTGCTCAACTTGCTCGCCGCGCTGCTCACCGGCGTCGCGGCACTGACCTTCCTGTTCGCGGGAGTGCATCTGCTGCTGCGCTCGGCGCTCTTCCCGCTGCGCGAGATCACCGTGCATGGAGCGCTCGAGCATACCGCGCGCGCCCAGCTCGAGCGCGCCAGCAACGGGCGCATCACCGGGAACTTCTTCGCGGTCGATCTCGGTGCCGTGCGCGCGGCGCTCGAGGCGCTGCCGTGGGCGCGGCGGGTGCAGGTGCGTCGTGTGTGGCCGGACCGGCTCGAGGTGACGATCGAAGAGCACATGGCGCTCGCGCGCTGGGGCGACGACGCGCTGGTCAACACATACGGCGAGCGCTTTGCCGCGACCATCGACGCGGCGCTGCCGCAGTTCGCCGGTCCGGCGGGGACCGAAGGCGAAGTCACGCGCCGCTATCGCCACTATGCAGAGCTGCTGGCACCTCTCGGCTCGCCGCTCGAGCAGGTCATCCTGACGCCGCGCTTCGCCTGGCAGCTGCGCCTGGCGAGCGGGCTCACGATCGTGCTCGGGCGCGAAATGGCCGCCTATCCGGTCGACGCGCGACTGACGCGCTTCGTCGCGGTGTACGCGCAAACGCCTGGGAGCATCGCGCAGCGCCATGACTACGTCGACCTGCGCTATCCGAACGGTTTCGCGCTGCGCCTGCCGGATCATGGACGCGAAGCCGTGCCACCTGGGAAAAGCTGAGCGATGCCGAAGGAGAACAAGAACCTGATCGTCGGACTTGACATCGGCACCTCGAAGGTGGCGGCGCTGGTGGCCGAGCTCGGGCCAGACGGCACGCTCGACATCCTCGGCATGGGCAGCCACGAGTCGAAGGGCCTGAAAAAGGGTGTCGTCGTGAACATCGAGGCGACAGTCAACGCCATCCAGCGCGCGCTCGAGGAGGCCGAGCTGATGGCCGATTGCAAGATCACCTCGGCCTTCACCGGCATCGCCGGCAGCCACATTCGCAGCTTCAACTCCACCGGGATGGTGGCGATCAAGGACCGCGAGGTCAGCGCGCTCGACGTCGACCGGGTGATCCACACTGCGCGCGCGGTCAACATTCCCACCGACCAGCAGATCCTCCACGTCCTCAGACAGGAGTTCATCATCGACGGACAGGAGGATGTGCGCGAGCCGCTCGGCATGTCGGGCGTGCGCCTCGAGGTCAAGGTGCACATCGTCACCGGCGCGGTCTCGGCGGCGCAGAACATCGTCAAGTGCGTGCGCCGCTGCGGGCTCGAAGTAAACGACCTTATCCTTCAGCCCCTCGCCTCGTCCCGAGCGGTGCTCTCCGGGGACGAGCGCGACTTGGGCGTGTGCCTGGTCGACATCGGCGGCGGCACCACCGACATCGCGGTTTTCACGCATGGGGCGATCCGCCACACCGCGGTTATCCCGATCGCCGGCGACCAGATTACGAACGACATCGCGATGGCACTTAGGACGCCGACCGCTGAGGCCGAGAACATCAAGATCCGCCACGGCGTGTCGTTGCGCCAGCTTGCCGACCCGAACGAGATGATCGAAGTGCCTGGCATCGGCGACCGCGGACCGCGCGTCATGTCGCGCCAGACGCTCGCCGAGGTGATCGAACCGCGCGCAGAGGAGCTTTTCTCTCTGGTGCAGCAGGTGCTGCGCGAGTCGGGATTCGAGGAGCTGCTGTCCTCCGGAATCGTGCTCACCGGCGGCTCCGCGGTGATGCAGGGCATGGTCGAGCTTGGCGAGGAGATCTTCCACATGCCGGTGCGCATCGGCGTGCCGAGGTACGCGGGCGGGCTCGCAGAGGTCGTGCGCAATCCGCGTTACGCGACCGCGGTGGGCTTGCTGCTCGACGGCGTCGAGCAGCATCAGCGGGGACTGGTTTCGCGCCAGAACGGCTCGGTTAAGGTTGTCCTGTCGAGGATGCGGGAATGGTTTCAAAGGAATTTCTGAATGTGGCTTGTTCAGAAAGTTAGCGCTGCAATGCGGAACGTAGTTCCGCTTTGCAGCGCATTGTTGAATTTCACGGCAAGGAGGGAATCAGCATGTTTGAAATCGTAGACAGTCAAGGCGCCGGACCGGTCATCAAGGTGGTCGGGGTCGGCGGCGCGGGCGGCAACGCCGTCAATCACATGATCGAGAAAGGCGTGGCGGGCGTCGAGTTCATCGCGGTCAACACCGACGCGCAGGTGCTTGCGCGCAATAACGCCCGCAACCAGATTCAGCTCGGTACAACCGGGCTCGGATCGGGCGCCAGACCCGAGGAGGCGCGCCAGGTGGCGCTTGCCGACCGTGATCGTCTCGAGGAGGCAATCGCGGGCGCGCACATGGTGTTCATCACCGCGGGCATGGGCGGCGGCACCGGCACGGGCGCGGCGCCGGTGATCGCCGAGGTGGCGCGCGCGCTCGGCGTGCTCACCGTCGCGGTGATCACGAAGCCCTTTGCTTTCGAGGGCACGCGGCGCATGCGGGTTGCCGAGGAGGGCATGCAGGAGCTCTCGAAGCACGTCGATTCGCTGATCGTGGTGCTAAACGACAAGCTCGAGGAAGTTCTGGGCGAGGACGTGACCATGGACGAGGCATTCCGCGCGGCGGACGACGTCCTTAACAACGCGGTAGCGGGCATCGCCGAGATCATCAACTGCCCCGGACTGATCAACGTCGACTTCCAGGACGTGCGCACAGTTATGTGCGAGCAGGGCATGGCGATGATGGGGTCGGCCGTCGCGAACGGCATCGACCGCGCGAACATCGCCGCGGAGCAGGCCGTCGCGAGCCCGCTGCTCGAGGGCGTGCAGCTTGCGGGCGCGCGCGGCGTGCTGGTGAACATCACTGCCACGCGAGAGAGCCTGCGTCACGGCGAGGTCAAGGCCGTGATGAATACGATCCGCAGCTTCGCCGCGGACGACGCCACGATCATTTTCGGCGCCGTCTACGACGCCGAGATGGGCGAGGATCTGCGCGTCACGGTCGTGGCTACCGGGCTGGGCACTCCCGTTGCGGTGCGTCAGCCCAAGCCGCAGCTGGTGATGTCGCAGAAGACCGGCACCGATAATCAGCCGGTGGGTGGCGCGGTGGACTATACGCAGCTCGACGCGCCAGCGGTAATCCGCAAGAACCGCGCCTCACAGGTCGAGGCCCTGCAGCAGAGCGGGATGGAGAAGTACGACATCCCGGCGTTTCTCCGGAAGCAGGCTGACTAAGGCGGTGCGCAGGCCGTCAACGTCGGTGCCTCCGCGCTTCTCGAGCACGGAGGCCGTAGCGCCTTCCCTCCTTGCCGGCGCTCCGGCAGAGCCGTCATCGCGCGGCGCACCGGGCCGAGCCCTGCGCTCTGCTACTATCCGCAATTCGCACAATGACTTATAAATGCTTCGGCAACGCACGCTCAAGACCTTGATTCGCGCCACGGGCGTCGGACTGCACACCGGCCTCAAGGTCACGCTAACGTTACGTCCTGCGCAGGCAGATACCGGCGTCGTGTTCCGGCGCGTCGATCTGCCCACGCCGGTGGACATCCGCGCGATCGCCGACCGGGTCGGCGAGACGCGCCTTTCTACGTGCTTGGCGGAAGGCGAGACGAAGATCCATACCATTGAGCACCTGATGTCGGCGCTCGCCGGACTCGGCGTGGACAACGTCTACGTCGATCTGGACGGTCCCGAAGTTCCGATCATGGACGGCAGCGCTGCACCCTTCGCGCTGCTTGTGCAGCAGGCCGGACTCGAAGAACAGGGCGCGCCGAAGCGCTTCCTGCGTGTCAGGAAGCGCGTCGAAGTCACGGAGGGCGACAAGTGGGCCCGGCTCGAGCCACACGACGGGCTGAAGTTCTCCTTTTCGATTGTCTTCAATCACCCGGTCATCGATCGCACCAGCCAGTCGGTGACGGTGGATTTTGCCGAGACTTCGTACCTCAAGGAGATCGCGCGGGCGCGCACCTTCGGCTTCATGCACGATGTCGAGACGCTGCGCGATTCGGGTCTGGCGCTCGGCGGCGGCCTGGACAATGCCGTGGTGCTCGACGAGTACCGCGTTCTCAATACCGAAGGACTGCGCTTCGCCGACGAGTTCATCCGGCACAAGGTGTTGGATGCGATTGGCGACATGTATCTGCTCGGCAATCCGCTGCTTGGCGCATTCAGCGCCCACAAATCCGGCCATGCGCTGAACAACCGGCTGCTGCGCGCGTTGCTCGTCGACGCTTCCGCTTGGGAGATCGTTGCCTTCGAGCGCGCCGAGGAGGCGCCAGCGGGAGTTGCCCGTTTGGCGAGCCAGCTGGCGTGATCGCTCCGGCGAACGCGCCCGCCCGCCCGAATGCTCTTGTTGCGGATTGTTGGCCTGCTGGCCGCGCTCGCGATCGGCGCCTCGGTCGTGATTTACATTGTGTCGGGCGACCGCAGGTATCTGCGCTTCGCTTGGCAGCTGTTCAAGATCACGCTTTTTTTCGTTGCCGTGGTTCTGGCGCTGTTGTTTTTCGAGCGCGTGTGGGAGGCGGTCTAGGGCCGGCGGTATGGCGCGCGAGTAGTGCCTTGAGCGCGTTTCGCGCCGCGGAATCTGGCATCCGCTGGTACAGCGCACGGAGCTCCGCAAGGACTGCGGGCGTCATAAATGCTCGTTTTTGCGGCGCAGCATCCGCGGAGCGTGACATCCTTGGTTGCACCCTTACGGAAACTCCAATAACCTTCGCTCCCTGTTTGGACAAGTAATTGCAAAGGGTTTCGGAGATTAGCTTCAACTTGGCCGCCGCCGCGGAGTTGGCGGCAAGAAGGACAAGTTGGCCGTCCTTGAGGTTTGCAGCCCGAACTTGGCGGGCTAGCTCAGACGGCAGAAACTTGTCGCAAAGCATTGAAAGAGCACGAATTTCTCGTGCCTTGACCAAAGTCGGTTGCAGGTCGCCATCGGCCGTGAGGAAACGGTCGAGTTTGGGGAAAGGCACGGGGACGTAGGTACAGGGAGAGCAGCTTGCAGATTATCGTGATACCTGGACGGCTGGCAAAGGCGCGGACCTTAACCGTGTCTGCTCGGCACGTCGTGGGATCGGTGATCCTGGCGCTGTTCATGCTGGCTGGGTTGACCGCCGCGCTGTACTGGGTGACGCTGCGCTTCGCCGCCGAGGTCAAGATTCCATTCGTGCAGCAGATCGTGCTCGCCGCGCAGCGCAGCGAGGCCGCTCGCGCGCGTGAGTTCGTGCAACAGAACCTGAATGCGATGGCGATCAGGCTGGGCGAGATGCAGGCGCAGCTGACGCGCCTTGACGCACTGGGCGAGCGTCTTTCGTCGATGGCGGGTATCAAACCGCAGGAATTCCGATTCGCGGAGTCTCCGGGTCTCGGCGGCGCCGCCGCCACGCTGCTGCCGCCGCAAGACCTGTCAATGGCCGACTTCGGCGACAAGCTGGCCGCGCTGTCGCGCAATATGGAGAATCGCACCGACATGCTCGGCGTGCTCGAGGCGCAGTTGTTCGAGCAGGCGGTGAAGAAAAAGTTGATGCCGAGCATGATGCCGGTGGGCGCGCCATTCAACGCCTCGGGTTTCGGCATGCGCATTGACCCCTTCACCGGTCAGCAGGCGATGCATGAGGGCACCGACTTCCTCGCCGATACCGGTTCGCCGATCGTCGCGGCTGCCGGCGGGGTGGTCGTGTACGCCGGCTTCCACGCGCAGTATGGCAACGTGGTCGACATCGACCACGGCAACGACCTGCTGACGCGCTATGCGCACGCCTCCAAATTGTTCGTGAGGGACGGCGACGTCGTGCAGCGCGGACGCAAGATCGCCTTGGTCGGCTCGACCGGCCGCTCGACCGGACCGCACCTGCACTTCGAAGTGCGTTACCGCGGCGTTTCGCAGGACCCTGCCAAGTTTCTGCTCGCCAACGCCTCCTCGCTGCCGGCTCGCGGCGCGCGCGCGCGCCACAACAGCAAGTAGTCCACGCCGCCGGCGGCGCAAGCCGCCGTGCTAGAATTTTCCCCTTTCCCTGGGCTCCGGCGGGGCCGCACCCGGCCCGCGCTCCGGCCCGTCCGCGTCGCTGCCGGGACCGGACGCCATCTCAATGATCGCAAACGTTCTCACCAAGATCTTCGGCAGCCGTAACGAGCGGCTGCTCAAGCAGTACTTCCGCGTCGTCCACCGCATCAACGCACTCGAGGCCGAGTACGCCGCGCTCTCGGATCGCGAGCTCTGTGACAAGACCGCCGAGTTCCGCCGCCGGCTCGCCGAGGAGACGGCTGGCGCGCCGGAGGACAAGAAACTCGAGGCGGAAAAGGCGGCGCTCGAACGCTTGCTGCCCGAGGCCTTCGGCGTGGTGCGCGAGGCGGGCAAGCGCACGCTGCGTATGCGCCACTTCGACGTGCAGCTGGTCGGCGGCATGGTGCTGCACGACGGCAAGATCGCGGAGATGCGCACCGGCGAGGGCAAGACGCTGGCCGCCACGCTACCCGCCTACCTGAACGCGCTTCCCGGACGCGGCGTGCATATCGTCACGGTCAACGACTACCTCGCGCAGCGCGACGCCGACTGGATGGGAAAGCTCTACAGCTTCGTCGGAATGAACGTCGGCGTGATCCTCTCGCAGATGGACCCAGCCGAGAAGAAGAAGGCCTACGCCGCCGACATCACTTACGGCACTAATAACGAGTTCGGCTTCGACTATCTGCGTGACAACATGGCAATGCACGTCGAGGAGCGCTTCCAGCGCGCCCTCAGTTACGCGATCGTCGACGAGGTGGACTCGATTCTGATCGACGAGGCGCGCACGCCGCTCATCATCTCGGGACAGGCGGAGGACCGCACCGAAATCTACGTGCGCATGAACGAGGTGGCGCCGCTGCTCGGCCGCCAGACAGAGGAAAGCGGCGCGGGCGACTTCTGGGTAGACGAAAAGAACCACCAGATTCTGCTCTCCGAAGCGGGGCACGCGCACGCCGAGGAAGTGCTCGCGCGCGTCGGCCTGCTGCCCGCGGGCGCGAGCCTCTACGAGCCGGCGTACATCAACTTGATGCACCACCTCTATGCCGCGCTGCGCGCACACTACCTGTTTCACCGCGACCAGCACTACGTGGTGCAGAACGGCGAGGTGATCATCGTCGATGAATTTACCGGCCGGCTGATGCAAGGCCGACGCTGGTCCGACGGCCTGCACCAAGCGGTCGAGGCGAAGGAGAAGGCCACGATCCAAAGCGAGAACCAGACGCTCGCCTCGATCACCTTCCAGAACTACTTCCGCCAGTTCCGCAAGCTGGCCGGCATGACCGGGACCGCGGACACCGAAGCCTACGAGTTCCAGGAGATCTACGGTCTGGAAACCGTGGTGGTGCCGACGCACATGACGATGATCCGCGATGACCGGCTCGACCAGGTCTACCGCACCGCCAAAGAGAAGGACAAGGCGATCATCGACGACATCAGGGATTGCTACGAGCGCGCACAGCCCGTGCTGGTGGGCACCACCTCGATCGAAAGCTCCGAACTGCTCTCGGGCATGCTCACCCAGGTGAAGCTCCCGCACCAGGTGCTGAATGCCAAGCAGCATGCGCGCGAGGCCGAAATCGTGGCACAGGCCGGGCGTCCGAAGATGATCACCATCGCCACCAACATGGCGGGCCGCGGCACCGACATCGTGCTCGGCGGCAACGTCGAGAAGCAGTGCGAGCTGATCGAGGCCTCCGAGACGCTGCAGGCCGAGGACAAGGGCAGGCGCGTCGAGCAGCTTCGCAGCGAGTGGCAGCAGCTGCACGACCAGGTGGTTGGCGCGGGCGGGCTGCACATCATCGGCACCGAACGGCACGAGTCGCGGCGCGTCGACAATCAGCTGCGTGGGCGCTCGGGCCGCCAGGGCGACCCGGGCTCGTCGCGCTTCTTCCTGTCGCTGGAGGACTCGCTGCTCAGGATCTTCGCGGGCGAGCGCATCAACAAGATCATGGTCATGCTCAAGATGCCCGAGGGCGAGGCCATCGAGCACGGCATGGTAACGCGCTCGATCGAGAGCGCGCAGCGCAAGGTCGAGGCGCGCAACTTCGACATCCGCAAGCAATTGCTCGAGTACGATGACGTCGCCAACGACCAGCGAAAGAGCATCTACTCGTTGCGTAACGAATTGCTGGAGTCGCACGACGTCTCGGAGCGCATCGCCGAGCTGCGCAAGGGCGTGGTCGAGGACCTGTTTCGCCAGTTCGTACCCGAGGAAAGCGTCGAGGAGCAGTGGGACATCCCGGGCCTCGAGACCGCGATCAAGGCGGAGCTGAGGCTCGAGCTGCCCGTGCGGGAGTGGCTCGAGAAGGAGCCTGACCTGCACGACGAAACGCTGCTCGGGCGCATCATCGAGAAGTCGCATGAAGCGTACCGCAGCAAGGTCCCGGCCGGCGCCGAAGCGCAGTTCCACCAGTACGAGCGCTATGTGATGCTGCAGATCCTGGACGGCCACTGGCGCGAGCATCTGGCGGCGCTCGACCATCTGCGCCAGGGCATCCACCTGCGCGGCTACGCGCAGAAGAACCCGAAACAGGAGTACAAGCGCGAGGCCTTCGAGCTGTTCGGCGCGATGCTCGAGGCGGTGAAGCTCGAGGTGACCCGCACCCTGGTGGCGGTCGAAATCCGCGCCAGCGAAGAAATTCCGCGTGCAGACGACACGCCACACGTGCAGAACCTGCGCACGCAGCACGCCGAACTGCAGGAACCGCTCGAAGAGGCCGATGGCGACACCGCGATCGCCACCGCCGCGGTGAAAAAGCAGCAGCCCGCGGTGCGCACCGTGCGCAAGGTCGGGCGCAACGACCCGTGCCCCTGCGGCTCGGGCCGCAAGTACAAGCACTGCCACGGCAAGCTCACCTAGCGCGCCGGGCAAAAGAACGTCCCGTCGCGCGCGATTTCCAGCCCTGCATGCCCAGTCATGGCCGTCAACCTGTTCCCGCCCGATCCCAAGACGCTGCTGCCGGTGACCGGGGTGGAGCTCGGCATCGCGATGGCGGGAATCAGGAAGGCGAAGCGCCGCGACCTGCTGCTGATCCGGCTTGCCCCCGGAGCGAGCGTGGCGGGCGTGTTCACGCGCAATCGCTTCTGCGCCGCGCCGGTGGTGCTCGCGCGGCGCCATCTCGCCGAGGCCTGGGGCGCACGCGCGCTCATCGTCAACACCGGCAACGCGAACGCCGGCACCGGCGAGGACGGTCTGGCGCATGCGGGCCAGGTGTGCGAGGGCGTCGCCCAAGCGCTCGGTTGCGCCGCGCAGCAGGTGCTGCCGTTTTCCACTGGGGTGATCATGGAGCCGCTGCCGGTCGAGCGGCTGCTCGCCGCGCTGCCTGCCGCGGTTTCCGACCTGCGCGCGGAGAATTGGGCGCCTGCGGCCGAGGCCATCATGACTACCGACACGGTACCCAAGGCGGTGTCGCGGCGCGTGCGCCTCGAGGCCGGCGAGGCAATCGTCTCGGGAATCGCCAAGGGCGCCGGCATGATCCGGCCGGACATGGCGACCATGCTCGGCTTCGTTGCGACCGATGCGCGCGTGCCGCGCGAGGCGCTCGAGCGCCTCACGCTCGAGGCCGCCGGGCGTTCTTTCAACCGCATCACGGTCGACGGCGACACGTCGACCAACGATTCTTTCGTCGTCATGGCCAGTGGCGCGGGTCCGGCGGCCGCGAGCGACCAGGACCTCGCCGCACTCGGCGGCGCACTCGACGAGGTGTCGGCGCTGCTCGCTCAGGCGATCGTGCGTGACGGCGAGGGCGCGACCAAGTTCATCACGGTCAGATGCGAAGGCGGGCGCAGTTCGGACGAGTGCCTGCGCGTGGCGTACGCGATCGCGCATTCGCCGCTGGTGAAGACAGCGTTCTTCGCCTCGGACCCGAACCTCGGCCGCATCCTCGCCGCGATCGGCAACGCCGGCATCGCGGACCTAGAGGCGGGCACGGTCGATCTCTATCTCGACGACGTGCTGGTGGCCTCAAAAGGCGCCCGCCATCCCGCGTATCGAGAGGAGCAAGGGCAGGCGGCGCTGAGGAAGTCCGAGTTCACGGTCCGTGCCGTGCTGAACCGCGGGAGCGCCGCCGAGACCATCTGGACTTGCGACTTGTCGTTCGACTACGTCAAGATCAACGCCGAGTACCGCACATGAGCGCCGAGCGCGACAAGCTTGCCGATTTTGCCGAGCGCCTGCTGGCGCGCCTGGACGCGGTGCTGCCGGCACCGCCGCCGCCCACCAATTGGAGCGCGAGCACCGCATTCCGCTGGCGCCGCGGCGGCGCGCTTGGCGGGCCGGGATGGCTCGAACCGGTGCGCCACATCCACCGTATCCGTCTCGCGGATCTGCGACGCGTCGACGCCCAGATCCGCAAGGTCGAGCAAAACACGCGCCAGTTCGTCGAGGGCCGGCCGGCCAACAACGTCCTGCTGACCGGCGCCCGCGGCACCGGCAAGTCCTCGATCGTCAAGGGACTGCTGAACAAGTACGCGCGCCAAGAGCTGCGGCTGATCGAGGTTGATAAGCGCGAGCTGGTGGACCTGCCGGCGATCACCGAACTGGTGGCCGAGCGCCCCGAGCGCTTCCTGCTGTACTGCGACGACCTGTCGTTCGAAGCGGCCGAGCCGGGCTACAAGACGCTCAAAGCGGCACTCGACGGCTCGATCGCGACGGCCTCCGACAACCTGCTGATCTACGCAACCTCGAACCGCCGCCACCTGATGCCCGAGTACATGCAGGAGAACCTCGAGACCAAGTACGTCGGTGACGAGGTGCATCCGGGCGAGGCGGTCGAGGAGAAAATCTCACTCTCCGAGCGCTTCGGCATTTGGGTGTCGTTCTACCCGTTCGACCAGGACGAGTACCTCGAAATCGCGACGCACTGGCTGAAGACTTTCGGTTGCTCGGAGAAAAACGCCAAGGCCGCGCGCGAGGAGGCGCTGCAATGGGCGCTGCTGCGCGGATCGCGCAGCGGGCGCGTGGCGCACCAGTTCGCGCGTGACTGGTCGGGGCGCAACGCCGCCGCTAAACGCAGCTAAGGTGCTGGTCGAAGTCGCCGCGGCGGTCATCCAGCGCGCCGACGGGGCGTTCCTGCTGGCGCAGCGCCCGCAGGGCAAGGTCTACGCCGGCTACTGGGAGTTTCCGGGCGGCAAGATCGAGCCGGGCGAGCCCCCGGCGCAGGCGCTCGCGCGCGAGCTGCACGAGGAGCTCGGGCTCGAGCTCGAGCGCGCCTACCCCTGGATCACCCGCGTGTTCATCTATCCGCACGCCAAAGTGCGACTTAATTTCTTCCGCGTCACCGCGTGGCGCGGCGAGCCGCACCCGCGCGAGGCACAGGAAAAAATCATCTGGCAGCGGGCGGACGCGGCGATGGCCGAGCCGATGCTGCCGGCGAACGCGCCAGTGCTCGCCTCGTTGGCGCTGCCGGTCGAGCTAGCGATCAGCGACGCGGCACGCTACGGGGTCGAGGACATGCTGGCGCGGCTCGAGGCGCGCCTCGCGGGCGGCCTGCGATTCGTCCAGCTGCGCGAAGAGGCCATGGCGCAGCCGGAGCGCGAACGCTTCACGCGACAGGCGCTCGCGCTCGCGCGCCATCACGGCGCCCGAGTGGTGGTCAACTCCGACCTCGCGCTTGCGCGCGAGGTCGGAGCCGACGGCGTGCATTTCACCGCCGCGCAGCTGCGCGCCATGTCGAAGCGGCCCCCCGGCATGCTCGCCGGTGGCTCCTGCCATGACGAGCAGGAGCTGGCGCTCGCCTTGCGGCTCGAGCTTGACTACGCGTTGCTCGGGCCGATCAAGTCGACCGCGTCGCACCCGGGGGCGACCCTGCTTGGCTGGACGCGCTTTGCGGTCATCGCACGCGGCGCGAGCATCCCGGTATACGGGATCGGCGGTCTTCGCCGCGCCGATCTTGAGGACGCATGGCGCTGCGGTGGGCACGGCGTAGCGATGATTTCAGGATCCTGGGACTAGCGACCTAGGAAAAACTCTGCGCAACTTGCGCAGAGCTACCCTAGGCCTCGTCGGGTTCGTCCTTGGGGCCGGGCGCGCTTGCGCCGGGTACCGTGTACTGGTCGCTCGCCCAGTTGCCAAGATCGATCAGCCTGCAGCGCTCGCTGCAGAATGGGCGCCATCGGTTCTCGGGCCCGCTCGTAGTCGTCGCGCCGCAGCGCGCACAGGCGGCCGTGCGCTTCGCGCCCTCGTTCATCGCGTCCCCGCGCGCATCGTTATAAGCCTAGCCACGGTTCGCAGGCGCCACCTCGCAATGCATCGCTGCCCTACAAATTGCAGAACGTCAGCTCGAAGCCGATGTCCCAGTCGGCGGTCTTCGACTTCGGCTCTTCCGGGATCTGGGACAGGAAGCGGATGTTGAGCACATACTTGTTGGCGCTGATCTCGGGCACGCAGGGCTCGGAAGCGTCCAGCCGCACGCGCACCATCGCCGCGGTCTTGCCGCCCAGCATTTGCTGGAAATTACCGTTCTGCGCGTTCAGCGCCTGCGGCTTGCCGGACTCGCGCAGGATCCTGAGAATGATCGCCGTACCGTCCCTCACCGGGTACAGGGGACTGGTCCAGGCCGCGAGCTGTCCGATGCGCTCCTCCGCGGAACGATGCAGCCAGAAGTGGTACGAAGGCAGGTCGAACTCGCAGGCGCCGCCCGGAATTCCGGTGCGCTGCTTGATCGACATCAGCCATTCGTCCTCGCGCAGGTATTGTCCGATCTTGCCTGTCATCGCGAACAGCGCCGCCGAAGCCTGCTCGATGTCGCTCAGTACTCCTGTAAGCGCGTCCTCGGAGATCTCCGGATTGTTGCGGAACGACAGCAGAACCTGCTTCTGGCGCTCAAGCTCCTGCAGCACATCGGACTTGAGGTCGGCGCGGCTCGACACCTCAAGGATCTCGAACAAGGTGAGCAGCGCGACGTGGTGATCCTGGGGGTCGGAGCGCGCGATGAAGTGCTGCGAGCGCTCGAACAGGTCCTCAAGGCGCAGCAGCGTGCGGATGCGCTCACTGAGCGGGTATTCGTAGGTGATCACGGCTTCGCCCGCCTCGCCAGGGATCGGAAATTCCCCAGAATTCTGAGGGATTTGCGCATGCAACACAACTTAGCACGGAACATGTACAGCGTCGCGGCGCGCAAGCGCGCCTAACGCGCTTGCCGCGATCCGGCGAGCTCGAGGTAGCAATGGTGCAGCGTGAGCACCTGCGCGTGCAGCGCTTCGAGCGTACCGCTGTTGTCGATCACGTCGTCGGCCGCTGCGAGTCGCTGCAGGCGCGGAATCTGGGCGTCAATAATTGCCCGCACATCGTCGTCGGCCAGACCGCTGCGCCGGCGCACGCGCTCGAGCTGTTGCGCTTGCGGGCAGTCCACCACCACCACGCGATCGACGCGCTCGCGGTAATCGGCCGATTCGACGAGCAGCGGCACGACATGCACGACATAGGGGCCTGTCGCACCGCGAATGCGAAATTGTGATTGTTCGCGGACCATCGGATGCAGCAGGCTCTCGAGCCGGCGCCGGGCCTGCGGATCGGCGAACACCAGCGCGCGCACCTTGTCACGGTCCATCGCGCCGGTCGCGTCGAACACCACGTTGCCGAACAGCTGTCGAACGCCGGGCAGCGCGGCGCCACCGGCGCGCGTCAGCTCGTGGGCGATGGCGTCGGTGTCGACGACGGTCGCTCCGAGGCGCTCGAACTCGTTTGCGGCAGCGCTTTTGCCGCTGCCGATGCCGCCGGTCAGCCCGACGACCAGGCGGCGTGTTCGGGGCTGCTTGCGCGGCGCCATCTCGCTCAGAGCGGCAGCCAGCGGCGCGAGATTTCCGCTCCCCAGAACAGCGCGATCAGCCCGGCTGCTGCTAGGTACGGTCCGAAGGGGATCGGCCGATCACGACCGTGGCGCGCAAATACCATGAGCGAGATGCCGACCGCGGCGCCGACGATCGAAGAGAGCAGGACCACGAGCGGCAGCGCCTGCCAGCCGAGCCACGCGCCGATCGCTGCAAGGAGCTTGAAGTCGCCGTAGCCCATGCCCTCCTTGCCGGTGGCGAACTTGAACGCCCAGTACACCGACCACAGGAACAGGTAGCCCGAGATCGCGCCGATCACCGCGCTCGAAAGCGGCGCGAACGTGCCGCCAAGGTTGAACGCCAGACCGCTCCAGACGAGCAGCAGCGTGAGGTCGTCCGGCAAGAGCTGCGTATCGAGATCGATCGCCGCCAGCGCGATCAGCGTCCAGCAATAGAGCATTGCGCCCAGCGCGGCAAGCGAAATGCCAAAGCGCCATGCGGCGTAGCCCGCTACCACCCCGCCGGCGAGTTCGACGAGCGGATAGCGGGCGCTGATGCGCACGCCGCACGCTGAGCACTTGCCGCGCAGCGCGAGCCAGCTGACAAGCGGCACGTTCTCGAGCGCGGTGATGCGGTGGCCGCAGCTTGGGCACGCCGATCGCGGCACGATCAGGTTGAGGTGTCCAGCCCTGTCCCTCTTTGAGGGGGAGCCGGCGGCGCCGGGCGCCGCGAGTACGGCGGACGCTTCGGGGTCCGCCGTGCCTGGCGCGAGCTCGGCGCATTGCGCGCGCCACTCGCGCTCCATCATCCGTGGCAAGCGGTAGATGACGACATTTAGGAACGAGCCGACGCACAGCCCGAAGGCGAGCGCCACCCAGGGAAACACCTGCGCCTGCGCGAGAGTGCCGAGCGCCGTCATCAGGCCGCGCGCGCGCGGGCCGCTGCCAGGCGACGCTTCACTCCGTCAGACCGCTTGGCCGAGTTTGAAGATCGGCAGGTACATCGCGACCACCATGCCGCCGATCAGCGTGCCAAGCACCACCATGATCATTGGCTCCATGAGCGAGGACAGGGCCTCGACGGCGTCGTCCACTTCGGCTTCGTAGAAGTCCGCCACCTTGGAGAGCATCGCGTCGAGTGCGCCCGTCTCCTCGCCGATCGAGCACATCTGGATCACCATCGACGGAAACACGTTCGAGTTCTGCATCGCCACCGTGAGCGAAGTACCCGTCGAGACCTCGGACTGGATCTGTTTGGTGGCGATCAGATAGACGTGATTGCCTGAGGCGCCGCCCACGGAATCGAGCGCCTCGACCAGCGGCACGCCGGCGGCGAACATGGTCGAGAGCGTGCGCGTCCAGCGCGCGATGGTCGACTTTCGCACCAGGTCGCCAAACACGGGCAGCCGCAGCATCAAACGGTCCATGAAAACCTGCACTGCGACCGAGCGCTGCCACGCGCTGAAAAACGCCCACAGCCCACCGGCGATGCTGCCGAAGATGATGTACCAGTACTCGACGAACACGTCCGACACGGCCATCACGAACAGGGTCGGCGCCGGCAGGTCGGCGCCGAAGCTGGTGAATACTTGTTTGAACGCCGGGATCACGAAGATCATGATCACCGCGGTAATCACGAAAGCCACCACGATGATGGCGATCGGGTAGAACAGCGCCGCCTTGATCTTCGACTTGATGGCAAGGATCTTCTCCTTGTAGGTCGCCAGGCGATCGAGCAGGCTTTCCAGAATGCCGGCCTGCTCGCCGGCAGCGACCAGGTTGCAAAACAGGGAGTCAAAGTACAGCGGATGTTTGCGGAATGCGGCCGCGAGCGACGAGCCGGTTTCGACCTCGGTCTTCACCGCGAGAAGCAGCTTGGCAACGGCCGGATTCGAGGCGCCCTTGCCGACAATGTCGAAGGACTGCAGCAGCGGCACGCCGGCCTTCATCATTGTCGCAAGCTGGCGCGTGAACAGCGTGATGTCCTTCTGGGTAACCCTGCCGCCGCCGCCGATGCGTTGTTTTTTGACCTTCTGCACCAGGACGCCCTGGCGGCGCAGTGTGGCATTGACCACCGCCTGGCCGGTCGCGCGCATCTCCCCGCGCACTACCTTGCCCGCCTTGTCTTTGCCTTCCCACTGGAAGGTGAATTCTCTGGGTCCCTTAGCCGCTGCCGTCGCCGTCGCCATTACGCTCTCCCGTGTTCCGAACACCGCCGCGGCCCGCGCCGTGGCGCCCGCCCCGCGCTAGAAAGTGCCATTGCAGGTTTCCTCATCGCGCTATTGTTGCGCTACTCGTTGGTGCAACCCATGATCTCCTCCAGCGAGGTCAGGCCCTGGCGCACCTTCAGCAGTCCAGAGCGTCGCAGGTCCTGCACGCCTTCGGCACACGCCTGCGCCGCGATGTCCAGCGCATCGCCGCCTTTCATGATAATGCGCCTGATGTCATCCGTTATCGGCATCACCTGGTAGATGCCAAGCCGTCCCTTGTAGCCTTTGCCCTTGCAGGCATCGCAGCCGACCGGTGCGTACGGCACCCAGCTGCCATCGAGGTCCTCTTCCGTGAAGCCCGCCTCGAGCATCGCCTCGGCGGGCAGCTCGGCTGGCAGCTTGCAGGAGCATAACCTGCGCGCCAGCCGCTGCGCAGTGATCAGGTTCACGCTCGAGGCGATGTTGAACGGCGCGATGCCCATGTTCATGAGCCGCGTGAGCGTGGTCGGGGCGTCATTGGTGTGCAGCGTCGAGAGTACGAGGTGGCCTGTTTGCGCCGCCTTGATCGCGATCTCGGCGGTCTCCAGGTCGCGGATCTCGCCCACCATGATCACGTCCGGGTCCTGACGCAGGAACGAGCGCAGCGCCGCCGAGAAGGTCAGCCCGGCGCGCTCGTTGACGTTGACCTGGTTGACGCCGAGCAGGTTGATTTCGGCGGGATCTTCCGCAGTGGAGATGTTCACGTCAGGCTTGTTCAGGATGTTGAGGCAGGTGTACAAAGACACGGTCTTGCCGCTGCCGGTGGGGCCGGTGACCAGCACCATGCCGTACGGGCGGTTGACCGCCTCGAGCAGCACCATCTTCTGCTCCGGATCGTAGCCAAGTGCCTCGATGCCGAGCATCGCCGAGGAGGGGTCGAGAATACGCATCACGATCTTCTCGCCGAATAGCGTCGGCAGCGTCGAGACGCGGAAGTCGATCGTGCGGGTCTTGGAAAGCGCCAGCTTGGTGCGGCCATCCTGCGGCACGCGTTTCTCGGCAATGTCCAGGCGCGAGATCACCTTGATGCGTGCGGCAATTTTTTCGCGCAGCAGTACGGGCGGATTGGCCGCTTCGCGCAGCTCGCCGTCGACGCGAAAGCGCACGCGATAACTCTTTTCGTAGGGCTCGAAGTGGATGTCCGAGGCACCACCGTTGATCGCATCGACCAGCATCTTTTGGATGAACTTCACCACCGGCGCGTCGTCGACCTCGATACTGACCGCGGCATCCTCTTCGAGGACTTCCTCGGGAAACTCGAGCTCGAAATCCTCCCCGACGATCGAGTCGAGCGTTTGCGCGGCAGTGGTCACCGCAATCTCGATCCGGCGCGCGAGCTTGTCCTCCTCGACCACGATCGGATCGATGGTCAGCCCGGAATGGAACTTTGCGTCGTCGATTGCCTCGGTGTCGGTCGGATCCGACATCGCCAGTGCCAGGCGCTTGCCGCGCACGTAGAGCGGCAGCACGCGGTGCGACTGCATCAGCTTGGTGTCGATCATGCCGCGCGCGAGATACGCCGGCTCGAAGGCGTCAAGGTCGAACAGCGGGTAGCCGAAGGTCGCCGAGGCGAATTGCGCCACCTTAATCGCGCGCGCGACGCCGCTATTCACCAGCTGCTCGACGAAGGCGAGGTGCGCGGCGCGCGCCGCCTGGGCCACGCTTTGCGCCTCGAGCTCGTTTAGCTCACCGTGCTGCACCAGCGCACGGGCGAGCCCGGCCAGTCCCCCTGCGGAGAGTGCCTTTTGCGATCCGGCCTGGGCGACGACGGCCATCTGGGATCCGTTCAAGATTCAGCGAAGGATGATGCCCGGCCGCCACATTTTTGTAAAGCCTAAGGTTTCACACGTAAGCCGCTGACGAATCTTGACTTTCCAGGCCCTAAAATCGCCCGGAGGAGGCCCTTTTCGGGCTATGCCGCCGGGTGGTCGGCAACCGGCTCGGGCGGGCGGAAGATGCGCACGGATTTCACCGCGCGGCCCTGGGCATGGACGATTTCCATCGGCACGTCGGAAATTTTGATCGAGAGGTCCGCCTCGGGGATCTCCTGCAGGTGCTCGAGAATCAGCCCGTTCAGCGTCTTGGGGCCGTCGGTGGGCAGGTTCAGGCCCAGCGCGCGATTGACTTCGCGCACCGGCATGGCACCGTCTGCTGCCGCAGTGCCGTCCTCGTCCCAGAACAGCGCCGGCGCCGCCGACGGCAGCGAGGTGGTGAACTTGCCGATGATCTCCTCGATGATGTCCTCGAGCGCTACCAGCCCCATCAGCTCGCCGTACTCGTCCACCACCAAGGCGATGCGTTCGCGGTTCTCCTGGAAATACTGCATCTGCGCCAGCACCGGGGTGGTGGCGGGGACAAAGTAGGGCTCGGCAAGCAGCAGTTCCAGCGCCTCCGCGTCGAGACCGCCCGAATGCAGCGGGCCGAGCACCTTGCGCAGGTGCAGTACCCCCACCACGTCGCCAACGCCGCTGCGGAATACGGGCAGGCGCATATGGTAGGCCGTGGCGAGATGCCGCGCGATCGAGTCCAGGTCGTCGTCCAGGCGGATCGATTCGATCTTGGCTCGTGGCACCATGATGTCCTGAACCGTGATGCTGCCGAGGTCGAACAGGTTCAGCAGGATCGAGACGTGCTTCTTCGGCATGAAGCTCGAGGACTCGAGCACCAGCGTGCGGATCTCCCCCGGCGAGAGCTTGGCGACCTCCTGGTCGCGGTCGGTGCGCACACCGGCGAGCCACAGCAGCGGCCGCGCGAACAGGTTTACGAACCAGACGAGCGGGAACGCGATACGCTGCAGGGGCCGCAGCACGTAGGCGAGCGGCAGGGCGATCTTTTCCGGATAGGTGGCGCCGATTACCTTGGGCGTGATCTCCGCGAACACGATGATCAGAAACGAGATGCCGAGCGTGCTCACGAAGTAGGCGATCTTGCCCTGGCCCAGGAACTGCACCGCGATCAGGCTTGCGAGCGTCGCCGCCGCGGCGTTCACGATGTTGTTGCCGATCAGGATCATGCCGAGCAGCCGGTCGGTGCGACGCAGGAGCTCGGAGGCACGGCGCGCGCCGCCGTAGCCCTCGGCGACGAGGTGCTTCAGCCGATAGCGATTAAGCGCCATCATGCTGGTCTCGGCAATCGAGAAGAACCCCGAAAATACCAGCAGCACCGCGAGCGCCGCGAATTCCCACCATTCTGGAGCGGGGCTCATGCGCCGCGACCGAGAATCACTTCGAGCACGAATCGGCTGCCCACGTAGGCGAGCAGCAGCATGACGAAGCCCGCGAGGGTGAAGCGCAGCGCGGTGCGGCCGCGCCAGCCGTAGTAATACCGCCCGACCAGCAGCACCGCGAAGGTGAGCCACGACAGGATCGCGAACAGCGTCTTATGGTTGAAGTTGAGCGCGCGGCCGAACAGCGACTCGGAGAAGGCGATGCCGGTGGCGAGCGTCAGCGTGAGCAGCACGAACGCCGCGGCAATCTGGCGGAACAGCAGCCGCTCGAGGGTGAGCAGCGGCGGCAGATGCGCAAGCGGCCCGGCGAGCGGCCCGGTGCCCTCGTCTTCGCGGTGCGTGGCGGCGTGATGCGCGCTGTGCAATCGGCGCTCGACCAACGCCATCAGCAGGGCGTGCAGGATGGCGATGGTGAACAGGCTGTAGGCGAGCATCGCCAACGTCAGGTGAAGCTTGAAGCCGAGCGTGGCGACGTAGCTGCCCGCTGTGCGTCCCTCGAACAGCAGTGGTAGCGGGACGGCGAGCGCGGCAAGCGCAAGCGCTGGAGGCTGCATGCCTTCGAGGTCGTAGAAGAAGCTCTCCAGCCAGTAGAACAGCACCGTGAGCCAGAGCATCGCCGAGAGCGCGAGCGCGAAGCCGAAGCGCAGCTGCGGGGCGGCGATCAGCTCGCTGTAGAGCAGCGCGCCGTGCAGCGCAAGCGGCACGAGCAGCGCCGCACGCTCCCACGCCTGCATGCCGCGCGGCACCTCGGCGCCGCGCGCCGGGCGCCAGCGAGTGTTCCAGAAATGCGCCGCCAGCCCGACGTAGGCGGCGCAGGCCAGGCCGGGGAGTAGAATATCGGGCATCATTTCAGTTTATCACTGCGCCCGCGCGCGCCGAGGCGCCCGCTCTCGATGCTCGAGAACCTGACCAACCGACTTGCGCGCATCGCCAAGTCCCTGCGCGGCGAGGCTCGGCTCACCGAATCCAACATCCAGGACGCGCTGCGCGAGATCCGTGTGGCGTTGCTGGAAGCCGACTGCGCGCTGCCGGTGGTGCGCGATTTCATCGGCGCAATAAGGGAACAGGCACTCGGCGAGGAAGTGGTCGGCAGTCTCTCGCCCGGCCAGGCGCTGGTCGGCGTGGTGCACCGCGAGCTCACCCGCCTGATGGGCGAGGCGAACGTCGAGCTCGATCTCGCCACGCGCCCGCCCGCAGTGATCCTGATGGCGGGTCTGCAGGGCTCGGGCAAGACCACAAGCTGCGGCAAGCTCGCGCGGCTATTGCGCGAACAGAAGAAAAAGGTACTGCTCGTGTCCTGTGATGTGTATCGTCCGGCAGCCATCGAGCAGCTGCGCACCGTGTCGAGCCAGGCCGGTGCCGAGTTCTTCGCATCGTCGGTCGGCGATAAGCCGATCGAAATCGCGCGCCGCGCGCTCGAACACGGGCGCACACGTTACTTCGACGTCCTGATCGTCGACACCGCGGGACGCCTGGCGATTGACGAGGCGATGATGCAGGAGATTGCGGCGCTGCATGCCGCGCTCGAGCCCGCCGAGACGCTGTTCGTGGTCGACGCGATGCAGGGTCAGGACGCGGTCAATGTCTCCAAGACGTTCAACGAGCGTCTGCCGCTCACGGGCCTGATGCTCACCAAGCTCGATGGCGATGCACGCGGCGGCGCGGCGCTCTCGGTGCGCCATGTCACTGGCAAGCCAATCAAGTTCATCGGCACAGGCGAGAAGCTTTCGGGCCTGGAGCCCTTTCATCCCGAGCGCATGGCCTCGCGCATCCTCGGCATGGGCGACATCCTGTCGCTGGTCGAGGAGGCGCACAAGCAGGTCGACGTCGAGGAGGCCAAGCAGCTTGCCGAGAAGCTCAAGCAGGGCAAGGGCTTCGACTTCGAGGATTTCAAGGCGCAGATCCAGCAGATGAACAAGATGGGCGGACTCGCGGCGCTCGTCGACAAGCTGCCGGCGCAGCTCGCTGGCGGCGTCAACCCGGCACAGCTCGCCGACGGCAAGCCGATGCGGCGCATCGAGGGCATCATCAACTCGATGACGCGCGGCGAGCGTGTGCGCCCCGAAATCATCAAGGCCTCGCGCAAGCGCCGCATCGCCGCCGGCGCCGGGGTCAGCGTGCAGGAGGTCAACCGCCTGCTCAAGCAATTCGAGCAGATGCAGGCGATGATGAAGCAGATGAAAAAGGGCGGCATGGCGCGCATGATGCGCGCCATGAAAGGCGGTTTTTCGGGCATGCGCTGAAGCTTTGACCGTGCGTTCCCGAAGCGCGCCGGGCAGGCTCCTCAAGCCTTGCTGCGCGGCCAAAAAGTCGCGTATAATCCGCGCCTTTTCGCGGTTCGACGGGGATTCACAATGGTGGTGATTCGACTGGCGCGAGGCGGCGCCAAGAAGCGGCCCTTTTATAGCCTGGTGGTGGCCGATTCGCGCCGCGCCCGCGACGGCCGCTTCATCGAGCGCGTCGGCTTCTACAATCCAAAGGCGCCCGAAGGGCGCGAGTCGCTGCGCGTCGATCTGGAGCGCCTCAAGCATTGGCAGGGAAAGGGCGCGCAGCTCTCGCCGACAGTGCTGCGGCTCGTCAAGCAGTTTGGCAAGAAGGCCGCCTGAGCGAATCATAGAGATGGGCCGCGTCGCCGGGTCGTACGGCGTGTGCGGCTGGATCCGGGTGGTGCCCTACGGCGTCGAGGTCGACGCGCTCGCCGCGCATCCGACTTGGTGGGTCGGCGGCGAGGTGCGCGAACTGGAGCAAGCCAAGCCGCATTCGGGCAACCTGCTCGCGAAGCTCGCCGGGATCGAGACCCGCGAGCAGGCGCGAGCGCTGAAAGGCGCGACGGTCGCCTTGCCGCGTGGCGCTCTGGCAGAGCCGATCGAAGGGCAGTTTTACTGGGCTGATCTGATCGGCCTTGAGGTGGTGGGGCCGGGCGGCGCGCCGCTCGGGGTCGTGAAACAGCTGTTCTCGAACGGCGCGCACGACGTGATGGAAGTGGCCGGCGAGCGCAGCAGGTTCTTGCCCTGGGTGCCGGCGGTGATCAAGATCGTCGATCTCGAGGCAAGGAGGATCGAGGTCGAGTGGCAAGCGGACTGGTGAACGGCAACACGCATGATCCGCTTCGATGTCGTGACGCTGTTCCCGGAGATGTTCGCCGCGGTAACGCAAAGCGGCGTGACGCGACGGGCGCTGGAGACCGGGCTGTGGCGCCTCGAGCTGTGGAATCCGCGCGATTTCACGACGGACAACTACCGGACGGTCGATGACCGGCCGTACGGCGGCGGGCCCGGCATGGTGATGCTGGTCGAGCCGCTGGAGAAAGCGCTAGACGCGGTGTGCGCGGCGCAGGGCGGGACGGGAGCCAAGGTGGTGTACCTCTCGCCGCAGGGACGAAGGCTTGATCACGCGACGGTGATCGAGCTGGCGGGCGCGCAGCAGCTGACGCTGCTGTGCGGGCGCTACGAGGGCGTCGACGAACGGCTGATACGGCGACGCGTGCACGAGGAGCTGTCGCTCGGCGATTACGTTCTCTCGGGCGGGGAGCTCGCGGCGATGGCGGTGATCGATGCCGTGGTGCGCCACCTGCCCGGCGCGCTGAACGACGAGCTCTCCGCGGCCGAGGAGTCGTTCGCGGCGGGTCTGCTCGATTGTCCGCAGTACACTCGGCCGGAGGTGTACGCGAGTGTACCGGTGCCCGAGGTGCTGCTCTCGGGGCACCACGAGAAAATCCGGCGATGGCGATTGAAACAGTCGCTTGGACGGACCTGGCGGAAGCGGCCCGAGCTGATTGCCGCGAGAGCGTTGAGCGAAGAGGAACGGGAATTGCTGGAAGAATTCCAACAGGAAGTGAGCGCAGGGGAGGTCGGAACAGGGGAACCCTACGGTTTCCCCGTACCCCCTCCCCAACCGAAGAAGCGTTGAGCGCAATTTGGGCATTGAAACGGACCAGGCCATGAACCTCATTCAGAAAATTGAGCAGGAAGAGATTGCACGGCTCGCCAAGAGCATTCCCGACTTCTCCCCCGGCGACACCGTGGTGGTGAACGTGAAGGTGGTCGAGGGTGAGCGCAAGCGCGTGCAGGCATACGAAGGCGTGGTGATCGCAAAGAGAAATCGCGGCCTGAATTCCTCGTTCATCGTTCGCAAGATCTCCTCGGGCGAGGGCGTCGAGCGCACCTTCCAAACCTACTCGCCGCTAATCGCTACGATCGAGCTGAAGAGGAAGGGCGACGTGCGCCGCGCCAAGCTCTATTACCTGCGCGGGCGCTCCGGCAAGTCGGCGCGCATCCGCGAGAAAATCGGCGGCGCTGAGGCCGAGCCGCAGGAGTAAGCGCCGCGACTTGCGGCACAAACACGAACGGGGCGCACGGCGCCCCGTCGTGCTTTTGAGCTTGGCTCAAAGTCGCCGCCCGCGTTCACGCCGCGCGTCCTTCCGCGCGCTGCCCACGGCGTATAATCCCCCGTTCGCACCGCCTCCGACAGATCGCGGGTCGACCCCATGCGCCGAGAAACCGCCGCCATCAGCCCGATTACCGAGATCGTCGCCGAGCTGCGCGCGGGGCGCATGGTCGTCCTGGTGGACGAGGAGGACCGCGAGGACGAAGGCGATCTGATGTTCGCCGCGGAGCACGTCACTCCGGAACTGATCAACTTCATGGCCAAACACGCGCGCGGCCTGATCTGCCTGTCGATTACCGCCGAGCGCGCGCGCCAGCTCGAGCTTTCGCCGATGGTGCCGGTCAACCGCTCGCAGCACGGCACCAACTTCACCGTCTCGATCGAGGCCGCCGAGGGCGTTACCACCGGCATATCGGCCCGTGATCGAGCGCGCACCGTGCGCGTCGCCTGCGCTCCGGATGCGCGCCCCGAGGACATCGTACAGCCCGGGCACGTTTTCCCGCTGATCGCCGAAACCGGCGGTGTTCTGGTGCGCGCGGGCCACACCGAGGCATGCTGCGATCTCGCGCGCCTGGCTGGCCTGACGCCCGCTGCGGTGCTGTGCGAGATCATGAACGACGACGGCAGCATGGCGCGCTTGCCCGAACTCACCGCGTTCGCGGCGCAGCACGGCCTGCGCATCGGCACCATCGCCGAGCTGATCCATTACCGCAGCGCCAACGAGTCGCTGGTGCGGCGCGTACACGAGCGCGACATCGAGACCGGTTTCGGTCGCTTCCGCCTCGTTGCCTACCGCGACGCGCCAAGCGGGGGCATGCATCTCGCGCTGGTGCGCGGCACGCCGCTTGCGGCCGAGGAGACGCTGGTGCGCGTGCACGAGCCGCTCTCCGTGCTCGATCTGCTCGACGCTGGGCCGGGAACCCACTCCTGGAGCGTCGGCGAGGCGCTCGCTGCGATCGCGCGCGCGGGAACTGGCGTTGCGGTGCTGCTCAACAGCGCGCAGTCTGACGCCGCGCTAGAGGCGCGGCTCGCGGACACCGTGCTGGCGCACGTCGAGCCGCGCAGCCGCGACCTGCGCACCTACGGCATTGGCGCGCAGATCCTGCGCGATCTCGGTGTCGGCAAGATGAGGCTCATGGCCGAGCCGCGTAAGATGCCGAGCATGGCGGGCTTCGGGCTCGAAGTCGCCGGCTACCTCGAGCTGCCGCGCCACAAGGCGTGAATCCATGACGCAGCCTGAGTTCCGTCCCATCGAGGCGGGCGCGGACGGCGCCGGTTTGCGCATGGGCATCGTGGCGAGCCGCTTCAACGAGGAACTTTGCGCGCGTCTGCTCGCGGGCGCGCAGGCCGAGCTCGCCCGCCTGGGCGTGCGCGCCGCCGACGTGACCATCGCGCGCGTCGCCGGCGCGCTCGAAATTCCGCTCGCGCTGCAGTGGATGGCGCAGTCAGAGAAGTTCGACGCGCTGGTGGCGATCGGCGCCGTGATTCGCGGCGAGACCTATCACTTCGAGCTGGTCGCCAATGAGTCCGCGCGCGGCCTAATGGATGTGGCGCTCGAATTCGGCATCCCGGTCTCGAACGGTATCCTCACCACTGACGACGAGACGCAGGCGCTCGCGCGCGCCGACAAGGGGGCTGAAGCGGTGCGTGTCGCCGTCGAGATGGCACGCCTCGGGAGCGCGTTCAGGCGACGCTTCTCGGAGCGCGGCGCATGAAGACCGCCCGACGTCGCGCTCGCGAAATCGCGCTGCAGGTGCTCTACGGCTGGCAGCTCGCCGGCGATGCGCCGCAGGCGCTGCTCGAGCAGGCCGCAGCGCTCGAAGGCTACGAGCGCAGCGACCGCGCGCTCGTCGAGGCCTTGGTGCGCGGCGTCGTGGGCCGCGCACCCGAGCTCGAGGCGCTGATCGCGCCGCTGCTTGCGCAGCGCGCCTTTGGCGAGCTCTCGCCGGTTGAGCGCGCGATTCTCTACATCGGCGCCTTCGAGCTCGCGGCGCAACCGCAAACGCCGTTCAAGGTGGTGGTCAACGAAGCGATCGAGCTCGGCAAAAGCTTCGGCGGCACCGAGGGGCACCGCTTCGTCAACGGCGTGCTCGAGAAGCTCGCTTTCAACCTGAGAAGCGCCGAAGTACGCCGTGCCAAGACCGCGGCACTTTCCGCTTCGGGCGACGGCGGCCGCTGAGTGCGTCGCGGGGCGTTGCGCCAGATCGCGCCGTGGCCTCCGAGTTCGAACTCATTCGCCGCCATTTTGAGCGCGGCCCTCGGGCGCGCGACGCGCGCGTGGTGCTCGGCGTGGGCGATGATGCGGCGCTGTTGCGCGCCGCGCCCGGCATGGCGCTCGCCGTCTCGACCGACATGCTGCTCGAAGGCCGGCATTTTTCCGCTGGTGCCGATCCGCGCCTGCTCGGGCACAAGGCGCTCGCGGTGAACCTTTCCGATCTCGCGGCGATGGGCGCTACGCCGCGCTGGGCGACGCTCGCAATCGCGCTGCCCTCGAACGACGAGCGCTGGCTTGCGGCCTTCGCGCAGGGCCTGTTTGCGCTCGCCGACGAGCACGCAGTCGCGCTGGTCGGCGGCGACACCACGCGCGGTCCGCTCACCATCTCGATTACGGTGCTTGGCGAGCTCCCCGAGGGTCTGGCGCTGCTCCGCAGCGGCGCGCGCGCGGGCGACGACGTCTGGGTCTCGGGGGAACTGGGCGGCGCGGCGCTCGCGCTCGCCGCGCGCGAGGGGCGTGCGCGGCTCGCCGTCGCGGATCGGGAAGCGCTGTTCGCGCGCCTTGACGCGCCGCAGCCGCGCGTCGAACTTGGCGAGCGCCTGCGCGCACTTGCGAGTTCCTGCATCGACGTCTCGGACGGCTTTGCGGCCGACCTGGGCCACATCCTCGAGCGCTCTGCAGTCGGCGCGCGGGTGCGCTACGAAGCATTGCCCAGGGCGGGCGCGTTTGCCCGTCTGGACGACGCCGAGCTCGAGCGCCGCTGCGTGCTCGCCGGCGGCGACGATTACGAGCTCGCGTTCACCGCGGCAAGGGCAAAGCGCACGGAGCTCGAGGCGCTCGCGACCGAGCTCTCACTGCCGCTTGCGCGCGTCGGAGAAATCGAGGCGGGCGCGCCGCAGCTCTCGGTGCTCGACGCGCAAGGCGGCGCGCTGTCGCACGCAGGCGGATTTGATCATTTCGCGGGGCCGCGGTGACCGTGCTGCGCCCGGACGCCGCGTTCGTCTTCGCACATCCGGCGCACTTCGTCGCCTTCGGCTTTGGCGCCGGGCTGGCGCGGGTCGCGCCGGGCACCATCGGCACGCTGCTCGCGTTCCCGCTGTACTGGCTGATCGGGCGCGCCGACGCGTCACTCGCCGTATTGGGCGCGACGCTTCTGTTCTTTCTCGTCGGCGTCTGGGCCTGCGAACTCACCGGCCGGCACCTCGGCGTCGCGGACCACGGCGCCATGGTGTGGGACGAGGTGGTGGCCTTTCTGCTGGTGCTCGCCATCGTGCCCGACGAGCCCGCCTGGCAGGCTGCCGCGTTCGTCCTGTTTCGCGCTTTCGATATCGCCAAGCCTTGGCCGATCCAAAAGCTCGAGCGGCGCTGGAAGAACGGCTTTGGAGTGATGTTCGACGATCTCCTGGCGGCGGGCTATGCGCTCCTGGCGTTAGCGATCGCAAAAAGGATTCTCTTGTGATGGCCGCGGATCGGATTGCCGCGCTCGCTGCGCGCGCCGGGCAGCGCCTGAAGGATGCGGGAGCGCTGCTCGCTACCGCCGAGTCATGCACCGGCGGCTGGGCGGCGCAGGCGATGACCGCCATCGCCGGCTCCTCGGACTGGTTCGAGCGCGGCTTCGTGACCTACTCTAACGAGGCCAAACGCGAGCAGCTCGGCGTTCCAGAGGCCACGCTCACGCGCCACGGCGCCGTGAGCGAGCAGACCGCGTCGGCCATGGCGCTCGGCGCGCTCGAGTACAGCCGCGCGCGCGTGGCGCTCGCGGTCACCGGCATCGCCGGGCCGAGCGGCGGCTCGGCTGCGAAGCCCGTTGGCATGGTGTGCTTCGCCTGGGCGGCGCGCGGCGCGCCGCCGCGCTGCGAAACCCGGCATTTTTCCGGTGATCGGGAGAGCGTGCGCCGCCAGTCGGTCGAGCGCGCGCTGCAGGGCGTTATCGAGCTGCTTGACGCCGGCCTGCCGCAGGACTAGAAAATCGGCTACGGACCCGATTTGGGAAGAATCGGGGACAGACCCCCAGACCGGGGCTGTCCCCAACGACATGTCCACCATCCGACCCGCTGCGGTCGCTGGCGCCTTCTACCCGCGCGACGCGCGGCAGCTTGACGCCGAGCTGAATCAGCTGCTCGAGCCGCTCGATCCGGGCGAGACGCGCTTCGGCCTCCCCAAAGCGCTCATCGTGCCGCACGCGGGCTACGTCTACTCCGGCGCGGTGGCAGCGCGAGCCTACGAAACGCTCGCCAGCGCACGCGGCGTAGTGAAGCGCGTGGTGCTGCTCGGGCCGGTGCACCGCGTGCCGGTGCGCGGGCTCGCCTTGCCAGGGGCGGAAGCTTTCGATACGCCGCTCGGGCGCGTGCCGGTGGATGCCGAGGCGGGGCGCGCGCTCAAGGGCATGAGCCAAGTCGTGGTCAGTGCGGCCGCGCACCAGCTCGAGCATTCGCTCGAGGTGCAACTGCCGTTCCTGCAGCGCATGCTCGGCGAATTCTCGATCGTGCCGCTTGCGGTCGGAATGGCCGGGACCGCGGACGTGGCGCAGGTCATCGATCGCCTGTGGGGCGGGCCCGAGACGCTCGTCGTGGTGAGCACGGACATGTCGCACTACCACCCGTACAACGAAGCGAAGGCGATCGATGGCGCGACGCTCGTGCGCATCGAAGCCTTCGCCACCGACATCGAACATGAGCAGGCCTGCGGCGCGACGCCGCTGAACGCTCTGCTGCACGTCGCACGCGGGCGCAGCCTGGCGATCAAGCGGCTCTCGGCGTGCAATTCGGGCGACACTGCGGGCGATCGTGAGCGCGTCGTCGGCTACTCGTCGTTCGCGCTCTACGAGGGCGACGAGGTGTCGCAGGAGGAGGCCGGCCGAACGCTCATCGGTGTGGCGCGCGGCGCGATCGGGCATCGACTTGGACAAGCCGCCGAGCCACGGCTGGACGCGCCCGCGTGGCTCGCGCAGACGGGCGCCACCTTCGTCACTCTGATGATGGACAGCACGCTGCGCGGTTGCATCGGCAGCCTTCAGGCGCACCGGCCGCTTGGGGTAGACGTGGCGGAGAACGCCGCCGCCGCGGCGTTCCGCGATCCGCGCTTCACGGCGATCACGCTCGACGAATGGACGAGGGTGCAAGCCGAAGTTTCGCTCCTTTCGGCGCCGCAGCGCGTGTTATTCAGCGACGAAGTCGAGTTGCTGATCAAGCTACGTCCCGGCATCGACGGCGTGATCCTCGAGCACGGCGAACGCCGGGGCACTTTCCTGCCGCAGGTGTGGGATGGCCTGCCGGAACGGCGCCAGTTCATCGAGGCGCTGAGGCAAAAGAGCGGTCTTGCGACCGAGACGCGGCTCATCGACTGCAAGATCTGGCGCTACCAGGTGAGGAAATGGCGCGAAGGCGATTTCGCTGCCCAATGAGATGAGCGCCGAGACTAATTATCCGGGACGTTGGTGGCACCGACTCGAGGACGGCCGCGTCCAATGCGACCTATGCCCGCGCGATTGCCGGCTCCACGAGGGCCAGCGCGGCATGTGCTTCGTGCGCAAGCGCGAGGGCGACGCCATGGTGCTCACCACCTATGGGCGCTCGTCGGGCTTTTGCATCGACCCGATCGAGAAGAAGCCGCTCAACCAGTTTTATCCCGGCACGAGCGTGCTGTCGTTCGGCACCGCCGGCTGCAACCTGGCGTGCAAGTTCTGCCAGAACTGGGACATCTCCAAGTCGCGCGAAATGGACACGCTTGCCGACGCGGCCTCGCCCGAAGCGATCGCCGAGGCGGCGATCCGCCTGGGCTGCAAGTCGGTGGCTTTCACCTACAACGATCCGGTGATCTTCGCCGAGTACGCGATCGATATCGCGGCCGCCTGCAGTGCACGCGGGGTGCAGAGCGTGGCGGTGACCGCGGGCTACATCCACGCCGAGCCGCGGCGCGAGTTTTACGCCGCGATGGACGCGGCCAACGTCGACCTGAAGGGCTTCACCGAGGAGTTCTACTTCAAGATCTGCGGCGGCAAGCTCGCTGCGGTGCTCGAGACGCTCGAATACCTGGTGCACGAGACCGGGGTCTGGACCGAAATCACCACGCTGCTGATCCCTGGCAAGAACGATTCCGACGCCGAGCTCGAGGCAGAATCGGCGTGGATCATGCAGCACCTCGGGCCGGATGTGCCGCTGCACTTCACCGCCTTCCATCCCGATTGGAAGATGCGCGACGTGCCGCACACGCCCGCCGCCACGCTGACGCGCGCGCGCAGAATCGCGCTGCGCGCCGGCCTGCACTACGTCTACACCGGCAACGTGCACGACGAGGCGGGCGGCACCACGCACTGCCCGTCGTGCGGCGAAGCCGCGATCGTGCGCGACTGGTACGATATCCACGCCTACCGCGTGACCGCCGCAGGCGCGTGCCGCGCCTGCCCCGCGCCGCTCGCCGGCCGCTACCAGAAGTTCGGCAAGCCCTTCGGCCCGCGGCGCATCCCGGTGCGCCTCGCCCCCGCCGCCGCCTGATGCGCGCCGCCGCGCGCCGGCTGCACGCGTGAGCCTGCAGCCGGGTTCTGGCGGCTGGCTCGCCGCGATCTGCGCGAGCCGCATGCTCGCGGCGAGCTGGTTCGTCGCCTACTCCGCGGTGCTGCCGCTGACACGCGCCGAGTGGGGCCTGTCGGCGAGCGAGGCCGGGATGATCCAGTCGGCGTTCCACCTTGGCTACCTGGCTTCGCTTTTCATCGTCGGCTTCCTCGCCGACCACTTCGGTGCCAAGCGCACTTTCCTGCTCACCGGAATCGCCGCCTGGGTGAGCCCACTGCTTTTCGTCGCTTACGCCAACGGTTTTTCCTCGGCGCTATGGCTGCACGCGTTCACCGGGCTGTGCCAGGGTGGCAGCTACACGCCGGTGCTCGCGCTGTTCAACGACAACGTGGCGCGCGAGCGGCGCGGGCGCGCCATGGGTCTGCTGATCGCCGCATCGAGCGCGGGCTACGCGCTGGCTCTCGGCATTGCCGGGCTGGTGCTGACCTTCGCTGGCTGGCGCGCCGCGCTCGGCGCGATTGCGGCGCTGCCGCTTGCCGCCTGGGTGCTCGCGCTCGCGAGTACGCGCAGCACGCCAAACATGATCCACCCGCGCCCGGCGGGCGAGAGGCTCCTCGCCGCGCTGCCCGCGGTGCTGAAGAACCGCAAGGGCATGCTCTCAGTCTGGGGCTACACCTTCCACAACTGGGAGCTGCTCGGAATGTGGGCGTGGCTGCCGGCGTTTCTCACCGCGGCGCTCGTCGGCGGCGGTGCCGGCACCGCCGAGGCGGCAGCCGTCGGGCTCACGCTTGCCGCACTCACCTACGTCGCCAATATCGGCGGCTCGATCATCGGCGGCACCATGGCCGACCGCTGGGGACGCACGCAGACGATCCTGCTGTGGTCGTGCGTCAGCCTCACTCTGTCGTTCTCGATCGGCTGGTTGATCGCGCTGCCCATCGGTCTGCTGGTGGCGCTCGCGTGCCTGTACAACTTCGCCGGCATCGCCGACTCGTCGACGCACTCGACGGTGCTCGCCGAGAGCGTACCGCCGCATTACCTCGGCGTGGCCTATGCGGTGCGCTCGGTGATCGGCTTCGGCGCCGGGGTTGTCAGCCCGGTCGTGTTCGGACTCGCGCTCGACCTCGCGGGCGGCACCCGCCAGACGAGCGACCCCTTTGCCTGGGGTGTGGCGTGGACCACGCTCGGCGTGGGCGCGGCGCTCGGGCCGCTCGCCACCCTGAAACTGCGGCGCTTCGCGCGCTGAGGCCGTGCTGCGCCGCCTCGAAAATCGCCGCCGTCGCGTGCGCGGCGCTTGCCTGGAAGGCCGCTACAGAATGCGGTTGAACCAGATGAGCGAAAGCATCGCCGAGACGAGGGCGAATGCCGCCGCGAGCGCCGCGAACAGCGCCGTGACCTCGATGTCCTTGCGTTCCATCACGAGGCGCGTGTTGAGCGAGTCGTAGACCTTGCGCAGCTCGGTCGCGCTGCCGGCGTAGAAATACTCGCCGTGGGTGATGCGGGCGATGCTCTTGAGCGAATCCTCGTCGAGCTGCGCGCGGAACGACCAGCCTTCGAATCCGATCACTTCGCCATCGGGCGTGCCGAAGCCCACGGTGAACACGCGCACGCCCCGGTCGGCGGCCATCTTTGCGGCCTCGTCAGGATCGGGGCCAGTGGTGCGCTGCCCGTCGGTGAGCAGGATGATCGCCGCCGACTTGAACGAGCCGGGCGGCACCGGCTTTTCCGGCGGCTTGCCCGCCGCGCTGCCGTCTCTCAACAGCCGGTTCGCCGCGTCGCGGCCGTAGATCAGGGTACTCACGTCGATACCGGCATCCGGGAACAGCGTTGCGAGCGACACGATGATGCCGCTGCCGGTGGCGGTGCCGCGCTGCAGCTGGAAGCGGTCGATGGCGGCGATCACATCGTCCCGGCTGACCGTTGGCGGCTGCACCACGGCGGCGGTGCCTGCAAACGAGATCACGCCGATGCGCGTGTTGCGCGGCACTTCGCGCACGAATGCCTTGGCCGCGATTTGCGAGGCGGCGAGCCGGTTCGGCTTGACGTCCTGTGCGCGCATGCTGCCCGAGACGTCCATCGCGAGGATGATGGTCTGGGTCTGCGAGGGCAGCATCACCACGCCGGTCGGGCGCGCCATCGCCAGGATCATCACCGCGAGCGCGGCGAGGAACAGGATCGGCGGCACGTGCCGCCGCAGCCCCGCGCCCTGGCCGAGCGCTTCTTTCACCAGCGCGAGATGCGCGAAGCGCAGCGCCGCCCTTTTCTTGCGCCGAAGCACCAACAGGTACGCGGCAACGAGCGCCGGCACTGCGGCGAGCAGCCACAAAAGCTCGGCCCAGACGAAGCTCATGGCGTCACCGCGCGCAGATTCGGGCCTGCCTTGCCGGACACTTCGGCCTGCGCGGCGACCCGCGCCGCGAGGTGCGCCGGCACCGCGCCGCCGGTGGACAGACGGCTGCGCAGACGGCGCATCTCGACGAAGCGCAGCACGGCGTCGAACAGGTCATCATCGGTGGCGAGCTCGAGCGCGTCCACGCCCGAGCTGCGGAACTCCGCGCGCAGTGCGCGCTCGTGGCGCTCGGCGGCGGCGGCGAAGCGCCGGCGGAATCCCAAGTCGTGCGTGTCGATGAACAGCTGCTCGCCGCTCTCGGCGTCCTGCACCATGAACATCCCCAGGTCAGGCAGCTCGGCTTCGAGCGGGTCGTAGAGCCGCACCGCGACCACCTCGTGGCGCTGCGCGAGATGCGCAAGCACCGGCCCCCAGCCGGGGGTACTCACGAAATCCGAGACCAGGAACACGAGCGAACGGCGGCGCACGATCTGCATGGCGCTACGCAGGAACGCGCCCAGGTTGGTCGGCGCCGAGGTGCTGCGCTGCGGCCGGGTCTGCAGCCGGTGCAAGAGGTGCAGCACCTGGCGCCGGCCCGCGCGCGGCTGCAGCACCTCGTCCATGCGCTCGCCGTAGAGCAGCGCGCCGACCCGGTTGCCGTGGCGCGTGAGCAGGCGCGCGAGGATCGCGACGAACTCGCTCGAGAGCATGCGCTTGGTCGCTTCCTGCGAGCCGAAATCGAGCGACGGGCTGAGATCGAGCAGGAACCAGGCCGTCACGTCTCGATCCTCGTGGTACTCACGGACGTAGGGGGTCTGCAGGCGAGCGGTCACGTTCCAGTCGATATGGCGCACGTCATCGTGGAACTGGTACTCGCGCAGGTCGGCGAGATCGAGCCCGAAACCCCGGAACAGCGTGCGGTAATCGCCGAACAGCACGCCGTCCAGGCGCCGGATGACGGTCCACTCGAGCCGGCGCAGCAGCGCGTCAGGATCGCGCGGCAATCCGGACATGGCTCTCGAGCAGCTTTTCGGGGACCGGCACGTGCTTCAGGATGCGGCCGATGAGCGCATCCGCGGTCACGCCATCGGCAAGCGCCTCGTAGGTGAGCATCAGCCGGTGGCGGAATACGTCCGGCACCAGGTCGACCACGTCTTCCGGCAGCGCGTAGCTGCGCCCGCGCAGGAAGCCGAGGGCACGCGCGCCCTCGATCAAGTGGATCGGTCCGCGCGGACTGACGCCGAACGAGAGATACCTCGCCATGTCCTTCAGGCCGGCGCGCTCGGGGTCGCGCGTCGCCGCGGCGAGCTGCACCGCGTAGCTCATCAGCGAGGGATCGACATAGCCCGAGCGGCATTCGCGCTGCAGGGCCGAGAGCTGCTCGGTGGTGGCGGCCGCGGCCACTTCGATTTCGGCGCCGGTGACGCGCTCGACGATCACGAACTCCTCGTCCTGGCTCGGATAGCCGACCAGCACCTTCATCATGAAGCGGTCGACCTGGGCCTCGGGCAGGGGGTAGGTGCCCTCGGTTTCGATCGGGTTCTGCGTCGCCATGACGACAAAGGGCTCGGGGACGATGTGCGTTTCGCCGGCGATCGTCACCTGGTGCTCCTGCATCACCTCGAGCAGCGCGCTCTGCACCTTGGCGGGCGCACGGTTGATCTCGTCGGCGAGCAGCAGGTGCGTGAACACCGGCCCGAGCGAGGTGGCGAATTCCCCGGTCTTCTGGTTGTAGATGCGCGTGCCGATGAGGTCGGCCGGCACCAGATCCGGCGTGAACTGGATGCGGCGGAACGACCCGCGGATGGCCTTTGCCAGCGTCTTCACGGTGAGCGTCTTGGCGAGCCCCGGCACGCCTTCCACCAGCAGGTGCCCCTGCGCGAGCGTCGCCACCATCACCCGCTCGAGGAAGTGGTCCTGACCGACCACCACGCGCTTCACCTCGTACAGGATGCGCTCCATCAACGAGGCGCGTTCGCTCGGTTCACGGTCTGTTCGGTCCATTTGTCCTGCTCCGTTGTCGCGCTAGAAAGGCGGCATGCCAACTGCAGCCGCGGCGTTTTCGATAGGCACCGCGAAACCGATGCCGATAAAGAACCGTCCCTCGGTCGGATTGAGCACGCCGGTGACGATGCCGACCACCTCACCCTTCGAATTCACCAGCGGCCCGCCCGAGTTGCCGGGGTTGACCGCTGCGTCGAACTGGATGAGGTTGGTCAGGATGCGCTTGCCGTGCGGCGAGAGGTATTCGCGCTTGAGCCCCGAGACCACGCCCGCCGAGACCGAAGGCCCGATGCCGTAGGGAAAACCCACCGCGACCACCAGGTCGCCCGGGGCAAGGCCGCCGGTGGTGGTCATGGTGGCGGCCGGCAGATCGTCCGGCAGAGATTTTGCCTGCAGCACCGCGAGGTCGTGCTCCCGGCGGATGCCGATCACGCCCGCCTCCGATTCGGTGCCGTCGGCGAACACCACGCCGATGCGCTCCGCGCCGAGCACCACGTGCAGGTTGGTAAGGATCCTGCCCGTCTCGAGGATCACCACGCCGGTGCCCACGTTCTGCTCGGTCTCCTCTTCGCCATCTTTGCCGGAGCCGGAGCCGTAGCCGCGCACGCGTACCACCGAGCGCCGGATCGCTTCGTGCGCCTTGGTGGCGGCCGAGGGCAGGGTCGCCGTCTGAAGCGTTCGCAGCACCGCCGTATCGATCGCTTCCTGGGTCAGCGCCTGCGGCACCGGGGCGAGCCGCGCATGCAGGATCAGCGCCCCGATCAGGGCAAGGCCACCGAGGGCCGCAACGAGCGGCGCGCGATTGCGCAGCAGCCAGTCGCGCCCGAGGCGGGCTCGGGCCGGGCTTGCGGGCGGTGAAGGGGTTTCGAATGCCGGTCCGCGCGCCGGCTCGGCACCACGCTCTCGCACCCAGGCCGGGGCGGCGCCGGCGGCGCGGCGGGAACTGCTGTAGAGCGTCATCCGGCTCATGCGGTATATCCGCGACTCGGCAAGCAGTCTATCCGATCGCGAATTTCAGCAGTGGTTCGACGCGCGGCGCCCGGGCGCCTCCCGGGCCGCGGCCGGCGGCTCAGTCCTTGGCTAGCAGGTGCATGAGGGAGCAGGTGTCCCAGCGCTTGCCGCCGCGCGCCTGCACCTGGGCGTAGAACTGGTCGATCAGCGCGGTGACCGGCAGGCGCGCGCCGTTTTTCTTGCCTTCCTCGAGGCAGATGCCCAGGTCCTTCCTCATCCAGTCGACCGCGAAGCCGAAGCCGTCGAACTTCACTTCATTCATCGGCTTCCAGCGGTTTTCCATCTGCCAGGACTGCGCCGCGCCCTTGGAGACCACCGCGATCACCTTCTCGATGTCGAGCCCGGCGCGCTTGCCGAAGTTGAGGCCTTCCGCAAGGCCCTGCACCACGCCAGCAACGACGATCTGATTGACCATCTTGGTGAGCTGGCCGGCGCCCGCGCCGCCGATCAGCGCGCACATCTTGGCGTACAGATCAAGAACGGGTTTGGCCCTGGCGAAGGTGGCCTCGTCGCCGCCGCACATGATGCCGAGCTGCCCGTTGACCGCGCCGGCCTGGCCGCCCGAGACCGGGGCATCGACGAAGCCGATGCCCTTTTCCTTGCACTTGGCGTCGAGCTCGCGGGCCAGGATCGCCGAGGCCGTGGTGTGATCGACCAGGATCGCGCCCTTTTTCATGCCGGCGAGCGCGCCGTTGTCGCCGTAGACGACCGAGCGCACGTCGTCGTCATTGCCGACGCACGTCATGACAAGCTCGCAGTCCTTGGCGGCCTCGCGGGGGCTAGGAGCGGTCTTGCCGCCGTATTCCTTGGCCCATTGCGCGGCCTTGGCTGCCGAGCGGTTGTAAACGGTGACGTCGTGAGCGCCCTTTTTCGCCAGGTGTCCGGCCATCGGGTAGCCCATCACGCCCATGCCAAGAAAAGCGATTTTCGCCATGTCGATCTCCAAGGGATTGTTCTGATTGGGGAAGGCCGAATGCTACACCGCGGCCGTTGACAGGTCTGCGTCAACCATTACAATACATGGACGTTTATACAGTACCCGGTGTTGGCCCGGGCGCCGCCTCGGCGAGGCGACCCGCCCGCCGTTGGATGCCGACTGCACAAGAAAAGAGGCACGACATGGACGATAACAAATCAAAGGCGCTGGCCGCCGCCCTTTCGCAGATCGAAAAGCAGTTCGGCAAGGGCTCCATCATGCGCATGGATTCCGAAGCGATCAAAGACGTACAGGTGGTTTCGACTGGCTCGCTCGGCCTCGATCTCGCGCTCGGCGTCGGCGGTCTGCCGCGCGGCCGGGTGGTCGAGATCTACGGCCCGGAATCATCGGGCAAGACCACGCTCACGCTTCAGGTGGTCGCCGAGATGCAGAAAATGGGCGGCACCGCGGCCTTCATCGATGCCGAAAACGCGCTCGACCCGCAGTACGCGGGGAAGCTGGGCGTCAACATCGACGAGCTGCTGATCTCGCAGCCCGACACCGGCGAGCAGGCGCTCGAGATCGCCGACATGCTGGTGCGCTCGGGCGCAGTCGACGTGATCGTGATCGACTCGGTGGCGGCGCTTACGCCGAAGGCCGAGATCGAGGGCGAGATGGGCGAGCCGCAGATGGGGCTGCAGGCGCGCCTCATGAGTCAGGCGCTCCGCAAGCTCGCCGCCAATATCAAGCGCACCAACACGCTCGTCATCTTCATCAACCAGATCCGCATGAAGATCGGGGTGATGTTCGGCAATCCCGAAACCACCACCGGCGGCAACGCGCTCAAGTTCTACGCCTCCGTGCGCATGGACATCCGCCGTATCGGCTCGATCAAGAAGGGCGACGAGGTGACCGGCTCCGAAACGCGCGTCAAAGTGGTGAAGAACAAGGTTGCGCCGCCGTTCCGCCAGGCCGAGTTCGACATCATGTACGGCTCGGGCATCTCGCGCGAAGGCGAGATCCTCGAGCTCGGTGCGCTGCACAAGGTGCTCGAGAAGACCGGCGCGTGGTATGCCTACAATGGCGATCGCCTCGGCCAGGGCAAGGACAACGCGCGCGAGTTCCTCAAGGACAACCCCGAGCTGGCGCGCGAGATCGAGATGAAGATCCGCGAAGCGGCGGGGATCGCCCTGCCGCTGCCGGTGGCCGTGGCGGCGAACGAGGAGCAAGAGGAGCCAGACGAAGCGACCGCGCCGGCGCGCAAGCGCGGATAGTCGATGCGCTCGGCGCGAAACGAGCCCGCCGCGCCGGACACGCCGCAGGAACTGAAGGCGCGGGCGCTTCGGACGCTCGCTCGGCGCGAGCACTCGCGCGCCGAGCTCGCCCGCAAGCTCGCGCCGCATGCTGCCTCGCGCGACGCGCTCGAAGCGTTGCTCGACGAGCTCGTGCGGCGCAAGCAGCTCTGCGACGAGCGCTATGCCGAAGAGCGCGCACATGTGCTCTCGCGCAAGTACGGCGCGGCGCGCATCCGGCTCGAGTTGCGCGCGAGAGGGGTCGCCGAGGACACCGTCGAAAACATCGCCACGGCCGCGGGCACGGACGATCTCGAACGCGCACGCGCCATTCTGCGCAAGCGCTACGCGGCGCCGCCTTCAACGCGCGAGGAGCGCGCCAGGCGCATGCGCTTTCTGCAGCAACGCGGTTTCACCGGCGAGGTGATTCGCGCCGCGCTCGGGCGCGACGCGCACGAGGACTGAGGCCGGCACACCGCCGCCGCTGTGGCGCGCTATGATCGGCCGGCTCGCCCGAGCCAAACTCGTCCGCCGGAGGAACGCCGCCATGATCGGAGAACCCGTCGCGCTCAGCATTCGCCGCAAGATTCGCCGTCCCGCCCCCAGTCTGCGCGCCGCGTTCGAGGCTCGCCCGAGCGGTTTCGTGACCGATGCCTACAATGGCCGGGGCTGCCTCGACTTCGCCATCAAGCCGCTCGCTCCCGAAATGCGCTTCTGCGGTGCCGCAGTGACCGCCTTCTGTGCACCGTCGGACATCCTCGCGGCGATGGCGATTCTCGATTTCGTCAAAGCGGGCGACGTCATCGTCATCGGCACTGCCGGCAGCCGCAGCTCCGCCACCATCGGCGACATTTGGGCCCACGTCGCGAAACGCAAGGGCGTCGCGGCGGTGGTGTGTGACGGCCTGGTGCGCGACGTGCCGGGGCTGCTGCGCACGGGGTTGCCGATCTTCGCGCGCGGCGTGACGCCGAATTCGGGATTTCGCAACGGCCCGGGCGAGATCAACACCGGCGTGACCTGCGGCGGCGTGTTCGTCGGCCCCGGCGACATCGTGGTCGGCGACCGCGACGGCGTGGTGGCGATTCCGCTTGCCGAAGCGCGCGCGGTGGCGAAAAACCTCGGGAACGTCGAAAAGAAGGAGGCCGAGGCCGAGCGCCGGCTCAAGCGCGGCGAGGCGTTCCGCTTCTGGGACCCCGCGGCCTTCGTCGGGCGCGTGCGCTTCGTGGACTGAAATCGCCGACCACGCGACGCTCGGCGAACTCGCGCTCAAGTGCGGTTGTCATCCGGCGCTCCCGTCGCCGCGTTGAGCACAGTACGCGATACGCGAAAGGGGGTGATGGAGCATGGAACCGAATCAGGCATTGGCGATCGTACGTTCGCTTGCCGAGGGCGTCGATCCGGAGAGCGGTGAGCTCTTCCCGCGCGACAGCGCGTACCAGCGGCCGCAAACGGTGCGCGCGCTGTACGCCGCCGCCGCTGCGCTCGATCAGGCCGGGCGCGCCGAGCGGCGCCGCGCCGAGCTGCCGCGCAAGACGGGCACGCCGTGGGCCGAGGACGAGGACCGCAGCTTGCTCGCCGCCTTCGACGCCGGCCGCTCGCTCACAGAGCTGGCGGCAGCGCACCAGCGCACGCAGGGCGCGATCCGCCTGCGGCTCGTCAAGTACGGCCGGCTGGCAGCGTAGTCAGGGAACGCTCCCGGGCGCGGTCGTCCCGGGAGCTTCCTTTACAATGCGAAGTTCCGTCCGACTCGCCGCGCAGGATGAAAAGCGCCGAAATCCGCACCAGCTTTCTCGAGTACTTCAAGGCGAAGGGCCACGCCATCATGGCCTCGAGCCCGCTCGTGCCGGCGAACGACCCGACGCTGCTGTTCACCAACTCGGGCATGGTGCAGTTCAAGGACGTGTTCCTCGGCAAGGACAAGCGTCCGCACCTGCGCGCGACAACCTCGCAGCGCTGCGTGCGCGCCGGCGGCAAGCACAACGACCTCGAGAACGTCGGCTACACCGCGCGCCACCACACGTTCTTCGAGATGCTGGGCAACTTCTCCTTCGGCGATTACTTCAAGAAGGAGGCGATCCCCTTTGCCTGGGACCTGCTGACCAACGTGTACAAATTGCCCAGCGAGCGGCTCTGGGTCACCGTGTACCAGACCGACGACGAGGCCTACGACATCTGGGCCAACGACATCCGGGTGCCGAAAGAACGCATCGTGCGCATCGGCGACCGGCCGGGCGGCGAGAAGTATCAGTCGGACAACTTCTGGCAGATGGCCGACACCGGGCCCTGCGGGCCGTGCAGCGAGATTTTCTACGACCATGGCGAAGGTATTCCCGGCGGTCCGCCTGGCTCGCCCGAGGCGGATGGCGACCGCTTCATAGAGATCTGGAACCTGGTGTTCATGCAGTTCAACCGCGACGAGAAGGGCGAGCTGCACCCGCTACCCAAGCCCTCGGTGGATACCGGCCTGGGCCTCGAGCGCGTCGCCGCGGTGCTGCAGCGCGTGCACTCGAATTACGAGATCGACCTGTTCCAGGACCTGATCCGGGCCGCCGCGCGCGAGACCGGCGCGAGCACGCTGAAGAATCCGTCGCTCAACGTCATCGCCGACCACATCCGCGCCTGCAGCTTCCTGATCGTCGACGGCGTCATCCCGGGCAACGAGGGCCGCGGCTACGTGCTCCGGCGCATCATCCGGCGCGCCATCCGCCACGGCTACAAGCTTGGCCAGAACAAGCCCTTCTTCCACCGGTTGGTCACCGATCTCGAGCGCACCATGGGCGCCGCGTACCCGGAGCTGAGCGCCGGCAAACGCCAGGTCGCGCAGATCCTCAAGCAGGAGGAGGAGCGCTTCGCCGAGACGCTCGAGAACGGCATGGGCGTGCTCGAGGGCGCGCTCGCCTCGGGCGAGAAGCTGCTCGACGGCGAGACCGTGTTCCGCCTGTACGACACCTTCGGTTTTCCGGTCGACCTGACCGCCGATATCTGCCGCGAACGCGAGGTGAGGATCGACATGGCCGGCTTCGAGTCGGCGATGGAGGCGCAACGCGAGCGCGCGCGCGCGGCGAGCCGTTTCTCGGCCGGCGCGGGGCTCGACTATGCGGGCGGCAGGACCGAGTTCCACGGCTACGACGCGCTCGAGCTGCGCGCCAAGGCGATCGCCCTGTACCGCGAGGGCGCGCAGGTGGATGCGCTCAGCGCGGGCGAATCGGGTGTCGTGGTGCTCGACAAGACGCCGTTCTACGCCGAGTCGGGCGGCCAGGTGGGCGATCGCGGCGAAATGCTCGGCCCCGCCGGCACCTTTGCGGTAGCCGACACGCAGAAGATTCAGGCCGAGGTGTTCGGCCACCACGGCGAGCAGATGACCGGCCGGCTCAAGACCGGCGACGAGCTGCGCGCACAGGTGGACGCGGTCTCGCGCCGTCGCGCGATGTGGAACCATTCCGCGACGCATCTGATGCACTCGGCGCTGCGCAGCGTGCTCGGCAAGCACGTGCAGCAGAAGGGCTCGCTGGTCGACGCGAACCGCACGCGCTTCGACTTCTCGCATTCGCAACCGGTGAGCGTGGCCGAGATCCGCCAGGTCGAAGCGATAGTAAATGATGCCATTCGGCGGAACCTGGAGGTGAGCGCGCGCATCATGAAGTTCGACGACGCGATCAAGGCGGGCGCACTTGCCTTCTTCGGCGACAAGTACGGCGACGAGGTGCGGGTGCTGACGATGGGAGAGGTCTCGACCGAGCTGTGCGGCGGCACCCACGTGCGGCGCACCGGCGACATCGGCTTCTTCAAGATCGTGTCCGAGTCGGGCGTGGCCGCCGGCATCCGGCGCGTCGAGGCAGTGACGGGGGAGGGCGCGCTCGCCTGGGTGCAGGAGCAGG
>Ga0214471_10000083_pt1 | contig 94869 bp, 91 predicted proteins | sample RVTome_5_FD_207665 | JGI IMG/M metagenome (GOLD analysis project Ga0214471, IMG submission 207665) | Soil microbial communities from uranium-contaminated site in the Upper Colorado River Basin, Wyoming, United States - RVT142D155 | ecosystem: Environmental > Terrestrial > Soil > Contaminated >... | reverse complement strand
GCCTCTCCTACCAAACTCCTTTGGAAGTCATGATGAAAAACAAACAACTCAAAACCGTTGAACAATTCTTAAAAGTCGAGGTAAACAAAAAAGCCGTCAGTGTTCGGCTTGAGGGGTAAATGTACGTTTTTTTTGTTTAGTAATTTTTAGCATTAAAACTTCAAAGTGTCAAGTTTTGTTTTCGCCATATCCTCTCTGGTTTTTCAACCCGCGCGGACGGACGCGACAAACAAAAAACCGCTTGAATTCATTGGTTCGAACCCAATCATAAATTCAGAAACCAAAACACACCCTTTCGGGTGTGCTTGGATTCTGAGCTCCGCGGGTAGGATTCGAACCTACGACCATCTCGTTAACAGCGAGTTGCTCTACCAGCTGAGCTACCGCGGAATATGGAGCTCGACTACCAGTATACCAACTTTTGAGGAAAACTCAAGCGGAAGCACAAGCTAGCCGCGGAGGATGAGGTACCCAATATAAAGGCTGTAGAGCACAAGGAAGGCGGCGCCTTGCCAGCGCTCCAGCGTATGGCGCTTACCTACAAACATAACCACAAACAAGGCAAGTGTTGCTAAAAGCACCACGCCAATGTCAAAGTTTAGCTCCCGCGAAAACGGAAGGGGCTTAATAATGGCCGAAACTCCCAAAACCCAAAACACGTTAAAAATGTTGCTGCCCACCACGTTGCCCACGGCAATATCCGAATTCTTTTTGCGGGCTGCCACCACCGAGGTAAGCAGCTCGGGCAGGCTTGTGCCCACGGCCACAATAGTTAAGCCAATAAGCGCCTGGCTTACGTTAAACATTGCGGCAAACGCAATGGCGCCGTCTACCACAAATTTGCCGCCAACAGCCAAACCCGCAATTCCCAACACGCAATACAGCACAGATTTTTGCAGGCCCATTTGCTTTATGCTATTTTGCTCTGCGTGCCCGTTACCGTTTTTTGAAATGGCAAGCACGTATGCAAAAAACACGCCAAAGAAAGCCAGCAGAACCCAGCCGTCAATAAAACCTATTTCCGACGCCAGCTTGCCTTCCAGCAGCATGTCGTTTGCCATAAAAGCAAGCACGACCACGGCAAGCAAGGCAAAGGGAATTTCTTTCCATACCGTGCCTTTGGTTACGGAAAGCGGAAATATAACAGCAGCCACTCCCAGCACCAAAAGGATATTCGCAATGTTAGACCCCACCACGTTACCAATGGCAATGTCGGTAGCGCCAGAAAGGCTGGCGAATATGTTGGTTAAGAGCTCTGGCATAGAGGTGCCAAACGCGACCACTGTAAGCCCGATAACCAAAGAAGAAATTCCCAAACGCTTTGCCAAAGAAGAACCGCCGTCCACCAGCAAATCCGCCCCTTTTAGCAAAAGAGGCAACCCCAACAAAAAACCGAGCAATAAAAAAGGCATATGTGCCAATTTTATACTTTTTTCTTTTTTGCTTCAACTTTACGCTTACCTTTGTGCGCCTGGCATTTGCATCCCTCGGGCTTAATAATGTCTTCCCAGTACTCTTTGCCGTAATGGTAGCAAAGTTCTTCGCCCGGCAGGATTTTGCGTTTGCTGTATATAAACACGCGCTTGCCGTCTGTTTCTGCGTAGCAATTCGGCTTGCACGAATGGTTTAGGTACCTTGCAATATTTTTGCGGGTGGCGCCGTCTATAACCAAATCTTTTTCTATTTCAAACAGGTATTTGCCCCCTTGTCCGTCGGCTTCGTCGCCATTTAAAAACTTGCCGAAATACTCAATAATAAACTCGTCTTTTTTAGGTATTTCTTCCACGACAAAAAGCCCCAGCCCAGCTAAACTCCTGCCTACCCGGTAGGCATATTTTGATTTTCGAGGGAATTTGTACGGCACTTAGTATCCTTTGAGTTTCTTTAAACTCCGGTGCTCGCGGATTTTTTCTAAAGCTTTGGCCTCGATTTGGCGGATGCGCTCTCTGGTTACGCCAAACTCGGCTCCCACTTCTTCCAACGTATGGGTTACGCCGTCTTCCAAGCCAAACCGAAGCGCCAGAATTTTTTGTTCGCGGGGGGCCAGGTCGTCCAAAATTTCCTGCAGGCGCTCTCGCAGCAACGTGCGGGCCGCGTCCACGGAGGGCGGAGGGACTTTTTCGTCTTCCACAAATTCGGCAAGCACGCTGTCTTCGTCGTCCTCGCCTACGGGCGTTTCCAAAGACACGGTTTCCTGGGAAATTCTTTGGATGTGCCGCACCTTGTCCACTTCCAAACCCATTTCGGCCGCGATTTCTTCTGCCAAAGGTTCTCTGCCCAAGTCCTGCAGCAGCCTGCGGCGCACCTGCGTGTACCGGGAAATGGTTTCTATCATATGCACGGGAATGCGAATGGTCCTGGCCTGGTCTGCCAAGGCGCGCGTGATGGCTTGGCGAATCCACCAGGTGGCATACGTGGAAAATTTATATCCCCTGCGCCAGTCGAATTTTTCCACGGCGCGAAACAACCCCAAGTTCCCTTCCTGAATCAAATCGAGCAGCGTAAGGTTTGGCGATCTGCCCACGTATTTTTTTGCTATGGAAACCACCAGGCGCAAGTTGGCGCGGGCCAGCCGTTTTTTTGCCTCCTCGTCGCCGTTCTCAATGCGTTTTGCCAGCTCGCGTTCCTGCTCTGCGGTAACAAAACTAATTTTTCCAATTTCCTTTAAATACATTTGCACAGGATCTAAAGGCGCGTCAGATTCAATAAGCAGGCGCTCTTTGTCTTCTTGCGCTTTTTCAACGTTCAAATACTCACGCACCTCCTCTACGGCAATTCCTTCTTCTTCCAGACGCTGGTACAAACGCTCCAAACCCTCTACGTCGCGCTCAATTTCGGGAAACGCGTACAAAATTTCCGTATACGTAACAAACCCGCGCTGTCGGGATTTTTCAATAATATTTTGGATATCTTCTTTCACAATAGCTCCTTTGCGACGCCTGGCAGCCGGCTTCCCGCCCAAAGCCCGCTTTTTACGGACACCCCTTTGGCGGCTTGCGACGGGTTTTTGCTTTTTCCCCGTCCTTTTCCCCGCGGGTTTTCTACGCTTTTTTGGCGTTCCTTTCGTAGTTTTCTTTTTTACGGTTTTTCTGGCCATTGTTATTGTATTTCTTTTGAAACCTGGTGAAATTCGGCTATTAAGGTATCGATTTTTTTAGGGTCTTTCGCGGCTTCCGCCTCCCGTAAATCCGTGGTAATCCTGTCTAACCGTTTTTTCAGGTTTAACATCTTTAGCTCTTTTAGGCAAGTTTGCAGTTCTTGTTCCCATTCGTTAGCTTGCGGATTTTCTTCTTCTTCCACTTCCGCTTTCAAACTTATGTACTGTATAAAATCCGCCACCTCGTTTTCGAAAGTCGCGTGGTTTTTTACGCCTTCTATAATATCCTGGTTGGAAAGCGAAAAATATCGCAATTCTTTCTCGCCGATAAGTTCCAGGTTTTGGTTTTTTAAAAACAAGGCCAGGGCGCGCTCTTCTAACATTTGCTGGCGGGTTTGCCTGCCCTGATGAGCTGCCGAAGGAAGTCGAAAGGCTTCTTCTTGACCCGTGGAATTTGACTGGTCGCTTTTGGCGCTTCGCTCAAGCTCATCATAAATACTTGTTTCTGAAACTTCCAGTTCCCGAGCAAGCAATCCTATCCAGTGCGCCTTCTCAATACGGTTGGGAATGCGCGAGAGCAAAGGCAACAGTTCTTCTGATATGTTCCGTTTTCCTTCTCCTGTTTTTTTGTCGAATTTGCCAAGCGTAATTTCAAAAGAGTGTTCTAAAAACGAACGGGCCGCGGCTACCGACTCTTCCCAAAGTTTGGGGTTTTCGGCAATCGTGTCGGCCGGATCCTTGTCTGGCATGGGGACTACTTTTACCTCGAATCCCGCGGCCAGCGCCAGTTCCACGCCTCGCTTGGTCGCGTTGCCTCCGGCTTTGTCCATATCGAACGCCAAAAGCAGGTTGTCGCAATACCGTTTTACGATTTGCAGCTGCATTGCGGTTAACGCGGTCCCCGACGTTGCCACCACGTTTTCTGATCCCGCCTGCGACGCCATAATGGTATCCATATACCCCTCTGTTACAATGCACGCTCCCTGCTGGCGCGTCGCTACTTTTGCCTTATCTAATCCGTATAAAATCCTGCTTTTGTCGTACAAAGGAGTATTGGGAATGTTTAAGTATTTCGCGGTTTCGGTTTTTGCCTTTTCGCCAAAAATTCTTCCCCCAAACCCCGCCACTTGCGAGTTTAAATCGAATATGGGAAACATAATGCGCGACTGGAACCGGTCGTACATGCCGTTTGCCGCGCGCATGGCCACGCCCGCTTTTGTTATCTTCTCGTCTGTATAGCCTCGGGCCGCCAAAAAATCCCGCAAACTTCTGGGCTTGTCGGGCGCGTACCCTATGCGCCATTTTTCCATGCTTGCGGCGCTAAGCCCGCGCTTTCGCAAATATGCCACGGCTTCCTTTCCCGCCACCGAGGACTGCAGTTGCTTTTGGAAAAACTGGGTTGCCAGCTCTACCAGTTCCTGCAAATTCTGCCTTTCTGTTTGCAGCCTCGCGAAATTGGGGTCGCGCCGAGGCAGTTCTACCCCAGCTGCCTGCGCCAATTGCCGCAGGGCGTCGGCAAACTCCACGCCCTCAACCTTCATGACAAACTTAAACATATCCCCGCCTTCCGAACACCCGCCAAAGCAATGCCAAATTTGCCTGGACGGGGACACAAAAAACGAAGGGCTTTTTTCCGCGTGAAACGGGCATGGGGCGCGAAAATTTACTCCAGCTTTCTGAAGTTTTACGTATCCTGCAACAACGTCTACAATATTAAGCCTGTCTTTAATTTCTTCTATGGGAGAGAACGGCATAGGCTAGAGCGGCAAAAAATATGGATACATCGCGAAACAAAATGTCTAACGCGCCCAGATTCGCAACAACAATTCCTCCAATCATGGCCGAGGCCGCCAGTCCGCTCTGCAAACCGCGCCAGCCAGACAACAGCCAAATAGCCACCGCAATTTCAACAATGGAAAATACGGCAAGCATTTGTTCTAAACCTATGGTCTTTTCGGCCAGGTCCTGGACAAAAACAGGGAAAAACCCAATCCAGCTTGTAGGGTCGCGAAACGACTGGACCGCCGCGTACAAAAAACTAAACGCAACGCCAACGCGAAGAAGTAAAGAAACAACAGCTTCGTTTTTCATTTATTCTGTAACGGTTATAGTTCCCCAGTTTGTGGAGCGCAAATGATCATGGTAATTCCACTCGCCAACCTCGCCAAACGTAAATGCGTATTCGCCGCCGGGCGCTATTCTGCGGCAAGCGTCAAAAATGTTCGCCTCTTTAAGCGTGTCGCACTTTCCAATGCCAGACCCCGGATATACCGTATGGCTGGGATGAATTGCCGTGGCGGGCCACATGTCCCGGCTGCTTTCGTTTTTAAATGTTACGGTATCGCCCTTGGAGATAGTAAGCGTGCCGGGAGAATACCCGTTGTCCGTATACGCGATAACGCGCCTGTCCGTCATTGTCCCTTCACCCTCTTCCATCATGCCGCTATCTTCTTCCATTACTGATCCTTCCTGGGGATTTTGCTGGGAAGATTGCGTGTAATAATACGCGCCGCCCCCAAAAAGAACAAGCACCCCCAAACCAATAAGAATTTTCGCCATAGTGTTTGCGTGTATTAACCTGGCTTATTATTTGTGCTTTGACCCATATTTTCTCGTGTTGCTATGGAACTTCTTTGCGCCGGCGCGTCAGAAGGAACCCCAATAGACCCTTTATCCACCTGTTCTGGCGCCGATGTTTTGGGCGTGTTTGTTTGGGCGTTGGCCCCTCTCTTTACCCCCCACCCGGGTTTTAAGGAAGAAATGTTCCAAGCCCACCTGCTCGATTGCGTGGATTTCTGATTGGGCGCTATTGCATCCTTTGTTTCTTCCAAACCAGCTTCCTTTAAAAGCCTTTCTTTTACTTTTGGACCATAAAATTTCCCCATTTCTTCGGTAATCTGTCTAAACTCTTCTCGGGAAACGCCTCCTCGGTGTCGCGGATCCTCGTATCCGGGAGACAAACCCCTCACTTGCATAACCGCAAGAGGAGTATTTTCTCTATCAACATTTCTTGCTCCCGTTAATCCTTTTTCAACATCGCGAAGCATTCTGCGCCTTCCGCCCCGAAATTCTGTATGCTCCCGCGCAACACCTACGGGAGCGCCCACCGCCCTCATATACTCTCTTGCCGTCCTCTCTCCCATCTCCTTTTTCCAAACAGGATAAAGTTCTTGCAATTGTTCATACGATATTTGATTAGGATACCTTGACTTGTTTCGATAAGCCATTTGCGCATTTTTTGCAGCTTGTTCCGCTACCTTTACTCGTTTGCGCGATAAGTTTGCTTTATGAAAGGGGCCGCTTGCTTTTTCCTTACTGACAACTCTACTTTTTTTAGGAAATATACCGGCAGATGAACCAGAAGAACTTGCTAATGTTTTACCCACAGTACCCGCGCCCCTTACCAACCCCTTCCCAAACCCGCTCGCAAATCCGCTCGCAAACCGACTTAACTTTCCGCCAATGCGGGGGCTATTGGGATTTGTGCTATATATCCGGTTTGGTTGTTTTGGGTTTCCTTCAAATGGCATATGTTTACATACTATTTGATTTGGCGGACTTTGTCCGCCGTAGTCCCGAGCTTGCCGAGGGGCGAAGGCGGAGAGGGTGGGATTTGAACCCACGGTCCCTTTCGAGACGCCGCCTTTCCAAGGCGGTGCACTAGGCCACTATGCGACCTCTCCTTCCAGCTTACCATATCATTTTTCAAGTTTAAAATCTACCCTACCTGGGCAAGGCTAATAGAAACCGCGAAATGGCCGGGTGCTGAACCGCGAATTTATACCGCAGCAATTTTACTATTGTTAAAAAGTCCAGCACTTCGTCTCGCAGCATTTCAGGGCCCGAAAACACCTCCCACAACTCGCCAAACAAATTCTGCGCATACCTATGCATAACCTCGTGGTGACCTTTTTCTTTTATATATTCTACAATTTCTATAAACTCGCCCCGGTCTAACCAAATGCCTTTGCATATGTTGCACACATCCACCCGTACGTTCGAATCGCCGTAGCGAACTTCATACAAAGGCATACGGTCTGCGGGGCAAACCTTTCCTCCTCGGGAAACCTGAAATTTTTCCTGGTGCTTCCACAAATCAATGTCTAACCACCGCAGATTTCTGTCCTTGGCGTCTTTTGCCCATTGCAATTCGTCTTCTTCAAACCAAAGTCCATAGCATCGTGGGCAATAGTCTACCTCTACATTCGCAACCATCGCTTTTTCCAGTTGTATGTTACATTGCGGACACTTTTTCATAATTTCATTCCTCTTAATGCCTGTACTCGTTGTTCAACTGGGGGATGTGTTGAAAAAAGTCTGTGGATCCAGCTTGTTTTTTCTTTGCCGCGAAACGGGCTGGCAATGTACAAATGCGCCGTGGCGTCGTTCGCGTGTTTTAGTTGGTGCGGGTCTTGGGAAATTTTTTCTAAAGCCCTGGCCAAACCTTCAGGATGCCTGGTAAGCAAAGCTCCCGACGCGTCCGCCAAAAACTCCCGTTTGCGGGAAACCGCGGATTTTATGACTTGGGCCGCCAAAGGGGCCAGAATAGCAAACACAACCGCCACTCCAATCATAATAAGGTGCATTTGCCCGCCGCCCCGGTCGTTGTTGTTTCTGCCGCCCAGTCCCCCAAAAAACGCCATGCGAAAAAAGAAATCTGCCAGCAGCGCCACAATTCCCACAAGTACCACCACCACCGTGGAAATAAGCATATCCTTGTTTCCAATATGCGACATTTCGTGCGCCAGCACGCCTTCCAACTCTACTCGTTCTAAACGTTCCAGAATGCCTGTGGTAACGGCTACCACCGCGTGTTCCGCGTTCCTTCCCGTGGCAAACGCGTTGGGCTGGGCGTCTTGTATTATATACAATTTGGGCATGGGCAGGCCAGCGGTAATGGAAAGGTTTTCCACCAAACGGTACAGCTCGGGATTGTCTCGTTTTTCAATGGGCCTGGCCCCGCTCATTTTTAATACCAACTCTGCTGAACGCCAATAAGAAATAAAACTCATAACACTAGCAAGTATTACGGCAGCGATTAAAATAAAGGGGCTTTCCAGCACATAGCTTACCACCCAGCCCAAGCCGATAACCAGCAAGAAAAACCCTGTAAGATACAACCAGGTTTTCCGCGTGTTACTTTCTGCGTGAGAATACAAGTTCATAAATCCGAAATTCGAATATCGAAATTCGAAACAATATCTAAATCAAAAATTCTAAATTCAAAACGTGTTTTGGTTATTTGAATTTGAGTATTCGTTCTTGTTTCGTATTTCGGATTTCGTGCTTCGTGCTTCTAGAAGCTCACTTTGGGGGCTTCTTTCGCCGCCTCTTCCTCGAGTTCAAAGAATTCTTCCTTTTTAAAACCAAACATCTGCGCGATAAAGTTGGAAGGAAACGTTTCCACCTTGTTGTTCATGCTCATTACCGTGTTGTTGTAAAACCTTCGGGCTGCCTGCACCTTGTCTTCCGTATCGCGAAGCTCGCGCTGCAGCTCCAAAAAATTGGTGGAAGCTTTTAAGTCAGGGTAGTTTTCAGAAACCGCGAACAGGGTTTTTAAGGCTCCTGTAAGCATGTTTTCCGCTTCCGCCCTTTCGTGCACGCCCGTGGCGCCCATGGCGCGTGTTCTGGCTTCGGTAACTTTTTGGAACACCCCGCTTTCGTGCGAGGCATACCCTTTTACCGTATTTACCAAATTGGGGATTAAGTCGTACCTGCGCTTTAACTGAACGTCTATGTCAGAAAACGCCTCTTTTACGCGGTTGCGCAGGTTAATTAATCGGTTGTAGGTAAGCGCCACAAAAAGGGCTATCGCGCCGACCACTATAAGGATAATAAGTATGGGGTTGTTCATATGCTTTTATTCTAATACACAAAAAGCCCCTTTGCAAGGGGCATTTACTTTTTTCTTTTTGCGACAAGGTGCCCTACAAGAGAGCCAACGAGTAACCCCGCAAGAGCTCCCACAAGGCCATACATCCACCCTGCCGTACCCATGGCCCAGCTATCGCAATAGTAAGTAGTCCCGGCATTGCAATTCGAGAACCCCGATAGCGGCGACCATCCCCACCAAAGCCCCCAGGCCGGCGTATGATGGTATTCTTCGAAACGTTAGTCCCCATCGCCGCGCGAGCAAAAACACCAGAAAAAATATCAACAACGCGACAACAATAACAAACAAATTAGTCATACTTTATTCTACCACATTTTGTTGATGGCATACTGTTTTAGTTGTTACTTTTTTCTCCTCCACAGCCAAGCGATTGTCAAAAATAAAAGAAACGATCCTACCGCAATCACCCACAAAGGTACTACATTATATCCCAACCCTTGTGTAAAAAGCCGTACTGGAATGTAAAACAATGTTATCCACCCGGCCGCTAGAAACGCGTATAGATATCGTTCGCTCCCCGATTTCTTTTCTTGTTCCTTATGGAGGTTTAATCTCTGCCTTTTCAATTTCTGCATGCTACGCCAGGACGAACCTATAATCGCACCGATTGTGGCCCCGAATAGCATTAAGGGTATAGGCAAAATAATAACCCCAACTCCGCAAAAAGGATCTGAACTAAATATGCATCCGATAATAGTCCCTCCTATTGCGACAATCAAACCCAATAAAAGTCCGCCTCCTGCAAAACTTACAACAGAGGTTTCGCCTACTATAGGCCGCTTGCGCTTCAAACCTCGCCATACCACAAATACCAGCAACAATACAAGTCCCGATGCAGCAGTGATAAGAATAGCATCCATGTTCAATTATATTACCACATTTCTGCACGTGGCATAATATTTCAGTTGGGCTCAAAAACTCTATCGTTTTATTGATGCTATAGCAAGATTAAAACGATGGTTTCGTTTGTGCTAGATTAGAGGCGGAAAAACTGTACGTACGTATAACTTTTCCGCCAAAGCACCTTGGGCATACTGTTTCACTTGGTTACAATAGACTATCTCCAATTCAACCATCTGTCTTTTGGAATTCCAGATTGGGCAATAATTCCTTTCAGCAGCCTGGGTTTGAGCGCACGCTTTCCATGAAAGGGAATACACACTTGGCGAAACTCTTTCCCATATTTTCCTACATAATAAAAATGGCTTCCTCGAGTATGATTGTGGAGAAAACCATTTTCTTTCAAAAAACGAATAACATCTTCCGCAGTCCAGTTATAGAATCCGCGCGGCATATTATGCTAGAGCAAAATCTTTTTGCCTACTCTTTGCCAAATTAAACTGGCCAAAAGTAAAAACCTCCTGCTTTCTTGGCGTTTTTCTGTCTTCCAGCATGTCCCAAAGACTCTCATGCTCCTTATCGGTTTTTTGGTTCAAAATTCCAGGGCGCGCCTTAATTTTTCTGGCAGATTCCACATATCCCTGAATTGCCTCGAACAACAATAGCAAAGCCTCACGGGGTGTTTCTCCCGCTTCTACAATATTAAACTCCAGCCCTACGGCATACCATGTATCCTTTTCCCGAAAAACAATATACCGCACCGAACCCTTTTGAAGAGTGTTTCTAGCAGTCATATCGCTATCTTACACTATTTTTTTCTCCAAGACAATACCGCAATTCCTTGCAAAACAAAACCTGCCTCTCGGCAGGCTCTGGTGTAGGCATACTATTTCAGTTTGTTTTGTTTTTATGATTTCAAACGATAAGAAACTACACAAGAAAGTCCCACAACTAAAAAAAGTAACATAACAGAAGAAAAGCTAAACAATCCAAGTTTTAGATAAAGTAATATGTATACACCCAAGGGAACCCCGACTGCAAGCAAAAACGATACCGTGAATACGAAAAATATAGCTAAATTTGGCGTCCTTGCCCACAAGAAATATTTTAGCTTTGAGGAAAAGAAAATTAAAACTAAATTACTTCCTATCGTTATGGAGAGAAATAAAAATTCTCGTGGGAAAGAGAATACTACGTAAATAAGCAAGTTTACTGCGAAAAGTGCCGTCATAAAAGCAATAAAGGCCATGCCCGCAATAATTGCAAGAAGGAATTGTACTCGTTTTTGCAAATCCTCTACTGTACCTCCATCGCGATTTCCAACCTCCAACGCCTTTTCGATTAAAGGAGCTATGAAAAACGAAACCGACCTATAAAGTAAATAAAAAAGGGCACTACTAGACAACACCAAGGAAAAGAACTTTAATTGCTGAAGACTTTTCCCTACAGTACCTTCCGTATCAGGAATGTTTAGAAATAATCCAGAAATCACGAGTAAAAACGCAGTTACCTCTAGAAATATTTTATTTTTTGTGTAGTAATCCTTGAGCAATTTTTCCATTATGGTCATCGATAACCCTTCTTGGACATTTCTTTATCTTTTTCTTCGATGATTCTACCTACTCTTTCACGATTAAACAATCTTGTGTGAAACAAAGCTATTACCAACAGTCCCATGGTGACTACGAGCCCACCTACCGGGTACGGCAATGTAAATTCGGGATACACAACGCCTATCCCCTGGGAAATAAACCCGGCTGTCAAGATGCAAAAACCAGTTATGGCTTCCTTGCTCTGTTGGTACAGGCTAATTCCCAAATTCTCCGAGGTCCCTCCTGGATACTTTGGGCTTTCATTCCCCCAAGCCTCAGATACAATATCTTCCAACTTTTTCGTAATAAAGCTCTGGGCAAGAAAATACGCTCCAATTGCGTCGAGAAAAAGCCCAAAAATCTGTGGGTTTTTGAAGAGTCCGAAATGCTCAAGAACCAAAGCCCCTAGTATGAAGAAACCGATCGAAAAGATTCTTATCTTATCCATAAACTAAATATTCACGATTTCTTAAAGAAAAACTCCCGTGTGAAACGGGAGTTTTTCGAGAATTAATAGTCCATTCCGCCCATGCCGCCCATCGGGGGCATGCCCATGCCGCCTTCTTTCTTTTCGGGGAGGTCGGCTACCACGACTTCGGTGGTAAGCAGCATACTGGCTGCCGAAACCGCGTTTTCAAGCGCTACGCGGACCACTTTGGTTGGGTCCACTACTCCGCTGGCGACGAGATCTTCAAATTCGCCAGTGGCCGCGTTGTAGCCAAAGGCGCCTTCGCCTTTGGCAACCTCGGCCGCCACCACAGAACCGTCTTTGCCCGCGTTATCTGCAATTTGGCGGATAGGCTCTTCCAAGGCCCTGCGCAGAATCTTCACTGCCAACTGCTCTTCGGCGTCCGGCAATTCAAAACTTGCCAAATCTTTGCCGGCTCGCAAAAGCGCCACGCCGCCTCCGGGCACTATGCCCTCTTCCACGGCTGCTTTGGTTGCGGCCAACGCGTCTTCTGTTTTGTGCTGGCGGGCTTTTTGCTCAACTTCGGTGGCTGCTCCCACTTTTACAACGGCAACGCCGCCCGAAAGTTTTGCCAAGCGCTCTTGCAGCTTTTCTTTGTCAAAGTCAGAAGTGGTTTCTTGCATTACCGCTTTTATTTGCTTTACGCGGTCTGCGATTTTTTCCGTGTCGCCTTTACCCTCTACAATAGTGGTGTTTTCTTTGGTTGCCACAACACGGCGGGCAGAACCCAACTGCTCAAGCTGAATATTTTCCAGCTTTAAACCAATTTCTTCAGAAATAACCGTGGCGCCCGTTACCGTGGCAATATCTTCTAACATTTCTTTCTTTCGGTCGCCGAATCCCGGAGCCTTAATGGCAAGAGTGCTAAAAATGCCCCGAAGCTTGTTTACCACCAGCGTGGCCAAGGCGTCTCCCTCCAAATCTTCCGCGATTATTACCAATTCTTTTTTGCCGGTTTTAGCTACCGCTTCCAAAGTAGGCAAAATGTCTTGCACCGAAGAAATTTTCTTGTCGGTTACTAAAATGTAAGCGTCTTCCAGCACTGCCTCCATGCGCTCGGCATTGGTAACCATGTACGGGGAAATATACCCCCGGTCGAATTGCAAACCTTTTACAATGTCTTTTTGTATGCCAAAAGCTTGCGATTCCTCCACGGTAACCACGCCGTCTTTGCCCACTTCCGCCATTACTTCCGCGATCAAACTGCCCAGTTCTTTGTCTTCCGCGGAAATGGTGGCTACCTGCGCCATTTCCTCTTTCGTGGAAACCTGCTTTGACATGCCTTTTAAAAATTCCACCACATGCTCTGTGGCTTTTTCCAGGCCGCGTCGCAACGCCAAAGGATTGGCGCCGGCTGTAACATTTTTTAAGCCTTCCGCGATAACAGCTTGCGCCAAAACCGTGGCGGTGGTGGTGCCGTCGCCCGCAACATCATTTGCTTTGGAAGCCACCTCTTTAATAATTTCGGCCCCAATGTTTTCCACTTTGTCTTCCACCTCAACTTTTTTGGCAATGGTTACGCCGTCGTTGGTAATGGTTGGCGAGCCAAAACCTTCGTCTAACACTACGTTTCTCCCTTTGGGGCCCAGTGTTACTTTCACGGCGTTTGCCACCTTGTCCACGCCTGCTTTAAGTTTCTTGCGAGCATCCTCGCTGTATAAAATCTGTTTTGCCATGTTATTCCAATATTCCGAGGATGTCGTCCTCTTTCGCGATTAAGTATTCTTTATCTCCGACTTTTACTTCGTTGGGGCCGTATTTGGTAAACAGCACGGTGTCGCCCACTTTAATATCCATGGGTATTACCTTGCCGTCTTCTGTTTTTTTGCCGGGGCCCACGGCAATAACTTTGCCCTGTTCGGGGCGTTCTTTTTCTGCCGTATCTGGCAAAATAATGCCCGATTTGGTTTTTTCCTCTTGCTTGAGAGGCTCTATAACCACGTGATCTGCTAATGGTTTGATATTCATTGTTTATTGTAGATTATTGATTGGTTAGCACTCGACCTAAGAGACTGCTAATTTCCTGCCCATAGTATAGAAAATCCCGACAAAAAAGTCAACCCCTCCGTTTCTTTGCAAAAACGGAGGGTATAAGACGTTTAGGCTGCACCAAAATTTAGTTCCGAGTAGTAGGCCCTTCCCCTAAGATAGTATTATAGAGATCGTCGACATATGCACGGCGCTCTGGGCTTCCTGGTGGAGGAGGTTTTTGCGCTGGACCGCCGTCCCTCGTCTTCTTGTTGCCCTCGAGCATTGTTGCCACGCCTCTTTGCACGTCTCTTCTGCCCCGCTTCTTTCCCCTTTTTATTTTATCGGACATCACGACCTCCAATATTTGAAAATGTATAGTCTGCTCTTTACGAACTACCCTCCTTATAGCATAACCACGTAGCCACGCAACTTTTACAAAGAAGATTTTAAATACTGCCCAGTGTAGGATTTGCGATTTTTGGCGACGACGCTTGGCGGGCCTTCGGCGACAATATATCCCCCTTTGTCGCCGCCTTCAGGACCAAGATCGATCACCCAATCAGTTGAAGCGATAAAATCGAGATTGTGCTCAATGGTAACTACGGTGTTGCCTTTTGCCACTAGTTCGGCCAGCACGTGCAACAGTTTTCGCACGTCATCAAAATGCAGGCCTGTTGTGGGCTCGTCTAATATGTACATTGTTTTGCCCGTGGCTTTTTTCGAAAGTTCGGTGGCCAGCTTTACGCGCTGCGCCTCCCCTCCCGAAAGCGAAGGAGCCGGTTGGCCAAGCTCCACGTAACTTAAGCCCACCTCGTTTAACGTTTTGAGCTTTGAGGACACAGGCGGAATGTTTTTGAAAAACTCCAGGCCTTCTTCTACCGTCATTGCCAAAACATCGGCAATGTTTTTGTCTTTATATAAAATTTCCAGCGCCTCTTTGTTGTAGCGCTTGCCGCCGCACACCTCGCATTCCACGTACACGTCGGGTAAAAAGTACATTTCAATTTTCTTTAGGCCCTGGCCTTCGCACGATTCGCACCTGCCGCCTTTTACGTTAAACGAGAATCGGCCGGCCGCGTACCCGCGCACCCTTGCTTCTTTTGTTTTCACGAACAAATCGCGAATATGCGAAAACACGCCCGTGTACGTGGCCGGGTTGGAGCGCGGCGTGCGGCCAATCGGCGACTGGTCCACCAACACCACTTTGTCGAGATTTTGCGTACCCACGATTTCTTTGTGGGCGCCCGGTTCGTCTTTGGCGCGGTAAAACTTTTTTAACAATGCTTTTGCCACAATGTCGTTTACCAGGGAGCTTTTGCCAGATCCCGAAACTCCCGTAACGCACACAAACTTTCCCAACGGAATTTTAACGTCGATATTCTTAAGGTTATGTTCGCTTGCCCCTTTTACGGTCAAGTATTTAGTATTTGGTATTTTGTATTTAGGATTTATTTGGAATTTGGCATTTGGAATTTGAACTTTTCGCTTGCCAGCTAGGTACTCTCCGGTTAATGTTTTGCTTTTCAATAAACTTGCTGGTGTGCCAGTGAAGGTGACGCGCCCTCCGTGTTTGCCCGCGCCAGGGCCAATGTCAACAACCCAGTCTGATTCCACAATGGTTTGCGGGTCGTGCTCTACCACAATAACGGTATTGCCCACGTCGCGCAGCTGCTTTAAGGTTTTAATTAACCGGTGCTGGTCGCGAGAATGCAAGCCAATGGAAGGCTCGTCTAAAATGTACAAAACGCCCGAAAGCTTTGACCCGATTTGCGTGGCCAAGCGTATGCGCTGCTCTTCCCCGCCGGAAAGCGTGCCTGCTTTGCGGGCCAGCGTTAGGTATTCCAAGCCAACGTCCAATAAAAACTGCAGCCGGTTTAACACTTCTTTTATAATGGGGGCGGCAATTTTTTTTTCGTGCTCCTGTAGGTTTTTGTTTAGGTTTTGGAAAAATTCTTTGCTTTGCTCGCAGCTGGCCTGCACCACGTCGTCTATGGATTTTTGGCCAACGGTTACCGCCAGCACCTCGGGCTTTAACCGCTTTCCCTGGCACAGCTCGCACTGTTTTTCCACCATGTACTGCTCAATTTCTTCACGGGCAAAGTCAGAATCGGTTTCGTGGTACCTGCGCTCCAACCACGGAATAACGCCTTCAAAATCGCCGGCGCCGTATAAAATAACGTCCACGTCTTTTTTATCCAAACTTTTTACGGGAGCGCGCAAGGAAAACCCGTACTGCTTTGCCAGTTCTTCCAGCATCCACCAAAACATTCCCTGCCTGCCGATTTTATGCGAGGCTTTTGCCCACGGGAACACAGCTCCCTCGGCTATGGAAAGATTTTTGTTTGGCATTACCAGGTCGGGATCCACTTCGAGTTTTTCGCCCAAGCCCTGGCATGAAGCACAGGCCCCGAACGGCGAGTTAAACGAGAACAGCCGAGGTTCAATGGCCGGCAGGCTAATGCCGCAATCCTCGCACGCGAAATGTTCAGAGAACAACAGGTCTTTTGTTTTCTTGCCTTCGGGAACCTGGATTACCACAATTCCCTTGCCAAGCTTTAACGCGGTTTCCAAAGAATCTACCAAACGTGTGCGGTCGATATTCTTCTCAATGACAAGCCTGTCTACCACCACTTCAATACTGTGCTTTTTCTTGCGGTCGAGTTCTGTTTGTATGACTTCTTGTAGCCGGTGCGTTACGCCGTCTATACGCACGCGCACAAAGCCCGCGTTCTGCACTTCTTGCAAAACGCCCTGGTGTTCGCCTTTTCTGGCGCGCACCACCGGCCCCAGTATGGCAATTTCCGTTCCTGCAGGCAGTTTTACCACCTGCTGGGCGATTTGGCTTACGCTTTGGCGCTTTACTTCTTTGCCACAGTTGGGGCAATGGGGAATGCCAACGTGCGCGAACAAAAGCCGAAGATAGTCGTATATCTCGGTAATCGTGCCCACGGTGGAGCGCGGATTGTGCGAGCCTTTGCGCTGATCTATGGCAATGGCGGGACTAATGCCTTCGATGCTATCCACGTCGGGCTTGTCCATTACGCCCAAAAACTGCCGGGCGTACGCGGACAAACTTTCCACGTACCGGCGCTGGCCTTCCGCGTACAACGTATCGAACGCGAGCGAACTTTTCCCCGAACCCGACAAACCGGTAATAACCACCAGCTTATTCTTGGGAATGTCAACGTCGATGTTCTTTAGGTTATGAACTCTGGCGCCTCGTATTTTGATGAACCCTTGCCCTTGCCCCGTGGTCAGCCTTGCTGACTTTACGGGGCCCCGAATTTTAATAACCTGCGAACCATCTTTCTTTGGCATATATCAGTGTCCAATTATACACGAAAATGCAAGAACAATCAATTCTTGAGAGGGGAATCTCTCTCGGGCTTTGTTTTTGAGGGGAACTTGACACTAAGATTATCTTAAGATAAACTTAAAATATATGGAAAAAATCATAGGCCTAAAAGAGTTACGGGAAAATACTGAAAAATATGTGCGTGATATCGGGCAAGGCGAAACGTACGTGGTTATGAGAAAATCAAAACCGCTTTTTCGCATTGCTCCCCTAGAAGAAGAGTGGGAAGAAGTAATTGACTTTACGAAAATTAAGAAAGGAGGAGTACATATCGACGATATTCTTTCGCGCTTATAGCTTATGGATAAAATCAGCAAGGCTTTAAAGAAGCTAAGCGCGAAAGAAAGAAAAGCCGTAGAGCTGCTTTTGCGAAACATCCAAAAAGGAACTCTCGAGAGCATGGATATTAAGAAGCTCAAAGATCGAGAAGATATTTTTCGAGTACGTAAAGGAGATATAAGAATTATTTATCAAAGACGAGACGAAAAGACGTTCATCCTCGCAATCGAGAGAAGAAACGAAAAAACCTATAAAAATATTTGACGTCTCGACAAAAAGCCTCTGAAACTTCAGGGTATTTTTGTTAGAATGAATAAACTATGAAATTCGCGTATGCAAAAAAAGAGAACATTGCGGAAATTCCCAAAACCACGGGGGTGTATTCGTTTTGGGATAAAAATAGCCTGCTATATATAGGTAAAGCCGGGAATTTGCGCGATCGGGTAAAAACGCACTTTATGCAGCCAAGCTACCGCGACAACCTGTTTATGGATCAAGTAGAGAAAATTGGGTACGTGGAAACTGACTCGGAAATTGAAGCATTACTGCTGGAGTCCGCACTCATCAAAGAGCGCTTGCCGAAATACAACGTACTATGGAAGGACGGAAAAAATTATTTCTTTGTGCTTATTGCAAAAGAAGATTTGCCGCGCGTCCTTATAACGCACCAGCAAAATCAAGATGGCTCGTATATCGGGCCGTTCGTAGATGGCAAAGCGGTAAAACGAACATTGCGGAGCTTGCGCCGGATTTTCCCCTACTACACCAAAAAGCACGAAAAAAGATTATGCCAGTATTGTAACTTGGGGTTATGCCCCGGGCCGGAACCAAATGCTGCAAAATACAAAAAAGATCTAAAAAACCTAACCTCGGTATTGCAGGGCAAAAAACAAAACGTGCTAAAAAAGCTGCAAAAAGAAATGGCAGAAGCTGCAAAAGCCCAGCAGTACGAAAAGGCAAAAGAGTTGCGCGACCAGCTGCACGATTTGGAAGTTATTTTTTCGCATGCCAGAATATTTAGGCCGACAGACCCCGACGCTTCGGTCGGGGTGAACTGGCCAGCCATAGAAAAGTATCTGCGGAGAATCTTGGATGCAAAAAGACGCATTTCCCGCGTGGAGGCGTACGACATTTCTAACATGCAAGGCCAAGAGGCCACCAGCTCTATGCCCGTATTTGTAAACGGCGCCCCCGCCAAAGACCAATACCGAAAATTTAAAATTCGGCTTGGCGACACGCCCAACGACTTTGCCATGCTGGAAGAAACCATAACCCGCCGCCTCCGGCACACCGAATGGCCCTACCCCGATTTGATGATTATAGACGGCGGCCGCGGCCAGCTTACCGCAGCGTTGCGCGCTTTGCAGAAATCCGAAATCCGAAGCACGAAATCCGAAACAAATTCAAAATTGAAACCTATTGCTGTTGCCGCTATAGCCAAAAAGCATAATGAGCTTTTCCTCCCCGGACAATCTCAACCACTTCTCTTAAAGGACATGCCTCAACCCGTGTCCAACTTCATTCTGCATATCCGCGACGAAGCCCATCGCTTTGCTATTGGTTATCACAGGCTTTTACGCAAAAAAGTTATTATGCCAAATGCGTAGTATTATGCGGCGCGTCTTTGCTTGCGTTGCAGATTTTTGTTTCAAAAAACCCGGCAGCATTGCCGGGGTGATAACATCTTTTGCCATGGTTGGCTATTTTCGGTTAAACTTCTTTGCCTCTCTGTACATCGTAGTAACATCTTTACCGGCAAATAGCTTACGCCTCGTCTTTACATAATCGCCTCGAGGCATAGCTAAAATCTGCCACAATTGGGTGGTTTTGCGCGGGCCAAACTTTTCGAGCAATGCATCAAAAGCATCGGTAAGCAAGGATTTGTTATTTTCCTTTGTAGCGGTTGCCATAGGTATCAATAAAAGTTAAAGGGGTTCAACCCAACAGAAAGGTCATCAAACGGCCGGTTCAGAAAGCTGTTGTCCAAATAAAGTTTCACGCGTTCATTATAGCATATTTCCCGCAAACGATTTATAATACCCTAATGCATCGATTTCTCGTTTTAGCAACGGTCTTGTGCGGCGCGTCGCTCCTCGCGCTCCAGGTTTTTAGATTTGACAATGAAAACTATATATGGTAAGTTGTCATTGGTAATGACAACTTTTATCTGTATCCCATGTTTGACGCAAACATCCTCAAAGAAATTGCATTGGAACAAAAGCAGTATATACAGAACAAGGAGATCGGCATACCTCGAGAGAAGCTTCGGGAAGTGAAGCCCTTTTTCGAATTGCCTCACGCGGTTGTTATCGCCGGGATACGACGAGTGGGGAAATCAACGCTTCTTGCGCAGATTATCAAAGAATTCTACGAAGGACAATATTACTACTTCAATTTCGAGGACGAGCGACTTTTGCATTTCAAAAGCCGCGATTTTAACGCTTTATACGAAATACTCCTGGAGCTGTTCGACGAAAAAAAAGTATTCTTCTTCGACGAGATTCAAAACATACAAGGCTGGGAGAAGTTTGTACGCCGCATGCAGGATCGCGGATACAAATTCTTTCTTTCAGGATCAAACGCCACGCTCTTAAGCCGCGAGCTTGGAACGGCGCTTACGGGAAGACATGTCGCGGTGTCTTTATACCCATTTTCATTTCGTGAATTCCTGGCTATGCAGAAGTTTGAAGTTCGGAAAAACTCTCTTTTTCAAACAAGCGAACGCGCAAAGATACGGCGCTTATTCCAGGAATATCTCCAAAAGGGAGGCATGCCAGAATACCTCCAATATGAAAGAAGGGAAATTCTGCGAGGGGTTTACGACGATATTTTGTATAGAGATATTGCGGCGCGATACGAAATTAAAGAAATAGGGGCGCTGAGGGAGCTCGCGCTCTACTATATAAGCAACATAGGCGCGCCCGTCTCCTTTCATAAGCTCAAAGACATGCTTAAGCTTGGCAGTACCAATACGGTAAAGGCGTACACGACATACCTGGAAAACAGCTTTCTGCTCTTTCCCCTGAACAGATATTCCTATTCTGTGAAACAACAATACATTGCGCCAAAAAAGATATACTGTATTGACAATGGGTTGGCTTCGGCTGTCGCGTTTGCCTTTTCTCCCAACAAAGGGCGTTTTCTTGAAAATCTGGTTTTCGTGGAGTTGAGACGAAGAGGAAAACAGTTATTCTACTATAAAACGAAAAATAATCTTGAAGTTGATTTTCTTGCGACGGAAGGGAAACGTCCGGAAGAGCTGATACAGGTTTGCTGGAGTCTTTCCGACAAAAAAACAAAAGAGCGAGAAATAAAGGCGCTGCAAAATGCCCTTGCGGAGCTTCGCATGAAAGAAGGATATCTTTTAACAAGCGAAGAGCGTGAAAAGGTGAAGGTAAACGGCTGTACAATTCACGTCAAACCAGTGTGGGAATGGTGTTTGGAATAATAAAGCGTTATACTACCCTAATGCATCGAATTCTCGTTGTAGCAACAGTCTTGTGCGGCGTAACTCTTCTCGCCCTGCAGGTTTTTGTTTCCCTACAACCAGTTGACGTACAAGCAACTAGCCATTCAGTGAATATCACCGGGCCCACGGCTGGTTCGTGGCAGAAGGGAAATTTTCAGGTGCAGTACGATGCGCAGAACGTAAGCACCTGTGAAGTGTGGACAAACGACGGTGGAGCTGGCTGGACACAGCGTACAACCATAAACTCCTGTACCTCGGGCAGCACTGCCATTCAAGTCGGCCTTTCTGGCTGGTGCTCGGCCGAAGGCTTGAACCAGTGCGGCGTTCGTGTCACGGGATCGCCGCCTCCTGCGGTTGCAGCATTCAACTACACCAGTGCCATACAAACATGGACTGTGCCTCCCGGCGTCACAGAAATCATGGTGGATGTCAAAGGAGCACAGGGACACCAGGCTACAGGAAATAACCACGGAAGAGGAGGACGAGTCCAGGCAAACATTTCAGTAACCCCGGGCGAAAATCTTTCCATCCACGTGGGAGGCGCTGGGAGCCCCGCCAGTGGTGCAATAGGCGGAGCCGGCGGATTCAATGGTGGCGGTAGTGGCGGGAATAGCTTAGGAGGAGGTAATTCCAGTGGCTCTGGTGGCGGCGGCGCTTCTGATATCCGCCAGGGCGGCAATGCCTTGGCAGACCGTATTGTTGTTGCTGGCGGGGGTGGTGGCTCTCTCCATGGATATGTTGGTGGCGCCGGGGGTGGCCTATCAGGCGTCGGAGCGGATATCGGTGGTACGCCGTCTTCCCAGTCTTCTGGAGGAAGTGGCGGTTCTCCAAATCTTGATGCTTTGCCTGCTTGTGGAAACGCAGATCCACGTGCTGGTTCCTCCGGAACGCTTAGTTCTGGCGGCGCTGGCGCCTTTTGCACTTTGTCTTGTTGCCACGGCGGAAGTGGAGGCGGAGGAGGATATTATGGTGGAGGGGGTGGAGGAAATGGGGGTTGGCAAGGAGGCGGTATGGTTGGAGGCGGAGGTTCTGGCTATCCTGACCCAAGCAACCCCCCTATTGGCGTTACGAATATATCGCATACCCAAGGGTTTCAGACTGGCGATGGTCAAGTCATCATCGCCTATACTCCTGGGGGCGTGGCGCAAGATGAAGAATTTTTCTCGATTGACTATACTGTTCCAACAGCTTCATTCAATGTTCCGCCGACGCCGGCTGACGGATCAGACCTGGCGGCAGACTTTCAGATTCAATACGACGCAGACGACGCATTCATCGACACGTGCACGCTTTCCAGCTCTACTAACGGCGGAGGAACCTGGACTCCTCGTTCATCTGCCTGCGGTGCAAACCAAACAGAAATGGGGCTCATCCCTGGTTGGTGTTCTGCGGGAGTAAAATGCTCCATTCGTATTTGGGCCAGGGACTTGGCAGGCAACATCGGAGAACAAGTCCTCCACTTCAAGGGCGCCTTTACCGGAGGCCTGGTGCCTTGCGGAAGAGATACCAACGACCCTCTCACTGCCATAGACGAAAGCCAACCTTGCACCCTGTGCCACGGATTTGTGCTTGTGCATAACGTTATTGAATTTTTCCTTTTACCCAACAACACGAACAACGGCTTTGCCCTGGTAATGCTTTTGGGCGCGCTTATGCTCGTGGTGGGAGGGTTCTCGCTTTTGGTGGGAGGCCTGGGAAATCCGGCGCTGCGGAACAAGGGCAGGCAAATTCTGTTTACCACGATTATCGCGCTGCTTATCATATACGGCTCATGGGTAGCCCTCAACATGCTTTTTGACTTTTTGGGCGCAAGCACATTTACGGGCACGGGCAACTGGTGGCAGGTTACCTGCGGAGGCGGGGGTTGACAATCCTTGCCGGTTTGCTATAATGAAACCATCAATCCTTGGTGAAGGCCTACCCTGCTGGTAGTGAAGGGTTCCGTAAGGGACTAGCCAAGGCTCCCATAAAATCCTCCGCTTTTGCGCGGGGGTTTTATGTTCCAATATCAATAAGGTGTCCGTCCCTTTTTGCTCGTTCAAAAAGCTCCTTTGCGTCTTTCTTGTTTAAAAACGCGCTTCGGATACACCCAGCCCACATATCAGCAAGCCGTATCAATGCCTCGCTTTCTTCCCGTTTCCCTCGCACTATACGGGTTGAGACGCCTCGCGAACGCAAAGCGTTGGTAAGCGCCTTCGCTACCGTTTTGTTGGCGCCGTCAACATACACGCGCGCGGTGTAATCTTTTTCTGCCATGCGTTTGATGGTTTTTTCTATAATCTCAACTACGGGGAAAAAGTAAGGGATGGGCTTTTCGTAGACGCCGAAAAATACATTGCTCTTCGCTATCTTCCGGTCGAGTATTTTGTTCAGGTAGGCAATACGCCGATCGTGCCGGGCGCTATTCCATTTTCTTCTTCCTGTGCGAGCCGCATCCTCAAGCTCCACAGCAGTGTTCTCCAGAGTATCGCGTTCATCTCCAGACACCCCAACAGCAACGGCCGTAAAAACCTTTGAGGAGTCGTCCTGCCCGGCTTCGTCAACGTATACATACAGTTTTTGCATCCTTTATTTTCGCATACGCGGCAGATAAGGCAACCCCCACCACTCAAATCTGAGTGTGGGGGTGAATTTTGCTTGGGGAAACAGCATTGACATTTTCGAAGGAAGTGATACTATAGCAGAAATGATACAGGCGCTTCTCTTGCACATTTTGGCGGGAATCGCGGGACTCTGGGTTGCCATTCGGTTTGTTAACGGGGTGGAGTTTACCGGCCCCGCCTACCTCCTCTTGATTATTGGGCTGGTTCTTGGTATACTAAACGCAACGCTAAAACCCCTATTGAACCTTGTAACCCTGCCCGTACGCATTCTTACGCTGGGCCTTTCCAGCCTTGTTATTAATTTTGTAATGGTTTGGGCGCTGGAGCTATTCTTTGCGGAATTAAACTTTATGGGACTTTTGCCCATACTGTGGACAACTCTTATTGTTTGGGCAGTAACCATTCCCCTTTCTTTGCTAAGCAGGGGGAAAGTATAAAACATTATGAATTTTGACTTCATTATTTCCGGCATTCAAATGTTAGTCGCCATTTTCCTGGTAGTATTTGTATTACTGCAGCAGCGGGGAGCGGCTTTGGGGGCTGCTTTTGGCGGCGACAGCGGCGGCTTTTACGCGGCAAGAAGAGGAATACAAAAACAACTGTATTGGGGAACCATTGTTCTTGGCATTCTGTTTGTTGGGTTGGCGCTTTCGCGACTCATTTTCAGCTCTTAAGCTTTGTGGCAGATTCATTCTCGAATAAACAATCGAACTGGCCTTCTCCTGTACAGTGGAAGCAATTGTACCGCGTGCTGGGCCCAAAAGAAAAAGTCGCGCTTCCCATACTCGTTTTGGTTTTTGTATTCTTTCTGTTTTCTTTCGCGCAAGGGGTGTACTTTTTAAACGCGCTTGTCGTTCCCGCGAAAGGAGGAACCCTGGTAGAAGGTATTGTGGGCTCGCCCCGGTTTATAAACCCATTATACGCCGACGCGAACGACACCGACCGCGATATATCGCAACTGGTGTATTCTGGTATTCTTTCCTACAACAGCCAGGGTGAAATAGTGCCGGATTTGGCCGCCCAAATGCCGGAAATAACCGAGGGCGGAAGGGTGGTAACGGTTTCTTTGCGAGAAGATGTACAGTGGCATGATGGCTCTCCATTTTCCGCGGACGATATTCTGTTTACCGTTGGAGCCATACAAGACCCCGCGACCAGAAGCCCTATTAGGGCAAACTGGATTGGAATAGACGCGGAAAAAGTTTCAGATTACAAAGTGCGCTTTCACCTGCTTGAACCGTACGCCCCTTTTACAGAACGGCTTACCCTAAAAATTCTTCCGGTCCATGTGTGGAAAGAAATTTCACCGGAAAACCTTCCTTTAACCCCTTTGAACCTACAGCCTGTTGGGACAGGTCCCTACACCGTAAAAAACATAAGCCAAAATCGCTCCGGGTTTGTGCGCGAAATTCGGCTGGAAGCAAACGACAATTATTACGCGGAAGGCCCGTTTATTGAATCTGTTACGCTGCGATTTTTTGAAAACGAGGAAGCGTTAATAACGGAGGCAAACAGGGGCTCTATTCACAGCTTTTCCTTAAGCAAAATAGAGAATATTGAGCGCATGAAAAACCCCACCTTTGCCTCGTACGCCTTTGACCTTCCCCGCTATTTCGCGCTGTTCTTTAACCTGGCGGCTCCCCAGGACCAAACAGCGTTCCAAGCGCGCGCCATGCGGCAAGCGCTTTCCCTTGCGCTGAACCGCGACCAGCTTTTGGATACTGTGTTTGGGAACAAGGCAGAACGGGTGGATTCGCCGTTTTTGCCAGACACGTTTGGTTTTGCGAAACCGCAAATTGTACCGGAATATGATCCACAACAAGCGCTCTCCCTTCTCGAAGAACAAGGTTATAGAAAAGAACATGGAAAAATTGGAAAAGCCCAGCTTTCCGCGCAAGCTTTACGGCAAGATTTAATACAGGGAGACAGCGGCCCGGAAGTAACCAAACTGCAGCAATGTTTGGCAAAAGACCCCGCCGTATACCCGGAAGGCACGCAAAACGGAACCTTTGGTCAGCTTACCAAACAAGCGGTCATCGCGTTCCAGGAAAAATACGCCCAGGAAGTATTAGCTCCTTTGGGGCTTTCTGAAGGAACCGGAAAAGCGGGTGAGTTAACCAGAAACAAACTAAACGCTTTGTGTTTTGCGAACTCCGAACAAACCACCCCGCTTGAACTTACCATAGCAACCGTTGACCAGTCGCCCCTTATACAGGTTGCCCGGGAGCTCAAAAAACAATGGGAAGAATTCGGGTTGCAGGTAGAGGTGCAGGCGCTTGCCGCCAACACATTGGAACGCGACGTGTTAAAGCCCAGGGCATACCAAACGCTGTTGTTTGGAGAGGTGCTGGGCGCTATTCCAGACCCCTTTCCTTTTTGGCATTCCACGCAAACGCAGACGCCGGGACTAAACCTTTCCTCGTATGAAAACAAAACACTGGATTCTTTATTGGAATCTACAAGAAAAGAGTCCGGCGAACAAGCCAGAAACGGAATGCTGGAACAAATGCAAGATGTACTGCTCTACGACACGCCCGCGTTATTTTTGTACGATATAGACCACTACTATTTTGTAACCAAAGACGTACAAGGCATTCAGGCTTCGTTAATCGCCGACCCTTCCTGGCGTTTTGCGCGCATTGAAGAATGGTATATACAAACGAAAAGGCAACGGCAGTAACGCTTGCCCTGCCGTTCGAGGCTCTGAGGAGCCCTCAGGCTCTCGAAGAGAGCGAAGTCGAATGGGCTCTCGTGGCGGAACTGGTATACGCGTACGGTTCAGAGCCGTATGCCGCAAGGCTTGTGGGTTCGACTCCCACCGAGAGCACCAAGAATAATAAACTCTAATAACAACAGAACGAACATATGGAGAAAGATTCATCGAGACCGCGCCCGTTTGTACAAAGAAATACGGGCCAGAAAGACGCAAATCTGCGCGTTACCCCGCTTGGCGGGTTAGGCGAAGTTGGGCGCAACATGATGGTAGTAGAATACCAGGGCAGTATATTGCTTATCGATATGGGCTTTCGCATGCCAGAAGAAGATATGCCGGGGGTGGACTACATTATTCCCAACATTTCTTACTTAAAAGGAAAGGAACGGAACATTTTGGCCCTGCTTATTACCCACGGGCACTACGACCACCTGGGCGCCATTCCCTATTTGTTAAAGCAGCTGGGCAACCCGCCTATTTTTGCCGGTAACCTGGCAAAGGCAATTATTATGAAACGCCAGGAAGATTTTGCCAACCAGCCAAAACTGCGCATTACGCCTTTGCAAAACGGCAAAAAATTCGCGCTGGGACCCTTTACCATAGAGCCATTCCGCCAAAACCACAACATTACCGACAACTTTGGGTTTTTAATAAACACGCCCGTGGGAAATATCGTCCACACGTCCGACTTTAAGTTCGACGACGACCCGGTAAACGAACCCGGCACCGATTACAAGCGCCTGAAAAGAATCGGAGACCAGAAGATTTTGCTGTTAATGTCAGACTCCACGAACGCGGAAGAACCCAACCACTCGCTTTCAGAAAAAGTCATTTTCGCCAACTTAGACGAAATTTTCAAACAGGCGCAGGGAAGGATTATTACCGCCACCTTTGCCTCGCTTATAAACCGCGTGCAGCAAATTATTACCCTTTCTGAAAAGTACGGCAGGCACGTGGGTTTGGAGGGGTATTCCATGAAAACCAACGTGGAAATTTCCAAGCAGTTTGGGTACATGAAAATGAAAAGCGGCACTATTTTAAAAACCAAGGATGTGCTGGGCTACCCTGATTCCAAAATTACCATTTGCGGCACCGGCGCCCAGGGGGAAGAACGCGCCGTGTTAATGCGCGTTGTAAACGGCGAGCATCCGCACGTGAAAATCCAAAAGGGCGATACGGTTATATTTTCCTCGTCGGTAATTCCCGGCAACGAGCGCAGCGTGCAGTTTGTAAAAGACCAGCTGTACCGACAGGGAGCCAACGTATTCCACTACAAAATGATGGACATTCACGCGTCCGGCCACGCCAATGAAGAAGAGCTAAAGCAAATGCTGGAGCTTATGCGGCCAAAGTTCTTAATGCCCGTGCACGGCCAATTTTCCATGCTGGTAAACCACGCGAAATTGGCTCAGGGGGAAGGAATCTCCGAACAAAACATATTTGTTATGGAAAACGGGCAAACTCTTTCTGTGGACAAAACGCAGGCCGCTTTGGAAAAAACCAGGGCTCCCGCCAACTACATTATGGTAGACGGCCTGGGCGTGGGCGACGTGGGGGAAGTGGTGCTGCGCGACCGCCAAAATATAGGAAAGGACGGCATTTTCGTTATTATTGCCGTGGTAGACCGGCAAACCGGAAACGTAAAAGGAAGTCCCGATATTATTTCCCGCGGCTTTATTTACCTGCGAGAGTCCAAAGACCTGCTAAAAGAAGTGCGCAAGAAAACCATTTACACCATAAACCAGTCCTCCAAAGTCGAGGGCCCCATTAACTGGATATATGTCAGAGACATCGTGCGCAACCAAATTTCAGAGTTCTTGTTCCACAAGACCGAGCGCCGCCCCATGGTGCTTCCTGTAATAATTGAGGTATAATTGAATTATGCGCGTATTATCGGGAATTCAGCCTACCGGACAACTGCATATCGGAAACTACCTGGGAGCGGTAAAATACTGGACTCTGTTGCAGGAAAAGCACGATTCTTACTTTTGCGTGGTTGACCTGCACGCCTTAACTGTGGAGCAAAATCCCAAGGAATTTGCCAAAACAACCTTGCAAAAGGTTATTGAGCTAATCGCCGCCGGACTGGATCCCGAGCGATGCACCCTGTTTTTACAGTCGCACGTAAAAGAACACACCGAATTGGCGTGGATTTTTAACACGTTAACTCCCGTGGCGGAACTGGAACGCATGACCCAGTTTAAAGACAAGTCCGCCAAGCACAAGAAAAATATTAACGCCGGACTGCTTACCTACCCCGCCTTAATGGCCGCTGATATTTTACTGTACAAGCCAGACGGCGTGCCCGTGGGAAAAGACCAGGAACAGCATTTAGAGCTTACCCGCGCCATAGCAAAAAAATTTAACAACCAATACGGAAAAACATTTGAAGAACCGGACTCTTTAACCCCAAAAGAAGGGGCAAAGGTAATGTCTTTGCAAGACCCCGAAAAAAAGATGTCCAAGTCAGACGCGTCTGCTTCTTATATTTCCCTGTTCGACAGTCCCGAAGATATTCAGAAAAAAATTATGCGCGCCACCACCGATACCGACAACAAAATTCAATACAACCCAATGAAAAAGCCTGGAGTTTCAAACTTACTGCAGATATACTCTTTGTTTGCCGAAGAACAAATACAAGACGTGGAGAAAAAATTTCAGGGCAAGGGATACGCTGATCTTAAAAAAGAAGTGGCAGAGTTGCTTGCAGACAAACTCGACCCGTTTCGCCGCAAGAAGAAAGAACTCGAAAACCGGGAAATTTATATTCAGGAAATCTTAAAACGCGGCGCGAAAAAAGCGTCTTCGGTGGCTGCTGCCACCATGCAGGAAGTCCGCTCTAAAATAGGTCTTGTGCCCGCTTCTTAAAGCCAGCCGAGTTTTCCACTAAAACTCGCAACGTGCTCACGATCCAGCGTTTCCTGCACTTCTGGAAACTTTTCTAATTCGTCTGCAAGAATATTTTTAACCTGCAACGCTTCCTGTTCCGTTTCCCCTTCTACACGCACCGTAAGGTAGGGTGACGTGTTGGAAGCCCGCACCAAACCCCAACCTTTCCTGGTTACTTGCACCCGAACTCCGTCTATAAGGGTGGCTGGATATTTTTGTTTCAGGGCCCGGGTAATATGTTCCGCTACCCGGAACTTTTTGTCGTCCGCGCAAGCCAATTTTATTTCCGGAGTCCGCACGCGCGTTGGAACACCTTCAAATAAAGAAGAAAATGCTCCTTGCTGCCGAGAGGCCAGTTCCAGCATTTTTGCGGCCGCGAACACGCCGTCGTCTATTTTAAAATACTGCTCTACAAAGTAAAAATGTCCCGATACTTCCCCGCCAAAAATGATGTCGGGGTCTTTGCGGAGCGTTTCTTTTATGGGGGCGTGGCCGGTACGATGCATAAGCGGGACTCCGCCGTACCCGGGAATAAGTTCGGAGAGCAGCTGGGAAGATTTTACGTCGAACAGCACTTTTTTTCCTGGGTTCCGGGAAAGCGCGTCTTTCGCGAACACCAAAAGCGCCAAATCGGCTGAAACGAATTCTCCCTTTTCATCCACAAACCCGGCGCGGTCTCCGTCGGCATCCAGGCCTATGCCAAAATCCGCTTTTTCCTGCCGTACCTTTTCCGCCAAATCTTTCATGTTTTGCGGCGCCTCGGGGTCGGGGTCATGGTTGGGAAACGCGGCGTCCGGCTTGGTGTACAGCTCAATAACTTCACAGCCCAATTCGCGAAACAATTCCGGGGCAAACGCGCCCGCGGACCCGTTTCCCGTGTCTACCACAATTCTAAGCTGCCGTTCCAATTTTATATGGGAAAGCAAATACTCCCGGTATGCCTGGTACACGTCAACAGCCTCGAGCGTTCCCTCCTGACCCGTTGCCCAAACTTCTTTTTCGATCATCGCGCGCATTTCCTGGATCTCTTTTCCGAACAGCGGCCACACATCCTTTTTCATCATTTTAAACCCGTTGTAAAAATACACGTTGTGGGATCCGGTAATGTTTACCCCGCCGTCAAACCCAAAGTAGGCAACGGCGAAGTATATAAAAGGAGTAAGCGTTACTCCGGCGTCCGCCACATTGCACCCGGTTGAAAGAACGCCGGAAATAAACGACGCTTTCAGTTCTTTGGCGAACGGGCGAAGTTCGTATCCCACCACAACTTTGTTGCCCCCGTCTTTTTTTATAATAGTCCCGTACGCTTTCCCAATGCCAAAAGCGGCTTCTTTGGTAAGCGTAACCCCGGGAAACGGGCCATAGAGTTTTTCGTATTTGGCTATCTCCCGGGGAGAAAAATCCTCGCCGGCAATACCCCGAATATCGTATTCCCGAAACATAGATTTGGATACCTCACCCATAATGTGGCATTGTAGCACGCCGTTGACGAATTGAGAATATTTTGGTACACTACCTGTATGAGAAATTACGACGTGACCTTCATTTTTTCCCCGCTCTTGGAAGAGTCTTCGCTGAACGACACGCTCTCTAAGCTCGCCTCTTTTGTGCAAGAAAAAGGAGGAATCCTGGGAAACCAGCACATAAAGGGAAAACGCCCCTTGCTTGCCCCTATCGGCAAACATAAGGAAGGTTTTCTGGCAACCCTTTCTTTTAGCCTCGTCCCGGAACATCTGGAAGCGTTTGAAAAGTACTGTAAAGAGCAAAAAGATATTCTGCGCTTTTTGGCCGCAAAGCACATACGACACGCCACAAAAGCCCAGCCAACTATTGCCCGGCCGCATCCCACTCCTGTTTTGTCGGCAGCTGCGCCAGAAACACCGGCTTCCCTCACCGAGGCAAAATCTGAAGAAAAAATTGATTTAGAAGACATTGACAAAAAGTTAGAAGAAATCTTTAAAGAAACGTAAGTATGAATTTCAACCGCGTCGTTATTATTGGAAACGTGGTGGCAGACCCGGAAAGCCGGACAACGCCTTCCGGTCAGCAGGTGTGTTCCCTGCGCGTGGCAACCAACCGCGTGTGGACCGACAAAACAGGCCAAAAACAGCAAAAAGCGGAATTTCACAGCGTGGTGTTGTGGCGCAGGCTGGCTGAAATTGCTTCCCAGTATCTTCGCAAAGGAAGTATGGTCCTTATTGAGGGAAGGCTGGAAACCAGAAGCTGGGACGACCAGCAGGGCAACAAAAAATACCGCACCGAGATTATCGCCGAGAACATGCAATTGGGCCCAAAGAGTTTTGGGCGGGCAGGAGAATCGCAACCTGCCCAAAACCAAACTCCATCTCAAAAAGACGAACAACCAAAGGACGAAATCCCCATTATTGAAGAGGACGAAGAAATAGACGTAAAAGATATTCCGTTCTAACCATGGAGTGCTATTTTTGCAAAAAAAACATAAAAGAAGTTGATTTTCAGGATACCGTACTATTACGGCGCTTTATCTCTGGTCTTGGAAAAATAAGAAAGCGGACTCGCACCGGCCTGTGCGCAACCCACCAACGGAAAATTTCCACAGCCGTAAAACGGGCCCGCCACTTAGGCCTTTTTGCCGCCACCGGCAAGTAATTCATCCCTAATTTTTTTGGCCAGGGCCGGGTTCTCTTTCAAAAACTTTTTGGAAGCGTCCATTCCCTGGCCGAGTTTTGCGTCTCCAAGCTGCAGCCAGCTTCCCGCTTTCTTTACCACCCCCTCTTTTACGCCCGCTTGCAGCAAGTCGGTTTCGTAAGAAATTCCCTCGTTGTAATAAATATCGAACTCTGCCGTGCGGAAAGGAGGAGCAACTTTGTTCTTTACGATTTTCGCGCGTATGCGAGAACCGATAATTTCGTCGCCATGCTTAATTTGCGCCGCCCTTCTGACCTCAATGCGCACGGAGCAATAAAACTTTAACGCCAAGCCTCCCGGCGTGGTTTCCGGATTGCCAAACATTACGCCCACCTTCATGCGAATTTGGTTAAGAAAAATAACGCTGGTTTTTGTTTTTGCCACAAGCCCGGAAAGTTTGCGCAGAGAGGCCGACATTAACCTTGCCTGCAAGCCAATTTGAAATTCGCCCATTTCACCGGCTATCTCGGTTTTCGGGGTTAAGGCCGCCACCGAGTCTATTACCAGCACGTCTATTTCTCCGGAACGCACCAATGTTTCCACAATTTGCAGGGCCTGCTCTCCCGAGTCTGGCTGGGAAATTAACAAATCGTCTGTTTTTACGCCAATGCGTTTGGCGTAATCCGGGTCCATGGCGTGCTCGGCGTCAATAAACGCGCCCACCCCTCCTTTTTTCTGGGCTTCTGAAATAACATGCAACGCAAGCGTGGTTTTGCCCGCGGATTCCGGGCCGTAAATTTCAATAATCCTGCCTCGGGGAACTCCTCCCACGCCAAGCGCCAAATCCAAAGAAATGGAACCGGTGGGAATAATGTCCACATCCACATGCCTGGCTTCCGACATTTTCATAATGGCTCCTTCGCCAAAACGCTGCTTAATCTCGTCTAACGCCTCTGCTAGGTCTTCGGCGTATTTTTTTGGTTCTTTCTTTTTTGCCATGCGTTTATAAAAATTAGTAATTTGTTAAGGGTTTATCCATTCTTCATCTCCTTGTTCTTCTTGTTGTAAAGCGCGGCGTCCGTACACTTCGCGGGGTTTTGCACCCTCGCCCGGGCCCACTACTCCTTTTTCTTCCATAATGTCTATGAGGCGTGCCGCCCTGGCATACCCAACTTTCAGCCTGCGCTGCAGCAGGGAAGCTGACGCTTTGCCCGATTCCACCACCACGCGTTTTGCTTCTTCGTACAGGGGGTCGTCGTCTGAATCATCAAATCCATTTTCCAGCCCCTGCATGGCGCTCTGGGAAAGATCGGAAGAGCTTGTCATATCTTCCCGGTCCATTTCCTGTGTTTGGGAAGCAATCCACTCTACAATTTTCTTTACCTCCTTTTCTGAAACATACCCTCCCTGAATGCGGCGCGGCTTGGTAAATTCTGAATTTACAAACAGCATATCTCCCTGGCCTAACAGTTTTTCCGCTCCCGCGCTGTCTAAAATGGTTCTGGAATCAATTTGCGAAGCAACCTGAAAAGCCATGCGCGAAGTAATATTTGCCTTAATTAAACCGGTAATTACTTCTACCGACGGCCGCTGGGTAGCCAGCACCAAATGAATTCCCGTAGCCCGCGCCATTTGCGCCAAACGCACAATCATGCCCTCTAACTCTTTTCCTCTGGCTGCCATTAAGTCAGCCAGCTCGTCTATGACTGTTACTATATACGGAATTTCTTCTACTCTGGCAGCCGGCGGATTCCCTTTTTTTATTTGCTCTGTGTAATAGGCGTGATATCCCCGAATGTCGCGAACGCGAACTTCAGAAAATACAGAAAAACGCCGCTCCATCTCCTTCACAAGCCATCTGAGCGCGTTCAGGGTTTGCTGCGTGTCAAAAATAACAGGAGTAAGCAAATGAGGCAAATCGTTATACACGGGAAACTCCACGCGCTTGGGATCTACTAAAATAAACCGCAGCCTGGAAGGCGGGTTTTTGTACAGCAAACTAATAACAACATTGCCAAGACCAATGGTTTTCCCGGAACCCGTAGCCCCCGCAACCAGCAAATGCGGCATACGGGCCAGGTCGGAATAAATAGGAGTTCCCGAAACGTCTTTTCCCAGGGCAAGCAATAAACTTCCGGTGGATTCTTGAAACTCATCTGATTCCACTAAACTGCGCAGCCTGACGGTAGCTCGCGTTTTATTTGGAATTTCCACGCCCACCAAAGCGCGGCCCGGAATAGGGGCTTCAATACGCAACGGATGGGCGGCCAGGGCCAAAGCCAGGTCGTTTTGCAGCGACGTAATTTTGGAAAGCTTAATCCCTTCTGCGGGTTTGAACGCGTACTGCGTAACAGCCGGCCCCACGTTTACTTCTGAAACTTCTACCGGGATATCAAAGTTTTGCAGGGTTTTTTTAATAATGGCAGAATATGTTTTTACGTCGCCCGCATTCGGGGCTCCGCGTTCTTGTTCAAGCAAATCGGTAGGCGGAATGGTATAGTCCCCGGAAACCGGCGGAATTGCTTCTTTTTTTTCTTCCTCCTTTTTCTCTTCCTGCTCAAATACCGTGCTCGTTTGCACTTTTGGTTCGCGCTCTACTTGTGAAACCTGAAACTTGGGGGCAAAAATTTTCTTTACTTTTTCCTTCGCGTCTTGTGCGAACGAGGGCTTTTCTTTTTCCGCCTGCTCGTGCGGCAGCAGCTGCCAGAATATAACAGCGGCCGTGGCCACCAGCGCCAAAAAAATAATTTCCGCCACCCAAAAGCCAAAAGCCGTAAACAAGGGCCACGACGCCCCCACTCCAATTAACCCGCCAAATTCCTGCGCTTGGAGCCCCCTGTTCCTGGCAAAGGTAGATAAAATGCCGCTTACCCCAACCACCAGCAAAAACAGGGTAATAAACGGCGTTATTGAGCTGTATTTTTTCATGCTCCATAGCACAATGGCGCACACGGCCAAAAATACCGGAAAAACAAAAACTCCTCTTCCCAGCAAGAGTTGAGTCCCCTGCAATACCAGTTGTCCCGCCGATCCCGCCTTGCCAAAAAACGCGAACACGAAAATGCCGGCCAGCGCCACAAGCGCGATGGCTAAAATCATGCGCTTGGCGCGCTCGGGAACCTCAAAACCAACGTGCGGCATGGGAACATGAACCCCCTTTCCATTTTTCTTTTTTTTCTTTCCCACAATACCACTATTATACAGGCTTTATTAAAGCAATTCAAACCAAGAATTCCCCAAATCTGCGGCAAGTAGTAAACTAAAGAAGTTACTCCGCCCTTGATAGGTATTCTCCGAATTTGCGGAAGGCTTGGGCACGCTGGGAAAAGGAATTCTTTTCCTCCAAAGTCATGTCCGAGATAGTTTTTGTTTTGCCTTTGGGGATAAAGATTTTATCGTAGGGCATTTCGTCTTTATCTTGATTGTGGATTTCCTCTGCTATTTCACCCCGCATTATCCCTTCGAATAATACCGGCTCCTGGCCAGGTTGACAAAATGCAGCCATAGTTTTAAAGTATGCCTTTCTTGATTCGCCTTGGAGCAGCTTAAATATGCCCTTAAACCCGATAGAATGAATGACAAACTTGGGCAAGGCTCCCGGAAAATTGTTGTACGCCTCAAAAAACAAACCAGTATCTTCCAACACTACGGGCTTTTGCAGTTTTTCTGCCAGCTTTTTGGCAGCGCTCCGGGCAATTTCGTCTAAACTGCTGTCGTGGTTTTCTTCATACTCCATATCCAAATGCTCTAACTCGATAGCGTAATTTTTGAGTATATCCTGAACCTCTTGGAACTTATGCTTGTTGGTTGTAACAAACGTTACTTTCATGCACATACTCTACCAAAAAATCGCCAAGGTGGCCACCTCGAGCAACCTAATCTTTATCCAATAAGAGGTCATTAACTCCCGCGATCGCTGTAATTATTGACCTCGTTTCTCGCACGCAATATAATGGAGGTATGAAACCTTATGGAGAAATTACCAAAGCGATTCTTCTTGGAGTTGGAGTTGCTGGTGTGGTGGTGGTTGTTGCGGCGGCCCCTGGGATATTGCTTGCTGCAAAACTTTTTGATCAAAATCACAAACAATTCCCCGGAAAATATGAAAAGAAAAGGGCCGCGCGAACAATCCAAAGGCTCCAAAGAAACAATCTTCTAGTAGTAAAGAAAAGAGGGGGAGAATTTGTATTCGAACTTACAAAAGAAGGAAGACGAGAGTTTAAAGAAATTCAGCGCAAAGAAAACCTTCTGAAAAACCTACAAATTACAAAGCCTGCGCGCTGGGACGGCAAATGGCGAATTCTACTTTTCGACATTCCAGACCAATTACACAAACAAGCTCGTGATATTTTACGAGCAAAGCTAAAAGAGTGGGAATTTTATCCCCTGCAGAAAAGCGTATGGGTATGCCCCTGGCCGTGCGAAAAAGAGATTCAACTTGCCGCAGAACTCTACGGAATATCACAATATGTTAATGTTGTGGTAGCTGAAAAAATCTCTGAGGACACTATCCTCCGAAAACACTTTGGACTATAGTGGGTCATTAACTACAGCGATCGCTGAGGTTAGTGACCTACACATTCTGTACTTATGTTCCAAAACGAAAACGCCCCATTTCGGGGCGTTTCGATGTTATTTCTCCGCCGGGACTTTGGGTTTAAAGCCGGTGCCCGCGGGAATGAGTTTGCCTATAATCACGTTTTCCTTGAGCCCGCGCAGTTTGTCTTCGCGGCCTTCCAAAGCCGCCTGGATTAACACGCGCGAGGTTTCCTGGAAGGAAGCCGCGGACAAAAAGCTTTCGGTGGTTAAGGCAATCCGGGAAATACCCAGCAACAAGTCTGAAACGTGGGGAGGATTTTTGCCCGCCGCCTCTACCTTTGCTTTTTCTTCCATAAAGGCTCCTCTCTCGATTATCTCGCCTTCCGCAAAACGGCTATCGCCCCGATCTCCAATACGAACGCGAGAAAACATTTGGCGCGTAATTACTTCGATATGCTTGTCATGAATAGAAGCTCCTTGCGAGGTATAAATGCGCTGCACTTCTTTTGCGATGTAGCGCTGGGTAGTTTCCTTGCCGCTTGTCTTAAACAGTTCGTCCAGGTCCAGGTTTCCCTCACACAGCTGCTGGCCCCTTTGCACCTGGCTGCCTTTTTGCACCCACAGGCCGCGCTTTGCGGGAATTTCGTATTCTACAATGTCTTTGTCTTTTTCTTCGCCAGCTAACGAACTGGTTTTGGTTTTTTTGCCCCGAGTCTTTTTCGCGGGCGTGGCGGCATCGTTTTTTCCGCCAATGGTCTTAATGCGAATTACGTTATCTGCCGTAATGTCTTGCACCACTCCTTCCACTTCAGAAAGAATGGCTTTTCCGCCAGGCACGCGGCCTTCAAAAATTTCTTCTACGCGCGGCAACCCCTGCGTAATGTCGCCCCCGGACGCCACGCCTCCCGTATGGAAGGTACGCATGGTAAGCTGGGTTCCGGGTTCCCCAATAGACTGGGCGGCCACAATTCCCACGGCAGATCCCAGCTCGGCCGGCTTGCTGTTCCCCAAATCCCAGCCATAGCATTTTTGGCACAGACCTCGCGCGGTTTTGCAAGACAACGGCGAACGCACGCGAACTTCAGTAATGGAATCGTCTTCTCCTATGTTCATTGCCGTGTCCCAGTCAATGTATTCACCTTTCTTTGCGTGGCTTCCAACCGCTTCCGCCGCCACGCGTCCGCCAAGTTTTAGAACAATGTTCTGCCCCAAATCTTCCGCATCTTTCTTTAACACCACGATTCCCTGCGTATCTTTACAGTCTATTTCTGAAATTAACATATCATGCGACACGTCAATAAGACGGCGCGTTAAGTACCCGGCCGTTGAAGTGCGCAAGGCGGTATCCGCCGTTCCTTTTCGGGCGCCGTGCGTGGAAATAAAGTATTCCAATACGTCAAAACCTTCCTTAAAGGAATTTTTTACGGGCAGCTCGATAATGCGGCCCGCCGGGTTAATTACCAACCCTTTCATGCCGGACATTTGAATGGGTTGCGACCACGAACCGCGCGCCCCCGAATCAATAATCGAAAACACCGAACCTCCTTCGGGCAAGGTTTTGGGCACCAGTTTTTCAATGGTAGATTTTACGCGCTGCCAAATTTCAATTACTTTGGCTGAACGCTCCTCTTTCGAAAGCAGCCCATGGCTCCAATGCTGGTCAATAACTTCAATTTCTTTTGCAGCTTCCTCCAGCAGCGCCTTCTTTTCGGTCGGCACGATCAAGTCGTCCATACCCCAGCTTACGCCAGACTTGGTAGCGTATTCAAAACCCAAAGACTTAATGCCGTCCAAAATGGCCTGGGCTTTATCCGGGTATACCTTAATCATTTCAGCCGTAATGGCGCCAAGCTTTTTCGCGGTCATTTGCTCGTTTTTGTATTGATAGCCTTCCGGGAGCAGTTCGTTAAAAATAATTCTTCCCGCCGTAGTTTCCACCAGTTTTCCTTGCATAAGTACCTGTATGGCCTGGCGCAAACCGACAACATCGTTTCCATACGCCAGCAAAGCTTCGTCTGGAGTTCCAAACATTTTTTTGGCCGCGTCCTTTTGCTCCTCCATGGTTGTTAAGTAGTAACAACCCAGCACCATATCCTGGCGCGGCCCCACAATAGGGTTTCCGGTAGCGGGTTTCAGCAAGTTTTCTGCAGACAACATAAGCGTTTTGGCTTCTTCCTGCGCTTGCGCGGAAAGGGGCACGTGTACCGCCATTTGGTCGCCGTCAAAGTCCGCGTTAAACGCTTCACACACCAAAGGATGCAGCTGGATTGCTTCCCCTTCCACCAATATCGGATAAAATGCCTGGATTCCCAAACGATGCAGGGTAGGAGCGCGGTTTAACATTACCGCCTTGTCTTTTACCACTTCTTCCAAAATGCCCCACACTTCGTCGGTTTCCTGCTCGATAAGCCGAGAAGCCCCGCGCACGTTGTACGCCAGTTCTTTCTCTAACATATTTTGGATAACAAACGGCTTAAACAACTCCAGCGCCATGCGTTTGGGCAAGCCGCATTGGTATAACTGCAAAGCGGGCCCTACCACGATAACGGAACGCCCGGAGTAATCCACGCGCTTTCCCAACAGGTTTTGGCGAAAACGCCCTTGTTTTCCTTTCAGCATATCGGCCAGGGATTTTAACAAACGCTTTCCTCCGGTGGTGGCCGCGGTCATGGTGCCTTTTCTCATATTGTTGTCGATTAAGGCGTCCACCGCTTCCTGCAGCATGCGTTTTTCGTTGCGCACGATAACGTCGGGCGCCCCGATTTCCAGCAAATACTTTAACCGGTTGTTCCGGTTAATTACCCTTCGGTACAAATCGTTTAAATCGGAAGAAGCGTACCGGCCGCCGTCCAACTGCACCATAGGGCGCAAATCCGGAGGCAATACGGGAATCACGTTCAAAAACATCCACTCCGGGCGAATATTGGCGTTTATCATTCCCTGGACCGCTTTTATGCGCAACAACAGCTTCTTTCGGTTGGGCAGGCTTACCTTTTCCAAATCCTGGTATAATTTTTTAAGCAGCGCTTTCAGGTCGATTTCTTCAAATACCTTGCGCAACGACTCGGCTCCCGTGCCGGCCTCAAATACCTCGCCGTATTTTAAGGCCAAACTTTGATATTCCAGCTCGGTAATAATTTTCAGTTTTTCCAAAGAGTGTAACTCTTGCCTTGCCTTGTCCCTCGCGGCTTTCAGGGCTTCTTTTTCCTTTCCTTCCAAGCCTTTGGATTTTTGCTTCCATTCTTTTTCAATTTCTTCCAAAGCCTTTTCTCGCGCCTCTTCGTTTATTTCAGTTACCACGTACGCGGCAAAATAAATAACGCGCTCTAACGCCTGGGCGCCCAAGTCCAGTACCATGCCCATGCGGGAGGGCACGCCGCGCAAAAACCAAATGTGGGAACAAGGGGCCGCTAACGTAATGTGCCCCATGCGCTCACGGCGTACGGAAGATTTGGTAACTTCCACGCCGCACCTATCGCACACCACGCCCTTGTAGCGAATTTTCCGATACTTGCCGCAGTAACATTCATAATCCTTTTCCGGGCCAAAAATACGCTCGTCAAAAAGCCCGTCTTTTTCCGCTTTTTGCGTGCGGTAGTTTATGGTTTCTGGCTTGGTAATTTCCCCGTGAGACCACGATAAAATGTCTTCGGGGGAAGCTAGCTTTATACGAATGGCTTCTAGGTCAACCACTCTCATGTATTATTTTCTGTATGGTTTTTTTTCATCTTCGTCTTCTTTTTGTTGTTTTCCTTTTACTTCAATCTGCAAAGCCAAAGAACGCAGTTCATTTAACAGCAGATTAAAGGAAGCCGGCAGGTTGGGCGTTTGAATGGGCTGGCCCCGCAAAATAGCTTCGTACGTGGCTGCCCTTCCCGGCACGTCGTCAGATTTAATAGTAATCATTTCCTGCAACGTGTGGGCCGCGCCATATCCTTCCAAAGCCCACACTTCCATTTCCCCGAACCGCTGGCCGCCAAATTGCGCTTTTCCTCCCAAAGGCTGCTGGGTAATTAACGAGTACGGGCCAATGGAACGCATGTGGATTTTATCTTCCACCATGTGGATTAGCTTCATCATATATTTGTAGCCCACCGTAATTTTGCCCGGGAATGGCTCCCCGTCCCTGCCGTCGTACAACTGCACTTTCCCGTCTGTGGGCAGGCCCGCTTTTGCCAGCTCGGCCTTAATGTCTTCTTCCGTAGCGCCCGCAAGTCCGGGGGTCACCGCGGCATATCCCAGTTCATGCGCCGCCCAGCCCAAGTGAGTTTCTAAAATCTGCCCGATATTCATGCGGGAAGCCACGCCAAGCGGGTTTAAAATCATGTCAACGGGGGTTCCGTCTTCCATGTACGGCATGTCAGCCTCTGGAAGCACTACGGAAATAACTCCTTTGTTTCCATGGCGTCCGGCCAACTTGTCGCCGCGCTGCACCCTTCGCAACTCTGCTATTTCCACGTGAATTCGTTTCATAACGCCGGGTTCCAACTTGTGGCCGGCTTCCCGGGAAAAGACTTTTACGTTAATAACGCGGCCTCGCTTTCCGTGGGGCATAAGCAACGAAGTGTCTTTTACGTCGCGCGCTTTTTCTCCAAAAATGGCCCGCAGCAGCCGCTCTTCTGCCGTAAGGTCAGCCTCTCCTTTTGGTGAAATTTTTCCGACTAAAACATCGTTTGGCCCGACTTGGGCTCCCACCCTAACCACTCCTTCTTCATCCAAATCCTTTAATTTTTCTTCTCCCACGTTTGGAATGTCAGACGTGGTAACTTCCGGCCCCAGTTTGGTTTCGCGAACGTCGCACGTAAAGTCTTCCAGATGGATAGACGTGTACACGTCGTCCCGGGCCACGCGCTCTGAAATAATAATGGCGTCTTCATAGTTTCCTCCGCGCCAAGGCATAAACGCCACCAGCAGGTTCGTTCCCAAAGCCAGTCTGCCGCGGTCAATAGCGCCTCCGTCCGCGATAACCTCGCCTTTCTTCACCTTCTGGCCTTTTTGCACTATGGGTTTTTGGTGGAAACACGTGTATTGGTTGGTGCGGACAAAATTGCGAAGTTCGTATTCTCTGGTTTTTTTGGTTGTCGTTTTTCCGGACGTGCCAGCAGAACGCACCACAATATGTTTTGCGTCCACTTCCGTTACTTCGCCATCCTCTGTAACCACCACCACTAAACCGGAATCTTTTGCCACGCGAGCTTCGTATCCGGTTCCAACCAAGGGAGCCTGTGGTTTTACCAAAGGTACTGCCTGGCGCTGCATATTAGAGCCCATTAACGCGCGGTTCGCGTCGTCGTTTCGTAAAAACGGAATAAGCGAGGTAGCCAGAGAAATAAACTGCTGGGGCGAAACGTCAATATAATCCACTTTATCGCGGTCTACCATGCCAGGTTCCCCTTTGGTTCGCGCTTCTACTTTTTCTGAAACAATATTGCCTGCCGTATCAATGTCAATACCGGCGTTGGCGATATTATGCTGTTCTTCCTCGTACGCGCCAAGGTACTCTACCTGATTGGTAACCCTGCCTTTTTCCACTTTATAATACGGAGTCTCTAAAAATCCGTATTCGTTAATTTTTGCATACTGCGCCAAATGGCCCACCAAACCAATATTCGGGCCTTCCGGGGTTTGAATGGGACAAATACGTCCGTAGTGGCTTGGCTGCACGTCTCGCACTTCAAATCCGGCGCGCTCTCTGGTTAATCCTCCCGGGCCCGTGGCTGAAACCCGGCGTTTGTGCTCTAATTCTGCCAGTGGATTTTCGTTGTCCATAAACTGGGTAATTTGGGAAGACGTAAAGAATTCTTTTACCACAGCCATTACCGGACGCGGATTAATGAGCTGGGCGGGAGTAATGGTGGCCGGATCTAATGTAGACATCCGGTCTTTTACGATACGCTCCATGCGCATAAAGCCCACACGCATTCTGTTTTGCAAAAATTCCACAAACGTGCGTACTCTGCGGTTTCCCAGGTGGTCAATTTGGTCGGGTTCAGCTCCCGGCGTGTTGTTTAACCTGATAACCTCTTTTAACACCTCTACCACGTCTTCTAGGTGCAATACTCTGTCTTCCACCGTAACTTCGTCTGCTTCTTTGCCCTGTTTTTTTCGCAATCCGGGCAAACGCTGCAGGGTTTTCCATCTTCCTACGCGAGACAGATCATACCTCTCGAAATTGAAGAACATATTCCAAATAAGCTCTTTGGCGGTATCTGGCGTAACATAATCTCCCGGGCGCAGCCTGCGGTAAATTTCCACCAACGCCTCGCCCTGGTCTTTACTTCCGTCTTTCTTTAACGTTTCTTCTATATAACTCACCTCGCCCTTGTCCACGCCAGAGAACAATTGTACGATATCCTCATTTTTTTCTACGCCAAAAGCGCGCAACAGCGTGGTCGCGGGCGCTTTTCGTTTGCGGTCTATGCGCACGGCCAAAAAACCCGAGCTTTCCGTTTCAAACTCAAGCCAGGCGCCCCGATTGGGAATAATTTTAGCGCCAAATACCTTTCTTCCCTGCACGTTTTGCGCGGTAAAAAACGCTCCCGGAGAACGGATAAGCTGGGAAATGGCAACGCGCTCTACCCCGTTTAACACAAATGTTCCGCGCTCGGTCATTAAGGGAAAGTCGCACAGAAATACTTCTTGTTCTTTTACCTCCTTGGTTTTTACGTTAACTAAACGAGCTTTCAGGCGCAAAGGGGCTTCATAGGAATCGTCGTTCCTTTTTGCCTCTAGTTCCGAAGAATAGTTCGCTTCGCCCAGTTTGTAGTCCAAAAACCACAGCTCAAATTCTTTTTTGGTATAATCGCGAATAGGAGAAATTTCGCCCAGCAGTTCTTTTAATTGCTGCTGCCAAAAAACGCCCCAACTCTCGTGTTGGACTTCCAGCAAATACGGGAGCTCTAAATGCAAAGAAGATTTTCCGAAATCCTTAAGTGGAAGGGGAGGTAAAGGCATACGCGCAAACAAAAGGGCCCCTTATGAAAGCTTAAAGGGTACCCTCTTTATTTAGTATAGAAAAAATGAGGGAGTCAAAATAATTTGAAAAAACCTATACCCGAATCCGGGTTACAGCTAGTATATCAGATTAGGCAAAAAACGTCAAGGGCAGGCGTTACTACCCCGTCTTCTTTCTTGCGATGCGCCGAATAACCAGGAAAGCAATAATCATGAACACCAATACCGGCAACCCCGCAAACAAGATTAAGGATGTGGCGGTAAACTCAAATCCTCCCACGGTAACCTGGTCTGGAAAAGAAACCTCCTGATCGCCTCCATTGGCTTCCTGGGAAGTTATTAAATCTTCCAGGGTTACATTCTCTAAAAGCGCCACCTCCCCTTCTGCGGTCGCGCTTTTTATTTGAAACTGGTATGCTTCCGCATCGTCTAAGCCGATTACCAAAACAGAATGTTCCTGGCTCGCTTCTCCCGCTAATACAGAAAAAGCGTAACTTCCCGCAGGCCCGTAATCAACCCGCGCGTTTGCCGCTTTATTTGTTTCCCAGAAAATCTGAATACTGTTTGGCCCTACGCGCTCTGCCCGAAGGTCTAGAATTTGCAGTTCTTCACCGGTCGGCTCGGGGCCAGGCGTTGGGGTTGGCGGGGCAACAAGAGTTGGGTCTGGTGTTGGCGGAGGCGGCGGAGGAGGGGTTGTGGCGCCCTGGGTAATTTGTATGGTCGCGCTTTGCGAGCTCGGCAAACTTAAAATGTTTTGGTTGTCTGAGTCGCGCAATACCGCGGCTCCAGAGGTAAAAGCAAGTACTGCCTGGCCCGTTACCCCTGCCTTCACGCGAAAGTCCACGGCAGCTATTTTTTGGACTCCGGAAAACCCGGGGGTGGGAGTCCCCCCGGAAATATTCACCCGCCCATTGATGGGCAAAGGGTCTGTTGGACGGGGTTCTGCGATGAGACTCATTGCTGATCCCGCAGTATCAATCTTCTGCACGTCGAGTTTGTCTGCGGGATACGTAAAGTACGCGGCAACCGCGTTTACGTTTTGCCCCTGGGTGTTTACCATGATGGTCGCGCGAAACGTTTGCCCGGGCGCAAAGGTTCCCGACGAAGGAGTAAAATACAACGTAGCTGACTGCGCAAACGCAACAGAGCTTATTGCCAATCCACCCCCTATTATGGCCAGAAATACGAATTTCCTCATTGTGTAAAGTATAGCACTATGGCTTCCAATTGGAAAGCATAATGCTAAAATCAAAAATGTTAATAACGTTGTCGCCGTTTAAGTCGCAGGTTGCCGTGGTTTTCAACCAGTTGGAAAGCAGGGAGCTTAAGTCAAACACATTCACTTTCCCGTCGCCATTGCAGTCGCCCTTCACGCTTACCCCTCCCGTAGTACCTCCGCCTCCGCCTCCTCCGCCGCCCCCGCCGCCTCCTCCGCCGGTGGCCGGACTCGCGACACTAAACTCAATGGTAAAATCTGTCGCGTTCGGATTTCCCGCCTCGTCCTGGCACCGAACATAGTAGGTAAACGTATTGCCGTTGCTCAATCCGGAAACCGCCGTGGAGTGGCTTGTGGCGCCGGTCGTGCTAAACGCATTTGTCATGGAAGCATACGCGACACCCGTGCCGGTAGCATAGCGGCACGCGGCGTTTTCGTCCGTCGTAAGAGAAATAGCCGTAGAAGTGGTACCCGCAGCCAAGGCGCCGGCGGGAGCGCCGCTGGAACGGGAAGGAGCGGTGGTGTCGGGAGTTTGGGCTACGCTAAATTCAATAAGAAAGTCGTCGCTATTGGCATTCCCCGCCCCATCCTGGCAGCGCGCGAAATAGGAAAAGGTATTGCCGTCGGAAAGCCCCGATACCGTCGTGGAATGCGCAGTAGAGCCGGTTGTGCTGAAAGTATTTGTCATAGATCCATACGCAACCCCTGAAGAAACGGCGTATCTGCACGTCGCTGACTCATCGGTCGTAAGCGAGATCGACGTAGAAGCCGTTCCCGCGGTAAGCGTGCCGGCGGGAGCGCCGCTGGAACGGGAAGGAGCGGTGGTGTCGAGCGGATCGCCTGGATCGTCTACACTAAATTGAATCAAGAAATCAGTTGCATTCGCGTTCCCCGCGCCGTCGGAACAGCGCGCGAAATAGGAAAACGTGTTTCCGTCGCTCAATCCTGAAACCGTGGTGGAATGGGACGTGCCGCCGGTGGAAGAAAAAGTATTCGGCATAGAGGCGAAACTCACGCCCGAGCTGGTGGCGTATTTGCACGTGGCGTTTTCGTCGGTAGTCAGAGAAATGGAAGTCGAAGTGGCGCCTGCGGCCAGCGTGCCGGTCGGGGCGCCGTTGGAGCGGGATGGCGCGGTGGTGTCGGGCACAACCAATGTATAGCTCCCGGTGGTGGAACCCGCAATGTTTAAAATATTCGTATCGTCTGATTTTAACGCCAACGAGCTGGCGTCATACGTAAGGTTTGCCGTGCCTCCTCCCACTGCCTGGAACGTAATCGTGGCCACCAAATTATTGTTGCCCGTTACCCCGGGATGGGAAGCCTGAATCCTCACCTGATTGCTGGTGGAAGCCGCCTCCCAATATTCAATAAATACTCCTCCCGCAGTACTCACATTGGTTACCGAAAGCAAAGAAGAATTAAAGTTAAGATATGCCTTTATAGAAGTTACGGCTTGGGAGCTCCCGACGGCGATGCGCAGTTCCACCTGGAAGGTATCGTTTACGTCGAACGTGCCGCTTGAAGGCGACACGAAATACAGCGCTTCGTTCGCTCCCGGCGAGACCTGCGCGAGAAACACTTGCGGAGAAGCGATATGCTCGGGCAAAGAATCATTAAGCGCGCGCAAACCCACTACCGCAAGGCCCGCAAGCATAATACCGGCTCCGATTATTGCAATGCGTTTTCGCATAATTAAGACGCTACTCCTCAATTTTGCCGACAAGCAACCCGAGCAGGGTTTTCACCTCTGCCTGGGCCTGGACCTCGGTGGAGCTTTCCGTGAAGCGCACCCACTGGGCAAGGATTTGCTCGTCACCAATGGCCCGCACCGAGTTTTCGAGAAGGAGGCGCGTGTCAAAATCCACTTCGGCGTCTGACTGGAGCACGTTCTCAATAAACAGCTTGGTAAAGGCAAGGGTGCGCTCGTTTACCTTTTGGGCAGAAAGAGCCGCCTGGGCGTCCCGAAACTGGCTTTGCGCGTTCATATACTGCATGGCGAAAAACACGTTGCCAGCCAGGAGGATGAGGATAGCGATGATGAAAATGATTTTAGGTTGTTTCATGAAAAATCCATTAGTTCTGCCGTTTTCTCATTCTATCACGCCAGAAGTTGAGCAGCAATAACAGGACTACCCCGATCAGAACAGCCGTCTTCCAATCTACGACCTTGAGCCACCAATTGCTGGCCTTGAGCTCGATGTTCGTATGCACTCCAGCTCCTTCTTGGACTTGAAACACTTTGCCCTGGTGGATAAGATAGCCGGGCGCTTCGACTAAAAGATAATACGAACCTTGCGGCACCAGGAATGAGTATCTGCCGGTGATGTCGGTAAGCTGGGGGTTCTCCTGTTGATAATCCTTGGCTCCCCACAGCTCGTACTGGCTGGCTTGGGCGTTCCACCAATACAGAGAAACAACGGCGCCGGGAATACGCGTTTCCCTGCCCCCGCTTCGCTCATACACATACCCTTCCGGATCCACCACGGTAACCAGGCGTATGGCTCGTGTGCCCAGCTCTGGATCTTCGTATTCAATGACCGTAAGAACCTCATACTCCCCCTCCACCGCGGGAGCTTGAATGTCGGCAGTCCAGAGACCTTGCTCGTCTGGGCCGATGTAGTCGAATTCGAGCAAGACAAGGCGGGTTTCCACGTCTTCTGGATCATATACCTGGGCAAGCGCAGATTCAGAAAAAGCCGCGGAGGCCAATAACGCGTTCATAGGAATGCCTTCTGTGACTGAAGAGGTTCTTGATCGGAACACGAGGTACCCTTTGATATTTGTTGCCGGCTGCTCCGGTTTTACCGTGAGATGCAAAGGTTTGCCCGCAATGGCGCGGATTTGCTGCTGGGGTTCGCCCTGGTCGGTAACAGTGAGGGTGGCAGGGATGTCAACGGGTTTGATGCCGGGCGCGGACTTGTACCTGGTAAACACCACTTCCGTGGGAATGTCGCGCCCGATCTCTCCGAGCCCGGGCAAAGTGAGCCTGACGGCCCGCAGGCGCTGAAGATCCGTGATCTTGGTAACGCCAACCTGTTCTAAGGTCTGGGCGAGCTGGGGGAATTTGTCTTTAAGGCTGACGATTCCTCCAGGTAAGGGAGCCAGGGTAAACCTCACAAGGGGTTTGTTCTCTATGGTGTAGGTTATGAACTGCCACTGGCCTTGGAAAGCGAGAGGTGTTTCTTCGGGCAGTTCTTCCGGGGTTACAGGAGGAAGTTCCGGAGGTTCGGGGGGCGGGGCAGGCCGGAAAATGGGAGGGATGATTCTTTCGATAAGCGAAGGAGGCGGCGGCTGAAGCCCGACTTCGGGCACGAAGAAGTCGGGCTTCGAGGGAGGTGGCGGCTCGGGCGCAGGCGGAGAAGGCAGAAACCCCTGTTCCTGCAGCCAGGCTGTCCCTGCCGCGGCAGACCCGCTGGTGCCGCCGCCAGTAGAAGAACCGGAAGCTGCGGGAGTAACGCCTTCCGTGGTAAAGCTCCAAGCAGTGGTGCCTGCGATGCCGGCATAGGAATTGCCCGAGGCATCGTCAAAAGCGGTGGCGTCTATGAGGACATAGTATTCGATTTGCTCGTCAAGGTCGCTTGTCGGATTAACGGTAATGGTGTCGGTTCCCGTGCCGGTTACCAGTCCTCCGGTAACATCGATCGCTTCTACCGTTGAGTCGTCAGACGTCTTTTTAATGGTGATGTTGCCTGTTTCTACGTCCACTGCTTCTGAAAAGGTGATGACGAGGTTGGCGTTGGTCGCGACTCCGGTGGCGTTGTCTAAAGGAGAGAGAGTGTCGGCGGTGGGGTTGGTTTCATCAGCCGTGGTAAAGCTCCAAGCAGTGGTGCTTGATATGCCAGCATAGGAATTGCCGGCCGCGTCGTCAAAAGCGGTGGCGTCTATGAGGACATAGTATTCGATTTGCTCGTCAAGGTCGCTTGTCGGATTAACGGTAATGGTGTCGGTTCCCGTGCCGGTTACCAGTCCTCCGGCAACATCTATCGCTTCTACCGTTGAGTCGTCAGACGTCTTTTTAATGGTGATGTTGCCTGTTTCTACGTCCACTGCTTCTGAAAAGGTGATGACGAGGTTGGCGTTGGTCGCGACTCCGGTGGCGTTGTCTGCGGGGGAGAGGGTGGAGACGGTGGGAGCGGTAGTGTCTATGGTGAAGTTGGGAGTGGTCGCGTTGAAAGCCACCCAATCCGAGCAGGCAGACTCGTCGTCGCAGGCTTTTGCCTGCCACTTGTAGCCTGTGGCGTCAGTAAGCGTGGCAACGGTGCTGGTCGCGGTGAACGCGGTAGATGAGTAATCTCCGGATGCGGAGGTGATGTACCACATCTTGCTGGCACAGTCCGCGTACGCGGTGCCGGAAGCGCACGAGCCTCCTACCGTTGGGGTGGCTTCAGAGGTAAAGGAATCCGCGTTTGCGACCAGCTCGAAGAACAGGGTGAGGATTTCTGTGGTGTCCGCGTCGGTTGCCGATGCTTTCAGGTTCACTTCTGTTTCATCGGTATATCCTTCGTTGGAGATGGTGGTGGCGTCATCTGACTTGAGCTGGGTGAGCGAGGTGGGGTCTGCAGGGGTGGTGTTCGGCTGGCTGTCGCCGTCCTTAAAAGCCCAGTAGCCGTAGGTTTGGGTATTGCTGTTGACGATTCCATCCGCCCCGACCTGAAAGCCGTCGGCTTCCAGTGCCTGAATCATGTTGGCCACCGCGCCCGATGCCCCCCACTGCAGAGTAAGGTCTCCGGCCAGGGTGCTGGGACGCCACGTCGGGGTGCCCCGAGAGCCGTCCACATCGTGTACTCCCACGTTGTCGGGCTGGAAACCTACTCCCGTGATGGAACGGTCATCCACTCCATTGCCGGTATAGCTGCCGACCTTGGCGAACCCGGCCACACTTTTCCAGGCGACATAGTAATACGTCTCGGTATCCGTGTTCACTCTCGCGCTGGTGCCGACCTGAAATCCGTCGGCCTCCAGAACCTGGATTTGGTTGGTTACGGCGGCCAAGTCTGAACCGTCGAATCTGCTGGTGTCGTCGCCCGAGTTGGCCGTAGTTCGGATAACGGCGTGATCGGCGTTGTCAGCCCAGACAATTACTGCCTCGGGTTGAAACCCAACTCCGGTGATGCTCCTATCATCCACCCCGTTGCCCGTATAGGTGCCCACTTTCAGGTCGTTAGCGTGGCCCTTCAGGCACATTGCATGATACACAGAGGTATTCTCGTTTACCGAAATGTGCGTGCCTACCTGGAAGCCGTCTGCCTCTATTGCCTGAATGAGGTTCGCGGTGAAAACAGTGGCTGTCGAAAGGGGCTTGCTGACATCGCCCGACATATCGGCGCTGCGGATAACGCCAGTGGCTCCGGCCCCGAAACCTTGTTTTTTGATAATCACCGCGTCCGGCTGAAAGCCGCAACCGGTAATGCTTCGATCATCGGCGCCGTTGCCGGTGTAGGTGATGGTCTCAATTTGCATGGCTTCCGCGGTTTCAACCCAAACAGAAAACAGCGCCGCTCCGAGGAAAGCGCCAAGGAGGACAGAACGAGGTATAGCGGTTTGTTTGAAAAGAGGTTTAAGGATCCATAACATGTTATTGTGTTGCCAGGCCCGAAGCGTCGAGAATGGAGAGCCCGTTTTGCCAGTCGCTCGCGAGAATGCGGCCGGGGCCGAGCAACGGGTATACTCCCCAGTTGCCGTCGTCCACGCAGCCGGCGTCATATCCAACCGTGGTGTCGAACTCTCCCACCAGCGCCGGGTTGGCAATGTCTGCGACATCGAAAACTTTTAAGCCCGCGCCCAGCCAGGAAACGTACAGCAAGTTGCCCGCGAAGAAAGGATAATGCGAGGAATTTGTCCCAAAGCCGAGCGCCGCGGGATCAAGCGTGCTTACAAGAACCGGGTTGGCAGGGTCGAGCACGTCCCAAATCGTAACCACGCCTTTTTCTCCGCCTCCGCAATTCAAGGCCTCGTGCCCAATGGCAAGGTATCGGTCGTTATCGCTAATATGCCCGGAATGCGATCCGGCAGTAATCGTCCCGAGGAGCGGAGCCGCAACCGTAACGTTGCTTACGTCGAAAATTCCCGTATGGGTCCAGCCAAAGGTGTAGAGTTTGCCGTTTTGCGCGAACACATCGTGCACCGCAAAACCGGGAGCCGCAATGGTGCGCACCTTCACGGGATTCGCGGGGTCGCTTATATCAAACACGTGCACGTCGGTTCCGGCGTTGTTGGGAACGTATAAGTAATTTCCTTCGAGATCGGCGCCGTAGGGGTCGTCGTGCCCGCCGTCGGCAGACGTAATCTGCGAGAGCAATACCGGGCTTGCGGGATTGGTCACGTCAACAATGTATACCCCATTGTTCGATATCCTGCTTGAGAGAAACGCAATGCCGTTTCGCACCCGAATGCTCCAGACGGTAGTAAATCCATTTCCGAAGTTCCCGACTTTCACCGGGTTGGCGGGATCGGAAACGTCTATGATATCCATGCCCGCGGCCTCGTAGTGATGGCCGATATAGGCAAAGTTTCCTTCACCCCACACGTTGGAATAGCGGGCCGCGCTTCCGTCCCAGTTTCCGAGAAATACGAGCCCTTCCCCTTGGGTGGTAAAACTCCACGCATCGCTCGCGGCAGACTGGCCGTCGGGATCCGTTGCCTCCGCGTACCATTCGTATGTCGTGGCTTCCGCAAGGTTTGCCCACTGCGCTTCTGCCGTAGAGCCGCTTACCGCGCCAAGAACCGTGCCGATATTGGCAAAGCTCCCGTTCAGGTCATACGCGAAAGAGAAGTTTCCAGAGGGGTCAAGATCTTCCTGGTTGAGATAGGGAGAGTACGTCCTCACCTGCACCTTGTTTTCCGCAGGCATAAATTCAAGAATGCGGAGCCAGCCGTTTCCTCCGTTCGGATACTCTTGAGAGTTCGCCAGCATTTGGTGCACAGGGTTGCCCGCGAGGTTGGGATCTACCCGGTACGCTTCTCCGTCGCCGCCGATTTCATGGCCGTTCAATACAATCTGCAAGTTGTCATGCTGTTTGATGAGGTTCTCCCAAATATAGGTGCCGTCTCCGCAGCCGTTGATGTTCGTGATCTCCCCTGCATCGTTCAGGTAGCCGTGCGTGGTCAACATGGCTTTTCTTGCCGCGTGCTCCGTTAACACGGTATTTACCCAGTCAATCTCGTCTGCCGAAGGGCACCAGTCTAAACTCACGAACACATAGTCTTCCTTGTTGATTGTCAGAAGCTGGTAATTGTTGTCGTTCTCGTTATAGTTGCCTCCATACCAGGGATAAGAAGAAAATCTGGTTGGCCCAAAGTACTGGTTGTAGTACTGGGTCGAGCCGGTCGTGGAATTATTCTCGTGATCCCAATTTCCGGGAAGCATGCTGTAGGGAACGCCGGCTGTGTCGAGGATAGACATCGCGGCGTGCGCGTTGTCCCACTGGGCAGTGGAATCCCACGCCTGCACGATATCGCCCTCGTGAATCACAAACTGAATGTTCATTGCCTCGGCGTTGTCGGCAATCCATTGGGTCTGGGCAGTGAATATCTCCGGAAAACTTTCCGAATACTTCTGGGTATCGGGCAGCACCACGATGCGGAAGGGGTCGAGCTTTTCTCTGCCCCAAAACGCGACATCCATAGTATCGCCGTCGGGGTGGGACACACTCGCCTTCAGCGGCGCGCTCGTTGCCGCGCCCACCGCTCCGTTTGCGGGACTCAAGAGCACGGGATCATCTGGCGGATTGTTCCCCGGCGGCGGAGGCGACCCTGCCGTATACTCCACATGCAGTTTCGCGGCCAGGAGGGTGTTGCTGTCGTATCCTTGCCAGTTGTGGTATTGGCCTGCGGCAACACCGGTACCGTCTTCCAAAAGCACAAGCTCGCTGATTCCTCCGTGCGTGTTCACGAGTTCCTGGATGCCCGCAGAAAGGTCCGGGGTCTGAATCCAGTGTCCGGGATTTTTTTTGGGCCAGGTCCAGTTCAGCTGAAAAGTTGTGCGGCTTGCCCAACGGTCGGCAGGGCCGGAAGTACTGGAAAAGGCTGTCGAAGAAGCCGCGTTCTCAAAAGAAAGCGTGGTGGGAATTTGATACCCCCATCCTTTTTGATTCAGTTCAACATAGGCTTCGGTAACAACGGCACCTGCGGGGATATTTAAGTTCGTCCAGCGGAATCCGCCAACCGTGGCCGCCCCCGAACTCCCGGGGTTTCCCGCATATACCCCGCTACTTGCGTCCGAATGAGAATACCCTGGCCAGCTGTCAGGGTCGTGGTAGGCGTCGTCTGCGGAGGCGGAGACTTGGGCGTCGAGAATGGCAGGCCCTGGAGAAGAAACGCTGAAACTAATCAGGTAATCATCGGCGTTCGCGTTCCCTGCTTCATCTTGGCATCGTACATAGTATTCGTAGGTGTTCCCGTCTTCCAAACCGGAAACGAGCGTGGAGTGGGAAGTTCCTCCGGTGGCGGCAAACGTGTTTGCCATGGAGGCATACGCTATGCCCGCTGTAGTATCGTACTTGCAGGCGGCATTCTCGTTGGTGTCGACAGAAAGGGTGGTTTCGGTAGTGCCCGCAAGCAGAGTGCCGGTTGGCTGGCCGTTACTGCGCGCCGGCGCCTCGGTGTCGAGGTTTACGGTAAAAGAGATAAGATAATCATCCGTGTTCGCGTTTCCGGCTTCATCCTGGCATTTCACGTAAAAGTCGTAGCTGTTGCCGTCGCTCAATCCGCCAACGCTCGTAGAGTGGCTCGTTCCTCCGGTGGCGGCAAACGTGTTTGCCATAGAGGCATACGCTATGCCTGCTGTAGTGTCGTACTTGCAGGCGGCGTTTTCGTTGGTGTCCAAGCTTAAGGTGATTTCGGTGGCGCCGGACGGCAAGTTTCCGGTAGGGTTTCCGTTTGATCGAACTGGCGGCGTTTCGTCCGGGCCCGCGGTGTATTCAATATGCAATTTCGCGGCCAGGAGGGTGTTGTTGTCGTATCCTTGCCAGTTGTGGTATTGGCCTGCTGCAACGCCAGTACCGTCTTCCAAAAGCACGATTTCGCTAATTCCTCCGTGCGTGTTTACCAGCTCCTGAATTCCCACGGAAAGGTCCGGGGTCTGAATCCAGTCTCCGGGATTTCCTTTGGGCCAGGTCCAGTTCAGCTGAAAAGTTGTGTGGCTTGCCCAGCGAGCCGAGGGGCCCGAAGCGCTTGAAAAAGTGGCGGGGCTGGCCGAATTCTCAAACGATAGGATAGTTGGAATGCTGTACCCCCATCCTGTCTGATTCAGATGTACGTACGCTACGGTGATCGTGGCATTGTCTGGAATGCCAAGATTAGTCCAGCGGAATCCGCCAACAACCGCATTGCCCGAACTGCCCGGATTGCCCGCGTAAATTCCGTTGTTCGTGTCTGCATGGGAGTATCCCGGCCAGCTGTCGGGATCCTGATAGGCGTCGTCTGCGGAGGCGGAAACCTGCGCGTCTAGAACGGTCGCTGTCTGCGCGTCAATTGGGGCAGGCTGCCCAACAAGCAAAAGAGCTATGAGACTAACGAGGATAAAAAGATGGAGCTTAAAAGGAAACTTCTGCATAGAAAAGAGTATTAAGATTTCTTAGCTTGACTTGGAGAATTATGGGCTCCAATTAGCCATCATCTTGTTGGCGTCGTAGAGATCAATCTTGTTGTCGGGGATTCCGCCGGGGCCGTTGATGTCGGCTTCGGCATCGAATCCTGCCTGGCCCAATGCCGTGCCAAAGCGAGTGAGGAGGCGGGAAACGTCGTGAATGTCTACTTTGCCGTCTCGCTTCTGTTCGTCTGTTTCTGTTGATCCTAGTTTCCAGATGTCACCCAGTTTCGTAACCAGAAATTGCGCGTATGTCGCTTTCTCACTGTCTGATGTGCGTTCCAGTTCAACTGCGTAGAATCCCGGAGCGAAATCGGCCGCCTTTACTCCCAACGCAACCAGGTCAACAACAATCGTGGTAGAGGTAGCCGGCCGTACCACAACGTCAACTTTAACCGTGCCGGTATCGTTCTTCATGCGGAACCGAAAGTCCTGGGCCGGATCAAAGTTAGAACCGATAATCGTAAGGGTTTTCAGGTCGTCTAAGAACAAGTGAAGGCTGGAGAAAGCTACAATTTTGGGTTTGCTGCCCGAGGAGGAAGCCGCGGCCTGCAGTCTATTTTTCACCTCCTGCCCATAGGCCGTCGTTGCGAATGTTGTATTGCTGGAAATAAGACAGGGGCATCCAGCCTGATTAAAGAGCCACGCTATCCAGCTGACGCCTTTGGATTCTGCGTAATTGAGCAGGTTTTGCACGTCGGTAAGGTTCATGAACGAGCCCGCTCCAAACTCTCCCAAGATCACCGGGTATTGGGCCGAAACTTCGTCTAAGCGATACGTGCTCTGAATTGTGGTCCACGGATCGTAGGGGTGGGTCTTGAAGATAAGATTCGATCGCTGAATCGGATCATCTACGGCATGGTAAATAAATCTGCTGAACTGGGTGCCTGGAACCGCGATCAAAGAACGCGGATTGTTGGCGCGAATCGCGTCTATCATGGAGATAAAGCGGGGCTTGAGGGTGCTCCATGAAACGTCGTGCGGTTCCACCTGCAGGCCATACAGCACCGCGGGTTCTGCCGCATATCGCAGAGCCAGCTTTGCCATGGCGTCCTGGGCCGCCTGGTCGGGCATAGTCGGCTGTTCGGCGTTGGGCTCTCCGTACCGGTATGCCATCAACGTATAGGCGTTATTCTGCTTTGCCAAAGAAACGATTTCATCAAGTGCGGTGAGATATGCTGTTTCGTTACGGTTGATTGGCCCGGAAGCCACGGCAATCAAAATGACGTTGGCTCCCCATCCTGTCGATGGGGCCCCGGTAATGACGGGGATAGCCATTTTTTCAAAGTCTATGCTTTGCGTAGATGCCCAAATCCACTCCCTGTTTTCCAGATTCACGCCTCGCAGTACTACCGCATTTCCCGACTCGTTCACAATTTTATTGCCTTGAGCGCTCAACCAAGACAAAGTACCGGAAGGTGGCGGCGGAGGTGGAGGAGAAACTATTCCCGGATTATTCGTCTGGAATGTCATTCCGGAAATAGGATTTCCTGTAATATCCGCGATCTTTGCCGAAAACTGCCAGAGATTGGGAGTGTTAAAGTAACCGCCCGATCTCAAGTCATTCGAGTCCTGGCTCACCTTAACCAACAATCGGTTCCATCCTTGATTTAACGTAACAGTCACTTTTGCCTGGTCCGGAACCATGGCATTCTGGAGAGTAGAGTCGTACAAATAGTTGGCGTTGTCTTCGTGCACCAGGACTCCGTTCAGCCATGCCTTCATCCCGTCGTTGTACCCAAGCCAAAGCTGCGCGATTTGCTTTGTCGGCGAGTTGATGTATGCATGGGCATATCCCACGCTATTGGAGTAATCGCTCTTTATCTTACTCGCGTACCCGCTGTACGGCGCAGGACTTAACGCGCTGGCGAAATCAACCACGCCCGGAATCAGGTTATCGTACGCTTTCCAGGCGCTGCCGTTTGTTATGGTGCCCGCAGACGGCTCGATAGTGGTCTCCTGCCCGCTCAACCGATCGGTTAGAAGACGAGCCGCGTCGGCGTCCGCGAAAGGCCCGATCACCAGCCAGTCTTTCAGGTAGCCCTGGTATTTTGCCTGGTTGAGCATGGTGGCAGAATAAGATTCCCGAAGAAAAGGAAACTCGTTTACGAGAAAACTTCCCCATGCTTGCCAATGTAAATGGGGATATCCTCCACCGCCAATAAATCCGGTATTTCCTATCCAGGCGCCTTTTGGCACGACGTCTCCCACGGAAATACCGGGGGCCAGGGAAGCTGCATGGAAGTAGCTGGTTCTGGTACTTGCGAACTGGTTGTTCGCAGGCGCAAAATCTATTCTGTTATTAAATGCTTCTGCTCCTCCGAACACAGGAGCGAAACTCCAAATTTTTCCTGCCATGGTGGAAAACAGCTTTGCCAGAGTCGCGGCAAGATGAGGGCTGCCGATATCGTACCCATCGTGGTGCCTGCCTGAATACGCCTCGCGGCCGGCGTGCGAGTTCAAACCCCAAATCTGATCAATCGGGTAGTGATACAAAGAAGTGTCGAATGGAGGAAGCGAGGCGTCGGTGAGCATCAGGGTCACATCCGGACCCCACCCTGCCGACCAGACGCCGTCGGAATTGAAAATATTGGAACGCATGGCATACATTCTCACTCCCTTTGCTACCGTATAGGGCTGGTTCATGGCAACGCCCATCTTGTGGGTTTCGCCGTCAACATCCACGGTTGCCGTGGCAAGAAAAGTGAAGCTGCCGCTTGAAGAATCGGCCACGATATTTTCCACCACTTCTTTTTGTACGCTGTTGAGCGTAATAGTTCGCACCGTGCCGTCTTTCAGGGTTATCCGGGCTGATTCGCCGGTATTCAAGTCGCACATAGTCGGCACTGCTTCCGGCTGACTCGCCGCAGACACCGTGCACACTACATTGCCCACCGCGGCCTTAGTAAAGGTGGCGCTTGCCACAGAACTCGTGTTTGAGCCGGATTTTACTCCGATAGCCTTTACGGTCGCGGTGTTTGTAAGGGTGAACGGCCCCGTGTATAGCGCGGAAGAGGTGTTTGGCGTGGCGCCGTTTAATGTGTAGTATATAGAAGCTCCGGACGTTGTCGTGCCAAGCGTAACCGATACGGAATCGGTAAAGGCGCCGCCGTTTGGCGTAATGGTTGGCGTCGCGACGGTAGGCAGGGGGGGCGGCTCGTCAGATTCATACGCGAACTCAAACTGCAAACGGTCAAAGGCCACGCTGCCGCTCATAATAAGGGTGATGGTGTTGGTTCCGGCAACCAGCAGCGACGGATTTACCTTCATGGAACGCTGGGCCCACATCGTGTTGTCCCCGCTCTGGGGATAGCCGACGGTATTCCATTGGGGCAGGGATCCAACCGTCCGGCCGTTTACGGCCAGAGTAGCTAACCCGGTATTTTTGATGTCGTAAATAAGCTGGGCCGAAGCAATGTTGCCGGCGTCCTGAGCCGGAAGGTCAAAAGTCAATGTTTTTACCGCCGGTCCGGGGCTGCAGCCAAACCAGCCTCCCAGGCAAAAGCCCATGGAAGAATGTTTGCTGTAGGGTCCGGGATTGGGCTGATCAATGCCGTTGACCACGCCGAACCGCTGGTTGTCGCGCAGGTCATAGCCAACCCAGCCGGTGCTTTGGGGTATCCGATCGGTGCCCTGCTCCTTGGGGTAGGCCCGGGTGTAGGCGTACTTCACCGGCCCTACCTTAACGTCTTTCCAGGGGAACTCCCGGATTTGCCCCTGGAAGCATGCGCCTTGAGGGTGATGGTCCGCCTGATAGGCGACTCCCATCAAGTGAACATACACTTCGCTCCATGGAATCGTTACATTGAATGTATGAAAAGGCTCAACCACTCCATCGCCATTGCTGTCCCTCAAAGCCACAATCTTGTCGGGATAATATTCCAAACGCCACTTAAACAGCTTATCCTTTTCCGAAGGATCGGTATTGATTAAGGTGGGAGAAAGGTAATCGGTGGAAACGTCGTTCACAATTTTCGTTATCCCAACTTCGGTCTGCCATCCAACCTGGCAAGGGACATCGCTGTCTCCTATGACAATAAAGTTGATAGAGTCTTCCGCGGGTCTGTGCCCCGAACCCTGAAGGCCTCCAAACTCGTCGCCGCTGGAAGGCACCGCCGTATGCTCCCCTCCTATGACAGTATTGGTAGGAGTAACGACAACCTCCCACCAATGACCCGTGGTAACAAAATTGGTTGCCCGAAACTCTACCACTCCCGGGGTGGCCGCGGAGATAAGCATGGGGTTCCGCAATCGCGCGCTATTAATCCCCTCAAAATCCAGGTGCATGGTTGCCACTCCGGGGCTGCCGTCCCCTCCAATGACATACTTGTTGTTCAGGCGCGTGCCGTCGCTAAGGTTTGAGGAGCCGACGTGAATATCGGTATGGTGCCCGGCGCAAGGAATGTCTGCTCCAGGGCATTCAATAGCGTTGTTTCCCGTATCTCCTCTGACGTCCCAGTCGTGCGCGTTCCACCATACCGTATTGGATATCCCGCCTCCGATAGTTGCGCCGTGGTCGCCCTGCCAGGTAAAGGGCTCGACAAACGTGTTGCCTACCACCTGCCCGGCGGTGGCGGGGCGAGAACTGTCTAAGTGCCAAAAACCTGCCGCGAGAAGAAACGCTATAAAGAGAAAAGTTGTGAATGGTAAAAGTTTTTTCATAGGCCTTGAGAAATAAATGCTCGGGTGCTTTGACCAAAGTACCCGGTACCTGTAATGAGTCCAAGGGGTAGGAGAATCTGTTGGGCGTTGGCGTTCTGGAAGCGAATGAGCGCTTCCCTGGTGCGGGGGCCGAAGTATTCGGTCTCCTGGCCCGGGGAACCAGCGCCTGCCTGGGCAACGGGAAAGCCGTTTGCGTTGAAGTATTGCTGGAGCGCTCTCACCTCCGGGCCGACACTCCCTTCTTGGAGGTCGCGCAAGAACGCGCTTGATGACGGCGCGCCGGGAGAAACTGCGACAGAAACCGCCGGCCGCTCCACCAGCGAAAGGGCTGTTGACGTACGGCCCTGGATAAAGTCGTTGATGAAGTTTCTTGTGCTCGGGCCCACGTATCCGGTGCCTCGGGCCAAACCGAGCGGCGCGAGAATCGCCTGGGCGTTTGCTTCCTGAAAACGGATGGCTGCTCGTTCCGTGCGGGGGCCGAAGTATTCGGTCTCGTTGCCGGGTGAGCCGGGGCCGGTTGAGGCCGCCTGGTAGCCGTGCATGTTCAAAAACCGCTGGAAGTTGCGCACATCAGCGTTTTCGTCTCCCAAGCGGAGGTCGCCGGGAAAGGTATGGGGAACGAAAAAGGACGTTCCTGTGATAGTCAGGGTGAGGCCCTCGAGATTCTCCGTTGCCAGCACGTTTTGGTCTTGCATGGTTAGGGCAAGGGAGTTTCCCTGCAGGGTAAGAGTGGCTGCGCCAGCTTTCAGGGGCCGGGCATAGACGGTGGCAACCAAGCCGCTCTGCTGGGAGGCGGGCGCGGAGGCCTGGAGGCGAATTTCTCCCGATGCTCCTCGTGTGATGGCTTTTTCCCACCAATGAGGAAACGCGCTCCCTGCCGTTTCAACGCGCGTTATGTATAATACGCTCGAATCGTAAGCAATATTCGCTTTTACCGACGTAACGGGTTGGCCCGCGCCTTGGTAATACACTTGGATCGCTATCTCCTGATCTCCCGCGTAAGAAGACGCGTCGGATGAAAGCGTGAACGCGTTCGCCGGGACGGCAAACGCCAGTCCCAGCGCCATTATTATTGGAAAAAAAGTGCCTATACGCATATGGATATGGTTATGTATATATTCGTTTAGATTACCTCGTCCATGGATATTGCGCAAGAATGTTTTCCACACCTACACGTTTTCGTAGTGATTGAGGCGCTGAAGGCCGTGGTCGGAGGTCAGGACAATACACACGGCGTCCACACGGTAGAGCTTGTTCCATTTGGCATGGCCGACATAGGCGGCCGCGTTTCGCTTTACCTTTTGCAGTTTTCGGAAATTCAGCGTTTCTTCAGGGCTTCCAAAGCGCTCGCCGACTTTCGTGCGCACTTCCACAATAACAAGGATGTCTTTGTGGCGGGCGACCAGGTCGATCTCGGCGTAGCGCGTGCGGTAGTTTTGCTCGAGAATCTTGTAGCCCTTGCGTTGCAAAAAATCCGCTGCCAGCCTTTCGCCCAGTCCTCCCGTTTCCTTGTTGTATTGCTTATTTCTCATCGTTGATTTTCGGCCGGTACTGCAAGGCTTCCGCCATATGTTTTACTTCTATATTCTCCGCATTGTCCAAGTCCGCGATAGTCCTGGCGATTTTCTGCATGCGAAAGTAAGAACGCGCCGACAGCTGAAACCGGCTTGCCGCCTGGCGCAAAATGTGCTCGACGTCCGCCGCAAGAGGCGCGTATTTCTTCAAATGCGCGTTTTTCATTTCCGCGTTGCTTTGGATGCCCTCCTCGCCAAACCGTATATCCTGCACTTTTCTTGCTCTTTGGATCCGCTCCCGTATAGACACCGATGATTCTCTTGGGCTCGCGTTCGCCTTTTCTTGCGCGAGGTCATCAATATCCACCGCAGGCACCTCCACGTGCAAATCAATACGATCGAGAATAGGCCCCGAAGTGCGCTTGCGGTATTTTTGCACTTCGCGCGGACTGCACACGCATGGTTTCTTCTGATGGTTTAGGTACCCGCACGGACAGGGATTGGCCGATGCCACCAGCATGAACCTGGCGGGATACCGCACGCGCCGCAGGGACCGCGAAATCGTAACGTGCCCGTCTTCCATCGGCTGGCGCAGCGCTTCCAATACGGAATGCGGAAACTCGCTGAACTCATCCAAAAACAGCACGCCCCGGTGCGCGAGGCTAATTTCTCCGGGCTGGGGTTTGCTCCCCCCGCCAATTAAGCCCACCAAAGAAGTAGAGTGGTGAGGCGAGCGAAACGGGCGAACCCGCAGCAGGCTTCCGCCAGCCGCAATATTGCCCGACGAGGAATAAATCTTGGTAACCTCTAAAGACTCCGCGTCGTTCAGTTGCGGCAAAATGCCGGGCAATGCCCTGGCCAGCATGGTTTTGCCGGCGCCCGGCGTACCTACCATTAATATGTTGTGGCCGCCGGCCGCCGCTATTTCCATGGCGCGCTTTGCCTGCTCCTGGCCCAGGATCTCGGCCATGTCAAACTCCGGGCACAATTCTGCGCCCGGCAATGCCTTTGGTTGCTTAGCCGGGCTAAGCAACACGCGGCCTGCCAAATGCTCCACGACTTCTGCCAGGTGCGACACTGCGTACACGGTAATTCCCGGGATTACCGCGGCTTCATTTGCCGAGTCTTTAGGCACAAACAAACGGTTATACCCGAATTCTTTCGCAAATAGCGCCAGCAGTAAAGCGCCCTTGGTGTGGCGCAGGGAGCCGTCGAGCGAAAGCTCGCCAAAAAACAGGGTTTTTTCGGGAATGCGAAATTCCAATACCGCAGACAATATACCAATAGCAATGGGCAGGTCGTAAAACGAACCCTCCTTGGGCACGTCGGCAGGAGCCAGGTTAATGGTTATTTTTTGCGCGGGAAAGTCGATATTCGAGTTTACAATGGCGGTTTTTACGCGCTCTTTGCTTTCGTCTATTGCTTTGGAAGGCAGACCCACAATATCAAAAGCGGGCAACCCCCTGTTTGCCATATTCACTTCCACGTCCACCCCCATGGTTTCCAATCCTATATGCAGCGCCGAAGGCACTTTAATTAACATAGTATTTTCCGCTTTCCTGCGAGATTACTCCTTGTAATTCCATTAACGACAGTGTTGTCCCGAGTTCTGCGGCCGGAATCTGCAGCGTCCTGGCAAGCAAGTCAGCCTCCAACGATTCTCTTTGTAAGGTTTCCAAAATCTTCTGCTCGACATCACTCCCGCCTTGTTTGAAGTCTGACTTCAAACGGAAGAAGTCAGACTTCCTTATGTCGAAAAATTCAAGAATGTCACTTGCGCTTGTTACCAGGGTAGCGCCCCGCTGAATCAACTGATTGGTGCCCGCGGAAACACGGCTTGTTATGGGCCCCGGCGCCGCGAACAATTTCCTCTGGAACTTCTTTGCCAGTTCTGCCGTAATTAACGAACCCGAATCAAGGCTCGCCTCCACTACCAATGTTGCTTTGGACAACCCTGCCACAATGCGGTTCCGTTTGGGGTACATCCACATCTGGGGCATACCGTCGCCTTCCCATTCTGAAACCACTAAACCCCCTGTTTCCAAAATCTTTTCATACAACTTTTTTTGGTATTCGGGATGCACGCGCTCAATGCCGCAGGGCATCACGGCAATCGTACGCCCAAAGCCCGACTTTGAACGGAAAAAAGTCGGGCTTTGAATCGCCGCCCGATGCGCCGTGGCGTCCACCCCGTACATAAACCCGGAAACAATCGTTACCCCTGCTGCGGCCACTTCTCCCACAACCTGTTCGGTTGCCCGTTTGCCATACTGCGTCATTCTTCGGGATCCCACCACCGCCAGGCAGTTTTCAAACAACCTTTCATCCCAATTCCCTTTATAATAAAGTTGCTTTGGGGCGTCTGCAATCTGCTTTAACAATTCAGGATATTTCGGGTTGTTCTTGTATATTACGTTTGTCATGAATAAATCACAAATACATTATTGGAAAATTATTCTTCCGGCGCTTCCTGCACGAAGCGGCTTCCCAACCGTTCGCCCAAAGAACGGATTTCTCGCGCTATAGATGCGTGCGCGGATTGTATGCCGTCGCCAAAATCAGACGCCAGGCTAAAAAGATTTTCCCCGAACCAAACAATGTATGACTTGCCAATGCTCCCTACGGAATTGGTAAAATATTGCGCGGGTTCCAGTTCACGCGAAACTTCCCGGAACGCATCTCTGCTCAACACGCTTGCAAATCCAAGCAAAACAATAACAAGAGCGAAAGCGCCGGCAACCTTAAAGAGTTCCGGTGTCCCTAACTTTTGTCGGGCCTGAAACAAACCTTCCACAGGAAGATTTGCCGGCGGTTGCACAAACGTAAACGGTTTTTGATTTTCACCAGCCTGTTCTTTGTATCTCTTTGCCCTGCCGATATATTCTAAAAGCCACTCGGTGGTTGTAAACCAATTCCGGCCTTGTTTTACGGCTTTTAATTTTTTCTGGCGGGCGCGCAAACTTAAATACTCTTGCGTGTAGTCGCAGTATTTTGAAGCTTCCTGCAAAGAAATATACTCCCTTTCTAAACCGATAGGCATTCATATATTATTTCAAAGCAAAAGCGCCAGGTCAAACCTTCGGCCTGTGGATATCCGATACTATCTTTGAAGCTTCTAGTGAGTTTTTATGCTTAATAGAAACCCCAATCCTATATAAGCAAAAATAAGCCCAGAGCCTCCATAGCTAACAAAGGGAAGCGACAATCCAATAATGGGCAAAAGGCCCAAATTCATACCCACATTGACAAAGGTCTGCATAATAATAAGTGTTGCCAAACCAGTTGCGTACAGTCTTGAAAAGTTATTATGCGCGTTAAAGCCGACTTTTAAAACTCGCCAGACAAGCACGATAAGCAAAAATAAAAGCAAGGCAACAGCAAATATGCCCATTTCCTCTGCGATTGCGGCAAAAATAAAGTCGGTTTGGGGTTCCGATAGAAATCCGTACTGGGTTTGCGTTCCTTGCGTTAAGCCTTTACCCCAAATTCCTCCGTTCCCAATGGCAATTTTTGCCTGCAGCTGACTCCATCCTATACCCAAAGGATCCAGTTCCGGTTCAACAAAGCTTAAAATTCTGTCTTTTTGATAGTCGACAAGTAAGAAAGACCACCCTAAAGCAAATAGAAGCGCTCCCGCAACAACTATAACGAACAAGTGCTTTAGCTTAATACCGGCAACAATAAGCAGAATTCCCCATAAAGTCGCCAAAACTAAAACCGGACCCAAATTTGGTTGAAACGCAATGAGAAGCATAGGAATAAGAAAATATAGCCCAATAAAAACAATATGCCTTATCCGATATACTTCAGTATGTCTTAAGGCGAAGTATTTCGCCACGACAATTATCAAAATTAACTTTACAAACTCTATCGGGTCAACCGATATCCCTGCGATGCGATACCAACCTTTAATGCCGCGAATCTCTGGCGCAAATAAAAAAAGCCCGACTAAAGCAAAAATTCCTAGCACGTATAAAAGTACGATAAATAAAGAGTTGTTTCGCAATAGCCTATAGTCAAAAAGAGAAACGAGAAGCATGGCAAACAGCCCAAGTCCCAAAAAAATAAGCTGCTTTTCAAAATTGCCAAAATCGCCCCGCGCCACCGAGGAACTGTAAATAGAGACAGTTCCTATGGCTACAAGGCCAAGGGAACTGCCGATGAGGATCCAGTCGAGATTTCGAAGATGAGCAAAAATAGTTTGCATAAGTTATAAAAATTATAGGAGTTTGAGAAACTCCTTCTCGCCAATTACTTTTACATTGAGTTCTTTCGCGCGTACGAGCTTTGATCCCGGCTCCTTTCCCGCCACGACATACGAAGTTTTATTCGATACCGATTCTGCTGCCTCGCCGCCCATTTCTCGAATTTTTTGCTTGGCTTCTTCGCGCGTCATGGTTTCTAATGTCCCAGTCAAAACAAAAGTTTTTCCTGCAAATTTTGCCTTGCCCGCCGTAGCCTTGGCGAAGGCGGGACTTTCTATTCGGACTCCCGCCTTCCGCAGCCGTTTTATAAACTCGATATTTTCTTTTGCGTGAAACCACTTATAAATGCTTTCGGCTACAACCCCGCCAATATCGCGGATTTGCTCCAACTCCTCTTTTGCCGCCTTTTGCAATTTTTCAATGCTTCCGTACCGCTCTGCCAGGTCAACTGCCGTTTCCTCGCCCACGTGGCGAATCCCCAACGCGTACACAAAGCGATCCAGGGAAATTTCTTTTCGCAGGTGTATCGCGTCAACTAAATTCTTTGCCGACTTTTCCGCGAACCGCTCTAACGGGACCACATCGCCTTGCCGAAGCAAAAACAGATCAACCGCGTCTCTCACTATTCCCTGCTCGGCAAGCTGGTTAATAATCTTGGGGCCCAAACCTTCAATGTCAAACGCTTTGCGGGAAACAAAATGCTTTAGGTATTGGCGCTGCTGCGCCTGGCAATTTTTATTGGAACACCTGGTTACCGCCTCGCCCGAGGGCTTCACCAGCTTGCTTTTGCACATAGGGCAAATTTTTGGCATGGCGAATTTTTTCTCTGTGCCGTCGCGCAAATCTTTTAGTACCTGCACTACGGCCGGAATCACGTCGCCGGCCCGTTCCACCACCACGGTATCGCCAATTTTTACTCCCAGGCGCCGCAACTCGTCTTCGTTATGCAGGGTTGCCCGTGAAATGGTAACACCTGCAACCTGGACGGGCCGCAACATAGCCACCGGAGTTACCGCCCCGGTCCTGCCAATTTGCACCTGGATGCCTAAAATTTTGGTGGTGGCCTGCTTTCCCGCGAACTTTAACGCGCGCATGCCCCGATACCCTTTTCCCGCCACTCCAAGCTCCTGGAACATGGTATTATCGTTTACCTGCGCCACAATGCCGTCTATATGGAACGCCAAAGAATCCCGTTTTGCCGCCATCTCTTTCCAGTACGCCAAAATTTCTTGCGTGTTGCGGCACACTTTCGCGGTAGGGTCGGTCTTAAAGCCAAGGGCAGCCAAAATCTTGTGCTCTTCCTCGTGCGTCACCCCCCTCTGTCCACCCCAGGGGTGGACAGAGGGGGTATCAATAAGGTCATACGCCATGAATTTGAGCGGCCGGGAGGCGGCCAGCTTTGGGTCGAGTTGGCGAATGGAGCCGGCGGCCAGGTTGCGGGGATTGGCAAAGGTGGATTGAAACTTCTCAAAATCTTTTTTCGTCATATAAACTTCACCCCTAACCTCCAGCAAAGCTGGAGGAAATTCGAAATTCCGATTTCGGATTTCGTGCTTCGGATTTTGTAATGTAAGGGGGACGCTTTCAATGGTTTTTACGTTTTGCGTTACGTCTTCCCCAACTTTGCCGTCGCCGCGCGTTGCCGCCGTTTCCAAAACTCCGTTTCGGTACCGCAATGAAACGGCAAACCCGTCTATTTTGAGCTCTGCAAAATATTCCAGATTCGCCCGGCCCGAAAGCTTTTTGATATATTTCTCCCAGTCTTCCAGTTCGTCTTGGCCAAAAATATCTTCTATGGAAAGCATGGGCTGGATATGTTCCACCTTTTCAAACTTATCTAAAGGTTCTCCTCCCACGCGCTGGGTTGGGGAATCTGGCGTAACCAAATCCGGAAACTGCCGCTCCAGTTCCCACAGCTCGTGTTTTAAAGAATCGTGCGCTTCGTCTGAAATATCCTGCTTATCGAGCACATGATACAGATAGCGCTGGCGGTTTATAACCGCCCGCAGTTTTTCAATGCGTTTTGCCGCCTCCGCCTTATTCATGCCCTTATTCTAGCACATCATCGGTCGGCCTGAACACTTCTTAGAGACGCGGGAGCTGCGATATTTCGCTGAAACCGTCCCCGTGATTCTATGCAGTAGTAATCGCCGAGGCAGTCTGTCGCAGTGTCGGGTTTGAGCTCAAGCGCGTAGGAAGAATCATTGCCAAGCGCCTGGTCTCCCACGGGAAGATTGCTGTTCATGCAGTCAAACACATCCGGCACGCTCGCGGGCAAAGGTTCAATTGCATTGCAGTTTACCCGATCCACGTAGAGGCCGCGTTCAACTCCGGCGTCCGCCGCCCCAAACGCGAATACCGAATCCCCAAACCCGCGCAGCTGCTGAAGTTGAGACACCAAAATTCCGCTCACGCCAGCTCCAATGCCCAGAAGTATCACCGTGAGCATAAGCGCCAAAAACAGCGCCGAGCCCCTTTCTTGCTCTCTGGAATTTTTGAAGTTATTGCTGCGCCACATCGAATGTTCGCTGGGAAATGGTTGTTTGAACCCTGACCTTTGCGCCCGTCTCTCCTTCAGCTTCGAGAACAAGCGTCACGCGCGGCTGCAGATCATCCTGTTGATCAGCGCCTTGCTGTACGATACGGAAACTGGTAACGGCCATGCCGCTCGGCGTGAGAGCTTGGCTGGCGCCAAGGTTTGCTGCCAGATGAGGATCCAGTGATCCCGCTGCTGTTTGTTCCATAACCTGCCCGCTGCTTAGCAGAAACCTTCTGCATACGCCGTCTTTGTCGATAAATGTAATGGAATCGTTCGAGGCCGATACTTCGTAATTCCACCCTCTTCCGGCGACCGGAGCCTTCAGGCACTGGTCTGCTGAAACTGCCTCGAGTTCTTTCTGCGCCTGGCGCAACGCTCTGCCCGCATATTCTGCGACAAACGAAACCTGGTTCGCGCTTTCTTGTATCCCAAGCGTACTGCGCTGGGCAACAAAACCGGAAGTAAACAGTTGAAACACCATTCCAACCAGCAAGCCAAACAGCGCGATCGAAACAGTCATTTCCACGAGCGTAAAACCGCTCGCGTTTGGTATGTTGTTCGTTGTGTGCGGCGTAGCCATAGAATTATGGGATTGCGACCTCAAAACTAATTTCAAAATCGCTCACACTTGTGTTGTAAAACTCTCCGGCGCAGCGCACGTAGTATGTGGGGCTATCTCCGTCGCTCAAGCCCAAAACCGTGGTGGAGTGGAAAGTGAGGCCCGTGGTGGAAAACGTATCAGTCATATCAGTATATCTTGTGCCTGAGATCGTCGAGTATCGGCAGGTAGCGTTCTGGTTGGTATCGAGCGATAAGACGGCGCTCGTGGTGCCGTCCGGCAGCACAGCGCCGCTTGGCTCGCCATTTACCCGGCCGTCAGAGCGCGCGGGGGGCGGCAGGGGCAGCCAATTGTACAGCTCGGTGGACGCCACCACCCGCTGCTGCCCCCAGAATACCTCCACCTCCACCTCCAGCTTGTTGGGCGTGCCGTCATCTATCGTGATTTTGCGCTTAAACGGCGTTGGATCGTCGGTTGGGTCGTAGTTGTATATGCCGGTCGCCGCATCTCGCCGAAGAAATCTATCAGCGTATGTAACCAAACTTGTATCGTTATACTGCGCCTCGCAGCCGGTGCCGCAGCTCGTGAGATCTATAATGGCGGAACACGCGCCGCTCCCTTTCCACGCGTCTGGGTTTACAATAGGGTTGCAAAGAGCGTGCCGTATGGCAAGAAAATTGGTGTCGCGCATATTGCGCGCCACCTCCATGCCTTCCTGGGCAAGATAGGCCGCCTCCAAATGCCTTGCCGCGTCTCCGCTTATTCGCAGGTTAAACGCCACAAGCGAGTACACTCCGCCCAAAACAAGAACAACAATAAACGTTGCCGCAAGAATTTCCAATAAAGTAAAACCTCGATTCATAAATTTATTGTACCTCGATTACCCCTTTATTGGTAACCGTGACCGTACGCGTTTGGCCTGGATCGCTTTCAAGGGCAAGCGTTATTACGACCTGGTCTCTCTCATTAACATTGTTGTTGGTATGATCCCACGAAATCTGCGTTGTCGGGTCCGGAGGCCTAAAACTAATCCGCGTTCCGCGAAATGGGGTCGGATCCCCAACCGGGCCCGGAGTAAACTGCACATTGCTGACCCTCACCCCCTTGTCTAAATCGATCGTCTCCAATTCTTCCATTAGTTCCTTGTCGTTGATCGTATTCTTGCAATTTGCGAAGATCATATAGGAAGTAGGGGTTTCCACATAGTGAAACCGAACGCCGTAGCCGATGAACTTCTCATTCGCCCCGGTGCACAGGCCTGGGTCGGGGCGCGCCTGCAATGCGTAACTCATCGCTGCTCGGATGTCTTGGGCGATCGCATGGGCGGAACGCTCCAGCGCCAGGCTCTCTTGCGTGCCGCGGAAACTCCAAAACCCAATCCCCGCCAGAATCCCGATGATGGCAATCACCACCAGCAATTCCACGAGAGTAAACCCTTTATCTCTATGTTTCATGCTTCACGTTTCACGTTTCAAAGACTAGAATGGCGATATTTCCCGCCAGTCGGGAAACGGAATATGCACATTAAAAGACTTCTGATTGCTGCAAAAGTTGCCGTAGGTCGGCTCGGTAACCTGTAAGGTCATGGTTTCCCCTGTGAGAAGGTTGTCAAACACGCGCTCCTGGTCTCCCCTGCAAGGCGGGGTATCGCCAGAGCACAACACCAACACTCCTAGCTTCCATTCATAGTGAGGATCGTATACTCCAATGTCACACGTAGCAGGAGCAGGATCCTTACAGGCAAATTCTAAATTGGTTAAACCGATAACGTCCGGACGACTGCACCAGCATCGGGACGTGTCGCGAAACTCCACCACCTCGCCAATCGTGGGATTCTGGGGAACGATTTCAAAACTGGGTTCCGGCGCCCGATGCCGGATCGTATGAAACCGTCCCTCAATGGGCCAGTCTGCGGTAGTGGGCGCGGTAGGCGGATCAAACGGAGCCCACTCTGACCATTTCGACCATACTCCACGGTTATCTTTTACCCGGACAGCCCAATAATACGCGGCGCCTGTGTCAAGAGTCCTGTTAAAAAGAGGGTGGCTGACGTTCAATACATTCCCTAACGTGGGAATGTAAGACCCGAGCGTATTGCCAGGGTTGCACGTGCCGCCGGTGGGGTTTTCCACGTCGCTTGTCTGCCCGGGGCAGCTGTTTACAGTCCCGGGAACACCTGTTCCCAAGCTTACTACGTCATCGTCGTTTACGTCCCGCACCACCACCTGAAAAGCGTCCTGCTCGTCAAGCGGATTCGGGTCGGTAAAGTCCCACCGGAGCTTCACGCGGGCCACGTTGGAACTGCAGTATGCGACGCCGCCGGCCAGGTCTTCGGGAAGAAGCATGACGGCGTTTGGGTGAGCGTTCAAATCAATCTGAACCGCATGCTCAACAGGCGCGCCGCTTGCGTTATTGGATGCAATCCATCCAAGCACGTCCGATCCCCACGCCCAGCCTTCGAGTTGCGAGGTGTTCTCGTTCCACACCAGCTCGTAGTCGGCCGGCCCTCCTGCGCCGGTCGTCATATCTAATTTTTCAAGCCTCCAGCGAAAATCCACGCCTATGTACTCGGTTCCGAGCACGTATAGCGTGTTTGTGCCGCCATCAACCTCAATATCCTGTATAGAGTCTGGCCCAGGGCCAAAGTCAAGCGTAACAACACCATCGCCGTCAAAGGCAGTAATCAAGTTTCCTGTGCCTGCGTCGCGCTTTTCTATTCGCCACTGCTTATCAACGCCTGCAATATTCTCTGTTCCTGCCACATACAAAAATCCGCTGTCGTACTTCAGAACAACCGGAGTCCGCACCGAACCAGTAAGCGTGGCACCATTAAACCCAATGTCATCAGTTGTAATTTTTTCCCAAGCTAGCGATCCGTCGAACTTACTTCGCTTTTCTATAATCCAGTCGTTCTGTTCACTGTCCATGCCAGCTATATACAAATCGCCTCCCTGAACAATAATATCGCTCGGTATCCTTGATACAGGCAAAGAAATGTGGGGAGGCCGTTCTACTGCCCACACAGGGCTTCCTGCAGTAATATCTCTTTTTTCAATATGCCAAATTTGGTCGTCGCCTCCTGCGCTTTCTTTTCGCATACCCGCCACATAAAAATGCATAGTATCTATAGCTACTGCAAGTGCCTCGTTCCGTGCTCCGGATTCAGGACGATATTCTTGTTCAAAACGCACAGTCTGATTCAATCCTTTAGGCGGTGCGCCTGGAGGATTATCATTAATCCCTACCATCCACCACGAAGTGTCAGCCCCGCCGTAGCGCTTGAATCCCACCGCAACCATGCGCTTTTGCCCAACCCCAAGATCTACCGTTGCTATATCGAGCAATGTACCCTCTTTTAACTGCCGCAAAGGTGACTCGGGGTCAATATCAGGATCGGCAAGGTCGGGAAGCCTGGTTATAGCCGCATTGCTTGGATCTCGCCGTTCAATACGCCAGTTACCATTGCCTCTACGCTCTGTTCCTCCCGTGTACAGCCAGCCGTCCATAAACTCCATGGCGCCTATAAACTCGTCGCCTCCGGTGATATCTGTTTCGAGCACGCCGCTTACCCCAAACCCTGCAATACCGGCCAATGTTGCCTTGTCTCGTTTCTCTATACGCCACCACTCTTGATTGGTTGGAAGTCGGCGGAAGCCTCCAACAAACATATTGCTGCCTTCTAGCACCAAATCATTCATTCGCGTACCCAAAGGCCCGGTTATACTGCCGCCGCCTCCGCCCCGGAGCTTGATCCAGCCGTCCCAGCCGCCGGCTAAGTCGCCGGCTCCATCTCCCGTACACTTTGTGCCATCCCACAAATCGTTTTGGCAGGCGGAAATAGCCCTCGCCCAGCCGCACACATCGTAGAGAGCGCCGCCGCACACGTCTCCATCCGGGGTCATATCAATGCGGGCAAGGCATTCTGTCCCAAGGTCAACGCACACATCCGCGTCCGGAGGGTCGGAGCCAGACACCGCGGGCGGGGCGCCGGTTACCGCGCGGTCAAAACTAATCCAGCCCACGTTCGGCGACCAAGCATATCCGCTCAACACGCCTGTTGCAGGGTTCGCCTGCACTTTATACGCAACCGCGGGCGGCGGAATATTGGAAAACGACTCCACACCCAGCGTCCACGAAATATACAGCTTTGCCGCCTTATTCCGGTCGCCGTCGTAGCTCGTCCAGGAATGCTTCTTGTCTGCAGGAACGCCGGTACCGTCCTCAATAAACACCGCTGCGTCTAGCGTTTCTCCGGCGCCAAGCAAACCAACCACTTCCTGCAGCTGGGCGGCCATCGAAGGTGTTCTTGCCCACACTAGGCCATCGGACGGAAAAGGACCTTCAAGGTTCTCCATCCATTTCCAGCTTACCTGCGTCGTAAGATTGAGGCGCCTATGATAAGGACTGTTGCCCGAAGAGAAAGTGGGTGGAACTTTGTTTTTTTCAAAGGCAAGCCTGGTCTCGATGTCGTCTGCTCCAAAACCCGAATTGCGCAAACGCACATACGCTTCGTCGATGATCGCTCCTTCGGGAATCGCCAGTTCAGTCCAGCGCCATCCGCCCCAGGTTGCCTCGCCCGCAAGCCCGGGATTTCCTGCGAATACTCCATTGGAGGCATCGGTGTCGGAGTAGCCTGGAAAGATACTATCCGGATCGTGGTAAGCGTCGTCAGAACTCGCGCCAATGGAAATCCCGAAATCGTTCTCCGAATTAAACGAAATCCATCCGGCGTTACTGCTCCAGGCAAATCCAAAAGCATCGCCCTCGTCATCATGCGCAGCCCGCGCGGTATACATCATCCAGATCGAAAACACGCCAAACGCCGCGGCCAACGCTCCCGCCAGAAAAAAAGTTTTATGCCCGAGCAAAAAAGTCATCTATGATTAATTAAGTGTCGCCGACCTCCAGCCCGCATCCACGCACACATAAAGTTCAGAGTTCACTGTATCGACAATCATACGTCCTCTCATGGTTGAGTCGCATGTTCCTGTAGGAACTCCAGAAATCGTATCGAGTTGAAGATAAGCATCTCCGCCGTCTTTCACAACAAGCACATCCTCAAAAGACCGAAACGCATGCACGCGGAGGACTCCTGCCTTTTCCTGCATCGCAGAGCTTACGTTAATGGGCGCCGCCACAGTGGCTCCCGGAGGCGCCGCTTCCGGGGCCTGGAATACCGCAAAAACGGCATGCCCAACAAACGCAAGCCCCATAACGCCTCCAAGAACAATGGAAGTAAGAATAAAAAGTCGTTTGTTGTTCATAATCGTTATGAGATGAATTATTTGTTTTATCGACTTTGGGAGGGAGCTAAAAGATCCTGTCGAATCCTTTCGGTTTCCTCCTCGGATGGGGAATGAAGCGGAGGCGCATCCAAGTCTTTCCTGGCTTGCTCTCTCTCCTCTAAGGAAAGCTCATATTGCGGGGGCGCCATGAGTTCTCTGCGAATACGTTCTTCAGGCGTTTCTATGACTTCCCGCGAAGGCTCAAGAGCAGCCTCTCTCGTACGGAAGTAATACGCCAAAAACGCCACGGCAAGAGCGACAGCAAGTATTATGGCGAGCTGGATGAAATTCTTTTTGGCTGTCATATTGTATTATACCAAAAGCAAGTTAAGATACCAATCCACAAGCAGTTTTCCCCAGAACAACGCGGCGAACGTGCCGGCAATCAAGAAAGGGCCAAACGGAATTTCAGATTTCATTCCCTTTTTCTTTGCCGCTATAAGCACAAGCCCAATCGCGGCTCCTGCCAGAAAAGCAGCGAACATCGCCACTGCCACATTCGGCCAGCCCAAAAACAAACCCATGAACAAGGCGAGCTTCACGTCGCCGAATCCCATAGCGCGGCCCCTTGATAAGGCAAAGATAGCAAAGAAAAACGCGGCTGCGGCAAGCGCTGACAAAATCCGAAATCCGAAATCCGAAATCCGAAACAAATCAAAAATCCAAAATCCAAAATTATAAACGAAAACGCTAGCGATTGCCGGGAATAAGATTTTATCGGGAAGAATATAGTGCTTCAAATCGTAGACAAATAGGACGATGAGCAAAGCCGCTATTGTCCACAGGTAAAGCATCTGAAGAAATGTCAAAGTCCAAATGCCAAATGCCAAATAAAATTCAAAACCCAAATGCCAAAATACCAAGGTAAAAATCGCAGCGGTACTGAGTTCGACTATTGGGTATTGCCATGATATTTTCCCCTCGCAGTAGCGGCATTTTCCCCCCAATAGCACAAAACTCGCCAAGGGAATCAAGTCGTACCACGCCAAAGTGTGCTTGCACTGTGGACAGTACGACCGGCCGCGGAACGCGGAGTCGCCAACCTCTAGCCGATAAATCACCGCGTTCAAGAAACTCCCCACTCCCAATCCGAACGCGAACACAAAAACATACATCAAAAACATTCTGCCATTGTATCATAAAAAGAGGTTTTGCGTTGTTTGAAGCTTGACTTCAAACACCTCTACAAGTATGCTAAAATGAACTATGAAAAACGAAATCATTCCGTACCATGTATTTTCCCGCGCCACAGAGGGCCGCCCGATTTTCCAAACCGATGACGATTGTTATCGTTTTATTTTTCAGATGTATGTCACAAATCATGGAACTCCCGCTCCCAACCTTCATCGCAAAGATGTGCGAAAGGCAGCACAAGCCTTGCTTCACGGCGAAGATATCTCTAAAGCCTTTTTTACAAAAGAACACAGCCCGCTCGTTGAGTTTCTAAGCTTTGCGCAGGTCGTAAACCACTATCACTTTCTCTTACTTCCAAACAGTGAAGATGGGCTTTCTCGTTACATGCAGAAACTTAATACTGCATTCGCGCGGTATTTCAACATTAAATATACAAGAAGAGGAAGACTCTTTGAGGGCAAGTATAAAATGGTTCCCATAGAGAGTGAGGCACAGCTTGACGCAATTATTCGGTATATCAACGTAAAAAACCCGCTAGACGTACATCAACCAGGTTGGCGCGAGGATGGTTTAAACGACAAAGAAAGGGCATGGGAGTTTCTACAGAGTTATGCCTTTTCGAGCTTTCCGGATATTTTCGGAGACAGAACCTCAAAACTTGTAACACAAGGACCTGTTCGGGAACAATATCTTGACCGGCAGGCAATGTATGGAAAAGAATCATACTTAAAATTTCTTCAAAGCGCCTTCCATTCATCTCTTGCCTCAGACCTCGCCCTTGAATAAAGTGTTTGAAGTTTGACTTCAAACAGTATGCTCAAGCAGAAAACGCTCCGTTGCTGGAGCGTTTTCTTGGTTGGATAACAACATTGGTTAGGGCGTGCAATCGTGGTTCACCGTAGTACACGTACCAGCAACCTGCTGTCTGCTAATTCCTGTCGAGTCTATACAAAATATCTCTGCAGTACCTGCTAATCCAGCCTCTATGCAGTAATCGTCAGCGGCTACGAAACATATATTTGCAGGTCCCGTATCTCCACTCTGCGCAACAATATCGGCTTCAATATTTCCCAACTCGGTGGCATAATCTGTTTGAGCGTTGTTTATTGAATCTGTTGCATCGCACAGGCTATCGGCAGCAACCGTACCAAGATAGTTTGCAGGAGTATTAGCATTGGCCACAAGCTCTGCCATAGACCTTATCTGTTGGGCAGCCCCTTGAATTCTTGCGTTTCGGGCACTCTCCCGCGCGCCGCCCAACGATACCAGCACGATTCCCGCGAGCAAGCCGATGATGGCGATAACCACCAGCAACTCAATTAACGTAAAACCTTTTTGTTTTGATTTCATAATGTTTTTGAACAAATTTGGCAATACTTCGACCTTTTGTATTGTCATATTAATATTGTACCATTATACACCAAACGCAAGAATAGCCCCTGTGGAAAACTTTTACTAGATATTGCCGACGCTTTGGTACAAAGGCAGCATCAATGAAGCCATTAATCCTCCCACGATCACACCAAGAGCCACAATAAGCAATGGCTCTAACAAGCTCAAAAACGCTTCCACGGCCCGCTCCATCTCTGCTTGGTAAAACTTCACAATTTCAGCTAACGTGCTATCTAAAGAGCCGGACTTTTCCCCTACCGACATCATTTGGGTAAAGATAGACGGGAATTGACTGGGGTAGCGCTGGAATACTTCCGCGACTCTGCCTCCGCCCGCGACCGAATCTTTCGCTTCTCCGATAATGTTTTCGTACACTTCGTTTCCCACAATGCGCTGGGTAATGCCGAGCGCCTCCACAATGGGCACGCCTCCGGTGATTAACGTGGAAAGGTTGTCGCCAAAGCGGGTGATATACATCGTTTTCAAAAACCTATTCAAAAGCGGCACGCGCAAATAGAGCCGATCAACCACTCGTTTTCCCTGCTTCGTTTTGGTGGCGGCCGCCAGCCCAAAACCGGATCCCACCACCGCCAGGGCAAACAGCCACCACCACTGCCGATACCATGTGGAAGCCGCTATCACTATGGTGGTGATGGAAGGAAGTTCCTGATCGCCCTGCTCCAAAATAGAAATAAGGTTGGGCAATACGAGAATCGCCAGCAAGGTCATCACCCCGAAAGCCACAATAATCACAAACGCGGGATACATTAAAGCGCCCTTAATTTTGCTTTTTAAGGCGTGATCGCGCTCTAAATAATCTGCGAGGTATTGAAGAACATCGGAAAGCGTACCCAAAGCTTCCCCGCGTTTCACGATATTGACATAAAAAGAAGAGAACACTTTGGGGTACTGGGCCAAGGCGTCAGAAAGATTGGTTCCCCCTTCCACTTCTTCGGAAATCTTCAGAATGATTTCCCGGAAAGCCCGGCTTTTCTGCTGTTTGCCAATCGTGCTCAAAGCATCAACCAAGGAGACACGCGCTTTAAACATAATGGAAACCTGCCTGGAAAACAGCATCACGTCTTTTTCGGAAACCTTATCAAAAAACGTAATGCGCCTGGCGTACAACGGCTTTGCCTTTTCTTCCCGCAACAAGGTAATATACAAGCCATGGCGGTCGAGCACCTGCAAGGCAGCTTCTTCGGAAGCCGCTTGCACCAGCCCTCGCTGGTCTCTCCCTTGATCATCTCTGGCGTGATAAGAAAATTTCATGGGTGTAGATTGGGATTTTACCCCCGGAGGAGGCTGCGAAGTTCCGCCGGGTTTAACGAATATTGCAACGCGTTGTCTAACGTAATTTCCTTTACCCGCACCAAACTTGCCAGGGCGCGGTTTAACCCAATCATGCCTTCTTCCGCCGAGGTTTCAATAACCAAAGGCAATTCGTGCACTTTATTTTCTCGAATAAGATTTGCCGCCGCCGAATTAATCATTAACACTTCGCATACGGGAATTAAACCGCCCTGAATGCGTGGAATTAACCGCTGAGAAATCACACCCACCAGAGAGCCAGACAGCTGGGAGCGAATTTGCCCCTGCTGCTCGGGAGGAAAAGAATCCACAATGCGGTGAATGGTTTGGGAAGCGGAGTTCGTATGAAGCGTGGCAAACACCAAATGCCCGGTTTCCGCCGCGGTGATGGCGGTCGCTATGGTTTCCAAATCTCGCATTTCGCCCACCATAATGACATCGGGATCCTGCCTGAAGGTAGCCCGGAGCGCGCGAGCAAAACTTTTGGTATCTCGCCCCACCTCTCTTTGGTCAATAATAGACTTGTCGTCTTCAAAAATGTACTCAATAGGATCTTCAATGGTAATAACATGTTCTCCCCGAGTATGGTTAATCTCATCGATCAAGGCGGCCAGCGTGGTTGACTTGCCGTGGCCGGAAGGCCCGGCGATTAACACAAAACCCTGGCTTGCCCTGGTAAACTGGTGCAGCACGGAAGGAAGGTTTAAATCTTCTATCGTCTGAATTTTGTTTGGTATAAGGCGCAAGGCAATGCTTAAGCCGCCAAGTTCAAAAAAAGCGTTCCCGCGAAACCTGGCGCCGCCGTTCATCATATAGGAAAAATCAATTTCCCTGCCTTCTACCAACTTTGCGCGCTGGTCTTCGTTTAGTAAAGAAGCCGCCAGCTCTTGCATAGCCTCCTTTGTTAAAGGAGCCCGTTTGGCAAGCGGCACCAGTTTTCCGTCTACCCGTAACGTAGGCGGCTGGCCAACGGAAAGATGCAGGTCGGAAGCATGTTCTTCAACTGTAATGTGCAGCAGCTCTTGCATAACTCTGCTTTTCGGGTTTTGCGGCGCAAATGAATCAAAAATCTTTACCATGTTCTCAGAGAAGTTTTTTTATCTCTTCTACGATTTCGCTCGGCGTGTAATGGGCTTTAATCAGATAACTGGTAGCTCCCAACTCCAGTCCTTTGGCGATTTCTTCTTTCTGGCCTAAATTCGACAGAATGATAACCGGAATGGATTTCGTTTTTTCTTCTTGTTTTAACTGTCGCAAAATGTCCCAGCCGTCAACGCGAGGAAGCACGATATCCAGCAAAATCAAATCAGGTTGTTCTTCTTTGACGCGTTCTGACACCCTCTCTCCCGATTCGATAACCTCCACATCAAAACCAGCTTGTTTGAACTTGGTGGTGTAAATATCCATTAAAAGAGGATCGTCCTCCACAAGGAAAATTTTTGGATTCTGGATCATGAATCTGCGGTTACGCGAATTATCTCTTCTATCGTGGTCACGCCGTCTAAAACCTTTAAAATTCCGTCTTGGCGCATGGTAGTCATGCCCTCTTGCTGCGCCCTCTCTTGCAGTTTCGTTTCTGAAACTCCCTGCAAAATCAGCTCCGCTATCGCATCTGACATTTCCATCGCCTCTATAATCGCAATACGGCCCGAGTATCCGGAAGCTCCGCATTTGGAACACCCCTGGGGAACAAAAATGGCTAGATTTTCCCCCTTCTCTCGGAGAGGAAGCTGTTTTCGTGTTTTTTCCGGCAGCTGTTCGATTTCAGAAAGCAAGAGCTCCCGTATTCCGGCTTCCGGCACCTTCTTTTTCTTACAGTCTTCGCACAGCCTGCGAACGAGCCTTTGAGCCATAGCAATGCTCAACGTCGTAGGAATAAGGTATTTTTCAACTCCCATATCCACCAGTCTTGCCACCACCCCTACTGCATTATTCGTGTGGAGCGTGGAAAGCACGATATGCCCCGTAAGGGCCGCGTGAATAACCAGGGTTGCGGTTTCTGAATCTCGCACCTCTCCCACCATTACAATGTCCGGGTCTTGGCGCAATACCTGTCGCAACCCCTGGGCAAAGTCATACCCCAATTCCGGGCGCACCTGCGATTGATTCACCCCATCAATATAATATTCCACCGGATCTTCCAAACTTACAATATTTACCTTTTCTTCGTTCAGAAACCGGAGCACACTGTACAAGGTGGTGGATTTTCCAGAACCCGTAGGCCCTGTTACCAGAATAAGTCCAAACGGCCTTTTGGCCGCTTTCTTCAAACGCTCTACGTTCACTCCTTCTAGCCCTAATTCCTCAAACGTACGCAAGCCTGCCTCTGGATCAAGCACGCGAATGGCAACTTTTTCCCCATACGGTGTGGGGAGCGTGGCCACGCGAAAATCAATGGCGCGCTCGGAAACAACCATGGAAAACCGTCCGTCTTGCGGCTTTCTGGTTTCGTCAATTTTCATATTCGAGAGAATTTTTATCCGCGCGACAATCGATTGGCTTATAGCCGAGGGCAAAAACAAAGAAGAGTGGAGATCGCCCAGAAACCGAAATCGAACCCGCACCTGCTTTTTTTCTGGTTCAATGTGGATATCAGAGGCTCCTCCTTCCACGGCATTACGCAGGATTACCGCCACCATTTTGGTTACGGGAGCTTCTTCTACCAAGGGCTCGGACCGAGGCGTTCTGGTGGTCGCCTGAACGCCAAGATCTTGCCCTACTTCTTCTTGCAACTCTTCAAGCGCCCGCTTCATCTCCTGCTTCAAATTCCGGTATTGCTTCATCAATCCTTCAAAGTCGGATAATCGAATCAGAAATAGCTTATACGTAAAATTACCTCTTCTTGCCAAAAATTGCAGGGCTTCCTGGGCCTTTGCGTCTTCGGGATGCACCATGCCCACCTCGAGTTCCCCTCCTCGCGAAAGAAGGGGCACCATGTTGTAGTACCGGGCGGAATCCTCGGGGATAAGCTCAAGCACCTTAAGGGGCACTTCGTCTGGAACCACCTCTTTGAGCTCCACGCCCAAGGCCTCGCTTTTTGTTTGAAAAAGCAAGTCTTCTGTAATAAGGCCCTTTTGAAGAAGAACCATCTCTGGCTTTTCGCCGCTATCGCCAATCTCCCTCTTCACCTGATCTCTCTGCTCTTTTTTCAAAAGTCCTTTTTGAAGTAATAGCTCAAGAATATCCATAGGATTTATTGCCCCGGTAGTACAAACGGATTCTGTCTTATTCCTTGCGTTGGTACGGAAATTTCAGAAGGCGGCACCCCCAACTCCTCAAAAACAGGGTGGTCTAGGAGTTCCAGATCAACGGGAACTACTCTGGGAAGAGGAACTTTCGACTGGAACAACGAAACCGCTTCTCCCCTGAAATAGGTGTGCCATAATATCCCGCCGCCCAGCAGCGCCAGTACCAAAAACGCACCGAGAAGATATTTTTGCCGTCTTTGCGGCGCGATCGACGAAAGTGATGGAAACGATGGAAATGTCATAGGATTCAATAGGAAACACCGTATACCTCTACCTCAATTTGTATGCTCAATATGCCCGCAAGTTCATCTTGATTTTCCAAACTCACCGCTTGGGTATTCAACATTCTGGCAGAAGACTTTAGTTGCGACAAAAAGTTTTTCATCCCGCCGTACGAACCCTCGAGTGTCAAGGAAAGAGCGGCCTGCCGCAAGGAAACCGCATCTCCCTCTTCTCTAACCTTCGTGTCCCCTCCTCCAACCGAAGTCAGTATCAATTCTGCCGCCTGAGCCATTTGCTGGATTTCGTGGTATGCTCCTGCCACCGCCACTTCGGAAGGAATGGCAATATCAATTTTTCCGAAATTCTCCCGTTTTCCTTCGATCGCCCGTTTCATTTCGCGTAACTGAACCGAGACCTCCTCTCCCTTTTGAATGCGTTCTCCGTGTTCTGCGATATCCTTCCTCACCTCCGCGAAACCTTGGTACTTGGGCCATACCAAAAATAGTATGCCCACCACCGCAAGCGCTAAAAAAAGCGCCGAAAGAATGACTGGAAATATCCTCATCATAGCGTTAAGTCTGCGTCAAATGACACTTGACCATCTTGCTCCAGTTTCATGCCTTGAATCACTATTTCTTTTATTTGAGGCTGCCTTTTCCAAAGCAAGCGCTGCTGCTCTAAGACAAAGAAGTTCTGCGCTGTTCCCGCCAGTGTAATCTGGGCCTTTTGGCGATTCGTTTGAAAACTGGAAAATACCACTCCTTCGTGCGTAGATTCTTCAAGGATTTGAAACAAAGGCAAGAAATCTTTTCTTCGTTCGGCAGCAAGCTTGAATCGGTCAATTTTCTCCCTCGCTCGTTGCAACTCTTCCACAAGACTCTGCTCTTGGGGTTGAATTTCTTCTTGCAAGGTTCGCTCTATTGTTTCCAACGCCTCTCTCGAGCTTTGTTCAAGCTGGTCAAGCACAAAAAATCCAATACCAACTCCCGCGAGCAAGAGAAACGAAGCAATAAGGAAAAACCATTGGCCAAAAAGGGGCTTTTGTTCTTGTTTGGGGATAAGGTCCATACGTTATTGTTCAAAGCCTCGCAGCGCCATACCCACGGCCACCGCGTACAAAGGCCCTTCTTTTGTAAACTTCGACTCTAAAATGGGCGGATATAAAATATTCCCAAACGGCTGGATAATTTCTGTTTTCAGGCGCGTTTGCCGTTCCAAATACGCGTCTAATCCCTTTAAGGAAGCTGCCCCTCCCGAAAGCACAATTTTGCGCACTTCCGATGGTTCCTGCCGTTTAAAGTTTTCCAGCAGTTTTTTCGTTTCCAGCAGCATCGCGTCGGCAACCGGCACTAAAATCCGCACGTTTCCCGATACAATGTTCATTCCTTCCGCCTGCTTTTTTTCTTCCGCCTCGTCATAGTTTAAAGAAAAAGCTCGCGCGACGCGTTCCGTAAAACTGTTTCCCCCGGTATCTATGCTGTGGGACATACGCAATAATCCTTTATACACAATGCTTACCGTTGTAGTGTGCGACCCAATGTCCATTAATACCGCGGGATACTTTTCTTCTTTCAAATGCACGCGAATTCCCCCAAACACTTCAGGTTCTATGACAACCAGCTTTAATTTCGCGAGCCGGGCAATTTCTTCGTAGTGATGAATAACTTCTTTGGGAACCGCTACCAAAAGAACCCGAAAGGGATCTTGCTTCTTTTTTCTTTTCTCCACCAGCTGCCAGTCTAACACCACTTCAGAAAGGGGAAGAGGCACATGCCTTCTTGCTTCAAAGCGAACCGCGTCCGGCAGCTCTTTTTCATCCATGGGGGGAAGTTCAAAATCCGTAAAAAAACTGGAATAATCGGAAATGGAAAATATGGCGTTTTTTTCTTTTATGCCTGTTTCTTCTATAATACCACGAATCGCGCGGGCTATGTCATGAGTAGAAAGCAACAGCGCGTTTTTTTCAAAACTTCGGAACGGTTTGTCGTATAACGTGCGTATGCGAAGTTCGCCGTAGTTCTTTAAGGTTCTTCGATCTCCCCAACCCGCGATTTCTACCACGCGCAAAGCGGAACTTCCCACGTCAATGCCCACATACGTCTTTGGAATTACATCAAAAGAAAATAAACCCATTGGTTATTATATCCCAGATTGCGTTATAATAAAACTATGAAAACGTTTCTTTTCGACATACTCTTTCCCCGCCAATGTTTGTTTTGCAAGCGCGAAGGGAACCATTGCTGCGCAGACTGCCTTTCCCTTGTTTCTATCGCCAACCACCCGTCTCCTTTGGGCAAAAACAGTCAGCTTTCGGCCCTTTTTTGCGCAGCTTCTTTCCAGGACCGTTTTGCGCAGCGCCTTATTCACCAATTTAAGTATCGACCGTTTTTGCGCGATCTCGCAAAACCGTTGGCTTTTCTTATTGTATCGCACTTTGCGCTGGTCAACAAACCTATTTATCCACCGCAAGTCATAATCCCTGTCCCATTGCATAAGCGGCGGCTCAAGTGGCGCGGATACAACCATGCCGAAGAACTGGCAGACCAGCTTGGATATGCTTTTTCTGTTCCCGTGGCCGCAAACGTACTCATAAAAAGAAAACCTACTTTACCGCAAATGAAACTAAACCGGGAGCAGCGGCTAAAAAACGTGGAAGGCGTGTTTGAGGTAAAAAACAAAGAAGCCGTGCAGGGCAAAACCATTTTACTGGTGGACGACGTGTACACCACAGGCGCCACTATGCAAGAATGCGCGCGCGTCCTTACACAAGCTGGCGCAAAAGCCGTGTACGGCGCCGTCGTCGCTCGCGACTAGAAACTACGGCCCGGCGCTAAACTCCGCGGCCACTTCTGCTGGCGTAAGCGCCTTGTTCCAGATTTTTACGTCGTCGATTGAACCATCGAAATATGAATCAAATCCTGGGACATGTCTACCGATATAGAGGTCATTGGTATTGGAAAGGTCTCCTGGTTCAAGAGTTGGATCAAACGTCAACACAACTGTTCCATCAACATAGAGTATGCCTCCGTTCGAAACATCCCTATCGACGGCTGCCGCCACATAATGCCATGTGCCATCGCGCAGGTCAGGGCCTGGAGAGAAATAGCTTGTGTATGCATTCACTACTGTTGATTCGCTAAGTTGAACACCGAAGTCAGCGTTATTCCATAGAAAAAACGAGTATCCCATGGCCGACTGGCCAGGAGGAGGCGTATATACTCTTTTATCGACAATGGTCATCTTTGGCGAACTACCTATGTCAGCTTTTATCCAAGCTGTTATTGAAAAGTCAGCGCCTGCGCCGAAATCAAGCGAGGGGGAATCTGGCACCTGCGCATAGTCGCTCGTTCCATTAAATTCGAGCGCGGTGCCGGGAGCGCCATTTTTTCCCGCAACCCAAGTTGCCCCTACTATAGTGCCATTGTTCCCGCCAGCCACATCCGTGAGCGTGAGCCCCGAACCGTCGTTGAAGTTCCAGTGGGCAATAGGGACGGGAAGAGGCAGCGGAGGTAAAGGCCCGCCGCCTCCACCGCCAACGCCCAAAATACTGGCCACGACCACGGGAATGCCGCGGGACATTACAGCGATAATAACAGCTACACCGGCCCAAAGAAGTTTTTTTCTCGCGCTGGAAACGCTTTCCGGAGCTCCCCCGCTTGAAATAAACTGCCAACCAGCAAGAACAATAACCACGACCGCCAGCAGCATAAATCCGACAAACAGCCAGTTGGTAAGGTTTTGAATAAGGTGGAGCACCGCGAGCCCAGATGTGGGGCCAGTGGGGGCGGAAAGAAGCCACGCTTGCGCGTTTGCAAAGGATGAAGGAAGCGCCAGCAACAAACCAACGCTAAATGAACAGAGAATCCAAAAATGCTTCATACTTCATTAAAGCATAAAGTAGGATAATAGTCTTGTGGAAAACCTAGAACAAAAGTATCTTCGGCAATCGTTGCAAAATACACCTCGTATGCCACAATGAAGAATGCAAAAGGTGTACTGCTACGTAGATGAATCAGGACAGGACGATACGTCTCGTTTTTTCGTTGTCGTTGCCGTGGTAAGCGCACGAGACCAGGAAACTATAAAACAAGATCTCGAACACATCGAACAGAGTGCCGGAACGAATCGAAAGAAATGGCATAAAGTACGACATACCAATAGAATGCGCTATCTTGCGTTACTGCTTGACCAAAAAGTTGCTAAAGGAGAGGTATACGCAGCTTCCTATGAGAAGCCCATTCCTTACTTTTTCGCCTTAATCCATCTCACCGAAAAAGCAATTAAGGAAGCAGTGCAAGGCGCGTACAGCGCGCGCGTCTATGTGGATGGTATTGATCGGCAAAAGGCAAAAGAGTTAACGAACGCTTTGCGGACGAGCGGAATCTCGCTCAAGCTTGTCAAAAGTCGCCGAGATGAAAGCGAGCCCTTAATACGGCTCGCGGATATGTGGGCAGGCTGCTTGCGAAGCGCATTGCTTGGCAGCAAAGACGCCCAAGCTATATGGAAGAAAGCGAAAGAAGGAGGACATATCCATGAAATACAAACATAAAATCCCCGCCGAAACGGGGGTTTTATGATGGCCTTGGCTATCTCCGATGTTCATCGGAGCCAATCTCTGCCAAAAAGGGCAGGCCTTCACCAAGGTTAGTAAATACAGTATAGCAAGCCCAGGAGAATTGTCAATACTTTCCAATTATGCAAAAATAGAGAAATATGAGTATTACGCGGCCACGGTCTGGCTTTACGTTAATCGAGCTTCTGGTGGTTATTGCGATTATCGCGTTGCTCGCGGGAATAATTTTCGTTTCTCTCGGAGGGGCGCGGGCGCAAGCGCGCGACGCGACCCGAATATCCGCGCTCAAGGAAAACCAAGGACTTTTGTTGTATACTCGTTTCGAAAAACTCCGTGAGGATCACTTTTTTGGCAAATCGCGCGAAAGTCGCCAAGCCGGGGATACAGATGTTTTATATCTTCGTATTGTAACGGAAAGTATTTTCCCCAATGCAGTCTTGCCTCATACAGCTGCACCAAACAGCTTGCCATGAATTTTGAAAACTCATAAAACCGTTCTCTTTTCCCCGGCGCGAGATAGGTGAAAAAGCTCAACGAAAAATACCACTCCTTTGCTCCCGCGGTCATGGATACCAATGTATCGTCCAGCTTCACCTGTCTGCAATACAAAGGATAGTGGTGCGTAAAAAATCCTTTGCGCCGCATCAGCTCGTCGAGCTTGCCGATTCGTTGCAGCTCTTCTTTCACGCCTGGCGGCGGTTCTTCTTCTGTCCCCGCGAACACCGCTGTTACGTGCCGCGCCGCCTCCATTGCCTTTTGCATAGTGCGCTCCGGCACGAACAGCTCCATTTCCAGATGCCCGAACAAATCGTGCCGCAAAGTGAGCGCCTCTTCGTGGAAATCGTTTGCCGTTTTTCTCCGCTCGATAATCTTTGGCACAAACGCGCCAAAAAACCAGCGGATCGGCCCTATCATTCCTTTTTCGGCAAAAGAAACAATGACAACGGTTTTCAACACGAGGTGCAAAAGAATATCTGTTCCGAAAAGGCTGTATATGCGAATCCAATGCGCGAACAGCCAGTCCACTCCTGTCGGCGGCCCGGCTGAAACACGTCTTGTGTACACGTACCACCGCCAGCAGTACGGCACCAAGATAAACTGCTGAAGTTCATACTGTTCTTTTTCCGCAAGTATTTGCTCGAGTGATCCCCGGTACTCAAGACTTTGCGCCACATAGTACTTTGGCACGCACTGAAATTTCACCGACAAAATTACGCCCATACATCCCAGGCCGCACCGGGCCGCGCGAAGTTCATCTCCTTGCGTATAGGTATATATCTTGGCTTTTCCTGTTTCATCGTACGCGGCCACGCGGATCTCTTGCATGTAGTGCGACAAGCTGGGGCGTCCTGAACCATGCGTTCCCGTAGAAATGACGCCGGCAATCGTCTGTTTTTTAATACCGCCCATTGTGGGCAGAGTATAATCGCTCATGGCGTGTATCGTATCAAGTAAGCGCTGCAGCACGCACCCCGCTCCGGCCCGCGCCCACACCTCGCCGTTTTCTTTTCGCTCAACCTCTACCTGACTGATATTCTGCATATCAATCGTAACGTCTTGGGATTTTGCAATATCGCTCCACGCGTGCCCCGAAGCCATGACACGAATCTTGCCATGGGCGTGGCGGTTCAAAATATCCAAAACTTCCCGCTCGTTTTTGGGAGCGTACCAATGCTTTGGCTCAAACTGCACGTTTCCTCCGAAGTTTGTTATTTTCATGCGATGGTCTTTTCAAGCACGGGAAGCGCCAGCAGAAAACCAACGCTGAATGAACAGAGAACTAAAAAACGCGTCATACTTCATTAAAGCATACAGTGGGATAATAGTCTTGTGGAAAACCTAGAACACTAAAATCTTCAAGGCCATCAAAAACATCACGGCTAAAAACAAGTAGCGGATTTTTTCGCTCAACCAAGATTGAATCTCTCCCGGACTACGGCAATAAACTGTTTAATATCAACCAAGCGATTTTGCCCCGCGTCATATACTATCTTAAAATCTACGTCCTCATAGTCATGGGCGATGATGTTTCTGAATTTTGCCATATTAATAAGCTTTTCAGAAAGCTCTTTTGCCAGAAAACCTTCTTGATCGAGCACATAAAATGCGTCGCTATAGGTGGTGGGACGGCGGAAATCTTTAAACGCGATCACCGCTTCCGCAAGGTCAATAGTAGCTTGCGCCGCTAAATATAAATAACGCTCAAACGCGCCCTTTAGATCGGGGTTGTTTTCGATTTCCTTTTGCTCGTACGTTTTATACCGTTCAAGGAGTTTCAGATACTTCCGTATCGAGCTGATTTTTGATTCGACAACCTGAATATTGCTCATGCTTTGGTGAGCCCATACTTTCTAAGGCCGTGCATAAAATCAAAGTACTCGTTCAAAATGCGCGGCAATAAAAGTACCTTGTAAGGCTCCTGATCATACAAAAGAATACCTTCTTTAATAATAGAATATTTTATCTCCGGACTTTTGATATCGTTCAAAACAAGCACATCGACTTTGTCGGTCCCCAGTTCTTTGGCGAGTGCGCTCATAAGGCGCAACCTCAAGTCAAACCGTTTTTGCGCTTCTTTTTCTTCAAGGTACACGGCAAAATCGTAATCGCTTAACGGTCCGGTTTTTCCCGTGGTTTGAGAACCAAAAACATACCCCAGCTTTACCTGCGGATATTCTTGAAAAATATGTTGTATGGCTTTTTTGGGTAACTCCATACCCTTTCTTTACCACAAAACTACAAAACAAACCAGCGACTAGAACAATAAAATCTTTAACGCCATTAACCCCATAACCGCCAAAAACAAGTAGCGGATTTTTTCATTTCCCAGTTTTTTGGAGTATTTTGCAGAAAGCCACGAACCCAGGCTGCCGCCCGCGAACATTGCGCCTGCCACGGGCCAGTCAATAATGCCGGCCGGAATAAGCACGGCCAAAGACAAAACCAGCATGGCCATGCCGGCTATTTTGCTGGTGGCCGCGGTCTGCAAAAACGTCATGCCGTAGTAAAACAAATACATGTACCTAAACCATACGCCCGTGGCCGAAAAAAATCCCCCAATAATTCCCAGAAAAAACATAATGGCTCCCCCGCCTGCCTGGCGCTGCTTGGTAAGCCGTACTTTTCTTTCTTTTAACCCCATTTTTGGTTTTAACAAAAACATGGGCAAAGAAAGCAAAATAATCACGGCAATGCCGCGTTCAAGCACGTCAGATTCAACCTGCAATAACAAAAAACTGCCGATCGCGCTTCCGGCTCCGGCAAACAAAGCCAGCCACAAGCCCACTTTCCACTTTACCTCCCCGTGCCTATGGAACTGGAACAGTGCGAATATGTTGGACAAAGCCCCCACGCGGTTGGTCGCGACAGCCGCCTGCGGGGAAAATCCAAGAAATATCATAGCTGGGATAATAATGGCGCCCCCGCCGCCCACCAGCGCGCTCCATATATGCACGCCAAACGACAAAAAGAAAGTTGTTGCCAAAAGCCCCAGCCCTTCCATTTTTAGTTCACTTTCTTCGTTGTTTTTGCAGAAAGTATAAATTTAATATCCAAAGGGAGTTCAGCTACGATACGTGGTTTGTCTTCCTGTTGTCTCGTTTTAATACCTACTTTAAAAGTATGGAGTCCCGATTCGAAAATTTGTAACCCCACTATCTTTACTTGTGTTCTCATCCTTTGGTAATTTTGAGCGACTTCAATCGCTCGATTGAACGACTTTAACTTCTTGCCATGAGAATTATGGAAGTCAATGATAATTTCAAACTTTACAGGCTTATCCTGTTCGCTTTTTCTCGCCCAAAGACTTACGATATCAAAGTTTATCGGAATCATAAGGCCTTCACTGATCTTTGCGGCTTGTTCAGGAGAAACGTTTATATTTAATTGTTCCAGAACATCAATAAGACTAATATTGTTCGATTTCTGATCAACGATTGACCGTTGACATAAAACTGACCAAATATGTTTCATAGTACATTTCTCAATAGTTATATTTGAAGGCTTTCGCTCTCGTAATCATAAGACTCGCTCTTCTCGGCCTTTCTTTCATTTCCTGTCAAGGGCGCATCGAATCCGAACAATATATGATATTGGGTGATAGGTGGGTTTTGTTCGTATTTTGAAAACTGAATCTTAATCTCTGTCCCAAGCGCATCCGCAATCTTTTTCAGCAAACGCAAACTTACAAGCGAGTCCCCGCTTTCTACTCTTGCTATACTTGGTTGTTTTGTGCCAACTCGCTTGGCAAGCTCTTTTTGGCTCATCTTCTTTATAATTCGTGCTTCTATCACCATTTGCGCAACCTCAAACGAGAGTCTGTTTTTTTCGTACTCTTTCCGTACTTCTTGATTACTTAGGATACGTTCTTTAAAAGTTTTGTAGTTCATAGTTATTGTATAATCTCTTTTCCTCTATCTACAGCAATCTCAATGTCTTTCCGAGGTGTTTCATTAGTCTTTTTTGCAAAAGCATGCAAAAACCACGCTGTATTATCTGACACCACGAAAAAAATCCGATAGAACTTCCGCATAATATAAATTTTCAATTCGTAGAGCGTGGGTTTATAGCCATGCAATCTTTCCATATGCTTAGTTCGCAGAAGATCCATTCCCTGACTTTCCAGCAAGCCAATTGTCCACGCAATTTTCGCTTGTGCCTTGGAAGGCTGTTGTATGATAAACTCCTCTACGGGGTGGTTTCCTCGACCATCTTCCCATTGCTCTATATACATACATAAAAGCAAAGTATAACAAAAATATTATACTTTCATACTATTACCTTCTTATTTTCCTGTCAAGGGGATATTTTTCAAGGCGTACCAAGTCCACAAGCCGGAAGCAGCTTCCACTGCGGCAAAGCCTAACACCGCGGGGTGAGCAATGTTCAACAGCACCAGCGCGCCAACAATGCCAAACTGGGCCAAACGCATGTGCACGGTCCAGCCAAAAAATTCTACAAAGTTTACCCTGGCGGCGCGGACATAGTAATATCCAAGCGCCATTAATGTTACTCCCAAAACCTCGTAGTTAGAGGGATTTATAGACTGTAGTTTTACCATAGCCTTATTATGCACCAGAAAAGGGGAGCGTTTTTGTTCTACTCAAACGCGCGCTTACAATTGCGATTGCAAATCTTGTTCCAGCTCTTCAAGCCCCTGGTCAAGTTCACGCCACAGTTCATTAGCCTGCCCTGTTTCGTTTGCGTATGCCTCCTCCAGGTCCGTCCGGATATCGCGCACTTCCTCAATCATACTGCTTGAAAGTTCTTCTGTTTCCATTCTTATTTGTAAAGCGGTAAGGCGCTCTATAGCAGCTTCAAGAGCAGCGCCGGCATTCCCGTTTTCAGCTCCGTTTTCATTTCCCGTTATTCCGCTTAAAGCTCCCCCCAGGGAATTATCTCCGCTATTCAAAACAAACCAACCACCCACAACAAGCAATACAATAACAACCCCGGCTCCAATGTAAAGCCTGGGATTATTTTTTATGTTTTTCGGTTTATGTTGTATATGTTCCTCTTCCATTTTTATATAAAACGGCTCACCGGCTTTTATGTAACATAGCCATATGGCATTATTCTTTTATACGTATTACGACTTTTCCTCGGGAATGCTGGTTTTGCAAATAGGTAAGGGCTTCTGCCGCTTGCTCTAAAGGAAAAACTTTATCAACTTCTATTTTTAACACGCCCTGGTCAACCAGATCGGCTACTTTTTGCAAACGTTCTCTGGTTACGTCTGTGGATTGTCGCATAGTGGTTACGCCGTATTGTTGGGCAAGCCCATCATTCGGCTGCTCGGTCATGGAAACTACTATGCCGCCCCGTTTTACCACGCCAAACGATTTTTCGTAGGTTTCCTCGCCGCTGCCAGACGCGTCAAATACCGCGTCGTAGTCATGCGCCAAATCCCAGAAGTGCTGCACCTCATAATTTATTACTTCGTCTGCCCCAAGCTCTTTTGCGTACTGCATATCGGCAGTGCTTACGGTGGTTGCCACAGCAGCTCCCAAGTGTTTTGCAATTTGCGCGGCAAAAGCGCCAATGCCCCCGGCCCCGCCATGGATAAGAATCTTTTTCCCGCTTGCCGCTTGAATGTGTTCTGCAATACCCTGCCGCGTAAATCTCAACCAAAACCTTGCCTGGAGCAGGCGTTGGCTCTGGCGCATTGCTGTTTATCTCAACAACCTCACCCCCTCCATATTGCTTTATTTGCGCCGCTTTCACAATTTTACTCTATCACCGAAGCTCGTACTTTTGCAAGAGTTTTTTGTTGCCCTCGATCTGGTAGCGGAGAAGTTCGGCGTATATTCCCTCGCGCTGCGCCAACTCGCCCGGCGTCCCTTCGTCGACAACCCTACCCTTGTCCAGCACCACAATGCGGTCCACATTCTGGATGGTCGAAAACCGGTGGGCAATAATAATCACCAGCCGGTTTTCAAACAGTTTTTCCAAGGCTTCTTGCACCAAGTTCTCTGACTTGGAGTCTAAACTGCTTGTTGCTTCATCTAAAATCAAAATGGGCTTGTCGTGCAAAATGGCCCTTGCTATTTGAATGCGTTGTTTCTGCCCGCCCGAAAGCTTTACGCCCCGCTCGCCAATTTGAGCGTCAAGCCCGCCTTTCAGCTTGCTCACAAACTCATAGGCATTGGCCTGCCGCAACGCTTCTGTGATTTGCTCGTCAGTGGCGCCCGGGGCTCCGTAGGCAACATTTTCCCGAATCGTGGAAGAAAACAATTCGCTATCCTGAAACACAAGGGCCACGTGTTCTCTGACCCACGCGTGGCTCGCGTCTTTGTAGTCTTTGCCAGACAAGCTTATCTTCCCTGCCGTGGGTTCGTAGAGTTTGAGAATTACATTCACGAGCGTTGTTTTGCCGGCGCCCGAATGCCCCACCAGCGCGACTTTCTCGCGGTTCTGCAACGCCAAACTTATGTCCGTAAACACCGGTTCGCCCTCTTCATACGCGAAGCTCACGTTTTCCAAACGAATCTCGGGCTCTTTGGCTAACTCGGGCAGCGGGCTGGTCTCGAAAACTTCTTTGGCCGGAAGCGCCAGCACCGCAAAAAATTCTTTCGCGTCGGCGTTCGCCTGCTGAACCTGCTCTAAAATGAAGCTCATTCCGAATAATGGCCATCGCAGCTGGTTTAAAATCTGAATAACCAGCACCATCTCACCCAAGGTTAAATCCCCAAAGAACGTTTGGCGGAAAATCAAAAATAGAATCGCCACGAACGCTATTTCCAGCCCAAATCCGCGGATAAAATTCAAAATATGGTACTGGGTGGACTGCTTATCGTATAGCTTGTTTAACGCCCGGTACTCTTGCGAAACGAACGCCCATTCTTTTTGCTGGGTGTTGTACGTTTTTACCAGTTTGATATTGCCGATAACTTCCCCAATGCGGCCGCGCGTGGCGTCTTCGTGGATATTTTTCTGCGCCTGAATTTTGCCCCACTGGTGCGTAGAATAGCTTGAAATGGCAATGTACACGGGGAACACCGCCAAAGCAAGCAGGGCAATGGTTACGTCAAAATACGCCAGCACCGCGATGCCGAACACGGCCTGCAGCATGGCGGGCATAATAAAGTTGGTCGCTCCGCCCACAAACTCGCGGATAGAAATAATCCCGCGATTGAGCTGGTTGACGATTTTGCCCGAAACTTCCGAGTCAAAATACACCTGGGGAAGCGTGAAGATCTTGCGATAGTACACTTCCGTTAAATATCTGCCCAAACGGGAAGCGATAAAATCCCCCAGGCGCTGGTTGAGCGTATTGATAATAACCAATACGATGTTGATGGCGAGTATAAGGGCGAATAAAGCGGTTAAGAGCTGAAAATTTCCCGTGCCGGTTGATATCTGTTTGGAAAGTTCGTCCACCACAAATTTCAGCGTTATGGGCGTGGCTTGTTGGAGCGCCGCTTGAATCGTGATAAGCGCGCACGCCAAAATAATCCACTTGTGCTGGGGTTTGGAAAGCTTGATTATTTTGAAAATGCTGCTCATAGATACAATTTACAATTTTCGGTAGCGGGTAGCGCGGCCCTGGCCAATGCGTTCGAGCATCTGCAGCGTAACGAGGCGCGACAACGCTTGTTTTAACGTGGCCTTGGGGATCTTTCGCTTGAGTTTCGCGTCAATACCAGCAACACTCAATTCCGCATCCTCTTGGAAAAGATGGTATACAAGAAGCTGCTTTTCTGAAAGCAGTTTTTCCGGCTTCTCTGAATCCATAACCCTGCTGGCTCTTTCTGCTTGCTTCAAAAGAACGTCAAGCATATACAGAACCCACGGAGTGATATCTTCGCCTGGTGTCTTATGCTTTTGTTGCGTTGCCCGCAATGCCCGATAATACTCTTCCTGGCTGTCTTCGATAATTTCTTCCAGTGAAACATAGGGAACATAAGAATATCCTTGTTGCAATAACAAAAGATTAGTGAGCGCGCGGGAAAGCCGCCCATTGCCGTCTTCAAACGGATGGATAGCCAAAAACTCAAAAATGAAATTACATAGTACGAGAATCGGGTGAAGTTCTTTCTTGGCAAACTGTTCATACGCCCATACCAACATATCGTCCATCTCTTTTTTCACCAAGTAGGGCGGCGTAGGCCGAAAGAGTATCTGTTCTCTGCCGTCGTCAGCCCGCGCCGCCACGATATTGTCCTGCGACTTGTACTTGCCCCTATGCAAAGCGTCTTTTTTTGAGAACTGCAAAAGAATGTCGTGAAACTGCAAAATCTGCCCCTCGGTTAGCTTAAAGTCCTTGTAGTTGTCGAAAATTCTGCCGGTCAAGTCCGCATAACCAGCCACCTCTTCTTCGTCTCTATTTTTGGGAGGATTGGATTTCAAACCGCGCAAAAAACGCGCGATTTCTTCATCGGTCATTTCAGCTCCTTCAATGCGGGTAGAAGCGCCTGTGCTTGTAATAATTACCGACCGCTTCAGCCGGCTCAATATGTGAGGACTCAAACGAAGACTTCCCTGCCAAAGCCCCTTTAACTCATCGATCCTGGCAATCTTTGTCAAGACTTCTGGCGTTATTTTTATCCTTTTTGAAAGCCTGTTTTCCATGGGTATACGTCTATATCAAACTATAGCCAATTATAGCCGATTATATCCGCAAAGTCAAGTGGCGCAAAACCGCCCCCGCCTCAATTTTTTGAAAAAGCTGCTGTCCACCCCAGGGGTGGACAAGGGTAAACGCCACACCCTGTAGTAGTTTTTTAGCCAAACTACATTTGCAAGAGCAAAACCAAAATTCACTACGGGGCATAGTGTTTCTATTTTATCTTACCCAAATGACGCGTCAAGCTTGCTTTTGTTGTAGTTTACTGTGGCAATGGCATCATTTCGTACACTTCAATTTCGCATCCCGCGGCCCATGCAAGATGGGGATGCCCTTCGAGCATTTTTTTAGCTCCTTCCATGTCTTCTGCCTGCAAAATGGAGTATCCGTTTACGTCTTTGGCGCTTGGGCTGCTTCCCGCTGTAGTCATTTTCTGGCCGTTGCCCAACGGCGTGCCCAAGTCCACCAATCCGCTGCCGCACTTTTGCGCCCAGTCCATCCAGGGTTTCATGCCCTCTTGCATTTGCTCCGGGCTTGCTTGTTCTAACTTTTTTGCCGCCTCTGCCGGGGCAAAATATATGACCATGAATTTTTTCATATGTTTTATTTACCCCGTTAGATACACAGTTATCTAACGGGGTGAATTATTTTATTATTCTTTTATACGTATTACGACTTTGCCTCTTGAATGGCTTGTTTGCAAATAGGTAAGGGCTTCTGCCGCTTGCTCCAAAGGAAAAACTTTATCAACTTCTATTTTTAACACGCCCTGGTCAACAAGCTGGGCTACTTTTTCCAAGCGCTGGCGGGTAACGTCTGTAGACTGCCTCATTGTGGTTACGCCGTATTGCTCTGCAAGATCATTACGCGGCTGCTCGGTCATAGAAACCACCACGCCGCCCCGTTTTACCACGCCAAACGATTTTTCGTAGGTTTCCTCGCCGCTGCCGGACGCATCGAACACCGCGTCGTAGTCATGCGCCAAATCCCAGAAGTGCTGCACCTCATAATTTATTACTTCGTCTGCCCCAAGCTCTTTTGCGTACTGCATATCGGCAGTGCTTACGGTGGTTGCCACAGCAGCTCCCA